>Ga0224557_1000001_pt1 | contig 706111 bp, 662 predicted proteins | sample 714S31014metaG_FD_180677 | JGI IMG/M metagenome (GOLD analysis project Ga0224557, IMG submission 180677) | Peat soil microbial communities from Stordalen Mire, Sweden - 717 S3 10-14 | ecosystem: Environmental > Terrestrial > Soil > Wetlands > Peat | place: Sweden: Norrbotten County, Stordalen... | reverse complement strand
ACTGATCGTGACCGAGGAGTGTAGAAAACCGTAGCAGCGCTGACCCGGCGGATCACCGATCAAGTTCAGCCGGAATAGTCGGTCACGTTCAACCGGAATGAGCGGTCATCTTCGCCGGAATACTCATTTCGAGCGCTGGCCCCGTCGATGACGATGGCCAGACCTTACGTAAGCGGCACGTCATTAACGAGGTGGTGACACTCGAACTCACCCTTCTGACCCAGAAGTCTGTGCTGGTCGTTGAGGCTCAGCGGGCGGGAACCGCACAACTGAACGATGAGGCGGCCTTTGAAGCCGCATTCGACGTCCGACTTGCTCGTCAATCGGGGATTCGACCGATTCCCGCTCGTGTCAGTGGGGTCTTTGCTATCCCCCCAGAAGCCGATGGACCCAGTAGCGGAAGCGCCCTATCCGACAGCGTCGTCATTGGAGAATCCGTCGCACCGATTGAGGTCGACTCCGAAGCCGAACCACCGAATCAACGGCTGGAACGCTGGAAACGAAAGCTTCTAGATTTGAGCCTTCGCAACAAGCTTCTGAACTTCAAGCCCACGGCGAAGACTATCCGGATTCAGGGGACCCACCTGGCAGCCCTCGAGGACGCTCTGGCATCCAAGAAAGCATTTAGCTTTGAGCCCGACCCTGGCTTTGAGAAGCAGAAAGACTCGACCACTGGACAGCCCCTACCGAAGGAGTTAGTTGCTGAACGACAGCAGTCTCATGTAGCCGGATCGCTCAATCGCGGCCGGCTAATCGCTCTTGAAGAGGATCGAGAGAAGCTGGAAAGTCGACTCGTCGAACTCTATCGATCAGCCAGAACAGCCGAGGAGGAAGGCGGCTCCTCCCCCCTATTCCTCGCCCTGGGGATCTTCGAATGGCGTGAATCGGATACCTCCAAGTCCATTAACCGCGCACCAATCCTCCTCGTGCCTGTCGTCCTGGAGCGCTCAAGCGTCAGAGCCGGGTTATCTGGCATCAAAATGAGCGGTAGTGACGACGATAGTAGAATTAATCCGACACTGCTCGAAAAGCTACGCCGTGATTTTGGGATCGCATTCGACATTCCCGACGTGGCGCCCACCGACGACAGTGGGGTTGATGTCGATCGACTGCTGGGACTCTTCCGGCATCTGGTCGTGAATCGCAAGGGATGGGAGGTTAAAGACGAGGTTTGGTTGGGAGAGTTTTCCTTCCGAAAATTCCTGATGTGGCGAGATCTTCAGAAGCGCGAAGGGATCCTAAAATCCAACCCCCTAGTTCGGCAAATGCTGGAGCACCCACATACGCCGATAGCGAGCCAAGGGGACTTTCCCGTGGCCCGAAACCTTGACCGTGATATCGCTCCATCCGAGGTCTTTACACCGCTCATCGCGGATTCCTCTCAGTTGGCTGCCATCCAGGCGGCATTCGATGGCAAAAGCTTTGTTCTTGAAGGGCCACCCGGCACCGGCAAGAGCCAGACCATCACCAATCTGATCGCCAATTGTATGGCGCATGGCAAGACAGTCTTGTTTGTGTCGGAAAAGAAAGCGGCCTTGGAAGTAGTCCGGAAACGACTGTCGGATTTAAGTCTCGATGCCTACTGCCTGGAGGTTCACTCGGATAAGGCGCGAAAAACTGAAATTATCGAGCAGCTTAAGGCTTCGTTTTCCTACAACCCACCCGCGGTCGAGGAGAAGTGGCAGGAAACCGGAAATTCCCTCAACAAGATCAAACAGAATCTGAATCAATACGTTGATGCCTTACACCTTCGTTACCCCTGCGGTTTGACGATTTTTGACGCCACCGGCTGGCTTTGCTCGAATAACAAGGCTCAAGAGGTAACCCTCGCCTGGGGCGACCCCCGAGAGGGTAAGCACGCCCCCTTAAATGAACTCCGATCTGTAGTCGATCAGTTTTTGCCGCTAATTACGAAACTTGGGGCACTGCATGCGCATCCTCTAGCCACATCCCGCCTGAACGAATGCACCCCAAGTATCGAACGGACTGCAAAGGAAGCGTCCGCTGTCGCGCGGAAACACTTGATGGCATTAGACATGGCGGTAGAGAAATTCTGCCGCCGGCTGAATATCGGCGCCCCGGACCTGAGTCGGACCGAATTGGCCACCTTGTCGGAATTGTCTAAGCTATTTCTGCAGCTCCCGGGACTGCCGGAATCTATAACGACCGCAATTGGGCGGGATGAAACGGCCAGCTCGTTCCGCCGGGCGGCCCATCTTTTGACCCAACGTCGGGTTCCTGCGCAAAAGCTTTTGACGGCATATCGCAGCAGTATTCTAAGTTGTGATGCAGATGAATTACGCGTACTGCACCATGACACTGTGAGTACATGGTGGCCGAAGCGCTGGCTCAAACGGCGCACGCTGACCCGGCTGCTAAAAGTCCATACGGTCGACGCTGTCCCCGACGGCTCCCTTGTCGATCAGCTTCCCCAGACCCTGGATTCCCTACAAGTGGTCCAGGCGAGCGATAGAGAACTCAAAACACTCGAGACTGAACTCGCCACCCATCTTGACTTTGCTCTTACGGATGCGCGGTGCGATCCAGATGCCTGCGCTAAGTGGCTTCTCGCCGTGCAAGCCGCCATCAATACGCTCGGACGGTCGAATCCACCGAGAACCGCATCGCTCACGTCCGCGATCAAGGCCCTGCTCTCCTCCGGCGCCGGCGAAATCGAGAGCGACGGCCCGCTGAAGCGGGAGCTGCTGGGCCTGGTGCAGGCGTGGTCCGAATGCACGGCCGTCCTCGCCGTCATACATGACTCACTGGCCATACCCGGAACCGGCGGACCTGCTGCCGGCTCCCAGATCTACCTCGGCGATACCTATCAGTGGGTTGTCCATTTGCACAACGTTATCTCGGACGATCACCTGAGGTACCACGCCGCCTGGCAACGGCTACGCACGAAGGCGATTGCAATGGGCCTGCAGCCCTTGGTAGACCTATACCAGTCATTGGAATCGACCGCCGACAATCCGGCGACGGTATTCGAGTCGTCGGTTCGAAGATGGTTATTGGAAGAGGGATTGTCGCATAGTCCTCCGCTGCGAGACTTTATCGGCCAATCCCAAGACCAGCTAATTGATGAATTTCGACGGCTTGACGCCGAGTATCTGCGACTTGCCGGCGCCGCCGCTGCTGCTCGCGTGGGCGCGAGAATTCCCCGAATTGGCGGTGATGCCGCAACGGTGAAGGAACTCGGCATGCTCAATAAGGAAATCAACAAGAAGGCCCGGCATCATCCCCTTCGCAAGCTCTTCGCCGGAATGCCTAGTCTTCTGCCACGCCTCAAGCCGTGCCTGCTGATGAGCCCCATGTCGATCGCGCAGCACCTCGATCCAAGCTTTCCGCCTTTCGATCTCGTCGTTTTCGATGAGGCGTCGCAAATTCCCGTATGGGATGCCATCGGCGCGATCGCTCGCGCCCGGCAGGCAGTGATCGTCGGGGACCCAAAGCAGATGCCGCCGACCTCCTTCTTTGCGCGCGCAGACGATGAGGAGGAGGTCGACGACACTAATGAGGACCTAGAAAGCATTCTAGACGAGACGATGACTGTCCTCCCGGTCCTGCGGCTTGAATGGCATTACCGATCCCGATACGAAAGCCTGATTACGTTCTCTAACCGCCGATACTACGATGGCAAGTTGGTAACGTTTCCATCCCCAATCACCGAAGATCGCGCGGTCTTATTGCACCGAATCAACGGCGTGTATGGCCGCGGTAGCACGCGGACCAACATGGCAGAGGCGCAAGCGGTCGTTGATTTCGTTGTGGAGCATTGCCGGACGAACGGCACGCGGAAGGAATCGCTTGGCATCGTCACATTCAATGTACAGCAACAGAATCTGATTGAGGATTTGATGGACATCGCCCGTCGCGAAGATCCCAACCTGGAGCCCTATTTCAGCAAGCAGAAGGGACAAGAGGAGATTTTCGTCAAGAACCTCGAAAACGTCCAGGGCGACGAACGCGATATCATTATTTTCTCGACTACTTTCGGATTGGATGATGTGGGTAAGATGTCTTTGAACTTCGGTCCGATTAATTCCGCCAATGGTCCTCGTCGCCTCAATGTTGCCGTCACCCGCTCCCGCCTTGCGATGCATGTGTTCACCTCGATTCGCCCGGAGCTCTTGGATACCTCTCGGACAACGTCACTCGGAGTCCGGCATCTGAAGGAATTCCTCGATTACGCGGAGAACGGGATAAGTGCGATTCGACATTTCGCGGGCGAACGTGGTGAGGGTGCCGACTCGCCTTTCGAGGATTCCGTGGCTGACGCTTTGCGGCGCAAGGGCTGGGAGATTCACCACCAGATCGGTTGTGGCGGTTATCGCATCGATCTAGGCGTGGTACATCCCGACGCCCCGGGAACCTATCTTGCCGGAGTGGAATGCGATGGAGCGAGCTACCACAGCGGGGCAACTGCTCGGGACCGTGACAGGTTGCGGCAACATAAACTCGAGGAGCTGGGTTGGAAGCTCCAGCGAATCTGGTCTACGGATTGGTGGCGCCGACCAGACGTTGCATTGGAACACCTCCATAGGAGTCTCGCTGAGATGGTCGAGGCTAAGACACCCCGCGCACCGGCAGATCAAACCAATGGGAGTTAGAAATCAATTCGGGCCTCTATCGGTGCGTAAGCGTACCTTTCTGGAGCGCACGTGACAATGATGGTCTGGGTATCGGCGGATGCAAATCCAAGCGCGGAGGCCAGCGCCTCCTGCCGAACATTGTCGGTATAGGCCACAGCATCATCCAGAAGCAATGGCACTCCCCCCTTGCCGACTATTCGGGCGGTTGCCAGACGCTGCAGGATCCCGATTTGCTCTTTGGCACCGGAGGACAAACTTGTGTAGGGAATCGTGGTGCCATTCATGACACGCCCCTCCACACTGAGATCCTCGCCGATTACCACGCGGAATTCCTCGCCGAATATGACTTTACCCAGGCGCTCGATCTCGCTCTTGAGCGGCGCGACGTAGGATCGCTGCGCGTCCTCCCGGCATTCCCTTAGTGTCTCGTATAGAAGCGCGGCCGCATGGGCGCGACGCTTGAACCGTGCTACGGCATCCTGCGCTACGAAAGCATCTCGCTGCGCCTTCTGGTATTCTTCTTCCAGGCCGCTTTCTCCATTGATCTCCAGTCGTGCGCTCAATTTGTTTATGTCATCGCGTATCCGCTGCAGATTTCGTTCATGGTTTGCCAAGGCCTTCTCGGCCGCCGTCAATCCTGCCGAAACCCGCTCGGGATCTGCGCCGTCGTATGCCGCCTTCGCGACATCACGTTTGCCAATCGCTGCATTAACCGTCGACTGTGCCGTCGCCAGTTCCGTCTGCAGGGCATCATCGGAGTGCTCCTGGCGGGCAGTCGCCAGCGACTTGGCGACCTGATCTCGACGGTCCGCGCGCGACACCCGAGTCGCCTCAGCCACCGCTTCCTCTTGGTGGGCAGCGGCGGCAGCCGCGGTAACGACTCTCAACTGGTCTTCGATTGCCTGGAGAGCCTTCCGGGCCGCCTCGAGCGCCTTTCGTGCCTCAGCGGCGATCGCTTTGGCCGACTCCAGCGTGTCCGGTAGCGCATTGGCGGTGGGAGGACGAGTGGCCGGATACTCGGAAGTTGCTTCTTTTAGCTGTTCAACCTTGGCCCGCATCGATTCGCGAGTCAGGTCGATCAGATTCCCGGTCACAGCTTTCCGGGTTGCAGCGAGCCGATCGGCCGCGTTCTCTCGTCGATGACGCTGAGATTCCGCCTCATCTGCTGTCGTAACACCCAGCCGATCCAGGAGGCCTTGATGAGCCCGATTGGCCGAATCGAGCGCTCGCTCCAATTGGGCGACGTCCTGAGTGCCTTCAATGAGGATCTCTGCGACCTCCCCTATCACGATCTTGGTGCTATTGCCCGGTGGTGCGGATGCCGCTTGGCCCTGAGCCAGATCGTGGTCGATCCCATTGAGGCGTACGCGGACCGGGACCAGTGCATGCACGGAAGCCTTGGGGCTCGCCAATTCCAGCTTCGCCTTTGCAACGGCGATGGCCGTAGACGCCTTGGCGAGGGCTGCGCAGTCCTCCTTGGTTGCCAGCAGCGATTTTACGATGTCCTCTGCCTCGGCAATCTCACCATCCGCTTGCGTGACGGCCTGCAGGCGCGCCGAGAGCAACATCAGATCCATGCGGTTCTGCTGGTAGGCCGCATCTCTTTCGGCAAGAGCCAGTGCCGTATTCGCCGCCTCAAGTGAGGATCGAGCGCCGACCGCTTCTGCCTCAAGTGTTGTGACTTTGGCGCCTAGCTCGGTAGGGCGAGTCTGCGCCTGCTGTCGATGCTGCGTTGCAACCGCCAGGGCCTCCTCTGACGCTGCCAGGTCGGCGATCAGCTCTGACCGCCGGGCGGCAGCGCTGAGTGCCATTTGCTCCCCCTGTTGCGCTGCGGTAACGACCAGGTCATTGTTTCTGACCTCTGCCAGCAGGCCGTCGAGCCGGAGCTTGTCGGCCGCCGCTCGATCTCGTGCCGCAGCCAAATTGCCGGTCTGTCCATTGGCGATACTGAACTCGCGCGTCTTGGACTTGTAGGAGGTGATGTCGGCGTCCAGTTCCTGGAGCTTCTCCCGCAGAGTCTTCTCATTTTGTGCCGCGTCGGCCGCCTTCTGGTCCAAGTCCGTGCATTCCTTGTTCGGTTTGCCTCCGGCCGTCCAGTAGCGAAGGAACTCTTGAGACGCCCGCTCGAATAGGTTGCTCTCCCGCTCGCCGGCGATGTCGTTGCCCACCGCGCGATCGAGTGCGGCGGACAAGGACCGCACTCCGGCCAACATGGGCAGCTCCAGGGCACTGCCCTGGGTGATCCGCATCGCATCCCAGAGTGCCCGGTCCAGGTTCTGATCGATAATTTCACTCACCCGGTCGTGCGCTTCGCGCCCAGTCAATGACTCTGGCACGGGCTTATCGATCCGCAAGGTTGTGCCGCCGGCCTTCCCCTTGGCGAAACTCTTGGAGTACGTGAGGCGATAGGGCCCAATGGTCAGATCCGCTTCCACCTCTGGGGTTAAACCTGTGTGCAGCGGCTTGAGCGCCTTCACTTCACGGTGGGACGCATCATCCGGGTGGTCCAAGAGCGCTTGGAGCGCCAGAAACAACGTGCTTTTGCCGGACTCATTCTGCCCCGCGATCAACGTGATCCCGCGCTCGGCCAGGCTCACTTCCCGAGCGGAAACACCCGCCACGTTGGTGATCCGTATGCGATGTACGCGCATCATGTTGCACCCCCTTGGAGCCTAAAGAGAAGTGCCAGCGCGTCACCGGCCGCTTCTCGGTCCGCTCCCGCCGCCAGTTTTCCGCGCAACACCTCCAGGGCTTTGGCTCCGTACCCAGAGAGCCGAAGCTCACTGAAGTCGGCCTCGGACGGGACGACCGCCAGTTCCGTGCGCGAAGTGGACATCACGACGGCGGCGAATACATCTCCCCATCGATCCAGAAGGTGATCTAACGTCATTTTTTGGGTCATACCCAGCGTGCCAGTCAATCCGAGCTTCAACATGGTCTTGGGCTTATCCGGGATGCCTTCAATGGCGGACGCAAGGGCGTCCAGGTCCTGCTGGCTGTTGAGCACTTCTTCGTGGACGACAAACTTCCAAGTCCCGACCCGCTTGGGCGTGACCCGTACCCCGAGGTCATCCGCCTCGATCAGCAACACATTGCCATTGTCGGTCTCGACAAAATCGAAGGCTTCGGGTGTACCGCTGTACCAGATGCGGCCATCCGACTCCCCTGTGACATTCGTCGTCGAGTGCCGATCACCCAAGGCCAAAAAATGAAGCCGCTGTTCCCGGATGGCCTGCTGGGCCGCCTCAACGTTGATGATCGCAGGATTGTCGGGGTTGGGGGACAGGGTGCTGACCGCCCCATGTGCCACTAGCACCCGAAATCCATGAGGAAGCGGAGCGAGCAACTTCGTGGTTTCGGAAACAAGGTCCGCAGTGGGTCTCTTCGACAGCCACGGAGCGCCCACCACTTCTACCCCGGGCTTCACCTCCACGCACTCGCCCGGATTTGCTAGTACATGAACGTTCGGCGGCTTATGACGTCGCCATGCGTTCGACTCATAGACATTGGTGGGTTCCAGGCAATCGTGGTTCCCCGGAAGCAGGAAAATCGGTAATCGGCAGTTTTTCAGCGCCTCGATCGCCGTAAGAACCGTGGCGCGACTGACGTGGTTGGTCTCGAACACATCCCCTGCCACGACGATGAAGTCACAGTCCTCATCGGTCGCCAGCTTGCACAAAGCGGTGACGGCTTCATTTCGGGCAGCTGCCCAACGATCCTGGGGTCCTGGTGAGAGAAAATGCCGGGTGACGCCCAACTGCCAATCGCTTGTATGAAGAAACCTTACGGTCATTTCGGTAGTACCTTCCTAGTTCCAGTCTCTAACGACCCCCTACCTGTCCCCGCTCCCGCCAGCACTTCATCGACCGTCCGTTTCACTACATACCAGGCTGATCCGCAATGTCACGTGTCGACGGTCGATAAAGTACACCTGTTCGGCAAACACCGTGTGCCCTTCAGCAGTCGCTATAGCCCGATACAGATGCCGGTTGATGTGCTCATCGGGCCTTATTTTTAGATAAATTCAATTAATCGCAACCTCTTGATCGATTCGTAACGACCCCTCTCGCCTCGAAACGAACAGCCGATCGTTTGCGCACTCGGCGCGTTCGTTGCTGTCAGTATGAATGCGCGCGCCACGAGCCCCACAGGCCCTCACACAATACCGCAAGCGCATAACGTTGCAATTCAAAAACATTTCGCAACTTCTGCCATTTCTTCGTAATATCAACGCACTCGCTATGCTTATCCATATGCCTGCACCGTTTTTCGCGATCTGCTAACCGTTTTGAGTCTGCGCTGCTGTTAAAGAAACGTACGGCTTGGAGATAGTGATGGCTGATTCTCATCCGGCTAATGCACGTTCTGACATGAACATTGTGGATTTTGACGGAGCCATCTTACGCCTGCATCAGCGCGCTCGTAATGCTCGACGACGAATACTCATTGTGGGGCTCATATTACTCGTCGGCGTCGTGACGGTCGCCGGGATTAGTGTTTCCGAGGCCATTAGTCGCTCGCGAGAGAATATGATGCCGATTATAAGTTCGATGGTCACGGCGCAATTCGCAACACCGGAAGCCGAGCTGACTAAGAAGATCAAGCTACTGATTGAACAACAGATTGGCCCCACAACGCCAACGGATTCAAAGTTTGTCCCGTTGCCTAGGTCGGACTACGACTATTTGACTCAGGAAATCGATAGGACAATTAATCAGCTTGATCGGGTCCAGCACTCGGCCGCTGAAACGCGTGTCAATCAGAATGATATTGAGCGCTGGGAGCCAATCGTGAATTCATTTCTAATCGGTGCTGGGGCGATTTCGTTCGGAATACTGTTCATCCAGATTGCGTTAAATTTTATGCGTTACTATGCGCGCCTAGCTGAGTTGTATGATGCGCAAGCAGACGCACTACTTGCTTCGAGAGGGGATGCCGACAAGGCGTACGTTCTCCTGCAACAGTTCTCACCGAATGCCATCGAAATGGGAAAGACTCCGACTACGCTCTATGAGAAAGCACTCGAAGCGATTACGGAGGTGGCGAAGTCGAAATGGCGTGAATAGATATGAGTGGACAGTCGGACAAAAATGATACCCGGTTAACATCGAGCCGCTATCTTTACGGCAAGATCTTCGAGAAGACCTTAGAGTCCATTCATCTAAGGAAGGTCTGAAAACGTGCGTATGAAGGCAAAGATGGCATTGGGATTTCGTTCGGATCGGGCACCGGCGCGCATTTCCGCGCAAACGTTTCTACCTGCCACCTCGAAAACCCGAATTTGGCGGCCTTCGCCGCCACATTCCCTACGCATTCGGCAATCTCCTGCGCGACAAGAACAGATTCGCCAGCGCTGCGGTGACCTCCAGTCGGTGCAGGTTCTTCGCCAAGCCTCGGTAACAAACCTTCTGAAAGCCGAAGACCCGTTTGATCACCCCAAACATGTGCTCGACCTTGGCTCGCACGCTGAACTGGCGGCGGTTGGTGGCCTGGACCGACGCATCAATGCGTTTGCCCCATCGGTATCGTTGGTTGGTAAAGTTCTTCGCCCGCGGTGCCCCGACGCGGATCGCGGCCTTCTGTCCGCGGTATGTCACTGATTGGTACATTGGAGCCAGTGTCGGATCGGCATATTGGTACCACTTGAGGGGTAGTACGGGTATTTCGATGTAACCAAGGTCATGGATATCATGCAGTTTTTTGACTGTAGGAGGCACCATGAGCCGGCGGAGATTCGAGATGTTTCAGTATCGACAGGTCATTGTCCGGCTGCGCCAGGGCGACACCGACCGGGAGATCGCTCGATCCCGGCTGATGGGCCGGCGCAAGATCACCGCGCTGCGGCCGTTGGCCACCGAGTTTTGGCTGGTTGTCGCCGGATTCGCCGTTGCCGGACGATGCGACAATCGCGGCGGCGTTGTCCCCGGCACGGCGTGCCGCCAGCACGATTTCGACGGCGGAGCCATTCCGGGCGCAAGTCGAGCGGTGGGTCGCACAGGACGTCGGCGGCATCGCGATCCCGCGGCCCTGAAGTGCGAGCACGGATACACCGGCAGCTATTCCGCGGTACGGCGCATGGTCGCCGGGATTCGGGCGGCCTTTCCACGGAGACCACCGTCCTATTGAGCTGAGGGCTTTGAGCGACCGGCTGGGCGTTTCACATGCGTCCCGTTATGCGAACCTTGCGGTGCCGCATAACGCATTTCGATAAGCTAAGCCTTATCATGCGTGATGTCGCCATGACTAACTGTAGCTCTCGAAGCGTTATGCGAACTTCCCTTCTACCGACCCCGGCCCCGGTACTGACGAATCGTCGTCGGGACCATGTTTGTAGGTAACAAGTGAGCGAAACATATCCCTGTTTTTGACCCACTCCGGCGGCGTTTCGAGCGGAATATCTATACCATGCGCGCGTTTTAAAGTGTGAGATGCGAACTCGTTTGAGGTTAAGAAGGCTCCGTGAAAGAATCTTCTCATGAGGAACGCTTGCTCGATAAATGCAAGCAATCGCGCGTTCAACGTCTTCAAATCCTCGGTTGTTTTTACACCGTACCCGCCAGGGCAGTTAGACGATGAATGACGACATTGCGCTCGAGGACAAAGTTATCCAGATGGCCTTCGAACGTCGAGGCCAAAATCCAGTCCTCCTTGAAGTGAGCGACCAACTGCCCGAACGTCATTTTTTCTCGAGCGTTCCATAGCTCCTTCATGTTCTTGTGCTTGCGCTTTTGCCTATCCGTGAGTCCAAGGAGTATGGCCTGCGCAAAGTACGACTCAATTTCGTGAAGTACGTGGACCGCCATTCCTAAAGCAGCAAACGTGTTTTGTAACTCCGCGCGAGATGGTTTTCGCTTCATCGTACGATCGTCCAGGTGACCTCGATTCTTCCTGAGAGCACTAAATTATACTAAGTTTGCGGCGCGGGACTCAGATTCTCCTGCGGAACGACCGCCGTGCAGAGCGAACTCACTTGGCATTGTGCGAAGTTGCATCGCGGCGAGCGCGTCGACATGGGCGCTCTATAGGCACGGGTTGTGTCGTTCTATTTGTCGAGGATTTGTTGACGAGCCTCGATCAGATACGCTCGAGCTGCCAAATACGCGTTTTTCTTCTATGACCCGGATTAAGGCAGACATCGCCGAGTCGCCAATCGACCGCGATTACACAGAAATGGCACGAGAGAAGCGCGTCAAATGCATGGGCGTCAGCCATCTACCATCAGACCAGAAACTCCGGATGCCCCGACAGCGCATTAGCCGGCGCCCCACACAGCTCTTTCAAAAGTTTCAGCACTCGCACCACAGTGTTGTAGCCGCGGGCAGCCGCTTTGGCCTCCACGCGGCCTACCAGCGCAGGCTCCACATGCGTCGCGCGCTGCTCGAAATCGAACACCGTCATGCACACACCAGAGTCCGGATCGCGCATCATCGGCACAGGCTTCAGGAACGCCTTGGCAGCGGATTCGCCCAGGTTGTAGTGCACCAATGCATTCCTCAAGCCGAAGAGCACCTGAATATCGTCCATGAGTTCCGTGTTGGACCTAACATCGTGCAACCACTTCTTGCCGAAAACAATCACTAGCTTGCGCGCTACGGACCCCAGCCCTCGAGGTTCCCGACAAGCTTTCCTTCCTTTAAGGAAATCCGTCAGCTCACCCGCCGGCACCAGCTCCTCTCCCGCCTCGTTGGCCAACGCTTCCAAACAAAGCGCCGACAGAACCACAGCTAGCATCGCTTCGGCAAAATGCCCCTCACCGCGCGGCAACTCTAGTGCTCGGCTCACATGCGCTCGCGCCTCCCGAAGGTAGAATACAACCAGGGACACAGGTTGACAACGAACAGCCGGTGGTCCATCCAATTTCGCAGAAAAAATGACCGGCATGACTACCCTAACGTGATGGCCGGCGAAAACGTTCCCGACCGCTTGTCCTGATCATAGATGACAAGCGGCGGCCCGACCTTGGGCAGCACATGCCGACCCAACGAAATCGCAACCGGAGCAGGAACCGCGGGGAACACATGTAGTTGCGCAAGCCCGGGGTGAGCCACTCGGATAGCCTCAAGCGCATTCATATAGGCCACAACGAACCGTCCTAAGTCCTTCCGTGTGTTCAACACCAGCGGCGTCGGCGGCTGGCCCACCACACCAAGCTCGTACAACGTCAAGTCTCCTGCCACCGCGCCGATAGCTCCCAACGCAATCGTGCCCGAGACATTCACGACAAGGCCGATCCCAGCAGTACCCCCCTTCACGTTCCGAAAACCAAACCGCGTTTTGCCCGCACCCGCGTGCCAATTCCAGGATTCCGGATTGCGGTGCCGCTGATACAGATCCACTCGAATTTTGTCGCTCAGCCGGGAGCCCAAGTAGGCCAGCAGTGGTATCGCCGCCAGCGCGAACACAGAGACATGCAGGGAGCGATTCCCCCGCGGCTTAATATGAGTCAGCCTCTCCAAACCCGCGTCGATGATGCTCCGGCCGCTGGCCCAATAATGCGCGTCGGGCACATCCGGCAGCGGCGTGAGATCGATTTCAACCTTTTCGCGCAACCTCAAGTAGTTCGGAGCCGCCGCGCGCTGCATATCATCGTCCGAAATATCCATCGCCCGCCCGGCGATTAGCGCCTTCAGCACCAAGGGCACCGTGTCACGATCCTTGGCCAGCCCCGTAAGGCTGAAAATGCGTTCCTCGTGATCACGCTTGAACTTACGCAAAACCTCCACGCCGTATACGTCAGGCTCGTTGTCGATCTTGCTGTGACAGTTCTTGCAAAGAAGCATCAAATTGTCGATGTGATGGATTTTCCGCGGACGCCCACCTCCCCGCCCCCGAGGCCCCTGAACGCTGAATGCCCAGATATGCGCCCGTTCGGCATAATTCCCTGGTGTCCCCGTCGGCTCATGTTCCAGCAAGTACGCGTTGCAGTTGTCGAATTCGCAGCGCCCACCCGCCCGTACATGCAGAAACAACGTAGTCTTCGCACCGATCGCGCGGCTGGGTTTGACCACCGGCGACGGAACAGGGACTGGAGGAGCCCTTCCCGGCGCCGCCAATCTCCGACCAGTTTTCTTTCTACTCGAACTCATGTCTTCACCCCCAACTTCCCGACGCGCAACGCTCTGTTCATATCCTCGAAAACCTTGCGCGGCGCGAGCTGCCTGATCTCCGCAATCCGATCACGAAACTTGCACTGACCAAGACGCTTCCCACACCCGCAAGGGCAACGGTGTCGCACAGCCGCGCGCGGCGTGGTGGCAAGAACCCGTAGCGCCGAGCGAACGGCCTCATCACCAGTCACGCCAAATAGATCCTGATAGTCCTCGTATAGTCCCGCATACCCATGAGACAGCTCACCCAGCACAAAGCGCCCTTCAGTCTTCCGCCGCGTGGCGGCATACAGAAAGGGCACAATGCACTCATCCGCAAAGCTGAGCAGGTCTAGCCTCGGACCGATTTTCTGCCGAAGCCTCAGTTCCGATCCCAAGCAAAGCCGCCCGCTTTCCGCGAACACATGCTCATCTGCCTCTCGTTTAATGCGGCCGCCGGTCTCAAACACTCGGGGCATGGTCTGCGGATATGAGGCCACTTCAATTCGGAGTTCATAAGCGTCTTTCACGTCCACGCCACCCCAGGCCGCTTCGAACGCAAACGTACCCCGCAAAACGGCCGGTCCGCCCGTAGCCGGATCCACCGACATTCCAGGGTAAGCCCTCACAAACGCTTGCAGGTCATCGCTCGAAATACACACTAGAACCTGTCGCCCGCCCATGGCTTTGGTGGCGACTGGATCTGCACCCGTCGCGGCGCTGCTGAAGTGAGGTAGCCCGCGCCGGCGCCCAACGCGTCAGCCACCTTCTGCTCATTCAGCCGCACTTTCCACCCCGATTGCGCCCGCTTCACCAACTCCCGAGGATCGTTCTGATCCAACACAGACTGGAAGTCCGCTGTCACCTGCACAATCCAGCGATGAAAGTTCTCCTTCAGCTGATGCCTGCGACCCTCCGCCGTCTTCCAGCGATCCGCGAAGTTCTCAGCCGGATTGACCGGATTCAACACCACATCCGAATTGGAGCGCCGGAAATCATCGAATGCTCGCAGCACCCTGGCCATCGTCTCCATCAGAGATTCCCCCGCTACATGCGCCTGCGCCGCCAGAGTCGTCACAATCACCGAAATTGGCCTGTACTCGCAGGCATGCTCGAACATGGTGTCGCGATGTCCTTTGAGCAATTGGATCGCCTGCTGGAGCGCGCTCTTCCGCCGGTACACCGGCACATCATCCACCTGTGCCTCCATTTTCAGCGCGCGGCGCGTGCCCTCCATGCGCGACACAAACCAGCGCACATACCCCTCAGGATTGCTGGAAAGCCAATCCAAGTGGATGGAGTCAAAATGCGGACTTCGGTCATCCGTGATCCACATCGCATCCGCGGCAATGTCCTCGGCCAAGCGACGATCCACGCCGCGCTGCTCCAGCAGCAGTGCCAGCTCGGAACGTCGCGTTGGGTTTGACAGAATCCCCGGCACCACATCCATGTGAAACGCCAGCCCGTCCTGATAATTCAGACGCCAGCAGCGATGCTTGGGCTCCAGAGGCTCTTTGATATTTCGGTAAGCCCGGTAAGACTCCAGTTCGCGCCCTACCATATCCCTGATCTGACGCTGCGTATGGCTGGTTCGATGCACACCCCGCCGTAACTTGCAGGACAAATCCAAGTCGTACTCCTGCCCCTCCTCCACCGGACGGATCGCCGTCCCGAGGGCAAATGAGCCTTGGACAAAGATGTGCGGGTCTAGCCCATCCAGCGTGCAACCATCGCGATTCATCCACACCCCGAGGTCACCATAGCGGCGCTTAGCGGCCTCATACGCGTGCTCCGGCAGCTCGATCTCCTTGAGCAGAAGCGCCAATTTGTCGTTCGAGTTATTGCTCACCGTAATACCTCCGCTATGTACATCCAGCGCAAATCCGTATAATTCACCCTTATAGACGCGCGCGGAGCCCAACCGGCCCTCGCCGCAACAGATACGCCGAAGCGTGATCACCTAAGGAATCACGCTTCGGCGTACTTCTCTAAGGAAGGAGATTGCGACCCCTTGGCGCACACAGGAAGTCAGGAGTCTGATGGGACACTGTTGTACTACATGTCCTGTCGAGGCAGTCCTGCCGATATCAAGCTCTCGGATGCCGCGGCCCGAGAATTTCACCGTCGGCATATGAGGGCGCTTTTCGCCCGCTGTGCCCGTATTTGTCGCAACGCCGGAGCTGCCCATGGCATTGACACCGACCTAGCCCAGATGACTTTGGCCAAAGCTGTTCAGCGCGCCGACACTTTCAAAGACCCTCCCGGGCTCACCCCCAGCGATCAGGCGCGCCACACACAAGCCTGGCTGGGATCCATCGCCCACAACCTGCTCATCGACAGCATTCGCAATCCGAACAGACCCGGCCCACTCACCGGAGCCAAAGACGAACTGCCCGCCGAGGACTATTCCGACGCAGAACTCGCCGCACTGCTCTGCGACGGCCACTCGCTGCCGCGCGACAACGAGACCATCCGCCTGGTGCGCGAAGGACTCCCCACACTGCCGCAGCGAACGCAAGCCGTGTTGATACAAACCGTCCTGCAACGAAAGCGCTCTCCGCACGAAACCTACATGTATCGAGGTTCCGCCGCGGCATTAGCCGCGAATCTTGGCACCACACCGGAAAATGTGCGCCGCATTCGCATGATCGGTTTAAAAGCACTCGCCAGTTACGTCCAATCGCATTCTGGAGGGACCCCGAAATGAGTGAGACGCCGAAAAAGACCCCCAAAAAGCCGGCTGCGTCCGCAGAGGCCGCCTTCCAAACCTTAGCCGCCGCCATAGAACAGGAGTGGACTACACCGGCACTAGTCGACGAAGACCCGTTGCCCAACGTCTTACGAGACCCCGCCGTCTGCTTGGACCGCGGTAGACACCTCTTGATCGCCGGCCTTCATTTCCAATTCGCCGGGCAACACGCAGACGCAGGCGCCGACGACGAGGAATACCGCAGAGCTGCCCGTAATGGCAGCGCAATTCCTCAAGCGGTTATGGACCGCATGCACGCCGAACGCCACGCCGCCGAGCATCAGCTCCCCCTAGGTCTCGATGTCAAGGAATGACGAAATCGAAGAACTCGCCGAGTTCGTCGCCGGCGAACATTGGCACGGCAGCCAGGTCGACCCTTGCCACGTCGCCTCAGGGTCAGGTCTCACCTTCAGTTTCGGCCACTACGAAGACTACTTCGACGGCCTGTTGGAATGTCGCGCGCATCGCTTTCACGTCTATCTCAACATCGATCGACATGGCTCCGATTGCTCCGCCAGAATGCGATTCAGCTTCGCTCACGAACTCGGCCACTTTTTCCTTGACTGGCACCGGCACGCGCTCGAGCACGGCATTCCCGCGCATGGCTCGTCCGCCGATTTTCAATCTTCATTAGCCATCGAACACGAAGCTGACCTCTTCGCCGCTAACCTGCTGCTCCCAAAAGATAAACTCAAAGCCGCTGCGCACCGCCACATCGACGCAGCCGAGATCCAACGCCTCGCCGTCCTGTTTGGCACCTCACTCAGCGCCACCGCCATTCGCTGCGCCCTATTGGACTTAAGCTCTCTCATTGTTATGGGCTGGACCGCCCAAGGCCGCCGCTGGTGCTGGTCATCGGCCCGCTATCGACCATTCGGCAACAAGGCGTTCAAAAACATATCCGCCCTGGTGCGAGACTCAAATACCTGGCACGCCCTAAATTCACCCTACTCCACACAAATCGCTGCGCCCGCCAAAGGCACCACCCTCTCCGCCTGGTTTCCCGCCATCAATGCCGGCAGCCTCCATGATGATGTACTGCTTGAAGAGTGCATCTGCCTCGGCCGATACGGCGCCTTGACTATTCTCAGGCCCTACTAGCTTCAGCATTTAATCGAATCGGACCTCATCTCAATCAGACGTGGCCATGGAAGCTGCCAGGATTTATTCGGGGTCTCCGCCGTCATCGGCGTCGAGCGCCCTGTCGGGTACTTCAACCTCTCTTTCGTACATGGCTCGGCCGGTGTGAGTTTTCCTTCTAGATGGCCAAGAGGTTTCAACGAACACGTCCCTAGCCTCAACATTTGCCAACTTTACGCTGTTAATTCTGGCCTAAAAGTACAATGAGACTGAATCGCAGCACTTAAGCGATTGGACATCCTCTCCGCATCTGCTCGCGCCGTTTTTCCTTCATAACGTCCGGAAGATTCGGATCGAACGTGCCCTACTTGCTAGTTGTTCAAGCTAAATGCCTTGCGTTGCCGGAGGCCCCGCACGGACTTTCCCTTTAGGACGTCCTGAAAGCCTAATCGGAAACGATTAAGGAAAACTCACACGCGTTCCCGAGTAGGGATCACTGTTTCCAGTCATCGTTCCACGTGTCCAGTGTACTCGATCCAATGAATCCTGAGCCGCTCGACCTTGCCCGTTCTTGCTCCTCCCGATGGACAGCGAGGCTGAGATAGGTCATTGCCGCGCGAACCAACTTCAGAACTCGCAATGTTTTGGCAGCAAGCTCTTCTCGGCCGAGCGCATAAATTGCGAACGCTTCCGTTCCCCGCGAAGGCTTTTGACCCGTCCATTCCTGATGCACCTGCAGATACTTGTGCTCAAGATGTTCGCGGACTTCCTTCAGAGCCTGCGCGTCAGGTTCAATGACTTCCTGAAGTTCTTCTTCATAGATATCCTTCGACAGCCAATAGAGACCTCGCAGCGGCCAGTTCTCGTATTTTGAAAACCGCTCGCTCACCTTCGGTTTATTCCCCGGGGGATCGCGCCATACCTTGCTGAAATACACCTGATTGGGTTTGTAGCCGACATTGAAATAGCTGTTGATAAAGAACCCGATCTTGTCGAGAAGTGAATAGGCCACTCTGTAAGCCATCCGGATACGTTCGACGGCGAGACAGTAGGCAGGGTATTCGAGAGTGTTGTAAAGAAGCACGTCGCGGTCCGAGAAGTGAACCCCCTGCGCGGTAATTCCCTCATAGTAAGAGAATCGCGCCGAAACAAATTCCTGCTTCATCTGGTTGAAGAATCCGATATACGGCGGCGGTAGAACGGAAATCGGCGCACGCAGAGACGGGAGCATTAGAACGTCACGTGCCGCGATGGAATGCCACCCCAGATCGTTGAGCGGGTTCAGGAAAAGGCGGTTCCTGAGGCACCACGTCCGGTAATCCCTTTCGTAAGGAGTTTCACCAAGATCATAACCATCGAGCGAAGCAGACTTTCTGACCCTTTCGATCTTGATGTACTTCAGCAGATTGTCGCGCCGCGCACCAAACGATGCCCTGATCTCGCCCGGCTCCGCTGTCTCGTACTCGGCTGTGTCTGCCACAGCTCTACCCAGGCTGTCGTGCGCAGAGACATACAGCAGCCCGGCGTGTCCCCGGTCGTAAAGCGCCCGCGCGTAGTGAAGGAACGCGGCCCCGCGATTACCAAGGGCCATAGCAAAGTTCGGATTTAGAGCCAGAGCCCGGTCCCACAGCTCGATGGCCTCGACAAACCGTCCGACTGTATTCAGCTGGTTTGCGAGGTTCGTGAGTATCTGGCACTGGCGCTGCGGACCGACACCCTCAAATCCAGGATGACGAACGGCGCGCCGAAGTTCAATGATTTGCTTTTGACGGTCCGCCTGCTCCCAGACCCAGACGCTGCCTTCCCCGGCAAGGGCGACGCGAGTCGCATAGGCATTGGACAAGAAATACAGTCGAAGTACCTGATGGACTTCACAAAGGCTGCGCGTGCCGAGCGTGTCGAGCAGCTGGATAGCTTTCTCTGTGATGTCGGAAGAATGGAGGTCGGCTCCAAGATCCACGATTTGGCCGACGTGCACGATCGCTCGCGCATCGGACATGGATTCGATGGGCCGCGCCAGCAGCTCCTTCACTTTTTCATCAATGTTCTTTTCGCCCGTCATGCGACCACCCGCTCAATCAAATGACGGCCAGGGTTTGCCGGTGGTGATGTCGGGATGGCGGCGGTCTGACTCCGCGGTGCCGTAACGGTCCATGATCTCGTCAATCTCGTCGAGGCATGACGTTGCAAGCGATACTTCGGCCGGCGTTCCGGCGAGAACAACATTAAAGAGGCGGCGTCTGAGATCGCCCGCCGGCAGTCCATACATTTCCTGCATTCCCCTAAAACTTGAAGAACTGCGCTGGCCAACCAGAAGATTCTGGAGAGCGGAAGGGAGGGATGTTGCACGAAGGTATCGTCCTTCCGACGAGTTAAGAGCGAGTAGTGCCATGACGCCGTCCTCGGACGCGTCCTCGGCAATGGTCATTTCGAGGATGTTTCGCAAAAGACCGGGTGGGTTCTCACGATATTGTCGGTGCACGGCAGTGCGCAATGCGGGATGACGCTTCGAAAGCGCGGCAATTTGCCGGTGCATGTCTAGCCTGCGCGTGTCACGAACCTGACCACTGACCTCGGCCAGAAGGCCAAGCAGCAGCTCCCCAATGGTCTCGCTGTCGCGCTTGCCGATGGCGGTCATCCACTGGTAGTCGGACAACACGTCAGGATCGCGCCTCGCAAGGTCCATAAGGACGCGCTCCGATTCATGAAACGGTGAAAACCCCAGCGCGCCGATAAAGCCACGCAATCTCCCGGCCCGCATGTACCGGGCGTCAATTCGATCAAAATATGGAGCGATGGCCTCCGGCTTTCCCGTGAACGGTAGAAGCTGGAGCCACGCATCGAGCCGCCAGCCTTCCTGCTCATCCATCATCCAGCGGCTCTTCTCCCCCTCGGCCAGCAGCTGATCAATCCCAAGAGTGACCAGCTCTAGCGGGACGACCTCCCCGGCGAGTGCCATAAACGTGAGCAGCCGCTGTTTTGGAAGCGCGGGAGTATGAAGACCCAGGAACCAGTCGATGACATCCCGCTTATTCGCGTATGGCATTCCCAGAGCAATGGCGGCAAGGTTGAATCCGCGCTCCAGCATGCGCGGGTCTCCCGTTGAGGCTACATTACGGGCTGCAGCGAGAATGGGATCGACAAAGGGATGCGTATCGCGAAACTCTCCGCTTTGCCGCTTCCGGAAACGCTCGCGCACGGGTTCGAAATCGGGGCCGGAGCGGAATGGCTTCTTCTCGTCGGGCGGTTCGGCCGATCTTGCTATATGCGCAAGGGTCTGCGCCGCATCGAGGCCGTACTCGGGATGCTCCAGATACGACATCATCAGCGCCGCGACACGCTCTGACCCGATGGCCATGAATGCTCTTGCGAACTGGGTGTTCCATCTCATGCGGACATCGTCTGGAATGGGGCGGCGCTGCTGCCTCGCCTCGGCGGCCTCGGTCTGTAGTGCAGCAAGCCGCGCAAGGTCTTCGTTCAGAAGTCCTGTCAGCGGCTCAACGAACCTGTCTGACGGCAGACGTGTCATTCCCCGCGCGAGCGTGGCCAACTGGTCCCGGGATGTTTCCCTCGTTGAAAGAAGAGCACCCGACCAGTCGATCAGGGTGGCCTGCAGTCGTTCGATGACCTCCACTGCGGCGCGAATCGGCCTTTCTTCCACGTCCCGCCCATATCGGCTGATGAGATCGGAAAGTGTGTCGATTACGACCGGGTCCTGCGTTGTCGCGCGCTCCAAAATGGCTCCGGCCAATGAATCAAAACGAGTCTGACAGAGCAGGCCTGTAAGCAGGAAGTGCTCGTCACTAATTGCTTTCTCAGTCGGAGCGCCGCGTCTTCTTGCTTCCCTCTGAGCGGCTAGTGTCCTGTTCGTCTCCAAAAGCTTGTCCATCAGCGCGCCCACCGATCGAGGTCCCACGAGAGCGATGACTCTGGCAACCGCATCGTTTCCCGGCTCCGCAAGCAAGCGGTCGATTATTGGGCCGTCATCAAGAACGATCCCGGAGTCCCTGAGCAGTTCCTCTGAGCCGTAAGGGAAACAAGTTCCAGCCGCAATGTGGCGGATCAGTCCGCGCGCGACGGCAGCAGGATATTTCTCGGATGCGTCGTGAATGGAGCTTCGTCCCGAGGTGTCTCCCTGAGAAAAGTCGATTTCTCCAACAAGCTGCTCCACGGTTTCTTCCAGCTCTGCAGATGCGGGAGAACGGACCAGACGGTAAAGCCGGGCATCTGACCGCTTCTCAGTCTCCGCGTGCCGAGCACTCTCCGCCCGGACACGCTCGGCTATCGCCGGATCGTCGAACTCATCCGGATTCCATTTTGAAGCAAGGTGATCCCACACGTGCTGCGGGGCGTCCTCAAGCACACTCACCAGCAGGCCGGAGGCGTGCCTGAAGGCCAGCGCGTCCACAGCCTCGATCTTTACCTTTACGCTCTTGTCCGACTTCGCCAGCTCTGCCGCGAGCTCGAGTCCGTCCATGCCGCCGTTATGCGCGATTTCGGAAACAATTCGCGCACGGTGTTCCTCGGTCAGCTTCGCAATGCGTGCTCCGGGATCAGGGCCAAGCACGGAAGGTCGAAACCGGGGGCCTGCCCGCAACACCGCAAAGCAGCTCCGGTCGTCATCGGGATTGGCAACGAGCGGCCATAGGTCTTCGGCAAATTCAGACTTTCCTGTTGCCACCATGAAGTCGGTCGCACGTCCACTCGGCGCCTTGCGGAGCCAGCCTCTGGCAAATACCTGTGCCTGCGCGCCAAGGATCGTCCAGGTCGCGTCGGATGAGCGGTAGATCATTTCTGCTGCGAAGACCGGGTCAATTCCGAACGTGTTCACAATAGAGGCGGCGACGGCCTCGGCTCCTTGCCGGTCTTTGCGCGAAAGCCGCTCGCAGGCGAACAGGACGGATTCCTCCCAGTCCGGAACATCAAGGACACGTTCCCGCAGATCCTTGTGATCGGCAATGCTCCCGCCAAAGCTGTCCAGCATCAGCTTTTCCGCCCAGTGCGACGCATACCATTCCAGAAACTGGTGGTGATGAAAGCCGACTGAATCGCCTGAGTGTCTGGTAACGAGATGCGCCCTTGCGAGAACGTCAAGCACGTGCGACGCGGCAATTGGAGCGCCGAGCTGGCTTTCAGTAATCAGAGTGGTTTGTTCCTCGACCACGGTCCGTCTCGCCACTTCGGCACTGAGCGCCGATGACCGGCTCTCCATCGCAGCACGGGCAAGCGCCGTCATGAACCGCGAGTGAAGTTCATGAAGTTCCTCGTGCAGCGTCGGGGCGTGGTCCGGGTGGGTCTCATGCTTCTGGACGAACGCTTTCAGCATTTCGTCCTTTGTGGTTGGCAGCCGGTCTCCGGGCGTCTGCTCCATCAGGACCGACAGGTAGAGCGGCGTTTCGATCAACTCCCGAAGGCCGGAAGTTCGCCACGCGTGTTGGAGTAGGGTTTGACCATCCGCACCGCGCAGAGCGGTGGCGATTTCCGTCTGCTGGGCGTGGTTCAGGGATCCGACCCTGATAACTGGCCCAGAGACCGGGAAGTCGTGTTCCTGATGCCTTGAACTGACGACAAACTGCAGTTCCGGATAGTCTCGCTTCAGTTCGTTGATCTGGAACCGCGTCCGCTTGCGGGCCGCGTCGTCAAGCTCGTTCCACCCGTCCAGAAGCAGGACGAGCCTCCCGCTCTTTGCCAGAAGCTCGATGTGGCGTTGCGGCAGGTCCCGAAATCCGGTCTGACCTACGAGATAACCCAGAAGTGTTTGACCGCCAACGGCCCATTCGGCCAGGAGGATCACCGTCGCGACAGACGATCGCCGCTCAGTGATTTCAGCTGCGATTTGGAGCATGGTTGTGGTCTTGCCCGTGCCCGGGGACGCGACAAGCGCAGCGTCATCCACGGCCTCCAGAAACACTGCGAGACCGTTCGGCTGCAGCGAATGCGTGGCGTCCTCCAGCGTCAGCCTCAAATCCAGAGGGATCGGGTGACGGGGCCATGTCGTAATCCTGCGCAGCGTGTCGAGCCGGGTGCGCGCCGCATCCGCCGCGAGACTTAGCGCGCCTGCGATGTCCTCCGCGCCGAAGGGTGAACTGAAGCCCGGCTGCATTCGCGAAAGCACAAGTTCAGCCCGCGCTCGCCTTTGTGCATTGCGTTTCCATTCCCTGATCGTCTGTTCGGTAAAGGGCGCGTCATCAGCGTCGATCACGTTGGCGCAGTCGCCGCAAAGCCAGATGCCGTTATTCGCTGACTTTCGCTCCTCCGGGGTCAGGCGTTCGTTATATCTGGGGCCGCCGCGGGCTGCGGCCGTAATGTGTGCAGCACGCCCGAGCGTGATCACGCCATCGCCATCTTCGGTCGCAGAAACAGTCGGCGCGACGCAGCCCGGTCGGGAGCAGTGCCAGGCAACCTGCTTCCCGAGCTTGTTCTTCGTCGCTTCCGTGAAATTGTCTCTGTTCCCGGTCAAGATGCCTGTCCTTCGCGTGGACCCTGTTTTCAAGTTCAAAACACTTAGCACGCCGGACGGCCATTGTCCCGACCCTCCGATACCGGCAGATTTTACTCTTACGGACGTGCATCCAATCGCGCAGGGTCGGTCGTCAGGGCACGTGGCGCGAAAGCCCGTCTGCTCGCAATCCAGCGGCGACAAATAGGCGGCATCCCGCAGGCGCACGGTTGATCATCGGGTGCCGGGAGATCGCCCTCGATTTGGCTTCAATGTTGGCGCTCAACGGCTTAATCAACGCAGGGGCCAACGACGACTGGACGTTGAAGAAGGATGGCGTGATTCATTCCAGAATAGAATTGTCGCGACCAGTTGCGGTCGCCGCCTTAGCCATACCCGACCGCTTCACAGCAATCCTTTCGGCGTACTGCAACGGCATCCGAGCCGATTTCCACCCGCCTGCTTGAGTTATGGCGGCTAGGTCGATATCGAGAGCTGCCAAATCCTGAGTCGCACCCACTCGGGTGGAGTGCCCACTGATTAACTTCACTGCGCGCTCCGGCATTCCAACCCATTGCGCAACACGCTTGAAGATCGGCGCAATGCTCCCCGGATTTAACGGTCCGCCGATTTGATTCTGGCCAATGAGCCGCCGGAATAACGCTCCTTCGCTGATGCCCGCATGCTCGAGCCAGAGTTTCAACCATCTGACGGTCTCGCGCGATAAATACGCGGACCTGCCCTGCCCTTCCGCGTCAGTCTTGCCGCGACGAATCAGGGCAATTCCCGTCCCATCCGGATGGAAATCAATATCCTTGACCTCTAGCGCCACGAGCTCTCCGCGCCGTGCGAGCGTTTCGTAGGCAACGCAGAGCATCGCTCTCTCGCGATCGGCCCGAAGGCCAACGCCGGCGCTGCCGATAAATTCCTTGATGTCTTTCCACCCCAAAGGATGCGCCTGGTCCTGGCGGGCCGAGGTTTCCCGCCCCATTTTCTTCAAACCCAAGCGCACGGCTTCGCTCGAGCACGGATTCAACAATCCAGCCGCGATATGGACTCGGGCGACCGTCGCCACATAGCGCTTGATGGTCGCCGGCCTCTTGCCCGCCTTTACACAGTCCTCGATGAACGCCCTTATCGTCTTCGGGTCCGCCGGCAGATAACTCTCGCCGCGCGCCTCGCAGAAGGCTTGGAAGATCGCTCCGTCTGCCTTCTGCGCCCGGAGCGTATTCGGCGAATAAGCTCCCTCCGCCATCGCCTGCCATTCCAAAAGCGCCGCCAACGGGCCTTTGAGCAGCGGTTGCGGGACGGGTGGCTTCGGATCGAATTCAGCCGCCCGGTCGGTCAATTTCATGCCGAGAGCCTAACACGGACGACTCGACACCTGCGATAACTGTCATTATCGAATGTAGTGGTCGCTAACGGCATGGGCGGTTGCCCTAAATAAGATTGTCCACAGAAGCGCCGCGATGGTGGCGCCGGCGCTTCTGATGACGCCGATACACCGCTTGGTTCGCATGCTCTACGGCGTCCCGAAGCGGCCGGCTTCGATCTGGCGTCGACGTCGTAGAGGCCGGGTGAGCCCAGAAATTGCGAAGCCGCCTTGGCGGTCCGATCGAGGGCGTGACAACCATCGCGTTTGATGACTTGTTACTCAAACGAGAAAAAAAATAGGCATCCTCATTCCCGGCATATCCCTGCCCAATCAAATCCCAAAACCACAATCCCCACTCATCTGAACCCTGCCGCTCAACGGAGTGAGCTCGACCGCCTCCGCCAACGCGACACAAAAAAACACATCCCCCGGCTCCCCATGCAGCAGATAATCCTCGTGTTTCGCCCCACACTGCGAACAGTAGTTCACGAAGCACCCCTCCTCGGAACCGGTGCCGCTTTCTTGTCGAAACTGCGGCCACCGCGCGAGCTGCGCAGCCAGCGCATCGTCGACACTCCAGACATTCGACAGGGTGCACTGAGCCATAGGCTCCTCCCTCTCCAGATCCGTCCCGCTCTCGCAGTAGATGCAAATGACCTCGGTCGGCTCGTGGCATGCGACGCAAGACACTTGCGCGGCGGCGACGAACGCCTGGTCGGAGGAATACCCGAATTCCGGCGCCTCCCCGTCCTCACCCAACCAGCGCGAGAAATCCGCCGACACCATGTCTCGCCCGATATACCAGCGCTTCGACTCATCATCCCAACAGGCACCCGCGGCTTTGACTTGGGCGTACTCCTCGGGCGGCACATAGAGATGAATACGTTCCATACGAGTTCTCGTTAGCTATCCAACTTGGGCCTGCGGCGTGAGTTCTTGGCGACCGTCTCGCCGTCGGCACCTAGGCTGATTTTCGCGACGGTGGCATCGCGGCCCATCCCGTCAGCTTCGCCGAACGCATCCGATTGTGGGGTCTTGCCCGGTGACTTGCGAGATCGCTGCCTGAGCGGTGGCCTCGAATTAACCGAACCCAGCTTCGCCGGAGAGGGGGCCGGCTCCGGTGGAACCGGCGCCGGCGTCCAAGCCGCCTCCGCCACACCCGCCTGTTCCGCCCGCCGCACTCGCTCAACGCTGGGATAGCTGACCGGCGTCAGCCGCACGCGCCTCCAATCCGGAAGCGATGCAAACTTGAGTAGCCCCTGTAAATCCGGCAACCGCTCGATTTCCGAGGCCATGACCGCCGGCTCGATCGTGCGGTGCTCGCTCGTGGTTTTGGACGCGAACCAGTCGTTCGGCCGCCAGGTGCGCGAGTCCGTGGTGCGCATGACTTCTCGCTGCCCGATGAGCCTCGAGCTGAATTGCGACGTTCCCCCTTGCTCGCTGGCGGAACATCGCAAAATCAGCGTGTTGCCGCAATTCTCAACGATGGTATCCGCGACGCCCTTGCCGTAAGTGCTCGAGACTTGTGAGATGGATTGAAACCCCAAAACGCACCGGCCGCCGAATTTACGCAGGCGCGCCAGGGCATCTTTCAGGCCGTCGATTTCGCCGAGTGCGTCCAGCTCGTCCACCACGAACCACAGCCGTTGATCGCCTTCGGGGCGATCCATGGCTTCGAAAATGGCAATGCGCATCCAGGCGGAGATCACGGAGCGGAGCGAGGCGATTTCACCCGCCTTGTAAGGCAGGAAGAGCACCCCGCCTTGGCCTCCGTTGCATCGTGCCGCCCCTTGCCGCACCCACTGACGCACGGAGAACGGGGCGGCCCGCTGTTGAGTGGTGTAGTCGAGCGCGCGCACGGCCGAGCCCGTGACCGAGCGTACGGATCCGAACATCTTTTCGTTGCCGTCTTCCAGAAACGGGCCGGCGATGGAGCCGCCCAACAGAACCTTCAACTCCTTGAGCGGCGCCTTGGTGAGCAGGCGGTAGATTTCGCCGTCATCCTTGGCCTTGCCCGCCATGGCCTGTCGAAGCACTGCGCTGAAGAACGTACGCGCGTACTCGCTCCAGATCCTATCCGAGCCTCCGCTGTCCGGAATGAGCGAGCGCGCCAGCTGGTCGACGTCATAGGGCTTCGTAATCTCGCTCAGAAGATTCCACTTCATCGAGTCCGGTTCGAACGGATTCAGAATCACATCACCGCGCTCAGGGTTGTAGAAATGATTGAGGTACCCACCGTCGGGATCGGCAATGACGGCACGGTCGCCCCGCGCCAATGCCCCATTGAGCATCTCGCGAATGGCCGTACTCTTCCCCGTACCGGTGGTGCCGATGAATTTGAAGTGCTTGGTTTCATCCGCCGCCGCCATCCGGATGCCGGCCAGCGTGACGGCGGCACCCGGATCGGACCCCACCCCATCAGGGTCCGAACGGCGCGCGCGGCGCGCCGAACTCCACCTCGCATCCGAAACCACCGCGCCACGCCGATACGATCCCGTGTCCAAGAGGTGATAGGCAGTCGAGAGCCCGTACAAATATCCGTGTACCCCGCCCACCGCTGCAAGAATGATCTTCAGCAACATTTCACTGGTTATCCCGACTGCCCCCAGCAGGAGACTCAACACGTAGGTGATGAGCCAAGCCACCGCAAGCACGATCAAGACCACCGGCGGCGTTTTCAGGAATTCAGACACGGGCGCGCGAACTTGAATGAGCCCGATGATCATCGGCGCCCACACGCAGGCCAGAAGCAGCAGAAAGCCGTTGAAACCGTGCATCATCGCGTCCGGCGCGGCGGCGTGCATGACACCGCTCCTCGTCTACAAGGAAAAGTCATGGTTTCTCCCACGCCCCGAGCTCTTTCCGGCGTCTTCGTCGACGCGACCGGCGTCCGTGTCCGGCTGCTCACGCGCGCCATCCGGCGACGCGCCGTGCGCGGCCTCCGCCCGCTGCTGATTCTCACGGTAGACCAGCCAGTTCTTGACCGATTCCTCGGCGGTCGGCGAGGTCGCCGTGGCCGGCTCAGCGCCCGATACGACCGGCGCGAGTTCCTGGCCAGGCTTTTCCGCTGCTTGCCGCGCCCGCATCTTCGCCCAACGCCGCGCGGCATACAGGTCGGGATGTTGCTTCCGGTGCTCGCGCCGCAGGGCGTTGATTCGTGCGGCGTTGGCCTTGTACCACTCGCGCTTGCGCGCATACAGCTCCTGGCGCGTCAGCGCCCCGTGTGGAGTTTTTGTGCTCGCGCTTTGCTTTCCGGCCGATTGGATCGCCCTCTCCCGGCCCTCCTCTTTTTGCCGCTTCACGACCCGCGCAAGCTCCTCGGGTCCTGTCAAGCGCGCTTCGACCCGCTCGCGATACTGCGCGCGGATGGCCTCACCGGCTGGAATGCTCCTGCCCAGTCGACGTTCCACATAGAGAATTGCCGGCGGTATTCGAGGCTGCGGTTCGCGATCGATGCCCTGGGCTTGATAGCTGCGGTGATCGACGCGCTGCACGACGCCCGCTTCGCGCAGCGCCTCGTTCAGCACCTGCCCCCATCGCTCGCGCATCCACAGGAGCTCGTCCCGGGTGGGCGGAAGGCCGCGCGCGTGCCGATCCGTTCCATTCAACTCCAGTGTCGTTCTGGCACCGAGACCGCCGGGGCCTACCTCACGGGTCGTCATCAGCATATGCGCGTGGTGATGCCGCTCATCCGCCTGCGGCCGCGGCCGGTGGATCGCGAAGTCCACCGCATTCCCATACCGATCCGAGAGCTCCTGCGAGAACCCCCGCACCAGCTCAACCCGCTGGGCCGGCGTAAATTCCGGCGGCACCAACACCAGAATCTCGCGCGCCAGCCGGCTGTTCTTTCGCCGGCCCGCATGCTCGGCCGCATTCCAGAGTGTGGACCGCTCCAGCGCCCACTGCATATCGGCCTGGTCGGCACAGCCGGTCGGCAGCACGATCTGCGCATGCGCGACATCCGTACGGTCGGTGTGGTTATAAACCGCGCCCGAGCGCTCATCACGGATGAACTCGCCCGCCCGATACGCGGCAGCCCTGGTCGCCTTGCTGCCCTTGCCGCGCGAAACGATTTTGACGCTTAGAAAATACGGTGCCATCGCGAAGGGTCCCTCCTCACGCCGACTGACACGCGGATCTTGCCATGCAATACGAGGGATTCTCAAGAGCATCGCGTGCAGGAATTCCACCCTCGCCAATCTGCACCTACGTCGCGCAGAGCGCCCACGCCACCTTCTCAGATAGGCGCCGGATTCCCGGGCGGCTGTTTGAAGAGGCGCAAGGGCCTCGGTGATAGCGGTTGACAGCGCGAAATCTGCGGGACTATTCTCCAATCGGTTCTGCGGAACTCCAACGATCAGTTCAAGGATGAAATGATTATTCCCTATCGGGCCACCCGTCCAAAGAAGGAACTCGCGCACGAATTCCCTTCATTCTTGCGCCGCGTTGGGCATGAGCCTTCATGAGCGCCGCGGATGTCGATCGTTCGGCGGATTTGGCGTCGACCCAATCCTCGCCTGCTGGTAAAGACACATCTATCGCCTTCACGGACGTTCTGAAGGAGGAAATGAAAGTCGTCTTGGGACTTGAACTTCCCAAGCGTGAAGCACCAATCCACGATCCTGATTCCGACGAGGGGAAGATCCAGGAGCGACAATACGAGAAAGAACTAGTTAATCTGCGTGGACGTTCCGACCACAGGGTTGCAAGCGCCGGCCGCGCGATTTTCGCGGATCTGGTAACGGGTACAGAGAGCTTGGTGAGCGCGAATCTTTGCATTTGCCGCCGGGTCGAACCAATGCTGCGAAAGTACGGGCCAATCGAAGTCGAAACAAGCAGCGCCCTTGATTTTCAGGGCTATCGTATCCCGATCAGCAAGGGATGCGATGAGCCTTTGACAAGCCAAGTTTCTAGGACTCAAACAAATGTCACGGTCCAAGATCAGTTGGCGGACGAGCGCATTTGATGTCGACACTCGGCCAGCGACAGATATCCAAGACTTCTGAGTCAGGTCGCTTCATGGAGTTGATTGCCTGAATACGGTGTCCAGTCCGAGCAGCGTCAAATCAATTTAGCAAGCGACCACCTTGCCCCACGCGTGTCAGAATTAGGCTCGAGTGTTTTGAACTGCTGGAGCGATGGGAGCGTAAGCGACACCGGCAGCTTCCAGGGCAGCCGCCACCCGAAAAGCGGTGCACTCAGCCCATGGTGCCGCGATAATCTGAACGCCCACTGGCATCTTGCCGGCCTTGCAGACGGGGGCGGCTAGCACAGGTAGCCCAATGAAACTGATCGGTTGGGTGTAGACCCCTATGTGGGCGCGTGTAAACGCTGCATTTCGCCCGACACGAATCGAGCCGCCGCCAATGGGAGGCGCGGAAAACGGCGTACAAGGTGCGATCAACACATCGTAATCACGAAATCGAAGCGCGACTTGATCGCGAAACCAAGTGCGAAAGCGCTGGGCCTGCAAGGTGATCGCGGCGGGCAGCAAGGCGCCTGCGAGCAGACGATTGCGGGTGGCCGGGTCGAAGTCAGCCGCATGGGTTCGTAGATTGGCAAAGTGCTGGTTTGCGCCCTCCGCTGCCGTAATACAAAAGGCGGCCGCACGTGCAACATCGGCCGCCGGAAGCTCGATCGAGACTGCCTGCAGGAAATCAGCAACGATATCCACGGCTTCGAGAGCCTCAGATGACCCGTCAAGTCTGAACCAACCCGATAGCACACCGACTCGCAAGCCGCCGAGCCCCTCGGTGATTGCAGGCGTGACCGCGTCGAGCTTCTGGACGTCCTGCAACGTATCGTAAGCCAGCGCCAGATCCGAGACGCTGCGAGCGAAGGCGCCGGCGTGATCTAAACTACCCACGAAGCCAAACATGCCACGACGGCTCAATCGTCCGTAGGTCGGCTTGAGCCCAAATACCCCGCAGAAGGCGGCCGGCACTCGTATGGAACCGTTCGTATCCGATCCTAATGATATCGGGACGATTTCTGCAGCGACCGCCGCCGCCGAGCCGCCCGAGGACCCACCGCAAATACGGCTCGCATCGTGCGGATTGTGTGTCGGGCCAAAGTGAGCGTTTTCGGTCGTGAAACCATACGCATACTCATCCATGTTGAGCGCTCCGACCAGGATCGCGCCGGCATCCGCCATGCGCGTGACCAAGGTCGCATCCTTATCGGCGGGTGCTCTTTCGCGATGAATTTTCGATCCCGCCGCTGTTGAAGTTCCGGCGATATCGAAAAGGTTCTTGACCGCATACGGTACCCCCGCGAGGGGGCCTGGGTCAGAGCCTGACTGGATGGCTCGATCGATTCGCGCGGCCTCTGCCAAGGCCCGCTCACGCGTCACCGTAGTGAAGCAGTTGAGCGACGCATCGCGCCGCTCGATTCGTTTCAAGCACGCTTCGGTTACCTCGCGCGCGGCCAGCTTCCCGGAACGAACCAACGTCGCGATGGTCCGCGCGTCAAATCGGTCGATAGAATTCACGGCTGAAAAGCCGCCGGTATCTCAGTGTCTTCGGGGACCGGAAAGTCCAGGACAATTTTGGCCATCGCCAGAAGTCGATCGAACTCCTGAATCACACCGGCGCGATATTCGGGTGGCAGATGGAGGCCCAAAATGACTTCCGCCGAGTCGACGTAGTCTTCAATGATTTTTGTCGTGGCTTCTTTTTGCGTAGGATCCATCGTCATGCAGTCCCGTTGAGGTCAAGTGAATTGTTGATGGCACACTCGAGCTACCAGCGAAATTGGTGGTCCCAGATTTTTTGACACACCGATTCCTCGCCTTCGAATGCTTCGAAACTGACGTTCATGTGCAGCGCGCCTTTTCTCCAGAAAAATTCGGTGACGCTCACCAGCCGCACGGACCATCCCGGCCGTTGCATGAACTGCGAACGCCGCATCACCACCCGCGCCGACGCCGGATCGCGCGGCAGGACCGACGCGATTTCCTCCCCGTCCCCACCGAAAGTCAGCTCGCCCAGGCGTACAGACCGGCGTCGCGAACGAATGATGAGCTGTGCCTCGCCTGTCGCCGCGTCCCAGGTAATCGAGCGGGAATTCGCCCCGGGATCCACTACCTCGTGCGCAATCGGCGGGGCCGATTGTGGTGGCTCGAACGCCGGCGGCTGATACCGCGCGCTCGGCGGCATGGCCGGCAACCTCAATACCGCGCCCGCGGGCCAGAGCGTGAGGCCACCTGACTTAGGTTCGGACCAGGCCATCGGCCAGTAGGCGCTGGACAGCGCAACTCGCACGCGGCAGCCCGGCGAAAAACGATAGGCGACACCCTTCAGCCGCACGGCCAACTGAAACCGCTCGCCCGGCGCGTGCTGCGGCGGACGCTGCACACGCTGCAAGCCAAAGGTCACCCGCGCTGAGGTGCCGTCGGGCGACACTTCGCACAATCGAACGGCGAGCAAAGTGGCATCGCCTTGCAGCGAGATAGTCACGCTCAACTGCGGTATCCCGGCCAGTTCCATCGGCGCCTCGAGCACGGCGCTGTCGAAGCAGAGCGACAGGGCATCGTCCTGGCGTTGATCGGCTTGAAACTCCGGCGCATCCCCGCCGCCGTCGAGAGGGCACCATTCGCCAGCGAACAGACCGCAGTGCTGCGGGGTCTCGATGACGAGCGGCGTGTCGAGGTCAGTCGGTGCCGAAACCCTTAGGGCGCGGGTGGCGGCGTCGAGATAGAGCGGTTGCAGCGGTGCCGAGACCGGCCACGCGGGCAGCGTGAACCATTCGCCGCCGATCGAGGGGCCCGTCGCACGCGGCAGCAATTGCTCTCCCATCCAAAGACGCAGCATCGGCTCTTTCATGATGCCGGTCTCCTCACCCACCAACCACTGCTTCCACCAGCGTAGGCACTCCTGCAGAAAACCCACGGCAGGCCCCGGAGTTCCCCAGGTGGGATAGATGTGAGTCCAAGGACCTATCAGAGCCTTGCGCGGCACGGTGAGATTCGCCATCAGGCGCAACACGGCATCCGAATACCCGTCGGTCCACCCGCCTACGGCGTACACCGGACAGCGGATGGCGGCGTAGTCTTCGCACACCGAACCGTGCTTCCAGTAAGCATCGTACTCACGATGCGCGAGCCACGTTGCGAGGGGCGGCTCGAGCGTCGCCAGACGTGAGAGCCACATGTCGCGCCAGCGCGGACCGACTTCGGCGGGATCGGGAGGCCGCGCGAGTTGATTGAAGAATCCCGTCCCCCACTGCAAACCGTCGGTGAGCAGACAGCCACCCATATAATGCACGTCGTCGGTATAGCGATTGTCGCTCGAACAGCAGGTAATGATCGCCTTGAGCGCCGGCGGCCGACGCGCCGCCACTTGCAGGGCGGCGAAGCCGCTCCAAGAGATGCCGATCATGCCGACCGCCCCGTTGCACCACGGTTGAGCGGCGGCCCAGGCGATGGTCGCGACCGCATCGTCCTGTTCCTGCGGCGAGTACTCATCGTCGAGCGTCCCGTCGGAATTACCGCTGCCGCGCAGATCGACGCGCAACGCCGCGATGCCATGCTGTGCGAACCACCCATGGAGCATGGAATCGCCGACTGCCGTCAGATCGGATTGCCGGTACGGGATCCATTCGAGGACCACCGGCACCTTGCTGAACGCAAGCCCCGCCGGCAGCCATAGCCGGCCGGCGAACACGGCGCCGTCCGGCATTGGGATCCAGACCTGCTGGAAGGCGGGGATCGCGGAAGCCTGCTCGCTGTCTTGCACTGTGAAATTCCTCGATTCCGGAGACCTTGCCAACCCGCAAGGATACGCAGTGTTCACCGCCAACCCGTATAGAGTTTGTTTATACCTCGTGGAGGCTGACTTATTGGAGTTTCGCCGGCAATGCGACTAAGGTCGCATGACCCAAGCGGCGAAGCGGAGGTGCCTCATGAATGCGACAGTAAAAAGCGAACCCGGAACGGGCGGCAAAACGGAACATCCGTTGACCGCGGACCAGATGGCCGCGTTCTACCGCGATGGCTACGTCATCGTCCGGGGTTTTTTCACCGCCGAGGAAATCGAGCCGTTGCGCTCGGCGTGCCTCGCCGATCCGTCCATCGGCGGCAAGCTGCGCGCGGTTGCCGACTCCGATGGCCACGCGCAGGAGGTCATCGGTTGGACCGAATACAGCGACACGTACCTCGGCAAGGTCGCCTTCCTGGATCGCATGCTCGACAACGCCGAGGCACTGCTCAAGAAACCCTGTTATCACTGGCACTCGAAGCTGTCGATGAAGAGGCCGAGTACCTTGGGCAAGTGGGACTGGCATCAGGACTACCCCTTTTGGTACGACGAGGGCTGTCTGTGGCCCGACATGCTGACCGTGACGGTCGCCGTCGACAAGAACACCGAGGCCAACGGCTGCATGAAACTGGTGCGCGGGTCGCATCATCTCGGCCGCGTCAATCACACGCGGGTCGGCGAAGCGGTCGGTTTCGATCCCGAGCGGTTGAAATTGGTTCTCGAACAATGCGACGTCGTGCCGATGGAAGTCGAGTCGGGCGATGCCTGTTTCTTTCACGGCAACACGCTCCACGCCTCCGGCCCCAACTTATCCGGCATGCCGCGCACCCTGCTGCATTGTTCCTACAATACGATCGTCAACTCGCCTTTCGTGATCGAAGAGCAGGAACATCATCGTTATAAGCCGTTCACGAAAGTCGCGGATCAGGACTTGCGCAACCGCGCGTATAAGGACATGTTCGCGAGCCACGGATTCAACCAGGACAGGCGCAAGCCGGGTGCCAAAAACTCCTACGGCTACAAGTCGATGACCGGGCAGATGTCCCCGGCGAAACCGGCTAACTGACCTTCAAGACTCGATGCGCCGACGGATGTAATCCGCTGCCACACCGGCTTTTCCAAATGACAGAGGCGGCCCCCCTCCGCATACGATGACGCAGCGCCCTGTTGCTGCAGCGTATTGACGGCCACATCTTCGGCGGTGATATGCAGGCCCGACGTGCGCAGGCGATCGACGATCTCGGAAAAATTCGCCAGCGCCGTCGATTCGGGCGAAACCAACACGTGTCGTACCCAGCGCGATTTGTTCGGCGCCAACGGCAGGATGCTGGTCCAATGAATACGATCGACGTTCATATAGATACAGTGCATGGGATAGACGAGATGCGCCAAAGAGCGTCGCATCTGATCCTCCGACAGGTGGGCAAAAGGCAGGAGCCCCGACTACAAAACGGTGGATGTCGGGAAATTTGCCTTAAGGTGGCCGTGGCCCGCCGTCCACCCTTCGCGGCTGGCCCACAGGTGAAACGGACAGGAGAAGCGCCTGGTGTTGCCGGCACCGGACGCCACCGGCACCCAGCGATGCAGACAAGTACGTGAGATCACCCGAATTCGGTCGGCACCGCGCACCACCATCAGTAACTCGTTGAGCACGTCGATCGTGAAGTAGTCGCCCACCTTGGGCACTTGGGCGATGTGACCCACGGGAAGCCATTTGCGCCGAAAAATCTTTGCCATTTCCAAGTCGAAGAATGCCTGCGACGTATACGATGCCGGCGGCAGCGTCGAGGCAGTTTCCATGTCCTGGCCGGCGCCGACGATGACGTCGTTCAATAATGTCTCGATGGAGTCGGTTGTTCTAACGCAGCGGTCACCTCGCGCAGCAGCGGTATCATGCCATCCGGCGTCCATGCGCCCTTGATTGACGAACGCGTGATCCATGCGTTCAGCCCGTGATAGAGAAACACATAGGCACCGGATTCCTCCATCTGCGCCTGCAGCGCTTCGTAGTCCGCGGCGCGTTTGACGGGATCGAGCTCGCTGACCGCCGCCTCGCTCTCGGCATCCCATTCGGGACTGCAGCGGCGCTCGAAATTCCAGCTCCCAACCTCCTTGCAGGTGAACCATTGCGTGACCCAACTCGGGTCCGCGGCGGTGGTGGCATGCTCGATGTGCAGTTCGTCGTTCGGCGGATTGGTCTTGGTTTGTCTTGCCGTGATGAAGGAGGCGGTATCCATCGACCTGACCTCGACCGCGATGCCCACCGCCGCCAATTGCGCCTGGACCACCAACGCCGCGCTCACATGCGCCTCGTCATTCGAGAGGTCGAGTCGCAGGTTCAACTGCTCGACGCCCGCCGCCTTCAATAGCCGCCGCGCTTCGTCGGGATCGAAGTTGTAACGCTTGTGCATACGGGCGCCCGGCAAGGGAGGCGGCACCGCGCCGTAGGCCGGCCCGACGTCGTCGCCAAACACCGCCCGCGTGACCTCGGGCACATTGACGGCATGCTGGATCGCGCGCCGCACGCGCAGATCCCGAAGCTTCGGATTCTCGACGTTCATTCCGAGCCAGTGATAGTCGAGCCCGTGCCGCACGGTCACGGTGGCATCCTTCCCCGCCGTCGCCCTGGCCACGCCGATCGCTGAGGTATTGAGCCGCGCGATGTCCAGATCACCGGCATCGAACGCCGTCTGCCCCTCGTTCATGCTCATGGGAAAGAGATGAATTTCGTCGTAATACGGGCGCGGTCCGTTCCACAACGGATTGCGCCGGAGCACCAAGCGCTCGCGGGGTACCCATGAGATCAGTTGGTAGGGCCCGGAGGTCGCGAACGGATCGGTGTCGATGCGCCCTCCGTGCGCCTCCACGGCACGTTTACAGACGATCATTCCCGAGCCGTAGGGCAGCGTGCTCTTGAACAGGGGCGAGAACGGCTGTTTCAAATGAATCACGCCGCTGCAGCGGTCGCGGATCTCGACGCCGTCGAGCGTGGCCCAATCGCTGCGATAGTCCGCATCGAGTTTGGGATCGAGAAACCGCTCGAACGAATACTTGACGTCTTCCGCGGTGACCAGGCCGAAGCCCCCGGTCCACTGGATGCCGGGCTTGAGGTTGAACTCGACGGTACGAGCGTCGACTTCGACCAAGCGCTCTGCCGCATCGAGCTGCCAATCCCAGGTGTCGCTTGCCTTGTATTGGCATAGGCTCGAGTAGATCGCGAACATCACGAGTTCGTCGTACCAACCGTGGCGATTCGCCGGATCGAGATTCTGAATGTCGACGTCATTCTGTATGCGCAGGATGCGGCGCCCCGGCGCCCCAGCCGCGCTTATCCCTAAGCGTTGCGATCGACCGCAGGCGGCGACGGCGCCGCCCAACAGCAGACCGACCAGGTGCCGGCGTCCGCGGCCAAAGTCGGCCATCATGACGCGACGCCTCCGGTCAGCGGAAAATGACAACTGACCGTTCGGCCATCCGCCAACGTGCGCGCGACGGGAGCCTGGCGCGTGCATTGCGCCTGGGCAAAGTCGCAGCGCCCCGAAAACGCACAGCCTGGTGGACGCTTGAGGGGATTGGGCGCCTCACCGCGCAAAACCGTCCGCGCAGCCGTCGCGATACCGCCACGCGTGCTCATCAGCGCGCGGGTGTAAGGATGCGCGGGCTGCGAATACAAGGCGTCGGTGGGTCCCGATTCGACCACGCGCCCGAGGTACATGACGGCGATCCGATCCGCCACGTGCCGTGCGATCGCAAGATTGTGCGTGATCAAGAGAAAGCTCACGGCTTGGGTCGCCTGCAGTTCGACGAGTAGATTCAGCACCTCACCCTGCACCGACAGATCGAGCCCCGCGGTGGGTTCATCGGCGATCACCAATTTGGGCTTCAAGGCCATGGCGCGCGCCATCGACACCCGGCGTGCCTGACCGCCCGAGAGTTGATGCGGATAACGATCCAAGAAGCGCGCGGGCAATCCGACCTGGCGCAGCAACCGCTGCGCCTCCTCACGCAAGTTGACGCCGCCGACCCGGTGGATCCGAAACGCCTCCGTCACCAGCGTCGCCACGGTCATGCGCGGATTGAGCGACGCCACGGGATCTTGGAACAAAAGTCCGACCTGGCGCCGGATGGGACGCCAGGATAGATCGCCAGGACCCGAGGCGACGACGCCATTCACACGCACCTGGCCGCTGGTGATGGGCGTCAAGCCCAAGATGGCGCGCGCCAAGGTGGTCTTGCCGCACCCGCTCTCGCCCACCAGCGCCACCGTTTCACCGGAGTGCACTTCGAGGTCTACGCCCGCGATGACATCGACCCGGCGGCCGCCGCGCCCGAGCAGGCCGCCGGCACGATAGCCGACGACGAGACTGGCCACCGTGAGGCTCGGGTTATTCATGACGTCAACCGCACGCAGCGGGCGTATTCCTCGCCCGCCGCCGGCCAACGCGGCGGTCGTTCAACGGCACAACCGGCCAAGACTTCCGCGCAACGCGACGCGAATGCACAGCCCTGTAACACGCTGACGGGATCCGGTGCCTTGCCGGGAATGGTCAAGAAGCGCCGCGAAGGCTCGATCATGCGCCGCGGATCGCACGCCAGCAGTGCGCGCGTGTACGGATGCCGAGGGTTCGCGATCACCGATGGGGTGGCGCCGACCTCGACGACTTCACCGGCATACATCACCGCCACCCGATCGCAAAGTTCCGCCACCAACCCCAAGTCGTGCGTGACGAACACGATCGAGCCGCGCACCAGATGGCGGCTGGCCCGGAGGAGTTCGATGACCTGAAGCTCCGTCGTCGCGTCGAGCGCCGTCGTCGGCTCGTCGGCGATCAAAAGACGGGGCTCGGTCAACAAGGCCGCAGCAATCATGACACGCTGCCGGATACCGCCGCTCAACTCGAATGAATACTGTTTCATACGACCGGCGGGGTCGGAAATACCCATGCGGCCCAACATGTCGATGGCCAGGCGTTTCGCCTCAGCCGCCGAACGGCCGGCCTTCTGGCGTTGGAATTCGATCAACTGCCGGCCGATTTTGACGACCGGATTGAGCGCCGTAAACGGATCCTGGAACACCGAGGCGACCCCGTTACCGCGCAGCCGCCGGCGGGCGGCACGGTCGAGCGAGTATAGATCCTGCCCCGCAAAGGCCATTCGGCCGCTGACCTCGGCAGAGTCGGGCAGCAGCGTCATGATGGCGTTGGCGAGCGTCGACTTGCCCGAGCCGCTCTCACCGACCAGGCCGAGGACCTCGCCTTCCCGGACTTGCAGCGTCACGTCGCGCACCGCTGTCACGCGGCCGCGATCAGTCGGGTAGGCGACCGAAAAATCGGCGATGTCGAGCACCGCTTCCACGTTCAGTGCCGCGGCCCGCGGATGACGCGCGGATCGAGCGAGTCGCGCAGCGCTTCGCCCAAGAACGTGAAGCCTATGGTCGCGATCAGGATCGGCAGGCCGGCGACCAAGGCGATGTGCGGGGCTTCGCGAATGAAGGCGAAGCCGTCGCGCAACAAGCTGCCCCAGGTGGCGAGCGGCGGCCGCGCGCCCTCGCCCAAAAAGCTCAAGCCCGCTTCGATGCCGATGACCGTGGGCACATCCATGGCCACGAGCACCACCATCTGCCCGACGAGGTTCGGCAAAATGTGCTTGAGCATCACGCGCAGCGACGAGGCGCCCATGGCGCGTGCCGCTGTCACGTATTCGCTCTGTTTGAGGACCACGGTCTGATTGCGCGAGACGCGGAAGTAGACCGGAATCAGGAACAGGATCACGATCAAAGTCACCGTACCCAGGCCCGTCCCGATCAAGCTCGCCACCGCCAGCGCGAACAGCATCATCGGGAGGCTGCGGATCACGTCGCAAAACAACGCGAACACGGCGCCCAATGTTCGAAACCCATAGCCCGCGATGACGCCCGCCGCCATGCCGATGGCCAGTGCCACCCCGACGCCGACAACGACGATGCCCATGACGACCCGGCTGCCGTCGATGATGCGCGACAACAGATCGCGCCCCAACTGGTCGGCGCCCAGCCAATGCTTGAGGCTCGGTGCAGCGAGTCGCACCGAAACATCGATGGCATTGGGGTCGTAGGGCACGATACGCGAGTCCAGGAGAGCACACGCCACAATGAGGAGCACGCAGGAAAGTCCGACACGGCCTGCAGCGCTGCCCCAGAGATTGCGCAGCAACTTGAGGATGGCCGGAGCCGGGCGCGGCTCCATCTCGTCGTCGCGGGCCGAGATCATGCGCCGGTTTGCCGACACATCAGAGTGAGGATCGGACACGCGGATCGAGACTCGCAATCAAGAGTTCGGCAACGATGCTGCAGATCACGTAGAAAACGGCCGCGATCAGGACGGCGCCGAGCACGATGGGAAAGTTGCGTTGCAGAACGGCATCATATGCCAGACGACCGATGCCGGGACGCAGAAAAATGATCTCGATGATGACGGCATTCGACAACAAACTACCCATGCCGATGGCGACCACCGCGATGACCGGCGCGATGGTAATCTTCAACAAGTATCGGCGCGCCAGCCGCGGCTCCGGGACTCCGAAGGCCCTGAACGTGCGCACATGGTTCTCCTGCAGCACTTCGAGCATCGACGCACGCACCGCCCGAATCAAATAGCCGACCCAGCCGAGCCCCAGAGTCAACGCCGGCAACAACAGATGGCGAAATTTATCGCCCACGCCGGAACCTAAGCCGATGGCCGGCAACCAGTGGAGCGTGACGGCAAACAACAACAAGGCGTAGATGCCCAAAATCGTCGTGGGTAAGGCGAGCGTCGCCATCGACACGATGCCGACCAACCTGTCGCCCCAACTGTCCCGATGCATCGCACACCAACAGCCGATGGGAACGCCCACGATCAATGCCCAGCCCAGACCCGCGAAGGTCAGCGCCAACGTGGAGGGCAGAACGTGTGCGATGAGCCCGGCAATCGGCTCCTGGGTCATCACGTCCTTACCCAGGTCCCCGACGGAGAGACGTTCGACGAAACGCGCGAATTGCAACGGAATAGGCTTGTCCAAACCCATCTCGGCGCGCAGCGCGATACGGTGCGCCTCGTCGGCCCGTGGGCCCAAGATGACGCTTGCGGGATCACCGGGCACGACATAAATGAACCAAAACATCATGCCGACCGCGGTGACCAGCACGAGGCTGCCGTAGGCGATGCGTCGAACACCGTACCAAAGCATGCGACCGCAGCCTTAAATCGATGCCGCGGCACGGGCGCGGCTGCATTTAATGCGTCGTTCGATCATAGCGGACTATCCCGGTGAGGACACTCGGAAATGCACGTCGGAGGGACGCCGCGCGTTGACCAGCGTGATGTCCTGCGGACAGGCGGACATTACCACGACTTGATCCATTTCGGCCCGCAGGGAAATCGATTGGCCCGGCTTGCTCACGGGCGGCAGGAATTCGACGCGGCCGCCGTCCGACTTCACGTTCATGAACAAGTTGAGCGGACACGGCGCATCGAACCTTTCGCACCCCAATTCGTGCAGCACGCTCGTCAAATTGTCGCTGCAATTCGCATGATCCGGGGCCGCGCCCAACTCCTGATACCGATACCGGTCGCACGCGGCGATCAAGGTATCGTGCACGCCGAGACTGGTGTCGGCCACGACCCGCAGGATCGGCCGACGCCGGTTCGTCACCAAGGCATCGCCGACCCCTGGAGTGATTTTCAGCATGGATGCGCGGCTATGCTCCATGGACATGAATTCACGCAGGTCGGTGCTGTTGAAGGCCCAGGTATCGACCACCTGCGAGCCGTGTGTATTGATGACCATCAAGACCTGGCCCCTGCGCAGGAATACGCCCCTACCCTCCTTCGCGGGTATGGTGCCGGTTACGCCATCGTCATGCGATGCTCTCAATGGCTCGAATGTATCCATGGACCCCCTAAAATGACGCCCTCAGCCGCAATCCAATGGTGCGCGGACGATCGTAAGCCAGGTCGTTGCCCGGCGCCAGGGACCCTGTGGGTACCGTCTCGATGTGTTCTATGTTGCGGGCATTGGTCAAGTTATTGCCGAACACACTCACCTCGAGGTGTCCGACCTCGTAAGCCACGGCCCCATTCAACATTTTCGTCGACGGAATCTGGGCGAAGCTAGAGGCGGACTGGTTGAACGAGTTGTTGAAACTGGTCTTGTAGGAATAATTGACATCGAAATCCAGCGAGTTCATTCCCAACGGAACGCGATAGTCGCCCGTTATGCTGCCAATGAAGCGCGGTGCGTACGGCGAGGTGGTACCTGCCGGCGCATCGAGGTTGCTGATGTCCGACGCCGCGGAGGAATGATTGTACGAACCATTGAAGGACACGGTGGCGTAAGGGGTGAGCTTCGCCGCGGTTTCGAGTTCCACGCCCTTGCTGGTCACCGAGCCGATATTCTGCGTGTACACGTAGGAGCAATCGAGCGGTACCGAGGTTTGCGTGTTCTTCCAATTGATCCAGAATGCGGCCACGTTCAACGTCACCCGGTCGTCGGCGAGTTTGCTCTTTTCACCGAGGGTATAGCTCCACAGCTTGTCGGGGCCGAAACTCGCCGGCGCGGCCGTCAAGCCTTCCGCCGCCAGATCGGCGCCGCAATAGATCACGGGCACCGGTTGATTGACGCCGCCGTAACGAAAACCTTCCGCGATCTCGGCGTAGAGGTTGGTGGCGCCGGTCAGCTTGTAGCTGGCGGCGAAGCGCGGTGTCGCGCCCGTCGCGGAAGGGTTGGCGTTCACGATCAACGGCGTGCCGACCGGCGAGGTGGCGGAGGCACTGGGCCCATCGCCCACGTAGCCCGCGGAGTAGATGTAGTAATCCTCGTGCCAGTCGAAATAACGCAGACCCGCGGTCAACTCCAGTTGGCTGGTCACGTCGTAGCTCAGCTGACCGTAAGCGGCAAACTGGCGGTCGATGGTGTGGATGTAGCCGTAATACGGGTTATTCGGTTGATCCGAAAGATCGTTGGTGACCGAGCTGTAGTCCGGGATGCCGACGATGGGGGCATACAGTGCATCGAAGTCGGTGTACGGGTTGTTCATGATGAAGCGGCGGGTCTGCCGCTCGTAGAACAGGCCGCCCAGCCACTTGAGCGGCCCGTCGGTCTTCGAAGTCATGCGGATCTCTTCGACGACGTCATGGATCATATTGGTGGAGTCGAAATCCGCCGGCTCCAGGGGTCCCGTGTTGCCCAGGTAATAGTCGTAGTACTCGTAGCTCTGATCGTGCAGATAGTAATTGCCCATGCGCATGAACGAGCTGGTGGAGCTCAGGTCGGCAAAACCCAAGTCGTACTTGAGACCCAACGTGAAAATGTTCAGGTCGAGGTCCGCCACACTGTGCTTCAGGCGTGCCGACTCGTACACGGGCAGCCCGGCTTCCGCATAGTTGAGACCGCTACTGACCTTGTCCGTCGTATAGGTCGCATCCACGGTGAGCTTGTCGCTCGGCGTCCAGCGCACCGCCACTCTGCCCTGATCGGTGCGTGTCGCATTGTCGGTGCCGCCAATGACGATATTCTTGATGTAGCCCGACATGGCGTCGCGGTAGCCGTTGATGCGCACCGCGAGGACGTCTTGGATCAGCGGCAAGTTGACCGCAAACTTTTCGGCGTTGTTCCAACCGCCAAAATCGGCAGTATCTGATCCTTCGACTTCGACATAACCCGACAACGTCTCGGAGTCCGGCTTCTTCGTGATCAGGCGAATATTGCCCGCCATGGCGCCGGCGCCATACAGCGTCCCCTGGGGCCCGCGCAGGACTTCGACCGATTCCAAGTCCAATGCCTTGATATCGGGGGTCCACGATTTGAGCGCAATCGGCGTGTCGTCGAGGTACACCGACACCAGGGTGCGATCCTCGGTTTCCGAGTTGTCGCTGCCGCGCGTCGCCAGACCGCGAATGGTGATGGTGTTGATGCCGTTGCCGGTCGATTCCATGTTGACTGACGGCGCGAGACGCGTGAAGTCCGAGAGGCTCGTCAGATTGAGCTTCGAGAGCGTTTCCGGATTCAGTGCGGTCACCGCCATCGGGACGTCCTGAATATCCTGGCTGCCCAAGCGACCCGCGGTCACGACGACCGTAGTCAACTGCGTATCCGATTCGGCCGGCTCGGGTTCCGCAGCGGCGGGCAGCCCTGCAAGCGCACCATACGCCATCACGGCGGCCAGGCCGAAGCGTCGCGTGTGTCGCGAGCGCTTGCCCTCGGTTTCAGTCGGTCCAGAGATCGATGTAATCAACATGGGCTTGTTTCGCGTCCTTCGGGAGTGCTGACCTGAGGCTAAAGAGCCACGATGAATTCACGCTGCATTAGAGATATCAGCAAGTGAAAGACGACACCAATAAATTAAGCTGGGGTTTCTATAACGAGAGCGGATGGAGAGGCGGGTGCATGGCGCCGACTGCCCGAAGCACCGGCGCGCGGCATCAAGTTGGTGCGCAGCACACTTAGGCAGCGACCGAATCGGTGCATGAAAACGCGCCGTGCTCAGTACGCGCGACTGCGGACCACGCGATTGCGAATCGGTCGACCTTCCACGCGTCGTCGGATATTGTCGAGAAACAGGTCGAGCGTGCGCGGGACGTACGACTCCGGATCGTCGCAAGACAGATGCGGCGTGATGATGAGACGCGGAGCGTCCCACAACGGCGAATCGGGCGGCAGCGGCTCCGGATCCGTGACGTCGATGATGGCGCCGCCGAGCGTGCCTGCGACCAGTGCAGCCCGCAGCGCCTCTTGGTCCACCAACCCGCCGCGGCCGAAGTTGGCGAAGCCGGCCTCGGGCTTCATGCGCCCGAACAGGTCTGCGTTCACGATGTGACGGGTGGTCGGTGTCAACGGCATCGCCAACACGACGAAGTCCGCCGACGCCACCGCGTCGTTCAGATCCTGAAGACCGATCACCGCATCGAAGTGACGTGTCGGGCGTATGTTGCGCCTGACGCCCGTCGTCCGTATCCCTAAACCGTGCGCCGCCGCTGCGATGGACCCGCCGATTCCACCGGTGCCAACGATCAGCGCGCTGCGCCCGGCAATGTGGGAGCTGTAGGCCTTCGACCACTGGTGAGCACGCTGTGCGGTGACGAAGTGCGGCATGCGACTATGCAGCATGAGCAGCACCATGGCCGCCCATTCCCTGATCTTCGGCGCGTGCACGCCGCTCGCCGTCGCGAGCGCGACGCTGCGCGGCAACCAATCGAGCGGCAACAGATGCTCGATGCCCGCGGCGGCCACTTGAATGAGCCTGAGGGCACTGCCGGGCCGTTTGATTTGATCCGTGGGAAATCGGAACCCGATCATCGCGTCGGCGGCCGTCGCCCGCTCGCCGAAGGCCGGATCGTCGGTCGCGCACCAGGAGAACTCGAGGGGCGGCAACGATGCCGGCGCCCGCGCGATCGCCGCCTCCACTCGTGCGGGTACGATTCTGAAGACGGCGTCTTGGTTGGGATATTGCGCCACCAACACGTTGAGCTTGCGCATCAGCCGGTCTCGCCCCCGCCGGCGCCGACGCCGACGACACGGTCGAGCACCCAGTTGGCGAAGGTATGCACGAGCGGCTCCATATGCGAGAGCCGCCCCACCTGGGCAAACGGCGAACGGATGCCGTGCTGCTGAATTTCGGAAATGACGTTGTCCTCGGGAATCGATTTGTCCCAGCGGCGGTAGTAGCGCTGCACCACGTCGTCGAAGTCGTCACGCGCCACGGTCGTCCGTGGAAAGCAGGCGCCGGATACCAGGTGCATGGATTGCGGCCCGCGCGGGTGGATCTCGAGCCACCACAGGCAGTCGAAGGTCAGCGCCAGCATGGTGCTGGGATAGATCAGGATGTAGTAGGTCCCCGCGGCACTCGCGCCGGTCAGCGTCGGAATGTACGGGAACCCGGTGTCGCCCGCTTCCAAGGCCCTGCTCCCGGTATGCGCGGTATAGAGCCCGCACCACTGCCCGTGGCCGATCAACGGCGGCGTGATGCTGCGCTTCTGCCGTTGGATGGTCTGCGCATGCACGGTCGGCACGTGGTACGACTCCATGGCGTTTTCCACGTAGATCTTCCAGTTGCACGCGATGTCCCATTCCTTGCGGCGCACGGTCACCATGTCGTCCAACTGGTAGGGTGCGAGCAGCGCGGGCAGATCGCCCAAAAACCCGAGCAGCGGGGGCGCGGCGGGATCGAAACACACGAACAGGAACCCGCCCCAGGTTTCCAACCGAAACTCGCGCAATCCAAAATCGGCCCGCTCGAAGCCTAAGGTCTGCTCCATTTCCGGCGCGATGCGCAGCGCGCCGGCCAGACTGTAGTTCCAACTGTGATAGGGGCAGCGAATGTCCCGCGTCGTGCCCTCGCCCGAGAGCAGCCGGGCGCCCCGGTGACGGCAGGTGTTGGCGAACGCGCGAATCGTACCGTCCTTGTCGCGCACCACGGCGAGCGGCACACCGGCAAAATCCAGGGTGATATAGCTGCCGGGCTCGCGCAGTTGGTCGGAGCGGCCGATGAAATTCCAGCTGCTTCCAAAAATGTGCCGCACCTCACCGCCATAAAAGCCGGCCGAGGTGTACGCCCACGGCGGCAGCGTAGACGCCTCGAGCAGCGGCCGACGGACCTCCGTAAAATGATGCGCTGCCAACGGATCGTCGGGTTCCGACCAAAGCGGCGCGCTTGCCGACGCTGCGGACACCATGCTCAGTCCCTCCAGTTCGGATAGTTCGAATCGAGCAGACGCAGCAGCGCCGGCCACATGCGGTGCCCGGCGGCTGCCGGGTCCCGCGCGCTCGTATATTGCTGCATGGTGGCAGCGATCGTCGCCTCATCGGGCATGGTGATGGCGCGGCCGGTCGCCAGCACGTCCATCTGCACGCGCGCGGTCTGCTCCAGATAGTAAGTAAAATAAAACGCGGCCGGAATGGTCGCGCCGACGGTGAGCAGGCCGTGGTTGCGCAGCACCAGCGCGATCTTCCCCTTGATGTCCCGATCGAGTCGCTCGCCCTCGTCCATATTGAAGGCAATGCCTTCGTAGCCGTGACAGCCGATGCGTTCGTGGAATTCGATCGCGAATTGATTCATGGGCAGGATGCCGTCGGCCAAGCACGAAATCGCGACGCCGGCTCGCGTGTGCGTATGGATAACGCAATTGACGTCGGGCCGCGCGCGCAAAATGGCGCCGTGAATCACGAATCCCGCGGCATTGGCCGCGTGCCGCGCGCTGCCGACGACATTGCCGTCGAAATCCAGTTTGACGAGACTCGCGGGGGAGACCTCGTTGAAAAACAATCCGAACGGGTTGATGAGAAATGCATCCTCCCCCGGAACACGCGCCGATGCATGCGTGAAGATGAGGTCATCCATGCCAAAATGCGCCAGCAGGCGGTACACGGCGGCCAGATGCAGCCGCACGTCGCCTTCGGTGTCGATGGTTATTTTTTTCGCGGGGGCGTCTTGGATGATCATGTCTCATTTACTCCATGCGGATCGGGAAATTCGGTGGACCCTGGCGGACGTGGGCCGATGACGTATTCGATCGTCGCGCGCTGCGCGCGGACTGGGCGGCTCGGCGTGGCCGTGGCGACGGCGAGCGTCGCCGTCGGCGCGCGCTGCCCGTTCGCGACCGCCGGTGTCGGAGCCGTGGTCACCCAGAATCGAACGCATCCCTTGATTGGGCCGCGCACGTTGGCCCTGCTCGGGGCGGGCATCGGCGGCGATGCGGCCGCAGCCCAAGCTGCCGAGACGTTCGACTTTCCAGAGTGGCGTCAGGTGGCGCTGGTCGACGCGACGGGCCGCATCGGCACCTATCACGGCGCGCTGTGTTCCGGGCTGCACGGCGAAGCGCGCGGCGAGGCGGCCGTGGCGCTCGGCAACTTGCTGCGCTCGAAGGACGTTCCGGCCGCGGTGCTCGCCGGCTACGAGGCTGCGGTCGGGTCGCTCGAACAACGCCTCCTGGCCGGCCTCGCGGCCGGGCTTACCGCGGGCGGCGAGATCAAGCCGCTGCGATCGGCAGCGCTGGTGGTGGTCGATCGCGATGCTTTTCCGTATACCCACCTGCGCATCGATGCCGACGATGATCCGCTGCGCAAACTCGACGAACTGTGGCAGCAGTGGCAGCCGGTCGCAGAGACTTACCGCCGCTGGGCGCTCGATCCCCACGGCGCATGACGCGGTTGCAGCCTCGTCACGCAGGACCGCGTTTCCTTTTTCCGATTCGCGGCTTGTCGGCCGGAGGGGACACCTGCGCCCCGCCGTCGGTACGCGCCGCCGCCCCGTCGGTACGCGGCGCCGCCGCCACGATTGCGCCATAGGCGTGGTGCAGATGCGCGCGCACCGCTGCCTCGGCGGCGTCGGCGTCACGGCGCAGGATGGCGTGCGCGATGAGGCGATGATCCTCCACGGCGCGCCGGGTCTCCTCGATGGTCAGCCGCCGCAAGCGTCGCGGGCTCGCGAACAACTCGCGATACTCGCCCACCAGCCGTTGCAGTCGCTCGGCATGGCTCGCCGCCGTGACGGCCAGGTGAAACTCTTCGTTCAATCGCGCACGCGTCTCGACGTCCTTCGGATCAGCCTCGGCGCTCGCCCGTGCCAACGCGACGATGCGCGCGATTTCCTCGTCGCTGCCGCGTTCCGCGGCGAGGCGCGCGGCGCGGCCTTCGAGCGCCTCCCGAATGTGGTAAATGTCGGTGAGCTCCTGCCGCGGGTCGACCACTTCGATGCCCCAGCCGCGGGTGCCGCGCACCAATCCATCCCGCTCCAAGCGAAAGAACGCCTCGCGGATCGGCGTGCGGCTGATGCCGAACAACGCCGCGATGCCGAGCTCCGTGAGCCGCTTGCCGGGCTCGAACTCACCGTCGATGATCGCCTGACGCAACCGTTCGTACGCGAGTTCCGAGGCCGTCTTGGCCATCTCCAATCGCCAGGTTTCAGGCGCGTTCATTGTGGGACTCCCCTAAGTGATGTCACTTTATTGATCCAGACCCGCGAGGCGGCGAGCCCGCCCGAGCGAGCCGGCTCGATCGTAAGTCGCGTAGAGCGCCGCTTCCTGTGCGAAAATCGGCGTCTCGGCAAACAACTGATACGCTTGCACACGACCGGCGTACGCTGAGCTTGTGAGTTCGCGCGCAAGATGCATGACTCGCAGCCGCTCGGCGCCGTCGTGCTGCCCGGCCCGGAAGTACTTCCTGACATCCGCGCCGATTTCCGGATTGTCGAGCATCGCGTGGTCGGGCAGCATCACCGGCTGACCGCCGACGATCTCACGAAAGTGCTGCACCATATCTCCATAGCTTTGCGAACAGTAGATTCGCCCGGCGTTTTGGATGGCTTGATTGGGCATGGCGAAGCCGCAGCGAGACGGCTGACAGGCCGTTTCGGCCGCGATCAGGAACGCCTCGATGGTCTGTTTGAACACCATGAGTTGGCTGATCTTGGAACGTACTGCCGGCACGTTGGCCGAGCCGACCTGTTCGGCGTATAGCAGCGCCGCGCCCACCAGGATGTCGGCTTTTGCCAGGCTGCGCGTGAGATAGCCCTGCGCGGCCCAGCGCGCGAACTCGCTGCGCATCAGTGCGGCCAGTTCAGGTTCGCGGCTGAAGATGACGTCCTCCCACGGAATGAGCACGTTGTCGAAGACGATCAAGGTGTCGATTTCGTCGTAGCGCGCCGAGAGCGGATGGTCGCGCACGTCGGCACCGGTCGAGCTTAGCCCAAGCAGCGGCATGCGGCAGATGTGGCGCACGCCCGGTGCGTTCAACTTGACGATACAGGCTACCGCATAGTCGCGGTTCGCTTCCATCCAACTGCCGACGGTGGGTTTGACGAAGGCCACGTGTGCGTACGGGGCGCCCGTCTCGAACTTGGCGCCGCGGATGACGACGCCGGCGTCTGTTTCCTCGACCACACGCAGATACAGGTCGGGATCATCCTGCTCATGAGGTTGTTTCGAGCGGTCGCCTTTGGGATCGGTGTTGCCGCTGGTCATGAACAGGTTTTCGCGCTGTAAGCGCTCGAGCCAGGCCTCACCGTTGGCGCGATAGCGCGGATCGAAGCGGTCGAACAGATCGCCGCGGTCCTTGATCACGAAGAGGGGCGACACCGTCTCGTCGCCGAAACGATCCATCGTCGGGCACACTTCCTGCAGGACCGTCGATGTCATGAGGCGGCGCAAGGTGAGGTCGCGGCTGTTTTCCGGCACTTTGTAGAAGCGCGAGCCCCGCGTCCCGTCCGGAAGTTCGTAGGTCATGATGCCGCGATGCGCCGGATCGTGGTGCAGGTCGTAAATCTTGGCCACCGTGTCGACCATGGAAGCAAACGCCGGATGCTCCGCGACACTGCCCCTCACCCGCTCACCGCTGATCCACACTTGCCGACCATCATCGAGGCTCGCACGATACTCGCGGCCAGTCATCAAACCCATGAAGCTTCTCCGTTCGATAAGAAGGGTGCCGCCACAGGCAGATTAGCCATGAGCGAACTTAAGATGGCAGCGCGGTCAAACAGGCTGTCGATCACGATGCGCTCGCGGCGGCTGCAGGGATCGAGGCAGACCGGTCCGAGACCGTCGAGCGTCGGCCGCCCGAGGGCGGCTGCAAAGCTGCCGTCCGACCCGCCGCCGGACTCGACCGCGAGATACACGATGCCCAACGCCGCGGCGGCGCGGCTCGCCGTGGCCAATAGCGCTTCGCTCGCCGCCCGCGGAAAGGCGGGCCGCGTAAGGCCGCCGCTGATCTCGAGAGTCACCCGGGGATCGGATGGGGCCCGGAGGATTTCCAGGACACGCGACAACAGCGCCGCAGCGGCCGAGTCGCTTCGGGCCCGCAGATCGATGTGCATTTCCGCCGCTGCCGGCACGACCTGGCGGGCGTCACCCGCATTGAGGACGCCGACGTTGACCAAGGTCCCCCGCTCGAACTCGGTCAGGTCTTCGAGCGAGGCAACACGATCGGCCAACACCCGCAGCGCGCTGGCGCCTTCCTGCAGATGCGTGATGTGGGCGGAAACGCCGCGGGCGCGTACCACCAACGCGCCGACGACGCCGCGCGCCGCAACCACCGCACCGTTCGCCCGTGCGGGTTCGAGCACCAGGACCGCATCCGCACCGCGCGCCTGGTCTTCTATCCAAGGACGCGATGCGGCGGACCCCAATTCTTCGTCGGGCACCAGAATATGTCGAATTTCCTCCGCGTCATCGAACCCGGATCGCAGCAGGGCGCGCACCGCCTCGCACGCCATCACCAGGCCGCCCTTCATGTCGCCGACGCCGGGGCCATGCGCCAATCCGTCCGCTTCGGCATACGGCCAATCGCCGCAGGCTCCCGCCGGCCATACGGTGTCGAGGTGCCCGACGATGAGAATCCGACCGCGCCCGCCGAAGCGGCGCCTGAACAACCGACGTGCTCCGTACCCCGCCAGCGGATGCCGCTCGCAGGAAAAATCGAGCGCACGCCATTCCCGTTCCAGCACATCGCCGACGCGGTCGACCCCTGACGCATCATAAGAACCGCTGTCGATCGCGACCAACTCCCTCAAGGTCGCCAGGGCCTCGCGCCGGCGCGGGGCAACGAGTTGCCGAATTTCCCTCGCAAGTGATTCTGTATTGTGCATACAATGAACTTAACCATGAAACACCGTCCAGGACCAATAAGCACGCGTAGGTTGTCCATAAGGCACGCGCATGGGCCGGCCGGTCGACGCGCCAACGTGACCCGCCACTGACCCGTGCAGATTCGTCAGCTCGAGTGTTTCAGGACACTGATGTTGCACGGTACGATGACCCGTACCGCAGAACTGATCGGCGTATCGCAACCGGCCGTCAGTAACATGATCGTTGCGCTCGAACACAAAGTGGGCTTCCAGCTCTTCATCCGCAAAGCGGGGCGGCTCGTTCCGACGCCGGAGGGCAAGCTGTTCTACGTGCAAGCGAGCCGGGCCCTCGAAGGTTTCGAAAACGCCATTCGCCTGGCCGAGGAGATCTCGCAAGGCAAGCGCGGCCACCTCGCCATCGCGGCGTATCCGAGCATTTCCATCAGTCTGCTGCCACGAATCTTGTCGCTCTTCGCCGAGCAGCGACCTGAACTGCACATCAAGATCATTTCCCGCAACTCGCAGACCGTGCGCGACTTGATCTCGACTCAGCAATTCGACATGGCCATTGCAGAACTGCCTCTGGATTATCCGGCGGCCTCCATGGAGACTTTTCCGTATCTGTGCGAATGCATGTTGCCGCCGGATCACCCGCTAACCGCAAAGTCGGTCATCTCCCCTGCCGATCTCGACGGCGTGCCGTTCGTGACATTGTTTCGCGGCGACCCCGTTTATCAGAAGCTGGCCGCGGCCTTCTCGCACTACGAATCGCGTTGGAATATCGTGGCCGAAACCGAGTTTTTCTCCTCGGCATGCGAACTCGTGGCGGCCGGAGTCGGTGTCGGCGTGGTCGATCCGGTGGCGAGCGCGCCTTTCACCGCGAATGTCGTGCGGCGCAAATTCGTACCCGACATCACTTACGAGATCGCGATTCTCTATCCGACGAATGGCGAGCGCTCCCAGATCGCGACCGCCTTCGCCGATTTACTGCGGCTGCATCTTGCGCCGCCCGGTTGACCCGGTTGATTCATCTGCTGCTCGCATAGACCTGGATCAGATCGAACAGGTAGTCGCGTTCCTCGTACAGTCCTTCGACCGATTTTCGCTCGTTGAGCCCGTGCACTCCGTCGCCATCGGGATCGCTGAAGCGTCCGGGTACGCCATAGGTAGGAATTCCCACGGCATTGAGAGCGGGGCCGTCGGTAGCGCCCGTGGTCATCCCGGGGAGCATGGGGACGCCCGGAAAGTGCTTTTCCGCCACCCTTTTAGCGGTGTCGTAGACCAACGGAGTCAGAGGCGGCGCCGGGAGCGTCGGACCTACTTCGCCGGTTGTCGCAATGGTCACCGACGAATCGGCGGCGGCCTTGACGAGCTGTGCACGGACATTCTCGATCGAATCGCCGGGAAACATCCGGCAATTGATATTAGCGGTGGCGCGCTGCGCCAGCGCATTGTTGGCATGTCCGCCTTCGATGATGGTCGCCACGCACGTCGTGCGCAGCATGGAGTGGTAGACCGCGTTCTTCGAAACGATGGCGTTGGCTTCGTGGTCATTCGGATCGGCGATCAGCCGCATCATGGCGGCGCCTTGTTCGCCCCCGGTCAACTTCGCCGTCTCGGTGAAGTAGGCGCGCGTCGTGTCGCTGAATTGAACCGGAAACTCATATTGACCGATTCGAACGAGCGCCGCCGCGAGACTATAGATGGCATTATCGGGACGCGGCAGGCTGCTGTGGCCGCCGGGGTTCCGCGCCTCGACCAGAAAATCTTGGTAGACCTTCTCGCCCGCTTGAAACCCGAGCGACACGTGCTTACCGTTCGCATCGCGTACTCCGACGCTGCCTTCGTTGAGAGCGAACTGTGCGTCGATCCAATCCCGATGCTCGTTCGCAAGCCAGGAGGCTCCATTGAAAGCGCCGTCACTCTCTTCACCACAAGTGAGCGCCAGCTTCAGCGGCCGGCGTAATTTCGCTCCCGCCTTTTTCAGACGGATCAGGGTGTCGGTGAAAATCGCGGCCTGGGCTTTATCATCGGACGAACCGCGACCATAGAAATAGCCATTCTCTTCCACCAACACAAAAGGATCGCGCGCCCAGTCCTCGCGCTTCGCCTCTACGACGTCGAGGTGCGCCAGTAACAGTATCGCCTTGGCTTTGTGGTTGGACCCTGCGAGCGTCGCCACCAAACCGCCATCTTTGGGATGTTCCGGTACGCTGAACAGATGAATGTCGTCGTCCGTATATCCAGCCGCCTTCAATCGCGCAGCCATGCGCTCGGCCGCCAACGTGCAACTTCCTACTGATAAAGTCGTGTTGGTCTCCACGAGCTCCTTATAAACGCTACGGAATTCAGACTGATCCGGCCGAATGTCGGCGATCACGGGTGCACAGAAGCCTGTGGCGAGCAACGCCGCCGTCAAAATAGAACGCATATCACGATCTCCCTGGTGAGCCGCGTAGTATAGGCGCGCAAGCTGGCTTGAGGACTCGGTAGCCTCTATTATCTGATCGATGCTGTGGGGGAATACGGCATGAGCGCGACGGCGCTGGTCAATTCCATCGCTTCGCCCTCCGGGCCTCGTGCCCGCCGGCCCGCCCCGCCGACTCTTCAGCGCCTTTACGAATCACCGTTTGTAAATCATCTGGTGCTCCTCATCAGGTAAAATGGCGCGCAGCATTGGTCATTCCTTCGATCAGGGAGTTTCCTTGGGATCAAACGACACCTATCCCCCGGCTTTGACCGGCATGCGCGGCAGCGGCTACCCAGGTGCCTACGGCGCAGGGCATCAGCTGCGCGACGGCACTTTTTGGCCGCATGCCCCCGACGCCATCGACACGCACGAGGATTATGACCTGGTCGTGGTTGGAGCCGGGATCAGCGGCCTCTCGTCCGCCTACTTTTACCGTCAAGCCCATAAGGCAGGTGTCAGGATTCTCATCCTCGACAACCACGACGACTTCGGCGGCCACGCCAAGCGCACGCAGTTCACCTACAACGGGGATACCCGCATCTCCAATGCCGGTACGTTCTGGATCGAAGGCCGCTACACCGGCGTCGCGAAGCAATTGCTGTCCGAACTCGGCATCGACCCCGGAAAATATCAGCGCGATAACACGCGTCCCACTTTTTACTCATCGCTCGATATGGGCCAAGGCGTGTTCTTCGATAAGGAAACCTTCGGTAAGGACAAACTCCTGCCCGATCCCGCACCCTGGACCGACTTCGTCGCCTTATATGAGCCGACGGTGCCCAAAGATCAGGAGCAACGGTGGAAGCTCTTTTTGAGCGAGGCACCCTTGAGCGAGAAGGCGAAGCGTGACCTGTATCGCCTCTACAACGACAGGCGCGATTATTTTCCTGGGCTCAGTGTGGAGGAGAAGATCGCCAAGCTCAAGGCCATGAGCTACATCGACTTCGTCACGCAGATTGCGGGCTGCGACCCGATGGTGGTTACCTATCTGCAGGACCGAGTGGCCGGCAGCGCCTGCCGCCTCGACCTATACGACGCCTATCGCGCCAGCGGATTCCGCCACCTGCCCGGGCTCTATGGCATGGGACTACCGGCATACGAGGACAGCGAACCCTACGCGCATTTTCCCGACGGCAACGCCACGATCGCACGGCTGCTGGTGCGGCAACTGATTCCCGCCGCGTTGCCGGGCAGCACTCTCGAGGATAGCATTCTCGCTACGGTGGATTACGCCGCTCTCGACAATCTGAATGCGCCAATCCGAATTCGTCTTAACAGCACTGCGGTGCACGTTAAGAACGTGCGCTCCTCGCATTGGAAGGGGGAGGGCTTCGGTGATCCCACCACCGATGGCGACGAGGTGTCGGTAACCTACTCGCGCAACGGCAAACTCTACAAAGTTTCGGCGCGTCATTGCATCCTCGCCTGCTGGAACTATTTGATCCGCTACATCTGCCCGGATCTTCCTGCAGAGCAGAAAGAGGCGTTATCGCACAATGTGAAAACGCCCAATCTCTGGGTCAACGTCTGGCTGCGCAACTGGCGCGCGTTCCATAAGGCTAAAGTCAATTACATCAATGCGCCAAATAGCTACTACACCTCGTTGATTCTCGAGCCGCCGATCGAAGTCGGCGGCTACCGGCATTCGCAGTCTCCCGAGGATCCCACCGTGCTCACCATGCTGCGCGTCTACGCCCATCCAGGTCAGGCCGCCTCGGTTCAACGCCGTCTCGGGCGCCTGGACATGTACAACACTTCGTACGAAACCTTCGAGCGCGAGGCCCGCCAGCAACTCGACCGTACCTTAGGTCCCTACGGCTTCAATTCCGCGAAGGATATCTTGGGACTGACCATTAATCGCTGGGGACACGGCTACACCTATTGGGATCCTACACCGAATCCCGATGAGGTGCCCTATGCCGTGCGCGGCCGCCAGCCGTTCGGCCGAATCTCCATCGCCAACACCGATGCCGGCGGCGACGACAGCTCACAGATCGCCATGGAACAAGCCTATCGCGCGATACACGAAGTGATGTTGTTGTGATGCGGCGTCGCGATGCACTGAAGCTCGGACTTAGCGCGGGCGCGACGGCAGTGGCCGCCGCGACGCTGGGCCTGCGCGCATTCGGCTCACTGCGCGCAGGCGGTTCCGCAGTCGTCGCGCAACTAACCATCGCGCCAATCGATGTCGAACTCGCCCCCGGCGTCACGGTACGCTCGATTGCTTTCGGCGGCACCGTACCGGGACCGCAACTCAACCGCGCCGTGGGACTGGCGACGCTTGAGTTGCGCAACGAGAGCGACAGCGACACCGCTGTCCACTCAGCTGCCTTCGCCGAGCCGCTGATCACGATACCCGCTCGCGCGCGCGCGCGCGCGCTGCTGCGCATACTCAATAACACGCCCTCAGGCGCATATTTCAAATCTTACCGCGCGTATTGCGCCGCAAGCGGAGCGATCGCCAGTGGCACCCTTGTGGAAGGTACAGAGCGCGATGGAGGCGTGAGCGCGTTCGATCAATTGCAAGTGCTATCGATTCACCGCTGGCAGCCTCGACCGATCATCCGCACCGCTCCCTTCAACGACACCGCCATTGCCTATGACTACGCGAGCTTCGACGATAAATTGATGTCCGCGAGCGAACCCATCAAGGTACGCTACGGCGATCGCGTGCGTTTCCATTTTTCGAACACCAGCATCACGCGAGGCGTCACGCTCGGTCTACCGCATCATCGCTTTCTGGTCATGGCGCTCGACGGGCACCTCGTGCCCAGGCCGCGTCACGTCGAGCGTATCTATATCGGTCCGGCTGAAAGTATCGACGCTCTCGTGACGATGGACCGGCCCGGCCGATGGATCCTCGGCGCAACGCATCGCGAAGATCGAATCGCCGGCTTAGGTCGCTTGGTTGAATATGCGGGCGCCACTGGCACACCCGTGGAAAGTGAGTACGGTATTGCCGATTGGGACTACACCGAATTCGGCGCCGCCGCGGCCCATGCCGCGCCCACGAGTACCCGCCTTGCCGCGCCGCCGCTGTCGCTGTCGCTGTCGCTGTCGCTGCAACCTATCCAATCTCTCGCTATACGGGACCCGCAACTCTCCGACCCGTCTCCACGAACCGCCGCGTTGCCGCTTAAGCTCTCGGCCGGCAAACGCTATCGGTTGGCCACGATCAATTTCACACGCGACCCGCAATCGCTGCAGCTACTCAATCACCAGGTGGAACTTGTCTGCGTTGCGGGGCAGCGAACAGCCGGTGTGTGCAAGGATGTCGTCACGCTGCCAAGCTTTACCCGTATCGAATTCGAATTCATAGCGCGGACAAACGAGGTTTTCTTAGCGCACAACCGACAAGTATCCGTCGAGGGCATGCTCACCATGTCTCGCCCGATATACCAGCGCTTCGACTCATCATCCCAAAAGGCACCCGAGGCTTTGACTTGGGCGTATTCCTCAGGCGGGACATAGAGATGAATACGTTCCATACGAGTTCTCGTTAGCTATCCAACTTGGGCCTGCGGCGTGATTTCTTGGCGACCGACTCGCTGTCGGCATCTATATCGATTTGCCCGACTGTGGCATCGCGGCTGTCGCCCATCCACAGCATTGTTCTGCTGGCGCTTTCCTTGCCGCATATCCATTGGGCCCTAATGCCCAATCGCGCCACGAGGTTCTCGCTGGCGGCCATAGGCATTTTCAGTAATCTCCTGGCATTCCTATTATGGACTTATGCTGGCGCGCTGGTGCCGTCGGAGCGTTTGGGGATGTTCCTCTACATGATCCCGATCGTAAGCGTCGACGCCGGCATGCGGTTCCTCGAGGAGTCCTTGACCCTGCAGATCCTGCTCGGTGGCGCGCTCATCATCGTCGGCGTCTGGATCGCGTCGCGCGTCAGCCGGCTGTCAACGTGCAGCAACAGCATGGTTGCTTGATTATTCGAGGAGTGCCAATGCCTCGAAGCGCGACAAGACGATATCAGCACGCGCCTGACTTGCAGCATCGGGCGACAGGTGATGAGGGATGGCGGAGATAAACCCGTCGGTCGAAATCAAATCGATGCACTGGTCGCGCAGATAGTGACGCACAATTGTCGGTACAAGGCGCACCTCTGCAAGTAGTTCGGGCCGCCCATCGATAACCGTGACGATATCCTCGATATCATGGCTCGCCCCATAATCCTTTGCACCGCGACTACGGAATGCCTCGAACTTGGTAGCGATGAATAACGGTGCAGTCACGAGCCGAATGGATTTGCCGTTGGGCAAGCGGTATGCAACCGCGCTTGCTAGCGTCTGTGGATACCAGCGATTGTGGAATCCTAATATACCTTCATCGGATGGCATCACGTCGAGCTGCAGCCCCGAATTGAGCCAGCGACAGATCGGAGCCTCTGGCGAACGGTCCTGCACGAAGTGTCGGGCGAGTAATCGTCGCTCGACGGCTTGATACTCCAAGATGGTCGCCACTTGCACCACTACGTCGACGTCAACGGTACCGCGAATGAACTGAGCGCGCGCAGATGTGACCAAAAGACCTGTAGCGCAGCCGCCGACAAAAACGAATGCATCTGCCAGATCCCCGAGACGCTCGACCATCTCCACGAGCAATGCGGTATTCGCACTGAGACGCGATCCGCCGATCATCAGAGCAACCTCTCCTCGAGCAGGCGGCCGGCAAGATTCCTCTCGCGAGCTTGTCCAATCCTCAGAGCATCAAACAGTGCCAGCAGTTCCCATAGCGCGGGGTCGGTCTGCACGGCGCGTGGCACTGTCGGATAGAGCGGCATTAGCGCTTGCCCCCGGACTTCGCCCTGCGCGTCCGGCCAGACCGGCGGCAATTCGGACACGCCCACGACGAGATCTTTGAGGGGCGCGACCGCTTGGGCAGTCGGCACGCCGATGGTCACCTCACCGTGGACCGCGGGATAGGCATACACGGCACCGTTGATGAGGAATGTTTTGAGCGAGGCGATGACCGGGCGAGTGCGATTCGCAATACGTGTAACCAAGCGCGCGGCCAGTAACCGCTGGACTGCGGCATGCGCCTCGAATTGGGAAATGCACAAGGCGCTTCCCAAGCGCGCATACGGCAGATTTGCCGGTTCTGAAACGTGCAATTTGAGAGCCACAACGAGATCTTGGGGCTTTAAGACCCATTGGGGATTTCGCAGGCGATTCTTGCTGCCAATTCCAAGTGACGCTGTGGAGTTTTCCATATGGCTCATATGCTGTATGCATATAGCATATGCTAAATTCCGTCGTTATGTAACTACCCGGCCGTGTAGGCGGCATATGTGATATGCGAATCGCGCCTAAGCGGCTTCGCGATGCTCCTATGGCAAGATCCGCGGCCTGCGGCCGATAGATGCTTTATCGTCGAACTGACTCCGGCCTGGATCAGTCGCTATCGCCGCCTCTCATGCGACGACGGCGGGAATGCCCGTGGTCATCGGGGTCTCGAAAGGAGCGATCAGCGGTTCATGTCATGCAGGGCCCGGAACGCCTTGTAGATGTTGCGGGGGTCGAGTTGTCCCTCGATGACTCGGAGTGGATCTACTTGTCGGATGGGGGCCACTTCGAGAACCTCGGACTATACGAAATGGTGCGCCGACGCTGCCGACGGATAGTCGTCAGCGATGCCGGCTGCGACCCCGACTGTAGCTTCGAGGATCTGGGGAACGCGGTCAGAAAGATCTACATCGATTTTGGCGTCAGCATCGATTTCGACAAGCTCGAAATCAAGGCCCGTCAGAATCCCGCCGTTCCCGGCATTCGCTTCGCGATTGGGACCATCAAGTACCCTGGGTCAACGAGGCTGGGCTGGCTGCTGTATTTGAAACCGACCTACCAGGCGACCGAGCGGGCGGACATTCGCAGCTACGCCTCCGGCAGCCCCAAGTTTCCTCACGAGAGCACGACGGATCAGTGGTTCAGCGAATCGCAACTGGAGTCCTATCGAGCACTGGGCGCCAGTATCGTCGAGTTCATGTGCAGCAGCGGTGCCCAAGTGAAGCCCGGGGTGCGACCGGGCTCAATGACCTTGGATGCGTTGTTGACCGTGGCAACGAGCCTGCTCGAGAGCGAAATGGCCAAGCTCGAGGAAACGAGCTGCTGTCACTGCAAAGCCGATTCCGGTGGTCAACCCAGCGCGACAACATGAATCGAACCACGCGCATGCAAGGGTTCATGGCTCGCGCTGACTTGTCGGGCTGACGATGAGCACGCCCGCGCCACGCCGATACGCGACAAGCTGCGGCAGTTGTGAAAGACCGGCTGGGGTCATGGTCCTTTCGAGCGCGGTCTCGGCAGAAGAATCCGCCCGCAAGGACTACGCCGCACGAAGCGGACGCGCCGGGATGCCACGGACCGTGACGCCGGCTGGGACGCTCACATTGACGACCGAATTGGGAAGCACGCGAGCGCCGTCGCCAATGGTCACGCCCGGCAAAATGATGGCATCCGTATCGATCACCACGTCGTTCCCGATGACGACGGGTTTCCTGACCAAGGGACCCGCACGGTGTTCCCTGGGCCCCATCTGGTGGCTCGTAGTCAGGATCACGACGCCATCGGCGAGCGTTACCCGATCGCCGATGGTCAAGACCTCGCCGAATTCGAGGATGACGCGCGCGCCGACCGTGCAGTTCGCCCCGATCCGCAACCTGCGCCCGAGCGGCCCGGGCGAGCTCGTGAGCTTCGGCATACCGAGGAAGCGCGTTCCCGAGCCGATGTTGAGACCACTCGCGCGAACGAGCCCGGTTCGCAGCGCTGTCGCTCGCTTCTCGGGAAGCAGGCGAGTGAGTAGAACGCAGATCAGCAACCGCCAGCGAAGATTCGAGAACTCCAATTCCCAGGCGACCCGCAATCGCGTGCGAAGAGACCGGTCGTTTGCCGCACCCGCAGGATCGGGCATTTTCGTCGTTGATTCGCTCACGGCGATGTCACCGTATTGTTGCGCATCTTCTTGAGCCGGGAGCCGAATTGATTCTCTTCGGTGAGCTCGACGTGCACTGGAATCTTGTACGAGGGAAGGCGATCTTTGCAGAAACCCCGCATGCGCCGCTTGAAATCGCTCAGGGCCTCCGGCGCGATGAGGTTGACACGGGTCGCAACAATCTGCCCCGTGAGTGGATTCGCACGGCCGAAGACTGTCACATCGCGCACGTTGGCAAGGTCCAACAGCACTGCCTCGACTTCCGCCGGATAGACTTTGCGTCCTCCAACATTGATGAGATCGCTGGTGCGTCCGAGGATGCGCAAATAGTCGCCATCCACCTCGACCGCATCCTCGGTGCAGAACCATCCGTCGGCGTCGAATCGGTCGGGCGCGTTCAAGTACCCGAGCATCGACGTGGGGGTGCGCACCCAAAGAACACCGTCCCGAATCTGAGTTTCATACCCTTCGCCCGTGAATTGCACCCACAGCGTGCCGGCACGCGACCGAGTGCGCAGGACGCCTAGCTCCGAGAGTCCATAGGTCTGCAAGAGGGCGACTTGCGGCAATGCTTCGCCGAGCCGAGCAAGTACGGAAGCCGGCATCGGCTCCGTCCCGTAGGCGACGAGCCGCAGGCTCGACAGATCGTGCCGCTCGTGTGCCCCACCCAACAGCAGCATATTGAGAAACGTGGGTGACGTCGGCAAGGTGTGCACCCGATGCGCGGCGATCGCTGCACAAACCGTGTCGGGATCACGCGCCGCGGTCGTCACGAGTGTGCCGCCGCTCGACAGCGTATTGAAAAGTGTGTCCACCCCGCCGATGTGATCGAAGAGCAAGAAGGATAATGTCGTCTTCCGCTTTCCGGGGCGTACGAACTTCTCGAGGAGCGCCGTACAGTCGTGTACGACGCCCTTCGGCGTCCCCGTCGAGCCGGACGAGAAGAGCACGAGCCCAGGATGGTTCCGGTCGATGAGGCGAGAGAGAATTGGCGTCGTCACGGCTCGTGGCGCCCCCACTATCGTCGCCGTTTCGTTGCCCTCGGTCGTGTCCTGGAACGACACATGCCAGGCCGCTTCCGCGACGGCCGTGATCGCGTCGCGTGCGACGGGCCCCTGAGTCGTCAAGGGGGCAGTGATTGCCCCGCGACGTATAAGGGCCAGCAAGAGTCCCACGGCACTGGCTGATGAAGCACCTTCGAGCAGTACGACGCTGCCCGGTCCGATGCCGCGCGTCGCAAGTTCAGCGTCCCATGCATGCAGACGTTCGATGAGGGTACGATAGCTGACCGGCCGGTCGCGATGAACGAGTGCGATCGCGTCGCCGAAGGTCGCAAGTCGCTCGAAAAACCAAGGTGCCGGAAGGGGCGCCGGTGAGGTCCCGTACATCACTGGCGGCCTTTCAGGAGACCCCTCCCAGATAGACAACTTGTGCAGTAATGTTATCCGAGAGCGGATTGATGAAGAAATCGCAGACGTTGACGCAATCTTCCAGCGTTCCCAGCCGCTTGATGGCAAGCCCGTTCACCACCGCGTCGATCTTCTCCTTGGGCACACCTTTGATCATGTCGGTCATGATCGGCGTGGCGCCGAAAGAGTTGCACGTGATGCCCCATCCCCCGAGTTCGAAGGCAAGGATGCGCGTGAACGTCACCACCGCGGCTTTTGACGCGGCATAGATGGCTTCGCCCGCGAGGCCGATGGGATCGACGATCGTGGTGAAGTTGACGATCCGACCGTAACGGCGACGCATCATGACCTTGGCGGCATCGCGGCACACGAGCATCGTCGCGGTCACGTTGACAGCCAGCATCCGGTTGGCCGTCGCCGCCGGCGTCAGCAGTACATGATTCATGGTCGCGATCGCGGCATTATTGAGCACGCAGTCGATGCGGCCGTGGCGGCGCGCGATCGCCGTGATCCACGCTTTTACCGATTTCTCGTCACTGATGTCCATCGCCGTGTGGGTGTAGCCTTCGGCCTCGAAGGAGGCCTCGCCGCGGCTGCAGCCTTCAACGTGATAGCCACGGCGGGCGTAAGTCTCGGCAAGATGTCGGCCGATGCCCTTGCGCGTTCCCGTGATGAGCATGACCGGGCGCTCGGACACCGGTTTGCGCGGTGCGCTCACAAGGCGCCTGCCTCGCACTCCGTGAGAATATGATCGGTCAATACCGCCGGGGTACGGAACGGGCTGCTGCGCTGGGACATTGCGCGGTCGTTGGCGAGCGTCACCGAGACCTCGTGCTCCATTTCGAGCCGCTGTTCGATGTCCACGACCAACGACACGACGCCGATCGAGTCGATGACCGCACCCGGCCCGACGATTACGGTCTCGTCGGTTATTGCCGAGGCGTCGCCGCCATTCTGGTCCACGGCATCGCGAAGCGCGGACAACACGATCTCCATTGCTACCGTTCGATCAATCATAGTTTGGAAATCGCCGACGTTTAGGTCTAAAGAACCTGAGCTTTGCCCTCGAAGATCATCGCCACTTGGCCAGCGAGACGGGCTTCGCGCCGGTCATCAGCGTGTTCGGAGGCACGTCCGTCGTCACGGTAACGCCCGCGCCCACGATAGTTCCCGCGCCAACAGCGACGCCGCCCAGTATTGTACAGCGCGCGCCGAGCCAGACTCCGTCGCCAATAGTGATGGGTGCCGCATTCTCGACACCTCCCGGGCGCTGCGCGGTCAGGAAGCGGACTTCATGCCCCACGGAGACATGGTTGCCGATCGTGATCGGCGCCGTCAGATCGAAGACGCACCCATCATTGAAGCCGCAGTCGGAGCCGATCTGTAGCCGCGAGGTGATAGGCCCCGGTCCCGTCAGCTTGGGCAAGCCCCAGAAGAACGTCGCACGACCGGAGCGTATGCCGCATGCCTTCAGCGCCAAGCGCCGGATCCGGGCCAACGTAAAGGGGGGAAATAGTCCAAGCAGGGCCTCAACGATCGTAAGCCGGACGTGCCAACGGCACGCGGCCGGCATCGCGGGCGAGAAAGCGGCGGTGGGTGGCGAGTTCATTGATTAGAAGCTTAACCGCCCGTATTGTATTTTTCTGCGAGCTTGGTCTTAACATTCGACTGGTTATGTCAGATGACTCGGCATTCCGGAGGGTCGATGCGAATTTGGCACTGTGCGCTTTGTCTGGCATTGGCTACGCTGGCCCATTCTGCGGACGCGCCAAGCGTCGGGAGCGGCTTCCTCGATCGCGTCGTGACCGTCGACGGAGCGGAGTATCGCTACCAGGTCTTCGTGCCGGCCGGCTGGTCGAAAAGCATGGGTTGGCCCGTGATTCTCGCTCTGCATGGCGCCGGCGGCTACGGCAGCGATGGCGTTCATCAGACGAAGGAAGGCATCGGGCCCGCTATTCGCCGCCACCCGGAGCGATTTCCAGCGCTCGTCGTTTTTCCACAGAGCCCCGCCAATGGCACGCCGGGATGGCAGGGGATCGGCGGGCGCATCGCGCTGGCGGCCCTGGACAAAACGATCGAGGAATTTCGCGGCGACGAGTCGCGCGTCACGCTCACCGGCCTTTCGATCGGGGGCAATGGAGCCTGGTATCTCGCCTACCATCAACCAAGTCGATTTGCGGGTCTGCTCGTCGTGTGCGGATTCGTTGCCGAGCGCAAAGGAACCATGTATCCGATCCTGTACCCCTCGCTGGTTCCGGGGTCGGCGGACCCGTCTGCGGCCGTGGCGCAGCGGCTTGCTCGCATTCCCACCTGGATCTTTCATGGCGATGCCGACAGAACGGTCCCCGTAGAACACTCGCGCCGAATGGCAGCTGCCTTGCGCGCGCTCGGCGCGCCGGTCCAGTATACGGAGCTACCCGGCGTGGACCATGACGCCTGGGATAGCGCCTACGAGCGGCCCGACGTGGCCCGTTGGCTGCTGCAACAGAGACTGGCTCCGGTGAAATAGCATCGCAATCGGAGATGCACTTCCCCGCCGCGAACTGCGTGTGCCGAATCGCGGCATTGGGGTTTCCGATGAATTCAATTGCCAGGAACGATTCCTATCGCGGGTGGCAGGTCCGTAACATCCAGAGCACGACACACTGCACGGTACCGACGCCGCTGATGGCCATGGAGCCGATGCGCGCGGCCTCGGCATCTATCGTGCGCCCGACTCAGATCTCGATCCTATAGCCCTGCTCGATTCAACCTGGCAGATCCGCTACCGCACCGGCGGAATGATCACCGATTCCGCCCGACATCCCTCCCGCAACGCATCCGCCGAGCACGCCCGCGCCTTGAGATCCCGATCGAAACACACATGCACCTCGCGCAACCGGGGCGCCCCTTGGCTTGAGCAGGTCGCGACCACCGAGTCGGCAGGCCACTGCGGATTCGCCTTCAGGAACGCATTCACGATGACGGCCGGCGGCTTCTCCACGGCATTGGTGGGACCTACCAAGGGCTTCGGAATCACCACCGCACCGCGAGCCCGCCGCACCAACGCGAAGTAATCCGCTGGGCCCAACCCGCTGCACGTCCCATGCGTCGCCCACTCGTGATACACCAACTGCCTCGCGGGCATCAGGTCCGCGATCCCATCCGCCACCGAGTCCGGGATGCGGGAATCGCCGCAATGCTCCGACCATCCTTTCTGGTTCTGCGGCCACAGCCCATGCACGATGAACCCGAACTGGCGCGGCCCATGGCACTCCGGCGACTCCGGCTTCTGCATGCAGTAGGCCGGCGACCACGACAGCGACAACAGGTAATAATCGAACTGGGCCGCCGTGGTGTCGGTCTCGCGATAATGGTGCCGCGCCCACGCACTTTGCGCGCCCGCGAACAGGAGCACCTCAATGAGGGCGACCGCCAAAAATCTAAGAACCCTCGAATTCACCTATTCCCCCGCCCGTATCGACGCCAGATCGAATCCGCCCGGACCGCTCAGCCACGTATCCTTGTCGCGGATGATGGCTTGCGCCGGCAGGTTCGCGGTCTGCACGCGGGCGCCTTCCATCTTTCTCACCGCCGTGCCCACCGCGAAAATCTCCACCAGATTCGAGCCGATCTCGACGATGTACGTCTTGATGCCGACCACTTCCTCGGCATCGAGCGCCCGTGCCTCGCTCTTGATGCGGTCGAACACATGCTCGCGGGCATCGTAGATCAACGTAGTCAGATCGCTGATCTCGCCTCGCACGAACCCCTTGAACGCCGCCTTGATGCCGCCGATGGCGCCCAGCGAGTACACCGACGTCGAAATCAGCAGCTTGATCGGCACGTACCCCAGCTGCGTCATCCCCCACAGCTCCTCGCCCGTGAGATCGCTGGTCACCGGTGCACTCATGTTTTGCGCCGGCAGCAACGGCTGAAAGGCTGCCGTTCCCGCCATGAACATCTCGTGGAATCCCGCGAAGTGCAGCACGTGCGTGCGTATGCCCACCACTGCGTTGGCCTTCGCCGCTTTCGCATGGCTCACCAACCGCTCGAGCGCGTGATGCCGCGTCTCGTTGAACACGTCGCTGAACTCCTTGATCTCGCCGCGGATCAACGTCTTGAGGGTGCCCGCAATGCCGCCCACCGCGCCCACCGAGTACGCGATGTTGCCGAACACGAACTCGCGCGGCTCATAGCCCGCGTCCATGTGGCAGTACAGCTCCTGCGCATCGTGCGCGCTCGTGAACCGCGCCGCGCCCTCCTGCCCGCTCACCCCGGAGCCCACGAACAAGAACTCCGAGTTCCCGCTCAAGTTTCTGAGCTCCGACGTGACGCCGACGACCCCATGCACGCCCTCGCGATCCGCCTCGGCCCGCATGCGCACGAACGCCGCCTCGCGCCCCTCGTGAATCATCCGCGTCACATCCGGTATCTCGCCGCCCACGATGCCCCGGAACACGGACCTCACCCCGCCCAAGAATCCCATGGACTGGATGCTGTTGCCGATGACCACGCCGCTCGGGGTCAGCCCCTTCAACCGCATGCAATAGATTTCGTTGCCGGACAGGCCGGTCAGTTTGGGTTCAACTCGCAACGACACTTTCCTTGTGCATCTCCGCCCGGATGTTCTTCGAGGTCTGCCCGCGGCCGTCGGCACGCCACCCCGGCGGCCCGAACACGATGCCGATTACCTCTCTCAAGGACCGCGCCGCGAACACTTCGCGAACGACGGCGGCCCACTCATGGAACGCGATGCGAATGGGATTGTGCGTCTCGAGGTTGTGCACGATGCCGTAACGCACCGGTTCCTCGTCCCGCTCGGCGACGAACGTCCCGAACAGCCGATCCCACACCATGAGCACGCCCGCGTAGTTGCGATCGAGGTACAAAGGATTCGAGCCGTGGTGCACCCGATGATGCGACGGCGTGTTGAACAAGTACTCGAACCACGCCGGCATGCGGCGGATGACCTCGGTGTGGATCCAGAACTGGTAGAACAGATTGAAACCCTGCTGCGCCAGAATCATCTCGGGCGGAAACCCCAGGAACGCCAACGGTATCCAGGGCGTCCACGTACCCACCGGTACGCCGGTCCAGGACTGGCGCAGCGCCGTCGACAGATTGTACTGCTGCGAGGAGTGGTGATTGACGTGCGCCGCCCACCAGAACCGGCATTCGTGGCTGATCCGATGGAACCAGTAATAACAGAAGTCGTCCAGAAAGAAGATGACCACCCACGCCCACGGCGACGTGGGTGGTATGGTGAACAGGCGTACCTTGTAGACGGCGGTCAGACCCGCGAACACGAACCCAGCCATCATGAGATTCATGACGATATTGCCGAACTGCATGGCGAGCGACGCGAAGGTGTCGGCGGCCCGATACTTGGCCCTGATCATGGAGAAACCGGCCAGAATGGCCTCCAAGGCCATGAGCCCCACCGAAATGGCCAGGAATACTTCGGGAATGTTCCACTTATGGTGCATGGTCTCGGGAATCTCCGGTGCGCCGGGCGCGGTTCCCGGAGTTTGCCCCACATCCGCGGACCTAAGCCATGCCGAATAAAGATGGCTACCGGGACTGGGTGCTCGAGCAATTAGCCGGTGCCGGCCGGATCACGGCGCGCCGCATGTTCGGCGGCACCGGCCTCTACCGGGACGACGTGTTCTTCGCCATCATCGCGAGCGACGTTCTCTACTTCAAGGTGGGCGATGCCAATCGAGCCGATTACGAAGCCCGCGGGATGCAGCAATTTCGGCCGTTTGACGACAAGCCCTACCTCAGCATGAGCTATTACGAGGTGCCCGCCGACGTGCTCGAAGATCCGGACGAATGCGTTCACTGGGTGCACCGTTCGGTGTCAGTCGCGCTGGCCGCCAGGAAGCCCACGCCGCGAGCCAAACTCAAGGTCACCGGCAACGCTGAGGCGACCCGCAGTGTCAAGCGCCGCAAGCCCAATGCGGTCAAATCCAAAGCCACCGAGAATGCAAAGCGTCCCACAGGCCAGGCCGCGACCAGATCCAAAGCGACCAAGAGCGCAGCGCATCCCCAAGCCCAGGTCACGGCCAAATCCAAGGCAGCCAAGAGCGCAGCGCACCCCAAGGCCAAAATCGCCGGCAGATCTAACACTGCCACGCGCGCCAAGCCCAAGGTAACCGCCAAAGTCAAACCCAGGCGCAATCGCCCCAAACAGCCGGCGCGCCCATGAAAACCATCGGCCTCATCGGCGGTACCAGCTGGGAATCCACCATCCCCTACTATCGTCAGATCAATGAATTCGTGAAGGAACGCCTAGGGGGCCTGCACTCCGCCAAGCTGCTGCTCAACAGCGTCGACTTCCACGAGGTGGAGCTGCTGATGCGGGCGGAGGACTGGAGCGCCGTCGGCCACCACCTCGCCAACGCCGCGCGCGCGCTCGAATTGGCCGGAGCCGACTGCATCGCGCTGTGCTCCAACACGCTGCACAAGGTGGCGCCCGCCATCGAGAGCCAGGTGCGCATTCCCCTCTTGCACATTGCCGATCCGACGGCCGAGGTCATCAAGGCCGCCGGCCACACCATCGTCGGCCTCTTGGGCACCCGTTTCACCATGGAAGAGGACTTCCTTCGCGACCGGCTGGCCTCGCGCCACGGCCTCACCGTGTTGACTCCCAGCTCCGAGGATCGCGAGACCGTGCATCGCGTCGTCTTCGAGGAACTCTGCCTCGGCAAAATCCTCCCCGAGTCGCGCAACGCCTACCGGCGCATCATCGGCGCGCTGGCCGCCCAGGGGGCTCAGGCCATCATCTTAGGCTGCACCGAGATCTCGATGCTCATCACCCAACACCACACCCAGGTACCGCTGTTCGATACCACCGCCATTCACGCGCTGCATCTGGCGGCCTGGTCGCTGGGCAAGGACCCGACCGCGACTTAAGAGAGCCGCGCATGTCCCACTTCCCACAACCTGGTCAAAGTTGGCTGCAGCTCGGCGAGCTCGGCATGGCATTCCTGCTGTCCGCGATCATCGGCCTCGAGCGCGAGATCCGCCATAAGAGCGCGGGTTTGCGCACTTATACATTAGTTGGTTTGGCCTCAGCGCTCATCATGCTGATCTCGAAGTCGGGCGGACCACGCCGGTTAACGCAGCGCTTCGGTCGCCGCCGCGAAGAAATCCTGGTTCTCGATCGTCTCTTTGTTCGTGGGTTTGGGCTGCGCGCCCCACATCACGATGACCACCCGCTCGCGGCGATTCACATAAATATACTGGCCATAGATGCCGACCGCCTCGAACGCCCCGTCGTTGATCGATCCCGGCGGCGCATCGATGGGCCACATCATGTAGCCGTAAGCGACTTTCTTGCCGCCGACTATTTTGCTGCTGCCCGCCTGGTCCACCCAGCCCTCGGGCAGGATTCTCTTGCCGCCCGCGACACCGTCGTTCATGAGGAACAATCCCAGGCGGCCATAGTCGCGCAAGGTTGCACTCAAGCCGCTGCCGCCGATTTCGAGGCCGTTGGGGGATTCCAGCCACCAGGTCGCATCGGATTCCATGCCGGCCGGCGACCAGATGCGCTCGGATAAATACTCGGCGAGCGGCTTGCCCACCGCGGCTCGCACCACCGCGCCCGCCACGAAGGTCTCGCCGGTGCTGTAGTTCCAGATCGTACCCGGCGTTCCCGCGCGGGGCAGCTTGCTCATCAGCTCCAGGACGGAACCCGGCTTCTGCGAAATCTGCGCTTCCAGCATGTGACGACGGTCGGAGGCCCGGTTGGTGTAGGTTTCGTCCCATTTGACGCCCGAGGCCATCTGCAAAAGATTGCGAATACTCACGCCGTCGTAGGCGCTGCCCTTGAGCGTGGGCAGGTACTGGGTGACCTGGTCATCGATGCTCTTGATGTATCCGTCGTGAATGGCCGCGCCCATCAACGAGGACGTAATCGACTTGACCATGGACATCGACATCCACCGCGTACTCTCGGAGTTTCCCATCTCGTAATCTTCGTACGCGATCTCGCCGTCCTTGAGCATCAGCAGCGCCGTCACCCGATCCAAGGCCAGAAAATCGACCATGTCGTATTTCTTGCCGGCCGAGGTGAACTGGAAATTGCCGAGCTGCTTTGCATGCCGCGGCAGCGGCAGGACTTTGACGCCGTGCTTGACCACCCGCACCGGAAACAGGCGCTCGATATGGCGGAAGGTGTTGACCTGGATATCGGTGGTCAGCGTGCCGTCATAGATTTCACGCACCGTGCCGATCCGATCGGTGTCCGCGACTGCCTGGCGCAATCCCACACCGGCAACCGACACCACGACCACGCCCATCCACGCACAACGACGAGCGGCAGCGCCCAATCTAAAAATCTTCAAAATCCACCTCCCGCCGTCCTCTCCCGTCCCCAATCGCTTCGACAATGATCGTGCGTGCGGCCATCAAGTCCCGCGCTTCGGCTTCCATCCGGCACACCACGCAATGAGCGCCAGCAACGCCACCTGCACCGGCAGCCGAGCCACCAACGCCCAGTACCGCGAAATGCGCAATGCCGCCGATGAAGAACCAGAGGAAAATGAACGCCAGCCCGGCGATCTTGCTGCGCGAGAGTTTGTTCATGTCATGGAATCGTACACCCGGATACAGCATCTTGCTGCCACGCAGCAAAACCTCGGTCAGACCTCGCGCGGGTGCCTCAACCGTTCCAACGCCAACTCCGCAATCGCAATATCCTGCACCGCGACCCCGGTCAGGTCTGCGATCGTAGTGTCCGACTCACTCTGCCGCCCCAGTTCCTCATGCTCGATCAGCTGACCCAGCTCCACCAGGTCTTCCCTCGCAATCCAACCCTGCCGCAACGCCGCCGCCGAGTCCCCATACAGCGAGCACTGCGCGACACTATCGACGGCACGCACCTTCGCCAGGGTGAAAAGTTTCGGATCCAACTCCTGCTTCCCGCCGCCGTCGGCACCCAGCGCAGTGATATGGGTAGCGGGCGCGATGTCCTCGGCACCGATCAGCCATTCGTGCGATGCCGTGGTGGTCACCACCAACTGCGCGCCGGCCACCGCCTGCGCCGGCGAGGCGCACACCTCGATTTCGAATCCCGCCACGTCGAAGTCCCGTGCCTTCTGCGCCGACCGCGCCCACAGTTTCACGCGCCGGCACGCGGTGACTTCCCGAAGATATTCGAGTTGCAATCGAGCCTGCAGGCCCGCCCCGATGATGGCGATGCAATCGATTTGCTTGGGAGCGAGATACTTCGCCGCCACCGCGCCCGCCGCAGCGGTACGCAAGTCCGTGAGCAACCCTTCATCCTGAAAGATGGTGAGCAGCTCGCCGGTCTGGCTGCTGAACACCAGCACCACACCATTGCTCGACGGCAACCCAAGTTTCGGGTTCTCCCAGAAGCCGGTCGCGATCTTGACGGTGAAGGTCTTGCCGCTCTTGAGGTAGCCGTACTTGATGTGGCAATCGCCCGGCGGATTTTCGAAATCCAATTGACCCACCGGGGGGACGACCGCCTCGCCGCGCGAATAGGCGACGAATGCCTGTTCCATCGCGGCGATGACCTCGGACGGCCGAATGACTGCCAGGATTTGCGCTCGAGTGTAGATGCTCGCCATAGCTGCCGATCATATCGCCGCAGCTACCGAATCGGCGCATCCTTTCGACGGCCCGTCGCGAATTCCAGAACGATTCGACTATAGTGCGCCTTCTCGCATATTTTCATTACGGTTCCCCACGGGAAGGATCCTGTCATGTTCAATCTCCTTTTCGCGCTGGCGGCAGTTGTCGCCGCCTCCCTCCATCTCGCCATGTCCCGCGCTCGCCGCAAGAGTGGCGTCGCGATCGCCTCGACCTACCTCATCTACTTCCTCGTCATCTATGTTGGCCTGATGGGCGTGCTGACCGCCTACGCCCACGTGTTCCGCTCGGCGCAGACCTCGGCTTCCATCGGCTGGTTGCCGAGCCCGTTCGAATACGAAGTCGGCATGGCGGACCTCACGGTGGGCGTGCTCGGCATTCTGTGTTTGTGGCTCAAAGGGAATTTCTGGCTGGCGTCGGCGGTCCCTCCGCCCGCGGCTCGGCCTCGACCAACCCTTCCCATCCCCGCCCCGCATAATCCGGATCGCTCAGCACCCGTCGCGCATAGCGCCGCCGCCGCCAATACCGCTGCATCACCGGCGCCAGGCCCAGCCATTCCGGCCGCAGCCACTGCGGGTTCGGCGGATCGTCGGACGTGGCGGCTGCGAACACCGCGCGCGCCGCGTGGGCCGCCTCGACCACCGACGGCGTCACGTTGCGCCACGCCGTCACGGCGTCCACGCCTCTATCCAGGGCGCCCGCCAGCACAGCCTCCACCTGCATCGCGGCCGCCAACCATTCCACCGGGGGTTGCGTCTGAATCGGCGGCACCGCCTGCAGCAGCATTTGCACCAGCATCTGCGGGGCCGCCGGCACCGCGTTCGAGGCCACACCGGCGGCTTCCACGAGCAACGCCACAGGGACCGCCGCAGGCGCCGGGTTCGCCACCGGCGGCGCTCCCGGCATAGGCTCGGCCCCCGGTGGCTCCGCGACCGGCATCGGCAGCGACACCGGCAGCACGGGCAACGGCACCACCGGTGCGTTCGCCTGCACCGACGCCGGCAACAACGGCGGCGCCGCGAACTCGATGTGCGGCACATCGCCCGGCAGCGACAAGTCCGCGCGCACCTCGGCGATCAGGATCTGCAGCGCGCCCACCACGTCCAGCGGATGAATGCGCACTTGATCGGCGAGCGGCGCGGCCGCGCCGGCCAGTGCCGCCTCCGACGCAGGTGCCGCCACCGCGGCAGCCGGCGAACCCGCGCCTGGGCTCAAGCTCGCCGCGCCCACCCCACCCGCGGCGGTATCGACCGGCGGCAGGCGCACCGAGGTGCTGGCGTTCTGCTCGTGATCGGCGGGCAGAAAGGGCGGGATCTCCATCGAAAGCGATTCCTTACGCCGGCAGGTGTCGACGTATGAGCTCGATCATCCGATCCAAACGGTGATGAAACGGATCCTGCGCCAACTCCGGGAGGTCCACGTAAACCCCGCTGCTCTTCAGCATGGGCTTCACCCGCTGCGTCTGCTCGAGGATTTCATCGTGCGGCGCGAGCACCACCAGCGGCACCTTCAAGCCTTTGAGCTTCTTCTCGATGGGATAGGTGCTCGCCGCCTTGAACGCCGCCCCGGGATACGCGGCGAGCACGTGCTCCACGAAGCGGCGATGCATGTCGTCTATGTCGTACGGCGGCAGCCGGTCGGCGAAGCCGCCGCGCCACGCACCCAGCACATGACCGCCCTCACTCAGGGGCCTGAGCGGCTGCTCGCTGTATTTCTCCATCTGGCGCTGCTGCTCGTCCTTGGTGAACAACGGCATGCCCACCGCCATCACCCGGCGTACCTGACCCGGCAGCTGATGCGCGATTTCGATGGCCTCGATGGAACCCATGCGCACGCCCAACACGTCGAATGGGCCTTTGAGCCCGGCGGCTTTCAGCGCATCCACCGTGCACTGCCCGTACTGCTCCAACGACAACGCCCAGGGAGGTGCGTCGGAGAACCCATAGCCGAGGCGATCCGGTGCATAGGTCGGCCGCTCCATTTCTTCTTGCAGCTTCTCCCACATCGCGCCGGATCGTGGACTCGGGTGCAGCAACACCAGCGGCACGCCGCGACCCTCCTTGCTGCGCAGATGCATCTGCTCGAAACGGGTCTGATAAATTCGTCGGGTCAGCGCCATTAATGAGTACTCAGGAAGTTCTCGACCAGCAGAGCCACGTCCTCTGCCTTCTCGATGTGCAGCATATGACCGGCGTCCTCGACGAAGACGATCTCGCTGGTGGGAAAAGCTGTGTGCAAGGCCTCGATCGACCCGTCGGGGCCCAGTCGCGGCAGATATTCCGACTGCCGCGCCAACACCAGCAGCATGGGCGCCGCTATCTCGTGCCAGATGGCTTGCGCGTCTGCGCGATGATAGAGCGTCGGGGTTTCACGGCGATGACGTGGATCGCCCATCAGCTGCACGCGCCCGTCGTCGCCCAGCTTGCTCCACGCCCGCGACACGAAATCGGCCTGCGCCGGCGAGAAGCGCGGATAACGAAATCCGATGATGGAAGCCAGTTGCTCGATCGAGTCATAGGTCTTGAGCGGCGGCGCCGTTTTGACTTGGTCGAGCCATTTGCGCATTCGCGCCGGCGCCTCGCCGGGCATCGAGCTCGGCAGGCCGAACCCTTCCAGGTTCACGACGCACCGCACCCGCTCGGGCCGCAGCCCCGCGTATAAGCTGGCCAGATTGCCGCCCATGCTATGCCCCACCAGCCGGACCGGTGCCGTGGGCGAGAGCTGATCCACGAGAGCGTCGAGATCGGCCAGGTAATCGGGAAACCAATAGCCGTCCTGCGGCACTTCGCTGCGCCCGAACCCGCGCCAGTCCAAGGCCACCGCCGGCCGGTCCTGTTTGAACGCGTCCACCATGAACTGGAAAGTATCGCCGGTGTCCTGCCAGCCATGCAGCAGTATCGCCGGCGGGTCCGACGCCGCGGGCGCCGGACCCCACCAGGTCAGATGGGTCTGAAGTCCGCGTACCTGTCGAATCTCGTGTTGCGGCGTTCGCAGCGCCCGGTACGCGGTCGCTCGAATCAAGCGGTAACGCGGGTGGCGCCGGCCAGCCAGCCCAGCGCGCCGGTGAAGACGCCCGCCACCGCACCGACATCCACTGCGAGCTTCTGAGGCGGCTTGTCGTTGCCGTCGGGCGTGGGCCCCTTGCCCTTGCCGGGACCCTTGCCAGGCCCGGGAACGGTACCCGGTTTCGGCGGCGTGCCCTTGGTTGGATTGGGTGTCGGCTTGCTGGGATTTTTGTTCGGCATGGGACTCCAACTCCTGCTGTGGGGTGTGCGACGCTACCCTACCACGCAAGCGCCACCCCGCCGCAAGAGCCCGGGTGGTTTGCGATTCCCCCGATCCGGGGTGCATGCTCTCGTCCATGATAGGAGACCGCATCGGACCGTACCGGGTTCTGCACACCCTGGGTGTCGGCGGCATGGGCGACGTGTACCTCGCGGAGCGAGCGGCCGCCGACTTCGAGCAGAAAGTGGCCATCAAAGTGGTGCATGGCGGCGCGCTGCGGCGTGGCGTTCAGTCCCGCTTCAAGATCGAACGCCAGATTCTCGCGCAGCTCGATCATCCGAACATCGCGCACCTGCTGGACGGCGGCACGTTGCCCGACGGCACGGCCTACATCGTCATGGAATACGTCGACGGCATCCCCATCGACGTCTACTGCGACACCAACCATCTGGAGGTGTCCGCGCGCCTGCAATTGTTCCAGGTGGTGTGCGCCGCGGTGCATTACGCGCATCAAAATCTCATCGTGCATCGCGACTTGAAGCCGTCCAACATTCTGGTGACCCGCGCCGGCGTCCCCAAGCTGTTGGACTTCGGCATTGCCAAGCTGCTCGACGATGGCCGCGCCCGCCAGCACACGCTGGCGATGACGCATGTGGACCTGCGCATCATGACCCCCGATCACGCGAGCCCGGAACAGGTGCGCGGCCAGCCCATCACCACGTCGAGCGATGTGTATGTGCTCGGCGTGCTGCTCTACAAGTTGCTCGCCGGCGTCGGCCCCTTCGTGATCCGCTCGATGCGCCTGACCGACATCGAGCGCGCCATCTGCGAGAAGGATCCGCCGCTCGCCAGCCACGCGGTGGCCGCCGACGGCGTCACCGCCGCCGAAGCCATCGTGGCGCGCAACAGTACGGCCGGCCGGCTGCGCCGCACTCTGAAAGGCGATTTGGACAACATCCTCTGCAAGGCCATGCACAAGGAACCGGAACGCCGCTACGGCTCGCCGCAACAGATGGCCAATGACATCCAGCGCCATTTGGACGGCAAGCCCGTCATCGCGCGGCGCGACACCGTGTCCTACCGGTCCGCGAAGTTCGTGCGGCGCCATTGGCTGCCGGTGGCCGCAGGCATCAGCATGGTGGGCATGATTCTCGCCTTCGCCACCACCACCTACGTGCAGTCGCAGCGCATCGCCGCCGAGCGCGACCGGGCGGCACAGGCACAGACCCGTGCGGAAATCGAACGCGGCCGCGCCGAAGAGGTGTCCACGTTTCTGGTCAACCTGTTCAAGTTGTCGGATCCCGAACAGAACCGCGGCAACCAGGTCACCGCGCGGGAATTGCTCGATTCAGGCGCGCAGCGCCTGCAGGCCGCATTGCAGGACCAACCGGCGACCAAGGCCGCTCTGCTCGCCACCGTGGGGGCGGTGTACGACAGTCTCGGTCAATATCAGGAGGCCGTACCCCTCCTGCAGCAATCGCTGGCTTTGCAGCCGGCGACGCACGACCGCACCCGCATCGACACGCTGCTCGAACTGGCCCGCGCGCGCGCGGGTGTCGGCGACTTGCCCGGCGCCGAACCGCCGCTGAACGACGCACTGCGCCTCGCCCTGGCCGACTCCGGCGCGTCGAGTCAAGAGGCCGGCCGCGTGCTGTGGGCCGTCGGCCGCTTGCGGCATCAACAAGGTCAGTTCGACGATGCCAAGAATCTGCTGCAGCGAGCCTTGGGCGTTCTCGAGACCGCCCAGGCGCCCGCGACCGATATCGCGTCGTTGCTCGACGACCTTGCCCAGGTCTATGCCCGCGAACAGCAATGGGTGCTCGCCAAACAGACGTATGAACGGGCCCTCGAAGTCGATCGGCGCGTCTTGGGCGACGACTCGCCGCGCGTTGCCACCCATCTGCACAACCTCGCCGTGGTGGCGCAGAACATGGGCGATCTGCGGCAAGCCGAAATCCTGTATCGCGACGCCATCGCCCGGCAGGAACGCGCATACGGCAGCCAGCACCCCGAGACCGCAGGCGCGCGCGGCAACTACGGCTTGCTGCTGCAGCGCGAAGGCCGGCTGCAGGAGGCCGAGCCGCTGCTGCGCAATGCGCTCGCGGTGACGCTGCAACTCTACGGCCCCGACAATTACAACGTGGCGTATGCGCGCGTGAGCTTAGGCATGCTGCTGCACGACGAGGGCGATCTGAAGGATGCCGAGGACGAATACCGGCAGGCGCTTGCCACCTACGATAAATCGCTGCCGCCCAATCATCAATGGCGCGCCTCCGCCTTGATGTATCTGGCGCGGCTGCTGGTGGATCGCGGCAAGGCCGAGGAGGCGCTGACCTCGAGCGAACAGTCCCTGCAGATCTGGACGGCCACGGCCGCGCGCTCGAATCCCAGCGCCGCGCAGGCCCATGCCATCCACGCCTACGCGCTCGCGCATCTGGGCCGCACGCGCGAAGCCACCGACGAACTGAGCGTCGCCGTACAGATACTCATCGCCGCCCGCGGCATCGACGACGCGTCGGTGCGCCGCGCACAGAACTGGCTCAAGAACGCGCAGGCCTCCTCCCCGACGCAGACCGCGAGCACGGTGACCGACGCAGCCGCGGCCGGCAACAGCGCGGCCATCGCGACCCGGACAGCGGCAGCCGGCGCGCACTAGCCATCCCAGTTCGCCTCGTCGCGGCGCTGCGGCGTCAGCCGCCCAAAAAAATCTTGTACGCCAGGTTCTCGGTCTCGTCGGTATACGCATACTGCAAATCGTTCAGATGCAGCAGGAACTCTTCGCGCGTTTCCGGCGGCACTTGAATGCCCGCCAGCACCCGCCCGTAATCGGAGCCATGATTGCGATAGTGGAACAGGCTGATGTTCCAGCTCGAGCCGATCGCTTGCAGGAACTTGAGCAGCGCCCCAGGGCGCTCCGGGAACTCGAACCGGTACAAGCGCTCATCCGACAGTTCGCGGGCTTGGCCGCCCACCATGTAGCGTACGTGCAGCTTCGCCATCTCGTTGTCCGACATGTCGCGGACTTCGAAGCCCGCGCGCGAAATCGTCCGCACCAGCGACTCGCGCTCGGTGCGGTCCTGCGACAACGACAGCCCGACGAACACCTGCGCCGCCTGTGAGTCGCCGTAGCGATAGTTGAACTCGGTGACGCTGCGCCGGCCCAGCAGTTCGCAGAATCGCAAGAAGGCCCCCGGCACTTCCGGCATCTCCACCGCCAATAGCGCCTCGCGCTGCGCGCCGATGTCGGCGCGTTCGGCCACATAGCGCAGGCGGTCGAAATTCATGTTGGCACCGCCATTGATGGCAATGAACGTGCGCCCCGTGCAGTTCTCGCGCGTCACGTATTTCTTGATGCCGGCCACCGCCAGCGCCCCGGCGGGCTCGGCGATCGAGCGCGTATCCTCGAAAATATCCTGGATGGCCGCGCAGATCTGGTCCGTGGTCACCAGCAAGACTTCATCGACATATTGCTGTGCGAGCCGAAACGGCTCCTCGCCCACGCGCTTCACCGCCACGCCGTCCGCGAACATGCCGACGCGCTCGAGCGTGATGCGCTTACCCGCGCGCAGCGACTCGTACATGCTCGCGGCATCTTCCGGCTCCACGCCGATGATCTTGATGCGTGGATACAGCGATTTCACGTAGGCCGCCATGCCGGCGATCAGACCGCCGCCGCCCACGGGCACGAAGATGGCGTCGATGTGATCGCCGTGCTGCTGGCGCAGGATCTCCATGGCAATCGTGCCCTGACCGGCGATCACATCCGGGTCATCGAACGGATGCACGAACACCAGCGAGCGCTCGCGCGCCAGCACCAGCGCATGCTCGTAGGCCGCATCGTAATCATCGCCGTGCAGCACCACCTCGCCGCCGAAGCTCGCCACCGCGCTCACCTTGATCTCGGGCGTGGTCACCGGCATGACGATCACCGCCGGAATGCCGCGAGTACGCGCGGCGAGCGCCACGCCTTGCGCATGGTTTCCGGCGGAGGCGCAGATCACGCCGCGCTGCGCGGCGGTTTCCGACAGCTGCGCGATCTTGTTGTAGGCACCTCGTATTTTGAACGAAAACACCGGCTGGAGGTCTTCCCGCTTGAACAGCACGCGATTCTCGACCCGGCGCGACAGGCGCGGCGCCACGTCGAGCGCGGTCTCGATGGCGACGTCGTACACTTTGGCTTTGAGGATTTTTTTCAGGTAATTGTCTTGCATGGCGGAGCTTCAAGTTTTAGGCGCGCCTACCTTAGCTCAAGCGGCTTGCCGGCGGTATGGCCGCCGTAGTGTGAGACGATCCACAACCCGCCCTGCCCGAGGCCGCCGGCGCCCGCTCAATTAGGTACCATACTCTCCATGCGCATTTTCAAGTGGTTGATCCTCGGGACATTGCTGGCATCCTCCGCCGCCTTTTCGCTCTCGGGACCGACGGTCGCCAGCGCCAACGTCAAGGCCCGCCTGGTGAGCGAAGCCGCCGCGGTGGGGCCGGGGCAAACCCTCTGGGTCGCGCTCGAATTCAACATCCGCGATGGCTGGCACACCTACTGGCGCAATCCCGGCGACTCGGGTCAGGCCACCACGCTCACCTGGACTCTGCCGCCCGGTTTCACGGCCGGCGAGATCGTCTGGCCGACGCCGCACCGCTTCGAGCTGCCGCCGCTGGTCAATTACGGGTACGCCACGCATGTCATGCACCTGGTGCAGATCACCGCGCCTAAGGATTTGAAAGTGGGCGCGCCGGTTGCATTGGCAGCCAAGGCAAGCTGGCTGGTGTGCTCCGACGTCTGTATTCCCGAAGACGCCGACCTGCAATTGAACTTGCCGACCGCCGGTGCTGCCGGGGGCGCCGCGACGGCCGCCCCCCTCGACCCCGCCGACGCGGCGCTGTTCACCGCCGCACGCGCCGATCTGCCGAGCGCCGCGCCCGCAGCGACCCGCGCGAAGCTGCAAAACGGCCAGCTGGTGGTTGCACTCGGCAGGGAATGGGGAGCCACTCTGTCGCAGATCAAATCGCTGTCCTTCTTCCCCTACGATGAAGACAGCATCGAATATGCCGCGCCGCAGACCCTGACACGCACCCAGGACTCGGTCGAGCTCACCATGAAAGCGAGCACGCCGCCACCGCCGAATCCCGGGGCGGCGCCGAGTGCACCGCGCACCACCGTACGCGGCGTGCTGCTCGCCACCGAACAAAGCGGCAGCGAGACTGTCACGGTGCCCATCGAAATCGCGGCCTCCGTCGTCGGCAGCGGCGCGGGCAAGACCGACTCCCCCGGTACGCTCGCGGCTGCCGCCGAGACCCTGCCCCTGCCATCGATGGTGCTGCTCGCCATCCTGGGCGGACTCATTTTGAATCTCATGCCCTGCGTGTTTCCGGTGCTGTCGATCAAGGCCATCGGCCTGGTCGAGCAAGCCAAGAAACATCCGGCGACGGTGCGCACCAAGGGAGTGATTTTCGCCGCCGGCGTCGTCAGTTCCATGCTCGCGCTTGCCGGGGTACTGCTGGCGCTGCGCGCGGGCGGCGAGCAGATCGGCTGGGGCTTTCAATTGCAGTCGCCGCTGTTCGTCACACTCATGGTTTACCTGCTGCTCGCTGTCGGGTTGAACCTGTCAGGCGTGTTCGAAATCGGCGGTGGCCTCGCCGGCCTCGGCGATGGCTTGACCCAAGGCGATAGTTACCAGGCCTCGTTCTTCACCGGCGTACTCACCACGCTGGTCGCGACGCCCTGCACCGCGCCGTTCATGGCCGCCGCCGTCGGCGCCGCGCTCACCCAATCGCCGGTGGTGGCGCTCGCGATTTTTGCCGCATTGGGCGTCGGGCTGTCGTCGCCTTACCTGCTGATCTCTTTCGCGCCGTGGATGCGCCGCGCTTTGCCGAAGCCGGGCGCCTGGATGGACACCTTGAAGCAGGTCTTCGCGTTCCCGATGTATGCATCGGCGGCCTGGCTGCTGTGGGTGCTGGCGCAGCAGACCTCGGCGCTCGGCCTCGGCGCCGCGCTCGCGGGCGCCATCCTCATCGGTCTGGCCGCGTGGGCCTACCAAAAGTCCAAGTTGAGTTCTGCGGGCGGGCGCGTGGCCGCGCTGCTCACCGCCGTAGCGGCCGCGCTGCTGGCCGTATTCTTGCCCGTGCGCTACTCGGGCGTTGCCGCCGCCGCGCCCGCCGGGGCAACCGCGCACGGAGGCGACGCATGGCAGCCCTACGACGCCGCCAAGGTGGCCGAGCTCACCGCGGCCGGTAAGCCGCTGCTGGTCAATTTCACCGCGAGCTGGTGTCTCACCTGCCTGGTCAACGAACGCAATGCGTTCGCCGATACGGCGGTACAAGACGTTTTTCGCGACAAAGGCGTGACGCTCATGAAGGGCGACTGGACCAATCGCGATCCGGCCATCACCCACGCGCTGGCATCCTTCGGACGCGCCGGAGTACCGCTGTACGTGGTGTACAACGCCAAGTCCGGCTCGACCGAACCGCTGTTGCTGCCGCAACTCCTGACGGCCGGCGTCGTACACGACGCGTTCACGAATCTGCCCAATCGCGATTTGAAATAATTCGCGCATGCCTCATGCTTCGGGCATGGCAGCCCCTCATTCCACCGCCATTCCGGTGATCGACTTTCGGCGTCAGAACATGTCGCTCGAGTGGCACGTGGAGAGCGGCAAGTGGACCGCTTGCACCGACGCGCCGCCGTTGGTGCGCGGCATCGCCCTGATCCGCGCAGCGCAACCCAACATCTGCGTCTACGGCCAAGGCGGCCAGCTGCATCTGCAGGTGGGCACCCACCAGTACGCATTGGCCGAATCCACGCCGCAGCTCAAATTCTTGCGCGACTCGGCCAGCTTCGGATTGCGGCGCCGCTTCATGGTCGAATCCGCGACCGGCGAGGAACTCTTCAGTCACGCCTACTGGAGCGGCCAAGGCGATGAATTCTTCCGCTGGTTGACGGCGCGCGCCGGCGATCCGCAATGGCGCACCGCGAACGGCCGCCTCTGGTCGGACGGCGTCGAGGCCGCGGTGCTGCGAGCGAGTTAGGCACGCGGCAGCAGCCCAGCCAGCTCCGCCTCCGACAGATCGCGCCATTCGCCCACGGCCAAGGTGCCGAGTTCGATGTTCATGATGCGCACGCGCTCGAGGCGCTGCGCGCGGTAACCCAGCGCCGAACACATGCGTCGAATCTGTCGATTCAAACCCTGCGTCAGAATCATGCGAAACGTCGTGTCATCGATGCGCGCGACCTTGCACGGCTTGGTGAGTTCGCCCATGATTTTCACGCCGCCCGCCATCATGCTCAACGCGAGGTCGGTGATGGGCCGGTCCACCGTGACGACGTATTCCTTTTCGTGGTTGTTCTCGCAGCGCAGGATCTCGTTGACGATGTCGCCGTCGTTCGTCAGCAGGATCAACCCTTCCGAATCCTTGTCCAATCGCCCGATGGGAAAAATACGTTCCGCATGGCCGACCAGATCGACGATGTTGCCGTCGATTTGAGCATCCGTGGTGCAGGTGATGCCCACCGGCTTGTTCAGTGCAATATAGATCGGCTTCTGCTTGACGCCGATGAGTTCGCCGTCGATGCGCACCTCATCGCCCACTCCCACTCTGGTGCCGAGCGTGGCCCGGGCACCGTTCCACGTGACCCGGCCGGCCTCGATCCATTTGTCGGCTTCGCGCCGCGAACAGCGGCCGGTTTCGCTGATGAATTTATTGAGCCTCACTCGGTGCCTCGCGAGTCACGGCCAACGCGGGTCGGCGTTGCGCCTGGATTCGCAACCCAGCGGCAGCCTGCGCTCACGCCGCTTGCAGAAAGGCGCCGATCTGCTGAGCCAGCGCTTTCGGCGCGGCATCGAACAGATCGACGGTGTAGTCGACGAGATCGACGAACTTTGCCTTCGGGAGTATGCCCCGGGCCCACTGCGAATCGTCACTCGGACCGAGCTTGATGCGCATGACCAGGGATTCTTGTGGGATGACCGGCAATGCCTCCAGCGGCGGCGGCTCCACCAACACCAAGCGCCGCACCAGCTCCGGCTTGGATACCGCCAATTCGAGCGCGACGCCTGCGCCGAAGCCGAGGCCCAGCACGTCGATTTGCCGCAGCCGCAGATCCGCCGCGAGATCGCCGACCGCCGCCGCGGCCGCCTCGAGACTGGGGCGCGGCGGCGCGTCGGATTCGCCGCAGCCGGGGAGATCAGGCGCGTAAACCGAGCGATCGTCGGCGATTTCCGGCAAAAAACGGGCAAATGCGTGGCTGGAGCCGGCCTCGGGATGCAGACAAAACAAGGTCACCCCTTCGTCGAAACCGCCCGTGGTCGGAAACGCGGTGCGCACATGCAGTTGGCCGAATCGACAATCGAAATAGGCGCGACGCGTGCGAACCGAGGCCGCGGGGGCGGGCGAAGCTTTCAACTGCTTGGGCATGACGGCGTCCAACTCTGCTGCTGTTTCGATCCGGCAAGGATACTGGATTGGGCCACCCCCAGCCCCCGCCAGCGCAGGTCCGCCTGCCGCGTTATGACAAATGTAGTTTTTTTAAGACATATATTTTTGCATTTCTTTGCAATAAAGCTAGCTTCAAGCATGACTCGCAGCTAGAGTGTTGCTCGGACGCAATAGGATCCTAGGGAAGTAAAAAAGACCAATCATCGTCAGAGCGCAATATAAGCGCCGCGATCAGGCATGGGGACTTGAAAGCCGGGCTCTGCCCGGCTTTTTTATGGCATTCCGGGACTTGCGGCCGGCACCGGAGTGGCGGGAGGACTTCCCGGTGCAACCACCGGCGCACTGCCCGCTGCAACGCGATCCCATACCCGCGACAGCGTGAAGCCGCCCGAACGGCCGCCCTTGAAACTCACCACCTCGATCAGCCGCTGCCCATCCTCGGACACGCTGTAACGTTTCTCGAACGGCGGGTGATCGTCATCCGCTTCGCCGCCCTGCACCACCAGGGTCTTGTCGTCCCAGCCGCAATGCGCCGGCGCTCCGCCACGGTCGTGCGCGGGCATGTCGCGATCCCGGTCGCGCGACTCATCGTCGTCCTGAGGCTTGCGATGATGCGGTTTCTTGCCGACGGATGAGGGCTGGTACACGAGGTTGACGCCTCCCGACGTGATGGCCACCACCCCGGCAACTTGCTTGATCTCCACCTCACGACCGGGCCAGCGCAGGCCCTCGCCCATGGCTCCCATTCCCGGCATGGTGGGTCCTCCCGGCCCGATCGGGCCAATGCCGCTGGCGGCTCTGCCCCCGCCGCGGCCCCCCCGCCCGCCCCGGCCGCCGCCCTGACCCCCTTGGCCTCCCTGACCGCCTTGGCCGCCCTGCTGACCCGCGCCGGCGCTCGCCTTCGATGGGTCGGCCTGGTTCTGCGCCAGGCGCAGCGGATCGTCGCTATCCGCTTCGTTGAGCCGCCAATGTCCGGAAAAGTCCACGCCGTGCGGCGGAGCCAAGGCCAATTTTTCGCTCGCACATGCGCACAGCAATGCCAGCATCGCAACCACGGCAACTCGCATGACCCACCTCTGTTGTAATTCGCCCGCAGACTCCGCCGCGTTTGGACCGCGGGAAGTTCGGTAGAATTCCCAGAAGCTTATAAAGAACGCGGCGCTGCGACGCAAATGCGCGCGAGCGCGCGGGCATCACACGGCTGAGCGCTGCGCCCTGGCCACCGCCCGTACATCCGAAGGCCCCGAGATCCAGACGCGCCCCTCGAAGGGCTGGAAACACACGCGCACCGGTTCGGGTCGGCGCATGACCTGCGTGCCGCAATTGATTTTGCCGTCGGCCAGATCGGCTCGGATCAGATCGACCAGGCTGGCGCTGGGCTCGCGCGTATCCGTGGGCGGCAGGGCCTGCGCGATGATGCGCGCCTGAATGTCGTCGCGGCGCGGCGCGCTGCCGAACACGCCCCGCTTGAAGCGGTCCAGGACCACCAGCACCGAACTCAAGGTATTGTCCGTGACGTCGCTCGGACGGCCGGTATCGCCCATGAAGCGCAAATGCAGCAACCCCCCCACACCGCGGCCTTCGTCATGCAGACATAATGCAAGCGCGCCCTCGAGCTCGGCGACCATCAGCATGCGTTCGGGCGATACCTGGTAGGTATCCGGAGCGACGAGAATTTCCCTTGGGTCTATGAGCAACGGAGTGCGGCCTGATTGAACTGTGGCGATGCTGCTCCCGCCGGTCGGATGCCGCTGCCAAGCCAATCACGGTTTGCGCCGAAAGCCACTACAATGGCGGGACCGTCGATGCGGCGCGCTCCGGGCGCATCACGGGCCGGTCTAAGGTCATGACCGCGAATCATTGGCGTTTCGACCCGCGCGGCTTAAGGTAGAGGACTATGTATCGATATGATGTGATGGACAGGACGCTCGTCGATGAGCGCGTCGCGCAATTTCGCGACCAGACGCGGCGCTTCCTCGCCGGCGAACTCAGCGACGACGAATTCAAACACCTGCGCCTGCGCAACGGCCTGTACATTCAGACCCACGCGCCCATGCTGCGGGTCGCGATCCCCTACGGACTGCTGTCCTCGGCGCAGCTGCGCATGCTGGGCTCCATCGCCCGGCGTTACGATCGCGGCTACGGCCACTTCACCACGCGGCAGAACATCCAGTACAACTGGCCCAAGCTCGAAACCGTGCCCGACATCCTGGCGGACCTCGCCACCGTCGAGATGCACGCCATCCAGACCAGCGGCAACTGCATTCGCAACACCACCTCGGATCATCTCGCCGGGGTCACCCCCAACGAGCTGGAAGATCCGCGCCCGTGGTGCGAGATCATTCGGCAATGGTCCACTTTCCACCCGGAATTCACCTACCTGCCCCGCAAGTTCAAGATCGCGGTGACCGGCGCCGCGCAGGATCGTGCGGCGTCCCTGGTGCACGACGTGGGCGTGCACATCGTTCGCGGGCCCAACGGCGACTTGGGCTTCGAAATCCTCGCCGGCGGCGGCCTCGGCCGCACCCCCATCATCGGTCAGGTGGTGCGCGAGTTCCTGCCGCGCGAACATCTGCTCTCGTATCTGGAAGCCATCCTGCGCGTCTACAACCTGGAAGGACGCCGCGACAATCTGACCAAGGCGCGCATCAAGATATTGGTGAAGGCGCTGGGCATCCAGGAATTCCGCCGGCGCGTCGAAGCCGAATGGGAACTCATCCGCGATGGCGGCCTGCGCGTGCAGGAGGCCGAAGTCGAGCGCATCCGCGCCTTCTTCACCCCGCCCGCTTACAAAGCCCTCGCCAACAGCGAGCCCGCGGCCGGCAAGTCCGCCGCGTTTCGCGCCTGGTACAGGTACAACACCGCCGAACACAAGGTGCCCGGGTACCGTGTGGTGTACGTCTCGCTCAAGAACCCTGACGTCGCGCCCGGCGATGCCACCGATGCGCAAATGGAGCTCATCGCGGATTTGGCCGATCGCTACAGCTTCGGCGAAGTGCGCGTGACCCACACGCAAAATCTGCTGCTCGCCGACGTGCAACAGGACCAGGCGTTCGAGCTCTGGCAGACCCTGGAGAAAGCCGGGCTTGCCACGCCCAACATCGGCACCCTCACCGACATGATCTGCTGCCCCGGGCTCGATTTCTGCAGCCTCGCCAATGCCAGCTCCATCGATGTGGCCAAGCTCATCAACGATCGCTTCGATGACTACGATTATCTGTACGACTTGGGCGAACTCGACGTAAAAATGTCCGGCTGCATGAACGCCTGCGGCCATCACCATGTGGGTCACATCGGCATTCTCGGCGTCGACAAGGGTGGTGAGGCCTGGTACCAGATCACCATCGGCGGGGCCGCCGGCGCCGACGCTTCCCTGGGGACGGTGATCGGCCCGTCCGTCAAGAAGGCCCAAGTACCTGAGACCATCGCCCGGCTACTGGAGGTGTACGTCGAACACCGCCAGGACGATGAACGCTTTCTCGACACCGTGCGCCGTCTCGGCGTGAAGCCATTCAAGGAAAGGGTCTATGCCGCGCCAGTTGCTGCGTGATGGGCGGGTCGTCGACGACGACTGGCAGTATTTGGTAGAACCCGCCGGGACCACCGGCAGCGCCGCAACTGCCGCTTCAGCGGCGGCTGCCGCGACTGCCGCTCAGCCTGCAGCGGCTGCAACTGCCGCACCGGCCGCTGCCAATGGCGTGGCAATCGCCACCGCCGCGGGCAGTCTCGCCGCCAACCTGGCAGTGGCCACCGGCAACCTGGCCGCCAATCCGTCGCCGGCCGGCGTCGTGTCAGGCGTCGATGCTGCCGGCCCCGCCGCCAGCCTGATCATTCCGTTCGAGCGATGGCTGTCCGAGCGGGACACATGGTCGGCGTACGCTGGCCGCCTGGGCGTCGTGCTGCTGCCCGCCCATAAGGTCGAAGCGCTCGCTCCCGACCTCGCGCGCTTCGAACTCGTTGCCGCCGAATTCCCCGGGCCGACCGATGGCCGCGGCTACACGCAAGGGCGCCTGCTGCGCGAACGCTATAAATTCGCCGGCGAATTGCGTGCCACCGGCTACGTACGCCACGACCAGCTGTTCTTCCTGGCCCGCTGCGGCTTCAACAGCTTCCAGCTCGCCGAGAACGAACTCGCCACCGCCGCCGTCGCCTTGACGACATTCACCGCCGAGTACCAGCCCTCCAACGACGAAGGGCTGCCGCTCAAGCTGCAGCGGCGGTAGCGCGAGGTCCGCGTACGGACGTGGGTTACTTTCGGCGGCCCACGTGAACGAAAGCCAGATGATCGATTGGGCGCGGGATCGCTCTCGGCGAGGGACCGCCACGACTCACGTCCGGGCTGCACCCAGAGTCGTCGATGGCGGCCCGACAACCGGAGTTGCGCAATGGCGAAGGTAGCGTTCGTTGGCCTCGGCAACATGGGATCGGGCATGGCCGGCCGATTGCTCGAGACCGGCCACCAGCTGCATGTCTACAATCGCACCGCGTCCCGCACACACACCCTGGTCCGTCGCGGCGCACAGCTCCATGACACGCCGCGAGACGCATGCCAGGGAGTCGATGCGGTCGTCTCGATGGTCGCCGACGATGCGGCTTCGCGAGCCCTCTGGCTGGGCAGCGACGGCATACTCGCCGCCCATCTCGCCAACGACAGTTTCGCCATCGAATGCTCGACTCTGTCCCATGGCTGGGTCATGCAACTCGCAGAGCGGTGCACGGCACGGGGCCTGCGCTACCTCGATGCGCCCGTCACCGGATTGCCCGATGCCGCCGCGGCTGGTTCTCTCACGCTGCTGGTGGGCGCGAGCGAGGCGGACCTGCACGCCGCCGGCGATATCCTGGGCGCCTTGTCCACCCGGATACTCCGCTTCGGACCGATCGGCACCGGCACCGCCTACAAGCTCATCATCAATCTGATGGGTGCCGTCCAGATCGCCTCCGCCGCGGAAGGATTGGCAATCGCCGAGCGCGCCGGCCTCGATCTCGCCGCCGTCGCCGATGCGATATCGACCAGCCAGGCAGCCAGTCCGCAGGTGGTCCGCAACACCCGTCGAATGGTCGCGGCGGACCACAGCCGGGACATCGTATTCACCTCGGCACTGCGCCTGAAGGACGTGGAGTACGCGCTGCGTTTCGCGCGCGAGATCGGCATTGGCAGCCCGTTCGGCGCGCTCGCGGAAAAACTCTACCGTCAGCTGTGCGATATGGGGTACACCCATGTCAACGAAAGCCAGATCATCGATGCCTGCCGCGCGCAGCCGACCGATACGCGCCGCTAACAGTCGCAGTGCATTCGACGCCGTGTCCCCACGATCCTAGAGATTCACTGGGTACGACCAGCGTTCCTGCGAGTGCCCGGTTCATGCGCAGGTTTCGTCACGAGGAGCGTCGTCACGATGCAGCTTTTCCGGGCCTCGGAGCGCGAGCCGGCGCGTTCAACTCGATGGTGTCGTCGCGCACGGCCCGAGGCACCGGCTTCAGATCCCATATCAGGCCCAGCATCGCCATCACTCTGAGCACGTAGTACGTGATGTCGAATTCCCACCAGTAGAAGCCCTGCCGCACCGACCCGGGATAATGGTGATGGTTGTTGTGCCACCCCTCGCCCAAGGTCACGAGAGCAAGCCACGGATTATTGCGGCTCGAATCGCCGGTGCGGTATCGCTGCCGGCCGAAGACATGCGACAGCGAATTGATCGTGTAGGTGCCGTGATAGACGGCCACCGTCGAGATGAAGAATCCCCATACCAAGAGCTGCCAGCCGCCCGTACCCAACCCCGGTGCATGGTGCTTCAGCACCATGCCCAGCGAAAAGACCGCGGAGCCGAGCAGCGACGGCACGACGACATCGAAGCGATCCAACAGGCGCAGCTCCGGATATCGCAGCAAATCCTTCACCCGGGAGGTGTCCGCGACCAAGTACCGGCGCGACATGAACCATCCCATGTGGCTCCACAGAAAGCCCTGCTGCACGGGCGAATGCACGTCATCCGGCGTGTCCGAATGCGCGTGATGGTAGCGATGATGCGCCGCCCACCAGATCGGCCCCCGCTGCATCGCCGACGTACCCAAGGCCCCGAAGATGAATTGCGCCACGCGCGACGTTTTGAAAGCTCGATGGCAGAAGTACCGGTGATAGAACCCGGTGACCGCGAACATGCGCGTGAGATACAGCCCCACCGCCAGCTCCAACGCAATCCAACTCCAGCCGACCCAGATCACGGCCAGGCAAGCCGCATGCATCAGCAGAAAGGGGATCATTCGAGCCCAATCGATCTCGCTGCCGGCGTTGCGTGCCGTGCTCACCCGGGCGCGCGCCCCAGGCATGATCGCCGATCGACAGCCTTCCCGTCGTCTCGCCCACAACCGCAGACACGCTCACCGACCCGCGAGACGGATCTCGCCGCCGGCTTGCCGCTCGAAAGATCTGCTGTCATGGCGCCACCCTACATCTTTCGACTGCAAGTCTATGCCTATATTCTTCACCAGCAGCATCTGGCGAAGAATCCCAGTGGCTACTGCGGGTTGGGCGGCTGTGGAGTGCCCTTTGAATCTGCAGAGTTAGACGTGGGTGAGAAGGCGTAGGCGTCGGTTTGACCCTGTTTCTCGCGTAGAAACAGGGGGTTAGGGTCGCTTAAAATCGATGATGGCCGGATTTCTGCGGAAAACTCGAGCTTTTTCCGGCCGTGACCTCTACTGGAAGTCTACCGGCGATCTGGTCCTAGTAAAGTCCTCGGGGAAGACTGGTCGCCACAGGCACAGCCTAAGGGCATTTTTGCGGCCTTATCAAGGATTCCTGGGTTACCGTTGAGCGCGTCCGTTTCGAAGCGTAGCATCAAGTAATGATCGACTGGTCCTCATGCCCTGCTGTCGAGCGCGATGCTGATCGCGTCAGCGGCGCGTGGGTATTCCAGGGTACCCGCGTACCTGTGGCTGCGCTGTTCGAAAACGTTGAAGACGGCGCGACTGTCCAGAACTTTCTGGATTGGTTTCCCGGTGTCACCCCACAGCAGGCCCGTAGCGTGCTGGAACATGCGGCCAAGTCTTTGGAAGTCGCGTGAGTGCGAATCCTGTTCGACCAGGGGACCCCGGCTCCGCTTCGTAGCCATCTCCCTGGACATCAGGTCAGCACTGCCTTCGAGCTGAACTGGGGCACGCTGAAGAATGGAGATTTGCTATCCGAGGCAGAAACAGCAGGCTTTGAGGTACTGGTCACGACGGACCAAAATCTCAGGTACCAGCAAAATTTGAATAAACGCCGGATCGCTATCGTAGTAGTCGGGACTACAAGTTGGCCACGCATCAAGAATCGCGTTGCTGCCGTGATCGATGCGATTAACAGCGTAGGGCCGGGCGGTTATGTCAAGGTTTCCGTTCCATAACGCCCCGGCCGTTGCTACAGGTCTGAGTGTACCCGTGCTTTGGTCGTCCGATATTGTCAAATTGAGACACTCGTCGACCAAGATCCTATCGAGCATGAGTACTTTGTGGTCCACTGCGAAATGTGGAGGCGATGGACATACCAATGAATGCCATGGATCGGTCAGTGCCCACAGACCTACATACCGATCCCGCGTTTCGCGAGCAGTTGTTCAACTTCTTTCTGGAAACACTGACGGGAGCGGAACTTGGCAATTGGCTCAAAGACATCGGTCAGGATACTCGGGGGTCCGTTGCTGAACGTCAGGCTCGGATCAGGGAACACGGCAAATATCTGACGATGCCGGCGTCAGAGTTTCCCGCTCAAACGGAAACATATCTTCGCCCGTATTCGTCCGGTCATCTGGCCGACCTCTGCGCTGACATTGGCGTCTCCCAGGAAGGCAATAAGGACACGCTGTATCGCCGCATCATGCGTGAAGTTCATTACCACGAAGGATGGTTGCCGCGAGTCAATCAGGCATCTCCGAATTTGTCGGCAACTTTGGTGATGCCGTTCTTGGCGTGGTTTCCAATAACAAAGAATGGCGACTACGAGAAGAATTACTACCCAGTCATTCATGATGCGTTGACTGAGGTATTCGGCGGTGTTGTGTATGACCAGCAAGCGATAGCCCATGGAACGACATTGAAAATTGATTTTCATGTCGGAGATCCGCAAGGAATTGGCGTCGGCATCGAAGTGAAAATGCCCACCAGCAATTCCGAGGTTCAACGAGCGCTGGGCCAAATTGATCAATATCAGCGGCGCTATGGCAGTGAATTGATCCTATTTGTATTACTAAATAATTTTCTGAAACCAGACGGGCTGCATTTCTTTCAGGAAGAATTAAAACGTAAGAGCGTCCGGGCTGTTTTCAGGTAACAAAAGCTGCGGAAACCGCACCAGCAATTTCCGATTGCTGAAGTCTACCGGTGATCTGGTCCTAGGAAATCCCTCGGGGAAGATTTCTCAATCTGCGATTGGTACGCGGTTAGCAGCAGAGCGAATAGATTGTCGATCGGCCAATTCTTTTCGCTGCTCTTGATGCCTACTGTCGAGACGACAACGGGAATCCGATCGCGCCTACCAGTTACAGGCCATCCCTCACACCGAGTAGGTACATTCCGGTCGCTTCAATGTGCGATAGAGCTTTGTGAACCTAAGCTATTGAAAGCTTATTGCTTGGCGCGATACGGCTAGGCGTCCGTCGGGGCTTGGGCTTGGTAGTACTCAAGAATCGCCATATGAGGTGCCGCTTGGCGACCATAACATAAATAGGGCCACGAAGATCCCGCCGCCGATTAAACCGTGTACGGGTTGCATGTGCGGCGCTCCCTGCATGTTCTAAAACGCGCTCGGCTCGATCTTCAGGTCGCCGGATTGTTGTCTCGCCACTCTATATACCTGGCGGCGACCGGCAACTACATTGATGCTGAGAGCGGCACTTCCACCAGCACAGATGCTCGTAGGCTGGACCCCGGCGATATGCTCACCGGGCGGTAAGTAGACGGAAACCCTCTGACTAGTTCGCAGCTCTGCGACCTCTTGGCTGTCCACGTAAATCTTTTCGGCGCAGGCGCTTCCCATGTAACCCTTGTCTCGAATTACGAGAACTTCGCCGGTGCCCGGTAAAGGGCTCAGCCAAGGATTTTGGATAATCGTCCCTGGTTTCGCGTCGTCTGCACCGACTGGTCTCGTGGCGCAGCCCGCCAGGGCAAGAATGCATAGAAATACAATTGAAGCAGTACGCATCTCAACTTTCCCTTTAGTCGTGGCGAGGATCGTAACGTGAATCTTATATGGCAGACTATGCATTGCGCGCCGTGATATCGCGCCCACTTTCGCATGCACGCCTCCGCACCGCTCGGAGCAATCACGCGCAAGAGATGCGCACCTAAAGCGGTGTCGCGAATCCTTGCCTTTGTACGGCAATCCGGTCCACGCAATTTCGCTGGTTGCGCGCGTGTCACGTCTGCAATGGTTGACGCTTCAATCGAGGCTGCACCATAGCAGACGGTTGCCACATGCGGCTGCGGTCGAACTCGGACATCGCTCCAACCGGCCTGAGGCTTGGGCTACCGCTGGATCGACGGCAACTTCTACCGGAAAGTCGGCCGGTTGAGTGCTAGCAACGGCCGGACTCACTGATTTCCCTACGAGAATTCGTTTCACCGCCGACTATCACCAGCAGCATCCGGGTCGGTCAATAATTGATTGTGTAACAAACACACGCATACGCACCTCGACACGAACACTTATACCCACGTAAATCGGGCCGTATGTGCCCGTGTCCCAATGAGCAATTGGCGAATCTTTGGTTGTCAGTTGACAACCAAGCGCAACATCGTTACCTTTGGGTCACGTGAGCGATGCCCCGCGCTCGGCATCCCAAAAAGGACGTGGAGGAGGCGCTTCATCATGCCGAAGTGCAAGGCTGGCGAATCGAAGTCGGCGGCAGCCACGCATGGGGCAAGATGTATTGCCCTTATAACGACACCGAGTGTCGTTGCGGAGAATTTTGTATCGCGAGTATTTGGAGTACGCCGAAGAATCCGAGTAACCACGCGCGCCAACTGAAGCGCGTCGTCGATAAGTGTCTATTTAACAAGCGGACTGGAAAAGGCGCTTCTGAGTGAGCGATGGAATACGAGTTCACCTTGAAATTTGCCCTGCCTGCCAACCACCGACCCGCTGACGAACTCATCGAGCGTCTCGGCGAAGCGGGTTGCGAGGATGCGCTGGTGGGCATCGGTCAAGCGGGGCGGATTGCGTTGGAATTCACCCGCGAAGCGGATTCGGCGAGGAGCGCGATCTTCAGTGCACTTGCCGCAGTGAAGGTGGCAATCCCCGGCGCCAAGTTGCTCGAGGTCACGCCGGATTTTGTCGGTTTGAGCGATATCGCCGACTGCGTCGGCGTCACGCGCCAGAATATGCGCAAGCTCACGCTCACTCACAAGGATCATTTCCCGATTCCCGTGCACGAAGGCAGCGCCGCACTGTGGCACCTATCGCCTGTCCTGATCTGGTTGCGCGAACGCGCCAACTACACGATTCCGCCCGAGCTCCTCGAGGTCGCGCACATCGCCATGCAGATCAATCTCGCCAAAGAGGCGAGTCAGATCGAGCGCAGCATGCACACCGCGCTCGTCGAGTTGGTCGCATAGTCGGCTCTGGGTTTACTTGATCTTGTCCGTTTTTCGATCGAAGCACCGATGACCCCGGCCGTGCGCCCATGCCACGTCGGTATAGCCGCCGAAGGAATTGTAGGGCTCAGTGCTTGGGTCGACCGCGAAGTCGGCACAAAGGCGGTACGAGTCGGCGCTGAGAATTTGGTACTCATAGGGTTTGCCCGTATCCGGATCCTGTCGCGCGACACGATACCCTGGCTCTTTGGCAAGAACGTCCAAGCCGGCCGGCAACGCACCGTGCAGCTTGAAGTATCCATTCACGGTCATCTCGAGGCTGCTGAGATCTTGGACGCGCACCTCGTCCATTTTGCGTCGGCGCTGCGCGCTCGGCGGACCGAGAACGAACATTGCGGCAATCAAGGCGGCCACGACCACCGCCGTTGCGAAGACACCGAACACCATTGATCGGCGGTTCGCCGTCACTCGCGTGCCTCGCGGCGCAGGTCCGACAAGTAGTACCCAAACACCGTTCCGGCGATCAGGCCAACCACGATGACCTTGAGCACGAGGCGGCTGGTGAGCTCGCCGCCGAGCGTGTTGTACACCAAAGTTATCAAGTCGCCGATGAGAATGCAGGCGGCCACGAACAGCGTCAGATAGGTCAGCCAGCGCCGCATCGGCGACAGCCGCTTGACCGGGTTGAGCGCCAGATCCTTGCCAATGTAGTACGACAGAAACAAGAACGTCGGGAATGCCACGATCAATGACGAGACCGACCGCCGCATGCTGTCCCAGCCAACCGCTTGGAAGGTGCGAACCGTCGGATCGGGGAGTGCCTTGTTGATCAAATCGAACAGCAGCTTGCCGAGGTTGTAGCCACTGATGTAGAGCGTCGTGAACAGCACCAAGTACAGAAACGCATCCCGTGCGGATAGTTGCGGGCGCGGCTTCGGTACGGGGACGGGAAACGCCACATCGGCATACGCATCCAGCGCGCCGCGCGCCTGGTCCTCCGTCCAACCCGCCTCCAGCATCGCTTTGCGGACCTCGTGTTTGCCGAGTCCTCTCGATAAAGACTCGCGCGCAAACCATTCGAGATCTTGTATGCCAGACGCCATGTAACGTTAGCTCCTGCTCGTCCGATCGACCGTGCCGCCGCTCCGTGCGGGCGGTCGTTCGATGCTACCACTCAGGTCGGCGCGCCGCGCGAGCGCGGATTGTGATGCGGTTCGGCCGCCGCCTGAGCGCCGACGCCGAGGCGGCTTATGCGTTTAATTCCGCCGCTCGCCTCAAGGGGCCGCCGCCGGAGGGAAGCCCCGGCGCTGCCGGGATGCGATCGAGAGCGCTTCCTGTCACAGCCTCCCGACCGGCCCTCACCGCCGCCGCCCTCCCATACTATGCTTCAAGGTCCGCACATCCCGGAACCGAACCAAATCGAATTCGACGCTCTTCAGCACCCGCTTGATCTCGCGGATATCGGCCTCGAGTGCGCGCTGCACGGCATCGGGCGTGATCTTTCGCGCCGCGGTTTCGCCGACCACCCGCTCGAACGGCGCGACCAAGTCCGCGAGCTCACGACGCAGCCGCGTCGACTGGGTCTCGAGCACGTGAATATAGTGCCGCAGCTTTTCTTTGGCGAGGCCCGCCAACAGGGCCGGATCGAAAGCCGCGCTGCTGAACTGCAGTTCGAGCAGGGCGAGCAGATCGCCGGCCTTGTAGGCTTGATTGACCCGCTGCATCAGCTCGGTCTTGCGCGCGTGTTCCGCAGGGTCCGCCTCCCGATCCGGATGCAACTCGCTCACGAGCTTGCGGAACACGTCGCGCAGCGCCCGGGTGCCGCCCTCGGCGACTTGCTCCTTCAACGCCTCGCGCGCGCCGCCCCCGGACTTGCGCTCCTCCGGCGGTGGCGCCGCGTCGGCACGTTCGCGCGCCTGCTCCTTCAGCCAATCGGCGAACTCCTCGGGAGAGTCGGCGCCTTCATACGCGTCGACGTCCACGCCGAATTCCTCGCCCGCGATGTGTCGTAGCGCGTCCAAGCGCTGGCGGCTCTCCTCCTCGAAGCTGAGGTCGGCATATTTGTCGTGCAGCTCCACCAGATCGGGCTCCTCGGCCTCGGCGAGCAACTCCGCCAACAGCGACGTGAGCGTCTCCTGCACCTCGTCGCGCTCGCGGCGGTTGAGCGCACTCCCCTCCATCGCCCGGTCCAGGAGCTTGGCCATGGCAATGCGCTTCTCCCGCAGGCGTGCCGACAAGGGCTCATATTTGTCGGCGAGCTGTTGCTGATAGAGCCGCTTGAACGCCCGCCATCGGTCGATTTCCTGGCGCTGGCCCTTCAACTTCTCGACCAGCTTGTTGAATTGCCGCTGCGCCTTGGTCAGCGTCGTGGTGCCGTCTACGATCCGGATGGCGGGCAGCGGACTTGCGACCGGCGCACCGGCCTCCTCGTCAGGAAACAAGGGTGGCCGCATCGGACGGATAGATCTGCCAGCGCCGGAATCGCACGCCCACCTGTTGACCGATCTGGAATTTCTCTTCCTCGAAGCGCTCGCGGCTGATTTCCGCTTCCAGCGGCTCATGCAGGGGCTGACCCTCGGCGCACAGCTCGACCCGCACGATGGGTCCGATCACGCGCACGTCGCGGATGATCGCCGGCCAGCCCACCGACGCCGGGCCGATATCGATCTCGTGCGGCCGGATCAACGCGATGCAATCGCCGCCGCGCGGCTCCGCGGCCGCTTCGCCGGTGATGTCGAGCGGACCCACGAGCGAGCGTCCGTCGCGCCGCTTCACCGGCAACTCGTTCACCTGTCCCAGGAAGCGATGCACGAAGGCCGATGAGGGCACGTCATACACGTCGCCCGGAATGCCGGTCTGCTCGATGCGGCCGCGATTGAGCACCACGATGGTGTCGGCCACCTCGATGGCCTCCTGCTGATCGTGCGTCACGAAAATACTGGTGAACTTCAATTCCGCGTGCAGCCGCCGCAGCCAACGCCGCAGTTCATGACGCACCTGGGCATCGAGGGCCCCGAAGGGTTCGTCCAGCAACAGCACCTCCGGATCCACGGCGAGCGCCCGCGCGAGCGCCACCCGCTGCTTCTGTCCGCCGGACAGCTGCGCGGGGTAGCGAGCGCCGGCCCACCCGAGTTGGACCAGGTCGAGCAACCCCTGCACTTTCTTGCGAATGTCGGCCGCCGGCGGCCGCTCGCGCCGCGACTTCACCTTCAATCCGAAGGCCACGTTCTCGAACACCGTCATGTGCCGGAACAACGCATAGTTCTGGAACACGAACCCCACTTTGCGATCCCGGATCGGCCACAGCGTGGCATCGCGGCCATCGAACAATACCTGGCCCGAATCCGGCGATTCGAGGCCGGCGATGATGCGCAGCAAGGTCGTCTTGCCGCAGCCCGACGGGCCCAGCATGGCGATCAGTCCGCCGCTGGGCACGTCCAGATCGATGTGGTCGACCGCCGCGAACGCGCCGAACCGTTTGGTCACCCCGCGCAAGGTAATGCTCATGGCTTGCCTCTCAGTGTCTTTTCGCGCAGCAATCGCGCGCCGTTGCGCAGCTCCGGCTGCCGCCATTCGAGAATGCTCTTCGCCGCCAGCGTCAACAGCGCGAGCAAGGCGAGCAGCGACGCCACGGCGAAGGCCGCCGCGTAGTTGTATTCGTTGTAGAGAATCTCGACATGCAGCGGCATGGTGTTGGTCAGCCCGCGGATGTGCCCCGAGACCACCGAGACCGCGCCGAACTCGCCCATGGCGCGTGCGTTACACAAGAGCACGCCGTACAGCAGCCCCCACCGAATATTGGGCAAGGTCACCTGCCAGAAGGTCTGCCAGCCGCTCGCGCCCAACGACAGCGCCGTTTCCTCATCGTCCTTGCCCAGCGCCTGCATCACCGGAATGAGCTCGCGCGCGACGAACGGAAAGGTCACGAAAACCGTCGCGAGCACGATGCCGGGTACCGCGAATACTACGTGAATGTCGTGTTCCTGCAAGTAAGGCCCGAACCAGCCGCGTGCGCCGAAGATGAGAACGTAGGTCAGTCCCGCGATCACCGGCGACACCGCGAACGGCAGATCGATCAGCGTGATGAGCGTGCTCTTGCCGCGAAATTCGAACTTGGTGATGGCCCATGCGGCCGCCACCCCGAACACGAGATTCATCGGCACCGCGATCGCCGCCACCAGCAGCGTGAGCTTGATCGCGGCCCAGGCCACGGGATCGGACACCGCCGCCAGATACACGCTCACGCCCTTCGACAGCGCCTGGGCGAACACCACCAGCAACGGCAGCAGCAAAAATGCCGCAAGGAACGCGAGCGCGGCGACGATCAGCAGCAGCCGGCCCCAGCGAAATCCACGGCGCCGGCCGCCGCCCAGACTGAGCGCGGCGGCCAATTCGGTGTTCACGGCGAGCGCGGGCGCATCCATCAGCGCCCGCCGTTTCTCGTGAGGGCCCAGCTCTGCAGCGCGTTGATGCCCAGCATCAAGGCGAAGGACAGAATCAACATCACCACCGCGATCGCGGTGGCGCCGGCGTAGTCGTACTGTTCCAGCTTGGTGATGATGAGCAGCGGCGCGATCTCCGAGCGCATCGGCATGTTGCCCGCGATGAATATCACCGACCCGTATTCGCCCACGGCGCGGGCGAACGCGAGCGCGAATCCCGTGAGCAGCGCCGGCCACAGCGCCGGAAGGATCACGCGCGCGAAGGTTTGCCATTCGGACGCCCCCAGCGTGGCGGCCACCTGCTCCACATCCTTGTCGAGTTCCTCGAGCACCGGCTGCAGCGTGCGCACGACGAAGGGCAGCCCGATGAAGATGAGCGCGATCACCACGCCCAGCGGCGTGAATGCCACCTGGATGCCCAAGGGCTGCAACAGACTGCCCAGCCAGCCGTTCGGCGCATACAGGGCGGTCAATGCGATGCCCGCCACCGCCGTGGGCAGGGCGAACGGCAGATCCACCATGGCATCGATGAGCCGCTTGAACGGAAAGGTGTAGCGCACCAGTACCCAGGAGATGATGAGCCCGAACAGCGCATTCACCGCGGCCGCGAGCAGCGCCGCTCCGAAGCTCAAGCGCAGCGAGGCGAGCACGCGCGGCGCCGTCACCACGGCCCAGAAATGGCCCCAGCCCAGATCCAAGCTGCGAATGAAGGTGGCCGACAGCGGAATCAGCACCACCAGCGACAGATACACCATGGTGTATCCGAGAGTCAGGCCGAAGCCCGGGATCAGCGGACTTCGGCCGCGACGCCCCGCCGGCGTCGCAGTCGCGGCATCACTGACCATAGATCCGATCGAACGAGCCGCCGTCGGCAAAGTGTGCGGCCTGCGCCTTGGTCCACCCGCCGAACGCGGCGTCGATGGTCACCAGCGACAACGTCTGAAATTGCCTGGCATATTTGGCGGCGATCTCGGGATCGCGCGGCCGATAGAAATGCTTGGCGGCGATCTCCTGCCCTTGCTTCGAATACAGGTATTGCAGGTATTCTTCGGCAACCTTGCGCGTCCCATGCTTGTCCACCACCTTGTCGACGATGCTCACCGGAGGTTCCGCCAAGATGCTCAAGGAGGGTGCGACGATGTCGAACTTGTCCGGACCCAGCTGCTTCACGGCGAGATACGCTTCATTCTCCCACGCCAGCAGCACATCGCCGATGCCGCGTTCCACGAACGTCACCGTGGCGCCCCGCGCCCCCGAGTCGAGCACGGGCACGTTCTTGTAGAGCTTCTTGACGAACGCTTCCGCCGTGGCGTCGCTGCCGCCCGGCTGCTTCATCGCCCACGCCCACGCGGCGAGATAATTCCAGCGCGCGCCGCCCGAGGTTTTCGGACTGGGCGTGATGACGGCGATGCCCGGCCGGACCAGGTCGCTCCAGTCGCGAATGTTCTTGGGGTTTCCCTTGCGCACCAGGAAGACGATGGTGGAGGTGTAGGGCGTGCTGTTGGACGGCAGCCGCGTCTGCCAGTTCGCCGGGATCAACTTGCCCTGGACCGACAAGGCGTCGATGTCGTAGGCCAAGGCCAGCGTCACCACGTCGGCACCGAGCCCATCGATGACCGAGCGGGCCTGCTTGCCCGAGCCGCCGTGACTTTGATTGACCACCACCGTGTCGCCGGTCTTGGTCTTCCAATACGCCGCGAACGCCTTGTTGTACTCGTCGTAGAACTCGCGCGTCGGATCGTACGACACGTTCAGCAAACTCACCGTGGCGGCCTGCGCCGAGGGCGCGGGGCCGGCCGCGAACGCCAGCAAACAGGTCGCTGCCATCGAAGTCAAGAAGCGTGTCTTCATACCGTCCTGTGCACTCGTCGCATAAATAGTCCCGAGCGGCGGCTCATCAGCTGCCGCGCAATCGCCGTCTCATTTCTCGCGGGCGCCGGCGGCCGCCCATGCCGGCTCAAGGATTGTCCCGTACCGGAATCTTGAGGCCCACGAGCACGCGGTCCACGTCTTCCTGCGTTTCCATCTTCTCGGTCTCGCGTACCAGCTTGCGCGGCAGGTGCGGCGCCAGCAATTCGATGAACTCGTACATATAGGCGCGCAGCAGCGCGCTGCGTCGAAAGCCGATCCACGTGGTATGCCCCTCGAACAGATGGGCGGCATCCAGCACCACCAGATCCGCATCGATCACGGGATCGACGGCGAGCCGCGCCAGAATTCCGACCCCCAACCCGATCCGCACATAGGTCTTGATGACGTCGGAGTCCCGTGCCGTCAGCGCCACATCGAGCGACAGCCCGGCGGTCTCGAACAGGGCAGGCAGCGATGATCGGCCGGCAAAGCTGAACACGTACGTGACGATGGGATAGTCGGCGAGCTTCTTGAGCGTGAGCTTGCCCGCCGAAGCCAGCGGATGGCCTTTCGGCACCACGACCGCGCGATGCCACCGATACACCGGCAGACGCACCAGGTGCGGGAACAGTTCTTCGGAGCCGGTGGCGATGGCGAAGTCGACCCGGTCGCGCGCCACCATTTCGGCGATCTGCTCGGAGGTTCCCTGATGCAAGTGCAGGCGCACCTTGGGGTACTTCACACGAAACTCGCGGATCACCTGCGGCAGCACATAGCGCGCCTGGGTGTGGGTGGTGGCAATCGACAGCGTGCCGCCGTCGGCCTTGCGCAGCTCCGCCGAGGTGCGGCGAATGTTCTGCATCTCGCGCAAGATGCTGCTGGCGCGCGAGATGATCTCATCGCCCGCCGCCGTGGTGCGGGTCAGGGCGCGCCCCTCGCGCTCGAACAACTGGAAGCCGAGTTCCTCCTCGAGCATCTTGAGCTGCCGGCTGACGCCGGGCTGCGAGGTATGGAGCTGCCGCGCCGCGGCGGTGATGTTCAAGCCATTCTCGTGCACCGCCACGAGGTAGCGCAGTTGCTGAAATTTCATCGCGAGGCCAGCCTGATGATTCGATGGAGTTTTTGGGTTGGCATCGGCATAGGATATAAGGTTAGGGTGGCGTCCGCAGGGTAGCGCGCATCAGCGGCTAGCACTAAAACGCATGAGGTAATAAGCGATAGTTCCTTCCCAGCCGCCGGCCGCTGTTTTACAGTGCTGGGTCTGATGAGCAGTCCAGCGCCAGAACTTCCCAGGGCCCTGCGCGAACGTGCGGAGGCCAGCATCTCACAATTGAGAGCGGCGGTCGGGGAATACAAAAACGTCTGCTACGCCAATAGCTTAGGCTCGGAGTCCGTGGTCCTCACCGACCTCATCTGGGAGTCCGTGCCGGAAATCGAGATCTTCAGCATCGACACCGGCCGCCTCTATCCCGAAACCTACGATTTGATCGAGCGCGTGCAAAACCGCTACGGCCGTGCGCTGCGCCTGTACTACCCCGAAGCCACGGATCTGGAGGACTGGGTGGCTCAGAACGGCATCAATGGCTTCCGCGATGGTGTGGACCAGCGGCACGGCTGCTGCGGTATTCGCAAAGTGGCGCCTTTCAGGCGCGCAGTTGCCGGTCATGGCGCCTGGGTCACCGGCATCCGCCGGCAGCAATCCGCCAGCCGCGCCATGGCGGCTCCGGTGGAATGGGACAGCGAGTACGGCCTGCACAAGGTGAGCCCGCTGCTGGATTGGTCCGAGCAGGAAATCTGGGACTACATTCGGAAAAAACGCTTGCCGTACAATAGCTTGCACGACAGCGGGTTCCCCAGTATCGGCTGCGCCCCCTGCACTCGCGCGGTACAGCCCGGCGAGGACGAACGCTCCGGGCGCTGGTGGTGGGAGCGCCCCGACTCGCGTGAATGCGGCCTGCACCCGCGGCGCAAAGCCGCCGCACTGGCGGTCGCCGGCAGCGGTCCGAAGTAGCCGGCACATAAGCAGGCCCCGTGGCCACGCCCGCGAGGCCACGGTCCGCTTGGTCGACGCCACCGCCAGATCGATATCCGCGATAATGCCCGCGCTCGCTTCGCACAGCACCTTGCCGGTCGCCGGATTGACGACGGTAGAGCGCCCCTTGGCCGTCAGCCAACGCGGGGCAGTCGCCGCCCCACAGGCCCGCACCCGGCCGCGGGCACACCGCGGTAGTGCCGCTCTCCTAAGGCCAAGATACCGATACGCAGGCGCTCGCCGCTGACGCATTGGCCCGCGAATGCACCGCCACCTTCGCCGCTGACGCATCAGCCCGCGGATGCACCGGCACCCTTCGCCGCTGACGCATCGGCCCGCGGATGCACCGGCACCCTTCGCCGCTGACGCATCGGCCAGCGGATGCACCGTCACCCTTCATATGCGACGATTCACCCTGTGAATTACTTCCCCGTCTTCTTCAATCTCAAGGATCAGCCCGTGCTGGTCGTCGGCGGCGGCGAGGTGGCGCTGCGCAAGGTGCTGCTGCTCGAGCGCAGCGGCGCGCGGATCACCGTGGTGGCACCGGAGGTGCATGCCGATCTTCGCACCCGGGCCGCCACAGGCTCGCTCACCCACCAGGCGCGGGAATTCGTTCCGAGCGACCTGGACGGGGCGCGCCTGGTCATCGTGGCGACGTCGCGCCGGGCCGTGAATCGTTGGATCGCGACGTTGAGCGAGGCGCGCGCGATCCCGGTGAACGTGGTCGACGACCGCGACGCTTCCCGCTTCATCGTGCCGGCGATCGTCGATCGCGACCCGGTACTGGTGGCCATCTCGACCGGCGGCACCTCGCCGGTGCTGGCGCGGCGGCTGCGCGAACGGCTGGAAGCGTTCATCCCCAAACGCTTCGGCGAATTCGCGCTATGGCTGCGCGGCCTGCGGCAGACCAGCGTGGATCGCCTGCGCGATACGCAGCAGCGGCGGCGGTTTTTCGAGACCCTGATCGACGGGCCGGCGGCGCAGCGTTTCATCGAAGGCGACCCGCGGGGCGCCCTCAAGATTGCGCAGCAATTGCTTGCAACCACAGCCACCGCGCCGCGGGCTCTTGGGACCGTCACGCTGGTGGGCGCCGGACCCGGAGACCCCGAACTGCTCACGTTGAAAGCGCTGCGCGCGCTGCAGGACGCCGACATCATTCTGCACGACCGGCTGGTGTCCCCCGCCATTCTCGACTACGCGCGCCGCGATGCGACGTTGCTCAGCGTCGGCAAATCGGCCGGCGGCCACAGCACCACGCAAGCCGACATCAACGCGCTGCTGATCGAACACGCACGGCAGGGCCTGCGGGTGGTACGCCTCAAGGGCGGCGACCCGTTCATCTTCGGACGCGGCGGCGAGGAGCTGGCAGCGCTCGCGCGCGCCGGCGTCGATTTCTCGGTGGTACCCGGCATCACCGCGGCCTTGGGGGTCGCGGCCTACGCCGGCATTCCACTCACGCACCGCGACCATGCCCACAGCGTCAGTTTCGTGACCGGTCACGCGGACCGGGATGGCAAGGAACCCGACTGGCGGGCGCTCGCGGCGCCCGGGGCGACCGCGGTGTTCTATATGGGCCTGGCCCGCTTGGAGCGCATCGTGCAACAACTGCTGGAGCACGGCGCAGCCGCCGACCGCCCTGCCGCCCTGGTGGCGCAGGGCACGCTGCCGAATCAACGGGTGGTCACCGCCACCCTGGGCACCCTCGCCGCGGCCGTCGCGGCCGCCCAGCTGGAATCCCCCGCGCTGCTGATCGTAGGTGACGTGGTGGCGCTGCAGTCGACGCTGGCATGGTTCAATGTAGTAGGCGACGCAGACATCCCCCAATCCGCCTGATCTGTCGGGATCGCCGCTATCTCGACGCCGCCTCAGCCTACCGCCTCGGTGAAACCCTTCTCCGCCACCCACGCCTTGTTGAACAGCCGCGACTGATACTTCGCGCCGCCGTCGCACAATATGGTCACGATGGTATGGCCCGGCCCCATCTGCTTGGCGAGCCGCACCGCGGCGGCCACATTGATGCCCGAGGTACTGCCGAGCAGCAACCCCTCCTCGCGCAACAATCGGTACACGAAATGCATGGTCTCCGTGTCCGGAATCCGCAGCGCGTCGTCGATCGGCGTGCCTTGGAGGTTGGCGGTTATTCTCCCGGTGCCGATGCCCTCGGTAATCGAGGAGCCGCCGTCGGATTTCAATTCGCCGTCCTTGAACCAATGATAGAGGGCGCTGCCGGGGGGATCGACCAGCACCACGCGCACGGCGGTGTTTTGGGATTTCAGGAACGATGCGACGCCGGCGAGCGTGCCGCCCGTACCGGTGGCGGCACAGAAGGCGTCGATCCTGCCGGCGGTGTCGCGCCAGATCTCGGGGCCGGTCGATTCGAAATGCGCCGTGCGATTGGCCGTATTGTCGAATTGATTGGCCCAAATGGCGTTGGGCAATTCATCGGCCAGGCGCCCCGCCACCTTTTGATACTGGTTCGGGTTGCTGTAGGGCACCGCCGGCACTTTGCGAAGTTCGGCGCCTAGGGCTTCGATGATCTGGTACTTCTCCGCCGCTTGATTGTCCGGCATGACGATGACGCATTTGTAGCCGCGGGCGTTGCAGACGTGCGCGATGCCGATGCCGGTGTTGCCGGCCGTGCCTTCGACCACCGTCCCGCCGGGTTTGAGCACCCCGCGCTTCTCCGCGTCCAGGATGATCCACTTCGCCGCCCGATCCTTCACCGAACCGCCCGGGTTCATGAATTCGGCCTTGCCCAGGATCTCGCAGCCGGTTTCGTCGCTCAAATGCTCGAGTCGAATCAGCGGTGTATTGCCGATCGCGCCGATAAAGCCATCGCTCAAACTCATCGCTATTCCTTTGTGGTCGTGCCAACTCTTGCGACGGCGCCTAAGTTCTCCGTCGTTCCAACTTTGTCGATGGCGCCGACTTAGCCCATCGTGCCAACTTTCTCGCCTGCTTTCTCGGTCGTGCCTACATCGATGGCCGCCCCTACGACGGCGCGCCACCGGCGGAGGTCGCCGCTCGATACGGTTCGGGGTCCACGGATCCCCCGTCGTGCGGTCCCGCCTCCAGCTCGCGCTGCATTGTCGCCATATCCAGCTCGCCGGTCCATTTCGCGACCACCAAGGTCGCCACGCCGTTGCCGATCACATTGGTCAGTGCTCGCGCCTCGGACATGAACCGGTCGATACCCAGTATCAGGGCCAAGCCCGCCACCGGGACGGTCCCAACCGAGGACAGCGTGGCCGCCAGGACGATGAATCCCGAGCCGGTGACGCCGGCGGCGCCCTTGGACGTGAGCAGCAACACCGCCAGCAGCGTCAGCTGCTGCAGCCAATCCATGGGCGTATTGGTGGCCTGTGCGATGAACAGCGTCGCCATGGTCAGATAAATCGACGTGCCGTCGAGATTGAACGAATACCCGGCCGGCACCACCAAGCCAACCACCTGTTTGCTCGCCCCCAGCCGCTGCAGCTTCGCGATCATGCGCGGCAGCGCCGATTCCGACGAGGACGTGCCGAGCACGATGAACAGCTCCTCGCGGATGTACTTCAGGAACTTCCAGATGCCGAAGCCGTGCAGCCTCGCGACCAGCCCCAGCGCACCGAAAATAAAAATCAAACAGGTCAAATAAAAGCCGCCCATCAATTTGCCGAGCGACAGCAACGACGCGAAGCCATAGCGGCCGATGGTGAATGCCATGGCGCCGAAGGCACCCACGGGGGCGAGCCGCATGACCATGCTCACGATGACGAACAGGACCTGCGACAGACCCTCGATGAACGCCAGCATCGGAGCGCCGCGCTGTTTCAGGTGCTGCAAGCCGAAGCCGAACAGCAGCGCGAACAACAGGACTTGCAGGATCTCGCCCCGGGCAAATGCGTCGACCACCGTCGTCGGAATCACATTGAGCAGGAACTCAGGGACGGTCTGCAGCTTGCCGGGCCCGGTGTACGCACTCAAGGGGCCGGTGTTGAGCGTGGCCGGATCGACGTTCATGCCGCTGCCCGGACGCAGCAAGTTGACCACCACCAACCCGACGACCAGCGCCACGGTGCTCATGGCCTCGAAGTACAGCAGCGCCAAACCGCCCGTTTTGCCCACCTTCTTCACGTCTTCGACGCCGGCGATGCCCACCACCACCGTGCAAAAGATGACCGGTGCAATCAACATCTTGATGAGCTTGATGAAGCCCTCGCCCAGCGGCTGCATCTTCACGCTCAACGGCGGGTCGAGAACGCCCAGCAGCACCCCCAGGACAATGGCAACCACGACTTGGAAGTACAGGGAACGGAACAGAGCTTTCACGTCGCTAAATTACGCGATTCAAAGGGCTCAGATAAAAGAATCCCCGGGCTTGCCGGGGAATTCGAGTGGAACAGGTGCTGGGTAAAAACCCAGCACGTCCGTCATTGGCGGATACGCGGCACATAAGGTGCGCTGACGCTCAACCTTCTGTCAATTGTTGCGAAGATGTAACGACCAAATCTCAGACCATCGCACCAATGTTAAAGAGGGTAACATTTATCCGATGTAAATCCAATAGTTAAGGAAATAATCACATCGAATTTGCAATATGTCAAATTTGCAACATTCATGTGACCTGCATGCAACAATCATGGGGCAGTGAAGCTCACGGCCCCATCAAGCCCAAACCCGGGCGCTACGGCCATTCTGTGGCCTGCTGCGCAAATTTCGGCGACATGGCCTGCACCACGCAAAAGCGCTGCCCCGTCGGCGCTTCCATCACCCACCACGAGTGCACTCGTTGCAGACGCTTGGCGCCCAGCGTCTCCAAGCGCTCAACCTCGGCCTCGATATCGTCGGTTTCGATGTCCAAGTGCACCCGGCTCGGATGATCCACCTGCTGCACCTCGATATTGAGACCGAGGTGGGCGTCGTGAAGTTTCCGATACGAGCCCCCCACGCTCGCGGCCGGCATGCCGAGCGCCCCGCTCCAGAAGTCGGCCGCTCGCGGCAGGTCGTCGGTGCGGCAATCGATGATGAATCCGCCGAGTTTGCTTTTGTGCATGGCTTGCTCCAAATTTGCGCCTCTCACGAGGACGAACGTCATGAAATATTTGCACACTATGGTACGGGTCACGGATATCGAGCAATCGCTGCGGTTCTACCGGGACGCTCTGGGATTGGTCGAATTGCGTCGCCAGGAAAACGACAAGGGGCGCTTCACGTTGGTGTTTTTGGCGGCCCCGGGCGATGAAGACGCCCAGGTGGAACTCACCTACAACTGGGACCCGCAAACCTACGACGGCGGGCGCAACTTCGGCCATCTCGCGTACGCCGTCGATGACATTTACGCGACTTGCAAACGCCTGATGGAGCACGGCGTCACCATCAATCGGCCGCCCCGCGACGGGCACATGGCCTTCGTCCGCTCGCCCGACAACATTTCGATCGAACTCTTGCAGAAGAACGCGAGGCTGGCGCCGGCGGAGCCCTGGGCGTCGATGCCGAACACCGGCGTCTGGTAGCTGGGTCCCGCTAACGCGCCGCTGACCCGGCTTCAGGCCGGCTTCAGAACATCTCCGACGCGTCGGGCGTCTTGACCTGCACCTTGCCGCGCGACGCGATGTGCTCGCCCGTAATCATTTCCTCGTAGGCTTGGCCAGGCCCCACCATGGGATAGACGCCGGCATCCTGATCGATCATCACCTCGAGGAACGCCGCGCCGTCGAACCGGATGAACTCCTCCACCACGCGCGGCACGTCGGCCTTCCGGTCGAGGCGCACCGCGTACTTGAACCCATCCGCCTGCGCGGCCTTGACGAAGTCCTTGGTGTGCAGGCTCTTGTCGCTGCCGCTCAGGCGGCCCTTGTGGAACAGCTTCTGCCACTGCTTGACCATGCCGTCGCCGCAATTGTTGAGCACGATCACCTTGATCGGCAGGTCGTAGGTGGTGACGGTCTCGAGCTCGCCGATATTCATGCGAATGCTGCCGTCGCCGTCGATGTCGATCACCAGGCGATTGCGCTGCGCGAATTGCGCGCCCACCGCCGCCGGCAGGCCGAAACCCATGGTGCCCATGCTGCCCGAGGTCAGCCACAAGCGCGGGCTGCGAAAATCGAAGTACTGCGCCGCCCACATCTGGTGCTGGCCCACGCCCGTCGAGATGATGGCCTCGCCGCGCGTCAGCCGATTGATCTCTTCGATGACGTAGTAGGGCTGGATGGCCTCGCTGGTGCGGTCGTAATTCATCGCATACTTGGTGCGCAGCTCGTCGCAATGCTTCTGCCAGTCGCTGCCATCGCGGGCGAAGCCCGTGCGCTTGGCGTACTCCAGCAGCGTCTGCAGCGCATCCGTCATCAATCCCACGTGATTCCAGTCGACCCGCTTGACCTTGTTGATCTCGGACGCATCGATGTCGAGATGTGCGATGAACTTGGCGTTGCCCGCGAATTTCTGCGGGTTGCCGGCAACCCGGTCGTCGAAACGCGCGCCCAGCGCCAGCAGGAAATCGCAGTCGTCCACCGCGTAGTTCGCGAAGGCCGCACCATGCATCCCCAGCATGCGCATGGACAGGGGACTGGTGGTATCGACGGCGCCGATGCCCATGAGCGTGGTCACCACCGGAATCTGCAGCTCCTTGGCGAACTCGCGCAAGGCATGCGAGGCGCCGGCATTGATGACGCCGCCGCCGGCATAGATGAGCGGCCGCTTCGCGGCGGCGAGCGCGGTGAAAAAATCGGCGCAGGCCGCCTCGGGCAATTTGCTCGCTTCCAGCCGATTCATGCGCTGCCGATAACCCGGAATGGGCAGCCGGCCCGAGCCGTGGAACACGCCCCTCCAGTTCTGCACGTCCTTGGGCACGTCGAGAACCACGGGGCCCGGCCGGCCGGTGCGCGCGATCTCGAAGGCCGTACGTACGGTCGCTTCGAGCTTGCTCGGATCGGTGATGAGAAACACATGCTTCGCCACCGCGCCCATGATGCTGGGCACCGGCGCTTCCTGGAATGCATCCGTGCCGATCGCCGTGGTCGGCACCTGGCCGCAAATCACGACGATGGGGACGGAGTCGGCCATGCAGTCGCGCACCGGAGTTACCATATTGGTGGCGCCGGGACCCGAGGTCACCAAGGCCACGCCCACCCGGCCGCTCGCGCGCGCGAACCCCGCCGCCATGAAGCCCGCACCCTGCTCGTTGGCCGGAACGATCAACGGCATGGATGCCTGATGCTCGGCGTTGTAGCGGAACACCGCGTCATAGATCGGCAGGATCGCACCGCCGCTGTAACCGAAAATCGTGTCGACGCCTTCGTCCGCGAGGACTTGGACGAGCATATCCGCACCCGTCATGCTGGCGCCGGCCAGCGGATGGGTTCCCTGATTTCGCATGTCGTATGGGTCTTTCACCCCCAAAGCCTAGCAGTTCTCGCCCTGGCGCCCAAGTGCCACCCTCCCGTATCCTTATCGGCCCATGCGACACATCATAGCCATCCTCCTGCAAAACGAAGCCGGCGCGCTCACCCGCGTCACCGGCCTGATTTCCACCCGCGGCTACAACATCGAGTCGCTCTCGGTGGCGCCCACCAACGACCCCACGGTGTCGCGCATCACGCTGGTCACCACCGGTTCCGACCAGGTCATCTCGCAGATCAACGCCCAGTTGCTGAAGCTGGTCGACGTGGTGGCGGTGGAGGACATGACCAGCGGCGACCATCTGGCCCGCGAATTACTGCTCATCAAGCTGCAGATCGCCGCCGACCATGTGGAGGCCGTGAACACGCTGCTGCGCCGGGTCGGCGGCCGGGTGCTGTCGCCCAAGCCCTCGAGCTATATCGTCGAACTGACCAGCACCGAGGCCGAGATCAGCGAGTTCATCGCCAATGTCGGCTCGTTCGGCGACATCGTCGAAGTGGTGCGCAGCGGCGTTCTGGGGATTTCGCGCGCGAATCCGCGGCTGCATCTCGTAAAATGAAGGATTGTCCCGCCATGCCTGAAATGTCGTCATGCCTGAAATAGAAGTCACCCCGGAACACGCCGCGGACCCCCTGACCCGGCGCGTCGGCATTCTCGTCGGGGTGGTCGGCATTCTCTTGTCGGTGGTCACCATCGCCTCGCACCGCGCGCATACCAAAGCGGTCATTGAACGCACCGAGTCGAACGATCAGTGGGCCTTCTACCAAGCTAAAAAGATTCGCGAGAGCAGCAGCGACATCGCCCTGACCCTGCTCAAGGCCCTCGAACCCGACCCCGCCAAGTCGGATGCGGCGGTGCACAAGCTGGAGGCCGCCCGCGACAAATACGCAGACGATGCCAAGGAAATCATCAAGGAAGCGCAGGCCAAGGACGAGGAGCAGAAGATCGAGGAGCGCCGCGCGCTGCGCTTCGACATCGGCGAGGGGCTGCTCGAACTGGGGCTGGTCCTGTGCTCCCTGTACTTCCTGGCTCGCAAGAGCTTTTTCCCTCTATTCGGGGTGCTCGCCAGCATCGTGGGAGTCGCCCTGGGCATTTGGGGCTGGGTGCTTTGATGGTCTTCCGGGCGCCGCTGTGCGCGTGCGCATCGATGCTGAAGCGGGCTCTGGCGCTGCCGGCGCGGATACCATCGGCGCGGGGCCTGGGGGGACCGTCGACGCGGGCGCTCCATTGGGCGCTAGCGCTGCCGGCGCGGACGCAATCGGCGGCCGGGTCGATGAGACGGCCGGCCCGGGCACTGAATTGGGCGCTCGCGCGGCCGGCGTGGCCGGCGCAGGCGCTGCAGAAGCTATTGGCGAGCGGCGCGCTACTCGCGATGGTGGGGGCCAACTCGGTGATTTCGACGGCCTGCACGGCCGCCGCGAACCCCGGCACCCCGCCGCCGCGCGTCGAGGCGCGCTCCGCAAGCCTATTGGCGGTCGGGATCGTCCGCGGCGATCGCATGGCCATTCATCTGAGCCGCCTGGCCGACAATGCGCCGGTACGCGACGCCGTGCTCACGGTGGTGCTGCGCGGCGTGGTCCATCCGACCGTGGCCGAGGCGGATGGCAGCTACACGCTGCAGGCCAAGGACCTGACGCTGCCCGGAGCCGCGGCCGTGGTGTTTCAAGTCGCGGACGGCGACGCGCACGATCAGCTGAAAGGCGCGCTCGAGGTGCCGGCCGCCGGCGCGGGACTTTCGGATAAGAACAGCGCCCGACAGCTCGGCTGGTGGGTGCTGAACTTCGCGGTGTGTGTCGGCTTTCTGATGCTGCTATCCCGCCGGCGCAAAGCTGCCGCGCGGGAGTGAGACGATCACAAGGCCGCGTTGTCGGTCTCGCCGGTGCGGATGCGCAGGACACGCAGGATGTCGGTCACGAAGATCTTGCCGTCGCCGACTTTGCCGGTCTTCGACGCCCCGACGATGGCTTCCAGCACCTGATCGACCAGTTCGTTCTTGACGGCGACTTCGATGCGGGTCTTGGGCACGAAGTCCACGACATATTCCGCTCCCCGATAGAGTTCGGTATGGCCGCGCTGCCGGCCAAAACCCTTGACCTCCGTCACCGTCATGCCCGACACCCCAATTTCGGAGAGCGCGGCACGGACGTCGTCCAGCTTGAAGGGCTTGATAATGGCAGTGATCAATTTCATTCGAGGCTCCGCTCTACGATGGCCATGACAATCCTATTACTATTCTACGCAACCGGCACGATCATGTGCGTTACTGCGCTCCCGAAGCGTGGGCTAAAATGTCGCACGTCCCAACCCAAGGAACCCAATGATTTCCACCATCCTCATCATCGGCGGTGGCCAGGCGGGCGCTCAGGCCATCGATACCCTGCGTCGCGAGGGGCATAAGGGCCGCCTGATCCTGGTGGGCGACGAGCCCCAACTGCCGTATCAGCGGCCGCCGCTGTCGAAGAAATTTCTCGCCGGCGAGCTGGCCGTCGAGCGTCTGCCGTTTCGCCATCAATCCTTCTATGACGAACACGGCATCGAGCTGAAACTGGGCGTCAGCGCCACCCGCCTCGATCCGGCGGCACGCAAAGTCGCGCTGTCGAACGGCGAGGAGATCGTCTACGACCGTCTGCTGCTCTGTTTGGGCGCCACCTCGCGGCAGCTGACCTGTCCGGGCGCCGACTTGCCCGGCGTGCACTACCTGCGCAGCATTGCCGACGTGCCGCAGATCCAGGCCGCCATCAAGCCTGGCGCGCGGGCCGTCATCATCGGCGGCGGCTACATCGGCCTCGAGACCGCGGCCACGGCCCGCAAGATGGGCTGCGCGGTCACCGTCCTCGAGATGGCGGACCGGGTGATGAACCGGGTGGTGGCGTCGAACGTCTCCCAATATTTCGAGCAGGAGCACCGGGCCCAGGGGGTCAAGATCATCTGCAACACCCGCGTCGTACGCCTGGAAGGCGGCACGCGCGTGGAACGCGTGGTGTGCGCCGACGGCAGCACGCACGAGGCGGACCTGCTGGTGGTCGGCGTCGGCGCGGTCGCGAACATGCAGCTGGCCGTCGATGCCGGTCTCGAGTGCGAGAACGGCATCATGGTCGACGAGTATTGCCGCAGCAGCGACCCGGTCATTTATGCCGCGGGCGATTGCACCTATCACCCCTCGCTGCGTTTCGAGATGCGGGTGCGTCTCGAATCGGTCGACAACGCCTTCGAGCAGGCCAAGACCGCGGCGCTCAACATTCTCGAACGCCCGACCGTTCACGACCGCGTGCCCTGGTTCTGGTCGGACCAGTTCGACAACAAATTGCTCATCGTCGGGCTCTCCCAGGGGCACGATCAACAGGTGACGCGCGGCGACCCCGCCACTCGCAGCTTCTCCGTGTGCTACCTGAAGGGCGGCGAGCTGTTGGCCGTGGAAGCCATCAACCACTCGAAGGATTACATGGCGGCCCGCAAGCTGATCGCCGACCGCGCGCGTCCGAACATCGACAAGCTGGCGGACCCGCAGGTCGCGCTCAAGGAAGCGCTGTAGTGCCGGTCAAGATCCGTGGGTGGCCTGGCCCCCGGAGCCAGCGCCGGTCGGACTCCCCGTCGCCCGCCGCCCCTCACGTGCTGCACGGTCCTCAGCGAGCGCTCGATGACGCTCATTCGAAAACGACGAGCAGATCCTTGGCGTCGACTTGCAGCCCGGGCTTGGCCAGTATCTCCCTGACGACGCCCTCATGTTCGGCGCGTACCGTCGTTTCCATTTTCATGGCCTCGAGCGTCAGCAGCACATCGCCGCGCGCCAGTTTCTGGCCGACATGCACCGGCACCGTCGCGATGGTACCCGGCATGGGAGCGCCGACCTGCTTCAGGTTGCCCGGTTCCACTTTGCGCTGCGGCGGCCGCTTCGCCACCTGGCTGCGATCGGCCACCCGGATCGGCCGCGGCTGTCCGTTCAACTCGAAGAATACGGTCCGGGTGCCATCCTCGTGCGCATCGCTGGTGGTGACGTAGCGCACGATCAACGTCTTGCCGCGCTCCAGATCGATGTTGATCTCCTGGCCCGACTGCATACCGTAGAAGAACACCGCCGTGGGCAAGGTACTCACATCGCCGAATGCGGCGCGGTCGGCGGCATAGTCCGCGAACACCTTCGGATACATGAGGTAGGACGCAAGTTCGACTTCGGTCACGGCACGGCCGATTTTCGCTTCGGCCGTCGCGCGTTCCGCAGCCAGATCCGCGGGTGGCAGCAGTTCGCCCGGCCGTGCGGTAATGGCCTGCCGATCCCCCAGGACTTTTCTCTGCAGGTCCATCGGAAAGCCGCCGAGCGGCTGGCCGAGATCGCCGCGAAACAATTGCACCACGGATTCGGGGAAGGCAATTTCCACGGCCGGATCGAGCACCGCTTGGCGGGTCAATGCGCTGGTGACCATCATGAGGGCCATGTCGCCGACCACCTTGGATGTGGGCGTCACCTTGACGATGTCGCCGAACATGTCGTTGACCTGCGCATAGGCGTTCGCCACCTCCGGCCAGCGATGCTCGTCCAACCCCAAGGAGCGCGCCTGCTCCCGCAGGTTGGTGTACTGCCCGCCCGGCATGCCATGCACGTAGACTTCGGAGGCGCCGGCGCGAATGTCGCTTTCGAACGCCACGTAGCCGCGGCGCACCTGTTCCCAGTAGGTGGAGATGACGCGCAGCTTCTCCGGATCCACGTGCGAGTCCCGCGGCCCGAAACGCAGCGCCTCGACCAGCGAGCCCAGATTCGGCTGCGAGGTGAGGCCCGACAACGCATCGATGGCGCCGTCAACGGCATCCACGCCGGCCTCGACGGCGGCCAGCACGCTGGCAGCGGCAATGCCGCTGGTATCGTGGGTGTGGAAATGAATCGGCAACCCCACCTCCTCCTTGAGCGCCTTGACCAGGACCGACGCTGCCCGCGGCTGACACAGGCCCGCCATGTCCTTGATGGCGAGCACGTGCGCGCCCATGGCCTGCAACTCCTTGGCGAGCTTGACGTAGTACTTCAGGTCGTACTTGGTCTCGCGCGGATCGGACAGATTTCCCGTGTAGCAGATGGCCGCTTCGCACAGGCGGTCCGTGGCCCGGACCGCCTCGATCGCCACCTTCATGTTCCGCGCCCAGTTCAGGCAATCGAACACGCGAAACACATCGACGCCGGCGCCGGCCGCCTGGGCGACGAAGTGCCGCACCACGTTGTCGGGATAGTTGGTGTAGCCCACGGCGTTCGCCGAGCGCAGCAGCATCTGCAGCAGCAGATTGGGCATGGCCTGGCGCAGCGCCGCGAGACGCGCCCACGGATCCTCCTTCAGGAATCGCATGGCGACGTCGAAGGTCGCGCCGCCCCAGCACTCCACCGAGTAGAGCTGCGGCAACAGCGCGGCATAATACGGTGCGATCAGCTCCAGATCGTGGGTTCGAAAACGGGTCGCCAACAAGGATTGATGCGCGTCGCGCATGCTGGTATCGGTGAGCAGCACGCGTTTTTCCGCGAGCATCCATGCCGCGAATTTGTCGGGCCCGAGCTCGTCCAGCTTCTGCTTGGTGCCCGGGCCCGGTTCGGCGGGCAGTGCCACCCGCGGGGCGCGCGGAAAGACCGGCGCCTTGGGAGCGGCGCGCCCCTTGACCTCCGGGTTGCCGTTGACGATCACATCGCCGATGAAGCTCAACAGACGGGTCGCGCGATCGCGCTTGCGCGGAATGTGAAACAGCTCCGGCGTCTCGTCGATGAACTTGGTGGTGTAATCCGAGGTCACGAAGCGCGGATGCATGATGAGCTGATCGAGAAAGCGCAGATTCGTCACCACGCCCCGGATCCGGAACTCCCATAACGCGCGATGCATGCGCGCGATGGTCTCCTCCGGCGTGGGCGACCAGGCGGTGACCTTCACCAGCAACGAATCGTAGAAGCGGGTGATGATGGCCCCGGCGTACGCCGTGCCCGCGTCCAAGCGGATGCCGAAGCCGGCGGGACTGCGATACGCCGTGATGCGGCCATAGTCGGGCACGAAGCTGTTCTCGGGGTCCTCGGTCGTGACCCGGCATTGCAGGGCATGCGCGGTCACGTGAATGTCTTCCTGCTTGGGCACCCCGCTTTCGGGCGTGCCGATGCGCGCGCCCGCGGCGATGCGGATCTGCGCCTTGACCAGATCCACGCCGGTCACGCACTCCGTGACCGTGTGTTCGACCTGAATCCGCGGATTGACCTCGATGAAATAGAACTTGCCGGTGTCGGCGTCCTGCAGGAACTCCACCGTGCCGGCCGCGCGATAGCTGACGGCGCGGCCGATCGTGAGCGCCGCCTCGCACAGCTCGTGGCGCTGCGCGTCGGTGAGAAAGGCCGCGGGGGCACGTTCCACCACCTTTTGATTACGGCGCTGCACCGTGCAGTCGCGCTCGTAGAGATGCACGAGGTTGCCGTGCGAATCGCCCAGTATCTGCACTTCCACGTGGCGCGCGCGGCGGATCAGCTTCTCGAGATACACCTCGTCCTTGCCGAACGCGGCCTTCGCCTCGCGCCGGGCCGTGCCCACCGTCTCGATGAGGTCGCGGTCGTCCTCCACCACCCGCATGCCGCGGCCGCCGCCGCCCCAGCTCGCCTTCAGCATCACCGGGAAGCCGACGGCTCGCGCCATGCGCAGCACCTCGGCGTCGTCCGCCGGCAGCGGCGGCGTCGCCGGCATGACCGGCACCCCGGCGGCGGACGCGAGATTGCGCGCTTCCACCTTGTTGCCGAGGCGCCGCATGGTGTCGGGCAGGGGACCTACGAAAATGATTTTCGCCGCTGCACACGCGTCGGCAAACTCGGGGCTCTCCGACAAGAACCCGTAGCCTGGGTGAATCGCGTCGACCCGCGCTTCGGTGGCGATGCGAATGATGTCCGCGATGTCGAGATAGGCGTCGATCGGCCCCTTGCCGTCGCCCACCAGATAGCTCTCGTCGGCCTTCGTCCGGTGCAACGAGAAACGATCCTCACGGGAATGGATGGCGACGGTGCGCAGCCCCAATTCGGCGGCGGCACGCATCACGCGAATGGCGATTTCGCCGCGATTGGCTATGAGGAGGCTCTTGATCGCCCCTGTCTTGGGAAATGGATTCATCTGCGAATGATGATAGCCTTGCCACGGGCCACGGACCAGGGGAACGAAGCTACAGATGTTCGGTTTAGCACTTCACGGCGGCGCAGGAACCTTGCCGCGCGCCGACATGAACGACGCCCAGGAGCGGCGCTATCGCGCCGGTCTGGCGCAGGCATTGTCGGTCGGTTACGAGGTTCTGGAGAGCGGCGGCACCAGCCTCGATGCGGTGACGCAGACCGTCGTGACGCTGGAGAACAATCCCTTGTTCAACGCGGGGCACGGCGCCGTGTTCACGCTCGACGGCCGCAACGAACTGGATGCCTCCATCATGGAGGGCAGCGAATTGCGGGCCGGCGCCGTGTGCGGCGTCACCCATATCCGCAATCCGATCGAGCTCGCGCGGGCCGTCATGGAGCGCTCCGACTTCGTGCTGCTCGCCGGCGGCGGCGCCGAGGAGTTCGCGCTCACCTGCGGCTTCGAATTCGTGCCGCAAAGCTATTTTTTCACGGCGGCACGCTGGCGCCAGCTCGAGCGCATCCGCAGCGGCGACACCAGCCTGTCGGCGCTGACCATCGCGCATGTGGGTACCGTCGGCGCCGTGGCGTTGGACCGCGGCGGCTGCCTCGCGGCGGCAACCTCGACCGGCGGCATGACGGGCAAGCGCTTCAACCGCATCGGCGATTCGCCGCTCATCGGCGCCGGCACCTACGCGGACAATCGCTCCTGCGCCGTGTCGTGTAGCGGCCATGGCGAAGTGTTCATTCGCACCGCCGTGGCCCACGATATCGCCGCGCGCATGCGCTTCGGCGGCCGCGATCTCGCGCAAGCGGTACGCGAGGTGGTGCTCGGGGAGCTGCCGGCGCGCAACGGCGAGGGCGGCGTCATCGCCATCGACCCCACCGGCGAAATCGTCATGGAATTCAATTCCGAAGGAATGTTCCGCGCCAGCCGCAAGGGCGGCGGCGAGCCGCACATCCACATTTACCGCTAACCAGCCCGTTGCCCGCGGCGTTTGTCGAACCGGCCCGTGCTCAACGACTGATATTCGGCTTCCATCACGACGACGCGGTTTCTGCCCTGCTCCTTGGCGCTGTACAGCGCTTCATCGGCGAGTTGGATCAGTCCCTCGTAGGTGCGCCCTGCGCCCGGCAGAATGAACGCGGCGCCGATGCTCACCGTGAGACGGCCGGCCACCCGCGATGCCTCGTGCGGGATGTTCAGTTCGGCGATGGAGCGCTGAATTCGCGTCAGCACTTCGGCCACGTACTCGCGGCTGGCCTCGTACAGCACCACGGCGAACTCCTCGCCGCCGTAGCGCGCCACGAAATCCAGCGGCCGCCGGGCGCACTGGCTCAACGACACGGCCACCGCCCGCAGGCATTCATCGCCCGCCTGATGCCCGTAGCGATCGTTGTAATCCTTGAAGCAGTCGATGTCCACCAACAGCACGGCGAGACGTTCGGTCTCGCGTACCGCCTGCTGCCACGCGCGCTGGATGTGCTGGTCGAACATGCGCCGGTTCTGAATGCCGGTGAGGCCGTCGCGCGCCACCAACTCGCGCAGCAGCGCCGCCTCGAGAAACCGCAGCCGGCTGGTCTTCTCGTGCATGTAGACCACGGACGCGCAGAACAGATTCAGCGCCACCAGCGACATGGCGTCGTAGCCGAACTCGCGGCTGGGCAATTCGAGCAGCGTGCCCGCGCACAGGTACGCAAAGGTCACCACCGCATTGGCGGCCAGCGCATGGTAGAAAATCAGGCCGCCCATGAAGTAGACGAAAATGCTCGTGAGCAGCAGGCAGGGGAACATGATGGACACGCCGCCGGACGAGGCGATCAGCTGGATCGCGACCACGCCGAGCCCCACCGACGTGCCCGCCGCCAGCGCCAATGGCGGGTAGAGGCGATGGCGGCCTTGCGCGAAACTGCCGGCGACGCACAGCAGCAGCAGCGGGATGATGAGCAACATGTGAATCATGCTGGGGATGCGGTTGAGCGCGGGGCCGAGCACCATGGCATCCACCCCGGAGAACACCACGCTCAAGATCACCGCCAAGCAGAGATTGACGCGGATGTGGCGCAAATTCTCGTCGAAATGAGCGTGCCGGAATTCCGGTTCCAGTGCGCCGTCGAAGGTCAACCAGGGAAAGCCAACCTTCAATTGACGCGAATGCGGCAAATCGGGGAGATCTTCGATGGTGAATCGATTGGCGATGATCATGGAATAAACGTATCCCCCATCAGGAAAATCCTCAATGACTTGCGGCACACGTTATCGAAAAATATCGTGCGCTGACCGAAGGTACCTTATGTCAAGGGCTGTGAGCGCCCGGCCCCGGGGCCTGTGGACCCCGCGCTGCGCGCAGTGCGTCGCAGCATAGACTGCGTTGCAACATGAACCGTGGGGCGGCGGCACGCCACCCCCCACGGCCCTTTAGTCCGCCAGGTACTGGGCGAGATAGGTATCCAGATCGATCTTGTCGTTCGCTTCGATCCGCTCCTGCGCCTGGAGCGATTCCTGGGCCGCGGAGGCGAATTCGGCCAAGCGCCGCTCGTTCGGCGGATATAGATCCAAAAAGTAATCCTTGTGCAATTTGGACATGCGCAGCGCCAGCTCGAAGAAGGTCTCGCCGGTTTGGCGCATTTCCGTCAGTATTCGTGCCGAGGGCGTGCGTTCAACGTCGTCGAGTTTGGCGCGTTGCTGTTCCAGCGCCGCCGCGTACGGCCGGCCGGGCTCGCCCTGGTCCAACATCTCGCACAACCCCTGCATCGAGTCGAGCAGTTCGCGCGCCCAGTCGACCATGGGAAAGCTGCGGCCCTCGCGATTCAACGTGAGTCCCGGCTCGCGGCCGCGCCGCGCCACTTTCAGATGATTCGCGTCGAGGTCTTCCTGTTCGCCGCGGCTGATGGGCTCGCTCTCCCGCAGCAGGCACAGGGCGAGAAACGCCTCCAGAAAACGCAGCTTGTTCTGATTGACGCCCACCGGATCGAATGCGCTCACGTCGAGGGCGCGTACTTCGACGTATTCGACGCCGGCACGCTGCAGGGCTTTGGTCGGCCGTTCGCCGGATCGCGCGATGCGCTTCGGCCGTATAAAGCTGTAGTACTCGTTTTCCAGCTGCAGGATATTGGCGTTCAATTGCCGGTATTCACCGTTGACCTTGACGCCGATTTTCTCGTACGGCGGATACGGGGTGCTGATGGCGCGCGATAGATCGCGCACATACTCGTCGAGACTGTTCACCGAGACGCTGACGGTAGCCTGATTCTTGTTGCGATAGCCGATGTCGCTCATGCGCAGCGACGTGCCGAACGGCTCGTAGACGGTGTCGCGGTCCAAAGGCTGCAGATCGGTTTCGCGGCCCGCGAAGAAGCTCCTGCTGACCGCGGGCGACGTGCCGAACAGGTACAGCACCAGCCACCCGTAGCGCCGGTAGTTGCGCAGCACCGAGAAATACTGCTCGGAGACGAAATCCTGCCGGGCCAGTGCCGACTGATTGACGTGCTCGAGCACGTCCCACAGCGCCGTCGAGAACGAATAGTTGAAATGCACGCCCGAGATGGCCTGCATGATGCGCCCATAGCGCACGCCGAGGCCATGGCGATAGATGGTCTTCATGCGCCCGACGTTCGAGGTGCCGAACTGCGCCAGTGGAATGCGCGCGTCGCTTTCGATGGCGCCGGGCATGCTGGTCGCCCACAGCAGTTCGTCGTCCAGGTGGCGATAGACGAATTGGTGGATGTCGCACAGGTATTGCAGCAGCTCCCAGGTCTCGCCGAACGGCGGCGTCACCAGTTCGATCAGGGATTCGGAGAAATCCGTGGTGATGTGGTCATTGGTGAGCGGCGCACCCAGGACCGCCGGGTGCCGCGTCTGCACGATCTCGCCGGCCGGCGTGACGCGCAGAGACTCTTTCTCGACGCCTTTACGGCCGCCGCGCAGCACCGCCCGTTCGCCGGAGTTGATGAGTCCCGCCAAGCGGCGCTCGAAATTCTTGTCGACGACGTTACGCAACCTCGACACCCCAGCAGAGCGCGAATGAGCGCCAGTCGGCTAGGATACTTGAACTGCGGCATCAAGGCAGCTCGGCGTCCTCACGGCAGCTCGGCCACCACCTCGATCTCGACCAGAAACCCGGGATCCACCAGACGCTGCACCTGGACCCACGAGGTGGTGGGCAGCCGTTCTTTGTCGTAATACTCGAACCGCAGATCCGAGGCTTTCAACAGGGCGTCCATATCCGTGGTGTAAATCGTCTCCTTGACCACCTCGTTGAAATCGGCCCCGTGCGCGGCCAGCGTGCGCTGGATATTCGAATACGCGGCTCGCATCTGGCCCGCCATGTCGCCCGGCGACACCAACCGTCCCTCATCGTCCGCGGCGACCGAACCCGACACATACAACGTCTTATCGATCAATACCGCCTGCGAGTAGCCGAAATCCTTTTCGTACGCGTTCAAGTGAAACACTTGCTTGACCCGCGGCGGGGGCGCCTCGGGCTCGTGCTCCTTGTCGCAGGCCGCGAGGCCGAGCAGCAGCACGGACCCGAGCGCCAGCAGGGTGATCCGCGCTGCGCGCTGCGCGAGCGCACGGCCCTCGCGGCGGCTAGCGGTGCTGGGCGGCTTCTGCACGGGTCCGCAATGCTCGCAACATCTTCGGCAGATCGCGGCGCAGCGCCACGCGCACGATCCAATGCGGCACCCAGAAGCCGGGCGCCAGATCGACCGCATACTGCGCGATCGTATACTCGCCGTCGGGGAGCAAGATCCATGATACGTGCAGGATCCTCAAATCGCCGGACGTACGCTCGATCGTCACGCGGCTCGGCTTGTCATAGGTTGCCCGAATCTCATAAGTCAGTTTCGGCATATACCAGGAATAGTTCAACACGTGGCGCAGCTTCTGCCAGGAGTCATCGGGCGCGGTTTCCAGCACCTCGCAATCGACCAGACCCGGCACCAGCACCAATGCTTCCGTGCAGCTGGTGAGGAACGGCCAGATGGTCTCGCGGCGCGCGTGAATTCGTACGGTGGCGCTGGCCTGACCGCTCTGTTCCGCGGCGTCGAGCACCACGCCCACCTGGATGTCGCCATGCAGTTCGGCCTCCTGCGCAAGATCCGAGGCGGCAGCGGCGGCTGCCAGCCAAAGGCACGAAGCAAGCACGAGGGATATGCGCACACCATAGTCTGACTCCGATCGCGCGCGGCCGTTCAGATTGTCTCTCCACTGGGCGGATAGCTTACGGCGAATCCAATGTCGATGCGGCATCCATCCACTGCTTCATGGCCAACTCCAGCAGGTCCAGCGGCACGGCGCCGTTTTTCAGAATCTCGGTATGAAAGGTCCGCACGTCGAAGCGCGGCCCCAACAGCTGCTGCGCCTTGGTTCGCACACCCTGAATCCTCCAAAAGCCGGTGCAGGCAAGCGCGTCGCCGGGCAGCGCCAGATCGCGATCGACCGCATTGGCGGCCGACTCATCGTCGATGGGCATCTGGGCATGTAGGTAGTCGATTGCACGTTGCCGGGTCCACTGCTGCGCGTGGATGCCCGTGTCGATCACCACGCCTGCGGCGCAGCTCAATTGACCGAGCAGCATGCCGAACTTCGCCTGGGGGTCGCGATACAGCCCCAGTTCCTCGCCAAGCGACGCTGCATACAGGGCCCAGCCCTCGACGAACGCCGGCGCGCCGCCGAAGCGACGGAACTTCGCAAGATCCGCCCGCTCCTGCTGGAGCGCGAGTTGGAAATGATGTCCCGGAACGGCCTCGCGCAGGAATTGCGCGGTCACCCAAGTTGCGGGCCGCGACTCGAGTTGCGCGGTGTCGACATAGAGGACGGCCGGCGTCTTGCCGTACGCCAAGGAGCGCCGATAGGACAACGCCGGGGTGGTGGCCTGGCGGAATGCCTCGACGCCGAGAATCTCGAAATCAGCTTTCGGCATCTCGGAGAACGTGGACGGCAGCGCGGCGACCGACTGGGTTTTGAGATCTTGAACGGCATTCAGCAGGGATTCGGCGCTCGAGTAGGCGAAGCGCGGATCGCGGCGCATGGAGTCCAGGAGTCCCGGTGCATTGCCGGGAAACGCCGTTTCGGCCAACAGTGCCTGCAGCCGTCCGCGGACGCGCTCGACCTCGGTCAAACCCAGCGAGTGCAACTCGGCCGCGGTCTGCGCACCGCCGGTTGCGCGTTTCACCAGGTAGGCGTACCAGGCATCTCCGAGCGGCAGGGCCGACAAGCCGATCGTGTCGCGCGATCGCGGCAGATAATCGTGCTGCAGAAAATCGTGCAGCATGCGGTACGATGGCAGGATCTTGTCCCTGACCACCGCGCCGACCGCACTGGCCAACCGTTGGCGCTCCGCCTCCGGGGCCATGTCGGGCTTGACGGCGAGCGCTTGAATGAAAACGTTGGTCTGGGCATCCTCGCCCAGCGCGGCAAGCTGCGGCAGTGTCCGCACCACCGATACGCGCGGCAGGGTGTACCCGCGCCGCATTCCCTCGCGCAGGTTCGCGATCGCCTGCTGGGTCCAGTGCTCGTAACTCGCCGCGGCCGCCTGCCACGTGTCGACATCCTTGGCGCTGGTCAGCGCATACCGGCCCGCCGCCGCCGCCAGCAGTGCGAAACGCTGCGGCACGCTGTCGTAAGCATTGACCGGCAGCAGCTCCGCGGGATAAGTGAAGCCTTCGATGGTCAGTTCGCGTTCGCGCCGGAATATGTCGTAGGTGAGCTTGGCGTCGGCGTCCAGCGCACCGCGCGACACGTCGTGCAAGCGGTCGAGATAGCGGCGCTCGATGGCCAGCGCGTCCGCCAACGCCTGCGGCGAAATGGCATCGGGCGGCGCTTGCGCATAGCGGCTCTCGGCGCCGCCCCAGGAATACCAGGGGCTGAGGCTGGCGGTCTCGTCCCAGTATTTCTCGACGATGTGCCCCAAACGCTCGCGCGGCGCCTCGGAATCCGCCGCCGGGGCGGCGGGGGGCGCGGCCGGCGCTCCGCAGGCGAGCAGGCTCGAGGCGGCGACGCCTAAGCAGACCCAGCGATAAAAGCGAATCATCATTTGATTATATGCCGGCGGGTGGGTTCATAATTCGCAGCCTGACGAACGGCACATCGCATGGGAGCATAAGTATGTTGGTGGGAACAACCGCGCGACGCGTCGCGATCATCGGTGGCGTACGCATTCCGTTCGCCCGCGGCAACGGAGCCTACGCGCAAGTGGGCAATCAAGACATGCTGACCGCGGTTCTGCGCGGCGTCGTGGATCGTTTCGGTCTTCGCGGCCAGCGCCTCGACGATGTCGCCGCCGGCGCCGTCATGAAGCACTCGAGCCAGTGGAACCTCACGCGCGAATCCGTCCTGGGCAGCGGTCTCGCCGCGGAAACGCCCGGCCTGGATCTGCAGCGAGCCTGCGGTACCGGCCTGGAGGCGGCCATCCTGCTCGGCAATAAGATCGCGCTCGGGCAGATCGATTGCGCCATTGCGGGCGGCGTCGATACGGTCAGCGACCCGCCCGTGGTGTTCCCGAAAAGCTTTCAACAGCTCTTGCTGAAGAGCTTCCGCGGCCGCAGCGCCTCGCAGCGCTTCAGTCCCTGGCTCGGCATGCGCCTGCGCCATCTGCGCCCCGTGCTGCCCGGAATCGCCGAGCCGCGAACCGGCCTGTCCATGGGCGAAAGTACCGAGCTCATGGTCAAGACCTGGGGCATCAGCCGAACCGATCAGGACCAATTGGCCCTGGAAAGCCACCAGAAAGCGGCCGCCGCCTATGCGGAGGGCTTTTATGCGGGTCTGGTCCAGGAGTATCTGGGCCTCACTCAGGACAACAACATCCGCAGCGATACCAGTCTCGAGAAACTCGCCAGGCTGCGGCCGGCTTTCGATTCTTCCGGCGCCGGCACCTTGACGGCGGGCAATTCGACCCCCATGACGGATGGCGCCTCGGCAGTCTTGATGGCCACCGAAGAGTGGGCGCGCGATCGCGATCTGCCGGTGCTGGCGTACCTTACGTACGGCAAGGTCGCCGCCGTCGATTACATCGACAAGAAGGAGGGCCTCTTGATGGCACCGGCGTATGCCGTACCGCGCATGTTGAGCGATGCGCAATTGTCGCTGCAGGATTTCGACTTCTATGAGATACACGAAGCCTTCGCCGGCCAGGTGTTGTGCACCCTCAAAGCCTGGACCGATCCCGTGTATTGCCGCGACAAGCTCAAGCTGCCGGGAACTCTGGGCGGCATCGACCGCTCAAAGCTCAACGTGAAAGGCGGCAGCCTCGCCATCGGCCATCCCTTCGCCGCGACCGGCACCCGCATCTTAGCCTCGCTCGCCAAGATCCTGGACGAGAACAAGGCGAAGCGCGGCCTGATTTCCGTCTGTACCGCCGGGGGCATGGGTGTCACGGCCATTCTCGAACGCTGAAGGATATATCATGGGACATCGAGTTGATCTGACCGCCGCCGACGGCCATCCCTTGAACGCCTATCTCGCAGAGCCTGCGGGCAAGCCCCGCGGCGGGATCGTCGTGATACAGGAGATTTTCGGCGTCACGCGCCACATACGCGACGTGGCGGATCAATATGCCGCGGCCGGCTACCTCGCCATCGCGCCGGCCTTGTTCGACCGCGTCGAACCGGATGTCGACGTTGCCTATACCGACGTGAAACGAGGCATGGGCTACAAGCAGGCCATGCAGATCGACAAGGTCATGCTCGACGTGGCGGCGGCGGCGGACCGCGTACGCGCCGCCGGTAAAGTCGGCGTGGTGGGCTATTGCTGGGGCGGCACGGTCGCCTATCTCGCGGCCGCACGCCTGCCCTTCGACGCGGCGGTGGCCTACTACGGCGGCGAGATTTCGCACTACGTCGCGGAACAGCCCCGCGTGCCGACGATGTTCCATTTCGGCGAAAAGGATACCCACATACCGCGCACCGCCATCGCGCAGATCGAGGCCGCCTATCCGCAGGGGATCTACCATCTGTACCCCGCGGATCACGGTTTCAACTGCACGGATCGCGCGAGCTTCGACCCGCCCTCCGCCAAGCTGGCGCTCGAGCGCAGCGTGGCCTTCTTCAACAAGTACATCGGCTGACTCGAGGACCTCATGCAACTCAAGGACAGGACATTATTTCGCGAGCTGGGCTTCATCGACGGCGCCTGGGTCGCGGCTGACGGCGGCGGAACGCTGCCCGTGACCAATCCGGCGACCGGCGAGAAGCTGGGACACATCCCCAACATGGCCGCCGCCGAGACGCGTCGCGCGATCGCCGCGGCGGCGAAGGCCTTGCCGCCGTGGGCGGCGCGCACCGCCAAGGATCGTTCCATCGTCCTGCGCCGCTGGTTCGACTTGATGCTCGCCAACCAGGACGACCTGGCCGTGTTGATGACCGCCGAGCAAGGCAAGCCGCTGGCCGAATCGAAGGGCGAGATCGCCTACGCGGCCTCCTTCATCGAATGGTTCGCGGAAGAGGGCAAGCGTCTCTACGGCGACATCATCCCCGGCCATCAGGGCGACAAGCGCATCATGGTGCTGCGCCAGCCGGTGGGCGTGGTCGCCGCCATTACGCCGTGGAATTTTCCGTCGGCCATGATCACGCGCAAGGCCGGCCCAGCGCTGGGCGCGGGTTGCACCCTGGTGTTGAAGCCCGCGACCCAGACGCCGTACTCGGCGCTGGCACTGGCCGAACTCGCGCAACGAGCCGGCATCCCGCCGGGTGTCTTCAATATCGTCACCGGCTCCGCCACCGCGATCGGCGGTGAAATGACCGGCAACCCCACGGTGCGCAAGGTCACTTTCACCGGCTCGACCGAGGTAGGCAAGAAGTTGATGGTTCAATGCGCGAGCACGGTGAAGAAGCTGTCGCTCGAACTCGGCGGCAACGCGCCCTTCATCGTGTTCGACGATGCGGATTTGGACGCGGCCGTGCAGGGCGCCCTCGCCAGCAAGTACCGCAACACCGGGCAGACCTGCGTGTGCGCGAACCGGTTGTTGGTGCAGGCGGGCGTGTACGACGAGTTTGCCAAGCGGCTTGCCGCGGCCGTGAGCCAGCTGCGCGTGGGCGACGGCCTTAAGGGCGTGACCGATCAGGGTCCGCTGATCGACGACAAGGCGGTTGCCAAGGTGGAGGAGCATATCGCCGACGCCGTCAAGGGCGGCGCCAAGGTGTGGCTCGGCGGCAAACGGCATGCGCTGGGCGGCACATTCTTCGAGCCCACCATTCTCACGGGCGTGACGCCCGCCATGCTGATCGCCCGCGAGGAGACCTTCGGGCCGGTCGCCCCGTTGTTCAAGTTCGATACCGAAGCCGAGGCCATCGCGATGGCGAACGACACGGAGTTCGGCCTGGCGGCCTACCTGTACACGCGCGATCTGGCACGCAGCTGGCGCGTGTCCGAGGCCATCGAGTACGGCATCGTCGGCTTGAACACCGGGATCATTTCCACCGAGGTCGCGCCGTTCGGCGGCGTGAAGGAATCCGGCACCGGCCGGGAAGGTTCGAAGTACGGCATTCTCGACTACACCGAAATGAAGTACATCTGCGTCGGCGGGGTGAGCTAGCACGCTCGTGCTCGGCCGATTTCTCGAGCTGTCTCTCGGGACACCGGATATCCAAGCTTCGCTGCATTTTTACGGCAAGCTTGGTTTTTCCCAGGCCGAGGTCGGCGAGGCCTGGACGCATCCGTATGCCGTCGTAACCGACGGTCGGATCTGCGTCGGGCTGCATCAGCGAGAGCACTTCACGCCTGGCGTGACCTTCGTCAGGCCGGATCTGCTCAAGCACCTGCACGTCCTCGAAGGCTTGGGCGTGAGGTTCGAGTTCCGCCACCTGGGCAACCATGTGTTCAACGAAGTCGGCTGGCTCGACCCGTCGGGCAATCTGATCCGGGTGGTCGAAGCGCGTACGTTTTCCCCGAGCAAGCGCCCATCCCTCGAGGTTTCCTCCTGCGGCTATTTCACCGAAATCGCGCTGCCCGCGCCGAACCTCGCGGCCGCCAAGGAGTACTGGGAGCGGTTCGGTTTCGTCGGCATGGACGAGCCGGACGCGCCGTTGCCGCACATCACCTGCACCAGCGACACGGTGGATATCGGGCTCTATGAACCGAGCCACGTGCAGGAACCCACCCTGCTGTTCGAGGTCGACGACTTCGGCGCCGCCGCGGCGGCGCTCGACGCACTCGGGCTTGCGTCGGGCAGACTGCCGACGCCCCTGCGAGGCACCTCGGCCGCGATCCTGAACGCACCCGAAGGCACGCCCCTCTTGCTGTCGGCCGCGCCGGCCTAGCTCACCGCCACCGGCTAACTCACCGCCACCAGTCTGAATTTGACGGTGAGTTCGTCCTGGACCTGCAGGGCGCCCAGCATGACGCTGAACGGCACCAGTCCCAGCGCCGTCTGGCGCAAGGCGACGCTGCCCGACGCCGACACGCGACCCGACGAGGTCTCGAGCATGAACGGAACCACGAGCGTCGATGCGTGCCCCGCCACGCGTACGACCATCGTCACGGTGAACGTTCCCGCAGCCGGCAGACCCGCTGCCTGCGCTCCTGTTGCCTGCGCTCCTGGTGCCTGTGCTCCTGGTGCCTGTGCCCCTACTGCCTGTGCCCCTACTGTCTGCGCCCCTACTGCCTGTGGTCCCGCCGCTTGCGCTCCCGCTGCCGCCGTGCCGATCGCATAGCCTCCTGCGGGCGCCACCGTGGGGGACACCGCGACGCTGGTGAGCGTGATGCTCGGAAAATCCTCACCGTTCAGCAGCCCGGCGCTCAGCATGTTGTGCCGCGTACCGGACCGGGCATCGTCGGCAACCTCCTCGGAGAAATCAGATCCCTCCTCGCCGCGCGTCTGCGCCTCATCGATGACGAAGTCTGCGACCGGTACGCTCAGCGAAAACGACGCTTTGGAGGCGTCTCCCGTGAACTTGACCCATCCGCCGACGGCACGGTTGACGATGACGTGGTTGTGCCCGAAGCGCGCCATCGCGCCGGCGCGATACACCAGCAAGCGCAATTCCGACTGCGCCGCATCGATGCGATAAATCCCCGCCCCCGGAGGCGGTTCCGCCGGCGCGGCCGCCTCGGGCGCGGCACGGGCGGGAACTTCTCGAGGCTTGGGCGCACCGCATGCGGCCAGCAGCAGCACTGCCCCGATGACGCCGCAGGTTTTGAGCACGATGATTTTCCCGCTGATTTGCTAAACTAGCGCCGGTGCAGTCTGCACTGGGAGCCTCTCGATGCCAAATGGAGCCTCTGCGACGCGTTACTCGCCGGTTGCACAATTGTTGCACTGGGTGATCGCGGCGTTGATCGTGACGCAATTCGCGCTGGCATGGACGGCCGATGATCTGCCCCTGGGGGTTCACAAACTGGCGCTCCTCGCGCGGCACAAGAGTTTCGGCATGACCGTGCTGATGCTCGCCGTCGTGCGGCTCCTGTGGCGCTGGAGGAATCCGCCGCCGGAGCTGCCGGCCGGCATGAAGCCCATCGAACGGCGCCTGGCGAAGGCCACTCACGTGGCATTTTATTTCTTGCTGTTCGCGATGCCCCTCACCGGTTGGATGATGTCGTCGGCCAAGAACTATTCGGTCAGCTGGTTCGGTCTGTTCACCTGGCCCAATCTCATTTCGCAGAGCGACGGCGCGTTCATTTTTCTGCGTGGCACTCACGAAGTGCTGAGCGACGCCCTGTTCGCGATCGCCGTGCTGCACATCCTCGCGGCGCTCAAGCATCACTTTTGGAACAAGGACGACGTGTTCGTGCGCATGTTGCCATTCACCAAGTCGGAGAAACGTCCATGATCAGACGAGTTGCCCTGTCGGTCGTCATCGGTTTCGCAGCCGTGGCCGCGCTGCCGGCGGCCGCCGCGGCGGCCAGCTATGTGGCGGATCCCGCCGCCAGCCATTTGGATTTCACCGGCGTCCAGGCGGGCGCCGAATTCAAGGGGACTTTCCGCAAATTCACCGCCGCCGTCGATTTCGCGCCGGACGCGCTGGCGAGCGCGCATTTCGACGTGCAGATCGATTTGAATTCGATCGACTCCAAGGACAACGATCGCGACAAGACCATACGCGGTCCCGACATCTTCGACGTCGCCCATTTTCCGACCGCGCATTACGTGACCCGCAGCTTCACCAAGACGGCGACGGGCTACACCGCGATGGGCGCACTGACCCTGCACGGGGTGACCAAGGACGTACCCATCAATTTTCAGTTCGTCGCAGCGCCGGCCACGGCCAAACTCGAAGGCACCGCCAGTCTCAAGCGCCTGGACTTCGGCGTCGGCCAGGGCGACTGGAAGAGCACCGAGTGGATTGCCGATGCGGTGAAGGTCAGCTTTTCCCTCTCGCTCAAACCCAAGCCCTGAGCGGCGGCGCCAAACACTGGAACGCGATCAGCGCACCGGCAGCTCGCGCGACTTCTGCACCGTGCGCAGCGCAAAACTCGACTGCACCCGCGCCACGTTCGGCAGCCGCGTCAAGTGCTGGCTGTGCAAACGCTCGAAGTCCGCCATGTCGGCCAGCACCACGCGCAGCAGGTAGTCGTATTCGCCGGACATGAGGTAACACTCCATCACTTCAGGCACTTGGCGGGCGGCCAGCTCGAATGCGTGCAGGTGAGCCTGCTCCTGTCGCTCGAGCGTGATCGTGACGAACACGTTCACCGGACAGCCGGCTTTTTGCTGGTTGATGAGCGCCGAGTAACCCTCGATGAAGCCGGCCTCCTCGAGCGCCCTTACCCGCCGCAGACAGGCGGACTCCGACAGGCTTACGCTCTCGGCCAGTTGGCTGTTGGTGATGCGCCCGTCGAGCTGCAGGGCGCGCACGATCGCGCGATCGTAGCGATCCAGTTTCATTCGAATGTCGGTTTCCATCGAGCCCCCGCATGAAGCGTTGCAATCGACACTCGGCCGCCGCCGATTTCATGGATCTTGGTCTGATTGACCGCCGCCGCCAACGGCACCGCATGGCAGATTCTTGCGCTAATTACCATATTATAAAATGATCCTGCGGATAATGCGCACGCCGTACCTGTTTTTTGCAAAGTTCCGCTCAGACCCGAGGGTAAGCTTGGCGGGTTGCACTCACCCATCGCGGAGCTCACCCATGAAGATCGGCGTCCCCAAAGAGATCAAGATTCATGAATATCGGGTGGGCTTGGTGCCCGCGGGGGTGCGCGAGCTGGTGGATGCCGGCCATCAGGTCCTGGTCCAGACGGGCGCCGGCGCCGGCATCGGTTTCGAGGACTCCCATTATCAATCGGCGGGCGCCAAGATCGCCGCAGCGCCGGCCGAGGTGTTCGCCACGTCGGATCTGGTGGTCAAGGTCAAGGAACCGCAACTCGCCGAGTGCCGCCAGCTCAGCGCCGGCCAGGTGCTCTTCACGTACCTGCATCTCGCGGCCGATCGCGAGCAAACCGAGGCGCTGCTGGCGTCGAAGGCCACGGCCATTGCCTATGAAACGGTAACGGCGCCCGATGGCTCGCTGCCCCTGCTCACCCCCATGAGCGAAGTCGCGGGTCGCATGTCCGTTCAAGTCGGCGCCAATTGTCTGCAAAAGGCCAACGGCGGCTTCGGCGTGCTGTTGGGCGGCGTGCCGGGCGTGGCGCCGGCCAAGGTGGTGATCCTGGGCGGCGGCGTCTCAGGGACTCACGCCGCCGAAATGGCGGTGGGCTTGCGCGCCGACGTGACCGTCGTGGATCGCTCCGTGAAGCGCCTGCGCGAGCTGTCGTCGCTGTTCGGCAGCCAACTGAAGACCGTTTATTCCACCGCGCATGCCATCGAAGAACTGGTGCGCGATGCGGACCTCGTCATCGGCGCGGTGCTGATCGCCGGAGCCGCCGCACCCAAACTCGTGACGCGTGCGATGGTGAAGACCATGAAGCCCGGCACGGTGTTGGTGGACATCGCCATCGATCAGGGCGGCTGCTTCGAAACCAGCCGTCCCACGACTCACGCCGAACCCACGTTCGTCTTGGACGGCGTGATTCATTACTGCGTCACCAACATGCCCGGCGCCGTACCGCGCACCTCGACCTTCGCGCTGACCAACGCCACCCTGCCGTATGTCAAAGCGCTGGCCGATCTCGGCTGGCAGCAGGCGCTCGGCAAGGACGCAGGTCTGGCGCACGGCCTCAACGTGTACGCGGGGCAGCTGACGCACGAGGCCGTCGCCAGCGCCCTCGGCCTGAAATTTCAGCCGTTTCGCCCTATCTCAGCACCGTGATGCCGGGTCCGGACCCTGGCGAGTAAGGTCGAGACTCGCGAGCGCGCTCACGCGCAGTATTGCTACTAAACGATCGATCAATTACTCTCGCATCCCCGATCCGCCGCATTCGAGAGATGTGAGATGGCGCGAAATCCTCGCTTCGACATTTTGTTCGAACCCGTACGCATCGGGCCCGTCACCGCCCCCAACCGTTTCTATCAGGTGCCCCACGCCAGCGGCATGACCAATGCGCTGCCGCAGGTTCGCGCCACCTTTCGCGGCGTGAAGGCCGAGGGCGGTTGGGGCGTGGTGTGCACCGGTGCGGTATCGATCCATCCAAGTTCCGACGACTCGCCGCTGCCGTTCGCGTCTCTATGGGACGATCGGGACATTCGCGCTCACGCCCTGATGACGGATGCGGTGCATGAACACGGCGCTCTTGCCGGCGTCGAACTCTGGCACGGCGGCGCCTGCACTTTGAATCGTACCAGCCGGCTTGCACCGCTCTCGCCGTCCGGGATGCCGTGGCTCTCCACTCATCTGGGCTTCATGGGCAATCTGCGCCCACGCACCATGGATGCCGGCGATATCGGCGATCTCCTGAAGTGGCAGGCCGCCGGCGCAAGGCGCGCCATGCAGGCCGGCTTCGACATCGTGTACGTCTATGCCGGCATGGGGTATCTGCCCTATGAATTCCTGTTGCCCGAATACAATCATCGGACCGACGGCTACGGCGGTTCCATCGAGAACCGCGTCCGATTGGTGCGCGAGCTCCTGGAAGTCACCCGCGACGCCGTCGGCGACAAGTGCGGCGTGGCGCTGCGCATCAGCCTGGAAGAATTGCGCGGCAAACCGGGCAAGCACCTGCCGTCGGAAGCGCACGAGGTCGTGACGCTGCTCGGCGAGATTCCCGATCTCTGGGACGTGAAGATGGATTCGAGTCCCACCGATTGCGCGCCGTCGCGCTTCGCATCCGAGGGCAGCCACGAATCCATCGTCAACTTCGTCAAGCAGATCACCAAGAAGCCGGTGGTCGGCGTCGGCCGCTTCACCTCGCCGGACGTCATGGTGTCGCAGGTCAAACGCGGCATCTTGGATTTTATCGGCGGCGCGCGTCCGTCCATCGCCGACCCGTTTCTGCCGCGCAAGATCGACGAGGGCCGCGAACACGAGATTCGCGAGTGCATCGGCTGCAACATCTGCATCTCCAGCTGGCACGACGGCGTCCCGGTGCGCTGCACGCAGAACCCGACCGCCGGCGAAGAATGGCGCCGGAACTGGCACCCCGAACGATTCGCGCCGCCGGCCAGCGATTCCTCCATCTTGATCGTCGGCGGCGGCCCGGCCGGGCTCGAGTGCGCGGTCACGCTGGCGCGCCGCGGCTACCAGGTGACCCTCGCGGATTCCGCCAAGGAGTTCGGCGGACGCCTGCGCTTCGAGACCCGGCTGCCGGGACTTGCGACATGGGGGCGCGTGTCCGATTGGCGCATGGGACAGCTGCGCGAGCGGCCGAACGTGAACCTCTATCCGGGCAGCGAGCTCAGCGTCGACGACGTACTGGGTCTGGAACATACTCACGTGGTCGTTGCCACCGGAGCACGTTGGACGCATATGCTGTTTTCGACCTTGGAATTTCCCGTCGGCGAACTCGACGGGCCCGGCGTGTACACACCGGACGACCTTGCGGCCGGCGTGGTTCCCGCGGGGCCGGTGGTGGTTTTCGACTTCGACAACTACTACCTCGCGGGCGCCGTCGCCGAGCAATTGGCCAAACAGGTGGGTGACGTGACGTATGTGACCACGGCCGGCAATGCCTCGGCATGGACGTTCATGACCAACGAGCTGCCGTTGGTGCATCGGGCGCTCGCCACGGCAGGCGTGCCCATCCAAACGTTGCACCGCGTCACGGCGTTCGACGGCGAGTCGGTCACGTTGGCCGATGTCTATAGCGGCACCGAAAAGCGGCTGGCGTGCCGATCGCTGGTCATCGTCGGGATGCGCAAGCCGCGCGACGAACTGTATCGGGCGTTGATGGCAAGAAGCGCGGATCTCGACAGGTCGGGCATCGCGTCGGTCACGCGCATCGGCGATTCGCTCGCCCCCGGAGCCATCGTACATGCCGTGCACAGCGGTCACCGCTACGCGCGCGAGTTCGATACGGTTGCCGGCGATCTGCCCTACACCCGGGACTTTCCCGTATGAGCACCGAAGCACCCCGACGCACCGAGCCGCAGCAGCGCACCGAACAGTTGGAGCGCACGCTGCCGACCAGCTGGTATCGCAGCCCCGGCATATTCCAAATCGAGAAGGAGCGGATCTTCTGCCGCGAATGGCTGGCGGTGTGCCGCGAGGAAGAGCTTCCCAAGCCCGGCGACCATCGGGTCGTCGACGTGTTGGGCGAGAGCGTACTGGTGGTGCGCAATCGCGAAGGACAGTTGCGCGCGTTCTATAACGTGTGCCGCCATCGCGGCTCGCGGCTGTGCCGCACCGCGGAGACCGTCGCGGCGGGTCGCGTGGCACTGGCGGGCGGAATCACCGCCGGTCGCCTCATCGTCTGCCCGTATCACCAGTGGTCCTACGACCTCAACGGCGCCCTCGTCGCGGCGCCGCACTTGGGCGCGGGCACCGGCTTCGACAAGCAGGAGTTTCATCTCTATCCGGTGGGCGTCGACACGTGGGGCGGGTTCGTCTTCGTGCATTTGACGCCGGCCGAGGCCCAGCCCCTGGGCGCGCAGATCGCCGGCATTGCGGAGCGGCTGCAACGTTATCCCCTCGCCAGCCTGCGGATCGGCGCGACCATCCAATACGAGGTCGCCGCGAACTGGAAGATCATCTGCGAGAACTACAACGAGTGTTATCACTGCGGCGGCGTGCACCCGGAATTGTGCGCCCTGGTCCCCTCGTTCCGCGAAGCCGGCGGCGCCAATCTGGATTGGAACCGCGGCGTACCGCACCGCGAAGGCGCCTACACCTTCACTCACAGCGGCACCACGGCGCGGCGCGCCTTTCCAGGCCTGGACGCGGACGAGCAGGTGCGCCACAAGGGCGAACTGGTGTATCCGAACGTGTTCCTGAGCGTGGCGTGCGACCACGTCGCCGCTTTCATCTTGCAGCCGCGTTCCCCCGAACGAACCGATATCACCTGTCATTTCCTGTTCGAAACCCACGAAATCGACAAATCCACGTTCGATCCGTCGGACGCCGTGGACTTCTGGGACCTGGTCAATCGCCAGGACTGGACGGTTTGCGAGGCCGTGCAGGAGGGCATCCACGCGCGCGTGCACTCGCATGGCTACTATGCGCCCATGGAAGACTGGAACCTCGACATCCGGCGCTATGTCACCGACAGGATCGGCCCCCACGTAGTACCCCCTCACGTAGTACCCCCTCACGTAGTACCCCCTCACGTAGTACCGTAGGGGGCACTATGCGCCCATCCCCGCGAGCAGTCGGCTATGCTCCGTGATGATTAAACCAACGAGGGGATGATATGGCGGCCAAGCGGTCGGTTCCTAAATTTCACCGCAAGACGCCGGCGGTTCGACGCGAAGCGCTGGTGGATGCGACACTGCGCTGCCTCAAGCAGTATGGGCACGAAGGGGTGTCCGTGCGCCGCATCAGCGCCGCGGCGGGCGTCTCCATCGGCTTGATCAACCACCATTTTCCGAGCAAGTCGGGATTGGTGGCCGAGGCCTACGAGACGCTGGCGCTGTCGTTGCAGGACTCGACCCGCCGCCAAGCCGAAAATCGCGCGGTGGCGCCGCGCGCCCGGCTCAGCGGATTCTTTCGCGCGTCTTTTGCGCCGGACATACTCGACCCTGCGCTGTTCAATGTCTGGCTGGTGTTTTGGAGCATGGTGGCGCATTCGCCTGAAATTCGTGCGGTGCACGACCGCACGTACCGCAAGTACCGCTCCATGCTGGAATCGCTGCTCGGCCAGCTCTCGCAGTCCGATGCTGCACCGCCATTCAAACTGCGCCCCGCGGGCATCGCCCTATCCGCGCTGCTCGATGGGCTGTGGGTGGAACTGAGCCTGAGCCCCGGAACCTTCAAGCCCCGCGAAGCCATTGCGTTGTGTGAGGACTGGGTGAGCGCCCTGTGCAACGGCGCCTTCCCGCGACTGCTGCGCAACGCCGGGGCGCGCAAGCCACCCTCCCGACGCAAATCCTGACGGCGCCTCCGGCCGCCGCGCCGCACGTCCGCTGCATGCCCGCCGCACATCCCGCCCCACGGCGCGTACCGCGCGGCACCTGCGTTCCCATCCTGGTGCCAGGCCCGCGCCATTGTTATACTAGTGTTCAACAAGGCAGCGAGGCTTACCGAAAGGAACTCACAGGACCATGAAATCAACGCGCGCGCTGGATCACGACACCTCGGCGAACACCGGCCTCGAGGACTTCAGCCTCCCCGGCTGGATATACCGCGATCCGGATTTCCTGGAGGTGGAGAAGGAACGGGTGTTCGCCACGTCCTGGCAAATCGTCTGCCACCTCAACGACATTCCGAAGCCAGGCGACTATCACACGCTGGATTTCCTGGGTGAACCTCTGGTCGCAGTGCGCGGCCAGCACGGCGTGAAGGCGTTCTTCAATGTGTGCCGGCATCGCGCCGCGCGCATATTGGACGGCGGCGCGGGACACTGCGCCGGGCGCATCGTCTGCCCCTATCACGCCTGGAGCTACGAACTCGACGGCCGCTTGAGCGCCGTGCCGCATCGCAAGGAGTTCAACGACTTCTCCCTGGATCAATACGGACTCAAGCCGGTCGAGACCGAGATCTACAAGGGGTTCATCTTCGTGCGCCTGAAGCCGGGCCTGCCCAGCGTCGCGGAGATGCTGGCGCCGTACGAGGAAGAAATCGCCGCCTACCACCTCGAGGAATTGCAGCCCATCGGGCGGGTGACCTTGCGCACCCGCCATGTGAACTGGAAGAACGTCACCGACAATTACTCCGACGGCATGCACATCAACGTTGCGCATCCCGGCCTCACGCGTCTGTTCGGCCAAAGCTACGGCATCGAGGCCAAGCCCTGGGTGGACAAGATGTTCGGCTATCTGCGCGACGCCCCCTCCTCGCAACGCTCGGAAAGGATGTATCAGGCAGTTCTGCCGCACGCGCCGCATCTGCCCGTGGAACGGCAGCGCTTGTGGCTGTACTTCAAGCTATGGCCGAACGTCGCCTTCGACATCTATCCGGATCAAATCGACTTCATGCAGATGATTCCCATCTCGGCGACCGAAACGCTGATTCGTGAAATCGCCTATGCGCATCCCGACAGCCGACGGGAAATGCGCGCAGCGCGCTACCTCAACTGGCGCATCAATCGCCGCGTGAGCGTGGAGGACAAGGGGCTCATCGAGCGCGTACAGAACGGCATGGGCTCGCGCAGTTTCAGCCCGGGACCGCTCGGCCGCAATGAGGTCTCGTTGCGCAGCTTCGCGCAGCGCATGCGCGAACTCATCCCGGAGAGCCGGCTCGAACGGGCGCCCGCACCCGGCTGGCCGCAACGCCATGACATGAGGATTTCCCGTGGCTGATTCCGCCGCACGCGATGCCGTCATCATCGGCGGCGGCCACAACGGACTGGTCTGCGCGGCGTATCTGGCGGCGGCGGGACTCAAAGTCACCGTGCTCGAACGGCGCAGCGTGGTCGGCGGCGCGGCGGTCACCGAGGAATTTCATCCCGGTTTCCGCAATTCCGTGGCGGCTTACACCGTGTCGCTCTTGAATCCCAAGGTCATTCGGGATCTCGATCTGCCGCGGCACGGCCTGCGCGTGGTCGAGCGCAAGCTGTCGAACTTCCTGCCGTTGGACGACAATCGGTACCTGAAGATCGGCGCCGGCAAAACCGAACAGGAGGTCGCGAAATTCTCGGTGCGCGATGCCGCGCGTTTGGCCGAGTACGGCGAACGGCTCGATCTGATCGCCGACGTGCTGCGCGATCTGGTCTTGGAGACGCCGCCCAACGTCACCGCGGGCAGCTGGCTCGAGGCACTGCCCGAGCTTCTGCGCAGCGCCAAGCTCGGCCAGCGCATTGCCAAACTCGACATGCCCATGCGCCGCGAACTCCTGGATCTGTTCGTGAAATCCGCAGGCGATTATCTCGACAACTGGTTCGAGAGCGCGCCCATCAAGGCGGCCTACGGTTTCGACGGCATCGTCGGCAACTATGCGAGTCCCTACGCGGCGGGCTCCGCCTACGTGCTGCTGCACCATGTGTTCGGCGAGGTCAACGGCAAGAAGGGCGCCTGGGGCCATGCCATCGGCGGCATGGGCGCGATCTCGCAGGCCATGTCCAAGGCGGCGGCCGAGCGCGGCGTCGACATCCGCGTGTCCAGTCCCGTGCGCGAAGTCATCGTCGAGTCGGGGCGCGCCGTCGGCGTGGTATTGGAGGGCGGCGAAGCGATCCGCGCGCGCAGCGTGGTGTCCAATCTGAATCCGAAGCTGCTGTACGGCAAGCTCATCGACGCATCGGCCCTCGACCGGAATTTTCGCGAGCGCATGGGCAACTGGCGCTGCGGTTCCGGCACGTTCCGCATGAACGTCGCACTGTCGGAGCTGCCCGACTTCAAAGTCCTGCCGGGTAAGGCCCTGGCCGAGCATCACACCTCCGGCATCATCATGGCGCCGAGCCTGGCCTACATGGATCGCGCCTATCTGGACGCCAAGGCCGGCGGTTGGTCGAGGCAGCCCATCGTCGAAGTGCTGATTCCCTCGACGCTGGACGACAGCCTGGCTCCCGCCGGCCAGCACGTGGCCAGCCTGTTCTGCCAACATGTGGCTCCCGTGCTGCCCGATGGCGCTTCCTGGGACGATCATCGCGAGCAGGTCGCCGACGTCATGATCGACCTGGTCAACAGCCACGCGCCCAACTTCAAGGCGTCGGTGCTCGGCCGTCAGATCATGAGCCCGCTCGATCTGGAACGTACGTTCGGCCTGATCGGCGGCGATATATTCCACGGCGCACTGAGCCTCGACCAGCTGTTCTCCGCCAGGCCCATGCTCGGTCATGGCAACTACCGTGGTCCATTGAAGGGCTTGTACATGTGCGGCTCCGGCACTCATCCGGGCGGCGGCGTCACCGGCGCGCCGGGCCACAACTCGGCGCGCGAGATCATCGCGGATTTTCGGCGCGGCAAACTGAAACAGGCCTGAGCGCGCGCCACGAGCCCGGCGCGCGCGCCAACCCCCAATGCACCGCCTGTCAACATCCGCCGCAACCGCGCGATCGCGAGCTAAGGACTCTCGCCGCCTGACGCCGGCACCGGCGAGGCCATCATCTTGACGTAGCCGGGCGGTAGTATTTCCTCCCCGTTCCACACCCCGTCCTGCAGCAGAAATTGTCCATAGCGTGCCCAGTCGAGCGGCGTTGCATACATGTAAGACGAGCCCACCAATGTGCCGTGCTCGTCCGTCTCCATCGTTGCGCTGCGCATGGCCAGAGGCGCGAACAGGCGCTTCTGGATGAAGGCGACCGCCTCAGGGACAGCCGCCGGACGAAGGCCGGCTCCAGAACCCACCGCATCTTGAAAGATCCGCGACAAGAGAACTGCCGCGCCGCTCGAATAGCTCCACACGGCCCCGGCCGGATGAATGAGCGGTTTGCTGCCCGCGAACGCCGCCATATCGGGCTCCAAGTAGAGCATGCGCGTCACATCCGACACCGCACCGTAACCCTCGTTGAAATCCAAACCGCTGGTCATGCTGAGGAGATTCGCGACGCTGATGTGCTCGCGGCTATCGCCGGGCCGCACCTCGTCCGGATCCCGACCCGCCAAGAACACGTTCGAGCAGACGATCTTCGCGCTGTAGTTGGCGCCGACCCGAATGAGTTCCGGAGGTCTCGCCCATAGCGCGATCGACAGCAGCAGCAATCCCGCGGCGGCGCCGCTCGACCAAGCGAGTATTTTCTCGAGTCTGTTCATTCACGTTGCCCGATCCGCCGATGCTGGCCGCCGCAGCGTACAGTAGCGCATGGCCAGACCAATGCCATTGGAGACCCCATGACCAGCAAAGCCCCCGCAGGACTGCGAGTTCTACCGACCAAGCACACCGTCGCCGAGATTCTGCAGCGGGTGGTATCGATCGCCAAGGCCAAGGGCCTCACGATTTTTGCGCAGATCGATTTCAGCGGCGATGCCGCGCGGTCGGGCCTGAACTTGCTGCCGACCGGCCTGGTACTGTTCGGCAATCCTGCGGCGGGTACGCCGCTGATGGTAGCGGAGCCCACGGTGGCAATCGACCTGCCCCTGAAAATTCTCGCCTGGCACGACGCGGAGGGCCATACGTGGGTGGCCTACAACGAACCCGAGTACCTGCAAGCGCGACATGGATTCCCAACCGACCTCATCAAGAACATCGCCGCGGTGGGTGCCTTGGCGGCGGCAGCGGCGGCCGATGCCTGAGCAGGGCGAGGGCGTGGATCGATACGTCTACTTCCGCAGCCGAGCCGTCTCCTCGATCTCGATTTTCATGCACGGCTCGGCCAGACCGGCGCAGATCATGGTGGCGGCCGGCCGCACGTCGCCGCAGTATCGGCGCAGCGCAGCGCGTCGCGGAGTTTGACGGCCCTCGACCCGCGCCGTTCATCGGGCGCGCACCGGCTCATCGAGTGCCGCAGGTTCATCGAGCCCCCAGCAGGTCGATCATCCGCTCATCGTCGATGTTGCCGCCGCTGACGATCACGCCGATTCGTCGACCTGCCAGTTGACGCCCCTGGGCGCGCGCGGCCGCGAATCCCAGACAGCCCGTCGGCTCGACCACGATCTTCATGCGCGTAAAAAAGAACCGCATGCAGTCCACCAGCTCCGCGTCCGACGCCGTGAGAATCTCCGACACGTCGCGCCGGATGATGTCGAAGGTGTGCCGGCCAAGCGCCTGTGTCTGCGCGCCGTCGGCGATCGTCTTGGGCACGTCGATGCGCACGATGGAGCCTTGCCGGAAGGACTGCTGGCCGTCGTTGCCGGCCTCGGGTTCGACGCCGATCACGCGGCAGCCGGGCGACAGCGCCTTGGCCGCCAACGCCGAGCCGCTGAGCAGGCCGCCGCCGCCGAGAGGCACGAACAAACCGTCCAAAGGACCCACTTGTTCGATCAGTTCGGCCGCCGCCGTGCCCTGACCCGCGATCACGTCGGGATGGTCATACGGGGGAATGATCGACGACCCTCGTTCCTCCGACAGCCGCCGCGCAATGTCCTCGCGGTCGTCGAGGTAGCGATCGTAGACGACCACCCGCCCGCCATAGGCGCGAGTCGCCGCCATCTTCGACTTGGGCGCGTCGCTGGGCATGACGATGGTCGCGTCGATGCCGAGCAGGCTTGCGGCGAGCGCCACCGCCTGGGCGTGATTGCCGGAAGAGAACGCGACCACGCCCTTGGCGCGCACCTCCGGCTCGAGATTCGACAGGGCATTGAAGGCGCCGCGAAACTTGAATGCCCCCGCGCGCTGCAGGTTCTCGCACTTGAAGAACACCCTCGCGCCCAAGTTCTCATCGACGCTGCGCGAGGTCATCACCGGCGTCCGATGAGCGTACCCATCGATGCGCCGCGCGGCCGCCTCGATGTCCGCATGAGTGGGCAAGCTCGTCCGACGCATGCCGGGCAGTTCAGCCAAGGGGCGAGACGCCGAACAGCCGCAGATGCGCCCAGGCGATGAAAAGGCCGTAGACCGCAAGCCCTAAGACGACGGCAATCGCATCGTTGAAGCGGCCCGCAGGGGCGGTGCGCAGGGACTGCGGCCGGTGCTTCAACGAAATTCGGTCCAGCACCGTCCAGGCCAGAAAGCCGCCGAACAGCAGTACGTCGGCGAGCAGACCATTGGCGAGCAAATGCCCGAACGCCCAACACTTCACGGCGACCAGCATGGGGTGCTTCATCGCCGTTTTGATCCGTCCCGGCAAGTAGGCCGCGAACAACAGCGGAAACACCGGCAGCATGAAGAGAAACGTGACGTGCCGCAGCCACGGCGGCGGTGTGTACAACACCATCGAGGACTGGCGCGCCAACCCGAAGCCCTCGACGATCATCACGAAGCCGATCAGTGACACCACCGCGTACAGTGCTTTCCAAGGTCCCCCGCCGAGGCCGGTGCGCGCCCGCTCACGCACGCCCGGCGCAACGATGGCGATCGAGTGCACTCCGAGAAACACGATCAGGCCCGCGATCAGTAGTGTCATGTTGCTGGCGCCTTATTTTTTCCGACGAGTTGGGGACTTTCGGGCCTTGGTCTTCGAAGATGCCGCCGCTGCGCGCGGTCCGGTTCCGAAGAACCTCGAATTGCGCGACACCGCGTTGCGCGCCGCAGCCGTACGCGGCGTAGCCCTGCGCGACGCTGCGGTACTCGGCGTAGCCTTGCGCGCTGCCCCGCGTTTGGCCGTTGTTCTCGACTTTGCAGATTTTTGGCCGCGCTTGGCCGGGCCTTGACGCACGCCGAGCGCTCTTTTCCCGGCAGCCGTTTGCGCCGACGCCTTGCGTCCAGCCGACGTCTTACGTCCGGCCGCCTTCTTGGCGGGCGCTTTCTCGGCAGTTTTTCGCAGCGGCGACGCCTCTCGTGGCGGCCGCGTCCTTCCCCGCGGCAACGTCTTTCCTCGCGGCGACGCTTTTCGCGGCAGAGTCTTTCCCCGCAGCGACCCCTTTCGCGGTGAGGGCACCTTGCGTCGCGATGACGCCTTCCGCGCTCGCGCCTCTGCCGATGCCGGCCGCTCGTCCGCCGGCTCGCCGCGCAGCTGGTCGAGGATGGCGGGATTCTCGAGCGTCGATACGTCCTGGGTAATATCCTCGCCGCGAGCGACGGCGCGCAGCAAGCGCCGCATGATCTTTCCGGATCGGGTCTTCGGCAGGTTGTCCGTCAAGCGAATCTCATCCGGCTTCGCGATCGGGCTCAACTGCGACGCCACCCAGCTGCGCAGCTCTTCGATCAATGCGCGCGCCGCAGCCCCCTGCGGCCGATCGCGGTTGAGCACCACATACGCGAACACCGACTCGCCCTTGACGTCGTGCGGCTTGCTGACCACCGCTGCCTCGGCCACGTGCGGATGCGCGACCAACGCCGATTCGATCTCCATGGTCCCCAATCGATGACCCGCCACGTTCAGCACGTCGTCGACCCGCCCCATGATCCAGTAATAACCATCCGCGTCGCGATGCGCCGAATCGCCCGCCACGTAGAAGCGATTCTGGTACTTCTCCCAGTAAGTCTTCAGATAACGCTCGTTGTCGCCCCAGATGGTGCGCAGCATCGACGGCCACGGCCGCTTGACAACGAGGTAGCCGCCGGCATTCGCCGCTTTCACCGGCCGGCCCTCCTCATCGACGATATCGGCAAAGATGCCCGGCAGCGGTTTGGCGCAGGAACCGGGCTTCGCCGGCGTCACGGCCGGGATCGGCGTCATCATGATCGAGCCGGTTTCCGTCTGCCACCACGTGTCCACGATGGGACAGCGCTTCTTGCCGATGACCCGGTGGTACCACATCCAGGCTTCCGGATTGATGGGCTCGCCCACGCTGCCCAGCAATCGCAGCTTGCTGAGGTCATACCGGGCCGGAACGGCGTCGCCCAGTTTCATCAGCGCCCGAATCGCGGTGGGCGCCGTGTAGAAAATGCTGACTGCGTGCGTCTCGCAGATTTTCCAGAAGCGCCCGCCGTCCGGAAACATCGGTCCTCCCTCGTACATGACGATCGTGGCACCGGCCGCCAGCGGGCCGTACGCGACATAGGTATGTCCCGTCACCCAGCCGACATCGGCCGTGCACCAGAACACATCGTTCTCGTTCAGGTCGAAGGTCCACCGCGTGCTCATTTTGGCGCCCAGCAGATAGCCGGCGCTCGAGTGCTGTATGCCCTTGGGCTTGCCCGTCGACCCCGAGGTATAAAGCAGGAACAGCGGATGTTCCGCATCCACCCACACCGGTTCGCACGCGGCGTCCTGTTCCGCGACCACCTCGTGCCACCATAGGTCGCGGCCCGAACGCATGGCGCAGGCGCCGCCGGTGCGCCGGTAGACGATGACGTTGCGCACGGTCCGGCAACCCTCCTCGAGCGCGGTGTCCACCGCGCGCTTGAGGTCCACCGCATGGCCGCCGCGCCAACCGCCATCCGCCGTGATCACCAGTTTGGCGCCGGCGTCTTCGATCCGGTCCTTGACGGCATTGGCCGAAAAGCCGCCGAAAACCACCGAATGCACCGCGCCGATGCGGGCACAGGCCTGCATGGCAATGACCGCTTCCGGGATCAGCGGCATGTAGATCACGACCCGATCGCCCTTCTCGATGCCGTGGGCCTTGAGCGCGTTCGCACAGCGGCACACCTGTGCATGCAGTTCGCCGTAGGTGAGTTTGCGCACATCGCCGGGTTCACCCTCGAATACGATCGCCACCTTGTCGGCAGCCGTTTCCAGGTGCACGTCCAGGCAATTGTGCGACACGTTCATCTGCCCATCGCTGAACCAGCGGTAATTGGGCGCATCGGTATCGTCCAGAGGCACGGTGAATGGCCGGTACCAGGCGATTTCGGCGGCGGCGAGATCCGCCCAGAATCCCACATAGTCGTCCGCGGCCCTCTCGTACAGCCGCGCCAGGGACGTAGAGTTCAACGCGGCCTTGCGGCGAAACTGAGCAGGCGGCGGAAACACGCGGTCTTCCTGCAATACCGATTGAATGTTCTTCTGAGCCACAGCCTTACTCCCGACCTTGAGTTGTGGCGAGTTTAGAGGGTTGTGCGGGCGCCTGCGATACGTCGGGCTTGCTGGCGCAAAATATTGCCGAAACCGTGCAGATCGAAGAACGCCTCCAGGCGCGCCGTATCGGGCGCCCGCGGCTTCAACTCGTCCACCGTGACCTCGATGGGCAGATCGCAGACGATGCCCGTGAGCCGCCGCGCCAGGTAGGCGGCCTCCTTGTGAGCGACCAGTCGGGCGGCCACCGCCGCCGCGCCGCGCAGCTTCATCGTCGGAACACGCTCCAGATTCGCGTACAGCTCATCGAGCGAGCCGAAAATCGCAAACAGCTCGGCCGCCGTCTTCTTGCCGATGCCCGGCACGCCGGGAATGTTGTCGACCGAATCGCCCGTCAGCGCGAGAAAGTCCGCGATCAGTTCCGGTATGGCGCCGAAACGCGGCCCGATGTGATGGTATTCGTAGCGCGTATTGGCGCTGTAATCCCAGAATACGTCGCCGTCGCGGATGAGCTGCGACAGATCCTTGTCGCGGGTCACGAGCACATTGCGCAGACCGGCGGCGCGCGAACGGGCCGCCAACGTGCCGATGATGTCGTCGGCTTCGTACTCCGAGCTCGCGAATTCCGCGAGACCCATATGCCGGCAAAACTCGCGGCACAGCGCGAACTGGCGCTCCAGGTCGGCGGGCGGCGACTCACGGTTGGCCTTGTAGGCCGGGTAGATGCCGTTGCGGAACGAGGTCTCGCTGCGCAGGCTCACGTCGAAGGCGACGCCGATCCGCTCCGGCCGCACCTGTTCCAACAGATCCGAGATGAAGCGCGCGAAACCGTACAGCGCGTGGGTCGAATTGCCGTCGGCATCCATCATGTCGGGCGGCATGGAATGATACGCCCTGAAGATGAAGTAGCTGGCGTCGATGTGGTACACGACGCCGGACGGGTTCGCGCTCACATGGGCCAGCGTTGCATGCGCTCGTGCAGCGGACTGGAGCGCGGGAAGTGCGCGATCAAGTACTCCATCTGGTCCGCCAGCACGCGGCGGCCCTTCAAAAAGATATATTCCGCATAGGTGGGCGTGAACGGCACGGCCAGGAGCTCCATGCCCGCCTGCTCGGGGGTGCGCGAGGCCTTGGCATTGTTGCAGCGGCGGCAGGCCGACACCACATTGCTCCAGGTATCTTGACCGCCGCGGCTGAACGGCGTCACGTGATCGCGCGACAACAGGCTGTAGGCGAAGCGCGCCCCGCAGTACAAGCACAGGTACGCGTCGCGCCGGAACAACGTCTGGTTGTTGAGCGGCGGCGTGTAGGCGGCGCCGCGCAGATTGCCCGGATTTCCGGTGTGGCCATGGGTGGCGATGATGGAATTCACATCGACGACGGTGCGCAGGCCGGTGCGTGCGCAGGTCCCGCCGTACAGCCGGTACAGGAGCGATCCACAGGTGTAGGCCACTTGTTCGGTGTGATAGAGCCGCGCCGCCTCGCGGTAATCGACCCATTCCAACGGCATGCCGGACACGTCGGTCCGCAGGATCTGCTGGGACAATGGATATCCCCGCGGAATGACCGCCAGGTCATCCGCCCAGTCCACCGTATCGAGATTGTCGTGCAGCATCGGCGCCATAACCGTACTAAGATAGACGAGTCCTATGCAATAATTCAACGTTTGACCATATTTCGACGTTTTGGGGAGACCGCCTGCATGCCTGTCGTCATCGGTGTCCTGAAGGAGACCGCTGCGAATGAAACTCGCGTTGCCGTCGTTCCGGAGATTGCGGCCAAATTGAAGGCGCTCGGCGCCCGCGTGCTGCTCGAGCACGGCGCGGGCGTGGCTGCCCATTTTCCGGACGCCGCCTACGCGGACGCCGAATTGAGCGATGCGGCAACCATCCTCGCGAGCGCGGACGTGCTGCTCAAGGTGCAGCCGCCCAGCCTGGCTGAAGTCGATGCGCTCAAGGAAGGCGCCATCATCGTGGGGTACATGCAGGCGTACGCCCGGCCCGAACTGGTGCGCGCCCTGCAAGCACATCGCATCACGAGTTTTTCCATGGAACTGGTGCCGCGCATTTCACGTGCGCAATCGATGGATGCGCTTTCCTCGCAGGCGGCCGTGGCCGGCTACAAGGCCGTGCTCATCGCCGCCAACACCTTGGAGAAATTCCTGCCCATGTTGACCACCGCCGCCGGCACGATTCGCCCGGCTGCGGTGCTGGTCATCGGCGCCGGTGTGGCCGGCCTGCAGGCCATCGCGACGGCGCGGCGCCTGGGCGCCGTCGTCGAGGCGTATGACGTACGTAGTGCGACCAAGGATCAAGTCAAGTCGCTCGGCGCCAAATTCGTCGAAACCGGCGTGTCCGCGGAAGGTACCGGCGGATACGCGCGGGAGCTCACCGCCGACGAGAAGTTGAAGCAGCAGGAAGTTCTGGATGCGCGCATCGCCGCGAGCGACGCTGTCATCAGCACCGCCTCGGTGCCCGGCCGCGCCGCGCCGCGCATCATCAGCCGCGCCGCCGTGGAGCGGATGAAGGCCGGTTCGGTCATCGTCGACATCGCCGCGGAACAGGGCGGCAATTGCGAACTCACCCGTGCCGGCGAAACCGTGACGCACGGCGGCGTGAAAATACTGGGTCCGCTCAATCTGCCCGCCTCGCTGCCGTATCACGCCAGCGAAATGTATTCGCGCAATCTGTTCAATTTATTGAAGCCCGCCATACCCAAGGGCGAGCTCGCCATCGACTGGAGCGACGAAGTCTTCGCCGGCGCCGTGCTCACCCATGACGGCCAGATCAAACACGATGCGACACGCAAGGCTTTAGAGGGGTCCACGACATGATCGATGGCGTCATTGCGCTCTACATCTTCATGCTGGCCGCATTCACCGGCTACGAGGTCATCTCGCGCGTGCCGGTCATTCTGCACACGCCGCTGATGTCGGGATCGAATTTCGTGCACGGCATCGTGCTGGTGGGCGCCATGGTGGCGCTGGCCACGGCCGACAGCACGCTGCTGCGCGTGATCGGATTCATCGGGGTGGTACTGGCGGCCGGCAACGCCGTCGGCGGCTATGTGGTCACCGAACGCATGCTGAAGATGTTCGTGTCCGCCGGCCGCAGGAAGGGACCGTAATCGTGCCATCCGCCTCGACCGTTCAAACGCTCACGCAGCTCTCGTATCTGATCGCGGCCGCCCTGTTCATCCTGGGGCTGAAGCGCATGAGTTCGCCCGTCACGGCCGTGAGCGGCGTGCGCTGGGCCGGACTCGGCATGCTGCTCGCCACGCTGGTGACGCTGGCCTTCATGGGTGCCTCGCCCCTCAATCTCGTGCTGGTCATCGCGGCCATCGCGATCGGCGGCATCGTGGCCTGGGTGAGCGGCAAGCGCGTCGCCATGACGGACATGCCGCAGATGATCGCCCTCTACAACGGCATGGGCGGCGGTGCCGCGGCGGCGATCGCGGCCGTCGAACTGTACAGCGGCAACGAACACAACATCGTGCACCTCACCATGGCCTCGGTGGGCGGCTTCATCGGCGCGGTCTCCTTCAGCGGCAGTCTGATCGCGTTTGGGAAACTGCAGGGGCTCATCACCAAGTCCGTGCGTTTCGGCGGGCAGAAGTTCCTGAATCTCGCGATCCTTCTCGTCACCGTGGCTTTGGGCGTCATGGTGGTGACCGGCACGCACTCGGGGCCGACGGTGGTCTGCGCCTTCTTCGCGTTCGCCTTGCTTCTGGGTGTGGCCATGACGCTGCCCATCGGCGGCGCGGACATGCCGGTGGTGATCTCGCTGTACAACGCGCTCACCGGCCTCGCCGTGGGTTTCGAGGGTTTCGTCCTCGACAATGCCGCCATGATCATCGCCGGCACCGTGGTGGGCGCGGCCGGCACGCTGCTGACGCAGCTCATGGCCAAGGCCATGAACCGCTCCTTGAGCAACGTCCTGTTCTCGAATTTCGGCGAGACCTCGAGCGCCGGCAGCGCGTCCGTCACCGGCACGCAAAAGGCCATCGAGGCGTCGGACGCCGGCGTCATGTTGGCGTATTCGCAGAAAGTCATCATCGTGCCCGGCTACGGGCTGGCAGTGGCGCAAGCCCAGCACAAGGTATGGGAACTCGCCCAGCTGCTGATCGATCGCGGCGTGCAGGTGCGCTTCGCCATCCACCCCGTGGCCGGGCGCATGCCCGGTCACATGAACGTGCTGCTCGCGGAGGCCGGCGTGCCGTACGAGCTGATTTCCGATCTGGATGAGATCAACGCCGAATTCGAAACCGCGGACGTGGCGCTCATCATCGGCGCCAACGACGTGGTCAATCCGGATGCCCGCACCAACAAGGGCAGCCCGATTTACGGCATGCCCATCCTGAATGCCGACAAGGCGAAGAACGTCATCGTCATCAAGCGCGGCCAGGGCACGGGCTTTTCGGGGATCGACAACGCCCTGTTCGTCCTGGACCAGACCCGCATGCTGTATGGCGACGCGCAGGCGGCCGTCAGTCAATTGATCCAGGCGGTCAAGGCGGCAGGCTGACCTCGAAGCGGTCCCTGATGTCCCACTGATGAGGCCGGGCGCCGCTGCTGTCGCCGAGTCGGATCATCTCGCCGGCAAGCTTTCCCGCGGATAATTCGAAGCGCACGTAGTGGTAGTTCGGGAAATCCGTGCCGCGATACGAATCCTCGGTCGTGCGATCGATCTCGTACGGATGCGCGCCGCCGCCGCCCGACACCAGGTACGTCACGCCCGCATGCTGCAGGCGTTCGTAGTTGTGCACGTGGCCGGCGCTCACCACGAAACGCGCGGCCGAATGCGCGGCCAGGCCTTCCAGATACGCAGCGAGCGCTCGTTCGTTCGGCCGCGGGTTGTGGTCCACGAGCTTCACCGTCTGCACGTCGGCTAGCGGCGGATGATGGATGACGATCAGCACCACCCGCACCCGGACGTCGAGCGCCGCTATTTCCCGTTCGAGCCACGCCTGCTGCTCGCTGCCCGGCAACAAGGACGCCGTGCTGTCGAGCGCTACGGCCAGCACTCGCGAGCCCAACGCCACGGAATACCAACGTCGATCCCGCAGCTCCGGGTACGCCGTCCACCAGCGCTCCAAGCACACCGCCTGCAGGCAGGCGGCGAACTCATGATTGCCCAGCGCCGGATAGATGCGCAGGCCGTCCTCCCGCCAGCGAGCCGTCTCCTCGCGGTACACCGCATAGTCGGAGGCGATCCCGTGATAGGGCACGTCGCCGTTGACGAACACCGCCGCAGGCCGCTCCGCGGCGATCTTGGCCACCAATGCCTGCCGCGCTGCCGGGCTGGTCGCCTCGGTTTCCGCAGGGTCGGTGAAGCGCATGTCGCCGTATGCGACGAACACCAGCGGCGTCGGCAAGTCCGCATCGGCGACCGTGAACGTGGCCGCGGCGGCGTCCAGCCGCACCGCCAACGCCGCGAATCCCGCGAACGTCAGCGCATATAAACACATTGTGGGGAACCGCCGCGGCATGCAACGATCCTACGCTCGACCGGACTCGGAATACACGGCTAGTTACCGCATACAAAGGAGCTTAGTCTTGCGCCGTAGGCATCAATTCATCGTTTCACAGGGATTGCTGTGTATCGCCGCAGCGGTCGCCGGCGCATGGGGTGCCGCGAGCGCCGCGACCACGGCCCCTGCGGCCGGCGCCGCCGGCAAGCCGCACCTGTTCCAATCCCCCGCGCTCAGCCGGGAAGTGATCGCCTTCGGTTACGCGGGAGACTTGTGGACCGTGCCGCGCGGCGGCGGCCACGCCTCGCGGCTGACGGTCGGCGTGGGCCTGGAGACGGCGCCGATCTTCTCGCCGGATGGCACCACCATCGCCTTCACCGGCGAGTACGACGGCAACACCGACGTGTTCACCATTCCCGCCGTGGGCGGCATACCGCATCGCGTGACCTATCACCCCGGAGCCGACGTCGCGGTGGGATGGACTCCCGACGGCAAGCGAATTCTGTTCCGCTCCGCGCGCGAAGCGGCCAGCCGCTACACCCAGTTATTCTCCATCGCCGCCGGCGGCGGCGAGGCCACGCGGCTGCCGCTGCCCATGGCCTATCAAGGCCAGATCTCGCCCGATGGTTCGCACATCGCCTATTCACCGCTGGCGCCGGCCTTCGGCTTCGACTACAGCGCCTACGTGGCCTGGGGCAATTACCGCGGCGGCCGCGCCAGTACCGTCTGGCTGACCTCGTTGCCCGGGCTCGAGTCCATCGAGATCCCGCATGAACGCGCCTCGGATTTCTTCCCGGTGTACATCGGCCAACAGGTGTACTTTCTGTCGGGCCGCGGCGGCCGCACCGGCATCTACCGCTACGATCCCGCCACCAGACAGGTGAGCGAAGCCCTGCATAACGAGGGGCCCGACATTCGCAGCCTGGCCGGCGACGGCACCACGCTCACCTACGATCAGCTCGGCGAGATCCATCTGTACGATCCGGCCACCGGTCAGGCCCACGCCGTGTCCATTCAGGTGGAAGCCGATCTGCCGGAAGTGAGGAGGACCCTCAAGTACGTGGGGGCCGAAATCGACCACGTGGCCGTGTCGCCCACCGGCCTGCGCGCCGCGCTGGAAGCGCATGGGGAAATATTGACGGTGCCGCTGAAAGCCGGTCCCACCCGCAACATCACCAACACGCCGGGCGTGATGGAACGTTCGCCCGCGTGGTCGCCCGACGGGCAGTCGATCGCGTATTTCTCCGACGAATCCGGGCTGTATGCCCTGCACGTCGGCTCGCAGCTGGGCACCGCGCAGGCCGGCGGCCCCGCCATGAAGAAATTTCCGCTCGCGGCGGAGCCCGCGTACTACTTCGAGCCGCGCTGGTCGCCGGACTCGAAACGCATCGCGTTCCACGACAATCGCCTGAACATCTACCTGCTCGATACGGTGAGCGGCAAGCTCAGCATCATCAACGGCAAGGACGCCTACGGCGGCTTCTCCGACCCGAGCTACGACGTTGCATGGTCGCCCGACTCGAAGTGGATCGCCTACCCCCGCTCGCTCGCGAACCATCTGCACGCACTGTTCCTGTACTCCGTCGACAGCGGAAAATCCACGCAGCTCACCGATCAGATGGCCGACGCGCGCCTGCCCACATTCGACCGCGGCGGCAAATACCTGTTCTTCACCGCCAGCACGAATTCCGGCGCCACCTCGGACGGACTCGACATGACCAGCGATCTGTACGAGGTGCGCTCCAACATCTACGCGCTGGTGCTGGCCGCGGATCAGCCCTCGCCGCTCGCGCCCGAACTCGACGATGAAAAGGCCGCGGGCCCGAAGGCCACGCCGCCCAAGGAAGCCGATGGCGCCGGCCGCACCGATGAGCCCCGCGGCGCACGGCAAAAATCCCGACAGTTCGCGGGGCCGGGCGCGGCCCCGCCGGCCACTGCCTCCGCCACGCCGGCCAACGCGCCCGCTGCCGGCGCCGCGACTCCCAAGGTCAAAGTCGACTTGAACGGCATCGGTGCGCGGGTGGTGGCCCTGCCGTTGCCGGCCGCCGCCTATGTGGCGCTCACCGCCGGCACCCACGGCAGCCTGTATTTTCTGGTGCGCGCCGATGCCGGCCGCTATGACGACCGCGCAGCCACCTTGAGCCGGTGGACCCTCGAGGACAAGAAGACCGAGAAGCTGGCGGAGCGCATCGAGAGCATCGAGCTGTCCGCCGACGGCGAGAAGATGCTGCTCGCCGTCTCGAATCGCAAGCCCGACACGCCGCCCGAACCGGGCAGCGAGGATGCGCGCCCGAGCTACGTGATCGTGGCCGCGAACGTGCCGCTCAAGGCCGGCGACGGCGCCCTGTCGTTGACCGGCCTGCAGGTGCGGGTGGATCCCGCCGCGGAATGGACCCAGATGTATCACGAGGTATGGCGCATCGAGCGCGCCTATTTCTACGACCCCCATTTTCACGGAGCGCCGACGGCGGCCGACGAGCGGCGCTTCGAACCCTACGTCGCGTCGATCGCCTCGCGAGCCGACCTCAACTACATCTTCCAGGAAATGCTGGGCGCCTTCTCCGTAGGCCACTTGCGCGGCAGCGGCGGCGCGATTCCCCATGCCCGGCACTTCGCCGGCGGCTTGCTGGGCGCCGACTATGTCGTGCGCGACGGCCGCTACTGCCTGTCGAAGATTTATTCCGGCGGCGACTTCAATCCGCGCGAGAAGGCGCCGCTGGCGCAGCCCGGGCTCAATCTCGAGGTCGGCGATTGCATACTCGCGATCAACGGCGGCGATGTCCTCGCGTCGATGGACATCCAGCAGCCGCTCGAGGGCACGGCCGACCACGCCATTACGTTGCGCGTCGCGTCCGCCGCCGGCAACGCGCGCGAGCTGACCGTGGTGCCCACCGCCAGCGAGAGCACCTTGCGCAACACCGATTGGATCGAATCCAATCGACGCAAAGTGGACACTCTATCCGGGGGGAAGCTCGCCTACGTGTACCTGCCGAATACGGGTGCCGAAGGCTTTTTGAGCTTCAACCGTTACTACTTTGCTCAAACGCAGAAGGAGGGCGCCATCATCGACGAGCGCTTCAATGCGGGTGGCCAGGTCGCCGACTACATGATCGAGGTGATGAAGCGCCGCGTCGAAGCCTATTGGACGCCTCGGTACGGCAGTATCGAGCACACGCCGAACGCCGCGATCTACGGTCCGAAGGTGATGATTGCAAATGAAGTCTCGGGCTCCGGCGGCGACGCCCTGCCCTGGCTGTTCAAACAGGCCCAGCTCGGCACGCTGGTGGGCAAGCGCACCTGGGGCGGCCTGGTCGGCATCGGCGAAATTCCGGTGTTGATGGACGGCGGCCATGTGACCAGCCCCAGCGTCGCGTTCTTCTCGCCGAAGGGCGAATGGGACGTCGAAAATCACGGCGTGGAGCCCGACGTCGTGGTCGAGCAGGACCCGAAGGCGGTCAGCGAAGGTCACGACCCGCAGTTGGAAACCGCGGTCTCCATCGCGCTGCGAGACCTCAAAGAACACCCGATTGTGGTACCGGTGCGGCCCGCCTATCCGGACTATAGCCAGGCTGCGGCCGGCGCGGCGCGTTGAGCCGGCTTAGCGCCGGCGCTGGCCGTGGATCAGCCCTCGCCGGTCGCGCCCCGCTTCAACGGTGTGGCGGCGACCCCCGCTGAATCACGCTGCGGCGCTCGGCCGGGCTCATCTGATGCCACTGGCGGCGCAGCTCGGTACGCCGTTCCGGGGTCATCTGGCGAAAGCGCTGAAAATTCTCGCGCACCCGCTGCTGCTGCTCCGGCGGCAGGCTCTTGAACTGCTGCCAGCGCTGGCGCAGCACCTGCCGCTGTTCGGGGGGCATGGCGCGCCATTGGCTGAAGCGCTGCTGCGCGCTGGAACGCTGTTCGGGCGTCATCGACAGCCATCGCTGGCTGCCCTTGGCCAAGGACTGCTGCCGATCGGAGGGCAACGTGTTCCATGTGCCCTGATAGTTCCGCAGCAACTGCTGCTGCTGAGGCGACAGCGATTGCCAGTTGCGCGCCGCCGGAGCGGGCGCCGGCGATTGCTCGGACGCGGGCGGGGGACTCTGCGCAATGCAGACACTCGCCGTTGCGGCGAGCAGTGTCACACCGATTAACCAGGTCCTGATCATTGCTCTGAGTCCTGCGGCGGCGGCACGGGAGGTTGCTCCTTACGCGGCGCTGATTTCTTCAAAAATTCCCACCAAGCGGCATCGCCCACATCGTCTCCGCCCAAGAATTCGATGAACTCGTCGTCAGCTGTCGCCGGATCGGACGTATCCGGCGGCGACTGCGGCGCCCGCGGCGTCGGTGGCTGCGTCGGCTGTCCCGCCCAGGCGGCCGTACTCAGGGCCGCGACAAAGCCCAGCCAGCAGTACCGTGCCCGCGTCACCGAACGCGCAATTTAAGCAGCCGGCTCGGAACCCGCGGCTTTATCCGCGAAGTCATAAAAATCGAGATCATCCTGCAACATTTCCAGCGCATCGCCGGAACCCCCATCGCTGGCGGCGACCATGTCCAAATCCTCCAGGTTGGCGGGGTCCCCCGCCAACCCATGGCTGCCGATGCCGCCGGTCCACAAGGCAACGCCCAACAAGGCGGCGGCCGCTACCCCCGCTGCCGGCGTCAACATCGGCAGGCGAAAGAACCACGGCCGGCGGCTCGACGCGGCGGCCGCGGCCAGCGCGGCATGACGCGCCTGGGTCAGGCGCGAACGCACGCGCATGTCGAGGCCATCGACGCTTTCCTGGAACAGCGTCCGACTGCGGGTCTCCAGCATGCCCTGCACTTCGCGGCCCTGCGCCTCGTGAATGTTCTCGTTCATCACCACACCTCGCCCAATCGTTCGCGCAAGGTATGCACCGCGCGCGAGTAATGCGTCTTGACGCTGCCTTCCGAGCAGCCCATGGCCCGCGCGGTGTCCGCCACATCCAAGCCCTCGAAGTTACGCAGCATGAATGCCTCGCGCTGCCGTGCCGGCAACTCGCGCAGCGATATCTCCAATGTCTGCATGGCCTGATCCCGCATCAGCAGCTCCGGCGCATCCGGTCCGCCGGCCGTCACGTTGTCGAGGGGATCCTGGGCTTCGTTGTCCGGATCTTCCTTGGGTCCCGGCAGCCATACCATGAATTTCTTTCGCACCGTGCGGCGCCGCTGCAAATCGCGAATACCGTTTTCCAGAATTCGATAGAACAGCGGCCGCCATTCCGCGCTCGGCTTCGATGCATAGTTACGCGCCAGCTTGAGCATTGCATCCTGGACCACGTCCATTGCATCATCCGCATCGCGCAGCGCGATCTGCGCCATGCGAAACGCCCGGCGCTCGATCTCGGCCAAGAATACATCGAGTTCTCGCGTGTGCTCCAGAACCGCTCCCCTGGGTGCTGGAGCGGGTTCATCCCAGACCGTCCAAGCGTGGTGGAGCGTATCAAAGCTTGCCATACCTCGTCCCCTGGCCGTCGACGGCTAAACTGGTTCACTGTATAAACGCTCCACCCTCGCGATGGTTGACGACGGCTTGAACGGCCGGCGAGATGCGCAAGATCAGCGACTTACGCACATACGGCATGACGGACCTTGCAATGTTTGCAAGGCACACCTCACCGCGAGATCCAGAGGGCACTGCAACCCATTGAATTACAATGATTCTTACCGATTTCGTGCAGTTTTCCACCATTTTGATTGCGACCCGAAACATAACGGGCACTTAGGCCTAATGATCCCGGCTTCTCAACAGACTTATCCACAGCTTTTGTGGACAAAAGGATTGCCGTGATCCTGCAGATTGCGCTCGACATGCCGCTGCGCCGCGTATTCGACTATTCCTGGCCGCCGGATGTTGCCGCGGCAATGCCGGCGCTCGCTACGGGGCGGGGGGCCCCGCCGCTGGGCGTGCGCGTCAGAGTGCCCTTTGGGCGTCGGCAGGTGATCGGTGTGCTGGTGGGCACCGCCCTCGAATCGGCCGTCGCCGCCAACAAGCTCAAGGCCGCCATCGAGATATTGGACGAACGGCCGGTGTTCGATCCGGTGACCTTCGAGCTGCTGCGCTGGGCCGCCGACTACTATCACCACCCGCTCGGCGAGGTGATCGCGGCGGCGCTGCCGGTCAGCCTGCGCGACGGCCAGGCGGCCGACGACATCGTCGAGTCCTGGGTGCTCAGCGCGCCGGGCCGCGAGGAATTGGAACGCCCCACCAATCGCCGTGCGGCGCAGCAGCGCGCCCTGCTGGCGTGGCTTGCCGAGCATGCTCCCGCCACCGCGGAGCGCATCCGCGCCCACTGGAAACCCGGGCTGCTGCGCGCGCTGGCCGAGCGCGGGTGGGCAACCGCGACGCGCAGCGCGGCGAGCGTCGCGCCGCTCGCCGCCTTCGAGGTGCGCCCCAGCGAGGTCACCCTGACCGAGGCCCAGGATCAGGTGGTGGGCGCCATGAACGCCTCATTCGGCCGCTTCGCCGCGTACCTGCTGTATGGCGTGACCGGCAGCGGTAAGACCGAGGTGTACTTGCGCGTGATCGCCGCGGCCATCGCTGCCGGCGGCCAAGCATTGGTGCTGGTGCCAGAAATCGGCTTGACGCCGCAGCTGGTCGCACGCTTCCGCGAGCGCTTCAGCGCCGGGGTCGCGGTGCTGCATTCGGCGCTCACCGGTACCGATCGCCGCGACGCGTGGCGCGCCGCGCACGCCGGCCAGGCACGCATCGTCATCGGTACGCGCTCCGCGGTGTTCACTTCGCTGCCCCGCCTCGCGCTGATCGTGGTCGACGAAGAACACGATGCCTCCTACAAGCAACACGAGGGCTTTCGGTATTCGGCACGCGATCTCGCCGTCTGGCGAGCGCAGCGCGCGCACGTGCCCATCATCTTGGGCTCCGCCACTCCCTCGCTGGAGACCTTGGAAAACGTGGCGCAGGCGCGCTATTCGCAGCTGCTCCTGCCGCAGCGGCCGGGCGCCGCCCGCCCGCCCCACATGGCCTTGGTGGATCTACGCAAACATGGCAGCGAACAGGGACTGTCGCAGCCGGCCATGCAGGCGATCAAGCAGCATCTGACGGCCGGCGGCCAGGTCATCGTGTTCCTGAATCGGCGCGGCTACGCGCCTTCGCTGTTCTGCAACGCCTGCGGCTGGGTGGCGCCGTGTGCCCATTGCGACGCCCGCATGACATTGCATCGACGCGCCGCGCGGCTGCGCTGCCATCATTGCGGAGCCACTGCGCCGGTCCCGCTGACCTGCGGCAATTGCGGCCAGCCGCTGCACCCGGTGGGTCAGGGCACCGAACGGGTCGAGGAAACTCTGGCGCGCTTGTTCCCCGATGCGCCCCTCGCCCGTCTGGACCGCGACACAGCCACGGGGCGCGGTGCCATGGAGGTGGTGCTGAATCGCGTCCATAGCGGCGAGGCGCGCATTCTGGTGGGCACCCAGATGCTGACCAAGGGGCATCATTTTCCGGAGGTCAGCCTGGTGGTGATCCTGGATGCCGACCAGGGTCTGTTTGCCAGCGATTACCGCGCCACCGAGCGCCTGGCGCAAACCATCACCCAGGTGGCCGGACGCGCCGGACGTGCCGCACGTGCCGGCGAAGTGCTGATTCAAACTGAATTTCCCGAACATCCCCTGCTGACCCGGCTCATCGCCGAGGGCTACGCGGGCTTCGCGGCCAGCGCTCTGGAAGAGCGGCGCCAGGCCGAATGGCCGCCCTTCTCGCGCCTGGCCATGCTGCGTGCGGAAGCCAAGGACACCGCGGGATTGGATGGCTTCCTGCAAGCGGCCGCGCACGGCGGCCGTGCCTGGTCCGACTCGGCGGTGAAGATCCTGGGCCCCGCGCCCGCCCTGATCGCCCGCCGCGCCGATCACTTCCGTGCGCACCTGTTGATCGAATCGGCCGCGCGCGGCGCACTGCAGCGTTTCCTCGCCCGCTGGCTGCCGCAGGTGGAAACGCTGCCCGGGCCGTCCGGCCTGCGCTGGTCGATCGATGTCGATCCGCTCGAAGTAGATTGACCGCGCAGGCGGTGCGGCGCGCACTTTGCGGTAAACTGCCGGCCCCCTTTAATCAGCCGACCTCTCTGGACCCGATGAAGACCTTGATCGACTCCCTGTTGCGCCAGGCCCTGGCGGCGCTGCCCGAAACGCTGGTGCCAGCCGCCGCACGCGATCTGGACATCGAGATCGAACGCACGCGCGATTCGCAGCATGGCGACTTCGCCAGCAATCTCGCCATGCGGCTCGCGAAAGCGGCGCGCCAGAATCCGCGCAAGCTCGCCGATGCGCTGGTCGCGGCGCTGCCGGCCGATGCCGCCATTGCGAAAGTCGAGATCGCGGGCGCAGGCTTCATCAATTTCTTTCTCGATGACGACGCCTATCACGCCGAGGTGGGGCGCATTCTCGAGCGCGGGGCCGACTACGGCGGCTCGCGCGTCGGCGCCGGTCACTCCGTGCTCGTGGAATTCGTGTCGGCCAATCCCACGGGACCGTTGCACGTCGGGCACGGGCGCCACGCCGCGTACGGCGCCACCGTCGCCAATTTACTGCAGGCCGTGGGTTATCGCGTCACGCGCGAATACTACATCAACGACGCCGGGCGCCAGATGGAGATCCTCGCCGCGAGCACCTGGCTGCGGTACCTGGAAATCTGCGGCGAGAGCTTCACTTTTCCGGCCAACGGCTACCGCGGCGACTACATCCTCGCCATTGCCGGGCAGCTGCATGCCGCCGAGGGCGACGCCCTGCGCCGCAGCGCCGCCCAGGTGTTCGAGGCGCTGCCCGCCGACGAGCCGCAGGGCGGCGACAAGGACGCCTACATCGACGCCCTCATCGTGCGCGCGCGCCGGCTGATCGGCGACGACGCCTTTCGGCGCGTGCTGGATCATGCCGTCGGCGGAATACTCACCGACATCCGCGAGGATCTCGAGGAGTTCGGCGTGACGTTCGATTCGTGGTACTCGGAACGCTCGCTGAGCGACAGCGGCGCGATCGACCGGGCGGTGAACGCGCTGGAAGCCGCGGGCCACGCCTACCGCAAGGATGGCGCGCTCTGGTTCAAGAGCACCGACTACGGCGACGAGAAGGATCGCGTGGTGGTGCGCGACAACGGCATCAAGACCTACTTCGCTTCCGATATCGCCTTCGTACTGAACAAGCGTGAACGCGGTTTCGAGCATTTGCTCTACATCTGGGGCGCCGATCATCATGGCTACATCGCTCGTCTGCGCGCCGGCCTGATCGCGCTGGGCGGACCGCCCGAGGTGTTCGAAGTGCGCCTGGTGCAGTTCGTCTCGCTGTTTCGCGGCGGCGAAAAAGCGCAGATGTCCACGCGCTCGGGCGAGTTCGTCACCCTGCGCGATCTGCGCAAAGAGGTGGGCAACGATGCGGCGCGTCTGTTCTATGTCATGCGCAGCAACGACCAACATCTGGATTTCGACCTGGAACTGGCCAAGGCCCGCTCCAACGACAACCCGGTGTACTACATTCAATACGCCCACGCCCGCGTCGCCAGTGTGAAGCGGCAGCTCCTCGAGCGCGGCCTCGAGCATGACGCGGCCCGAGGCCTGTCGTCGCTCGGCAGACTCGCCGAGCCGCAGGAACTGCAGCTGGTCAAGCGCCTGGCCACGTACCCGGAAATCGTTCTGCAATGCGCGGTGCAGCGCGCGCCGCACACGCTGGTGCACTACCTGCGCGACCTGGCGAACGACTTCCATACCTACTACAGCGCGCACCAGTTCATCGTCGACGACCTAGCCCTGCGCGACGCCCGTCTGACCTTGGCGTTCGCCGCCCAGGTGGTGATCCGCAACGGCCTGGGACTGCTCGGCGTCTCCGCTCCGGACACCATGTGATGGGCACCACGATGGGTGCCCCGAAGGGCACACCGAAAGGCGCGGCAATGGGTAGCCCGAAGTGCGCCTCGAAGGGCATCGCGTAAATGGCGGGCACGGCGTAAATGGCCGGCAAGCAAGCGGCGGCAAGGCGCGCGACGCGCGACTACAAGCCCAAGCGCAAGGCCGCCGGCCGCTTTTCCGGATGGATGGGCGTGCTCTGCGGGCTCGCCCTCGGACTCACGATCGCCGGCATCGTCTACCTCAAAGATCACCGTCCCGATGCGCCCGTAGCGGCGGCGGCCAAGGCCAACAAGCGAAAACTGCGCAATACCGAGTCGCCGGACACGGAGGCCGGCGAAGCGGGCGCGATCGAGGAGCCCGCGAAATCCTACGATTTCTACGATCAGCTGCCCAAATTCGAAGTGGTCGTGCCGGAAAAGGAAAAAGACGTGAAGCCGGACGTTCGCGCCGTGCCCGAGACGCGCCGCGGCACGTACGTCCTGCAAGCCGGCTCCTATAAAAACTTCGCCGATGCCGACCGGATCCGCGCGCAACTCGCACTGCAAGGCATCGAGTCCAAGGTGCAGAAAGTCTCGGTGGACAACGATACCTGGCACCGCATTCGCATCGGACCCATCTCCAAGCTCGACGAGCTCAATCGGCTGCGCACCATCCTGCGCAAGGCGGACGTGGACGTGCTGGTGATTCGAGTGGGCGACTAGGCCGCGTCGTTCGCACCGGACCCATCTCCAAGCTCGACGAGCTCAATCGGCCGCGCATCATTCCGTCCTGCGCAAGGCGGACGTGGACGTGCTGGTGATTCGAGTGGGCGACTAGGCCTGATTGTCGGCGATGACCGCCGCCAGCAGTTTGAACTTCCGCGGCCATACCCTGTCGTTATGGCAACGAGATTGCGGAAGTGAGCAAATGAAACGATTGACGACGATGTGCTTGGCGGGGAGTGTTTTCTGTGCGTTCGCCCTCCCGGCCGCGGCGGACAACTTGCTTGGCCTGTACGCCGGCGCGGGCATCGGCGAGTCTACCGTGCGCAGCGACAATGGCTTCGATCCATACTACCCGGACGATTCGCACCCGCATCACACCGCGTGGAAAGTGGTCGCGGGCGTACGCCCGATCCCCTTCGTCGGCGCAGAAGCGGAGTACATCGATTTCGGTCACCCGAGCAGCGCCGACTCCTACGTGGATCAGAACGGGGCCTACGGTTGGCAGGCAGATTCCCATCCCAAGGCGGGCGTTCTCTACGGAGTGGGCTACTTGCCGCTACCCTTCCTGGACATATTCGCCAAGGTCGGCGCGGCGCGCCTGGAAACCAACTTGAATACCTACAGCCGCGGCGTATGTACCGACACGGTGTACGGCAGCGGGTGCGGCGCGCCGATTCTCTCCCGCCAGAACGCCTCGGAAACCAAGGTGGCGTACGGCGCCGGCGTGCAGGCGCATTTTCTAGGGCTTGCCGTGCGCGGCGAGTACGAGCGCATCAGTTCCACGTTCGGCGACCCGGATGCCTTCATGGTCAGCGCGACCTGGACGTTCTAACACCCCGACATCCTAACCGCAGCGTGCCTGGCCCGTGACCAGCGGGCTGCGCTTGGCCGGCTAGCCGGCCGCGCCTATCCCGGCATCGTGATCGCCTATCTCGCCGTCGTGATGTTGACCGGTTCGAACCCTGGCGAGCGAGGTCAAGGACACTTCACGGCAACTTGCGTTCTTTCGTTGCCGTGATGCGAACGCCGCCGGATATCGAACTCAAGCGATGGGGCTGCAGCGGAACAATTCGATCGATGTGGACGTTTGATTCGCGGCCCTATACACGGTCACGTAGTCGATGCCGACGGCGAGCTTGATGCCCGACAGCCTGAGGTAGTTCTTGTAGCGGTCGTCATTGACGAGGTCGGTCTCGCTCGCGCCGCGCAGCGTCTTGCGGTACCAGGTCTCCACGGCATCGAGCGAATACGGGCTCTCGCCGGAAAACCGGGTGCACCAGCGTCCGAGCGTGTCGGTTCTGGAGAAATGATCCATCGCGGCCTTGCTCAAACCCGGATACACCGGCAATCCGGTTAGATTCCGGACATCGCTCGCCCGCGCCGGTGCTGGGGCGCTCAGCAGCCCGAACGCCAGCACTGCGACGAATCCAAGCCGCGGGAACGTACGGAACATCGGTGGTTACCGGCTCAATCTTCGCCCAATTGCCGAAAATCGACGCCTAGTGCCCGCAATTTACGATAAAGATGCGTTCGCTCCATACCCACCCGCTTGGCCAGCTGGCCGACCTTGCCGTTGCACAGCAGCAGCTGTTGCTGCAAATACGCCCGCTCGAATTGTTCACGCGCCTCGCGCAGCGGCAACGCCAGCAGGTCTTGCTTCACCAGGGGCTCGTCGGTGGCCAATTTCACCGCCAATTCGCGCTCGATCTCTTCGAGCCGAATCTCCTCGCCGGCGCCGAGAATGAGCACGCGTTGCACCAGGTTTTTGAGTTCTCCGACATTGCCAGGCCAGGGGTAATTGCGCAGCCGGTTCTGCGCCGCCACGCTGAAGCGGCGCAGCGGCAAGTGCTGATCGTCGACCAGCCGGTCCACGTAGAAGCGCAACAGGTCGGGAACGTCCTCGGCGTACTCACGCAGCGGCGGCACCCGCAGCGTGATGACGTTGAGGTCGGCGAGCAGATCGCGGCGGAACGGCTCGGGCGCGGCGCGCAGTTCGAAGCCCTCCTGCGCAGAGCTGATCCAGCGCACATTCAAGCCTAAGCGCTCGCGGCCGCCCACACGCGTGTAGGCGTTCTGTTCGATCGCGCCGGTGAGCGCGCGCTGCGCGTCGCCGCTCAAATCCTCGAGGCCGTTCAAGTACAAACTGCCGCCGGACGCCAGGTCGAACGCACCCAGTTCGGTCTTGCCGTCGCGCTCGCTGCCGAACAAGGCGGCTGTGGGATCGCCGCTCAAACTCGCCGCCACCACCATGAAAAAGGGCCGCGCCGAGCGCGGGCTCAAGGAATGCAGATACCGGGCGTAGGCCTCCCTCCCCGACCCCAATTCCCCCAAAAATAGTACCGGAGACGAACTGGAGGCGGCGTTCTGCACCTGCTCGCGCAATGCCTGGGTGACCCGGCTCTTGCCGATGGGCGCGGCCAAACTCGACCCTTGCGCGCGCTCGGAGAGACGCTTGCGCCGGCCGGCGTCGAGCGCCCGTTCCACGGTTCGCAGCAACTTGGTCAACGACAACGGTTTCTCGACGAAATCGAACGCGCCCAAGCGGGTGGCCTCGACCGCGGTCTCCACCGTCCCATGGCCCGACATCATGACCACGGGACAGTCGTAGCCGTCGGTCACCGACCACTCGCGCAGCAGGGTGATGCCGTCGGTATCCGGCATCCAGATGTCGAGCAGCACCAGATCCGGCACTTGCGCCGCCCGCGACGATCGAGCCTGGCTCGCATCGGCGGCCACGTCCACCTCGTAGCCTTCCTCGGACAGGATCTCCTTCAGCAGGCCGCGGATATCCGCCTCGTCGTCCACTACCAAGATTCTCGATGCGGTCATACGCGTTCTCTCCTGTGTTCGCCTTTTCGCGGTTCACGGCCCGGGACTCTGGCGTTCTCGCCCAATGGCAATAGAATCCGCACGCGGGCTCCGCCCGTGCGCTGATTATCCGCTTCAATGCGGCCGCCGTGCTCTTCCACGATTTTCTTGACGATCGCAAGCCCCAAGCCGGTACCTTTCGGCTTGCTCGTGACATACGGATCGAATACGGTGCCGAGCAAGTCGCGCTGAAACCCGGGCCCGTTGTCGGTCACGACGATCGCCACTACCTGCTTATGACCATCTTCGGCCACATGAGTTTCGATTTCCACGCGTGCCCCCGGCCGGCCCTCCAGCGCCTCCAACGAATTGGTCACCAGATTGTTCAATATCTGGCGGATCCGGATGCGGTCGGCCGAGAGGGTCGGCAAGGTGGGGCTCAACGACAATTTGAGCTCGGCGGCGCTCGCCTGCACCTGAACTCGATACAGGTCCACCACCTCGGTGATCAGCTGATTCAGATCGAAGCGCGAGAAATGCATGTCGGGCGCGCGCGCATATTCGCTGAAAGCGTTCACCATCTGTTTCATCGCCTCCACCTGGGCCACGATGGTATGGGTGGCGCGCTCGAGGATTTGGCCGTCCTCGGCGTTCATGCTGCCCGAGAACTTGCGTTGGATGCGCTCCGCGGACAGCTGGATGGGCGTCAGCGGATTCTTGATCTCGTGCGCCAGACGCCGCGCCACCTCGCCCCAGGCCGCGTCGCGCTGCGCTTGCAGCAGCGTCGTGATGTCGTCGAACACCAGCACCACGCCGGGCGCGCCGATGTCGTTCGGCAACGCCGTGCAGGCGCACATCAGCACGCGCTTGCCCGAATCCGACAACAGGTCGATTTGCTCGCGCCAGTCGAGCTGTTCGGAGCCTAAGCGCTGCTGCACCGCGCTCAAGAACTGCGTGAACAAGGTGCTGTCGCTGATGGCCGCGTCGAACCGCGTGCCCACCGCCGCCTCGAGGTCGACGCCCAGAATGGCGCTCGCCGCCTGGTTGGCCGTGCGCACCGTCAAATCTGCCTCGAGAGACACCACGCCCGTCGACAGGCGGGCGAGGATGACGGCGAGTCCCGCGCGCTCGGCTTCCACCGCCTGCTGACTGCGGCGCGTCTCCTCGCGGGCGCGCCCCAGGCGCTTGGTCATGTCGTTGAACGAGGTGACCAGAAAGCCCAGCTCGTCGCGCGACGGCAGCGGCAGCTTGGTGTCGTAATTGCCCTTGGCCACCGCCCGTGTTCCCGCGATCAGGTCCTGCACCGGCTGCACCAAACGCTGCGCGGCGAAGAACGCGCCGTAGACGGCCGCGATCAAGGACATCAACACCACGAAGGACAGGATCAACACGAAGGTGGACTTGAGCGGTTGGCGCAGCTGCACCAGGTTGGCGTACTGCGTGTACGATCGCTGCACGGTGTCGGCGAGCTGCGAGAGCTGTTGCGGCACCGGATACAACGCGATCAAGACACGCGCGCCGCTGGCGCCGCTGCCCTCGAGCGGCGAGGCCGCGCGAATCACATAGCCGCCGACCGCATCCGTATCCAGGCTCACGTAGGGGCGGCCGCGGCGAACCTGCAGCATCATCTCGTCGGTGGCCGGCACCGGCAGCGTGTCCATGGGGCGATCCGAGCTGGTCGCGATGATCCGCGTCTGCGCGCCCACCACCGTGAATTCCAGTGCGGTGCTCTCGCGCCGTTCGCGATCCAGAGTACCGATCAATTCGAAGTCGGACAGCGGCGACAGCTCGTGCGCGACCACCTGCGTGTGCTGCAGGAATTCGCGCACGCGCACCTCGAGGGCGGCGTGCGACAGCTCGCGCGTGTCCTTCAACCCCTGGCTGACTTCGATCTCGAACCAGCTGTCGATGCCGCGATTGAGGAACTGCAGCGAGAAATAATACACGATCAGAATCGGCGCCACCGCGAGCGCGCTGAAGATCGCGACCGTGCGGCCCTTGAGCCGCGAGCCCGGCACATGCCTGCGGTAATCGCGCACCAGGCGGGTGAGCTTGGCGGCCAGCAACACGAACAGCGTGATGAGGCCCGTGATGTTGATGAGCAAGATCCATGGCAGCCACCTGTCGAACAGCGCCGAGTTCTGCGCGGCGGCCCCCAGCAGATACAGCGCGACCAACCACAGCACGACGCCGAAGGTGCCCAGCACCGTCGAACCGTACTTGCGCGTTACGGCTGCAAGGTCCATGTGTACCAGTCGCTGTCGCGATGCCATTCGCTGACCCAGAACATCAACACCCGCAATGAGAACGGTACCGTACCGTAATCCAGCTTGGCGCGGACATTGGCCTCGTAGCGGCGGTCCGGCGTGACCAGAGACTTGTCCAACACCGGCAGGCTGTGAACTTCGGACAATTGCTCGAGAGCGGCGTCGATCGTGCCGAGAGATTCCTGTTGACCGCTGTTATCGTTGCGCAGGATGAAGCGCGCACTCACCGCATTGTATTGCAGGCGGTACCGCTGAGTCAGTTCCGCGACCCGCGAGTTCGGCAGCAGCTGCCGCACGCGCTCGATGTCGAGGTCCAGTTCCAGGGTGAGCGGCACGCCCTCGGCCAGCCCACGCCGCACGGCGTCGCTCACCGGGAGGTCCAAGCGCGCATTCAGATGATAGACGCCGTCCTGCAGCTCCAGGTCGGCAGAACGCACTTCGAAGCGCCCCTCGAGGCCGTCGGCGGCCGCGGGTGCCGGCGCGAGCGCGCTCGTCAGCATGGCAAGCAGCAGCGTCGCGACCAACGACGGGCGGCCCGCCGGTGCGGCGGCGCGCGCGAGTCGCAAAATACTCGATGGCACGGCGTTCATGGCTCGATCGCGTTCATTGCTTGATCAAGGCAGCATAATAGAAGCCGTCGGCACCCGCCTCCCCGGGGAGAATCTGCCGCCCGCAGCCATCCGCCTCGCCGAACCCCGGCCAACCCGGCCAGCTCTCCGGCGGTACGATGTTGGCATCCGGCGTGCCCTCGAGGAATGCCGTGACGACGTCCCGGTTCTCGCTGCGGGTCACCGTGCAGGTGGCGTACACCAGCCGGCCGCCCGGCGCCAGCATGCGCCAGGCCGCGGTCAGCAAACGTGCCTGCAACAAGGGCAGCTTGTCGATTTCAGCCGGCGACTTGCGCAACCGAATATCCGGGTGGCGCCGTATCACACCGAGCGCCGAGCAGGGCGCGTCGAGCAGTATCCGGTCGAACGGCACGCCGTTCCACCACGCCTCCGGTGCGCTCGCATCATTGACGATCACCTCGGCATGCAAATTGCCGCGCGCCAGGTTGTCCTGCACTCTCGCCAGGCGCTGCGGGTCGATGTCCACGGCGGCCAGGGTTTCGAGGTTGGGCTCGCGCTCGGCGATCAACGCCGTCTTACCGCCCGGCGCTGCGCACGCATCCAGCACTCGTTGACCCGCCGCCAACTCCAGCGGGAAGGCGACGCATTGCGCCCCCAGGTCCTGCACCGACACCAAGCCGTCGGCGAACCCCGGCAACTCATGCACGTCGTGCGGCGCATCGAGCACCACCGCGAACGGCACGCGCGCTTCCGTGCGGGCCTCGATGCCCGCCCTACGCAGGGCCTCCACATAATCGTCCGCGGTCGTGCGCCGGCTGTCGACGCGCAACCACATCGGCGCCTGGGTATCGCCCGCAGCCAACAACTGCGTCCAACGTACCGGCCAGTCGGCGCGGTAACGGTCGGCGAGCCACACGGGCGAGGCATGTCGAGTTGCCGGATTGCGCGCGATCTCCGCGTCCACCACCTTGCGCTCGCGCAGGTAACGGCGCAGCACCGCGTTGATGAGGCCGCTCGCGCGTGCCGCGTCGGTGGCCTTCGCGGTTTTCACCGCCGCGTCGACCACGGCATATTCCGGTGTGCGCGCATCCTCGATTTCGAACAGCGCCACCGACAAGAGCGCGCGCACCAACAGGTCCAGCGACCTGACCGGCTGCGACAACAGCTTGCCGAGAATCGCCTCGTGCCGGAAATAGCCCCGAATCGCGCCATAGCTCAAGGACCGCACCGACGGTGCCAGGGCGGCCGGCGCCGTGGCCAGGGCGTCGTGCAAAGCCGCATCTAGGGTCACGCCCTCGCGCAAGATCCGTGCCACCGCGTAGGCGGCGAGCGAACGCGCACCGGCGGCGGCGCCGTTCATGGCGCGCACGCAAATCTCACGCCGCCCAAGCGTTGCGCCCTGATGAATTCACGCGCCGCCAGCGGTTTGCGCCCCGCGAGTTGCAGACGCAGAATCCGCAGAGCGCCTCGGCCGCACGCGACGTCGATGCCGTCGTTCGACGCCTCGAGCACCGTGCCCGGCGCAGGCGCCCCGGTGGTTGCGGCGGCCTCGATCGATGTGGCTGCGCCGAATGCCGGCGGCGCCAGCTCCGCCTCCCATACGCGCAGCTGGGCGCCATCGAGCAGGGTCTGCGCGATCGGCCAGGGATTGAAGGCGCGCACTTGACGCAGCACGCGCTCTGCATCGTTGCGCCAGTCGATCACTGCGTCAGCCTTGTTGATCTTTTCGGCGTAAGTGACGCCGACCTCCGGCTGTGGCTGCTCCCGCGCGACTCCGTTGGCCACCGCGTCCAGCGTCTCGACGATCAGCTCACCGCCGAGCGCGGCGAGCCGATCGTGCAGCGTTCCGCCGGTTTCGCGAGTTCCGATGTCCAAGGAACGCACGGCCAGCATGGGACCGGTATCGAGGCCCGCCTCCATGCGCATGATGGTGATGCCGGTGAATCTGTCGCCGGCCAGCAGCGCGCGCTGAATGGGCGCGGCGCCGCGCCAGCGGGGCAGCAGCGAGGCATGGATGTTGAAGCAGCCGAGCGTGGGAGCCGCCAGCGCGCCGGGAGGCAGGATGAGTCCATACGCAGCCACCACCAGCGCATCCAAGTCCAGGCCGCGCAGTGCCGCCTCTGCGTCAGGGGTTTTGAAGCTTCGCGGCTGGTGCACGGGAATCCCTAGTTCGAGCGCCCGCTGTTTCACGGCGCCGAGATGCGTGACCTGCCCGCGCCCGGCGGGGCGATCCGGCTGCGTGAATACCGCCACGATCCTGTGAGCGGACCGCGCCAGAGCGTCGAGGGCAGGGACCGCAAACGGCGGGGTGCCGGCGAAGCCCAGCTTCAAAGACCTCTGAACGACGTTCAACTTACTCTTACAGAGCCGGCCGGGACGTGCGTGGCATCGCTACGCCGCTCGCCGGAGCGCCGGGGATCGCCACCCCGGAACCCGCCCGGGAGTCGCCCCGCTGCTTGCGCTCTTTTTCGAGCCGCCGGCGAATCAGCTGACGCTTGAGCTCGGACAGATAGTCGACGAAAAGCTTACCTTCGAGATGGTCCATCTCATGTTGAATGCAGACCGCGAGCAGCCCCTCGGCATCCATTTCGAATGCCTGGCCACAGGTTCCCAAGGCGCGAACACGGATATGCGTCGCCCGTTGCACCTTCTCGTAGATGTCGGGCACCGACAAGCATCCCTCTTCGCCGGGACCCCGGCCTGAGGCGCTCACGATCTCCGGGTTGATGAACACCAACGGCTGATTGCGCTCATCGCTCACGTCGAGCACCAGCACGCGACGGTGCACGTCTACCTGGGTTGCCGCAAGGCCGATGCCCTTCGCCGCATACATCGTCTCCAACAGATCGCCTGCCAACTGACGCACCCCATCGTCGACCACGTCGATCGGCTTCGCCGTCTTCCTGAGACGGGGATCGGGATACTCGAGAATTGCCAGCTTGGTCATGGGAGTTATGAGAGAGATGTCGTGTTTTCGGCCGAAGATTGTTGCTAAAGTTCCGCCGCTGCTTAACTTAATGCCCAATACGATCGCGCAGATGGCGGGGTAATCGGCAAAAACGGGCAATACGTCCCAGTCTTTGGCGGCAGGCCGGCAGTATACCAGCCGGCCTGCGACCATAAGTTGTGTCAAGGGAGCGAACGAATGCAAGGCCATCAATTTTTTGCCCTGGTTTTATCAGTCGCGATGGTGGCGGGGTGCCGCACCGAGCGGCCGCCGGAGGCACCGGTGCCACTGGCGACGACTGAGACCAATATCAAGGGCACGGTCGTCGGCGACGACCGCACCGCCATGGAGGCCGCAATCGATGCCGGTCCCTCAGGCGCGTCCCCGTCGGAATCGGGCACCGTGGGCGGTGCCGGCCCGGTGCTCGCGCCCGGCGCTCCCGACAGCTACGTCGTCAAGCGCGGCGACACCCTGTGGGGTATCGCCAAGGTCTTCCTGCGCGATCCCTGGTTTTGGCCCGAGATCTGGCAGGTCAATCCGCAGATCCAAAATCCCCACCTCATCTATCCGGGCGACACCCTGCGGCTGGTGTACATCGACGGCAAGCCGCGTGTCATGGTGCAGCGCGGCATGATCGAGCGGGGCGGCCAGGCGCGCGTCGAACCCCGGGTGCGCAGCGAGCCGTTGGAAGCGGCGGTGACCACCATACCGTACGAGACCGTGGCGGCCTTCATGTCGAAGCCATCGGTGCTGGCGAACGAACAGATCAAGAGCGCGCCCTACATCCTCGCCAGCCGTGATACCCATGTCGTCATCTCCGACGGCGATGTCGTGTACGCCCGCGGCTTTTCGAGCCCGGCGGCCACGGGTACGCACTACAACATCATTCGGGTGGGAGACGCGCTGCGCGATCCCGACGATAACCACATCATGGGCTACGACGGCATTTTCACGGGTTCAGGACATGTGACGCGAGGCGGCGATCCCACCACCTTGATCGTCACCGAGTCGGCGCGCGAGACGGTCCCGGGCGACAAATTGTTCGCCGGCGGCGCGGATGTCGCACTCGACTTCATCCCCAGCGCCCCCAAGGTCAAAGTCGATGGGCGCATCATGGCGGTCTCGGACGGCGTCACCGTCATCGGCCAATACCAGGTTGTGGTCATCAACCGCGGCGCCCGCGACGGGCTTACCCCGGGCAACGTGCTGGCGGTATTGGATGTCGGCGGCACGGTGCGCGATACCGTCAACAAGGGCTACCTGGGTGGAATGTCCCGCCTGACCGCGAAGAACGTACGACTGCCGGATGAACGGGCCGGCACGTTCATGGTGTTCAAGACCTTCGACCGGATCAGCTACGGGCTCATCATGGAGGCCAAAGACATCATCCGCGTCGCCGATCGGGTCGAAAACCCGTAGCGCGCACCCGGCCGGCGGTCGGGCCGCGCGGCCGCCGAGGATGCCTAACGTCCGTCGCGCGGCGAATCCAGAGGATGCCGCCAGATATCAGCGCTGCGGGCTCGGCGCAGCGCGTTCATCATCCGTTCAATGTGGGAAGGCGACGACTCGCTGGCATGGACCACCCTCGCTCGCGCCCCGGGCCTCGATGCCACCGTCCTGGCCCGCGCCCTCGAGATCTTGGGGCAGCCGAGTGCGCTGATCGGCGCAGCACCCGCCGAGTACGAACGGGCAGGGATAGCCGGGCCGGCGCGCGCCTTCCTCGCGGGTGCCGCAGCCATCGCCGGACTCGCGGAGCGTCGGTGGCTGGACAGCCCCCACCACTACGTGGTGCCCTTTAACGATGCCCACTATCCCCTACTGCTGCGCTCGCTGCCGCATTGCCCGCTCGTGCTGTACGTCTGCGGCCGCCTCGATGCCCTGTCGGATCCCCAATTGGCCATCGTTGGCAGCCGCAATCCCACCCGCCAGGGCAGGGACACGGCCTTCGATTTCGCGCAATACCTCGCGCAGCGCGGATTGGGCATCACCAGCGGGCTGGCCGAAGGAATCGACACCTGGGCACACCGCGGCGCGCTCGAGGGGCAAGGGATCACTCTCGGCGTGCTCGGTACCGGCATCGACCAAACCTACCCGCCCGGCAATGCCCACCTCCATCGAGAGATCCGGCTCCAGGGGGCTCTCATCAGCGAATTCCCCTTGGGGACGCCGCCGCGCCGCAGCAATTTTCCGCAGCGCAACCGCCTCATCGCGGCCTTGAGTCTGGGCACCCTGGTGGTCGAAGCGGCTCGTCGCTCAGGCTCGCTGATTACCGCGCGGCTGGCAAACGCCTATGGCCGGGATGTATTCGCAGTCCCCGGTTCCATCCACAATCCCTTGAGTCGCGGCTGCCATGAGCTCATCAAGTCGGGCGCGACGCTGGTCGAAACCGCGGATGACATATTGAGCGAGTTGAACTTTTCTGCCTTTTTTTCCAGTGACTTCCCCGCCTCGCCGGCCGGCTCCAAGCAGCCGCCGCCTACATCGGGCATGGACAAGGATCACAAAATCTTGTTAGATGCGCTCGGCTTTGATCCTGTGGACCTCGATACATTGGTCGTGCGTACCGGATTCAAACCAGAAGCCGTGTCCTCGATGGTGTTGATCCTCGAGCTAGAAGGCCACGTTCAGGCCGCCCCCGGGGGCCGCTACTCCCGAGTCGCCTACAGGAGAGCCGGAGGTGAAAGATAACGTTCTCGATCTGCTCATATATCTTTTCGAGAATTACATGAGTGCCGACGATGAACCGCGGCCGGACCGAAATACCTTGAAACTCGAGCTGGACAAGGCGGGATTCGCCGAGCCCGACATCGAACGCGCATTGGAATGGCTGGACGGATTGTCGGGCGAGCAACTGGGCAAGGTCGCCGAAGCCACCGCCCGCGCGGTGCGCATATTCAACGGTCAGGAGCTGCTGCGACTCGATACCGATGTGCGAGGCTATTTGATGTATTTGGAGAATGTGCGGATTCTGTCCGCCACGCAGCGCGAGCTGGTCATCGATCGATTGATGGCGCTCGAGGCCGATGAAATCGACATAGAACAGGTGAAATGGGTCGTTCTTATGGTGCTGTTCAGCCAACCTGGCCAAGAGTCCGCTTACGCTCAAATGGAAGACCTGGTCTTCGAAGAGCGCTCTGACGCATTGCACTAGCCGACCCTAGTACACCATTTTGGGCAGCAATCTCGTTATCGTGGAATCGCCTGCCAAGGCGAAGACCATCAAGAAGTATCTGGGCAAGGACTTCGAGGTGCTCGCCTCCTATGGACACGTGCGCGACCTGGTGCCGAAGGAAGGCGCGGTCGACACCGAGCATCACTTCGCGATGAAGTATCAGGTGGTCGAGCGCAATCAAAAGCACGTCGACGCCATTTCCCGGGCATTGAAGAAAGCCAGCTCCTTGTTTCTGGCGACCGACCCCGATCGCGAGGGCGAGGCCATTTCATGGCACTTGTACGAGCTCTTGAAATCGCAGGGTGCGCTCGAGGGCAAGTCGGTGCAGCGCGTGGTGTTCTATGAGATCACCAAGAACTCGGTGCGCGAGGCCATGGCGCAGCCCCGGGAACTGTCGGTGGACCTGGTGAACGCGCAGCAGGCGCGGCGCGCCCTCGATTTCCTGGTGGGCTTCAATCTGTCGCCGCTGCTCTGGAAAAAAGTCCGGCCGGGACTCTCGGCGGGCCGGGTGCAGAGCCCGGCGCTGCGCATGATCTGCGAGCGCGAGGACGAGATCGCAGCGTTCGTCGCGCGCGAATACTGGACCATCGACGCCGAACTCGAACATTCGGAACAGAAATTCCCGGGCAAGCTGGTCGAATATGCCGGTGCCAAGGTCGAGCAATTCAGCTTCACCACCTCGGAAGCGGCGCACGCCGTGGAGCGCACGCTGCGCGAGGAGGCTCGAGGCGTGCTCACGGTGCTGGAAATCGACCGCAAGCAGCGGCGCCGCAACCCGGCCGCGCCCTTCACCACCTCCACGCTGCAACAGGAAGCGGCGCGCAAGCTGGCGTTCAGCGCGCAGAAAACCATGCGTGTCGCCCAGCAATTGTACGAAGGCGTCGACATCGGCGATGGCCAGGTGGGGCTCATCACGTACATGCGCACCGATTCGCTCAACCTCGCCCAGGAGGCGATCGGGCAGATCCGCGCAGTGATCGCCAAACTGTACGGCAAGGAAGGCCTCGCCGATGAAGTACGGGTCTACAAGACCAAATCGAAGAACGCGCAGGAAGCGCACGAGGCCATCCGCCCGACGTCGGCGGAGATCGTGCCGGCGGACATCGAAAAATATCTGGATTCCGATCAGTTTCGTCTGTACTCGCTGATCTGGAAGCGCACCGTCGCGTGTCAGATGGCGCCGGCCGTGTTCGATACCGTGGCCGTCGAATTGCTGGCGGGCACCGGCGGCCGTGACGGCGGCGGCGAGGATGCGCAGGGCTCGCCGGCGGCGGCGGGCGGCGCCAAGCGCACCGTGCTGCGCGCCAACGGCTCGACGTTGGTGAAACCCGGCTACATCTCGGTGTACCAGGAAGGCATGGACGACGTCGTTCAGGACGATTCCGACCATGTATTGCCGCCGATGAAGGAAGGCGATCACGTCAAACTGATCGGCGTGGTGCCGACCCAGCACTTCACCGAACCGCCGCCGCGCTTCTCCGAGGCCTCGCTGGTCAAGGCACTGGAGGAGTACGGCATCGGGCGCCCCTCGACCTACGCGTCCATCATCTCGACGCTGCGCGACCGCGCGTACGTCGACATCGAGAGTCGCCGCTTCACGGCCACCGACATCGGCAAGATCGTCAGCCGCTTCCTGACGCAGTACTTCACCACCTACGTCGACTACGACTTCACGGCGAAAATGGAAGATTCCCTCGACGCCGTGGCCAGCGGCGAACAGGAGTGGGTGCCGCTGCTGGAGAGATTCTGGAAGCCGTTCATCGATCTCGTGACTCACACCGAGGCTTCCGTGAGCCGCGAGGAAGTCGCTCAGGCGCGCGAGTTGGGCGTCGATCCGGTCAGCGGCAAACCGATGACGGTGCGCATGGGCCGTTTCGGGCCCTTCGTCCAGATCGGCACCAAGGACGACGAGGACAAGCCGAAATTCGCCGGGCTGCGCCCCGGACAGAAGATGGATTCGATTACCTTTGCCGAAGCCATCGAGCTGTTCAAGCTGCCGCGCAAGCTCGGGCTCACCGCCGGCGGCGAGGAAATCATAACCAACGTCGGGCGCTTCGGCCCCTACGTGAAATACGGCGCGAAGTATGTGTCGCTGAAGACGGACGATCCGTACGAGATCACGCCCGAGCGCGCGCTCGAAGTCATCAAGGAAAAGGAGATCGCGGACGCCAACCGCTTGATCCTGGATTTTCCGGACGCCAAGATCCAAGTGTTGAACGGCCGCTACGGTCCGTACATCACGGACAAGGAGCGCAACGCGAAGATTCCCAAGGAGCGGGATCCGAAGAGCTTGACGCTCGAGGAATGCCAGGCGTTGCTGGCGGCCGCGCCGGTGCGTACGTTCGGCAAGTGGGGCAAGAAAAACGCTCGCGGCTCGGCGGCCAAGAGCAAGAACGGCAAGGGCGCGGCGAAGACGGCCGCACCGGCAGCGGGTGCCGCGGCAGCTGCGCCGGCGGCCGGCGCGAAGAAACCGCGGGCGAAAGCCCCCGCAAGAGCCGCGGCGAACGCGGCTGCGGGCGCGCCGACCAAGCTGGCTGCGAAGGCCTCCAAAACGGCGGCGAACAAGAAAGCGCCGGTCGAATCGGCAGCCGCGGGGACGCCCTCGAAAGCCAAGGCCGCCGCCAAAAAGAGCCCCGCTAAAAAGCAGTCCTAAATGGCCATGGCCGACTCGAGCACGACAGCAGACTCATCCCCGGCATACGTACCCGTCGTCCTGGATTACTTGAACGCCTTGCACGACCGCATTACCGCGGCCGTTGAGGCGCTGGACGCGGCGACCTTTCGCCGCGACGAGTGGCAGCGTCCGGAAGGCGGCGGCGGCGAGAGCCGAATCTTGAGCGAAGGCAGTGTGTTCGAGCGCGCGGGAGTGTCGGTTTCGCACGTGTTCGGCGCCCAGATGCCCGCGTCCGCATCGAACTTGCGGCCGGAAATCGCCGGCGCCCCGTTCGAAGCCATGGGACTGTCGCTGGTGTTCCATCCGCGAAACCCCTATGCACCCACCACCCACTGCAACGTGCGATTCCTGGTGGCGACGCCGCCCGACGCGCCGCCGGTGTGGTGGTTTGGCGGCGGCTTCGATCTCACACCGTACTATCCCTTCGAGGAGGACGTGCTGCATTGGCATCGCACCGCTCAGGCCGCCTGCGAGCCGTTCGGGCCCGGCGTGTACGATCGATACAAAGACTGGTGCGATCGGTATTTTTTCCTGCCGCATCGGAATGAAACGCGCGGCGTCGGCGGATTGTTCTTCGACGACTTCAACGACGGCGGCTTCGCGCATTCCTTCAGCTTCATGCGCAGCGTCGGCGACCATTTCCTCGACGCCTACCTGCCCATCGTGCAGCGGCGGCTGAACCAGCCCTGGGGACAGCGGGAGCGCGATTTCCAACTCTACCGGCGCGGTCGGTACGTCGAGTTCAACTTGGTTTACGACCGCGGCACCCTGTTCGGCTTGCAATCCCGCGGCCGCACCGAATCCATTCTGATGTCCATGCCGCCGCTGGTGCGCTGGGATTACGATTGGCGGCCCGAGCCCGGCTCGCCCGAGGCGCGGCTGTACGATGACTTCCTGCGCCCGCGGGCCTACCTCACGGAGCTGGCAGAGTGAGCGGCGCTGGAACCCGTGTCGGCGATGGCAACGCGACCCATCGAGTTCCGCCGTAGGCGGCGCACCGTACCCCGCCGTCGCTACCCCGGGATTGCAATCCTCTCGATCACGCAGGCGAGTGTTTCCTCCCCCAAAGACAGGTAGACGTGTTGCTCGCTGACGGTCAGCGACCAGCTCATGCGCCGTTCGAGTTTCGCGGCGAGGGCCTGCAGCCAGGCGCGATCCAGCGCATATATTTCCAGCGACTCGGCGCGATGGATGCGTTCGCCCGCGAGGCGCGCCAACCAAGGCCCCGGATCCTTGTGCGTGTAGACCACCACCCGCGGCGCGGCCTTGCTCGCGCGATGCAAGCGCGTCGCCTCGGGAGCGCCCACATCGATCCACACCTGCAAGAGGCCGGTGAGATCTCGGACCGCGACGGTCGGTTCATCGGGCTCGAACAGGCCGTTCGAGAACGCGATTCCCTCCGTGTACTCGAAACAGTAGGCGAGCACGCGCGTCAGAAAATAGTCTGCGCTCTCGGACGGATGCCGCGCGACCCGCAGTTCCAACGCCTGGTAGATGCCGCGGTCCGAGTCGGCGAGCTCGATGTTGAACAGGTAGATGGTAGCGCCGAGCGCCATGGCGCACCTTGCACGGGTTCGAACGGCATTGCGCCGGGCGGGCACTTTAGCAGACAGCTGCCGACGCGCGCACTCAGCCGGTGGGGCCGGCCCTCATCCGCCGGCGGCCCGCGTACTGCGACGTAATTTCGACGCCGCCCTCCGAGACAGGCACAATGCCAGCCGCGATGAACTACAGACATCTCTACCACGCCGGAAATTTCGCCGACATCGCCAAGCACCTGGGCTTGCTGTACTGCCTCGATGCCCTGAAACGCAAGGACTCGCCTTTTTTTGCGATGGATACCCACGCCGGGCGGGGTTTCTACGATATGCAGGCGGCGGAAGTGCAAAAATCCGGCGAGGCCGAGCGCGGCATTCAGCGCCTGATCGAAAAAGGCCTGGGTATCGCGGTATTGGCCGAATATTTCGGCGCCATCCGCGGTCGCCGCGGCAAGCGCCTGGCGCGCTATCCGGGCTCGCCCGCCCTCATTGCCGACAGCCTGCGGCCGCAGGATCGCGCCCTGTTCGTCGAATTGATGCCGGCGGAGGCGCGTGCCGCCGAGCGCGAGATCGAGTCCTCGGGCCGGGTGCGCACGGAAATCGGCGACGGCTACGCGGCGCTCAAGGCATTTCTGCCGCCGGACGAGCGGCGCGGTCTGGTGCTCATCGATCCTCCGTACGAGAGCCTCGATGAGCTGAAAACCATGCTGCGAGCGTTCGCCGAGGCGTACCGGCGTTGGCCGAGCGGTTGCTACCTCATGTGGTATCCCATCCGCAGCGCAACGCAGCGCGAGATGGTGCATACCCGATTCGAGGCGTTGCGCATTCCGAAAATGTTGTTCGCCGACCTGGCCATCCACCCCGACGATGCGGGCATCGGTCTCGCGGGCAGCGGCCTCATGATCGTGAACCCGCCTTACGGCGCGGACGAGTACCTGCGCAAAGCCTACGCGGCAGTCCACGACGTCATCGCCGCGCCGGGCTCGGGTTACGTCGAAGTCGCGCGCCTGACGCCGGAGCGAATGGCACAATGATCCTTAACTTTTTGAAGGAGTCGAACCATGCACCCGAACGCGCTGCGCGAACATCTCGAGACATTGCACGACGAGCTCGCCGCCGCGAGCGAGGTCGACCCTCGCTCGAAACAGTTGCTCGGCGAGATCATGCAAGACATCCGGCGTTTGATGGAGCGTTCCGCGGCTGCCGCGTCGCCGACGACGGGCGCAGGAGCGCAGGATATTGCCGGGGGACCGGATGCGAGGCCCCTGACGGATCCGTCTCTCACCGCCGACGAGACGTCGCTGCCCGATCGACTGGAACAGATCGCCGTGCAATTCGAAGTCGATCATCCGACGCTGGCGGCGAGCTCGCGGCGGCTGGTGGATCTACTCGGCAAGGTAGGACTGTAACCCACGCTCAAACCCGCCGCGCACGCGGATCTCAAGGAGTCCATTCGATGGCGCCGAGCACTTGGGAGGCGACGCCTTCGACCGCCCTGTTGCCGGTATTCGGACCCCGTTCGAGCACGGCGAGACTGCCGTGGTTGGGGACAGGCACGATCATGCCTCGATAGCCGTGCTCGTCGAATCGCACGGAGCGCTTCACCGGCTCGTGCGCGAGCACCATGACCGTGACGGGGCCGCTGTCGGTTTGCACCACCAAGTGCGGCACCACATGTCCCCGGAATGGGCAACTATTGGCATAGCTGACGAGACCGGCGCTGGGTTTGAGCCGCACGTGCGCTTCGCGCAACACCTGGTCGAGCTTCGGCTGCGGCACCGCGACATCCGTGCGGGCCCACGCATCCGGTTCCTCGGCCATATGGCTCACGACGTCCGCGGCCAAACTCGAGCCCGGCGCGGCGATCCACAGGCCGCCTGCGACCAGCACACCCGCCAGGACGCTGGCGGCGATGGCGAACGCGCGGCGCCGCGTTCGCTGCGGGCTGCCGGCTCGCCGCCGGGAGGCCGCGAACGGCAGAACGACGCCGGCGGGCGCTGCCCCGAGCGCATCGACGTTCACGTGCAGGGCACGCTCGAGACGGCCTTCGAAGCGCAACAGCCGCTGCGTGTACTCCGAACAGTCGCGGCACGCGGCGGCGTGCGCGCGCAGCTGCGCGCCCGGATGCAGCGGATCCGCAAAAATAGCCCTTCTGTAATCGGCGCAATCCATCATTCTTCCGGATCCATGCGGGTGTCCTCGCCGCAGGACGCGCGCAGTTGCTTGCGGGCACGAAATAGACGTGTGAGCACCGCCGCGTTGGACAGCTCGAGCTCCGCGGCGATTTCCGCGGTCGAGTAGCCCATCAACACCTGCAGCGCCAATGGCTCGCGGTATTCCTGCGGGAGCCTGAAAATCGCGGCGCGCATTTCCGCAAGGTCGCTATCGTCGCGCTCGGCCAACATCGGCTCTTCCTTGGCGATCAAATCCTCGACATCGAGAGTGACGAAGCGCTTGCGTTCGAACGTCCGGGCATATTCGCGGCGAATGATGGTCAGAAACCACGGTTTGGCGGCGCTCTCCTGCAGCAGGGAATCCCGCGCCTTCCAGGCCCGCAACAGGGCTTCCTGCACCACGTCCTCGGCCAAGGCGCGGTCGCGCGACAGCCAGAAGGCGAATCGCAGCAGGTCGGGACGTAGGGACTGGCAAAGCGCCTGAAAGCGAGCGCGCTTTTGATTTCCGCCCACCAGGTCCTTCATGTATAAATCAGCACCCGACTTGAGATATGGTCCCGGCGATCTTACCGCGTTGGCCTGACGCGCCGCCGCCCGCGTCGGCCTTTGGGTTTCCCGGGACGTTAGTGCAGAATTGTAGCCGATGCTTGGAGTCACTTTGAGATGACCGGAGATCCCATCAATTCATTTCCGCATACCCGGCTGCGCCGCATGCGGCGCGACGAGTTCTCCCGCCGTTTGATGCGCGAGACGCAGCTCAGCGTCGACGCCCTGATTTATCCGCTTTTCGTGGTCGAAGGCGAGAATCAGCGGCAGCCCATTGCATCGATGCCGGGCATCGAGCGGGTGTCGATCGACGAATTGCTGCGTGAATGCGCCGCCCTGGTGAAGCTCAAAGTCCCGGCCATCGCCCTGTTTCCGGTCACGCCGAAAGAAAAGAAATCGCTGGATGCCCGGGAAGCCTGGAACCCGGACGGCATCGCGCAACGGGCCGTGCGCGCGGTCAAAGCGGAGTTTCCGAACTTGGGCGTCATCACCGATGTGGCCCTGGATCCGTTCACGACCCACGGCCAGGACGGGCTGATCGACGGCAATGGCTACGTCCAGAACGATTTGACAGTTGAAACCCTGGTACGCCAGGCGCGCTCCCACGCAGATGCCGGCGCCGACGTCGTCGCCCCGTCGGACATGATGGACGGGCGCATTGCGGCCATTCGCGGCGCCTTCGAGACCGCCGGCTTGGTGCATACGCGAATTCTGGCCTATGCCGCGAAGTACGCCTCCAGCTTCTACGGTCCGTTTCGCGACGCCGTCGGATCCGCGGCGCAACTCGGCAGCGGCGGCAAGCACACCTATCAGATGGACCCCGCCAATTCGAACGAGGCGCTGCGCGAAGTGGCGCTCGACATCGCCGAAGGCGCGGACATGGTGATGATCAAACCGGGGCTGCCCTATCTCGACATCGTCAGACGCGTCAAGGACGAGTTCGGAATGCCGACGTTCGTGTACCAGGTCAGCGGCGAATACTCGATGATCATGGCGGCCGCGCGCAATGGCTGGATCGACGAAAAAGCGGTCGCGCTGGAGGCGCTGGTTTCCATCAAGCGAGCCGGCGCCGACGGCATCCTGACGTACTTCGCCAAGCGGGCCGCGGAGTGGTTGAGGCAGTGATGCCGACGTATCAGTCCGGCGTCGCCGGCGCCGACGCTCCCGATCAATACGGCGTCGCCGGCCACCCAGTCTCGCATAGCTGGTCGCCGTTCATTCACGGAATGTTCGCCAAGTCGACGGCGCAGAACCTCATCTATAGGCTGTTCGACATTACGCCCGAGGACTTCCGCCGCGACATTCTCAAGCTGTTCACCGGCGGCGTGCGCGGGCTCAATGTCACGCTGCCGCACAAGCAGGCGGCGGCGGAACTGGTCAACGAACTCACCCCTCGGGCGGCACGCGCCCAAGCGGTCAACACGATTGCCTTCTTCGAGGACACGACGCTGCTCGGCGACAATACCGATGGTCTCGGACTCACGGCGGATCTGGAGCGCAACATGAAACTGGATCTCGCCGATAAGCGGGTGCTGATCCTGGGCGCCGGCGGCGCGGTGCGCGGCGTGCTGGGGCCGCTGCTCGAACGAGAATTGCGCGAAGTCGTCATCGCCAATCGAACGCCGGCCAAAGCGCAAAAGCTGGCCGCGGAATTCGCCGATCTGGGAGCCATTCGCGGTTGCGGATTCTCGGAGCTCGGCGGTTCCACGTACGATCTCATCGTCAACGCGACGTCGGCCAGCCTGCAGGGGGACATGCCGGCGCTGCCGGACGGCTTGGTCGGCGAAGCAACGGTGTGCTACGACATGGCCTATGGCCGCGGCCAAACGCCGTTCACGGCGTGGGCAGAATCGCAGGGCGCGGCCCGGGCGTGCAAGGGTTGGGGCATGCTGGTCGAACAGGCGGCCGAGTCATTCCTGTTGTGGCGCGGGATTCGTCCCCCCACGCAGCCCGTCTTGGACGCCCTCGCCCGACACGCCTGAGCCTTCCCGGTCCGCGCGGTGCGCATCCTTGATCTTCACGTAGTGATGCGCGCTGTACAGCAGGCGTTCTATTTCGGCGACCGTCAACTCGCGGGCTCGTTTGGCCGGATTGCCGAGATACAAGCCGTGAGAGGCGAGGCGCTTGCCGGGCGGTACGACGCTGCCGGCCGCGACGATGACCTCATCCTCGATCACGGCGCCATCGAGTATCACGGCGGCCATGCCGATCAGGCAGCGATGGCCGATACGCGCCGCGTGCAGCATGGCCTTGTGGCCCACCGTGACGTCGTCGCCGATGATGAGCGGCAGGCCGCCCGGCTTCGACGGCGAGTCATGCACCACGTGCAGAACACTGCCGTCTTGAATATTGGTACGTGCCCCGATCTCGATCCGATTGACATCGCCGCGCGCCACCGCGAACGGCCAGAGGGAGGCGTCATCGCCCAGGGTGACACGGCCGATGACCAGCGCACAGTCGTCGACGTACACCCGCGCCCCCAGCACCGGACGGAACCCCCGATAGTCGCGCAAGGCCACCGCGGATTCAGCGCATGGTGACGAGTTCCTCGGAACTCGTCGGATGAACGGCCACGGTATCGTCGAAGTCGCGCTTGGTCGCGCCCATTCGAATCGCAACGGCGAAGCCCTGCATCATTTCATCGGCGCCGACGCCGATGATGTGGCACCCGACTATTTTCTGCTCCGGACCCACGCACACCAGCTTCATGTCGGTATGCGACTTGCGCGTGGTGAGCGCGTGATACATGGGAGTGAAATCGGCCACGTAGACCTTGACGGCGTCGCCGTAGGCGGCGCGCGCCTCGCTTTCGCTCATGCCCACGGTGCCGATCGGCGGATGCGTGAACACCACGGTCGCAATCATGTTGTAGTCGAGGCGCCGATCGGTCTTGCCGTCGAACAAGCGATCGCTGAGCCGGCGCCCCGCGGCGATGGCCACCGGCGTGAGAGCAGCGCGTCCGGTCACATCGCCGATCGCATAGACACCCGCAACATTCGTGTTCTGGTAGTCGTCCGTGACGACGTAGCCGCTGTCGTCGGTGGCGACCCCGGCCGACTTCAAGTCGAGGCCCGCCACGTTCGCGGAACGCCCGATCGCCCAGAGCACACAATCGAATCCGGCGAATTCGCGGCCATCCGCGGCCACCAGGGTTTTCCGGCCCGACTCGTCCTTGAGCGCCGCGAGCACCACGTGCTCGTGAATGAGCATGCCCTGAGCACGCGTTTCGCGCATCAGCGATTTTCCGAGCATCACGTCGAAGTGCGTCAGCAGATGATCCTTGCGGATGAACAGCTCGACCTGGCTGCCGAGTTCGTGGAATGAGCCGGCGAGCTCGGTGGCGATGTAGCCGCTGCCGACGACGGCCACTCGCTGCGGCCGCTGCGCCAGGGAAAAGAAACCGTCCGAGGTGATGCCGAGGCCGGCACCCGGCAGGTCGGGCACCGTGGGCACGCCGCCGGTGGCGATTACGACGTGCGGCGCCGTCAGCCGCTTGCCGTTCACCTCCACGGTATGCGCGTCGATGAAGCGCGCGGCGCCATGCACGTGGACCACGCCTTTGGCCTCGAGGTTGCGCGCGTAAATGCCGTTCAGCCGGACGATATACGCGTCGCGCTTATGCTTCAGCGTCGGCCAGTCGTTGTCGCCTATGGTCACATTGAAGCCGTAGTCCGCGGCGTCGGCGACCGCCCTGGCCACGCTCGACGCGTTCCACATGACCTTCTTCGGCACGCAGCCCACGTTCACGCAGGTGCCCCCGAGACGCTGCGACTCGATTACGGCGGTCTTGGCACCATATTCGACCGCCCGCTGCGCGCACGCGAGGCCGCCGCTGCCGCCGCCGATGCAGATGAGATCGAATGCTTGGGTCGACACGGTGAACTCCATCCTGAAGGACGCGAAAGTTCCAATGATATACCGCCGTCGCCGTCAACTCTCGAAATGGGTGCAGGGGTGGCCGGCGGGGATTGCCATGTTCGTCGGCAGCTCGATCCTGCTCACCTGGATGTTGAGTCGGGTCTGATAGAATGTCGGGGTGAGCAACCCACTCTTGGAAATCGATTCTCTGCCCGCCTTCGACCGCATCGAGGCGGCTCATGCGCGGCCGGCGCTCGAACAGGTCTTATCCGACAACCGCGCACGACTGGCCGAGCTCGAGTCCCAGCCGAGCCCGACGTTCGCTTCGCTGGTGATTCCCGTCGAAGAGCTGAGCCACCGCCTCAGCCGCGTCTGGAGTCCCATCGGACATTTGAATGCCGTCGCCAATTCCGCCGCGATGCGCGAGGCCTACAACGAGTGCGTTCCTCTGCTCACCGCCTATTCCTCGGAACTCGGTCAGAACGCCGAACTGCAGGCGGCCTACGCGTATGTGTTGCGGCATGAGGGCGAAACCCTCGATCCCGCGCAACGCAAGGTGGTCGAGAACGCGCTGCGCGATTTCCGTCTGGCGGGCGTCGATCTGCCGCCGGAGCGCAAGGCCCGTTACCGGGAAGTCGTGCAGCGGCTCGCGCAGTTGGGCACGAAGTTTTCGGAGAACGTATTGGACGCAGGACGCGCCTATACCCGCAGCGTCACCGATGGCTCGGAGCTTGCCGGTTTGCCGTCCAATGCGGTGGATCGCGCGGCCGCCGATGCGCGCGAGGCGAATCAATCCGGGTGGCTCTTCAAACTCGACCAGCCGACCTACATGACCGTCATGACCAGCGCCGGGAGCGTGCAGCTACGGCATGACATTTACGAAGCCTGGGTCACGCGAGGCTCCGAAATTGGCCCGAGCGCGGGTCGCTTCGACAATGGTCCCCTCATCGCCGAGTTGCTGCCGCTGCGTCACGAACTCGCGCAGCTGCTCGGATTCGACAGCTTCGCCGACTATGCGCTCGCGACCCGGATGGCGAAGAGCAGCAAGCAAGTGCTCGGTTTCCTGAGCGACCTGGCGCGGCGCTGCATGCCGGCCGGACGTCAGGAGTTCTCCGATCTCGAAGAGTTCGCCGGGCGCAAGTTGAACGCCTGGGACATTGCTTTCTATAGCGAACGCCTGCAAGAGAGCCGATTCAAGGTCTCTCAGGAGGCGCTGCGGCCGTATTTTCCGCTTCCCAAGGTATTGGCAGGTTTGTTCACGCTGACGGAGCGCTTGTACGGAATCAGCGTGCGTGAGCGAACGCCGGTCAGCGTGTGGCATCCCAGCGTCCGCTTTTACGATCTGTTGAACGCCCGCGACGAAATCGTCGCCGGCTTCTACCTCGATCCCTATTCGCGCACCGAGAAGCGCGGCGGCGCATGGATGGACGAATGCGTCGTCGCCAAGGCGCTGCCCTCGGGCAACGCGTTGCCGATCGCGCAGCTGGTATGCAACTTCACCGCTCCGGTCGCGGCGGCTCCGTCCCTCTTGACGCACGACGAAGTCACCACGCTGTTTCACGAGTTCGGCCACGGCTTGCATCACATGCTCACCCAGGTCGCTTATCCCAGCATTTCGGGCATCAACGGGGTGGCATGGGACGCCGTCGAGCTGCCGAGTCAATTCATGGAGAATTTCGTGTGGCGGCGCGAGGTGTTGCCGCTCATATCCGCGCACGTGACCACCGGTGAGGCGCTGCCGGTCGACATGCTGCAGCGCCTGCTCGGCACGCGCACCTTCAACGCGGCGCTCGATACCTTGCGCCAGATCGAACTCGCCAGCTTCGATTTCGAACTGCATGCAAACTTCGACCCTGCGGTCGGCGCCAAGGTCGCCGAGACCCTCGCCGGCGTCCGCCGGCGGGTCGCGGTGGTTCCCGCAGCCTCGTTCAACCGAATGGCATCGAGCTTCGCGCATATTTTCGCCGGCGGCTACGCGGCCGGATATTACAGCTATAAATGGGCGGAAGTGCTTGCCGCGGACGCATTCGAGGCGTTCGAGGAAGCCGGTGTGTTCGATAGCACGACCGCGAGCCGGTTTCGCGATACCATCCTGGCTCGCGGCGGGAGCTTGGACGCGATGGAGGCCTTCGTGCGCTTCCGCGGCCGCCAGCCCGACGTGCGGCCGCTGCTCAAACAAACCGGAATCGCCGCGTGAAAGCAGCGGCCGCGCTGCTCCTGGCGCTGGCCGCGACGAATCAGGGCCAGGCGGCGATCGCCTACGTCACCGACGAGCTGGTGCTCGGCGTGTATGCGAGCCAGAGTACTCTGGGGCCGCGTCTCGCCACATTGCACTCGGGCGCGGCGGTCGACACGCTCGCCAGCAGCGGCGACGCGACCCAGGTGCGCCTTGCCGACGGCACGACCGGGTGGGTCAAGAGCGCGTATCTGGTCAGCAGCGCGCCCGCCACCGTCCGCATCAAACAACTGCAGGAAGAATTGGATCGGCGGCTCGCGACGCCGCTGGGCCTCGCCGAAGCCGCGGAGCGCAGCGAAGTCGAGCGCTTGACGCGCGAGCTCGCGAAGCAGCCCGGCGCGGCCGGCGCGGGCGCGTCCGCCGAAGGCAAGGGGGGCGCGGGCAGTCCGGGTACGGCCAACGGAGGCGCGGTTGGCGTGCGCGCCGCCGGACCCGCTACGTCCCGGGCGTCATCGTTTCCGTGGCGTTGGTGCCTCGCGGTCGGGGGTGCGCTGGGCGTGGGATTCTGGCTGGGCTACGCCACCCTGGCGCGCCGCGTCAAATTGAAATTCGGCGGAATCAAGGTATATTGAACATATGGTTCTGTTTCCGGCGAACGGCTGCTGAAAGGAGAACCAGGCACATGGCGTCCGCCTCTTCAACAGCTTAGACTTCCGCGGATGCAAGACCTTCGCCGTAACGATTATGACGTTACGAACTCAGTCCAGGTGAGTTCAACCGCAGCCGTCACGGACGCGGTCGGCGATTTGTTCGCCGCCGCCTGGCCCGGTGACTCGTTCGATCGCGTGGCACTGGCCTTCCGGGAATTCGACAAGCTGTTCACCGGCCGCATGCCCGGCTACCACGGCGTCGACACGGTGTATCACGACCGTCAGCATTCATTGGATATGACTCTCGCCATGGCGCGCATGATGGTGGGCTACGAAGGCAGCGTCGAACCGCACGCCCGCTTCGGAGCCGAACGCGCCGTCATGGCGCTGGTGGTCTCGTTATTCCACGACGCCGGCTACATTCGCGAAGCGAACGACAGCAAACACCGCAACGGCGCGGAATTCACCCTGTACCACGTCACTCGAAGCGCACGCTTCCTGGCGCGCTTTCTCCCCATCGTGGGGATGGAGAGCTGGGTGCCGACCGCGACCCGTGTCGTGCATTTCACCGGCTATGAAATCGATTTGAAGCAGATTCAATTGCCGGACGGGCGGGACCGCAAGCTGGGCCATTTGCTCGGCACGGCCGATTTGATCGCGCAGATGGCGGACCGCTGCTATCTGGAGAAATGCCGCGATCGCCTGTACCCGGAATTCGTTCTCGGCGGCATCGCGGCGGCCCCCGGCACCAACGGCGCACTGCAAGTGCGCTACAGCTCGGGATTGGATCTGCTGCGGCAGACGCCCCGGTTCGTCCGCGAGACGCGCGTCCAGCGTCTGGACGGCGAGTTCGAATTCGCCTATCGATACGTGGAGCCGCTGTTCGGCGGAACGAACCCCTACATCGAGGCCATCGACCGCAATTTGAGTTTTCTGGATCGGGTGCTGCGTACCGGGCGCTGGCCCATGCTGCGCCGCAACCCCCCGCTGTTCACGTCCGAGGAAGATCAGCTGGGCCAGGTCAGGGGACTGATGTTGAACCGGTTGAAGGTGCTCTGGGCTTGATTTCGGCGCCGTGACGTCGACCGGTTCGAACCCTGGCGGGCAAGCCGAGGCAATATCCACAACCGGCCAACGTCACTGGGCCAAGGTACCGGCCGCGCCGGCTACGGCCAGTCGATTGCCGCCACGTAGCGGGCATGCAGCCCATCGAGCTGCGCCAGGACTACATCCTTGCCGAGCATGGCCGAATCCTTAAGCGCCGCCGCCAAGACCGCGGGAGTCAACGCGCGACGCGCGCTTTCCGCCAGGGGCGCGAAACTGAAATGCCAGGGCTCGGCGCGCACACCGGACAGAACGCCGCGAAACGGACGAAAGAAACCATACCGGGGGGCGTGAATGGCGAGCCAGTCCGCCAGCGGCGCGAACGGACCCCCGTCATCGAACTCTTCCTGCACCAGTTGCACGCGGTACCCCGCCGGCACCGCGCCCGCGTCGATGAGGTCGATGTCGGTTCCCCAGTGATGCCGGCTGGCTCCCGGCAGCGCCGACCACAGCAAGATGGCGGCCACCCGCTCCGGCGGCGATAACTGGCTGGCGTCGAGGGCGCCTCCCGCGGCGTCGATGAGCGGCCTGTCACCGCTGAACTTGCCGTTCCAGATCGACAGCTGGCGGTCGAAATCGCGAAAGCTGCTGACCGGCCACAGATCGAACCCGGCCGCCGCCGCCGCGCCGCGCATATTCAGGAACGGTTTCACCACTTGGGCGTGCAACGTGCAATCCGGCTGCGCCACCTCGAGCACGTGCGTTCGAGCACGGCCCGTGAGCTCGGCGGGTGTCACGGGGTGGCTGCGCGCGCCGCCGCGAGCTCGGCGACCTGGTCGAATATCCGCGTCAATATCGCCGGCTCCTGGGCACCCGAGATGGTGTATTGGCCGTCAAAGATGAACGTCGGCACGCCGGTGATACCGAGTGCCGCGGCATGCCGCTCCGCGGCGACCACGCCGTCCTGGCCCTCGCGCAGCACCAGGGCAGAGCGCGCTTCCCGCTCGGATAGTCCGCTCTGCGCGCCGAGCCGGACCAGCTCGTCCACATCCCCGATGTCGGCGCCCTCCTGGAAATAGGCTCGCATGATGCGCTCTTTGACGGGGGACTGAAGTCCATAGCGTGCGGCGTGCGCGATCAGGAGATGCGAGCGCCGGGTGTTCGGCAGGAGGCGAATGAGATCGAAGCGATATTCCAGACCCACGGCCTGGCCGTAACGCTGCAGCGTCTCCTCCACCGCCGCGACCCGCGCCGCATCGCCCATCTTGGCGGCCAGGTATTCCCGGCGGTCCACACCCTCCCAGGGCAGATCCGGGTTGAGCTCGAACGGCCGCCAGACCACGCGGGGCTCGAAATGCGGACGCTCCGCCAGCGCCAGTTCGAAGCGGCGCTTTCCCAGGAAGCACCACGGGCACACCGTGTCGGAATAGATATCGATTCGCATCTGCACACTCATGGGGGGGATTGTACAAGGCCCCTTATGGGCTTTGGCGTGAACGAGTATCATCCGGAAGATGAAGCGACTTGGTCGGCCGGCATAGACTGCAATGGCACGCAGCCTAAAGACAAATTATCTGCTGTTTGCCCTGTCAGGCGGCACGGCGCTGTTTTTGCTGCTGGCAGGCTTGTCATATTACGAGCATCGGGTCGATACCGCCGACATCAATCAGCTGACGCACGCCGCGGTCGAGCAGAAACTCGAGGCGGATCTCGAGGCCCGCGCCGCGTCTTTGAGCAAGATTACGGGCGCGTTGCTGGCGCCCGTGATGAGCGGCGGCGGCAAGACGGCCGTCGCCGTGATCGCCCAGCGGCTTCTCGAGGAACGCGACATCGAGCGTGTCGAAGTGCGCGACGTCCACGGAGTCGTATTGTTCACCGGCAGCAATGCGGCGGCCGATTCCTCAGCTCCCGGCCCATTCGTGTTGCAGAGCAATATTCCCGGCAAGAACGCGATCGCACCGTCCGCCGGGACCCTGCAGATATGGCTGGATCGCGCCAAGATGCAGGACACTCTCGACAGCATCCAGACGCAGATGGAAAGCCAGCAAGGACACCAGGTCAAACGGCTGCGCGGGCTTCTGGCGGGCGTCGCATTGCCCCTGATTCTGCTGGGGCTGATCGGGGCGTGGTTGATCGCGCGCCAGCTCTCCCGGCCTATCACGGCTCTGGTCAAATCGGCCGACCGGATCGGCGAAGGCGATTACACCCGCCCACTCACCGTGATGCGCCGCGACGAACTCGGCGAACTGCAGGGCGCGCTGGAACGCATGCGGCAGAATCTCGCCGAAACCACCATCACCAAGAATTACCTCAATACCGTGCTCAACAGCTTGAGCGACGCGGTGCTGGTGACCTCGCCGGATGGCATCGTCAAGAGCTGCAACGAGGCAACGCAGCGGCTGCTGGGATACGCCGAGTCCGCTCTGGTGGGCAAACCGCTGACCAGCTTCATCGACGACGCGCACCGCGACGCATTCGATCCCAATAGCTCGGCGACCGAGGCGCGCGAAACCGTGCTGCGTACCGCCAGCGGGCAGACCATCCCCGTTTCCATGGCCAACTCGACGATCACCTCCGAGGATCCTCAGTTCCAAGGCAACATCTACGTCGCGCGCAACATCACCGAGCGCAAGCGCGCCGAGCGGCGCATCCGGTATCTGGCGCGCTACGACACGCTGACGAAGATGCCGAATCGCATGCAGTTCCAGCATCTGCTGCAGCAGGCGATCGCCCGTTCGCGGCGCAGCCAACGCTCGCTCGCGCTGCTGTACCTGGACTTGGATCGCTTCAAAGAAGTCAACGACACCTTCGGCCACGCAGCAGGCGATCGCACGCTGGAAATCTTGAGCGAACGTCTGACCCGAAACCTTTCCAAGGACACGGTCATCGGCCGGCTCGCGGGCGACGAGTTCGCGATGTTCATCGATGACCTGCCCATCGATGCCGACAACCGTCCCGCGCTGGCCGCGCTGGCCCGCACGCTGCTCGACGAGATCAGCCGCACGTTCTACGTGAACCAGCAAGAGGTCTACCTCACGGCCAGCGTCGGCGTGGCCATCTGCCCCTACGACGCCGAAAACGTGATCGACCTGATCCGCAACGCCGATGCCGCCATGTATCACTCCAAACAGAACGGCGGCAACTCGAGCGCGTTCTACATCCCCGAGATGAATGCGGCGGCCGTGGAACGCCTGATGCTGAAGAGCAAGTTGCGCCGCGCCCTGGAGCGCGACGAACTGGTGATCCTGTACCAGCCCAAGGTCGACCTGCGCGACGGGCGCGTGGTCGGGGCCGAAGCGTTGCTGCGCTGGCGGCTGCCCGGGCACGGCGATATTTCGCCCTCGCAGTTCATCCCGCTGGCCGAAGAGACCAGCCTCATTCTGGATATCGGCGAGTGGGTGATGAATCGCGTGTGTTCCGACTACCGCGAATGGCAGAAGACCGTGCCGCAGCCCGGCCGCATCGCCATCAATCTGTCGCTGCGGCAGCTCAAGCAGGCAAGCTTCATCGCACGCTGCCGGGCCGTGTTCCGGCGCAACGAAGTCTCGCCCACGTGCTTCGAGCTCGAGGTCACGGAAACCACCCTGATGACGGACCCGAAGCGCACCATCGGACTGCTGAACGAGCTCTATGCCATGGGGCTGCATTTGGCCATCGATGATTTCGGCACCGGCTATTCGTCGCTCTCGGCATTGCAGCAGTTCCCCATCGGCACGCTGAAGATCGATCAATCCTTCGTGCGCGACGTGGCCGTGGACTCCGACGACGCGGCCATCGTTCGCACCATCATCGACATGGGCAAGAGCCTCAATCTGGAGGTCATCGCCGAGGGCGTCGAATCGCCGGAGCAGCTCGAGTTCCTGCGCAAACATGGCTGCTACTACGCGCAGGGCCGCCTGTTCAGCGACGCCATGGAAGCGAAAAAACTGCTGGCCATTCTCGCGGCGCAGGCGCACGGCTCGCCGCAACACGCGGCGCTGTGCGCGCCGGTGCTGCGGCCGGTCGCGGTCAAAGCGTAGCGTGAGTGCAATCAATGCGGCCGGGCCACACAGGGACCGGCCTGACGCGACCCGGCCCGACGTAGCGCGGCCCGACGCGGCGCGAGCGGCCTGACGCGGGCTGCCCCCGCCGGGTAAAATCACTCGCTATGTTATCGGCTCGGGATCTCACCCTGCGGCGCGGTCCGGAGCCGCTGTTCGAGCAGGTCAATTTCACTATTTTTCGCGGCAACAAGGTCGGCCTCACGGGCGCCAACGGCTCGGGGAAGTCGAGTTTGTTCGCCGCCGTTCGCGGCGAACTGGGGGCCGATCGGGGGGATATAGAGCGGCCGTCCGGCCTCAAGATCGCTCACGTCGAGCAAGAGGTCGCCGCCAGCGACCGTGCCGCCATCGAATTCGTCCTGGATGGCGACACCGAGCTGCGCAGCGTGCTGGCGGCCATCGAGGACGCCGAACGGCGCGACGCGGCCATGGAGCTGGCCGAACTGTACGCGTCGCTCCAGGCCATCGATGGGTATCGCGCGCGTGCCCGTGCCGCGGCTCTCATGCACGGCCTGGGCTTCAAATCCTCGGATCTCGAACGGTCGGTGGCAGAATTCTCGGGCGGCTGGCGGGTGCGGCTGGCCATGGCGCGCGCGCTGGGCTCGAGAGCGGATCTCCTGCTATTGGACGAACCGACCAACCATCTGGATCTCGACGCCATCGTCTGGCTGGAAGAATGGCTCACCTCGTTCTCCGGGACGCTGCTGATGATCTCGCACGACCGCGAATTCTTGGACGCCATCATCGATCGCGTGCTGCACATCGAAAACAAGGGCGTGCGGGCGTACGCAGGCAATTATTCGCAATTCGAACAGAAGCGCATCGAGGAGCTGGCGTTGCAGCGGACGCTGCAGACCCGGCAATTGCGCCGGGTGGCGGAGATCACCACCTTCGTCAACCGCTTCCGCGCCAGTGCGACCAAGTCGCGTCAGGCGCAGAGCCGGCTGAAGATGTTGCAGCGCATGGAACGCATCGTGCCGGCGCACGTCGACAGCCCGTTCGAATTCGAATTCAAAACTCCGCTGAAGACCCCTCGCCCCCTGCTGACGGTGGAGAATGCCGCCTGCGGCTATCCCGGACGCATCATCGTCAAGGGCATCAACGCCGCCATCGGCCCGCACGACCGCATCGCATTGCTCGGCCCCAACGGCGCGGGAAAATCGACGCTCACCAAAATGTTGGCGGGCGAAGCCGAGCCGCTGGAGGGCAGGCGCATTGCCGCGGCGGACCTTGTCATCGGCTACTTCGCCCAGCAGCAGATGGAACAGCTGAAGCCGGATTGCGACGCGTTCTGGCATGTACGCAATCTCGGCGGACCCGATTTTGCCGCCGGCGACGAGCAGCGGGTGCGGGATCACCTGGGACGATTCGGCTTCGAGGGCGACCGCGCCTTCGAACCCGTCGCGCGTTTCTCCGGCGGCGAGAAGGCCCGCCTGACGTTGGCGTTGTTGGTGGCGAGGCGGCCGAACCTGCTGTTGCTGGATGAACCCACCAATCACCTCGACATCGATATGCGGCATGCCCTCACCGTTGCGTTGCAGGGGTTCGAAGGCGGTCTGGTGGTGGTATCGCACGACCGCCATTTGATCAAGACGGTGGCCGACACCCTGTGGCTGGTCGCCGACGGCAAACTCGAGGTGTTCGACGGCGATCTGAACGACTATCAGCAGTGGCTGAAGTCCCGTGCGAAAGCGCAGCAAACGGCGGATGAGAAGCCGAAGGCGGCCAGGAAGCCGCGCGATTCCTCGAGCCAACTGCAGCGCGAGCTCGAGCAGATCGAGCGGCGCATCGCAGCCATCGCGGCCGAGCGCGCGTCGTTGGACGAGGAGATTGCAGGTTCGGTTGCGGCGCCCAAGCTCGCGGCCAGAAGTGTGCGGCTCGCCCGCGATGCCGAAGCGCTCGAAGCACGCTGGATGGAAGTGGGCACCGCCATCGAAGCGGCGGAGGCGCAGGGCGCGAATGACATCTGAGGCACCATTCCCGCCGGCCCCGCGGTTCGGGCGGCGCGTCTGGGCGGTGGTTCTCCTGTTGGTTCTGATCTGGCTGGCGTACGGGTTCTGGAATTCCGTCAAGCCCATGCCGGCCGGCACGCATGTAGGCTCGCTTCCGGCGCGGCTCGGCGAATCGCAGGTGGAATTCATCGAGGAGGGTGCGCAACCGGGCGCGATTCTGCGGCGCGAACTCGCGTTCGTCGATCGCGCGGAACAGATGATAGTCCTCGATCAGTGTCCGCTGGCGCGCCCGCTCGCCGAGCATCTGCTGGCACGTCGGCGTCAACGCCCGAATCTCGAGATCGTGCTGGTCAGCGACCCGCGCGGCGACATCTACGGCGGCACGCCTGAGCAGACGTTGAGCACACTCGAAGCAGCCGGGATCATCGTCGTGCGCACGCGGCTCGAGCGCCTGCGGGATCCCAACCCGTTATATTCGAGTGCGTGGCGCTTGAGTGTGGGGTGGTGGAGCGATCCTTTCGACGAGGTATCCGACCGGGCAACGCTCGCGTCCGAATTGCGCAGGCGCAACGATCGAGCCGATCGGCGTCAATTGCTGGTCGCCGACGACGGCGCCGGAGGCTGGTCCAGCCTGATCGCCTCGATGGCGCCGCGCGACCCGACTACGCCGGGCGGCGCGGCGGTGGAAGTCCGCGGACGCCTGGCCCGCGACATCATCGCCAGCGAACTGGACATCGCGGCCTGGTCCACCGACGACGATCGGCTGCCCGCCGCGCCGCCGGCCGAGATTCGCGCGGTGGGCTCCATCGACGCGCGCTTCCTCACCGAGGGCGCAATAGCCGCCGCCTTGCGCGATTCCATCGCCGTCGCGGCGGGCGGCGATTCGGTCAGCGTCGCCGCGCGGGCACTTGGCGATCGAGCCTTGATTCACGCCCTGCTGCACGCCGCGGCGCGCGGTGCGCATGTGCAACTGCTGCTCGATCGCCAAGTGCCCGCGAACCAGGCGGTGGCCGCGGAACTCGCGCGTACGGGTGCCGGCAGCATCGATATTCGGTGGGCTGCGAGCGGGGCCGCCGGCACGAGTTTCGTGCTGGTCCAGCATCGCGACGACGCCTGGCTCGACGTGGGATCGGCGCAGCTCACCCGGCGCGCGCTCGACGATCTGAATCTCGAGGCAAACATCGAACTGCACATGCCGGCGCGCGCCGGCCCCGCGCGGGCGGCAGCCGATTCGTTCGCGCGGGCATTCGCCGGAGGCTCCGCCTACTCGGAGCATGCCGACGAGTCGAGAGGGACCTACTGGCGATACCGAGTGGCAGAGGCCACGGGGCTAGCGATGTTCTAGGGCGCCCGCGAGCGTGTGCGTGGTATTGGCCACGATCTCGGCGAGCGCACCATCGACGGCTCGTTCGTAGGCATCGACGATGGCGGTCAGACGATTGCCTACCGCCGGCTGCCGCGAAGAGGCCTCGAAGCTCGCAAGAACCTGCCGGTCGCCGGCCCTGCCAACCCGGGCCAAGAGGCCCACGTGGATGGTCGGCGCCGACGCCGCCGACGCGTACTCGGCCTGAAAATCGGTGACCTCGAGTTCCAGCCAATAGCCGCTGGCGAAAGCCGAGGCTTCGGCGCTCACATTGCGCAGATGCGCTGCGGAGTGAAAGGCCTGGATCGCAAGATCCTGAAGCACCTGGTCGAGCGGCCCGCTCCAGCGCGCGGCCGCAAAATAGTCCAGACGCCGATCCGGATACAGCACGGCGATGCGGTCGGACTCGAGGCCCTTGCGAATGCGCGGCCGCAGCACCGCAAGATCCGCCGCCAGCGGACCGGCCACGGACGGAATTGTGAGACCGGCCGGGCTCGTGGCGCGCGTGCCTAAATCGGCGGACAGCAAGTACACGGAGGAGGGTGCCGCCTTGCTCTGGAACAGCGATCCGGTGCACGCCGTGGCAACACCGAGCCCAACGCACGCGATCGCCGTTCGCAGCGCGGCGTGCACCGGCTGCGGGCCGTTGCGCCGCACGGCGAGCGACGCGCCGTCCCCGCCGGCACGCCTGAGTGTCCGGCAAAAAAAGGTCACCTGGGTACCTCGACGCCGCGATAGCTCGATTCGTACAGGAATTGCGACGGGTTTTGCTTCAGGGCGACCGTCAGATCGCGAAAATCGCGCGCGGCCGCCCGGCTCTCGCGCAGCAACTGTTCCAATTCGGGCAGGCTCTGGTTGGTGAACCGAGAGATGCCGGGTTCGTTGTCGGAGACGAATCGATCCAGTTTCTCGGAGGTGCTGGCGAGGCTTTCGGTGACGAGCCGCACGTTGGCCAAGGCCACTTTGAGATCGGGGGCGGCTTGGGTGGCGATGCCGTGCAAATCGTCGGCGGCCTCTTTTACGTCATGCGAGGCCGCGCGCATGTCGGCGACCAGGGTTTGGATGTCTTGCAGCGTCGCCGGCAGGCGCTCGCTGGCGATCCGCGTGTTCTCCAATGTGATACGAAAGGCGCGCATGTTGTCGTCGCTGAACACTTCATTGAAATGATCCACGAGTTCGATGGCGTGAGTGGCCAAAGCCGGCAAGCTGCTCAGGAGCACGTCGAAATCCGAGGGAACGGAGCGAATGACGGGATAGTGCAGACCCGGCGCCAGCGAGCCTGAGGCGGTGGCTTTCTGATCCTGCTGCAGATCGATGAACAGCAGGCCCGTGATTCCCTGCAAACTCAGCGACGCCTTGGTGTGGCCGTCGATGGGCGCGCTGGCATCGATGTCGGCGATCACCTGCACCCGCTTGCGCTGCTGTGGATCGAGCATGATGCGTATCACCTTGCCCACGTCGACGCCGAGGTAGCGCACCGGACTGCCCTCGGTCAGTCCGCTGACGGTCCCTTGGAAATAGATCTCGTAGCGCTGATAGGTGCGCTTGTCCTGCTGGTCCGTATACCAGAAGACGAACGACACCCCCATGGCGATGACCAGCAGCACGAATGCACCGACGGCTACGTAATTGGCATCCCTATCCATTGACTTCCTTTTCGGCGGCGCGCGCCCGCGCCCCGTGAAAATACTCGTGAATCCACGGATGCTGACTCCGCAACATCCCCTCGAGGGTATCGGTGACCATGTGGTGATCGACGATGACGCCGACCCGGTTGCACGTCCGAAACAGCGTATCCAGGTCGTGCGTGATCATGACCACCGTGAGCTGAAGTTGTGAGTGAAGGTACAACAGTAGCTCATCGAACGCCGCAGCGGAAATGGGGTCCAGGCCCGAGGTGGGCTCGTCGAGAAACAGGAGCTTGGGCTCCAGGCTGAGCGCACGCGCCAGCGCCGCGCGCTTGACCATGCCGCCCGACAGCTGCGCCGGGTACTTCCGGGCGGTGTCCGGCGGCAGCCCCACCAGCGCAAGATTCAGTTCGGCGAGCCCGTCGAGCGTCTCCTCGGGCATCGAGAAATATTCGCGCAAGGGGAGCTGAATGTTCTGCGCGACGGTGAGCGAGCTTATCAGGGCGCCGTTCTGAAACGTCACGCCGTAACTTCGCACCAACCGGCTTCGTTGCTCGCGCGACAGATGCCGCATGTCCTGTCCGTACAGTTCCACCGTTCCACCATCCGGGCGCCGCAGTCCGAGGATGGACCGCAGCAACACCGACTTGCCCGAGCCCGAGCCGCCGACGACCCCGAATATCTCGTTCGACCGGACCTCCATGTCGAGTCCGTCATGCACGACCTGGGTGCCGAACCGGTTGACCAGTCCTTGCACCCGAATGATGGAGCTGGACGCCGGCTCCTGCATCAGAAGTCGATTTGCATGAACAAGACGGCGAACAACGCGTCGGCCAGGATGACCATGAAGATGGACTGCACCACGGCCACCGTCGTCAGCCGCCCCAGCTCGCGTGCGGATTCGCGCACTTGCATGCCGCGATACGTCCCCACCATACCGATGAGGATGGCGAACACCGGCGCCTTGATGAGGCCGGCCCAAAACGTCGTGGGCGCAAGCGCTTCGCGCATCCGGCTCGTGAATTGCGGCAGCGAAATGTGCAGATTCAGCAGCGACAGCAGGCCGCCGCCGGCGAGACCCATGGCATCGGCGATGACGGTGAGCAGGGGCAGCGCGATGACCAGCGCGAGTATTCTAGGCAGCACGAGTATCTCGATCGGATTGATGCCCATGGCGCGCAGCGCATCCGTCTCCTCGTTGAGCTGCATCACGCCGATTTCGGCGGCGAACGCGCTTCCGGAACGGCCTGCTACGATGATGGCGGTGAGCAACACCCCCATTTCGCGCAACACCGAGATGGTGACCAGATCGACCACGAAGATGTCGGCACCGAAGCGCGCCAGCTGCTGCGCACCCAAGTAAGCCACGATCACGCTGATGAGGAAGGCGATCAATGCGACGATGGGGATGGCCGTAATGCCGGTCTCGTACACATGCCGCACCAATGAGGAGGGCCGCAGGGCCCGCGGGCGCCTGAACGCTTCGCCGAGTACCACGACGATGCGGCCGAAGAACCCGACCACGCCCTGCACTTCGGCGCCTTGCAGCAGGGTCCATCGGCCGAGTCCGCCGAGGGTGCTGTCCAACGTCGGCGGAGCGCTCGCTGCGTGCAGCGCGCGCCGCTCGACTTTGAGTTTCCGCAGGAACTCGAGGGTGCTGGGCCCGCCGATGTGAACGACGCGCAGACCGCGCTTCGAGCTCGCGGCGGCGCTCGAGTCCGTGTCGGCGCTCAAGTCCCCCAGGCGCGTCAGCAACGCCCACGCCGGGCCGATTCCGGGATCGGCGGCGCGCGACCAGTCGCACACCAGGGTGCCGCTCAGCGGCGTATTCAACTGCCCGAGTTCCAGATCCAGCGTCGCCATCGCGGCCAGCGACCAATCGCCGTTCAAGGCGAGGTGCCACTCATCGCCCTGCCGCGTCAGCGCCAGCGCATTCATGAATCAGCGGCCCGCTTCCATTTTGATTACGATCGGATTCATGGCTATATGCTAGCAGGAAGGAATGCATGCATAACGACCCGCTGCTGCTGATACTGATTCTGCTCGCCGCCTCCGTCTGCGTGGTTGCCGCGGTCCGCAAGCTGGCGCTGCCGGCGATTCTCGGCTATCTCTTCGTCGGCATGCTGCTGGGACCGCATGCGCTCGCGTTGGCGGTTGACAATGAGACGACGCGGCTGCTCGCGGATTTCGGCGTGGTCTTTCTGGTGTTTACCTTGGGACTGGAATTTTCGCTGCCGCGCTTGGTGGCCATGCGGTGGGAAGTGCTGGGCGTGGGCGGCGCGCAAGTGTTCGCGACCACGGCCCTGATCGCCGCCGTCGCCGTCATGCTGTTCGATATCGCACCGGTGATCGCCGTCGTGATCGGCGGCGCCACCGCCATGTCCTCGACGGCCATCATCATTTCGCAGCTGACCGAGCAATCCGAGAACAATCGGACCCATGGGCGGCTGGCGGTCGCGATCTGCCTGTTTCAGGACTTGAGCTTTCCTCTGTTCCTTGCGCTGCTGTCGGCGCTCGCGAATGGCGGCGCCGCCGCGAACGCGACCCACATCGCGGGCGCGGTGGGCCTTGCCGTGCTGGCGCTGCTGCTGGTGCTCGCCGCGGGGCGCTGGCTGCTGCGGCCGTTGTTCCTCGTCATCGCATCGGTGAGATCCACGGAACTGTTCTCCCTCGCCGTGCTGCTCGCGGTGCTGGCCTCGGCCTGGGCCACGCACGCGGTGGGGTTGTCGCTCGCCCTCGGCGCGTTTCTCGCCGGCATGATGCTGGCCGAAACCGAATTCCGGCACCAGATCGAAGCCACCATCCGCTCCTACCGCGAGGTACTGCTCGGCCTCTTCTTCATCACCGTCGGCATGCTGCTCGACGTACGCTTGCTGTTCCGCGATCTGCCGTTGGTTCTCGCGATTCTGGCGGGCATGTTGATACTGAAAGCCGCGGTGGTGGCGGTGGTCTCGAAGCCCGCCACCCGGAGCTGGTTCAAGTCGTTGCGCACGGGGGTGGTGGTCGCTCAGGGCGGAGAGTTCGGCTTCGCGCTGTTGACCCTGTTGCTCCGGCGCGAGCTCGCGGATCCCGCCATCGTACAGCCGCTGCTGGCGGCGATCGTTCTGTCCATGGTGCTGTCGCCGCTCCTGATCCGCCACAATCGACGCATCACCCGAGCCGTCTTGAGCGAGTCGGGTCCGCCGCGGACGGCGGCGATGCGCGAGACCCAGGCAACGCTGGCGGTGGCCGAGCGCGATCACGTGGTGATCTGCGGCTTCGGGCGAGTGGGCCAGAACATCGCCCGAGTGCTCGAGCAGACCGGCTTCGAATACATCGCGCTCGATCTCGATCCCTACCGCATCCGTGTCGGCCGTCAAGCGGGCGACCCGGTCATCTACGGCGACGCCGGCCAGGTGAACGTGCTGGAGAACGTCGGGGTCGCGCACGCCAGTTGCGTCGTCATCACGTTCGCGAGACCCGAGGTGGCGCTGCGGATTCTGCGTGCCGTGCGCGAGCTGCGGACGGATGTGCCGATATTGGTGCGCACCCAGGACGACAGCAGGCTCGAAGAGTTGCAGGCCGCAGGCGCGACCGAAGTGGTGCCGGAGACGTTGGAGGCCAGCCTCATGCTGCTGTCGCATCTGCTCCTGCTGCTGAAGCTGCCGGTGCCGCGCGTCATCCGCACGGTGAATGACATCCGCAGCCATCGGTACGGAATGTTGCGGCAACATTTCAGGGGCGCGGGCGCGGAGTTTCTCGATGACAGTCACGCATTCCGTGAGGAGCTTCACAGCGTCGTCCTGCCTCCGCATGCTTGGGCGGTGAGCAAAAGCCTTGCGGAGCTCGCGCGACGCGGCTCGAAGGCGGCGGTGAGCGCGGTGCGGCGCGACGGCATCGTCGGCCGCGAGCCCGGACCAGACACCATATTCAAGGTGGGCGATGTCGTGGTGCTTTGCGGTACGCCCGAGGCCGTCGAGCATGCGGAGACCTTGCTGCTGATGGGTTGAAAAACTGCTTTACAACCGACCCCGCATGCTTCCATAGTATCCGGGCTGTTTAAGGGCAAACCCGCTGAAAAGCGGGGACGCAAAACCACCGGTCTAAGGGGCTTCGAACGAGGCCTGACGATAGCGGGGTCGCCAGTATCGATGCACTGCGGTGCATGCGGAGCGTGTCGGTTTGTGCCCCCGGACAGCAAGCTTTGGTTCAGCTTGTTTCCATTCTTTCGGGGATGCACATGGTACTCAAAAGCACTCGTTCTCCCGGTGCGGACGCATCCGGGCTGTTTCGCCGGCCGCGCCTCGTGATGCGCGCCAAGCGAATCGAAGAAATTCCAACGATCATCGCGCAGACCAAGACCTATCCCACCCCCGTGCGCATCGTCGGCGCCGATTATTCGCAGACACGCTGCGTCGGCGGCGACGGCGGGACCACGGTCGACACGAGTGCCCTCGACAGGATATTGGAACTCGGCGAGACCACGGTTCGCGCCCAAGCGGGCGTGCGCATCGGTACCCTGGTCCGTGCGCTGGCGGAGCGCAATCAGGAACTCGCCCTGACGCCCGAAATGGGCCACATCTCCGTCGGCGCCTTGGCGGTCACCACCTGTCCGCAAGCCTCGCAGACCGGCGGGATGGCACAGCTATCCTCGCTCGTCACCGAACTGAAGCTCATCACGCCGCAGGGCAAGATGATGACCGTCACGGAGCGCGACCGCGATTTGATGCGCGTACTGCGCTCGAGCTTCGGCCTGCTCGGCGTCGTGCACGAAGTCGTGCTGCGCGTACAGCCGATGGTGCCGGTGAGGATCGACTACCAGGTGGCGAGCCTCAGGGAGTTCACCGCCCGCTTCCCCGGCATCGTCGATGCGCCCGGCGCGCTGCGGCTGCATATCTCACCGTTCAACGACCGGATCATCGTCGAGCGCCGCACGCAGGAGGACGTCGATAACTCGAGCCGCTCGGGGATCTGGCAGATCCGCAATTCGGTGATGCGCAACGTGCTGCCGGCATTCGGTTCGACGGTGGGCAGCGTGCTCGCCGCCCCCGGCGTGCGCGCCGCCGTCGTGTCCGGCGTGCAGCGCGCCCTGCGGGCCACTCTCGACCGCGCCGCCCGCGGCGTGGTGATGTACGCGCACGAATGGATGCGCGATCTGCCGCAGGAAGCCTGGAAAGCGCGCTACACGTACAGCCTGTGGGCATTTCCCCAAAACGACTTCCCCAAACTCCTCCAAGCGTACTTCGCGTTCTGCAAGGCACACTACAAAGAACACCGCTATCGCTGCAATGTCGTGAACGGCGCGAGCCGCCTGCACCAGGACCGCGGTTCGCTATTCAGCGTGAGCCATTCCGGACCCATGTTCACGCTGGAGCCCTCATCCACCGGCGAGAAGGGATGGGATGATTTTCTCATCGATTTCAACGATTTCGCGCACCGCTTGGGCGGCACGCCGACGTTCAACCAAACGCGTGCCTTGCAGCCCGAGCACGTCGCCAAAGCCTTCGGCGAGCGCGCGAAATTGTTCCGCGCGCTGCGGCAGCGCACCGATCCGCTCAATCGCCTGCGCAACAGCTATTTCGCGTACCTGTTGGGCTGAGGCCGGGCTGCCGGGCGACGCCGGCGTGGCGAGCCCCGGCGGCGGCTAGAGATTCGAGACGATTTTCGCCTTGATGCTCTCGAACTCCGAATCGCTGATGAGCTTCGCGTCCAGCATCTCGCGCGCCTGACGCAGCCGCCGCGCGGGTTCCGATTCCGTGCCCGCGGCGTCGGCGCCGGTATACGCAGACGGACCGCTGCCGAATTGCACGCCGCCCGACTTCGCGCGCAGTTCTTCCAGTTCGCGCACGCGGCGCTTTTCCCGCCAAACCTGGTCATGTTGCTGGCAGATTCTATAAATCGCCTGCGCCTGGTCCTTGCACAATCCCCCGAAGGTCAGCACCCGATCGCCCTCGGAGCCGATGTTCAAATCGGCACTGGTCTGCGCGACCAGCGTCAGATCGGCGGACAGTATTCCCGCGCGGATGCGCGTTTCCTTGAGGTCCTGCCAGCGAATGTCGGAGGAGTCGTAACCGCCGAGCAGTCGCCGGTTCAATGAGATGAACCGTCCGCTGGTCGCCGCGATGCATGCCCGGCGGTGCGTCAATGCGAACAAGCGATGCTGCATGGCCCAGGCCTCCAGCGTCTCCCCGGCGGTGAGCAAATTGCGCAAAGTGTCGAGGGCGCGATGCGCGCTTGCATCGTCCGCATTGCCGTCCGGGTTCGTCATGGTGTGCCTCAGGCTTTGTCTTGGAGGTGGGCTTCGAGGAACCACAGATATTTGTCGATCTCGCGGGACATCCCGGTAAAGAGATCGGCCGTGTCCGCATCGCCCAAAGCGGCGGTGTCGTCGATTGCGGTCCGCACGGCCTTGCCGAACACCGCGAGCTGCGTCGACAAATAGAACAGATGATCCTTGCCGGCGGTGATGCTCAAGGGATAATTTTTCAGCTTGCTGCGCTTGGCGGCCACGGCCACGGTGCCTTCCGCGGTTCCGCCGAGGCTGGTGATGCGCTCCGCGATGTCGTCGATTTGCCCGAGAACTACATCGGAGATCTTGTCGAACAGTTCATGGAGCGCGATGAAGTGCGGACCTTTGACATTCCAATGCGCCTGCTTGACCTGACTCTGCAGATCGATGGCATCGGCCAGGCGGTCGTTGAGTATGACGATGACGTTGCGCCGGGTCTTTTCCGGAATGTCGATCTTGGTCTTGTACATGGGCGTCCCTCGAGCGTTGGATCGGATCGGGGGCTATTTTGCACTGCTTGATCGTGAATCCCAAGAAAGAACGCGATGTCGGGCGCGGTGTTGACGGCGGCACCGGGCTGCAGGCCTACGTCTCTGTCCGGCGCAGCCGCAACTGAATGGCAACCACGACCAGCGCGACGCCGACCACGACACCGATCCAGGTGGCGGGACTCGACAGGAAGCCCACGGGGTTGAGCAATTGCCAGACGCTGCCCGGGGTCGTGATCGTATCGTGGTCGACGACCGTGGATACCCACGCCGAACGATCCGACTGGTCGTGAAAGGCGCGGGGAATGTAGCCCAGCAGGCGGTCTCTGATCATCGTACCGACCACGTGGGTGCCGAGGAACCAGCGCTCCAGCAGAAACAAGGCCAACGGCGGCAGAATGGACCATAGCATCACGGCGCGCTTGGCCCAGGCCGAGACCGCGATCAGCCAGCCGGCGAACGGCAGATACCAGATCGCCGTGGTGACGATCAAATAGAGCCATAGAGCCTGCAGCTGCAGCCACAGATCCGGCTGCCATAGCACGCTGCCGAAAGCCGACCGGGCGCGCACCGAAATGATGAACGCCATAGCCACGGTCGAGATGTCGGCGGCAACGAAATAGACCAGGGGAATGACAAGCAGACCGGTGGCGAGCTTGGCGAGAACCGTCGCGGTGTCCGAGATCGGCAAAGACTTCCAGAACAGGATGCTGCGATCCTTGCGGTCGGCATACAGGCAATCGAGCAGGTACCACGTGGCATACAGATTCATCACGGCAAAGAAGGTAACGCCGAACGCGAACAAGACCATGCCGCCCACGGCACGGCTCTGTTCCGGCGTGGTCAGCGCGACGATATCCACCCGTCCGAACAAGGCCGCCAGGGTCTGCGCGATGCCGATGATGGCGGGCACCATCCAGATGGCGCGGTTCTCCCAGAATTCGCGGCGTATCAGCCATGAATACGTGTTCATTCGGCGCACCTTAAGGAAAGTCTGGCCACGAACAGATCGGAGACGCTGGGCGTCAGCACTTCGCCGAACTGCGCCAGCTTGCCGAATTCCGGCCGCTCGAAATACAACACGGTTTTACCGAGCGTGCGACGTTCATAGAAAGGCTTCTCCGCCCGCGCTGCCGCGAGTCGATCCTCCGCGACCGCGACCGCGGCGTAGTGCGCCGCGATGTCGTCGATGGAGCTGTCGAGGACGATGCGGCCGCGGTTGATGAAAATCACGTCGGTCAGCAGATTCTCCACTTCCTCCACCTGGTGCGTGGTGAGGAGGATGGTCCGGGTGTCATCCATATAGTCGTTCACCAACGCGTCGTAGAAGGCGCGCCGCGCGAGAATATCCAGCCCCAGCGTGGGCTCGTCGAGTACGAACAGGCGCGCGTCGATGGCCATGGTCAACGCGAGGTGTACCTGGGTCTTCATGCCTTTCGACAGTTCACCCAGGCGGCGCTTGCCGGCGATCTGCGTCTTCGCCAGCAGGGCGAGCGCGCGATCCCGGCGGAACCGCGGATGAATGCCGGCGACGAAGTCGATCGCGTGATCGACGCGCAGCCACGAGGGCAGCACGGCTACGTCGGCGATGAAACACGCGTCGTTCATCAGGGCGGCGCGGTCGCTGAAGGGCTCGCGGTCCAGCACCCGCAGATGCCCCTCGTAGGAGGTGAGGCCGAGGATGGCGCGCAGGGCGCTGGTCTTGCCGGCGCCATTCGGACCGATGAGACCGACGATGCGGCCGCTTTGGACCGTGAAATCCGCGCGATCGAGGGCGGTGTGCTTGCCGTATTTCTTGGTCAGACCACGGGCTTCGATGAGTGCAGGCATGTGGAGCTCAGTTTTCTTTTGTATCGCCGCCGCGGGGCGGCGGAGCGGGATGAGTCAGCGCGGGCGTCTGCGCAAACAACTCCTGCGCGGAAAATCCGAGCCGATTGATGACCGCGAGGATGTGCGGCCACTCCTCGTTGAGGAAGCGCTCGCGCTCACCGCTCAACAACAGCCGCTGGGCGCCCTCGCTCACGAACATGCCGAGACCGCGACGTTTTTCCACCAGACGTTCATCGACCAGTTGCTGGTAGCCTTTGAGAACCGTCAGCGGATTGAGCCGATAGTCGGCCGCAACTGCGCGAACGGAGGGCAACGGGTCGCCCTCCTTCAGCGCGCCCTCGAGTATCAGGGCGACCATTCGATCGCGCAGTTGGCGATAGATGGGTTGGTTGTCGTTCCAGTTCGGGTCCATTCTCGACTCGCGGCCGGCCCCTGTATGAGGCATATAGAACGCTAATCTAGCAGAACGCGTCGCGTCCATCGGCCGCCGGTCCGGCGTTAGATGGTCGCCGGTGCAACGGTCGCCGGAATGCCGGGGGCGCTCGGTGCCGCGCCGTCCACCGAGGCCCCCGGCAGGGTTTGACGCAAGTGGCCGTTGAACAAGACGGCGACGCCGCCGATCATGAGACCATTCACCATCAGGGCGACTCCAAGGGCGGCGAGTTTCGTGGAAAGCTGGGTAGTCATTGATTTCTCCTCAATCAGTTCGGTTGATCGTGCGGCCCCGACCTTTCGGTGGCCTAGTGATATAGTTACATACAACACTGATACAATCAAGCACGAGGCAAAAATCATTTTGTTTGACTTAATATGTCGCGCGCAGCACTTTGCTGCGAGGGTCGCCACAATTCTGGGGTTCGCCGTGACGCTGGCCATGGCGGTGGCGCCCACCCTGTCGGGCGCAGCGTCGGTGCTGATGATCTCGGTCGATGGCATGAAGCCCGAGTACGTCACTCATGCCGACGACCATGGGCTGAAGCTGCCGTTTCTGCGCAGCTTGATGGCCGAAGGCAGCTATGCCGAGGGCGTCGAGGGGGTGTGGCCAACGAATACCTATCCCAGCCACACCACCTTGCTGACCGGCGTGCCGCCGGCTGAGCATGGGATCTACAACAACCTCGAGTTCGATCCACGGCATCAGTTTGCGGACGCCTGGTTCTGGTATGCCCACCAGATCCGCGTGCCGACGCTGTGGCAGATCGCGCACCGCGCAGGCCTCACCACCGCCAGTGTCGGCTGGCCGGCGAGCGTAGGCGCCACCGATGTCGATTTTCTGATTCCCGAATATTGGCGAATATTCCACGCGACGCCGGACCTGAATCCGTCGGACCGCCACCTCATCGCCGACTTGTCGCGGCCTGAGGGCCTGCTGCGGGGAATGCAGGTAGCGCTGGGCCCCTACCTCATGGGAAACGATACCAGCCGCGAGGCCGACGAGACGAAAACCCGCTTCGCCATCGATATTCTCGCCCGGCACCGGCCGCGCTTCATGACGGTTCATTTGAGTTCGCTCGACGATCAGGAGCACTCGCACGGCCCCTTCAGTCCGGAGGCGAATCAGGATATCGAGGCCATCGACGGCATGCTGGCGCGCCTGGCCGCCGCGGCGCGCGCGAACGATCCCGCAGCGATCGCCGTCATCGTCTCGGACCACGGGTTCATCGCCCTGACCCACCGGGTCAATCTCTTCATACCTTTCCTGCAGGCCGGGCTGATGGAGTCGAGCGTCGATCCGGAGACCCACGCAAGCGTCGTGACCTCCTGGACCGCCGCGCCGTGGCTGGCGAGCGGCATGGCCGCCATCATGCTGCGCGACCCCGGCGACGAGCCCACTCGCGTGCGGGTCCGAGAACTCTTGCACCGGCTGGCGGCCGCTCCGAACAATGGGATTGCCGACGTGCTCGAGCGCGAAGCGATGGATCGCCGCGGCACATTTCCCGGCGCCTCGTTTCTGGTCGTCATGCAACCGGGCTTCTACACCGGCGCGGCCACGAGCGGCGAGCTGGTCGTTCCGCTGAGCGGTCACGGCGGCCACGGCTTTGCTCCGGATACGCCCGAGATGCGGGCCGCCTTCTTCGCGGCGGGCACCGGCGTCGCCCGCCATCGCGATCTGGGCGTCGTCGACATGGGCCGCATTGCGCCCACCGTGGCCCGGTGGCTTGGCGTGGCCATGCCGAGCGCACCTGCGGCGCCGCTGCCCGTGCGGCAATAGGACCGGGATTGGGCTACCATTCCACGCTTTTGCGCTGGGAGCCGATATGAAGAAGCCAGTTACTGTCACCATCACGGGCGCCGCCGGAAATATCGGCTATGCGCTCGCCTTTCGCGTCGCCTCCGGGCAGATGCTCGGCGCGGATCAGCCGGTCAACTTGAATTTGCTCGAGATTCAGAACGCCGCCGCCGCCGTGCAAGGTGTGGTGATGGAGTTGAACGATTGCGCATTTCCGACGCTCAACAAGGTCGCGGCCGGAAGCGACGCCTCGATCGCGTTCAAGGACTGCGAATTCGCGATGTTGGTCGGCGCGAGACCCCGCGGTCCCGGCATGGAGCGCAAGGACCTGCTGCTCGAGAACGCCAAGATCTTCTCGGCTCAGGGCAAGGCGCTCGACGCCGTGGCGAGCCGCGAGGTCCGCGTACTGGTGGTCGGCAATCCTGCCAATACGAATTCACTGATCGCTCAGCGCAATGCGCCGTCGCTCTCGCCGAAGCGCTTCACGGCGATGACCCGTCTCGACCACAACCGCGGCCTGGCACAGTTGACCGAGAAGACCGGAAAGGGACTGGCGGACATCAAGAAAGTCATCATCTGGGGCAACCACTCGGCCACCCAATACCCCGACTTGCATCACGCGACGGTGGGCGGCAAGCCGGCGCTTTCCCAGGTCGAGGAAAGCTGGTTCAAGGAGAGCTTCATCCCGACCGTGCAACAGCGCGGCGCGGCCGTCATCAAGGCGCGCGGCACTTCATCGGCCGCGTCGGCCGCGTCGGCCGCGTTGGATCACATTCACGACTGGATGCTGGGCACGCCCGCCGGCGATTGGGTGAGCATGGGCATTGCGTCCGACGGCAGCTACGGCATTCCCGAAGGCGTGATCTACTCCTACCCGGTGACGTGCAAAGCCGGCGAATACAGCATCGTGCAAGGACTCGACATCAACGAATTCAGCCGTGAAAAAATGTCGGCGACCCACCGCGAGCTGCTGGAAGAACGCGATGGTGTCAAAGACCTGATCTGAATGCGTAACCCCCCATGAATACCCTGCTGCCGAGCGTTGCCGCGGCCATCGCTTGGAGTGGGTTGTTCCTGGGGGTGATTCTCATCCTGGCCTACCGCCGCGCCAGCCTTGCGGCGGCAACGGCGGTGCTGGCCGTGCCCCTGCTCGGGTTCTGGTTTTTCGGTGCGGCGCCGCCCTGGTGGAAAGGCCTCGTTTGCGCACCCTTCGCACTGCTGGTTCTGCTCAACCTGCGGCCGCTGCGCGTGGGCCTCCTCACGAGGCCGTTTCTCAAGAAGTACCGCCGCTTGCTGCCGGCGATGTCGGCGACCGAGCGCGAGGCCCTCGATGCCGGCACGGTCTGGTGGGACGGCGAACTGTTCACCGGCGGTCCCGATTGGCGAAAACTGATGTCGGCGAAGGTGCCGACACTCAGCGCCGAAGAACAGGCCTTCCTCGACGGGCCGTGCGAAACCCTGTGTGCCATGCTCGACGATTGGGACATCACCCACGTGCGGGGCGACATGCCGCCGGCGGTCTGGGACTACATCAAATCCCGCGGCTTCTTCGCCATGATCATTCCCAAACGCTACGGCGGTCTGGAATTTTCCGCCTACGCGCACTCCTGCGTACTCATCAAGATCGCGTCTCGCTCGGCGACGGCCTCATCCACCATCGCGGTGCCGAATTCCTTGGGGCCCGCCGAGCTGCTGCTGCACTACGGCACCGAGGCACAAAAGGATCACTATCTGCCGCGCCTGGCGCGCGGCGAGGACGTGCCGTGTTTTGCACTGACCGGGCCGCGCGCGGGATCCGATGCTGCGTCCATTCCGGACACGGGCGTGGTCTGCCGGGGTTCGTGGCAGGGCGCGGAAGTGCTCGGCATCAGGCTCAATTTCTCGAAGCGTTACATCACGCTGGCTCCCGTGGCCACGGTGATCGGCCTGGCGTTCCGGCTGTTCGACCCCGACCGTCTCATGGGCGAGCGCACCGACTTAGGCATCACTTGTGCACTCATACCTCGGGACACTCCGGGGGTGACGATAGGTCGCCGCCACTTTCCCTTGAACATCCCTTTTCAGAACGGTCCCATCCAAGGACACGAGGTGTTCGTTCCCATGGACGCCCTCATCGGCGGGTTCGCCATGGCCGGGCAGGGATGGCGCATGCTGGTCGAGCAACTGTCGGTGGGCCGCTGCATCTCGCTGCCGTCGAACACCGCGGGCGCCGCCAAGGCGGCGGTGTACGCCTCCGGCGCGTACGCGCGCATCCGGCGCCAGTTCAACCAGCCCATCGGCCATTTCGAGGGAATCGAGCAGGTGTTGGCGCGCATGGCGGCGCGCACCTACATCATCGACGCCGCGCGCTCCGTGACGGCCGGCGCCATCGACGGCGGCGAGAAACCGTCGGTGCCGTCCGCCATGCTCAAGTACCACGCCACCGAACTCGGCCGCATGATCGCCAACGACGCGATGGACGTGCAGGGCGGCAAGGGAATCTGCCTCGGGCCCAAGAATTACCTGGGCCGCAACTACCAGATCGTCCCCGTGGCCATCACCGTCGAGGGGGCCAACATTCTCACTCGAAGCCTCATCATCTTCGGCCAGGGGGCGGTGCGCTGCCATCCGTGGGTGCTGAAGGAAATGAATGCGGCGCGCAATCCAAACCACGACGCGGGCGTCGCCGAATTCGACCGCGCGCTCATGGGCCACTTTGGCTTCGCGCTCTCGAATGCGGTGCGCTCGCTCATCCTGGGCGCCACGCTGGCACGCTTCACCGGCGTCCCGAGCGGCCCGACAGCCCGCTATTTCCAGCACATCAATCGCTACAGCGCCTCGTTCGCGTTCGCCGCCGACATCGCGATGCTGGCGCTCGGCGGGTATCTGAAGAAGAAAGAGAACCTGTCGGCGCGGCTGGGGGACGTGCTCTCGTCGATGTATCTCGCGTCCATGGTGCTCAAGCACCACGACAATCAAGGCCGGCAGGAAGCCGATCTGCCGCTGGTCGAATGGGCCTGCCGCAGTTTGCTGTACCAGGCGCAGGAACAGCTGCATCTGTTTCTGCGCAACTTCCCCAACCGGTTCCTGGCGGCCTTCATGCGGCTGATCATTTTCCCGCGCGGGCTCACGTATTTTCCGCCCAGCGATCGGCTGGGCCGGGAAATCGCCGAACTCATCACCCAGCCCACCGCGGCGCGCGAGCGGCTGAGCGGCGCCATATACAAGACCTTGGAGCCCTCCAACGCGCTCGGCCTGCTGCAACAGGCGCTCGTCATGGCGGAAGGCGCCGAAGCGCTCGACAAACGGATTCGCGTCGAGGGCGTGAAAACCGGCCGCGTGTCGGCCTTGGATCTGCCGGGACGCATCGAGCAGGCCCTGCAAGTCGGCATCATCGACGCCACGGAGGCCGCGTACCTGCGGGATTACGATGCAAAGGTGCTGGCCCTGGTCCAAGTCGACGATTTCGCATCCCACGAGTTGGGTATGGCCGCTGTAAGATAGAACCGCTCGGCTGGCAATCATGGAGATCCGTATGAATCGTGCACTCACCATTACCGTGGATTGACGCGACGGTGCGCAGTGACGCCGACGCCCCGCACGGCGACGCAGCGCGCAGCGATACGCAGCGCGGCGATGCCCGAACGGTGCTGCATGTCGACATGGATGCCTTCTACGCATCGGTGGAGGAGCGGGATCGGCCCGAACTGAAGGGCAAGCCGCTCATCGTCGGCGGTACCGGCGGCCGCGGCGTGGTGGCCGCCGCGAGCTACGCCGTGCGCCGCTTCGGCGTACATTCCGCCATGCCCATGACCGAGGCGCTGCGGCTTTGTCCGCAAGCCATTTGCGTGCACCCACGAATGGCGCGCTACAAGGAAGCGTCCGAGCAGGTCTTCGCCATCTTCCACCAGTTCACGCCCCTGGTCGAAGGCCTGTCGCTCGACGAAGCGTTCCTGGATGTAACCGCCAGCCTGCAGCTGTTGGGCGACGGCGTGACCATCGCCGCCGAGATCCGGCGCCGCATCCGCGAGCGCACGCAGCTGACGGCGTCGGTGGGCATCGCGCCCAACAAGCTGCTCGCGAAAATCGCCTCGGATCTGAACAAGCCGGACGGCCTGTGCCGCATCGGACCCGACAATCTCCACGCCATCTTGGACGACTTGCCGGTTCAAAAATTGTTCGGCGTGGGCCGCAAGTCGCTGCCGGCGGTGCACGCGGCCGGCATCTACACGTTCGGCGACTTGCAGCGTGCGAACGACGACGTTCTATGGCGTGCGTTCGGCAAGCACGGCAAATCCATGCGCGATCGCGCGTCGGGCATCGACGAACGGCCGGTGGAGGCGGATCGCGAGGAGAAGTCCATCAGCGCCGAGGAAACGTTCGCGGTGGACGTGCGCGACCGGGCGGAACTCGTGCGCCAGCTGGTTCATCTCGCCGACCGAACGGCATCGCGGCTGCGTGCCCACCGGCTCGCGGCCGGCCTCGTGACCGTCAAGATCCGGCGCGCCGATTTCACCACGTACACGCGCCAACGCGCGGTGGAACCGCCAAGCCAGGACACGGCCGTGGTATCGCGCATGGCGCAGATTCTGTTCGAGGAATGGACGCGGTTCCAGCCCAAAGCGGCGGTGCGGCTGCTCGGCGTGGGGGTCGGCGATTTGCAGATGCTGAAACAAGCCGACCTGTTCGCCGAGGGTCCCGAGAGGAATTCGGTGCTCGACGCGACCGTCGACGGCATTCGCGGCCGCTTCGGATCCGGGCTGCTCACCCGCGCCAGTTTGTTGCCGCGAGCGCCGGGCGGCAGCGATCCGCGCGACCCCTGAGCTTTGGATAGCCTAGGCCATGTACACGAGTTTTTTCGGTCTCAGCGAAAAACCCTTCGCAATCACGCCGGACCCGCGCTACCTCTATCTGAGCGAGCGCCATGCCGAGGCGTTGGCCCATCTGCTGTACGGCATCAACGAGTCGGGCGGCTTCATCCAATTGACGGGGGAGGTGGGCACCGGCAAGACCACGGTGGTACGGACCTTGCTGTCGCGTGTGCCGCAGCATGCCGACGTCGCCGTGATCCTGAACCCGCGCGTCACACCGGTCGAATTCCTGCTGACGATCTGCGAGGAGCTGGGACTGCCCATCGAGGCGGCGGATCGCGACAGCGTGAAACAGATGGTGGACGCGCTGAACCACCGCCTCTTGTCCGCGCATGCCGAAGGCCGGCGCATCATCGTCATCGTGGACGAGGCCCAGAATCTGTCGGCCGAGGTGCTCGAGCAGGTCCGCCTGCTCACCAATCTCGAGACGCCGACCCAAAAGCTTCTGCAGATCATCCTGATCGGCCAGCCCGAACTGCGTGAACTGCTGGATCGCAACGATCTGCGGCAGCTCGCCCAGCGCATCACCGGCCGCTACCATCTCAAACCGCTGTCGCGCGAGGAAACGCAGGGGTACGTCCGCCATCGTCTGCGCGTCGCGGGTGCCGTCGGCGAGATTTTCACGACCGGCGCCTTGCGCGAAGTGCACCGCCTGGCCGGCGGCATCCCGCGCGTGATCAACGTCAGCTGCGATCGCGCATTGCTCGGCGCCTACACTCAGGAGACCCGCAAGGTCACCGCCGCCTTGGTGCGCCGCGCAGCCGGCGAGGTGTACGGCCGGCGCTTTGCGCCGCTGTGGCTGGGATGGATCATCGGCGGACTGGTCACGGTGGGACTCGCCGCCTCTGTGACCGTGGCCTGGCGCATGTTCCAGCAGCGGACGGCAACCGTGCGCGCCGCGGCCACGTCGCCGCCGGCTCATCCGGTTCCGGTCACGCGTGCGGCGGACACGCCGCCGCCGGTTTCCATCAACGCGCTATTGGCGGCTAACAGCGGCAAGACCGGCGAAGCCGCCGCCTTTCGACGCCTTCTGTCCCTGTGGGGAACGGCCATGACCGAGGATCGCGATCCCTGCGGCCAGGCGCAAAAAGCCGGCCTCGCCTGTCTCGAGCAGCGCGGCTCCTGGGCCCAGGTGCGGGCGCTGAACCGGCCCGCCATTCTGACCCTCACGGACGATCAGGGACAGAAGCATCGAGTGGTGCTGTCCGCTCTGGACGACCGGTTCGCCACGCTGGACTTGGGCGAACACAATCAGAGGATAGCCATCGACGAAGTGTCGCGCGATTGGTTCGGCGACTTCACGGTGGTATGGAAGCCCAAGACGTCGCGGGCGCGCGCGCTCTCGATGGGAATGCGCGGTGAGGAAGTCCGGTGGCTGCGGCGCAGCCTGAACGCGCTGCAAGGCGCCGCCCCGGATCCCGAGCGCGCCGACGTCTACGATGAAGAGCTGGCCATCGCGGTGCAGGAGTTTCAGCGCGAACATCGGCTGGACGTGGACGGCATCGCGGGCCTGCAGACCCAGGTGATGCTCGATACGGCCCTGGCCGAACCTGGCTCACCGTTGCTACAACAGACCGCGCCGCACGGCTAGGATTCGGTATGTCCTTCATTCTCGATGCTCTCAAGAAGTCCGAACACGAACGCCAACGCCAGGCCATGCCCGGCTTGGTGGAGTCCGGGATCGCCCGCCCGCGCGCTCGGCTGCCGACATGGGCCATCGTTCTGTGCGCACTGCTCGGGATCAATCTGATCGTGTTGCTGTTCGTGCTGACCCGTGGCTGGCTGGCGCCGCCGCAGGGGCAGGCCGCACAAGGACACCCGCTCAAAGCGCACACCGTGGCGGATGTGCCGGGCGTCGCTGCGCCGGCAGTCGATACGCCGAGCGTCGCCGCAGCGGAGAAGCATTTCAGCCCTCTCGACGCGGCCCCGGAGTATGCACCGGAGATCCCCGTGCCCGCGGCCGATGACGCCCAGAGGGCTCCGCAGTCTCCCGTGTTCCGGCAGCCGGCGGTGGTGGGCAGCTCCGGCGCCCATGCCATCCGCCGCCGAGAGGAGGCGACTGGCGCACCGGCGGCCGGCGGACCGGTGCTCAACGAGGGCGATTACAAGGCCGGCGACGATGAAGTCCTGCCGTCGATCAATGAAATCAGCCTGGGTGCGCAGGCGCTGCCCGATCTGCATCTCGACGTGCATGTGTTTGCCACCAAGGCGGCCGAGCGATTCGTGTTCATCAACATGCGCAAATACCATGAGGGCGCGACCCTTCAGGAAGGGCCGACCATCGAACGCATCAGGCGCGACGGCGTGATCCTGAACTACAACGGATTGCGATTTCTGTTGCCGCGGCAATAGCTGCGCGAGCCTCGAGCGCGGCGCTGCTAGAACACCCTGCCGGCCAGCCGCTCGAGCGCATCCCCCGCGACCTGGTAATTCACCCAGGCCGACTTGGCCTCGGCGCCGAGCGATTCGTAGAAGTCGCGCGCCGGCTCGTTCCAGTCGAGAACGGCCCATTCGAATCGCCCGCAGCCACGCTCGAGGGCAAGTCGCGCCAAATGCACCAGCAACGACTTGCCGATGGCGCGGCCGCGAAAGGCGGGACGCACGAACAGGTCCTCCAAATACAACCCGTGCCTGCCGATGAAAGTCGAGAAATTATGGAAAAACAGCGCAAAGCCGGCCGGCTCACCCTCGAACCACGCGATCACCGCTTCAGCGGCGGGGCGGGGTCCAAAGAGAGCCTGCCGCAGCGTGGCCTCGGTCGCAACGACCTGGTGGCGCAATTTCTCGAAATCGGCCAATTCGGTGATTAGCGCCAGAATGAGAGGGATGTCCGCCTCCCGCGCGGGAGTTATCTTGAGATCGTTGATTCGGGTCACCGGTGGCACCATGCTGCGAAAGCGTCGAAGCTTACACGCGGCAGGGTTGCGGCGCTTCGGTCCTGCGGTGTGAGATGATTGGCGCATGCGCAAGATCTTTACGCTGACGATGAGCGGGCTGGTAACCGTGCTGCCCCTGGCACTGACGGTCTATGTGATTTGGTGGCTGGTGAACACCGTCGAGGGCTGGCTGCGCCGGGCCCTCATCGCCTTGAATATCGTGAGCCCCGAACATTACTGGCCCGGGCTCGGGCTCATCACGGGATTTTTTCTGCTGCTGGCCGTGGGCAGTCTGGTCAACGCCTATGTCGGCAAGATATTCCTCAAGTACTGGGACGATTTCCTGGGCCGGATCCCCGTCGTCAAAACGCTGTACGGCGGATTTCGCGACGTGGTCAGCCTGCTGCCGTCCGCGAGCGGCGACAAACGCGATTTGCAGCGCGTGGTGCTGGCGCGCTTTGCCGACGTTCGCGCCATCGGTTTCGTCACCCGCGAGGACGTGCCCGCGGCGCTCGAAGCCCACGGCGGCCAAGACTGGGTGACGGTCTACTTTCCCCTGAGCTACGCCCTCGGCGGCTATACCCTGTACCTGCCTCGCGACCGCATACAGCCGCTCGACATCTCGGTCGAGGACGCCATGAGGCTGGCGATCACGGCGGGCCTGACCGCCGGCAGTCGAACCAAGACCCCTTGAGCTGCATGGTCAAGCAGTGCGTCATAGTGCTTGCGCTCACGTTGCTGCATGCCGCTTCTGCACTGGCCGGCGGCACCGACGCGTACCCGGCGTGGCGAGCCGCGGCGACGCGAACGCTGGCCGCGCGCGGCGATGCCGGATCGCTCACCACTGCGGCGGCTCTCACGTTCTTAGGATCGCCGCGTCCAAAGGTGGAATCCGCCAAAGCCGCCGCCGCGCTCGATCTGGCGGTGAAAGCGAGCGAGCGCGCTCCGAACGATCCCGCAATCAGCTGGCTGCGCCTGCAACTCTGCACCTACGCGCCCGGCTGCGACGTGCGCGATGCGGCGACCACCATGCGCTGGGTCGCCGCGGACAACAGTGCGGCGTGGCTGCCCACACTGGCCGTGGCGCAGAAGGACCGGGATACCACCGAAGTGGATCGGGTACTGGCGTCGATGGCCGAAGGCGCACATTTCGATCTCTATGCCAATCGAACCGCCGTCATGATGTTCGATGCGTTGAAACGCGCGCGCGCGCATCTACCGGCGCACTATCTGACTTCGGATCTGGCGCGTCTGGCCGAGGCGAAAGGGATCGCCGACGCGGTGCTCTTGCCGTCGTTCTCACCGCTCATCAACGCCTGCCGCGATAGCACGGCCACGCCGGAGCGCCGCGAGGACTGCCTCACGTTGTCGAAGACCATGCAGCGGGCCGATACCATCATGGCGCAACTGGTGGGGTTCGCGATCCAGAAACGGCTGACGCCGTCGGATGCCAAAGAGTCGCGTATGATCGCGGAACGGCGACGATTGCTCGAATGGCGCGCGGCGGCGGCCAATCAATCCGACGAGCCTGCGTCGCCGCGGCTGAGGAATCTCCGCGCCCGCTCGCAAGTGAGGAAAATGCGCGCAATGCCACGTGAAGAGGATGTGTACATCGCCATCTTGCGCGAATTCGACATGCCGCTCGACCCTCCGGAGGATCAACGATGATCGATTTGTATTACTGGCCGACGCCCAACGGCCACAAGGTCGCCCTGTTTCTCGAGGAAACAGCCATGCCCTATCGCGTGGTGCCGGTGAACATCGGCAAGGGTGAACAATTCAAACCCGAGTTCCTTGCGATCTCGCCGAACAACCGAATGCCCGCCATCGTCGATCACACTCCGCTGGACGGCGGGCCGCCCATTTCGGTGTTCGAGTCCGGCGCGATCCTGCTCTACCTTGCCGAGAAGAGCGAACAATTCCTGCCCATGGAAATTCGCGGTCGAACCGAGACGATAGAGTGGCTCTTCTGGCAGGTGGCAGGCTTGGGTCCAATGGCGGGTCAGAACCACCATTTCGCGCGTTACGCACCAGAGAAGATGCCCTATGCCATCGAACGCTACGTCAAGGAGACGAATCGGCTCTACGGGGTGCTGAACAAGCGGCTCGCGGCGCGCCCGTTCATTGCCGGCGCCTATTCCATCGCCGACATGGCGGCGTATCCGTGGGTGGTGCCGCACGAAGCGCAAGGCCAGAGCCTCTGCGACTTCCCGCACGTCAAGCGATGGTTCGAGACCATCAAGGCGCGCCCCGCCACGGTCCGCGCCTACGAACTGGCGCCGATTTTCAACAACGGCGGGGCGCTCATGAGCGAGGAAGCAAAGAAAATACTCTTTGGGCAGACGGCGCAGTCGATCGGCAAGCCGTGACGATCACGGCGCCACCCCCCACCCCGCATCGCGGCGCTCACGCGCGAGCCCGGTTCGCCACCCAGCAGTAGCGCTGGTGCTCGTCGACGATTCCCACCGCCTGCATGAAGGCGTAGCAAATCGTCGTACCCACGAATCGGAAGCCCTGTTGTTTGAGATCTTTGCTCATGGCGTCGCTCTGTGCGGTGGAGGGGGCGATGTTGCCGAGATGGAGCGGTCGCCGGCGGACGACCTTGCCGTCGGTGAACTGCCAAATGTATTGGTCGAAGCCGCCGGGGCGTTCGCGAATCTTCAAATACGCACGGGCGTTGCCGATGAACGCGTCGACTTTGAGCCGATTCCGAACGATGCCCGGATCCAGCAACAGACGCTTGCGCTTCGCGTCACCGTAACGGGCCATCTTCTCGGCGTCGAATCGATCGAATGCCGCGCGATAGCCTTCCCGCTTGCGCAGAATGGTCAGCCAGCTCAAACCCGCCTGAGCGCCCTCCAGGCACAACATTTCGAACAGATGCCGATCCGAGTGCACGGCGATTCCCCATTCGTCATCGTGATAGGCGACGTACAATGGGTCCGCCGGGCACCACGCGCACCGGCGCTTGCCGTCGGCGTGACGCTGCGCGCCCAGGGTCCGCCGGTCGGCATCGTTTGCCACGCAGCCTGTCCTTCCAGGCTAGTGCTTGCCTTTCTTCGGCGCCTCATGCGGCTTGACCGCGATGACCTCGATTTCCAACAGTGCGCCGGGGGCCACGAGGGCGGCCACCTGCACGGCGCTGCGGGCCGGTTTATTCGGTTGGTCCGCCGTACCGAAGAACTTCGTGTAGCCCGCCATCAATCCGGGAAAGTTGAGCTTGTTGTCCTTGGTCGGGTCGGCCGCCATGAACACGGTCATTTTCACGATATCGCCCATGCCCAAACCCAGCTGCGCCAGGGTGGCCTTGATTTGCGTCAGGACGCTCGTAGTCTGCGTCTCCATATCTCCATAAGCCTCGATGCTGCCCTTCGGCGCCTCTTTGTCGACCATCTGCGGCAGCGCACCGCTGACATAGACCGTGTCGAATCCCGCCGGTACGGTGACCGCGAGCGAAATCGGAAAGTCACTGCCGTTCGGCAACGGCGTCCGTACGACGTCGGCCGCGTGGGCGAGGTTCAATACAGCCGCATTCATCACGAGCGTCGAGGCGAGCACCGCGACGCGGCGAAGGGTCAGTTTAGGCATCGAGTATCCCTCAAGTTATGGTCGTCAGTTGTGATGGTCCGAGCATCGCAATTAGCGCCGGTCACTGTCCAGTGGTTTCTGCGCGGCGCCGGGTGCGTCTTCTTTGAGCCCGACGCCGGTCAGCTGCAGCGCTCGCGCGCGCGTCATCAGCCATTCGAGTTTTCCCGCCGCCGCGGCGTACGACAAACCGTCGGCATGAATGTTCGAGATGCAATTGCGCTCCGCATCGGAGCGGCCGACATGGGGCCCGTACGTGAGGTAGATCCCCAAACTGTTGGGGACGCTCAAGCCGGGACGCTCGCCGATCAGCATGACCACCATCGCAGCACGCATCCGGCCGCCGATGTCATCGCCCAGCGCGACCCGCGCCTGTTCCGCCAGCACCACGGGACCTAAGCGCCAACCGGGCAGCAGCGCGGCGATTGCCTGATACGTGAGCACCGCGTGCGTCTGCACCGCGCTCGCCGACAAGCCATCCGCGATGACGAACACGGCATCGAAAGGTCCGGCGGGCAACCGTTCCACGCAGTCCTGGGCCAGCACGCGGCCGAGGTCGGGACGCCGCAGGTAGCCGGACCGATCGTGCACGGCCGACCGCACTTGCAGAGTCGCCGTGGGCTTGAGCTCACCCGCCAGTGCTCCGAAGTCCACCCGGGCCATCACGGCATCGCGCGCGCTGGCGTGGGCATATGCGAATTCGAGCAGCCGCTGGGTCGGCAGGGCGTCGCCCGCCCGTCCCAAGGCGATGCGCGCGCGGGTGACGCTGGTAAATCGCTGCCAGAGCCTATCGACGTCTTGACGCGACATTCGCCTCCTGCAGCACCAAAGCATTCGAGATCGGCGGCGGTGCGAGACGCCCACGGTCATCGAGCAGCGCCATGCGCGACAGCCAAGCCGCAAACTCCGGCGCCGGCTGCAGATTCAACAAGTGCCGCAGTCCCAGCACGTCGTGGAACGAAAGACTTTGATAGTTGAGCATGACGTCGTCTGCGCCCGGGACGGCAATCAGGAAATTGACTCCCGCCACGGCGAGCAAGGTCATCAGCGAGTCCATGTCATCCTGATCCGCTTCGGCATGGTTGGTATAGCACACGTCGCATCCCATGGGCAGGCCGAGCAGCTTGCCGCAGAAATGGTCCTCGAGCCCTGCGCGGATGATCTGCTTCGAGTCGTAGAGATATTCGGGGCCGATGAATCCGACCACGCTATTGACGAGCAGCGGCGCATAGGCGCGGGCCACGCCATAGGCTCTGGCTTCCAATGTCTGCTGATCCACCCCGTGATGCGCGCCCGCGGATAGGGCGCTGCCCTGACCCGTTTCGAAATACATCACGTTGTTGCCGACGGTACCGCGGCGCAAAGATTCGGCGGCCGCTTTGCCTTCCGCGAGCAGGGCGAGAGTGACGCCGAACCCCGAGTTCGCCCGCTCGGTGCCGGCGACGGATTGGAATACCAGGTCCACCGGTGCACCCAGCTCGATGGCGCGTAAGGTGGTGGTCAAATGTGCAAGGACGCACGACTGAGTCGGGATATCGTACCGCGAGCGCACCGCATCCAGGAGTTCCAAGAGCACGATGGTGTTGCTCAAGTTGTCGGTGGCTGGATTGATGCCGATGACCGCGTCGCCCATGCCGAACAGCAGTCCGTCCAGGACCGAACCCGCAACGCCATCCGGATGGTCCGTGGGATGATTGGGCTGCAGTCGGCTCCCCAGATGGCCGGCAAGCCCGAGCGTGCTGCGAAAACTCGACACCACGCGGCATTTGGCGGCAACGGCGATCAGATCCTGATTGCGCATCAACTTGCAGACCGCCGCCGCCATCTCCGGCGTGATCCCCGGTGCGAGCGCCCCCAGGGCAACGGTGTCCGCCTCATAGGACAACAGCCAGTCCCTGAAGTCGCCGACCGTCATATGGCTCACCGCCGCAAACGCCGGCGGGTCGTGCGTATCGAGGATGAGCCGGGTTACCTCGTCGCTTTCATAGGGGACCACCGTTTCGTTCAGAAAGCGTTTGAGCGGAATGTCCGCCAGCACGTAGCGCGCGGCGACCCGCCGTGCGTCGCTCGATGCCGCAAGACCCGCCAGCTCATCGCCTGACCGCCGCGCCGAGGCGCAGGCCAGGACGGATCGCAGATCCTCGAACAGATGACGCTCGGCTCCGAGCACCCGCGCATAGGTCGCCATCAGGCGGGATGCGTCGCGCCGCCGTTCAGACGTTCAAGCGCACGGCATGGCGCTCTTTGTAGACCAATTCGATACGGTCCACGCCGCGGGTGCGCCGCGCGGTGCTGCGAATGGCGTGCATGAGCTTGAGCAGGACGGGTGTGTTCACGTCGAGCGAGGATCGCAGGCGAGGTTCCACCCCGAGATGCAGCACGACGAATCGCTCGTGCACCAATCTTACGAAAACCGCTACGCCGAGCGGTCGGCCCGTGTCGGAAACGGCGAACAGAGTCTGCACGCCCTCGATGTCGCCTACGCGGATGCGCAGGCCGCCCTCATGCTCGTAGATCTCTGGAACACCATACATTTCGATGGATTGCTGGATCCCCAGCCGAACGCGGTGCTGATTGACGTTGAAAAACAGCAGGTGTTCCAGTGCGGCACGTTGTTCCAAAGCCAATTTGCACGAAATCCCGATTGAGTCGCCCAAATGCCTTCCCCGCGATGAGCGCAGCCGCCCGTGAATGAGTATCCGGTCACAGAACCGAGATAACGCAATGCAACAAACTTGTCCCGCCGAAGAGACCCCGTATCGTATAGCGTCGCCGGGCGAATGACACTAGCCGGACAAAATCAGGCAATCCTGCTGCAATGCGGCGCAGAATATGACAAACCGCCGATGCTGCGGCTCCCACGAGGATAACAACGGGTGCTACCGTCCGAAGAACGCGGCGATGCCTGGGCGCTCCGGGGATAGGACGCCATTCGAGCGACGCCGCAGCGCGCGGCGGCCATGGCGTCCTCAAGCGGCGGAGCTGCGCGCGAGCGCCCGCGACTCCTGAGTGAGCGCTCCGATTTCCGCTCCGATGCGTAGATCGTCCACGGGGCCGAAGGCGTGTTTGCGTATCAGACCCTGCCGGTCGATCAATATCAGACTGGGCGTACCGCGCATTTTGTAATGTTCCATCGTGAGCGGAATCGGCCCGGCCGGGTTCGGCTGGTCGAGCGCGATCGGAAACTTCAAGCGATATTCCTGGATGAATGATTTGAGCGTCGACGCGTTGTACGCTTCGTGATGCTCGAATGTCGCATGCAAGCCGATGACCGCGACATCGCTGGGTTCGAAAGTGTCAAATATGCGCTGGGCCTGCGGAATGCCGACGGCGATCGATTTGGGGCACAGCACCTGGAATGCCACGAGCACCACGACCCGGTCTCGCATAGCGGACAAGGGCAACGGACGTTCCGTATTGAACCACGTGTGCACCAGCAATTCGGGTGCCAAGGAGAGCGACGCTGTCATGATTGCCGGCCGGCTCTCCGGTGGTAAACCGCGGCAAGCCCTGGTCCTTTATTGGCGTTGATCGGGAGACTCTGCTAGTGCCTCATTGTGTGCTCAAAAGATGAGCGCGATCAACCCCCGTCTCGGCGCCTATTTGGCTTCGCCCTCTCGATCGCGCCGCTTGCGTTCGGCGATCTCTTCGCGATCGACGGCCACGTCGCGCGGGGCCTTGATCCCGATGCGAACCTGGGTGCCGTTCACCGCCATGACGGTGACCTCGATATCGTCGCCGATGCGTAGCGTCTCGCCGGCCCGTCTCGTGAGTATGAGCATGTGCCCAACTCTAGCGTCGATCCCCCGCCCTCGATGTGAGCAATCAGTACGATCCGATGTAGGACGTGCGCCGACATAACCCGGAACGCATAGCCGATATGATTGCGACCTGTCTTGAGGAGATCGCCATGAATCGCTCGATCGTTTCCTTGATGTTGGCCGCCGCGCTCGCCTGTGCTTCGGCGCAGGCGCGGGCCGATGAGCCCGCGGCGCAGCCCGCCCCGACGAAGCATCAAATGATGAAGGACTGCATGGCCAAGCAGAAAGCCAGCGACGGTGGCATGCCGAAGCAAGACATGAAGAAGAATTGCAAGGATGTCACCAAAACCGAAAGCGAGAACGCGAAGGCCGAGAAAGAGACGGCCGACGAGGCGGGAACCCCGCCGCACCCTTAGCAACTCGGCACGGTGAATGTCACCAGCACCAGTCCACCGACAAGTCTTTCAGATAGGCAAGTGAACTCGCGCCGGTGCGGAAGTCGTCCAGCGCGAACTGGCATCCCAGCTCCTGCAGAGTCCGCATGAATTGTTGGACTCAGCCTGCGGTGATTGACCCGACAAATGATCGCGAAAGCGCGCGAGTTCCTCTCCCACGGATTGACTGTGCGCACCCATCAGCTGGCACGCGCGGCGCACGACACAGCGATCGATGGTGGGGAAACCCTGCCTCGCGACGTTGACCAACGTCGCAATTCGCGGAGCGGTGGCGCGCTCTGTGGCGCAGGTTCGGACTAGCGGTTGCGCCGCGCGACAAGGCCCAACAGCAGCCGGCCGCCGGGGACTCGCATCAAGCGAAAGACACGCTTCCAGAATCGCTGGGCGTCGGAATCGAAGCCGGCCAAGGGCAGGCTGTCGTAAAGCCCGTCTCTGAATTCATGAACGATGGCGGAGCTGGCATGCAGCGTCGCGATGCGCTTCGCCCGGGTCGTCGTCACCGCCACGCCATCGTCCTGCCATTCGAGATCGACCTGCTCCAGGCTCGTGTCCTTCAGTACCTCGGACGCGCCTGGCTCTGCCGTACGCAAATAGATCTGCACGGGGTGGGGTTGCGCCGCCGTCAGGTGCCACAAACCGCTCCCCAGGAGCTGCGCCCGGAATGGGCCGGCCAGCGAGCATCGCCTCATGGATTTCATTCCTTCATCCGAGTCAGTTACCCTCGCCGGCTGGATCGACGAAACCCCTCACGTGAACACACCCATCAAACTGCTCCCCGGACAAGCGCTGAGTTCCAGCGGCCGTCCGCGGCTCGACTATGCCGCGGTTGCGTCGCTGGCGCTGCCGTTCATGCTGACCAGCGCCGTGCAGGCGGTGCTCAATGCCACCGACACCTGGTTCATCGGACGCTTGTCTCCCGCCTCGACTGCCGCAATCGGCGCAGTTTACTGGCCGGTGCTGGTATTCGTGCTGCTATTTGGCGGTGTGGGGCTGTCCGTGCAAACCGTCGTCGCGCAGGCCTTCGGCGGGCGACGCTACGCGCGCGCGTCGCAGGCCACCTGGACGGCTCTTTGGGCGTCCGTCATGACACTGCCGTTGTTCGTCGCACTGGCCGTGGCCGGCCGCTGGATCTTCGCTCCCTTCGGAATCCCGGACGTCATTCAGCAGTTGGCGCTGCAGTATTGGTTTCCGCGAATGCTCGGCGCGCCGCTCGGCATCGCATTGTGGTCGCTTCTCGGATTCTTCAACGGCGTGGGCCGGCCGCTCGTCACCCTGCGCGTGACGCTGCTCGTGGCGCTGGCCAACGCGATCTTGAATCAATTGTTCGTGTTCGATCTGCGTTTGGGCGTCGCCGGCTCCGCCTGGGCCACGGACGCCGCCCAGCTCATCGGCGTCGGGGCGGCGCTCGCCGCATTCTTAGGCCCGAGCACTCGCGCTTGCTACCGCTCGCACCTCACCACCCGCCTGGAATTGCGGCCGCTCCTGGGCCAGATCAAATTGGGGTTGCCCATGGGCGTGCTCTATGCGGCAGACATCACCGGCTTCGCTTTTTTTCAACTGATGCAGGTGCGCCTGGGAACCGTCGACGGTGCATCGTCGCAGATCGTCATGATGCTGACGTCGTTTTGCTATATGCCTGCCATCGGCATCGCCATGGCGGGCACCACCTTGGTCGGGCAGGCCATCGGTGCCAAGCACTTCGACTGGGCCGGCAAGGTGGGCAATGCCATCATCGTGATCACGGTCGCCTACATGGGGCTGAGCGGAGTGGCCATCGCCGCCGCCGGGCCGTGGATCATGCCATTGTTTACCAATCGAGCCGATCCGCAGGCCGCGGCCGTGGCGGCGCGCGGCTGCGTCTTGCTGTGGATCGCCGCGGGATATCAGCTATTCGACGGCCTCAATTTGAGCGGCGGCGCGTGTCTGCGCGGTGCCGGCGACGTGCGCCTGCCATCCATCATGGTGCTCGCGCTCTCGTGGGGCTTCTTCGTGCCGTTGGCGCACATTCTGTCGTTCACACCGGGCGCCGGCTGGGTCGACTGGTTGCCTCAGCTGGGGTGGGGCGCCGTGGGCGGCTGGTTCGCGGCGCTCGCGTACATTTGCTGCCTGGGGACGATGCTGTACCTGCGATGGTGGTCCGGCGCATGGCGGCGCATGGCGCTGCCGCTCAACTGAACCCTGCTGTGCTACTTTAGAACCATGTCGAAACGCAGCGTGAGGTGGGCATATGTCGTCTTGTCGTTTGCGATAGGTGCATCCCGCGCATTCGGCCTGTCCGGCGCGCCCGCGCCGGTGGCGCAGACCATCGCCGCCCAGCACCTGCCGCCCAACTCGTTAAGTTTCGTCATCGTGGACCCCGATACCGGCCGGCCGGTCCTTGGCCAGAACATCGACACGCCGCGCAGTCCCGCATCGACCATCAAGGTGGTGACCACGTTCGCAAGCCTGGATCTGCTCGGACCCACGTACGTGTGGCACACCCGGGCGGCGTTTCGCGGCAAGCTGGACAATGGGGTGCTCGACGGCGACCTCATTCTGCAGGGCGGCGGCGATCCGTACATGACCATCGAACGCTGGTGGAGCTTCGCCCGCAGTTTGCGCGACAAGGGCTTGCGCAGCATCCACGGCGACATCGTCATCGACAACACGGCGTTCTCCCTGCCCGCGGAAGATCCCGCTGCATTCGACGGCCGGCCGAACCGTTCGTACAACGTGCTGCCCGACGCGTTGATGGTCAATTTTCAATCCATCGAGTTCCGCGTGGTGCCGAACACGAGCACGCACCGCGTCGATATCATCGCCTCCCCTGCGCCGGTCAATCTGGTGGTCGAGAATCACATCGCGCTCGCGGCCGGCCGTTGCACCGCCGCCGCGAGCCGGGTGGATTTCGAAGTCGCCTCGGAGCGCTGGGATCGCATCGTGTTCTCCGGCGCTCTCAGTCCGAGCTGCGCGGAACGCAGTTTCGCGCGCGTGCTGCTGCGGCCGACCGATTATGCATTCGGCACCTTCGTCGGCCTGTGGCGTGGATTGGGCGGCGAGTTCGACGGCAAACTGCGCGTCGCGCCCACGCCCACGGATGCGCAGCCGTTGCTGACCTTCGACTCCCTCACCTTGGGCGAAATCGTACGGCTCACGAACAAATTCAGCAGCAACCTGATGGCGCGCCATCTGCTGCTCACCATGGGCGAAGATCGCTTCGGCGTTCCCGCGACGCTCGACAAGGGCGCCGCCGCCATTGCGCAGTGGAGCCAAGACCGCGGTCTCGCGCTGCAGGACATCAACATCGACAACGGTTCCGGCCTGTCACGCACCACGCATATCTCGGTACTGCAGATGGCAAAAGTGCTGAGTGCCGCGTATCACAGCCGCTACGCGCCCGAGTTCCTCGCATCGCTGCCGCTCGCGGGCGTCGATGGGACCCTGCGGTCGCGGATGAAGACTTCGCCCGCGGGTTCCGTGCGCCTGAAGACCGGGCACCTCGACGGCGTCACCGGTGTGGCAGGCTACGTGACCACGACCTCCGGCAAGACCTTCGTGCTGGTGTCCCTGGTCAACGATTCGCGTGCGGATTACGGCGCCGGCGAACCCATTCACGCAGCGCTGGTGAGCTGGATGCAGGGTAATCTCTGAGCGCCGGCGCGGCGGTGTTCAAGCCTTGCTGCGTTCCATGTCCCATAGGATGGCGGTGACATCCTTGCGCAGCCAGACCCCGTAGCCCAGATAATTGAAATGCCGCTTCAGCCGGCGCCGGTACCAGTCGCCCGGGCGCAGATGCACGGAGCGGTCGGTGCGCGAGCGATCGCAGTTGTCGCGCCAGTCCTCGCGCGTCAAGGCCGAGACGTACACGGCCGCGCGCGTCAGCCGGCTCAAGTTCGACAAGGCGCGCGCGGCCGCGCGGTCATCGAGATATTGCAGCACGTCGTAGCACACCACGAGGTCGCTCGGACGCGGCGGCACGTAGTCGGTCACCGACCCTTGGGTCCAGCCATAGCGGCGGCACAGATACTCGCTCGCCTCGAGGCCTGCGTAACGCGCTTTCGGCAGTACTTCCGCGAAAGGCTTGCGCAGCAATCCGATGCCGCAGCCGGCGTCCAGAATGCTGCGCACCGGAATGCTGGCCTGCGCCAGAATCGCCGCGATCAGACGGGCCCGCGTGCGCATCTCGGCGGGCGTCACCACGCGCGTCGCCGCGTTCAAATAGAACTTGCGAAAGTAGGCGGAACCGAAGACGGTGTTCGCTCGAATTAGAGTCATTTCCCATCCTATAAGAATCCCGGCGTCTGTTGAGCCCGGCGTCTGTGGCGATTGTTGCATTGCCGTATTGCTGGTTGTCGTTACCGAGAGGGGCGATTCCCCGACGTCCCACTCGATCGGCAGCGGTGGGCCTGTCGGTGAGGATTGACCTCAGCAGATAGTTTGGCCAGTCAAATGATAGATTTACGTCCCATAAACGTATCATTTTTTAGATGGATTATTGATTGAAAACGACAATGATAGGATTATAATTCTTAATCCTATCAATTATCGAGAGAATTATGCCCACTCCTACCTGGGTGTGGCAGACCGCCCGCTGGCCGCACTTTACGTTCGATACCGCCCGCCTGATCGAGCCTTCCAACCGGGCTCGCGACGCCGCGGGACAGCTGCGTGGCAAGGCGGAGGCAATTGGTGCGGAGGATCTGAAGCTCTTGCAAGCGGATGTGTGGTCCCAAAGCGCTGTGGCGACGGCTGCCATCGAGGGCGAAACGCTCGATATGGCGGCGGTGCGCTCCTCGGTCGCCGGCCGCCTGGGGATTCTCGGAACTCCTGAAGTGCCGGTGCCGCGGCACATCGATGGGCTCCTCGAGGTGATGAATGACGCGGCGACCCACTGGCAGCAAGAGCTCACCGAAGCGCGACTCATCGAGTGGCAGGCGCTCCTCTTTCCCGATGGCCGGTCCGGATGGCACACCGTTGAAACGGGAACGTATCGAACCCAGGGCGATCCCATGCAAGTGGTGAGCGGACCGGCGGGACGGGAGGTAGTCCATTATTCGGCGCCGCCGGCGGCCGCCGTCCGCGCGGAAATGCGCTCCTTCCTCGACTGGTTCAATCGCACCCAGGAGACGCGCGAGCTCGATGGCATTTTGCGCGCCGGCATTGCCCACCTATGGTTCGAATCCATCCACCCCTTCTCCGACGGTAACGGTCGTCTCGGTCGCGCGATCATCGACCGGGCCATTTCGCAGGAAATGCGCGCCGTGAGCCGGCTTCAGGGCACCTCGATGGGATTGCATCGCGAACAGCGGGCGTACTACGAGGCGCTGAACACCGCGCAGCGCGGTACGGGCGAGATCACCGGCTGGCTCACCTGGTTCAGCAACGCCTTTTGCAACGCCTGTCGCGCGAGCATCGTACTCATCGATGAGGCGCTCGAGCGCGCCCGGTTCTGGAGCGAACACAGCCAGGTGGACTTGAATGCGCGGCAGAGAAAGGCCTTGAACCGCATGCTCGTCGCGGGGCCGAAGAGATTCGAAGGCGGCATGACGACCCGCAAGTACGCCGCGCTCAATAAGAGCACGCACATCACGTCGAACCGCGACCTGGTGGATCTCGTCGCAAAGCGTCTCCTGGTGCGCGACGGCCGCGGCCGCTCTACCTACTACAACTTGACGATCCCGGGGTGGGGCTGGCAACCCGCGCGACCGGCGAGCAACGGCTCGAATTCAGGCAGGTGAAGTGCACTTCGACGGCGACGATACGCCCGATGGGATCGTCGGCAAGGAGCCGCTCGAGCACATCTTTCTTTCAGCGAGTGTGCGCCGTGAATGCGTTCCAGGCCGCGAGAGAGTCCATGTAGTCTCTCCAGTGCACGATTTTCCGGTTCTCAATCTCGATGATCGAGCAAAACCGATTGTCGTACTTCACGCCCGACTCTGAAGAAACTCAACGAAAATTGGTAGGAAGCACGATGGACAAGAAATTGTTTGCCGATTTGGTAGAAAGCATGCAACAGCACAATGAGATCATTGCTGGCGCTCGCAAGGCCGCCAGGGTAACCAAGGTCGACGCGCGGTCGATTAAGGTACTGCAGTGTTCCAAGGACCCTCTACGCGGCAATCTTCAGGAAAGCGGTTATTCCCCTCGAGATGACTATATTTCGCGGGAGACAACTCTATTTCCTGGGCTGTGCGCATGAATTAAAGTCCTTCCCTGGCGGCGTGCTTTTCCCACTGAATTTGACCCTTTTGTTCATCAGCTGAATTCAAAGTTGTTACCTGTTTAAACATTAGCCAAGCGCAGGGCATTTTAAAATCGACATTTCTCGAAACAAAGTCTTTACCTAATTCTACTGTGTTAATAAAGGCGCTTCCGCCGGGGTATGTTTACGCCCCCCGAGAGGCTGAAGGCGTACGAAGCTGCGCACATCTACCGGATGGATCCCGACGTCGAACAATTCCTGGGTCTTTTGAAGCAGGCGGCGAGAGTACCCCACGGTTTTTAACAGTCCCGAGGGCCGGTAGCGCCGCGGGCACGGAACGCGGCAGTATTGGGCGACTTGGTTGCAAGTTAAGAATACCAATGATCGAGGATGCCGAGGCCGACCATGGTACGACCGCCATATTCCTAGCCATGTCTATTGACATCGCCACCATCTCGGAGTCACTTTTGCACCATAATGTACCGTCGCCATCGGGGGAACTGGATTTTCCGGAAGCACCGATTCACTCAGGAATACCCATGATCAAGATTTTGATACTGACCGCCATGGCGGTCGCGGGCGCCCCAATGGCGGTCGGCCAGACTGCGGCAACTACCACCCCGGCAGCCACGACCGCAGCGAGCGCCCAGCCTGATTATCATCCCAGTCTGGGTGACCTGATGACGATGGCCGTGCAACCCCGTCACATCAAACTCGGGTTGGCCGGCAAGTACAAAAATTGGCCATATGCCAGCTACGAACTCAGCGAGCTGCGCAATGCCTTCGCCCGCATTGCACGCACCATTCCCACGTATCAGACCGTGGACACCGCAGAAATGATGATCGCGCTGACGAAGGTTCCGCTCGTTGCACTGGAAGACGCGATCACGAATCAAAACACCGCACAATTCGCCGCTGCTTACGCACGGCTGACGCAGGCCTGCAATGCATGCCATCAGAGCCTGAAACACGCCGCCGTCGTAATAAAAGCACCCGATGCGGCAATGTTCCCCGATCAGGACTTCAGGCCGTCGCCACAGTAATGGCTTGGTGCCGGGACTTTAGGGTGACGTTCGCGCTCCGGAATTACCGGTGTCGCCTACGTGAATACATCAGCGGCGGTCGGCGACCAGTGATTTGGACAGCCCGGGAATGACGACCATGGAAACTCTAAATGCAACAAATCGGTGCCCATACTCCTCCCTAAGCAGCCCGATCGTCACACGAAGTGCGTAAGAACCAAAATCGCTTCGCTCCATGCGGGCCGTGCCGGATGCCTTGCGAGTCAATACGCGGGGCATTCGTTGCACAGTGGATTCTTGTACACGACATCGCTCGATCTCGTCCCCAATGACGGCAGCGGCTTGCCGACATGTGAAGTGGATTTTGTCTGGCTGGTGACGGGGCGGTATCCAGAGCCGACGACGATCATTCTCGGTGAGTGCAAGGATCGCGGTCGAAATCGCGGCGTCGGGGGTGGCGGTACGATCAGTCCTACCGATATTGGCAACCTCAAGGCCGTGGCCGACGCGCTTCCATCCAAGCGCTTTCAATCCTTCGTACTCCTGGCGAAGTTATGTCCTTTTACACCTGAGGAGATCCATTCGGCCAAGAACCTTAACGAGCGCTTCCATCGGCGCGCCATCCTTCTGACAGCACGGGAACTTGAGCCGTGGCACATCTACGAGCGAACTAAGGCGGAGTTTAAGATTGACGCTTATGCCAGCTCGGCCGAGCAACTCGCGTTGGCGACGGCGACGATGTATTTTCCGGATCCGGCAACTCACACTTGACTTGAACGACGGGTTTTGATGCCCTGCGCTCGACACAATCGTAGAGTAGCGGCATCTGCCAAAGCGGCGGCATCAAACGGCCTCTACAAATCTGATAACAATCCGGCACTTGTCTGCTTTAAGATGGGTTCGATAAGGAAGACGATGTCAGGGGAAAGTTATCATTTTTCGATGATGTAGATTAAAGGGATGTTCATGCCTCGCACACAATCGAATGCCATCAAGGCGCAACCCACAGCCCATATTGGAGTCGAACCTGAGCCGTGGTCAGCGGGCAAGGATCTGCGCGGGAAAATGGATTTGGGAAAATGTAACCACAGCCCACTCGGCCTTATCTTTCTCAAGCTCGAGTACAGTTTCGACTCCTTTCAGGAACGCTGCCTCCTACCAGTGGTGAGCTCGCCCATGCGCATCATCAAGGAAGGCGTCGTAGACTGCCCGGTCGCGCTTACTGGCCAGTTCGTTCACCGCAAGCAGTTTCCGGTCCGCTTCGGCTCACGCGGGAAAAATGAGTTGCCTGGGAAAGGCCGTGGCGCCTCCGAACACAGCCTCATCCAATGAACAAAAAATCCCTCACCGAGGCGGACATCCGCACCAAGTTCATCACGCCGGCGCTCGTCGGTGCGGATGGCGATAAGTGGGACGTGATGACCCAAATCCGCGAGGAAGTCTATTTTACGAAGGGGCGTGTCATTGTTCGCGGCAAAACCGTGAAGCGGGGCGAAGCCAAGAAAGCGGATTATCTCCTCTCCTTCAAACCGAACCTTCCCCTCGCGGTGATCGAGGCAAAGGACAACAACTTCTCGGTTGGGGCAGGCATGCAACAAGCATTGGAGTATGCCGAGATCCTCGATGTTCCCTTCGCATACAGTTCAAATGGTGATGCCTTTCTCGAGCACGACCGCACGGTAACGAATGGCACAGTGACGCGAGAGATCCCGCTAAACCAGTTTCCCACTCCGGAGGCACTCTGGGCACGTTATTGCGTAGCAAAAGGGTGGACCCCTAGCCAGCAACAGGTCACAACGCAGGACTACTACGACGACGGATTGCGGAGATCTCCCCGCTACTACCAGCTTATAGCTATCAATCGTACGGTAGAGGCCATCGCGCGAGGTGTGGATCGCATCCTGCTTGTGATGGCTACCGGCACCGGTAAAACTTACACCGCATTCCAGATCATCTGGCGATTGTGGAAGTCGGGCGCTAAGAAACGTATTTTGTTTCTGGTTGATCGCAATATCCTCGCTGACCAGACCAAAACGAACGATTTCAAGCCCTTCGGCGCGGCAATGACGAAGATCACTAACCGCACCGTCGATAAATCTTTCGAGATATACCTCTGCCTTTACCAGGCAGTCACAGGAGCCGAAGAGGATCGGAACGTCTATAAATAATTCTCGCCAGATTTCTTCGACCTGATCGTGATCGACGAGTGCCATCGAGGGAGCGCGGCGGAGGATGCCAACTGGCGGCAGATATTGGAATACTTCAATGGCGCCACCCAAATCGGTCTTACCGCGACGCCGAAGGAAACCAAAGACGTTTCAAACATCGAATACTTTTGGCGTACGGGCCAATGGAAGCGATGGTTGGCGCCACGGACCTACACAGCCCGTACACGCTGGTTTTCTCCGGGCGGACTCGCTTTTTCAAGTCTTGATTTGATTGGTAGGGCCCGGTTTTGAACCTTCGACCTTCGGATCATGAGCCCCTACTTAAGGTCTGCTTTGTCGGGCATTCCGGAGGCTCGATTGCGTATTTTGTTGAGTAAAGACATTATTCCCCGCGAAACGACATTATTGCGCGGGAAACGACTTTATTTCCGACGCATATGGGCATATCCATGTGCGAACCGATTCACTCGACCGTCAAGCTCTTGGCTAGGTTGCGCGGCTGATCGACGTCGGTGCCTTTGAGCACTGCGACGTGATAGGCGAGCAGTTGCATCGGCACCGCGAAGATGACGGGGGCTTGCAGAGCGGTGACCGCGACCGGCATGTGGATGACCGTCACGCCCTCGCTGCTCTCGAGGCCGGTTTCCGGATCGGCAAAGACGAACAGCTTGCCGCCGCGCGCGCGCACTTCCTGCAAATTCGACTTGAGCTTCTCCAGGAGTTCATTGTTGGGCGCGACCGCCACCACCGGCATGTCCTCATCGACCAACGCCAGAGGACCATGCTTGAGTTCCGCGGCGGCATAGGCTTCCGCGTGGATGTAGGAGATTTCCTTGAGCTTCAGGGCTCCTTCCATGGCGATGGCATGCAAGGGCCCCCGCCCCAGGAACAGCGCGTGGCGCTTGTCCGCGAATGCTTCGGCCAGGGCTCGAATGGCGTCGTCGAGCTGCAGCGTCTTCTCGACCAGGCCGGGCAGCTGCAGCAGCTGCAGCACCAGTTCGCGTTCGTGAGCGGTGTCGAGAGCCCGATGCTTAGCGAGCGCCACGACCAGCATTCCCAGTGCCGTGAGCTGCGTGGTGAAGGCCTTGGTGGAGGCGACGCCGATCTCCGGGCCGGCGCGCGTCAACAGCACCAGCTCGGACTCCCGCACCATGGAGCTTTCGGCGACGTTGCAAATGGTGAGCGTCGACAGGTATCCGGCTTGCTTGGCGTTGCGCAGCGCGGCGAGGGTGTCCGCCGTCTCGCCGGACTGGGACAGGGTGACGAACAGGGTGTGCGGCGTCACCACGGGATTGCGGTAGCGGTATTCGCTCGCGATCTCCACGCGCGCCGGGATCCGGCACACCTGTTCGATGAAAAAGCTGGCGACCAGACCCGCATGAAAACTGGTGCCGCAGGCCGCGATGTGCACCGCCTTGACACGTTTGAACACCTGTTGGGCGGCCGGACCGAAGGCGGCATCCAGGAGTTTCGCGCCGGCCACCCGCTCCTCCAGCGTCTGCGCGATGGCGCGAGGCTGCTCGTGGATCTCCTTGAGCATGAAGTGGCGATACTGCCCGCGCTCCACCGCGTCCGCCGGCAGCTCGCTTTCGCGAATCTCGCGGGTGACGAGCGTGCCGGTGACGTCCTCGACCTTGATGGACAAGCGGCGTACTTCGGCGACGTCGCCTTCCTCCAGGAACATGAAGCGCCGGGTTACCGGCAGCAGCGCCGCCACGTCGGAGGCGACGAAGTTCTCTTCGATGCCGAGGCCGATGACCACCGGGCAGCCCTGACGGGCAAGCACCACGCATTCCGGATCGCTCTGCGCGATCACGGCAAGCGCATACGCGCCCTCCAGTTCGGCCACCGTCTTGCGCACGGCCTCATACAGATCCGCCGAATCGGCGAGATGGTGATGGATGCGATGCGCGATCACTTCGGTATCGGTTTCGGAATCGAAGCTGTAGCCCAGCTCGATCAGGCCGGCGCGCAGCGCCTCATGATTCTCGATGATGCCGTTATGCACGATGGCAATGCCGTCGCGCGAGATGTGGGGGTGCGCGTTGCGCTGGGTGGGGACGCCATGGGTGGCCCAGCGCGTGTGCGCGATGCCGACGTGGCCGTCGATGGGGTCCGCGTCGAGTGCGTCCTGCAGGGCCTTGACCTTGCCCACCGCCCGCAGGCGAGCCAGCCGGTGGCCGGCCGTCATCACCGCGATGCCGGCCGAGTCGTAGCCGCGATACTCGAGACGCCGCAGGCCCTGCATGAGGATGGGAACCGCATTGCGTTCCGCGACGACACCGACGATTCCGCACATTTCGAACGACTCCTGGCCGAGAAGATTAAAGGGAGCGCCTAGTGTGCCTCAGCGGGATGACGAATCCAGCGAAGTGTTGCGCAGTTGCTGATGATGATAGACCCCAGCGGCGGTTAAATTGCCCACCGAGCGGCTGCCGAGATTTAGCGGCGCGCGCGGGCTGGGTGTACTAGCCCCTGACGTATAAGTGCCATTCCAAAAACAGGCTATCGCGTGGCCATGGGCGCGATCGACCCGCCCAGCGCCTGAAACAAGGCGGCCGTATCCGAGTAGCGATTGGCTCGCGCCTGGGCGAGCGCGACCACGGCCTGCTGGTAGGTCTGCTCCGAGTTGACCAGCGCCAGGTAGCTGACCGATCCCAATTCCAGCTGGTGGTGGGCGACGCCCAGGCTTTTCTGTGCGGCGTCCTCGGCGCGGCTCGTGGCCGCCAGTGCATCGGCGTCGGCATCGAGCGCGTGCAAGGCATCGGCGACGTTTTGGAACGCCGTCAGCACCGCCGACTTGTAGGCGGCGCCGGCTTGATCGAGCGCGGCGTCGGCGGCGCGCTTGCGGTGAATGAGCGTTCCGCCCTGAAACAACGTCTGGGTCGCGTTGGCGCCGATGCTCCAGAAGCCCGTACCGGGCTTGAACAGGTCGCTGAGCAGCGTCGCCGTACTGCCGATGTTGCCGGTGATGGTCAGCTGCGGCAGCAGATTCGCGATGGCAACACCCACCTGTGCGGTGGCGGCGTGCAGCTGCGCCTCGGCCGCACGCACGTCCGGCCGGCGTTCCACCAGCTGTGAAGGGACGCCGAGCGGCAAGTCGGTGGGCAGCACCAATTGATCCAGCTCGAAGCGAATCGGCTTGGTGTCCGCCGGCAGATGCCCGGTGAGAGCGGCCAACTGATCGCGGGTCTGGTACAGCTGCTTGTTGAGCGGCGGCAGCGTGCCTTCCAACTGCGCGAGCGCCGCATCCTGGGCGTAGACGTCGGCTTCCGGCACCGCGCCCAGTTCGAGTTCGCGGCGCAGCACCTCGAGCGACTCGCGCTCGAGCGCGATCACATGCTCGGTGCCCGCGATCTGCGCCCGCAAACCGGCTTCCTGGATGGCCGTGGTCACCACGTTGGCGGTCAGGGTGAGATACGTGGCATCGAGCTGGTAGCGGCTGGCCTCGGCCTGCGCCGACAGCGATTCCACCGCGCGGCGATTCGCGCCGAACACGTCGGGAACATAGGACACCGTCACCTGAGGGGTGAACAAGTTGTAGAGCGGCGTCCCGGAATTCAGCGTGGGCTGCAGCACGCCGACCGCGTCGCGATTGCGAGTCGCATCGAAGCTGCCCTGCACCGCCGGAAAGTACGATCCTTTCTGGGCAGCCGTGTTCTCCAGGGCCTGACGCAGCGCGGCTTGCGCCGAGGCCACGTCGGGATTTGCCCGCAGCGCCTCCTCGACCAGCGCATCGAGCTCATCCGAACCGAACAGAGTCCACCAGTTGCGCGGTACATCCTGGCCGACCAGAAATCGCTGTACGGCGCCGCCGGCGCCGGGCGCCGAGGCGGTGGCGGCGGCCAATGGCTCGGCGGTATAGCGTTCGACCGACGGTTCCGCCGGCCGGTGAAAATTGGGTCCCACGCACGCGCCGACGGCGAGGGCGGCGAGCGATGCGGCCAGCCGCTTCATTCGTTCGTGTCCAGGGCGGGCTCCGCCGGCAGATCCCGCTCGGCCGAGAATTTCAGGATGAGCACGGGCAGCACCAGGAGGATCAACACCGGCGCCAGCAACATGCCGCCCACCACCACCAAGGCGAGCGGCCGCTGCACCTGGGAGCCGATGCCCGTGGAAAACGCTGCCGGTATCAAGCCCACGCACGCGACGGTACACGTCATGATGACGGGGCGCAGCTGCGTCTTGCAGGTCTGCAGCATCGCCGTCGCACGGTCGTGGCCCAGGTCCAGGCTGAGATGGTAGTAGGACAGCACCAGAATGCCGTCCATCGCCGCAATGCCGAACAGCGCGACGAAGCCGATGGCGGAGGACACGCTGAACGCGGTACCGGTCACCCAGAGGGCGAAGATGCCGCCCACCAGGGCCATCGGAATCACGCTCGCCGCCAACAACGCATCGCGCAAGCTGCCGAAGTTCAAATACAGCAGCAGCACGATCAACGCGATCGACAGGGGGACCGCGACGCTCAGGCGCGCGATCGCGTCCTGCAGGTTGCCGAATTCGCCCACCCACTCGAGACGATAGCCGCCCGGCAGTATCACCTGCGAGTCCACGGCGTGCTGCGCCTCGAGCACGGCGCTGCCGAGATCGCGGCCGCGCACGCTGAATTTGATGGGCACGTAACGCTGCTGCTGCTCGCGGTAAATGAAGGCCGCGCCCGACACCAGGCGCACGTCGGCCACGTCCTCGAGCGGCACTTGAATGACGCCGCTACCCGAGACTGCGGCAGCCGTGACCGGAATCCTCCGGATCGCGTCGAGGTTCTGACGGTAGGGAAGACTCAGGCGCACCATCATCGGAAAGTGCCGGTCGCTCCCGCTCTCATAGAGATCGCCGGCGCTCTGGCCGCCGATCGCCGCCTGCACGACGGCGTTCACGTCGCCGGTGGCCAGGCCATAGCGCGCCGCGCGCACTCGGTCGACATCGATGCGAATCGTGGGTTGTCCGAGCGAGCGCAGCACGGCGAGATCCGTGATGCCCTGCACTTTGGAGAGTACCGCGGCGATGCGGTCGGCGCTCTTCTCCAGGGTTTCCAAATCGTTGCCGTAGATCTTGACGGAGTTCTCGCCCTTGACGCCCGATGCCGCTTCTTCGACGTTGTCCTGGATGTACTGCGAAAAATTGAAATCGACGCCGGGAAATTGCTCCGCCAGCGCGCGGGTCATGTCTTGCGTGAGCTTCTCCTTGGTCACGCCGTGCGGCCACGTATCGAAAGGCTTGAGCGGCACGAAGAACTCGGCATTGAAGAAACCCGTGGCGTCGGTGCCGTCATCGGGCCGGCCGTGCTGCGACACCACGGTCTGCACCTCGGGATAGCGGGTCATCAGCGTGCGCATGCGGCTCACGTACGTGTCGCTATCCTCGAGCGACACCGATTGCGGGAACGTGGCGCGGATCCACAGATTCCCTTCCTCGAGTTTCGGCAGGAACTCCAGCCCCAGGGAACGCACGGCGACGATGGCCACCAGCGCGAGCAGCGCCACGCCCGTGAAGGTCACGATGCGGTTGGCCAGCACGAATTCCAGCGCGGGCTCGTAGATGCGGCGCAGTCCCCGCACCACGGGCGTCTCCCGTTCCTCGACGTCCTGCGGAAACATCAGCAAGCTCAACGCCGGCGCGATGGTGAAGGTCGCGAGCAGACCGCCGGCGATCGCATACGCATAGGTCTTCGCCATCGGACCGAAGATATGGCCTTCGATGCCGGACAACGTGAACAGCGGCACGAAGCCGGCGATGATGATGGCGGCGGCGAAGAATATCGACTGGCTGACTTCGGCGGCGGCGACCGACACCGTATTCATCTTCGCGTGAAAGCCGCTGGCCGACCGCAGGCGCGCGCCGAGTCCGGCGGCGGCACCGCGGTGAGTGGCCTCGGCCAGATGCCTGAAGATGTTCTCGACCATGATGACCGTGGCATCGACCACCAGTCCGAAATCGATCGCGCCCACCGACAATAGATTCGCGGACTCGCCGCGCAGTACCATGAGGCCGATCGCGAACGACAGCGCGAACGGAATGGTCATGGCCACGATCACGGCGCTGCGCACGTTGCCGAGAAACGCCCATTGCAGAACGAAAATAAGCACGATGCCCGCGATCATGTTGTGCAGGACGGTGTGGGTGGTGACGCGGATCAGATCGCTGCGGTCGTAGATGCGCTCGATGCTGACGCCGGGGGGCAGGATGCCGCTCTTGTTCACCTTGTCCACTTCGGCTTCGACGCGCCGGATGGTGGGAACGCTTTCGGCACCGCGCCGCATCAGCACGATGCCCTGCACGATGTCGTCGGCGTCGTTGTAGCCGGCGATACCGAGCCGCGGCAGATTGCCGATGCTGACCTCGGCCACGTCGCCGATGACGATGGGTGCACCTTGATTGGCGCTGATGAGCGTGTGCCGGATCTCGTCGGCCGAGTGAATCAAGCCCACGCCGCGCACCACGGCCGACTGGGCGCCGAAATTCACGGTCTGGCCGCCGACGTTGATATTGGCGTTGCCGAGCGCGGTCAGCACCTGCGGCAGCGACAGGCCGTAGCCCATCAATTTGCGCTGATCGATGGCGATGTCGTACGTCTTGGTCTTGCCGCCCCAGCCGGTGACATCGATGACGCCGGGCACGGCTTTGAAGCGCCGCTCCAGCACCCAGTCCTCGAGGGTCTTGAGGTCGGTCGCGGAATAGTTGGAAGGCCCCACCACCCGGTAGCGATAGATTTCACCGATCGGACTGGTGGGCGAGATCTGCGGCTGCGCGCCGTTCGGCAAGGCAGCGAGCTGCGACAGTCGATTGGTGACCCATTGTTCCGCCTGTTGGTAAGTGAAGTCGTACGTGAATTGAACTTTCACGTCGGACAATCCGAACAAGGAAATCGTGCGGATGGCCTGAACGTTCGGTATGCCGGCCATCTGAATTTCGAGGGGGATGGTGATGTAGCGCTCGATCTCCTCGGCGGATTGGCCGGTATTCTGGGTGACGATGTCGACCAGCGGCGGTACCGGGTCCGGATACGCCTCGATGTTGAGCACGAGGAAGCTCGCGACTCCCGCACCGAGCATCATCACCAGCATGACGACCATCAGCACGCGCTGACGGAGCGCGAAAGTCACGACCGCGTTCATGACGAGGCGGGAACTGCCACCGCGCCGGCCGCCTGATCGATGAACAGGGCGCCCTTGGTGACGATGCGTTCGCCCGCCTTGATCCCATCGAGCACTTCGACGAGTCCGTCGTTGTTGCGGCCCACCCGAATGGCGCGGTAAGCGAGCAAGCCGTCCTCGGCGAGCACCCATACGTGCGCGGCGTCGCCTTCATAGACCACCGCGGATGCGGGAACTGCGGGAGAATCGGACGCATCGCTCGTCAGGATGCGAAAGTTCGCGAACATCTCGGGCTTGAGCGCGGCGTCGCGATTGTCGATCTCCGCGCGCACCGGCAAGCGGTGCGTCGCCGCATCGACCAGGGCGGCGACATAGGTGATGCGCGCGCGAAAGGTGCGTTTGGGATAGGCGAGCACGTGCACCTCCACCGCCTGCCCCAAATGCACCTGGCCAGCGTCGGCCTCGCGGACGTTCGCCAGCAGCCACACGTTCGACGGGTCGGCGATGGTGAACAGCGGCGTGCCGCTGCCGGCCTGCAGGTACTGACCCGGCCCGAGCTGGCGGTCCACCACCACACCATTGATCGGCGCCGCGATGGTGGCGGAGGGCTGCATGGAACGGGACGCTTCGAGCGCGTCGATGGCTGCAGCGGATTGGCCGAAAATCCTCAAGCGATTGCGCACCGAGTCGCGCGCGGTCTCGGCGGCGGCGAGATCGGCCTGCGCTTGCTGCCAGTCTTGCAGACTGCCGCCCTTGGCGTCGTACAGCGCGTGTTTGCGGGTCTCGTTGATGCGCGCGAGCTTGACCTGGGTCGCCGCGGTGGCGAGGTCATTCTGCGCCTGTACGAATTCGGACGCCTCCACCGTTGCCAGCGGCGCCCCGGCTTTCACCGCATCGCCAAGCCCCGCGACCACCCGGGTGACGCGGCCCGAGTAGGGCGAGAAGACCGGCGTCGCACGGTCGCCATTGACGGCGATCTTGCCTTCCGTCAATTCCTCGCTGACGAAACCATGCAGGGCGACGGACTCGATCGTCAGTGACTTCAATTGCTGCGGCGTAGCCCGGAACGTGCCCGGCGGAGATGGCGCCGCAGCGGCGGGTGCTTCGTGGTCGCCGAACATTCGGCCGCCCAGCCACACGGCCGCGATGACCACGCCCACCCCGGCGGCGCCCAAGGCCGCAAAGCGCACTTGCCGCGCCCGCGACCATGCACGTCGGTCAATCGACTCCTGACCCTTCGGAGGTCGTCCGGGATCGTTCGGCGCTTCGCTCATGCATTAACCCATCGTTACCGGCACGCGCGGCGCCCAAGTGATAGGTCCGCAGTTTGCCACCGAGACCGGAGAGTAGCCATTGCGGCGGCCGGTTCGGGGGTTACAAGTGAAACAATTGCGGCGCCCACCGCCGTGATTTCACGCGAGCGTACATGCTTGCCGATCTGCCGGTGCGGCTGTGTTAAAAAGATGGCGTAACTTGTCCGTCCCTACAGATATCTTGTCAAACCTCCCGGAAAATGCCGCCTACCGCACCCGCGCCTGGATCCATGTCGCCCTGGTGTTCCTGTTCATGCTGGTGAACTTCGCCGACAAGGCGGTCGTCGGTTTGTCGAGCGTTCCCATCATGCGCGAGCTCGGGTTGTCCAATACGCAGTTCGGCGAATTGGGCAGCGCGTTCTTCCTGTTGTTTTCGATCTCCGGGGTCGCCGGCGGCTTTCTGGCCAACCGCGTCCGGACCAAGATCCTGATGTTCGCGATGGCGGTGGTGTGGGGTGTCGCGCTGTTGCCGGTGAGCCTGGCGTCCAGTTTCGGCCTGCTGCTCCTGAGCCGCATCGTGTTGGGTGCTGCCGAGGGCCCGGCCTTCCCGGTCGCGCTGCACGCCGTGTACAAATGGTTCCCGGACCGGCTGCGCGCGCTGCCCACCAGCGTGGTCGCCTGCGGCGCGGCCTTCGGCACCGGGGTGATCGCGCCCTTGATCACCTGGATCATCGTTCACCATGGCTGGCATCGAGCCTTCGGTGCACTGGGTGCGGCAGGCCTGCTGTGGGCCTGCCTGTGGTTCATCGTGGCCGAGGATGGGCCCATCGACGACGACACGGCCCGCAGCGGCGCCGAACGGCGCGTTCCCTACCGCCGGCTGATGTCGAGCCGAACCGCCATCGGCGTCTTTCTGGCTGGGTTCGGGGCCTACTGGGTGATTGCGCTCAACATTACCTGGCTCGCCAATTACCTGATGAAGGCTCTGCACTTCGCACCAGCCCAGGCAGCGTGGATCGTGGGCCTCCCCTCGGTGCTGCAGATGATACTCGCGCCGAGCCTCGCGCTCCTGTCGCAGGTGCTGATCCGCCGCGGCGTATCGAGCCGCGTATCGCGCGGTATCCTGGGTGCGCTCTGCGTGGTGACGGCCGGTGCATCGATGATGGCCATGGCGTTCTTGCCGGTGGGACCCCTGAAGGTGGCGTTGATCGGACTCGGCTTCTCCGTCGGCAGTGTCATATTCACGTTGGGGTCGACGCTGATCGGCGAGATTTCGCCCGCCTCGCAACGCGGCGCGATGCTGGGGGTGACGAATTCCATTCACACGCTGGCGGGCCTGTGCGCTCCCTTCGTGATGGGGCTCATCGTGGATGTGGGCGCGAATCCGGAGGCGGGTTTTCGCACCGGGTATCTTTACGCGGGTGCGCTGGTCGCGGCCTTGGGGCTAGCAGCCGCGATCTTGATCGAGCCGCGGGCGGACCTCTGCAAGTTCGCCCAACTCGAACGTGACAACGCGAGACAATGACCGCATGCATCCGCTACATATCGTTTACTTGAATGGCCCCGACATCGAACGTCTGTCGCTGCGCGACGAGGAAATCCTGGCGGCCGTGGAAGGCGGCTTGGAAGCACAGGGACGCAAGCAAGTGGTCATCGAACCACGCGTGCACCTGGTCCCCGAGAATTCGGCCATCGGACACTTCAACGTGCTGCGCGGTGTCATCCATCCGCTGGGGCTCGCGGGCGTCAAGGTGGTCGGCGATTTCGTCGACAACTACCAGATCGGCTTGCCGTCCGAGATCGCCATACTGACGCTGTTCGATCCGGCGACCGGCGTGCCGTTGGCCATTCTGAATGCGACGTCGCTCACCGACATGCGCACCGGCGCCACCACGGCGCTCGGCGCCAGGTACCTGGCACGCAAGGACAGCAAGATTCTCGGCCACGTCGGCGCCCGCGGCACGTCGTACTGGAACATCCGGCTGCTGAGCCATTTCTTCGATTTCGATGAAATCCGTGTGCACTCGAAGCGGCGCGAGAGCCGCGAGGCCCTGGCCGCGAAGCTCTCGCGGGATCTGGGACTGCCGGTCGTCGCCGTCGCAGGCTGGGAAGAATGCGTTCGCGATGCCGACATCGTGGTGGAGGCCACGCGCCTGCCTGAGCCGCAGCCGCTGCTCAAAACGGAATGGATCAAGCGCGGCGCGCTGGTCATCCCCTACGGCACGATGAGCGCCGTGGAATTGTCCCTGACCGACATCATGGACAAGGTCGTGGTCGACGATTGGGGGCAGTGCCGCAAGGGATTGCCGTACGGCGCGCTGCGCCAACACGTCGACCTCGAGAAAATCACCGAACGGAACCTGCACGCCGAACTGGGACAGATCGTGGCGAAGCTGCGGCCGGGCCGCGAGAGCGACGAGGAGACCATTCTGTTCTGGCATCGGGGCTTGAGTTTGAGCGACATCGCACTCGGCAGCGCGATCCTCGACAAGGCCGGGGAACTGTCGATCGGCCAGACGCTGCGATTCGAATGAAGTCGCGGCTGGATCGGCCCGCACGCCCATGCGCCTGCGCGTTACGCCTGCACGTAGAGGGTCACGGGCCCGCGTGCCGGCCGCGTCGGATCAGGGCTTTTTGGGCGGCGGCGCTCCGCTCGCGAGCGCCTCGTCGATGGCCGCGGCTTTTTGCAGCGGATCGAGTTTGAGCGGCCGGCGCCATCCATCGATGGTGGTCTGCCGCGCCCGCGTCAGGGTGAGCTTGCCGTCGGGCGTGCTCTCGCTGATGGTCGATCCCGCGCCGATCGTGGCGTTCGCGCCGATGCGCACCGGCGCGACCAGCATGCTGCCCGATCCGACGAAGGCACCGTCCTCGATGACGGTCGGCCACTTGTTCGCGCCGTCGTAGTTGCAGGTGATGGTGCCGGCGCCCACGTTCACATGGCTGCCCACGGTGGCATCGCCGACGTAGCTTAAGTGATTCACCTTGGAATGGGCGCCGATCTGGCTGTTCTTGACCTCGACAAAGTTCCCGATGTGGGCATCGCGTGCGAGTTCGGTTCCGGGCCGCAAGCGAGCGAAGGGACCGACGCGGCACTTCTCTGCGACCACGGCGTCCTCGATGACGCAGTTGGCATTGATCTCGGTATCGGCACCCACGCTCGAATCGCGGATCAGGCAGTTGGGCCCCACCCTGACCCGCGCGCCCAGGTGCACCCTGCCGATCAGCACCGCGTTCACGTCGATGAACACATCGCGCTCCACGGTAACCTCGCCGCGCACGTCGATTCGCGACGGGTCCGCCAAAGTCGCACCCGCCAGCATCAATTCCTCCGCGCGTTCCCGGCGGTAGCCCGCTTCCACCTGCGCCAGCTGCACCTTGTCGTTGACGCCCAGGACTTCGACGGCGTGCGCCACCGGAATGGCGGCCACGGGATCGCCGGCGGCCACCGCGCCCGCCACCACGTCGGTCAAATAGTATTCGCGCTGTGCGTTATCCCGGCCGAGACCCAGCAGCCATTCCCGCAGCCGTCCCGCGGGCGCCGCCATGAGGCCCGAATTGGCTTCGCGAATCCGCAGTTGTTCGGGAGTGGCGTCCTTGTGCTCGACGATGCCGGTCACATGGCCGTCGGCGCCGCGCGCGATGCGGCCGTAGCCCGCCGCTTCGTCGAGGTTCACGGTGAGCAGCGCCAGCGTGCCGCCGGCCGCGGCCGCCACCAGCTTGGTGAGGCAGGCCGCGCGAATCAACGGCACGTCGCCGTAGAGAACGAGAACCGTGTGGTCGTCGGGGATGACCCGCATGGCCTGCATCACGGCGTGCCCGGTGCCCAACTGATCGGCCTGCAGAATCCACTCGACGGGCTCATCGCCGAGCGCGGCCTGCACTTGGGCGCCGCCATGCCCGTAGACCACGTAGATATTGGAGGGCGCGAGCTCGCGCGCCGTGCCTACCACGTGCTGCAGCAGCGGTTTTCCCGCCAACGGCTGCAGCACCTTGGGCAAGTCGGAGTTCATCCGCTTTCCCTGACCTGCTGCGAGTATGACGACGGAGAGCTGCATGACAGTCCCGGTTGGCGCGAGGGTTAGCGCTTCTTGCGCAAGTGTCCGATTGCTCTCAATTGTGCCATGGCACGCGCGAGTTCCGCTTGCGCTTCGGCAATGTCTATCTTGTCGGTGCGGTCGCGCAGGGCCTCCTCGGCGCGCGCCTTCGCCGCCTGGGCCGCCGCCTCATCGAGATCGCGGGCGCGCGCGGCCGTATCGGCCAACACCGATACCTTGTGCGGCTGAATCTCGAGCGCGCCGCCGCCGACGTAGAAGCTCTGCTCGTCTTGGCCCTCGGTCTGCACTCTGACCACGCCCGCGGTGAGCGTGGTGAGCAGGGGAGCGTGCCGCGGCGCTATGCCGAGTTCGCCCTCGACGCCGGGCGCGAACACCATGGTCGCCTCGCCCGCGAACATCTGGCCTTCGGGACTGACTATGTCGACATGAATCGTACCGGCCATGACTTCTCCCCCTATCCGCTACTGCAGCGTCTTGGCTTTTTCGACCGCTTCTTCGATGCCGCCCACCATGTAGAACGCCTGCTCGGGCAGATGGTCGTACTCGCCCGCGATGATGGCCTTGAAGCCGCGAATCGTATCCGCGAGCGGAACGATCTTGCCGTCCTGACCCGTGAATACCTTCGCCACGTTGAACGGCTGCGACAGGAAGCGCTGGATCTTGCGCGCGCGAAACACCGACAGCTTATCCTCTTCGGACAATTCGTCCATGCCAAGGATGGCGATGATGTCCTGCAATTCCTTGTAGCGCTGCAGAATGGCCTGCACGGCGCGCGCGGTGTTGTAGTGATCCTCGCCCACCACCAGAGGATCGAGCTGGCGGCTGGTGGAGTCGAGCGGATCGACGGCCGGATAAATGCCCTGGGCGGCGATGACGCGCGACAGCACGACGGTGGCATCCAAGTGGGCAAATGTGGTTGCCGGCGACGGATCGGTCAAATCGTCGGCGGGGACGTATACGGCCTGCACGGACGTGATGGAACCGGTTTTGGTGGAGGTGATGCGCTCCTGCAGCACGCCCATTTCTTCCGCCAACGTCGGCTGGTAGCCCACGGCCGACGGCATGCGGCCGAGCAGCGCCGACACTTCGGTGCCGGCCAGGGTGTAGCGATAAATGTTGTCGATGAACATCAGCACGTCGCGGCCCTTGCCGTTGGCCTGTTTCTCGTCGCGGAAGTATTCCGCCATGGTGAGACCGGTCAACGCGACCCGCAAACGGTTGCCCGGCGGCTCGTTCATCTGGCCGTACACCATGGCCACCTTGTCGAGCACGCCAGAATCTTTCATCTCGTGGTAGAAATCGTTGCCCTCGCGGGTACGCTCGCCGACGCCCGCGAACACCGACAACCCCGAGTGCGTCTTCGCGATGTTGTTGATGAGCTCGAGCATGTTCACGGTCTTGCCGACGCCGGCGCCGCCGAACAGGCCCACCTTGCCGCCCTTGGCGAACGGGATCAACAAGTCGATGACCTTGATGCCGGTGACCAGCAATTCCTGGCCGCCCATCTGTTCGTCGTACGCCGGCGACGGGCGATGAATGGGCATGTACTGCGTCGCTTCGACGGGACCTGCTTCATCCTGCGGTTCGCCGAGCACGTCCATGATGCGGCCGAGAACGCCGGCGCCCACCGGGACGGAAATCGGTTTGCCGGTATTCGACACGGTCAAACCGCGGCGCAGGCCTTCGGAGGGGCCCATGGCGATGGTACGTACCACGCCGTCGCCCAGCTGCTGCTGCACTTCCAGCGTGAGTTTCACGTCATCGAGTTTGAGTGCGTCATAGATTCTCGGAATCTGGTCACGCGGAAACTCCACGTCGATGACCGCTCCGATGATTTGCACGATTTTTCCGCTGGACATACATACCCTCTTCATGGCCTTCGGCCAACTTTCAACGGGGTTGCTGCAACCCCGACAATTAGCGGCGCTGCGCGCCGTGAAAACCAAACCCTCTTCATGGCCTTCGGCCAACTAATCATGGCCTTCGGCCAACTTTCAACGGGGTCGCTGCGCGACCCCGACAATTAGCGGCGCTGCGCGCCGTTGAGACTTAACCCGTACCTCGTCTATACCGCTGCTGCGCCGCCGACGATTTCCGACAGCTCGGTGGTGATCGCGGACTGGCGGGCCTTGTTGTAGATCAATTGGAGTTCGGCGATGAGATCGCCGGCGTTGTCCGTGGCACTCTTCATGGCGACCATGCGGGCGGCCATTTCGCTGGCCACGTTCTCGACGGCGCCTTGGTACACCTGCGACTCGACGTAGCGCATCAGAATCCCGTCGAGCAATTCCGCGGGACTCGGCTCGTAGATGTAATCCCAGCGCTCCTGCAGGTCGCTCTTGTCGGTGGCTTCCACCGGCAAGAGCTGCAAGACTCGGCCCTTCTGCGTCATGGTGTTGACGAATACGTTGTGCACGAGGACCAGTCGATCGATCTCGCCGGCGCGGTATTGATCCAACATCACCTTCACGCTGCCGATCAATTGCGCGATTTCCGGCCGGTCGCCCAAGTGTATGGCCGAGGCCGCGATGGGCAGCGAGAGCCGGCGAAAGAATTGCACGGCTTTGGTGCCGATCAAGCACAGCTGGATCTTCTGGCCTTTGCTCTGCGCGTCCTTGATGGTGTTCAGCGCCGCCTTGAACAAGTTGATGTTCAGGCCGCCCGCCAAGCCGCGATCGGTGGCGATCACGATGAGCCCCAAGGCCTTGATGGGCCGATCGATGAGGAACGGGTGCTTGAAGTCCGGGTTCGCCAGACGCAGGTGCCCGATGACATTGCGCAGCTTCTCGGCGTACGGCCTGGCGAGGCGCATGCGTTCCTGCGCCTTGCGCATTTTACTGGCGGCAACCATCTGCATGGCTTTCGTGATCTTCTGAGTATTCTTGATACTCGAGATCTTGGTGCGGATTTCCTTAGCGCCTGCCATGGATCAGACCGTCGCGAAGAATTCTTCGCAGAGCTTCTTCAATGACGCATCGACGTCCTTCGACAAATCCGGCTTGTCGATGATGCTCTTCATCAGCGGACCATAGTTGGTGCGCGCGAACGATTGCAGCGCCGCTTCCGTATCGATCACCTTGGTGCGGTCGACTTTGTCGAAGAAACCGCCGTTCGCCGCATACAGCGACAGCGCCATCTCCGATACCGACATGGGCGCGTACTGCTTCTGCTTCATGAGTTCGGTGACGCGAATGCCGCGCTCGAGCTGGCGGCGCGTGGCTTCGTCCAGATCCGACGCGAACTGCGAGAACGCCGCCAACTCGCGGTACTGCGCCAGGGACAGGCGGATGTTGCCGCCCAGCTTCTTGATGATGTTGGTCTGCGCGGCGCCGCCGACGCGCGACACCGAGATGCCGGCGTTGATCGCAGGCCGAATGCCGGCGTTGAACAAGTCGGATTCGAGAAAAATCTGACCGTCGGTGATGGAGATGACGTTGGTGGGCACGAAGGCCGTGACGTCGCCCGCCTGGGTCTCGATGATGGGCAATCCCGTCAAGGATCCCGTCTTGCCCTTGACGCGGCCGTTGGTGGCCTTCTCGACGTACTCTTCGTTGACGCGCGCCGAACGCTCGAGCAATCGCGAGTGCAGATAGAACACGTCGCCGGGATACGCTTCGCGGCCCGGCGGGCGGCGCAGCAGCAGCGAGATCTGGCGATAAGCGACGGCCTGCTTCGACAAGTCGTCATAGACGATCAGAGCATCCTCGCCGTTGTCCATGAAGTATTCGCCCATGGCGCAACCGGCGTAGGGAGCCAGGTACTGCATCGCGGCCGGCTGCGAGGCCGAGGCGGCGACGATGATGGTATGGGCCAGTGCGCCGTGCTCTTCCAGCTTGCGCACCACGCTGGCAATGGAGCTCTGCTTCTGACCGATGGCGACGTAGATGCACTTCACGCCGGTGGTCTTCTGGTTGATGATGGTGTCGATGGCCACCGCGGTCTTGCCGGTCTGACGGTCGCCGATGATGAGTTCGCGCTGACCGCGGCCCACCGGCACCATGGCGTCGATCGCCTTGAGGCCGGTCTGTACCGGCTGCGACACGCTCTTGCGGAAAATCACGCCGGGCGCTACGCGCTCCAGCGGCGCTTTCGCGGTCGCGGCGATCGCACCCTTGCCGTCGATGGGGTTGCCCAAGGCATCGACCACGCGGCCGAGCAGTTCGGGACCCACCGGCACTTCGAGGATGCGGCCCGTGGTCTTGACGGTGTCGCCTTCGACGATGTTCTTGTAGTCGCCCAGCACCACCGCGCCGACCGAGTCCTGCTCGAGGTTGAGCGCCAGACCGAACGTATCGGCGGAGAACTGCAGCATTTCACCGTAGCGCGCGTCGCCCAGGCCGTGGACGCGGACGATGCCGTCGGCGACGCTGACCACCGTGCCGACATTGCGATCCTCGGTCTCCGACTGGAACTTATCGATTCGCGCCTTGATGAGGTCGCTGATTTCAGATGCCTTGATGGACATGGTTTGCCTTCTAAATATTCACGTGGCTGATTGCAATTGCCTTGAGTCAACTTACGAGTTCGGACGCCATTCGCTGCAGCCGGCCGTTGATCGATCCGTCGATCACCAGGTCGCCGGCGCGAATGACGGCGCCGCCCAACAGCGAGGCGTCGACCGCGGCGGTCATGCGCACATCGCGCTTGAAGCGGGTCTTCAGCGCCGCGGTCAGCTTGGCTTTCTGCGAGTCGTTCATCGCGACGGCCGAGGTCACCTGCACGTCGAGCTCGTTCTCGTACTGTGCCCGCAGCATCTCGAACTGCGCCGCGATCTCCGGCAACACGTCGAGCCGCTTGTTCTGCGCCAGCAGCCGCACGAAATTCTGCCAATGCGCGTCGATGTCGCCGCCCCCGCTCAAGCCGGCGAACATCGACGCCACCTGGTCGGTGCTCAGCTTCGGATTGCCGATGAGATCCGCGACGCGCGCATCGGCAACCATGGCTGAGCCGAAGTGCAGCGCCTGGGACCAGGCCGGCAGCGCCTTCGCGTCGCGCGCCGACAGGAAGGCCGCTTTCGCATAGGGCCGGGCGATGGTGGCCGCCTCAGCCATTCGCGATCTCCAGTTCCAACTTGTCGAGGAGGGCGGCGTGCGTCTTCGGGTCGATTTCGCGCTCCAGCAGGTGCGAAGCGCCCTGCACCGCGAGGTTCGCGACCTGCTTGCGCAGGCCCTCGCGCGCGCGGGTGGTATCGAGCGCGATCTCTTCGTGCGCCTGGATCACGATGCGCTGACCCTCGGCGGTGGCCGTCGCCTTGGCCTCCTCGATGATTTCGGCCGAGCGCTTGCTCGCCTGATCGACGATCTGCACGGCCTTGTCGCGGGCTTCGCGGATGATCTCCTGCGCCTTCACTTTGGCTTCATCGAGATCCTTCTGCGCGCGGCTGCCCGCGGCCAAGCCTTCGGCGATCTTCTTGCGCCGCTCCTCGATGGCTGCCATGAGAGGCGGCCACAAATAACGCATGACGACCAAGACCACCGCGAAGAACGCGACGCCTTGGATGATTAGCGTGACTGCTATGTCCATGCCGTAAAGCTCCTACGCCAATTCTTGTCGTTACTTCGCGAGCAGCGCAGCCGTGAACGGATTGGAGAAAATCAACAACAGGGCGATCGCGACGCCGATGATGGGCACCGCGTCGAGCAAGCCGGCGACGATGAACATCTTGGTCTGCAGCATCGGGGTCAGTTCGGGCTGGCGCGCCGAGCCTTCCAGGAACTTGCCGCCCAACAGCGCGAAGCCGATGGCCGTGCCAAGTGCGCCAAGGCCGATCAACAGGCCGACGGCGATCAGTGTGAAGCTCATCACTTGAGCGACTAGGGGTGCGTTCTCCATCTATATCTCCAGGGTCTTAAGGTCAGTGTGGGTAATCTAGTGCTTTTCGGCGGCCATGCTGAGATAGACGATCGTCAACATGCCGAAAATGAAGGCTTGAAGCGTGATGATCAGGATGTGGAACAGCGTCCAGACCACGTCGGCGATGAGCTGGACGATGCCCCACGCGTAGGTCGAGAAATGCGCCGCCGACGCCTCGAGCGTGAGACCTGCGATCAGCACGAAAATCAGTTCGCCTGCATACATGTTGCCGAACAATCGCAGGCTGAGCGACAGCGGACGCACCAGCTCTTCGATGACCCGCAGCAGCAGATTGGGGAAGGCCAGGAGGATTCGCGGCACGATGCCGTGGGCGTGGAACGGCGCGGAGACGAATTCGGAGAAATACAGCACCGGACCTTTTTCCTTCAGGCCGATGTACCAGATCAACAGAAACACGGTGATCGACATGCCGAGGGTGGTGTTGATGTCGGCCGTCGCGACCACGCGCAGGTGCTCGATGCCGAACTTCTGCCCCGCCCACGGCAGCAGATCGACCGGCAGCAGATCCATCAAGTTCATGAGAAAAACCAGCACGAAAATCGTGATCGCGAGCGGCGCGATGAGTTTGCTCGTGCCGTGAAAGGTCTCTTTGACGGTGCCGTCGACCATTTCCACCAGAATTTCCACGGCCGCCTGCAGCTTGCCCGGCACGCCGCTGGTGGCGCGGCGCGCGGCCGCGGCGAACAGCGCCACGAAAACGAGGGCGAGGCCCACGGTGAAGGCGACGCTGTCGAGATGGAAAGCCCAAAAGCTACCGTGCCCCTGATTCACCGTGAGGTGGGTCAAGTGGTGCCCGATGTATTCCGTCAATCCGCCGGTGCCGCCCTCGGACGCTGCCATTCACTTATCCTCGTTTACCTTGACCCATCAGACCGAACCAGTAGCCGAATTGCGCGAATACCAGCCCCGACAGCAAAGGCAGGGGCAACAACTTCAAGCGCGCAAGCGCTGCCCAGACGCTGAGCACATACCAAAACCACTTCAAAGACTCAGCCGCATACAAAGCGCGTCTCAGTACCGAGGCGGGCGCGATTCCCGGCGCAAACAGGCGCCAGCCGAACACCGCACTGCCGACCGCGACGATGAGGCCGCCGGCCAACGCCGACCCGCTGGCCGCCGCACCGGCAAAGATCCAGAAAAACATCCCACCTAATGCGGCGCAACCTGTCTGCAGGAGCACGACCCGCATCACGAGCCGCTTTCCCACGCTGGACGTATCGTTCATCGCAAAGGGTGCCGGCGCGTAACCGGCTTACGGCAACCCCTGTCTGACGTGGCGTTAGTCCACATATTCATTGGCTTGTTTGCCGCTGCGTAAAAGCCGGCGCATTATAGTGAGGCTTTCTCAGAGTCACAAGCCCATGATCGAGCTTGGGTTTTTTTTACAGAACCCTTTTTGACAAATGCTGGCAGGACGCGCGACATAGGTCACTTTTGACACAGGGGCAGCGCAGTCGCCGGCGTCTGCCTAATGGATGTGGGCGAGAATTCCTTCGAGTTCGTCCAAGCTGTTGTACGTCACGACCAGCTTCCCCTTGCCGGAGGATGCGTGTTGAAACAGTACTTTGGCGCCGAGCTTGTCCGCCAATTCCAGCTCCAGCCGATGGATGTCCGGATCGACCGCGGGGGGTGCGGCGGCGCCGGGCGGCGCCGGCGCGAGCAGACGGCGCACCAACGCCTCGGTGTCGCGCACCGATAGACCCTTCTTGGCGACCAGGTTCGCCACCTCGATCTGTTGCCGGCGAGTGGTCAGACCAAGCAGCGCCCGCGCATGGCCCATTTCGATGCTTCGCTGCTCCAGGAGTTGTTTCACCTCCTCCGCGAGTTCCGTCAGACGCAGCAGATTGCTGACCGCCGCCCGGGAACGGCCGACCGCTTCCGCCGCCGCCTGGTGCGTCAGTCCGAACTCCTCGATCAGCCGGGACAACGCTCGCGCTTCCTCCAAGGGGTTGAGGTTTTCGCGCTGGATATTCTCGATGAGGGCCATGGCGACCGCTGCCTCATCGGGTACGTCGCGAATGATCGCCGGAATCTCGGCCATGCCGGCCATTTGCGCCGCACGCCAGCGGCGTTCGCCGGCAATGATCTCGTAGCGCTGAGATTCGCCCGGGTTCGCCTCGGCCAAGGGCCGCACCAAGATGGGCTGCACCAAACCTTGCGCCTTGATCGAATCCGCCAGTTCGCTCAAGGATTCGGCGCGCATGTCGACCCGCGGCTGATATTTGCCGCGTTGAAGCAAGTCGAGCGGCAGGCTGGCCAGGCGATCCCCCGCGAGGGGCGGCGGCGTGGCGGCGGCCGGCGCAGGCGCGCGGGCACGCTCCGCGAGCAAGGGACTCAACGCCGCGAGGCCTCGACCCAGGGACGGCTTTTTGCCGGACGACATGATGTTGCTTCCCGAAAACTTAAGGCGGGATTATACGGGCGCGACCGGCAGCTCGTCGCGGCGAATCATTTCGCCGGCGAGCGCGAGGTAGGCTAAGGCGCCGCGCGATTCCTTGTCGTGAAACAACGCCGGCTTGCCGAAACTCGGCGCCTCGGCGAGCCGCACGTTGCGCGGAATCATGGTGCGGAACACCTTGTCGCCGAAATGTTCGATGAGCTGCGCCGACACTTCGTTCGACAAGTTATTACGGGGATCGAACATGGTGCGCAACAAGCCTTCGATCTCGAGGTCGGGATTGAGCGAGCCGCGAATCTGCTCGATGGTCTGAACCAACGAGCTCAGGCCCTCGAGCGCGTAATACTCGCATTGCATGGGCACCATCACCGAGTTGGCCGCCACCAGCGCGTTCAGCGTCAGCATGTTCAACGAGGGCGGGCAGTCGATCAGGATCACGTCGAAATTGTCCCGAATCGGCTTGAGCGCGCTGCGCAGCTTGAATTCCCGCCCGACGTTCATGGTCAGCAGGCGGATCTCCGCCGCAGTGAGATCCTGATTGGCGGGCATCAGCATGAATCCGCCGTATTCCACGGGTAGCAGCGCTTCCATCGCCGAACAATCGCCGAGCAGCACGTCGCAGCTGGTGCGCGACGACGAGTTCTTGTCGATCCCGCAGCCCATGGTGGCATTGCCCTGCGGATCCAGATCGATCAACAGGATGCGCCGCTTGGTGGCCGTCAGGGACGCCGCGAGATTCACGGCCGTCGTCGTTTTACCGACTCCGCCCTTCTGATTTGCTACAGCGATGACCCGGTTCATAATTTATCTCGATGGTGTACGGGCCGCGTGGCTGCGCCCGGCCATGGTCGAGTCGGTGAGAGTTCCACAAGATGCCGTTCGTCGTCCAGTCCCGGCAGCTTCAGCCGATGCACGGCGAGCACGCGGAACGATTTGGGCAGCGCCGACATCTCCTCATCCGGGCGCTTGCCCTTCATCGCCAGCAATCTTCCGTCGGGGGCGCAGAGATGGCCGGCGTAGGCCACGAAATCGGCCAGCGAAGACAGCGCCCGCGCCATGACCGTATCGAACAGCTCGAAAGGCCGATAGGTTTCCGCGCGGGAGTGAATCACGTCCACGTTGGCGCAGCCGATGCGCTCGGCGGTCTGCGTGACGAACCGCGCTTTTTTGCCGGTGGCTTCGATCAGCGAGAAGCGCCGTTCCGGATTGACGATCGCGAGAGGCAGCCCGGGAAAGCCCGCGCCCGTGCCCACGTCGGCGAGTCTCGTGCCGCGCAGGTACGGCTGCAGACTCAGGCTGTCGAGTACATGCTTGCGCAGCATGCCCGGCCGATCGCGGATCGCCGTCAAATTGAATTGCGCATTGCCCGCTTCCAGTTCATCGACCAGCCGCAACAAGGCGTCGGCGCGCTCGGCCTCGAGCACGAGCCCCAGGTCGGCCGCGCCGGCGACCAGCAATTGCCGTTCCTCGTCGCGAATCATGGCGCATGCGCAGCGTCGCGCATCGCGACATCGATCAGCGTCATCGACAGAGGTACGGCCGCTTGGCCGGGCACGGCGGCGAGCCGGCCACTGAAGGCGATGCCACCGTCGCGGCCTTCACACGTCGTGCCGGCCGGCACGGGTGCGGCGCCGCTTTTCAGCCACACGGCGCACGCCTGCGCGAACACCTGCGCCGCCTCGTCCGCGCCCAGCCGCACCGAGGCTTCGATGCGGTTCAGACGATCATGATCGAAGCACAGCAGCAGCTGGTCGGGTTGCCGGCCAACGAAGCGCGGCGGCGCGCCGTCGATGGCATAGCAATCCCGGTTCTCCGCCTCGCTCGCGGGATGCGCCTCATCGCGGAACTGCAGCACCTCATGCAAGGGCACAGGGCTCTCCTTGAACAGAGTGCCGAAAGGCGTCAGCACCAGCCCATGCCAATCGTACGAGGGGTCGGTCGCGGCGGCGATGGGCGGCGTGGGCACGGCACGCTCGGCCGGCCTGCGCGACGTGCTCGAGACGCAAGCCGCCGACATCGCCAGCACGCCCACCGCCCACGCGGTCCGCACCTGCGTGCGAAGGTGGCGCGTCCCGCTCAAGCGCGCCGCCGCGACAGCCAGGAATGAAGTCCTGCCGCATTCAATGCGATATCGCCGTCGAGGACGGCGTGCCGCTCGGAGTCGCCGCCGCGGAACCCATGCCGGTCCAGGCGCGCCGACAGATGTTCGAACAGCAGGGGTTTCATGCGCTCGACCGGATCCGCTTCACCGGCGGCGCTGCGTGCGATGGCCACGCACGCGTCGATGTCCGAATGCAGGTCGCGGCCCAACTTTTCCACGTGGCCGACGCGGCTGTAATGCGTCAAGTACGCGTGTCGCAGCTTGGTTTCGAGAATGCGATCGATCGAGGCGTGCAATTGCGCGGGATCGAACTGACTCGGCGTGGTCGTCGGAAAAATGAATTCGCCGGCGGCGGTGTCGAGTTCGCGGTAGCTCACGCCGAACGTGTCGCCGGTGAACACCACGCGGGCGTCGCGATCGACGATGCACACGTGATGCAATGCGTGTCCCGGCGTATGCATGAATTCCAACCGGCGATGCCCCAGCTCGATGTGCCGTCCATCCTCCACCGTCTCGACCCGTTCGGCGGGGATGGCCACGATCTCGCCATACTCCTCGATGAACCTCGTCTCGCCGTACACCGCTTTGGTGGCGGCCACCAGCAGGGTGGGATCGACGATGTGCGCCGCGCCGCGCGGATGCACCAGGACTTTGGCGCGCGGCAGCGCCTGGGCCAGCCGCCCGGCGCCGCCGGCATGATCGAGATGGATGTGCGTCAGGAGGATGAAGTCGACGGCGTCGACATCGAGGTTCTGGTCGGCGAGAGTGGCCAGCAGATTCGGCACGGAAAAATAGGTACCAACGTCCACGAACGCCGCCCGGCCCTCATCGATGAGAAGGTAGCTCGCATCCATGCGCGGGCGGACATATTCGGTATCGATGGCGATCACGCCCTCGCCGACATGCTGATATACATCCCTCATTCAGGCGGGCGCCAGTCTATGCTCGAGTTCCGCGAGTTCTTCCGACGCTTGCGCATCGGCAGGCTGCAAGGTCTCGCGCGCGCGGCGCAGTGCCGCCACCGCGGAGTCCCTCAGATGGGTGCAGTTCTGCAGATAGTGCGCGCGCCAATCCGCGATCAGCTCGGGTTCCAACGTCTCGTAATCCCGCCCATTCAAAATCGAATCGAGAACCATGGCACACACCGCCAGCTGCTGTACTCTGGGAAAAGACAGCGCCGGGGTCGAAATGCCTTCGGCGAAGCATCGGCGCAGATACGCCGGCGGATCGGCGCTGGCAATCTCGTCCAACAGATCGCCCACGTCGTAGGATTTGAGAAGATGGTCGAAGGCCGGCATGGATCCCATTATCCTCGTCGTATGAGAACATAGGAATAATGACCCGTAATTATTTGTGTTTGGCCGTTTCGGCATTCCTGCTGCCTGCGTCGGCCGCGTTCGCGGCGACGCGCGACGTTGGCAGCCTGGTTTACGACAACATCCCCGAAGCCTCGGCGGCGCTGGCGGACGCGCTGGACGGGTATTTGAGCGCGCGCCAGGCCACGCCGTTGGGTTGGTCGCCGAAAGGCCAGCTGTTGATCGCGACACGCTTCGGCGATGTCGATGAGCTGCATGTGGTGGAAAAACCGGCAGGCGATCGCCGCCAAATCACATTCCGGCGCGAGCCGATCGCCGCCGGCGCCTTTTCACCCGACCCCGCGCGCAATGCCGTGGCGTTCCTCGAGGAGACGGGCGGCAGCGACGCGGCGCAGCTCTACTACCAGCAGATCGGCGACCCGGCGGTCCCCGGCGCGGGAGTTCCCCGCATCAAACTTCTGACGGACGGCAAGTCGGTCAACGGCGCCGCCGTGTGGTCGAACAGCGGGCGCGAACTCGCGTTTTTTACGACGGCCCGCGACGGCAACGCGACCGATATCGACATCGTCGAGCCCGCGGCGGGAAGCCTGCCGCACCTGGCGCTGACCGGCGACAACGCCGCCTGGGTTCCGCTCGATTGGTCGCCGGACGACCGAAAATTGCTGGTGTTGAAGTCCGTAGCGAAGGGCGAGGGCTACTTGTACGTGGTGGACTTGGGCTCGGGCCAAAAGCGCGAGGTGGATGCCGCGCCGGGCAAGATCGGTATTGCGGGGGCGAAGTTCTCGCGCGACGGACAGGGCGTCTACCTGATATCGGATCGCGACGGCGACTACGCCAGGCTGCGCTACGTCAATCTGTTCACGAACGAAAGGACGGTGCTTTCCGCGTCCATCGCCGCGGATGTCGAGGAGCTGGCCCTCTCGCGTGACGGCCACTACCTCGGCTTTGTCACCAACGAAGGCGGCCTCGGCAAACTGAATCTGCTGGATCTGAAGACGCATCAGGATCTCACGCCGCCGAAGCTGCCGGCGCCGGGCATCATCGATCATCTGAGTTTCGATGCCGAGGGCAAGCGGCTCGCGTTCGGCTACGCGACGGTCATTCAACCGCGCGATGCTTACGTGCTCGACGTCGCGAGCAATCGCGTAGACGCGTGGACCCGCAGCGAAGTGGGGCCGGTGGATACGGTCAAGTTCGTCGTGCCCCATCTCGCCCAGTTTCCGACGTTCGATCGATCGGAAGGCCATGTCCGCCAGGAGCCGGTCTATCTCTACGAACCGGCCGCGCCGGGCCCGCATCCCGTTCTCGTCCTGTTGCACGGCGGCCCCGGGGGACAGTTCCGGCCGGGTTTCGATCCCTTTATCCAATACCTGGTCGGCGAACTGGGGTTCGCGGTGGCCGCGCCAAACCTGCGCGGCTCCTCGGGATACGGCAAAGCCTATCTCGCGCTCGACAACGGCACGCAGCGCGACGACGTGGTCAAAGACGTAGGCGCCCTGATCGTGTGGCTGGGATCGCAGAGCAGCTTCGACGCGAAGCACGTGAGCATTGCCGGCAGCGGCTATGGCGGATATCTGGCGCTCGCGGCGCTGGTGAACTACAACGACCGCCTGGTCGGCGGCGTCGACCTCGACGGTATCTCGGACTTCATCAGTTTCCTGTCGGGCACCGCGCCCTACGCCCAAGGGCCGCTGCGCGCTGAATACGGCGACGAGCGCGATCCCGACATGCGCGCGTATCTGCGCCGGATCTCACCGCTGACCAACGCCGATCGCATGACGAAACCGCTGCTGGTGGTGCACGGCAGAAACGATCGGATAGTGCCGCTGGCTCAGGCCGATCAGATCGTCAATCGGCTGCGCAGCCGCGGCGGCCAGGTTTGGTATCTGCAGGCCAAGGACGAGGGGCAAATCGCGGGCAGGAAATCGAACCGCGACGCTTACTACAGGACGATTGCCGTGTTTCTTGCCGGTACCTTGGCAAAATGAGTTTGACCGATGGACATCACGGTGCCGAGATGTCCAGGCGCTTAGCCTCCGCCTACCGATGCTCGCCGCGCGGCGAGGAGGAGATACGCCCGGTTATTTGCTGCCGATTTTCGCGGTCAGCAGCGGCGACGGTTGGCTTGCGAAGTAGGCGGCGACGATTTTCACGTCCTCATCCGACTTGAGCAGCTGGGCCATGCCGTCCATCACCACGTTCTTGCGGCGGCCGTTCTTGTACGTGGTGAGCGCCTGTTCGAGGTAATCCACGTGTTGGCCCGCGAGCACCGGCGGTTTCGGATTCATGGGCGCATCCACGCCCAGGCCGTTTTCGCCATGGCAGGCCGCGCAAGGCGCCACTTGAGCCGGAACCGTGCCGACGACCTTGGCGCTCGGTTTCACCGGGTCGCCGCCCTGCAGATAGGCTGCGATGTCTTCCATATCCTGGTCGGACAACGATGAGGCCTGCGCATGCATGGTGGGGTGCGGACGCTCGCCCGACTTGTATTCCTGCAGCGCGGAGATGATGTACGCGGCATTCTGGTGGCGCAGTCGCGGCACGTCATAATCCGGATACGCGTTCTTGTAATTCTCGATCCCGTGGCAACCGACGCAGGTGTAGAACTTTTTCTCGCCGATGACGGGGTCGCCGGCGGCATGCGCCGCGGGGGAACAAATCGAACTCAACGCCGTCATGCCTGCAAGCAGTGCCAGGCCATTCAATCGAGAAAGCATCTACTTCTCCGAGCCGCGGGGGTCAAATAGGGCCACTGATGTTAAAGAGTGGCAGACCAAATTGCCACTGACATGTACGAAACCTCGAGGTAAGCCCGTTTCCAGGCCTCACCGGCCGGCCGGCCGGGCGGCGCGCCCTGGAACGAATTCACGGGAATTCGTCACCGGCCGACGGCGTCGGTTTTTGAGAGATTCTTGCTGTAGACGATGTTCATCGCATTGTCCTGCCAGCCGCCGATGTGCGCATTCACGAGGTGCTTGGACACGTAGAAATAGAGCGGTATCACGGGTTGATCGGCGAGCATCAACGCCTCGGCACTCTGCAGCAGGCTGCGGCGACGCTCGACGTTGCCGTCGTTCGACGCCCGCTCCAGGAGATCGTCATAGGCGGGGCTGGAATACCGCGCCATGTTGATGCCGAACCCGCCGCGCAGCACTTGCAGAAAACTGTACGCATCGTCGTAGTCGCCGATCCAGCTCGCGCGGAACACGGTGGCGTCGCCCCGGTCTATGTCTTGCAGCAGCACCTTGAACTCTTCCGCGCGCAGCGTGGTGTCGATGTGGAGCGCGTCATGCCACATCTCGGCAACCGCGATGGCGATACGGTTGTGCAGTTCGTCGCTGTTGTAGCGCAACTCGATCGCCGGCGGATTGCGTTCCATGCCGGCCTGCCGCAGCAGCTGCTGCGCGCGTGCGATGCGCTCCGACATCGGCCACGCCGCATAGTCGGGGACCGGCGGCGTGTAATTCGCGGTCGCCGGCGGCACGAAGGTATAGGCCGGCGCCTCGCCGCCGGCGGTGACGGAGCGCACCAAGCGTTCGCGGTCGATCACCAGGGAAAGCGCGCGACGCAGTTCAGGGGAACCGGCGAACGGCGGTTTTCTCAGATTCAGACCCAGGTAGTACACGGCGAGCTGCGGCGCGACGTGCAGCGCCGGACCCAGGTGCTGCTCGATCCATCCCATCTGGGCGGCGGGCACGGTGACCGTCATGTCGATCTGGCCGGTGCGAAAGGCGCGCAGCTCGGAGGCGCTGTCGGCAAACGAGTAGTATTCGACGCCGTCGAGCCGGGTTGCGTCGCGGTTCCAATACCGCGGATTGCGCGCGGCCACGAGATGCGAGCCGAAGTCCCAGCGCGTCAACACGAAGGCGCCGTTCGATACCAGCACACCGGGTTTGGCGAAGCCGCGGCCATGCGCCGCCAGCGATGTGCGGTTGATCGGAAATGTCGCCGGATGCGCGAGCACGCCCAGGAAATACGGTGTCGGGCGCATGAGGTCGACCCGCAGCGTGTCGGAGCTCTCTGCGTAAACACCTAAGCTTGAAGGCTCGGCGCGGCCTTTCGTGATGGCGGCGGCGCCGCGCACCGGGCTCAAGATGTCCGCGTATTGCGCACCTGTCCGAGGGTCCACGAGACGGCGCCAGGCAGCGGCGAAATCCTCGGCCACCACCGCCTCGCCGTTCGACCACATCGCGCCCGTCCGCAGGTGAAATCGGTACGTGATGCCGTCGGCGGACACGTCGACGCGATCCGCGGCGGCCAGCACCGGTGCGCCGTCGGGCCCGACCGCCGTCAACCCCTCGTAGAGATCGCGCAGGATGGTCAGCGCCGACTCCGAGCGCGCGGCGTGCGGGTCCAGACTTTCCGGTTCGGGACCGTTGCCCCGCCGCAGGATGACGAGTCGCGCTTTATCGGGCGATGGCCGTCCATGCCACAGCCGCTCGCCCGTGAATGCCGCCGCCGCGACCAATGCCGCGGCGATGAGGGCTATCGGCCGCCACCTCGAGCGATGGCGGTCACGCGGCGTGGTCGCGCTTCTTGAGGTGCACCAACAACAACGAGACGGCGGCCGGCGTGAGCCCCGGAATCCGGGCGGCCTGTCCGAGCGTCGCCGGCCGCACATCCTTGAGCCGCTGCCGCGCCTCGTTCGACAGCCCACCCACATCCGCGTAATCGATGTCGGGCGGCAGGCGTAATTCCTCGTGGCGCAGCTGCCGATCGATTTCCAGGGCCTGGCGCTTCAGATAGCCGGAATACTTCGCCTGCACCTCCACTTGCAGCGCCACCTGTTCGAACAGGCGCTCGTCGCTGCGCCAGGCAGGGCGTTGCGCGTCGTGATCCGCGTTGCCGTGAGCTTCCACGTGCGCGGTGTGGGGTGCACCGCCCGCGAGGTCCGGGACCACGCTCTCGAGGTCGTGGTAGGTGAGCTCCGGCCGGCGCAGCAGTTCGATGGCATGGGCTTCGCGCAGCAGGGGCTGGCCGAGTTTGGACAGCAGGGCGGCATCCACTTGATGCGGGTGCACCAGTGCGGCGGACAGGCGCGCCACCTCGGCGGCGACCGCGTCGCGCTTGCGCTCGAAGAAGTCCCAGCGCGAGTCGTCGATGAGACCCAGTTCGCGGCCGCGCGGCGTCAAGCGCAGGTCGGCGTTGTCCTCCCGCAGGGACAGCCGATACTCCGCGCGGCTGGTGAACATGCGGTAGGGTTCGGGCGCACCGCGCGTGACCAGGTCGTCGACCAGCACGCCGAGATAGGCCTCGCTGCGCTTTGGACACCACGGCTCGCGTTCCTGGACGAGCAGCGCGGCGTTGGCGCCCGCGAGCAGGCCCTGCGCAGCGGCCTCTTCGTAGCCGGTGGTGCCGTTGATCTGGCCCGCAAAGAACAGCCCGCCGATCGCCTTGGTTTCCAAGCTGTACTTGAGATCGCGGGGATCGAAGAAATCATACTCGATGGCGTAGCCCGGCCGCGTGATGTGGGCGCGCTCGAAGCCCTTGATCGACCGGACGAATTCGTATTGCACATCGAACGGCAGGCTGGTGGAAATTCCGTTCGGATAGATCTCGTGGGTATCGAGTCCCTCGGGCTCGATGAATATCTGGTGGGACAGCCGGTCGGCGAAGCGCACCACCTTATCCTCGACCGAGGGGCAGTAGCGGGGTCCCACCCCCTCGATCAGTCCCGTGAACATCGGCGAGCGCTCGCTGCCGGCGCGGATGATGTCGTGCGTGCGCTCGTTCGTCGCCGTGATGTGGCAGGGCAATTGCCGAGGATGCGTCGCCCGGCTCCCCAGATAGGAGAACACCGGCCGCGGATCGTCGCTGTGCTGTTCCAGGAGGCCGGAATAATCGATGCTGCGCCCGTCGATGCGCGGCGGTGTGCCGGTCTTCAATCGGCCCACCCGCAGATCGAGCTCGCGCAACCGCGCCGCCAGACTGGTCGACGGCGGATCGCCGGCCCGTCCACCGGGATGGCTCTCCAAGCCCACATGGATTTTGCCGCCCAGGAAAGTGCCCACCGTCAGTACCACGGCGCGCGCGCGAAACTCGATGCCGCTCTGAGTCAGTACACCGGCGACGCGGTCGCCCTCGATCAGAAGATCGGCCGCTTCCTGCTGGAAGATATGCAGGTTGACCTGCGTCTCGAGCAAGCGGCGAACGGCGCGCTTGTACAGCTGACGATCGGCTTGGGTGCGGGTGGCGCGCACCGCCGGACCCTTGCTCGCGTTCAGCGTACGGAATTGAATGCCGGCGAGGTCGGCCGCAAGCGCCATGGCGCCGCCGAGCGCGTCGATCTCCTTCACGAGGTGGCCCTTGCCGATGCCGCCGATGGCCGGGTTGCAGCTCATCTGCCCCAGGGTCTCGATGTTGTGAGTGAGCAGCAGGGTCCTGCGACCCATGCGCGCGGCCGCGAGCGCGGCCTCGGTGCCCGCATGGCCACCGCCGATCACGATTACCTCGAATCTCTCGCTGAAACGCATCGCGCTGAATCCACACGCTTTTTTACGGAAGGCCGGTACTCTAAACCTATTCCACCGCCACCGGAATCCCGGCAAATTTGCCGCGCCAGGCCTTGGGACCGGTTTCGTGGACGGATTCGCCATCCGAGGTTACCGCCACGGTCACGGGCATGTCACGCACCTCGAACTCGTACACGGCTTCCATGCCGAGTTCGGGAAAAGCCACGACTCGGCTGGCGCGGATGGCGTTCGACACCAGAAAGGCCGCGCCGCCGACGGCGATCAGATAGGCGGAGCGATACTTGGCGATGGAGGCGACGGTCTCCGGTCCGCGCTCGGCTTTGCCCACCATGGCGAGCAGCCCGGACTTGCCGAGCATGGTTTCGGTGAAGCGATCCATGCGGTTGGCGGTGGTGGGGCCCGCCGGCCCCACGATTTCCGTGCCCACCGGATCGACCGGGCCCACGTAGTAGATCACCCGTCCGGTGAAATCCAGGCCGTCGGGCAGCGGTTCGCCGGCGTCCAGCAAGGCACAGATCCGCTTGTGCGCGGCATCGCGGCCGGTCAACAGCTTTCCCGACAACAGCAGGCGTTCGCCCGGCTGCCAGCTTTCGATATCGGCGCGGGTCAAACCATCCAGGGACACTCGCCGCGAAGCGGTATCCGCCACCCATTGCACCTTCGGCCATAGCTCGAGATTGGGCGGTTCGAGCAGGGCCGGCCCCGAGCCATCCAGCGTGAAATGAACGTGACGGGTCGCCGCGCAGTTCGGGATCACGGCCACCGGTAGCGAGGCGGCATGGGTAGGGTAGTCCAATACCTTCACGTCCAGCACCGTCGTCAGGCCGCCGAGGCCTTGGGCGCCGATGCCGAGCGCGTTCACGCGCTGGTAGATCTCCAGGCGCAGCTCCTCGAGCTTGGATGACGGGCCGCGCGCGAGCAGTTCGCCGATGTCGATGGGGTCCATCAACGACTTCTTGGCCAGCAGCATCGCCTTCTCCGCGCTGCCGCCGATGCCCACACCCAGCATGCCCGGCGGACACCAGCCGGCACCCATCTCGGGCACCATCTCGAGCACCCAGTCGGCCACGGAATCCGCGGGGTTCAGCATGGCGAACATCGATTTGTTCTCGGATCCGCCGCCCTTGGCGGCCACCGTGATTTCCAGCGTATCGCCGGGCGCGAACTCGGTATGAATCACCGCGGGGGTGTTGTCGCGCGTGTTGGTGCGCTTGAAGGCGGGATCGGACACGATGGAGGCGCGCAGCTTGTTGTCGCCGTTCAAATAGGCGCGGCGCACGCCTTCATTGATCATCGCCTCGAGATCGCGCTGGGCGTCCCAGGTCACCCCCATGCCCACTTTGACGAACACCACCACGATGCCGGTGTCCTGGCAGATCGGCCGGTGGCCTTCGGCGCACATGCGCGAATTGGTGAGAATCTGTGCGATGGCATCGCGCGCCGCGGGGCTTTTCTCGATCTCGTACGCACGGCCCATGGCCTGGATGAAATCCGGCGTGTGATAGTAGGAAATGTACTGCAGGGCGTCCGCCACGCTCGCAATGACATCATCTTCGCGGATCACGGTCATGGTCTTTCTCGGCTGGCTTGGACGGGGCCGCAAATCTACCAATCGCAGGCTCGTATGGATAGCGAATCCCATAGACTAGCCGGTGAGAAATCGGAGAATGGCATGCGCTTTGTGTGGACGGCTCTGCTGTGCGGCGCCTTGAGCTGGTGCGGCCGCGCGGTCGAGGCGGGGGCGACTGCCGGGGAGACGGGGGCTGCCGGAATGGCCGCTGCACCGATGGTATCGGCACCTGGGACCACGAGCACCTTAGATGCGAGGCCGCCGGCCGTGGGATCGGCCGCCGCCACGCTGCCGCTGCACGAGTGCCGGCTCGAGCATCCCCTGCGCCTGAGTTCGATCGCGGCGCGCTGCGGCACGTTCAGGGTGGCGGAGAACCCGGCCGAGCCCGCCGGCGCGTCCATCGCGCTGCAGGTGGCCGTGGTACCGGCCCTCAACCGGCGCGCCACTGCCGCGCCGCTGTTCCTGCTCGCCGGCGGCCCGGGCCAGGCGGCCACGGATCTGTACGCGAGCTACGCCGGCGCCTTCGCGCGCACCAATCGCAATCACGATATCGTGCTGCTGGACCAGCGCGGCACGGGGCGCTCCGCGCCGTTGACCTGCACCTACCCGGACGATTGGCGCCAAACCGCCGACGAGATGCCGGCCCTGCGCGAGGCCACCCTTGCGTGCCTGGCGAAGTTCGGCGAGCGCGTGCGCTTCTACACCACCAGCGTGGCAGTGACCGATCTCGAGAAAATCCGTCGAGCGCTCGGTTACGACGCGATCGATCTCTACGGATCCTCCTATGGGACACGGGTGGCCGAACTCTACATGCGCCGCTACCCCCACGCGACGCACGCCGTCATCTTGGATGGCGTGACCTATCCCGAACAGGCGATCGGCCCGGATACGCCCGCGGACGGCGAACGCGCCCTGAACCTCATCGTCGAGCGCTGCGCGAACGCGCCCGAGTGCGCCGCAGCCTATCCGCAATTGCGCCGGGATCTCGAGGGCTTGCGCCGCCGCTTCGGACCCGAGACGCAGCCCCTCACGCTCAGCGATCCCAGCAGCGCTGTGCCGCTGCCGATCGAATTCAATCGCGCGATACTGAATGCGGCCTTGCGCTTCCTGTCGTACAACGCCGTCGAGGCATCGCTGCTGCCGACGCTGCTGCACCAGGGTGCCATCGGCAATCTCGCGCCGCTGGCGTCGCAGACGGTCATGATGGCGCGGCAGATCGGCGATCAGCTCGCGAGCGGCATGCAGAACAGCGTGATCTGCAGCGAGGACGAGCCGCGGTTCGCAGGCGCCACCATCGACCGGCAGCGCATCGCGGCGACCTACCAAGGTTCCGACCAGTTGGACGCGCTGGCCGAGATATGCAAGACATGGCCGAGAGGTCCGGTGGACGCCGACCTGCACAGCGCGTTGCACAGCGACATCCCGGTGCTGCTCCTATCGGGGGAAGCCGACCCCGTGACGCCGCCGGCCGATGCCGAGCGGGCCGCAGCGGGCCTCTCTCATCACCGCCACCTGGTGCTGCGCGGCGAGGGACATGGTCAGCTGGCGACGGGGTGCATACCGACATTGATGGCCCAATTTCTGGATGACCTGCGGCCGGAAATACTCGATGCCAGCTGCTTGGAGCGGCATCGACCCGCGCCGTTCTTCGTCGGCTTGACCGGCCCCGCTCCATGATCGAGGCCGCCGCGCTGAGTAAGCGGTTCGGCACCGTCGACGCCGTCACGCAAGTCTCGTTCAGCGCGCGGGACGGCGAGATCACCGGCTTGTTGGGGCCCAACGGCGCCGGCAAGTCCACCTGCCTGCGCATGATGTACGGCGTGTTGACCCCGGACAGCGGCAGCGCGTGCATCGACGGCATCGACATTCGCGGCGAGACGTCGGCCGCGCGCGCGCATCTGGGTGTGCTGCCGCATGCCGCCGGGCTGTACAACAATCTCACCGCCCGCGAGAACATCGCTTATTTCGGCGCTCTGCAGGGCCTCGGCCGCGAGGCGTTGCGGGGGCGCACTGCGCAGCTCGCCCGCTCGCTCGGCATGGAGAGCTTCATCGAACGCCGCGTCAAGGGATTCTCGCAGGGACAGCGCATCAAGGTCGCGCTGGCTCGGGCGCTGGTGCACGACCCGGGAAACCTCATTCTCGATGAGCCGACCAACGGGCTCGACGTGATGGCCGTTCGTGGTTTGCGCGACATGCTGCGCGCACTCAAAGACCAGGGGCGCTGCATCCTGTTCTCCTCGCACGTCATGCAGGAGGTCGCCGCACTGTGCGATCGGGTGGTCATCATCGGTCGCGGCCGGGTGCTGGCGGACGGCACCCCGCAAGCCATCCGCGAGCGCAGCGGCACGCAGACACTGGAAGAGGCGTTTTTGCAGGTGCTCGGCGATGCCGAGGGGGTCAGCTGATGCGCGCGTTGCTGATCGTGTTCCTGAAGGAGTTCTTGGAGAATCTGCGCGACCGGCGCACGCTGATATCGGCGCTGCTGCTCGGTCCGTTGTTCGGTCCGATGCTGTTCGGCGCGATGGTATCCAGGATGCTGAATCAGGGTGTGGTCGAGTCCGACGAGCCGCTGCGCCTCACCGTCTCCGGCAAGGAGCACGCGCCCGGCCTGGTGCGCTATCTGGAATCGCAAGGCGTCACGCTGGTCTTTGCACCCCTGTCGGAAAGCGGCGCGCGCACCGTGGTACGCAGCGGCGCGGCGCCCGTGGTGCTCATCATTCCCGATGAGTACGGCGCCCGTTTCACGGCGGCCGTTCCCGCACCGGTGCTGCTGGTCGCCGACAGTGCGGACTCGACGACCCGCAAGAGCGCGGACCGCGCGCGGCTGCTGTTATCGGCCTACGGCAGCGGTATCGCCCAACTGCGTCTGCAGGTCCGCGGGGTCAGTCCGCTGCTTGCCGTACCGGTGGCGGTCAACGAGATCGATATCGCCACGCCCACCGGGCGCGCGGTGGTGGTGCTGGGTTTCATGACCTACTTCGTGCTGTTCGCCGTGCTCATGGGCGGGCTGTACGTCGCCATCGATTCGACAGCGGGCGAGCGCGAGCGCGGCTCCTTGGAAGCGCTGCTCAGCCTGCCCGTGGCGCGCGGCAGCCTGGTGGGGGGCAAGCTATTGGCCACCTGTGCCTATATGTGCCTGTCCCTCGCCATCAGTCTCACGGCGTTCGTGTTCGTATTTCGCTTCGTGCCGCTCGAACGGCTGGGCATGAGCGCCAATTTGGGCGTACGCACGGCGCTCGCCTTCTTTGCCATCTGCCTGCCGTTCATCCCGCTGGGCGCGGCGTTGATGACCTTCGTGGCGTCGTTCACCCGCAGCTACCGCGAGGCGCAAACCTACCTGACCACCGTGCTGCTGGTCCCAACCCTGCCCATTGCGTTCGCCAGCATCTATTCGTTGAAGACGAAGGCCTCGTTGATGTTCATTCCGTCCTTGAGCCAGCACTTGCTCATGACCAGCGTTCTCAAGGACGAGCCGGTCGAGGTAGTGGACGTTTTGGCGTCCGCCGGATCGTCATTGGCGATCGCACTCGTGCTGATCGCCCTGACCGCAAGACACTGGCGCAGGGAAACGATGCTGGGCTGACGGAGGCGTCGTCGGAGAAAACGACTACGATTTACGGGGGTTACCCATATGGCGCTTTACATATTTAACAGGTATAAAGGGCGATCGAGGGGATTGCTTTAGGTCGGGGGGCTGGCTGGCATGACTAAGACCGCGCAGGAGCGCACCAATATCATTGGTCTCATGGCGATCGGAGTCGTCTCCGCGCTCCTCATGCTATGGCTGTTTTGGCGCTTCCCCATCATCACCTGCATAGCGACCGTCGCGGTGCTCGTCGCCTTCGGAATTTCCGCACGGCTGGCTCGGCTGACGGAGAATGAGAGCCGGGCGGAGCGCAGCAAGCAGGGCGCGATCGCCGACTGACCGGCGAGTTTGGCGGCATCGCACCAGCGGGGTCAGCCTTCGAATTCCCAGGGATTTATCACCTCGACCCCCGCGGCCCGGAAGGGCTCGACATCCCGCGTCGCCACCGCAAAGCCCCGCGCAGTCGCGATGGCGGCGATGAGCCCGTCCGCCAGCGGCAGCCCTTACTGCCCGATACAGAACGGCGGCTCGACGCGCAATGCGTTGATCTGAAATGGGTGTTCGATCTGTCCCGGTATTACTTGAACACGAACTTCGCCCCATGTCCGGTCCGCGAGTGACCTCACTGGGTGGAAGCATCGTCCAATGGCTGACGTTTTGAAGTTTTCAACGAGACGTGTATTCAGGAGTACGGCTCGAATCCATTGACGTCGTGTGTGAGCAAGGTCATCAGCTTCGGATGCACGAAGAGCCTCTCCCTGCCAAACGTCTGTTCGCGTAGCACACCGATCGATGCGAGCGCCTTGAGGTAGCGGGACGCGGCCTGGCGCTCCGCGACGCCGGCCTCGACGAGGTTGGCGATGCGGCAGTAAGGCTGCTCGAAGACGATATCCACCAACTCACGACTGTAGATCTTGGGGAGCAGGCGCCGGACATGGTCGGCCGTGTGAGCGGCGAGCGCGCGGATTGCACCAATCTTTGCCACCGTCCAGACCGCCGTGTCCTCGACGGCGCGCAGCATGTAAAGCAGCCACGACTCCCAGGCACCTTCGCGCGTCACTGCGAGCAGCAGGCGATAGTAGTCCGCCTTGTTCGCGATGATGAAGCGACTGAGGTAGAGAATCGGCAGCGGCAACAGGCCCTGCTCAACGAGGAACAGGCTATTCAACACACGCCCGGTGCGCCCGTTGCCGTCAGTGAACGGGTGGATCGCCTCGAACTGATAGTGCGCCGCCGCCATCCGCACGAGCGGGTCTATCGCTTCTTCCTCGTGCAGGAAGCGCTCCCAGTTGGCCAGCAGGTCGCGGATGTGCGCTTCGCCTTCGGGCGGTGTGTAGATCACCTCTCCGGTGGCATGGTTCGCGAGCGCGGTGCCCGGCACTCTGCGCACGTTCATCTCCACGCCCTTGATCTGGGTGCAAATCGACTCTGCGGTACGCGTCGCGAGCGGCCGGGTCTTCAGCGCCTTGACGCCTTCGAGCAGGGCGTGCCGATACCGCAACGCCTCCCGGGTGGCGGGGTCGGCGCCGGCATCCGCCTGCAGATGCTGGAACAGCTTGTCAGCCGTAGTGACAATATTCTCGATCTCGGAACTCGCCTGTGCCTCCAGAAGCGGCAGGGTGTTGATGAGCATCGCGGGATTCGGCAGCAGCTCGGCCGCCTGCTTTAGCTCGGCAAGCGCCGCTCGCGCCGCGATGCATTGCTTCAGAACGGGCTTGGTCTCAAGCTCCACAACGGGCGGCAGGCGGGGCAGGTCATTATAGGCGCGGTCCGGCCGCCAACTGATGGATTGCAACATGTCGCCAAAAGTCGATTTTTGCGCCATGTTTGAAGCTTATGTCGTTGCCAGCGACACGTCAAAGGATATGTCGCAGTTTCGGCACTTCTGCGACAGATTCTGGTCTACAGGAAATGCGTCGCCAGCGGCCTGCGCAGCGAGATGTCTTGCCAGTCACTCGCCGTGAGGGGGGCCGCCTCACCTCAGCAGACTATCGTTTTCTTTGCAGAATAATTATTTCGGAATTATGCTGTATTTCAAGTGTTTATATAGCCTTCCGTGGAATTAGATGGACCATCCTGGAACCGACCTTACTTCCCGATGCAAAAGCTGCCGAAGATCTCGCCGAGTAAATCCTCGCTGGTGAACTCGCCGGTGATCTCGCCGAGTGCCCGCTGTGCGAGGCGTAAGTCCTCGGCGAACAGTTCGAACGCGTGGGTGGTTGCCAGGATGTCCGCGGCGCTGCGGACCAGATCGGCGGCGCGGCTCAGGGCGTCGAGATGCCGTCGCCGCGCCGACAGGGCGCCCGATTCGATGTCGCGGTAGCCGACGCTGGATTTCAGATGGGTGCGCAGCAGATCGATGCCGTTGCCGGTCCGCGCACTCACCGCGACCCGGGGGATCGCGTCGCTGTCATCCAAGCTTGCGTCGGCTCCGGCCAGATCGATCTTGTTGAGCACCACGGTGACCGGCACGCCGGGCGGCAGCGCCGCGAGTTCGCTCGTCAGCGTGGCGCCGTGATCGGGCCGGCTCGCGTCCACCACATAGAGTACGCGGTCGGCCCGTTGCATCTCCGCCTTGGCGCGCCGGATGCCCTCTTCCTCGACCACGTCACCGGCGGTGCGCAAACCGGCGGTATCGACGATGTTCAACGGCATCCCGTCCAAGTGCACCTGGTGCCGGAGCAGGTCGCGCGTGGTCCCCGGTACATCGGTGACGATGGCGACATCGTCGCCCACCAGTCGATTGAGCAGGCTCGATTTGCCGGCATTGGGAAAGCCTGCGATCACCACGGTCAACCCCTCGCGCAGTAAGGCGCCCTGCCGGGCGGCCTCGCGGATGGCATCGAACGCCGCGAACACGCGGGCTAGGCGGCCGCTCAAGGCGCTGCCCGACAGAAAGTCGATTTCTTCATCGGGAAAGTCGATGGCCGCCTCGACGTAAACGCGCAGCTCGGTCAGCTGGGCTTGCAGAGCCTGAATTCGTGCGGAGAATTCACCCTGCATGGAGCGCACCGCGGCGCGTGCGGCGGCGGCGGTTCCGGCGTCGATCAAGTCCGCAATGGCCTCGGCCTGCGCCACATCCAATTTGCCATTCAAGAAGGCGCGTTCGCTGAACTCGCCCGGCCGCGCCAGGCGGCAGCCGAGTGCCAGAACGCGCTGCAGCAACGAATCCATGACGACGGCGCCGCCATGGCCCTGCATCTCCAGGACGTGTTCGCCGGTGAACGAGGCAGGCGCGGGAAAGTACAACGCCAGGCCGTGATCCAACGTGGCGCCGTGCGCGTCGACAAACCGCGTCAGTCGCGCGAGCCGGGGCGGGGGCAGCGCGCCGAGAACGGCGGCTGCGATGCGCGGAACCTCGGGCCCCGACACCCGGATCACACCCACCGCGCCCCGGCCGGCGGGGCTGGCGATGGCGACGATGGTATCGGGCATCCCGTTCGAGGGCGTCACGAAGCTTGTGCGTGCCGCTCGAGCGATCTTACGATCGCTGCTTGCTCGCCTCCGCGCCGACCACCTTGTTGACGCGCCATTGCTGGACGATGGACAGCACCGTGTTGGTCAGCCAGTAGAGCACCAGGCCCGACGGGAACCACGCCATCATGCCGGTCATGACCAGCGGCATGAACTGCATGATCTTGGCCTGCATCGGATCCGGCGGCGCAGGATTCAATTTGAACTGCGCGAACATGGCGCCGCCCATCAACAGCGGCAGCACGAAAAACGGGTCGCGCGAGGACAGATCGTTGATCCACAGCATGAAGGGCGCCTGGCGCATTTCCACGCTTTCCAGCAGCACCCAGTAGAACGAGATGAAGAACGGGATCTGTACCACCATCGGCAAGCAGCCCGCCAGGGGATTGATCTTCTCCTTCTTGTAGAGCTCCATCATGGCGCGGCCGAGCTTTTCGCGATCGTCCTTGAAGGATTCCTGGATCTGCTTCATGCGCGGCGCGACCGCCCGCATCTTCGCCATCGACCGGCCGCTGGCCTGGCTCAGGGGATAGAACAGCAGCTTGATGAGCGCCGTCACGATGATGATGGCCCAACCCCAGTTGCCGATCAGACCGTGGATCCATTTCAGCGACACGAACAAGGGATGCGCGATGACCGTGAGCAGGCCGTAATCGGCCGTCAGATCGAGCCGCGGACCGGTGATCGCCAACTGCGCCTGCAGCTTCGGTCCCACGAATAATTTCTCGTGGAACTGCGCCGTGGCGCCCGGCGCGATTTGCGTCATCGGACCGGTTGCGCTCAGCAAGTACTGCTGCCCTTGGACCTGCAGCTGGAACTTGGTCGGCTGACCGGCCTCGGGAACGATGGCCGATACGAAGTGGTGCTGCAGCGACGCGATCCAGCCATTCGCGGCGGTCTCGGAAAATTTGCTGTCCGCTTCGTTCTCGACTTTCAGATCGCGCGATTTGGTGCCGTCGAATACGGCGGGGCCCTTGAACGAATAGGTCTCGACGTCGAAGTACGAGCGCGACGCATGCACCCAGTGACGCAGAAACTGTGAATACGAGGCGAGGCTGCGCGCTTCGGTTCCGTCGTTCCGCACGTCGTAGGTGAGATCGATGGCGTAAGCGCCGCGCTTGAAGATGAACGTTTTGGTCACGGTGAGTCCGCGACCGTCCGTCCACGTCAGCGGGACACGCAGCTCCTCGGCGCCGGTAGTGAGGACATACGATTTCTCTGCGGCCGTCCACATCGCCAAATGGGTGGGAGCCGCTTCGCCGGCGGCGCCCGTGAGGCCGGTCTGCAGCAGATACAGCGAGTCTTCGCCATCGTGGTTCAGCAGGCGCACCGGGATGTTCGGCGTGTCCTTGTGCAAGGGGTACTGGACGATATCCGCACGATCGAGTTCGCCGCCCTTCGGATTGATCGCCACGTCGAGCACGTCGGTGACGATGTGGAGCGGTTCGGTGTCGGCCGTCGCGCCCGCATCCGCCGCGGCGACCGTGGTGGGCGCGCCCGGTGCAGCGGCCGGCGCGGGGGCCGCAGAGCCCAGCGGGGCCGTAGCCGTGCCTGATGCCCCCGGCGCCGTGGCGACCGTGCTTGGCGCGGCCGTGTTGGCTTGCGGTACGGAGTCGCCCAATTTGCTGGAACTCGCGGAGCCGCTGCTCGTGGATTGCGACGTCCCGGAGAAGGACGCGGGGTAGTCGCGCATCCATGCTTCGTAGTTGAGGAATAGGACCGCGGCGAGCGCGACCCACAGCATGACTCGTATGTTAGGCATTGATCAGTCTCTTGTCCGGCACAGGGTCATAGCCGCCCTCTGCGAAAGGGTGGCAGCGCAGGATACGGCGAAACCCAAGCCAGGTGCCGCGTAACACACCGTGTCGTTCGATGGCCGTATGGGTATAGCAGGAACAGCTGGGATAGAAACGGCAACGCGGACCCAGCATGGGGCTCACGACCAATTGGTAGGCGCGAATGGTCCACATCAAGAGTTGGCGCATAGCTCTACCATCGCTGCGTGATGTTCTTCCAATGCTTCTCGAGGCTCGAGCGCAGCTCTTTGGGTTGTGCGCCCTTGGCGGCATCCCGGGCCGACACCATGATATCCACCGCCGGCAAGCCGTGCTGATTCAACCGAAAGCACTCACGTGCGAGCCGCTTGATGCGATTGCGTGCCACGGCGGTGCCGAAGGTGCGCGTTGCGATGGCCAATCCCAACCGCGGGCAACCGGCTTGATTGGCGACAACGGACAAACTGAAGTAGGCGTCGGCTATCCTCTTGCCACGCTGCCGTACGGCGCGAAACTCGGCCGGCTGATGCAAGCGCTTGCGCGGCTCGAACGTCAGCCCGGGTGTCACTTGGGGATCGTTAGCAGGTCCTGCGCAATGCGTCAGGGACAGAGGCGCTTGCGGCCCTTCGCGCGCCGGCGAGCCAGCAATCGGCGGCCGCTCTTGGTGGCCATACGCGCACGAAAGCCATGGGTGCGGGCACGATGTAAGTTACTGGGATTAAAAGTACGTTTCATAGCGCAACTTCAGGAAACTAAAGGGGCAAATCAAAGAACTGCATGATTTGCGAAAGGCGGCAAGGGTACTTAGCAAGCACGGACGTGTCAATAGACGCCCCCCTAACTTGGAGCTAGACTCCCTGCCCTTTCGTCAATTCTGCCCCACTGCTACCACTCTAGGAGAGCGCTCTTGTCGGAGTCGCTATGGAACCGCTGTCTGCGCGTGCTCGAGAGCGAACTCCCGATGCAGCAGTTCAATACCTGGGTGAGGCCCCTGCAAGCGATCGAGCGTGACGGCGAATTGCGGCTTCTGGCCCCGAACCGGTATGTGATCGAATGGCTGGGTGACAACGCACTGCCGCGCATCCGCGAACTGATTTGCGAGTTCGCCGAAGGTGCGACACCGGAGCTGGTGCTCGATGTCGGTACCCGGGCGGGGGTGGCGACCGCCGTCTCGAGCGTGAACGGCGCGGCAAACGCGGCCAGCCAGGCCGCGGCGCGCGCGCGGCGTCTGGCTCCCATCGTGCTGGGCGGGCGGATCAATGCGGATTTTACGTTCAACAGCTTCGTCGAGGGTAAGAGCAATCAGCTTGCCAAGGCGGCGGCGATTCAGGTCGCGGGAAATCCAGGCAAGGCTTATAACCCGTTGTTCATCTACGGCGGCGTCGGTCTTGGCAAAACGCATCTGATGCACGCCGTGGCGAACCAGATCAAGGAGAACAACGGCGATGCGCGGATCGCGTATGTTCACAGCGAGCGTTTCGTCGGCGATATGGTCAAGGCGCTGCAGCACAACACCATCAACGATTTCAAAACGGCGTATCGCTCGCTGGATGCGCTGATGATCGACGATATCCAGTTCTTTGCGCGCAAAGACCGCTCGCAAGAGGAATTCTTCCACACGTTCAATGCGTTGCTGGAGACTCAGCAGCAGGTCATCTTGACGTGCGACCGCTATCCGAAGGAAGTCGACGGTCTGGAGGAGCGATTGAAATCGCGCTTTGGCTGGGGACTGACCGTAGCCATCGAGCCGCCGGAGCTCGAGACGTGCGTCGCCATTCTCATGAGCAAAGCGGCGATGTCGCATGTGGATCTGCCGGAGGAAGTGGCGTTTTTCGTCGCCAAGCGCATTCGTTCGAACGTGCGCGAATTGGAGGGCGCATTGCGGCGAGTGGTTGCCACCTCTCACTTCACCGGGCGGCCGATCACGCTGGATTTTGCCAAGGAGGCGCTACGCGATCTGCTTGCCCTTCAAGAAAGATTGGTTACCGTTGAAAATATCCAGAAGACCGTCGCCGAATACTACAAGATCCGTATTGCGGATCTGTTGTCGAAGCGGCGCAGCCGGTCGATCGCCCGACCGCGGCAGGTGGCCATGGCGTTGGCCAAGGAATTGACGAATCACAGCCTGCCGGAGATCGGCGATGCTTTTGGCGGTCGCGATCATACGACGGTGTTGCATGCATGCAGGCGGGTCAAGGAGTTGCGCGAGTCGGAACGGCGCATTGGCGAGGATTATTTGAACCTGTTGAGAACCCTGGCGGGATAGGCGGTAAAACCTGTGGATGTAACTGTGGATAAGGTTATGCACAGGTCTGCGGCAGGTTCTGAACCTGCCGCCGACAGGAGTCAGATAGGTTTTTGATACGTGGAATAGTTTGATTATTATGATGATTTTGGCGTTATACAGTTTCGTGGGCGTCCTCATAATCATAGTAATAATCTTTACTCAAGAATTAAGATCTAAGAATGTCAGGCGGGTAAGTCCATGAAATTGACGGCCGAACGAGAGAAATTATTGGCGCCTTTGCAAGCGGTGATCGGAGTGGTCGAACGCCGCCAAACCATGCCGGTACTGGCGAATGTCTTACTGGGGGTGCGTGAGGGGCGATTGTCGATCACCGCCACGGATCTCGAAGTGGAATTGGTCTCAGGGACCGAAGTCGCCGTCCAGGAAGCGGGAGACATCACGGTGCCGGGGCGCAAGTTCCTGGATATTTTGCGGGCATTGCCCGAGAAAGTGTCCGTCGCGCTCACCGTGGAAGGCGAGAAAGTCGTGATCAAGGCGGGCCGTAGCCGGTTCAGTTTGGGAACGCTCCCGGCGAGCGACTTTCCCGTCATCGACGACATCCATGCGCAGCAGACGGTGCAGATTCCGCGCAAGGAGTTATTGCGGCTGCTCGAGAAAACCCACTTCTCCATGGCGCAGCAGGACGTGCGCTATTACCTGAACGGCATGCTGCTCGAGATCGATGGGCAGTCGCTGCGCGCGGTGGCGACCGACGGGCATCGGCTGGCACTGTGCGAGACCTCTCTGGAAACGAAGGCGAAGACCTCGCAGCAGGTGATCGTACCTCGCAAGGGCGTACTCGAGCTGCAGCGCGTATTGACCGAGGAGGGAACCGCGGACGTGGCGATCGGTACGAATCACGTTCGCGCACAAATCGGCGATGTTCGCTTCACATCGAAGCTAATTGATGGCCGGTTCCCGGAATATTCTCGTGTTATTCCGGCCGCGGCGACGAATGCGATCCGTGCGGATCGGGACGTTTTGCGGCAGGCATTGCAGCGAACCGCGATTTTGTCGAACGAAAAATATCGCGGCATCCGCATTACGGTAAAAGACAATGCCCTGACGGTGCAGGCGCACAATCCTGAGCAGGAGGAGGCAGAGGAAGAGATTGAGGTCAGTTACGGCGGTAAGGATCTCGAGGTGGGTTTCAACGTGAATTACCTGTTGGACGCCTTGGCGGCGATCGACGGTCAAGAAGTCGAGTTAGGGCTGACGGATAGCAATAGCAGTTGCCTGATTCGCTCCCCGGGCAATGCGTCCGCCCGGTATGTCGTCATGCCCATGAGGCTTTAGCGCCATGACCCTGCGGCGATTGCAGGTATCGGATTTCCGATGCTTGCAGTCCGCCGAACTCGAGTTCGATCCTCGCTTCACCCTGATCAGCGGGCCGAATGCGTCGGGCAAGACCTCACTGCTCGAAGCCATCTATGTACTCGGCCGTGGCCGGTCATTTCGTACCCGACATATTGAGAATCTGATCCGCTCGGGGTCGGAGCGCTTTGTCGTGTTTGGCGAGGCGGATTTGACTGAGCGGTCGGTGGGACTGGGGGTTGAGGGATCCGCTGATGGGATGCGCGCCCGGATGGCCGGCGAGCGGGTGTCGTCGCTCGCGGAGCTGGCGGGCGTTCTACCGGTTCAGATCATAGACCCCGAAGTTCATCGGCTCATCGAAGAGGGTCCTGCGCGTCGCCGGCGCTTTTTGGATTGGGGGGTGTTCCACGTGGAACACCGGTTTGTCGGGAACTGGCAGAAGTATCAGCAGGCACTGAGGCAACGAAATGCGGCATTGAGATCGAGGCAATCCCGGCTTGCCGTGACGGCATGGGATGGGGAGCTCGTGCGCCTGGGGGACCTCATCGATCAGGCGCGGGACGCTTATGTACGAGATCTCGTTCCAGTCGCGCAGCAGCTAGGCATGAGTCTTCTGGGGATGGAGCTCGGCTTGAGCTATCGTTCCGGCTGGGCGCGCGATACAACTCTAGAGTCGGCACTGCGTGCCAGCTGGGTTCGTGATGAGGAGGCTGGTATGACCTCGGTTGGGCCGCAGCGCGCTGAGCTGGCTATCCGCCTCGATGGCGCCCCGGTCAAGGACCGGATCTCCCGGGGTCAGCAGAAACTCTTGGCTGCTGCGCTCCTGATGGCTCAGGTGAGACTGTTTCCGGGGGACGCCGAGGTGCGGCCGAGCCTGCTATTGGATGACCCGGCAGCTGAGCTCGACAGCGAGAGGCTGCTCGGACTGATTCGCGAGGTCTCGGGGCAGTCGGTTCAGCTCATTGTGACAAGCCTTAGCGCAGAGTTTGAGGCTTTTGGGGCGCCGGGGCGGCAGTACGGGATTTTAGGGGGCGTCGTTCGGGCGTTCTAGATTCGTGGCGCGGCGAGTTTGACCGGTTGTGAGCTGTCGCGTCGATTAACACGGTCAAGACACTTCACGGCAACGGCCGAGCGCAACTGGGATGAGGTACCCTGATCCTCCTCGCCCGTCTTCGAATCTGGCAACATCACGATAGACCTAAAACAACGAAGGGGACTACGATCGGCGCTGTTATTCATCGAGCTACCCTACCCCTACCCCTACGCCTATGTTCCACGTGGAACATCGCTCGCATTCGGCACCGCACACTCAATGATCAGGGCAAGTACGGTCTGCCATGCAACCCACCCTCTGAGAGATCCGGATAACGTAGCGGTCCCCGTGCTCGCTATGACGGCAATCTGGCGTTGGGCTGGCAGCCGCCCGCCAGAATGGCATGTCGTCCGCTCAGAGGGCATACGGCAGTGCCGGAGACCGTGACCTACAGAATTCGCTACGGTAATCGATGCGCTTTCCGAGCCTTCACCGTGCGGCCATGGCTATGAGTTATTTGGAAGCGCTAACTTATTGTTTTAATTAAATTTATTCGGCACCCTTTATTCGATTTCTGGGGCGAAAAATGCTACCATCAACGGTCGCTAAATAGGATCCGCTATGGCCCAGAACGATGTCTACGATTCCAGTAAAATCAAAGTCTTAAGAGGACTCGACGCCGTTCGTAAGCGTCCGGGAATGTACATCGGCGATACGGACGATGGTAGCGGCCTGCACCACATGGTGTTCGAGGTGGTGGATAACGCGATCGACGAAGCCCTCGCCGGCTATTGCGACCGCGTGGTCGTGACCATTCATGCGGACGAATCCGTCACCGTCTCGGACAATGGCCGCGGCATCCCGGTCGACATCCATAGCGAAGAAGGCGTCTCTGCAGCTGAGGTCATCATGACCGTGCTGCATTCGGGCGGCAAGTTCGATGACACGTCCTACAAGGTCTCCGGCGGCTTGCATGGCGTCGGCGTGTCGGTGGTCAATGCCCTATCCGATTTCCTCGAGCTGAATATTCGCCGCGATGGAAAATTGCATCGTCAGGAGTACCGCCTCGGCGTGCCCCAGGCGCCGCTCGCCGCGATCGGCGATACCACCGAGCGCGGCACGACGCTGCGCTTCAAACCCAGCGCGCAAATATTCACGAATATTTCATTCGTCTACGAGACGCTCGCCAAGCGCCTGCGAGAATTGTCGTTCCTGAACTCCGGCGTGTGCATTCAGCTGATCGACGAGCGCGACGAGAAGTCCGAAGTGTTTCAGCACGAAGGCGGCCTGAAGGCCTTCGTCACCCATCTGAATCGCAGCAAGACGGCGGTGCACCCGACGGTGTTGTGGTTCCAGACCCGGGACGGCAACACCCAGGTCGAAGTGGCGATGCAGTGGAACGACTCGTACACCGAGAGCATGTATTGCTACACCAACAACATTCCGCAAAAAGACGGCGGCACTCATCTCGCGGGATACCGCGCGGCGCTCACGCGCACGCTCAATAACTACATCGAGAAGGAGCTCGCGGCCAAGAAGGAAAAGATCGCGACCACCGGCGACGATTCGCGAGAAGGGTTGACCGCAATCCTGTCGGTCAAGCTGCCCGATCCGAAATTCTCTTCGCAGACCAAGGACAAACTGGTTTCCTCCGAAGTGAAAGGCGTGGTCGAATCGGCGGTCGCGGCGCGACTGGAAGAATTTCTGATGGAGCATCCGCAGGAAGCACGTGCGATCGTCAACAAAATCCTGGAGGCGGCCTATGCCCGCGAGGCGGCTCGCAAGGCGCGCGAAATGACCCGCCGCAAAGGTGCGCTCGATATCGCCGGCCTCCCCGGCAAGCTCGCGGACTGCCAGGAGAAAGATCCCGCCCTGTCCGAAATGTTCTTGGTCGAAGGCGACTCCGCCGGCGGCTCCGCCAAGCAGGGGCGCGATCGCCGCACCCAAGCGATCCTGCCGCTCAAGGGCAAGATCCTCAACGTCGAGAAAGCACGCTTCGACAAGATGCTGGCGTCCGCCGAGGTGGGCACGCTCATCACCGCGTTGGGTTGCGGCATCGGGCGCGACGATTTCAATGTCGATAAGCTGCGCTATCACCGCATCATTATCATGAGCGTCGATGGCGACGATCACGTGTTCGTGAAGGACGATCGGACCGGCGTGCGCATGGTGCGGATCGGTGCGTTTATCGACAACGCCTTGGCGACCAATGCCCCGAGCGGTGGTGTCGACAAGCTGACCGGTGCACCTCTCGGCGAGGTCCTTTGCTTCGGATTGGACAGCCATGCGGTTCGCTTCCGGCCGATCAAGAGCGTGATTCGCCATCCTCTCGAGGAAAAGCTGTTCAAGGTGCGCACGGCCTATGGCCGCGAAGTGCGAGTCACCTCGAGTCACAGCGTATTCGTTCATGAGAAGGGTGGTATCAAGCTGAAGCGTGGCGCAGACCTCAACCTCGACGATCGGATGGTGGCGCCGGCGCGGATCCGGTTTCCCGCCGATGCACCGTCGAGAATCGATTTACTCCGAGCGCTTCATGCGGTTCCCGATGCCGCGAAGCAGATTTGGCTGCGGGGACCCGCCGTCGAGACCTGGTTCAAAGCGGGCGTGCTTGAGCGACGCGCCGGCCAGGATCAATTAACCGCCCCTCGAGTCGATATACCCGCCGAAGTCCGTGCGGAGCTTGCACAGAAGCGCCGAATGAGCGGCATCAGCAATCGCGCCGTCTGCGAGTCCGTGGGCATCCGCCAGCCCGTTACGTTTTATGCGTGGGAAAAAGGCCGGTCTCGACCGACATTGGATCATTTTCACGCGTATGTCAGTGCGATCGGTGCGGACGCCCAGGAGACATTGAAGCGAGCGAACGTAGGCCCAAGTCGCCTGGAGCGGACTTGGGAAGAGCAATACACCGGCTCAGGAAACAATATCGTGCGGGATTACGTCCGGCTATCCGCGCTAGAGGCAAAGGATCTAGAGTGGTTCGAGGGCCGGGAAGACCTGCAACTGACGCCGGAGCATTACGCCCGAAACGGCATTCCCCGATTCATTCCCGTGAACGAGGACCTCATGGGGTTGCTCGGCTTCTATCTGGCGGAAGGGTCGTGCTCGGACCGTGGCGGCATCCGACTTTCCATTGGGCAAAGCAACCAGCGGTTCGTAGGTGAAATGACGGAGAAGTTCTCTCGGCTCTTTGGGCTGCCGGCGATTGGCTATTCATCGCCGGATCGCTGCGGAGAGCTCAAGCTGGTGAATCGGGTGGCCGCACTCGTTTGGCAGCATGTGTTCGGCTTCGCGGACGTCGATTCTCTGACCAAGCGAATTCCCGATATCGTATTCAATGTTTCGGAGCCCATGCGGCAGACTTTCCTGCGCGGCTATTTGCTGGGCGACGGCACGGTTTCCAAGAATCGTATCGCCTTTGCGACCTCTTCCTATGATATTGCCAGCGGCATCATCTACTGCCTCAGCTCGCTGGGCGTGGTTGCATCGACCTCGGAGCGTCAACCGGATGGCGTGATTCGCGAGGTCAATGGGGCGCCATGTGAAACCAAAAACCGGCACTGGATAATCAGTATCACGGCGAGAGAGGATCTGCGAAAGCTCCGAACGGTATGGCAGGATCACTCGGGAGCTGCGCAACTAGAAAAACTCCTGGAGTCGACACGACCCTCGGTTAATCGCGATTTCGAAATGATCGACGGCGATCTCATGGCTCTTCCCATCGTGGCAATCGAAGAGGTGCCCTCGAGCAGCGGCTACGTCTACGACTTTTCTGTCGAAGGCGATGAGAATTTCGTTGCCGGCATGGGCGGCATCTGCGTCCACAACACGGACGCAGACGTCGACGGGTCTCACATACGCACGTTGCTGCTCACGTTCTTCTATCGGCAAATGCCCATCCTGATCGAACGCGGCCACATCTACATCGCGCAGCCGCCGTTGTACAAAGTCAAGAAGGGCAAGCAGGAAACCTACGTCAAGGACGATCTGGAGCTGAACGCGCTGCTGCTCAGCACCGCCATCGACGGTGCCGCGTTGCACGTCAGTGCCGATGCACCGCCGCTGTCGGGTCTCGGCCTCGAGTCGCTGGCGCGGAAATATGTCGAGGTTCAGGCCATCGTGCACCGCTGGGCGCGCCGCTACGATGAGCGGTTCCTGGAACAGCTGTTGTACGTCCCCACCCTGACCACCGACGCGTTCGACCGGATCGACCGGCTGCGGGATTGGTGCCGTGCCCTGGAGCAGCGCCTGAACGGTCTCGACGACGTGTCGCGCCGCTATCGCGTCAGCGTGCAGACCATGGCCAGCGGCGGCCACCGCATCGATCTACAGCGCTTCGAACACGGCTTGACCTCGGAGAAGCATATTCCTCGCGAGTTCTTCGACTCGGCGGAGTACCTGCGGATAGCGGAACTCGCGGAAACCTTGAGCGATTTGATGGGCCCTGGCGCCTACATCCATCGCGGCGACGAGCGCCAGGACGTCGCCAGCTTCAAAGTGGCGATAGGCTGGCTGTTCGACCAGGCGAAGAAAGGCCAGACCATTCAGCGCTACAAAGGACTGGGCGAAATGAACGCCAGTCAATTGTGGGACACCACCATCAATCCCGAGACGCGGCGCCTGATGCAGGTGCGTATCGAAGACGCCGTGGCCGCGGACGATATCTTCACCACCCTGATGGGCGATGCGGTGGAACCGCGGCGCGAGTTCATCGAGAAGAATGCGCTGCAGGTGTCGAACCTCGATATTTGATCTGCTCAGGCATTCGTCCCGCCATCGACGGTGAGATTCGCCCCGGTGATGTACGAGGATTCCGGGCCCGCGATGAACGCCACCAACGCGGCAACTTCATCGACGCGCCCATAGCGGTTGAGCGCTGTGGCTGCCTTCTGCGGCACCGCCCAATCGCCCGCGGCGGGATTCAAATCCGTATCGATCGGACCCGGCTGCACATTGTTGACCGTGATGCCCCGGCTCCCGACTTCTCGGGACAACCCTTGGGTAAACATCTTCACGGCTCCCTTGGTCGCCGAGTAAGCCACCAGCCCGGGCGTCAGGACACGCTCTCCCACGCACGAACCAATCATGATGATGCGGCCACCGTCATTCAGGTGCTTGAGCGCAGCGTGCGTGGTGGCGAATACGCCGCGGAGGTTGATGTTGACCATGTGGTCCATCTCTTCCAGCGTGGTCTCTTCGAACTTTTTCGGAATGGCAGTGCCGGCGTTATTCACCAGCACATCCAGCCGGCCGAAGGTTGCGACGGCCTTTTCGACCGCCGCCTTGATTGCTGCGGCGTCGAACTCACAGCAGCGGGGCGAGTCTTTCTGGACCATGCTCGTGTGGTGCTGTCGCAGGTCGAGATCGCGGTCGAGTCCGCGCGCCGGCTGGCCGAACCTGCCAAGCCGTACTTCGTGCTTGGGTTCTTGACCGGACACGAATCGACGTGGCTGCCCGAAGCCTTGCAGCTCTTGCGCGACGAGCTGCCCAACATCCATGTCGTGGTATCGAGCCAGGTATCTCCTCAGCTTGCCGTGGCTCTCTCGAAAGGCAGCATCGACGCCGCCTTCCTTCGACGGGAAGAGGGAACATCCGATCTGGCATTCCGCTTCTTGGTCAAAGAGCCCTTGGAGGTGTTTATGCCGAACGATCATCGTCTCGCCGCCCTGGACTCGATCGACCCACAGGACATCGCGAACGAAATATTTCTGAGCGTATCGGGCAAGGCGCTGAGCGGCCTGGGGCGGCCGCCCGCATTGCGGATCGTGATCGACGCTTACCTGAAACACTGCCGCATCCATATCAAGCCGAGCCATGAGGTGGACAACCTCGCCGGAGTGATGTCGCTCATTACGTCGACGCGCGGTGTGGCGCTGCTGCCCACGTACGCCAAGAATCTGCTCCACTCGTCGGTGACGAGCCGTCCACTCAAGGGCGAGCCGCCGACGATCGATCTATGCATCGGCTACAAGAAGGACAATGACTCCCCGGTCCTGCAGATCTTTCTTTCGCGATTGGACGAACTCGTTGCGCGCGTCTCAAACAAGGCGCGCTAGGCTGGATGACTGGAGAATTCAAAAGCAAGACTCGGAGTGTCCGACACCATGAGGTGGGTCAATCTGGTCGCCCAGCTTTAATGGAGAAGATGACCATGGCAGCCACCGCTCGAAAGAAAGACGAAAGCCCGGCGACCACGCAGGATCCCCGCTGGCAGCGCGTTGTCGAGCGTGATGCCGGAGCGGACGGGGTGTTCTGGTACGGCGTCGCAACAACCGGGGTCTATTGCAAGCCCTCGTGTTCCTCCCGGCGGGCGAACCCGCAGAATGTCACGTTCTACGGGACGCAAGAGCTGGCTCGCAAGGCCGGCTTCCGACCCTGCAAACGCTGTCGTCCCGACGGTCCGGCGCCGGACGCGGAGAACGCGGTCATCGTCGCCAAGGCGTGCCGGCTCATCGAAGAGCGGGAGTCGGCCCCGTCCCTGACAGAGCTGGCCGATGCGGTGGACCTGAGCCCCGGCTACTTTCATCGGCTGTTCAAACAGGTTACTGGCCTGACGCCGAAAGCCTACGCGAGCGCCCACCGAGCGGCGCGAGTCCGCGACAGGTTGGTCACGGCAGCGTCGGTGACCGAGGCGATTTACGACGGCGGGTTTAATTCGAGCGGGCGCTTCTACGAGCAGTCAACCGGCATGCTCGGGATGACGCCGCAGCGGTTTCGCGCCGGCGGCGCCAACGAGGAACTGCGCTTTGCCGTGGGGCAATGTTCGCTTGGCGCGATTCTCGTGGCATCCAGCGACAAAGGCGTCGCTTCCATTCTGATCGGCGATGATCCGGAAGCACTGGTTCGCAGTCTGCAAGACCAATTTCCGCGCGCGACATTGATTGGCGGCAACGAAGATTACGAATCCCTCGTGGCGCAAGTCGTTGGATTCGTCGAGTCGCCCGGGATCGGTCTCGATCTGCCGTTGGATGTCCGAGGAACCGCCTTCCAGCAGCGCGTGTGGCAGGCGCTGCGTGAGATCCCCCCCGGGCAGACCGCGAGCTATCGAGAGATCGCGCGGAAAATGGGTTCGCCGCGCTCGATACGTGCGGTGGCCGGGGCCTGTGCCGCAAACGCGATTGCCGTGGCCATTCCATGTCATCGCGTCGTGCGCAGCGACGGTGAGTTGTCCGGTTACCGCTGGGGGATCGAGCGCAAGCGAGCACTCATCGAGCGGGAGGCCTTGACCTGATATAAAGTGCCTGGGATGGTGATTCTCCGGTCGCTGCCCACGGCTCGAGGGGCTGGCGCTCGGTTCGAGAAGCCATCAATGTCGTGCTGATCGGCAGCACGGCATTCCGTCAGCGACGCGGGCACGTCCGGAGCCTTGAACAGCCTCCGCGGCCGGCCCGTCAATGTCCGGGCTTGGGCACCACCGTCGGGGACTCAGGCGGCTTTGCGAAACGTGAGATTGATGCGTTGTCCGCCCAGCAAGGGATGCGAGTTCTCTTTGAGGGGCATCACGCCATGGAATCTCAGGCGGTCCTCACGGCCCCACACTGCGACATCGCCGTGCATCAGTGGCACGCGTAGCGGCTTGTCGCTGCGTTTGTGTCCGCCGAACAGAAAAACCGCGGGGATTCCCAACGACACCGAAACGATCGGCGAATCGAAGTCGCGCTCATTCCTATCCTGGTGCAGCGAGAGCCGATTACCGGGCAAATACCGATTGACCAAACATGCATCGGGCTCGAATGCGGTGAATCCGGCGGCAGCCGCCGCCGCTCGCGCCAGCTGCGACAGCGCTGCCGGCATGGCCGGCCATGGTGCGCCGGTGTCAGGATCGTCCTCCGTGTAGCGATAGCCGCGGCGGTCGGTGACCCAGCCCAAGCGCCCGCAGTTGGTCATCGCCACCGACATCGTATCCCCTCCGGGGGTCACCATGTGACGAAAGGGAGACCGCCGTGCAATCTCGGAGAGCGTAGGCAGCACGTCGTCCATCGACAGGCGCGCGAATCCGGGCAGCACGAACGCGCTCGGGCCGATGGGCAGCACCCGACCGTCGGGTAATGCAAAAACCTCATCGAATGTTGCTGACATGATTCCGTCCTCGTGAGCCGCCGTCAGCGGGCTTGGGCGTGGCCGCGCTCACATGCCTTCGTCAAAGATTATACCCGCGGTATGGCGATGACCCGAATGCAAGCGGCTCACATCATCGCGCGCCCTATGGCACTCGCCGCTGCATGGCGCCGTCCTTGCGTTGGTTGACGTAAGCCAAGTTAGCAAGCCTTTGTCGGGCGCACACTCCGGTTCTTGTTCACGGAACACGCTTACAGCGCTGCAGCGACGAGCGTCCTCAGTCTCGCCTGCACGTTCGGCACCCACCGAGGTCGCGGGCCGCCTCGCGCTGACCGAACCAGCGCCACGGACGCCGCGCTTCCGGCAGGGGTGCGAAATGGCAGCGCATGGGCGGGTCGCCGTGTTCCTTACGCTGAGGCGCGCGTTTCGCATCGTATGCAGACAACGCCAACAGCACCGTCATACCGAGTGGGTTCATGTGGCCTCCAGAGAGATGTGCCGCGACGCCATTGCACCGCCGACGCGCAACATCCACAAACGATTTGTCACGCGCTATGGGATAACCTAGAGTTATGCGAAGAACTCGCTACGCCGGAGCCTAAGCCTCGATGACCTTCAGTCGGCTGCCATCGCTGCTAGGACTACGCGCCTTCGAGGCTGGTGCCGGACGGCGCGCTGGCCTGGCCATCGACGATTACGTCACGAGGTATCGGTTGTTGCACGACGATGACGGTACGGCGTGGCGAAGCTGGTTCGCAGCCGCTAACCTTCCAGGATATGAGCGCGCAAAGCATTTGCACCTCAACGACTCGTCGCTCGCGCTCACCGCCGCGGTACGCAGCCAGGGGGTCGCGTTGAGCGCGCCAATTTATATCGGATCCAATTTGAAGGCTGCCGGACTGACGCGGATCGGTCGAACGGCCGTGACGTTCGGCGCCTATTGGCTGCTCGAGTCGACCGAGCGGTCAACCGTGGCAGCACGCAGGGCATTCGTCGACTGGTTGGATCGGGAGCTACGGCTCGCCGACTTGCCGCTTGCCGCTACAGGGTGATTGCATGTTTACCTACGTGTGTGTTGGTACCAACGATCTGAACCGCGCGACTCGCTTCTACGACGCGACGCTCGGCGCGCTCGGCATTGGCCGCTGCGATACGTCGGGCGAGAACGAGTGGGATGGGTGGGCGGGTTGGGGCACGTACGAAAACGGCGGTGCGACGGAGGTCGCCTTATGGGTGTGCCCGCCCTTCGATGGCAAATCGGCCACGCCGGGGAACGGCACCATGGTCGCCCTGACGGCGATGTCGTGGAGCGAGGTTGACGAGTTCCATGCCGCGGCGCTTGCGACAGGAGGCACGTCCGAAGGCGCACCCGCACTCAGGCCTCAATACAACCCGGACTTCTACGCGGCCTACGTGCGAGATCCCGACGGCAACAAGCTGGCTGCGGTGTGTCGCGGATTTACGGAGCGACCCATCAGTCGCTGATCAGCCGCGAGGGATTGGATCAGCGCGCCCGCGGGGCTCACCATTCGACTGCCGCCATGGGGCCTTCTTGGCGGGTAGCGATGCTGGCGCGAGGCACCGTGATATACGGCGGGATACTACGATTTAGGTACTTTCGCGCATCGGCGCACGGGCAAAACTTTCTTTTTTTTACCGCCGCGAAGTTTGTAGAATCGAATGACAACTCACGGAGTCATCCATGTCAATCGCGTTCACGCTCAACGGCAGTCCCACCATACTGGATGCAGATCCCACCATGCCGCTGCTCTGGGCCATCCGCGAAGTGGCGGGTCTGCACGGCACCAAGTTCGGCTGCGGCATGGCGCTGTGCGGCGCATGCACCGTGCATCTCGACGGCCAGGCGATCCGCTCTTGCGTGATGCCGCTGGCCGCCGTCGCCGGCCGTAGCATCACCACGATCGAAGGTCTGCAAAGCAAGCAAGCCAAGGCGGTGCAGGCGGCGTGGATCGCGCTCCAGGTTCCGCAGTGTGGTTATTGCCAATCCGGACAGGTGATGTCGGCGACGGCGCTGCTGGAAAAGAATGCCGCTCCGACGGATGCCGACATCGATGGCGCCATGAGCGGCAATATTTGCCGCTGCGCCACGTATTCCCGTATCCGGGCCGCGATCCATTCCGCGGCTCAGTCAGTCAAGGCATAACTCATGGCTATTCAAACTCCTGCGCCGCCACGACCGACGCGGCGCGCCTTCTTGAAGGGTGCGGGCGCCGCCGGCGTCACGGCATTGACGATAAGCTTCGAATGGATGGGCGCTACGCGGCGCGCCGCTGCGATGGCGGCACCGGCCGGCGCGCTGTTCGCGCCCAACGCGTTCCTGCGCATCGGTTCCGACAACTCCGTCACGGTGATCGCCAAACACGTGGAGATGGGCCAAGGAGCCTACACGGGCATTGCCACGGTGGTTGCCGAGGAACTCGACGCCGACTGGGCGAGTGTGCGCGTCGAGAGCGCACCCGCCGACGCGAAGCGCTATGCCAATCTGGCGTTCGGCATGCAGGGCACGGGCGGCAGTTCGGCGATGGCGAATTCCTGGACGCAGCTTCGCGAAGCGGGCGGCAAGGGCCGCGCCATGCTGGTGGCGGCGGCGGCCAAGGACTGGAAAGTCCCCGGCACGGAAATCACGGTGGACAAGGGCGTCGTCTACCATGCGGCCAGCAAACGGCAGGCAACCTTCGGAGCGTTGGCGGGCAAGGCCGCGCTGCTGCCCGTGCCGGACAAAGTGGTCCTCAAGGATCCCAAGGACTTCAAGCTGATCGGGCGCGAAGCGCCGCGCGTCGATGTGCCGTCCAAGGTCGACGGAACCGCGCAATTTACCTTGGACGTCGTGCTGCCCGGAATGCTGGTGGCGCTGCTGAAGCGGCCGCCTCAATTCGGCTCGACGGTGAAATCCTTCGATGCAACCGCGGCCTCCGCCGTTCCGGGCGTGGTCAAGGTGGTCGCGGTGCCGCGCGGCGTCGCGGTGATTGCCAAGACCTTCTGGGCGGCGAAACTCGGCCGCGACGCGCTGCGGGTGGAGTGGGATGACACTCACGCCGAGAAACGCGGCTCCGCAGAATTGATGGACGAGTATCGCCGCCTCGCCGACCAGCCGGCGGTCTCTGCGCGCAAGGACGGCGATGCCGCACAGGCGCTGCGCAACGCGGCTCACACGGTATCGGCGAGCTACGAGTTTCCCTATCTCGCGCATGCGCCCATGGAGCCTCTGGACGCTGTCGTTAAATTGACCGCATCCGGCTGCGAGATCTGGGCGGGCGATCAATTCCAAACGATCGACCAGGCCAACGCCGCAAAGACCGCGGGACTGGAACCCCAGCAGGTCAGCATCAACACGCTGTACGCGGGCGGCAGCTTCGGCCGGCGCGCCAATCCGGGTTCCGATTACATCGTCGAAGCGGTATCGATCGCCAAGGCCTATGGCGCCGACGGTACGCCCATCAAGCTGCAGTGGACCCGCGAGGACGACATTCATGGCGGTTTGTATCGGCCCATGTACTTCCACAAACTCGAAGCCAGCCTCAACGACAAGAAGGAATTGACCGGCTGGCACCACGTGATCGTCGGCCAGTCCATCATGGCCGGCAGTTCTTTTGCCGCGGCGATCAAGAACGGCGTCGATCCCACGTCCGTCGAAGGCGCTGCGAGCATTGCGTACGCCATTCCCAATATTTCGGTGGACTTGTCGACCACCACCACCGGCGTGCCGGTACTCTGGTGGCGTGTCGTCGGCAGCTCGCACACCACGTTTGCCGTCGAAGCCTTCATCGACGAGGTGGCGCACGCCGCGGGCGAAGATCCCTTCGCGTTCCGCCGCAAGCTGCTGGAACATGAGCCGCGCATGAAAGCGGTGTTGGAACTCGCGGCCGAGAAGGCGGGTTGGAGCAGCGCGCCCATGCCCAAGGGCAAGGGCCGCGGCATCGCGGTGGCCGAAGCGTTCAAGACGCTGGTCGCCCAAGTGGTCGAGGTGAGCGTCGACGACCAAGGTCACGTCACGGTCGATCGAGTGGTGTGCGCGGTGGATTGCGGGACGCCGATCAACCCCGACGTCATCACGGCGCAGATGGAGGGCGGGATCGGCTTTGGCGTCGGCGCCATCTTGTACGGCGCGATCACCCTCAAGGAAGGCCGTGTCGAGCAGGACAATTTCAACAGCTACCGGGTGCTGCGCATGAACGAAATGCCCAAGGTCGAAGTGTACATCGTGCCCTCGACCGAGCCGCCGACCGGTGTGGGCGAGCCGGGTGTCGCGCCCGTCGGTCCCGCGATGGCCAATGCCGTCTTTGCGGCCACCGGCAAGCGCATGCGCGTGCTGCCATTCCCGAAACCCAGCGCCGCTGCCGGCCAGTCGTAAGGAAGGAATCCGCCATGAACAAAAACCTGCAACGCGGGCGCGCAGCTCACCCCCTGCTGTGGACCCTGGCCGCCATCGTCGTTGTGGCGGCCGTGGTCGGCGGCTACCTCGTGTTCGGTCCTCATCCCACCGATTTCGCCGGCGGCAAGCGCGTGGCGCTCGCCGATTATCGCGCTGAGGACCCTACCGGCGTACCGCCTGAATTTAAATCCGCAAGCCTGGTGGAGCGCGGCGAGTACCTGGCCCGCGCCGCGGACTGCATGGTATGCCACACCGCCAAGGACGGCGCGCCCTTTGCCGGCGGACGCGCGTTCGTACTGCCGTTCGGGACGCTGTACTCGACCAACATCACTCCCGATGTCGACACGGGCATCGGCAGCTATACCAACGCCAACTTCCTCGACGCCATGCACAAGGGTATCGGCCGCGGCAACACCAAGCTGTATCCCGCCATGCCCTATGCCAGCTATACGTACATGTCCGATGCCGACGCGCTCGCCATCATGGCGTACCTGTTCACGCTCAAACCGCTGCATGCCCCCGCGCCGAAGAACACGCTGGCCTTCCCCTTCGATCAGCGCAGCCTGATGAGCATCTGGTCGGTGCTCTTCAATCCGGACAAGCGCTACGAGCCGAATGTCGAGCGCAGCGCCGCCTGGAACCGGGGCGCGTACCTCACCGAGGCCATGGGACATTGCGGCGAGTGTCACACGCCGCGCAATCTGGCTTTCGCGTTGAACAATCGCCAGAAATTCGCGGGCACCGTGCAGGCGGGATGGCGCGCATACAACATCACTGCGAATCGCGGCAGCGGAGTGGGCGCATGGAGCGATGCCGATCTCGCCCACTATCTGTCGCTCGGGCATGCCGACGGCCGCGGCACCGCATCGGGCCCGATGGGCGACGTGGTGGACGAGAGCTTGAGTCATTTGAGTCCCAGCGACATCACCGCCATGGTTACCTATCTGCGTACGGTGCCGGACGTTGCGACGTCCGATCTGCCGGAACCCCGCGCCAATCCGGCGTCCGCGTCCTACGCCGAAGGGGTTGCCGCCGCGAGCGCAACCCGCGGCCGGGCAGTCTACGAAGGCGCCTGCGCAGGCTGCCACGGCTGGACCGGCGTCAGTCCCGTGCTCCCCTTTGCCACGCTCACCGGCACCCGCGGCGTCAACGATCCGACCGCCACGAATGTGGCGCAAGTCATCATTCACGGCGCGCTGCGGCACATGGCCGACACCTCGACCAACATGCCCGCTTTCGGCGATGCCTATTCGGATGCCGAGATCGCCAGCGTCGCGAATTATGTGACCGCCCGCTTCGGCTCGAAGGGCTCCGAGCTCAGCGCGGCCAAGGTCGCCAAGCTGCGTAGCGAGGATTGATCGTAGCGAGGCCGGATCGCATCGTCCGTGGCAGGCCGCCGCGAACCGCTTGCGCTCGCCCCGCGGCTGCTCAGGGAGTGCTCAGGCTCAGATCGAACTGAACGACGATTCCATCCGGACGCGTCGTCAGATTCACGACATGAAACTGCTCCAGGCGTACGGGCAAGCCCGCGACCGCGACGACTTGCTTGCGGACCAGTTCCAACACGTCGATGCGGGCCTCTCGCGGCAGGGTTTGAGGCGCAAGCTGCAGCGCGAGGGCCAACGCACTGCGGGTCGACTCGTCGTCGACGCGCTCGATGCGTATGTCGTCGAGGATCAATTGGCGGTCGGCTGCGCGCAATCGACCGGACAGCGCGACATTGGACGCGAAATCTGCGCCCGCGCACGCATCGCCCATGCGTTGGCCCAGCCTCGACGACAAGTGCGCGTTCAACACGAGACGGCCCGCGTCCAGATGAGTTCGCGGCGATTCGAGATAGGTGTAGCAGGCGCCGTCATCGATCAAATACCAGCGGCCCTTGCGATTGAACAATTGCTCCGACACGAGTGCCTGCACGCCACGAGGTCCCAGTGACAGAACCGCGGCCCTTGCCTCGGAAGCGCCCAGCGCGACCCCCGATAAAACCGCAACCGCGGCGCAGATCAAAGATCCCCGTCCCCTCATATCGACATCCTCGCCGTTTGATTCTCTATGGCCGCCACCGCACAGGCGATGCCGTTCTCATCGGCCATCGCGGCGCCGAGCGCCTTGGCGCGCGCGCGAACGTCATCCCGCTGCGCGAACTCCATCATTGCCGCGAGCGATTTTGCATCGATTCTGGTCGCGCGTACGGTCTTGGGCGATACGCCCGCCGCGGCAAGTCTGCCGGCCCAAAAGAACTGATCGGCGCCTACCGGCAGCGGGATCGACGGTATTCCGGCTCGAGCCGCGGTGTGAGTGGTGCCGGCTCCGCCGTGATGAATCACCATCGACGTGCGCGGAAACAACCAGGCATGCGGTGTGTCGCCCAGAACCAAAAAATTGCTCGGCAACTGGGCTGCCGTGATCTTGCTCCAACCCGGATAGAACAGCGCGCGTCGGCCATTCAGTGCCTCGGCGATTGCGGCCAATCCCTTCTGCCTCATGAAACTCGACACGGCACCGAAGCCGAGGTAAATCGGTGGCGGCCCGGCCGCCAAAAAATCGGCCAGTTCGGCCGGCGGCCGCCACTCGCCCGTGGGTAATGGCCAATGTCCGCAGATTCGATGCGAGCCGGGCCAGTCGGCGGGCCGCGCGACGAGATGCCGGGAGAATCCGTAAAGATAGGGAAGGTCTGCGAGCTTGCGCTGCGCTCGCTCTCCAAAGATGTCCGTCCGCGCTCTCTCGGAGGCCCCACCGTAGAAACGCCGGATCAGCGCCTGCGGCGACGCGTGGTAACTCACTCGATTGAGCCAGCCGGGGAGGTTCATCGACGGCAACGCGGGCGACGAAAACTCGCGTGTCGGCGTGGTGGGCTGCAGCCATAGGGAAATTGCCGGCTTTCTGAGGGCTTCGGCCACTGCCTGGGCCATCGGAGAGGCCAGACCCGCGAACAGCATCGCGTCGGAACCGCGGGCGTGCTCGGTTACCGCGCTCATCCATGCCGCCGTGCTACCGTTGATCACTCGGAAGCCCCGCCGTATCGCCGCGATCACGTCGCGTCCCCGTAGTTCCTGCGACGGGTCGGTCGCGGGCAACGTGGACTTGATATCGCCTGCGAGAGCCTCGACCGGCACGCCATGGCTGCGCGCGCTGCCGACGGTCGACTGCTCGGCGAACAACCGGACCTCGTGGCCTGCCTCGATCAAACCCACGCACAGCGCGACCAGCGGGCGGGTATCCCCCTCGCTGCCGTAGGTGACCACGGTGAAACGCGCGATATCAAGCTCCTCGAGTGCGGATCCTCGTCGGCGACGAGTCCGTACAGAGTACGCCTCCAGCGGTTGCCCTGAGCGGGAACGGGCGGCAAACCGGCCAATGCTCGGAATTCACCCGCGAGCGACCCCTGGGACTTAGAATTGTCCGCAGCTGCTGTCGGCAGGGCGGTCACTCTTTGCTGTTGGATTGCGAATCATGAAATCGACCCCCCCACCGGATGGTTCCGGCGACCACGTGCCGCGCAGGGACATCGGTTATTTGCCGATGACGCCGCAGCGGGGCGTCCGCGCGCCGGAACTGCCGACGCCGGCCGCCTACCGCCAGACCACACCCGCGGTGCTCGGCCCTCCGCCGAGCGATGAAAAGTCACGGCTCTTCACGCGCCGGCGCGTGGTCATCGGTTTTGGGGTAGCGGTTCTGCTGCACGTGATTTTGGTGCTGGGCTGGTGGCTGACGCCGCCGCTGCGCCTGAAGGCGAGCTATGCGCCCGAAAGATGGGTGCCGGTCCTGTCGCTGCCGAAGCCCCCACCGCAAGCCGCGCCGCCGCGGTCCGAGGCCGTACAGCCGGCTGCCGCGCCAACGACGGAATCGAGCGCCGCTCCGCCCCCCGGCAAGAAACCGGCTAAGTCTCATGCAAAGGCCGCTCATGCACAGGCCGCGCCCGCGCGCACGTCTCAAGACGCCGCTATTTTCGCCAATCCCGCATCGATGGCGAGGCGCACTTCCTGGTTGAGCTCACGCGGCTTCTTGCCCACGGACGAAATGGGCTCGCCGATCACCACGCGAATGGTCCCGGGCTTTTTCACGATGCCACGGCGCGGCCAGAACTGCCCCGCGTTGTGCGACATCGGCAGCACGAGGTTGCCCGTCGAGGTGGCAAGCAACGCGCCGCTCACGCCGTACTTCTTGGTTTCGCCCGCTGCCACCCGTGTGCCTTCCGGGAAGACGACGATCCAGATGCCGTCGGCCAGCCGTTCCTTGCCCTGTTCAACCACTTGATTGACGGCACGGTGGCCTTCGCCGCGGTTGATGGCAATGGGGCGCAACACTTTCAGGCCCCATCCGACGAACGGTATCCAGAGCAGCTCGCGCTTCAACACCCAGCAATGCGGCGGGAAGAAAATGAACAATGCGATCGTCTCCCAGGCCGACGCGTGATTGCTCATGACGATGTGCGCGCCCGCCGGAATTCGTTCGCGTCCTTCAACCACGAAATTCAATCCGCACAGTCGCTCCAGCACCCAGAACAGGCACCGTGCCCAGCAGCGGGCCATGCCGAATTGGCAGCGATAGGGCAGCCAAAAACAGATGCCCATCACGCCGCCGACGACGCAGGCCGACAGGATCATGTACGTCGTGAAGACGAGGGATCTGAGCGTCTGCATGCCCTTCAGCCCGGGAGGCGCGACAAGTCCGCCACGCCGCCAAGCAGTTCCCGAACCTCGCGCAGCAGCGCGAGCCGGTTGTTGCGCCGTCCGAGATCCTCATCCATCACCATGACGCGCTCGAAGAACTCGTCGACTGGCGCGCGCAGGCCCGTCAGCGACCGCAAAGCGTCCGCGTAACGACGCTCGGCGATGGCCTGCTTCACGCCGCCGCTCAAACCGCCGAGCGTGCGATGCAATCCGCGCTCGGCTTCTTCCGTCAGTCCTTCCAGCACGGCGAGGTCGGTACCCGGCGGAGCCTTGCGCAGGATATTGACGATGCGCTTGTTGATGGCCGTCAACACGCCGGCGTCGGGCAGCCGCAGGAAGTCCTCGAGCGCCTGCAGCCGGGCTTCCGCGTCCAAGGGCGAGTGCGGCCTGCCGGCCAGCACCGCATCGATCATTTCGGCCGAGGTGCCGGCGCGCTCCAGCAGCACGCCGCGCAGCCGCTCGGCAATGAAATCGTAGACCTCGTCGGCCACGCCGGCGCGCCGTATGGGCTGCAGGGTTGCGGCCTCCCGCAGCAGCTGGTGCAGATCCAGATCGAGGTGGCACTCGAGCAGAATGCGCAGAACGCCGAGCGCGGCGCGGCGCAGGCCGAACGGATCCTTGGTTCCGGTCGGCCTCTGCTCGATGGCGAAGATGCCAGCCAGCGTGTCGAGCTTGTCGGCCAGCGCCAGCGCTTGGCCGGTTTTGGTCGTCGGCAGCCCGTCGCCTGCGAACCGGGGCCGGTAATGTTCCTCGAGCGCCAGCGCCAACTCGGCCGGCTCGCCCTGCGCCTCGGCATAGTAGCGACCCATGGTCCCCTGCAGCTCGGGAAATTCGCCCACCATGGCCGTCATGAGATCCGCCTTGGCGAGCTCCGCGGCTCTACCAACCATGGCCGGCGCACTTATACGTTCGCCGATGAATTCGGCCAGCCATTTGACCCGCAGCGTCTTGTCCGCATAGCTGCCCAGCTTGGCCTGAAAGGTCACGCCGGCGAGCTTCGCCGCATGCGCATCGAGCGATATCGCGCGGTCCTGGTCCCAGAAAAAAGCCGCGTCCGCGAGTCGCGGCCGGACCACGCGCTCGTTGCCTTCGCGCACTTTCACCGGGTCTCGGCTCCGGATGTTGCTGACCGTGATGAAGTCGCCGGTCAAGCGACCATCCGCTCCCTGCACCGCGAAATAGCGTTGATGGTCCTGCACCGTGGCGATCACCACCTCGCGCGGCAGCGCCAGAAAACGCTGCTCGAACCGACCGGCAATGGGGACCGGCCATTCGACCAAGGCCGTGACCTCGTCGAGCAACGCGTCCTCGATCAATGCCGTGCCTCCCGCCGCCGCCGCCGCCGCCATGACACCCTCGCGAATCACCGCTCGGCGTTTGCCGAAATCGGCTATCACTTTGGCGCTACGCAGCTGCCTTTCATAGGTCTTGGGAGACTTCAGCGAAATGGGACGCGGGGCGTGGAACCGATGGCCCAGCGTCATCCGGTCGGACCGCAGACCCAGTACCTCGATGGGAACCACGTCATCGCCGAACAGCAGCACCACGGTGCGCACGGGCCGCACGAATTCCACCCTGCGTGCGCCCCAACGCATGCGCTTGGCAATGGGCAATCCCGCGACAGCCTGATTCACGATGCCGCCGAGCAGGCCTGCCGTAGCGGCCCCGGGTTCGGTGCCGCGAAAGGCCAACCACGCGCCCTTGTCCGTGGTCAAACGCTCCAGATCTTCGACCTGAACGCCGCAGCTCCTGGCAAACGCCGTCGCCGCCTGCGTCGGCGCACCGGCAGCATCGAAAGAACTGCTGACGGGAGGCCCGCGGCGTTCGATCCGCCGCTCGGGAGCGGACTCGGCGCAGGCGTCGACGCGCACGGCGAGACGGCGCGGCGTCGCGTAGCTGTGGGCTTGGCCGTGGGGTATGCCGGCGCCGTCAAGGCCCTCGAGTACGCCATCGCGCAGCGCCACCGACAACGCCAGCAAGGTGCGCGGCGGCAATTCCTCGGTGCCCAGCTCGAACAGCAAGTCGCGTGCGGCCATCAGGCGACCCGCTGCGCGGCGGCGTCCTTGATCAAGGGAAAGCCGAGCGCCTCACGGCTCTCGCGATAAGCCTCGGCCACGCCGCGGGCCAGGGTTCGCACCCGCAATATGAAGCGCTGGCGTTCGGTGACGGAGACCGCATGCCGGGCGTCGAGCAGATTGAAGGAGTGCGAGGCCTTGACCATCTGTTCGTAGGCCGGCAGCACCAGCTTGTCGGCGAGCAGACGCTGGCATGCAGACTCGTATATGTCGAATTGCGCGAGCAGCACCTGAATATCGGCTTTCTCGAAGTTGTAGATGGACTGTTCCACCTCGTTCTGGTGAAACACGTCGCCGTAGGTGATGGTGCCGAACGGACCGTCGGTCCACACGATGTCGAAAATGCTCTCCTTACCCTGGATATACATGCCGAGCCGCTCCAGGCCATAGGTGATTTCGCCCATCACCGGCCGGCAATCCAACCCCCCGACCTGCTGAAAATACGTGAATTGCGACACTTCCATGCCGTTCAGCCATACCTCCCAGCCAAGCCCCCAGGCGCCCAAGGTGGGCGATTCCCAATTGTCCTCGACGAAACGAATGTCATGCGTCAGCAGATCGAACCCCAAGGATCGCAGCGAGCCCAAGTACAGCTCCTGAAAGTCGTCGGGCGAGGGTTTGATGCACACCTGGAACTGGTAGTAGTGCTGCAGCCGGAACGGATTGTTGCCGTAGCGCCCGTCGGTGGGGCGCCGCGACGGCTGTACGTAGGCGGCGCTCCAGGGCTCAGGGCCCACGGCGCGCAAAAAAGTCGCGGTATGGAACGTACCCGCTCCCATTTCCATGTCGTATGGCTGCAAGATGATGCAGCCCTGCTCCGACCAGTATTTCTGCAGGGCGAAAATCAAATCCTGAAAGGTCCGCGGCGGCTTTGCCAGTGCTTTGGCCATCATGTGCTCGTTGATAAAGATCGGCCGCGAGTATAGCGACGCCGTGCGCGCGCTGTCCGTCGCCGTGTGGGATGCCCATGAGCGCACCAAACTAGAGCGCGATGCTCGCCGTTGAGCCATAATGGCGCGCCAATGCACCAATCTCAACCGCAAGTACTTGATCCGTATACGTGCCTCACTGGCACACTTGCTGCATTGTCAGAGAACCCGGCCACCGCCGGCCCCGAAGAACTCTTGACCTCGCGAGGACGCAGATGACTCCTGCAGATGTTCTGAAATTGATTAAAGAAAAAGAAGCGAAATTCGCCGATCTTCGATTTACCGACACCATCGGTAAGGAACAACACGTAACCGTACCGACGCGTCTCGTTGACGAGGGTTTTTTCAAGGACGGCAAGATGTTCGACGGCTCGTCGATCGCCGGTTGGAAAGGCATCAACGAATCGGACATGATCTTGATGCCGGATCCGTCGACGGCGGTCATCGACCCGTTCTACGAGGAAACGACGGTCAACCTGCGCTGCGATGTCATCGAGCCGATGACCATGCAGGGCTATGGCCGCGACCCGCGGTCGCTCGCCAAGCGGGCCGAGGCCTACTTGAAGTCCTCCGGCATCGCCGACTCCGCGCTGTTCGGTCCGGAGAACGAGTTCTTCATTTTCGACACGGTCACCTCGAGCGTCAGCATGAACGGCTGCTCCTACGAAGTGGATTCTTACGAGGGCGCCTGGAATTCGAACAAGACGTACGAGGATGGCAACAAGGGCCACCGTCCGGGCGTCAAAGGCGGCTACTTCCCGGTTCCGCCGGTCGACGCCCAGCAGGACATCCGCACCGCCATGTCGCTGGCGTGCGAGGAGATGGGGCTCAAGTTCGAAGTGCATCATCACGAAGTGGCCACCGCCGGACAGGGCGAGATCAACGTCGCCGCGAACACGCTGACCAAGAAGGCCGATGAGGTTCAGATCCTCAAGTACGCGCTGCAGAACGTCGCGCACGGCTATGGCAAGACCCTGACGTTCATGCCGAAACCCATCGTCGGCGACAACGGCAGCGGCATGCACGTGCACATGTCGCTGCAGAAAGACGGCAAACCGATGTTCGCGGGCGACAAGTATGGCGGTTTGTCGGACATCGCGCTGTACTACATCGGCGGCATCATCAAACACGCCCGCGCGTTGAACGCGTTCACCAACGCGAGCACCAACTCGTACAAGCGGCTGGTGCCGGGATTCGAAGCGCCGGTGAAGCTCGCCTATTCGGCGCGCAACCGTTCCGCCTCGATCCGCATTCCCTGGATCGCCAATCCCAAGGGACGCCGTATCGAAGTACGCTTTCCGGATGCCACGGCGAATCCGTATTTCGCCTTTGCCTCGATGCTCCTGGCGGGGCTCGACGGCATCCAGAACAAGATCCATCCCGGCGATCCGGCCGACAAGGATCTGTACGATCTGGAGCCCGAGGAGGACAAGAAGATCCCGACCGTGTGTCATTCGCTGGATATGGCGCTCGACTACCTCGACAAGGATCGCGGGTTTCTCAAGGCGGGCGGCGTGTTTACGGACGATCTCATCGATGCGTACATCGAACTGAAGATGAAGGAAGTGACGCGCTTGCGCATGACGACGCATCCGATCGAGATAGAGATGTACTACAGTCTGTGAGATTCCCTCACGGGGTGCGAGCCTGAAGGAGACGGCGGTCACGCCGCCGTCTCCGGCGTTTTGTGGTTGAGAGGCGTTAGGTCTATGCTTTCGACTTATGCACCTTCGGCGACCGTGGATTGCTCTTTGCCTGCTCGCAGCGTCGGCGGCCGGCGCTGCCGTGGTCTACAAATGGACCGACGCGGACGGCGTGGTGCATTTCTCGGACACGGCGGTGCCCGGCGCGGAGAAGATCGTCACCTCGTCGCCGGCGTCGAACGGCATCGGTGGTGGTCCGGCGCGGGCGGCAGCGAACCCGGAGCCGAAGCCGGCGGCCGCCGAGATCTCCGAGCTGGCGATCGAGTCGCCGGCCCAGGAAGAAGTCTTCTTCGGCGACAACGTGGTGCCGGTACGCTTGCATATCGTGCCGGCGTTGAAGCCGCATCAAACCGTCACCTGGCACTTGAACGGCAAGCAGCTCGACGATCAGGCGCCGGATGCCGTCAGTTTCGTGCTGCAGACCTTGCCGCGGGGTGCCTACGCCATCGCGGCGACCGTCACCGATCAGGAGACGGGCGCTTCGCAAAGTACGGACAGCGTGACGTTCTACGTCCGACAGCCCTCCGAGTTGTCCCCGCAGCACAAGAAACAGTGAGTCCTCCACAGCTGCGAGCGGATACCCCGCTTGGCCGCTGAACTTCGCATGTCAGCGCAGCCCATCGAGGGCATCGAACTGCTCGACGCGCTGGTGACCAGCGTCTTCTTGCTCGATCAGGATTTACACGTCGTTTATCTGAACGCGGCCGCCCAGACGTTACTGGGGCTCGGCGCCAATCAGGCGCTCGGCCGGCGTTTCACCGAACTCGCGCGCGGCGCCGAAACGCTGCTCATTCTGTTCGAGCGCGCGCGTTCGGGCGGCGAGGGCGTCGTGCAGAGGGAATTGGCATGGCCGGCCCCGGGCGGCGTCGATCGCATCCTCGATTGTGCGGTGACGCAGATAACCGTGGGGCACGCGCCGCAACTGCTGTTGGAGATCGAGGACATCACCCAGCATCGACGGCTCACCCGAGAGAGCGCGCTGCTCGCGCAGCTCGGCGGCAGCCGGCTGATGGTTCGCCAGCTGGCGCACGAAATCAAGAATCCTCTGGGCGGCCTGCGCGGCGCGGCGCAGCTGCTGGAACGCGAGCTGCTCGATCCGGCGCTGCGCGAATACACCCGCATCATCATCAGCGAGGCGGACCGGCTGACCAATCTGCTCGACTCCATGCTGGGCCCGGGCCGGCCGCCCGCGAAACAGCTCATCAACGTGCATGAGCTGTTGGAGCGGGTCTATCATTTATTGCGCAGCGAGGCGCCCGAGGGCGTGATCGTCGACCGCGACTACGACCCGAGCCTGCCCGCGCTCACCGTCGATCCCAATCACATCATTCAAGCCATGCTGAATCTCGGCCGCAACGCCATCCAGGCGCTGTCGAGCGGCGGCGTGGAGTCGCCGCGTCTGGTGCTGCGCACCCGCGCGGCGTCCAACGTCAGCGTCGGCGCGCGGCGCCATCGCTTGGTGGCCTCGATCCAGTTCGAGGACAACGGTCCCGGCGTGCTCGCGGAAATTCGCGACACCATTTTTTATCCACTCGTGTCCGGTCGCTCCGACGGAACAGGCCTCGGTCTAGGAATCGCTCAGGATTTGGTGAGCCGCCACGGCGGCCTCATCGAGTACGACAGCGCGCCGGGTAGAACCATATTCGTGATTTCCCTACCCATGGATTCCGTATGAATGCGAAGCCCTTGCAAGTCTGGTTGGTCGACGACGATGCGTCCATTCGATGGGTGCTCGAAAAAGCGCTGAAAGGCAGCGGCATGGTCGCCAAGTGCTTCGACGGCGCGGACAACGCGTTGACGGCGCTGCGCGCCGATGCGCCCGACGTGCTGATGACCGACATCCGTATGCCCGGCCGCAGCGGACTCGATCTGCTGAAGGAGATTCAAGGTTCTCGCCCCGGCTTACCCGTCATCGTCATGACGGCGCACTCCGATCTGGACGCGGCGGTGGCCGCTTATCAGGGCGGGGCATTCGAATATCTGCCCAAGCCGTTCGACATCGACAAGGCGGTCGATCTGGTGCGCCGCGCCGCGCAACAGGCGACGGTCTCCACCGACGTCGAGGCCACCCGCCGCAGCATTCCCGAACTCCTGGGCCAGGCCGCAGCCATGCAACAGGTGTTCCGTGCGGTGGGCCGGCTGTCTCGTTCCAGCATGACGGTGCTCATCACCGGCGAATCGGGAACCGGCAAGGAGCTGGTGGCGCGTGCCCTGCATCGGCACAGCCCGCGATCGAACAAGGCGTTCGTGGCGCTCAACACGGCCGCATTTACGGCGGATCTCCTCGAGTCTGAATTGTTCGGCCACGAGAAGGGCGCTTTCACGGGCGCCGACGCGCTGCGCCGCGGACGCTTCGAACAAGCCGACGGCGGCACGCTGTTCCTCGACGAAATCGGCGACATGTCGCCCGCCCTGCAGACGCGTCTGTTGCGCGTGCTGGCCGAGGGCGAGTTCTACCGCGTCGGCGGCCAGACTCCCGTGAAAGTGGACGTGCGCGTCATCGCCGCCACCCACCAGGATCTCGAGACGCGCGTGAAGTCCGGACATTTCCGCGAGGATCTGCTGCATCGGCTCAACGTGATACGCATCGAGATTCCGCCGCTGCGCGAGCGGCGCGAGGATATTCCGGAGTTGCTGCGCCACTATCTGAGCGTGGCCGGCCAGGAACTCGGCGTCGAGCCCAAGCTGCTGATGCCGACGGCCGAAACCGCCTTGGTGACTTTCGACTGGCCGGGCAACGTGCGCCAGTTGGTCAATGCCTGCCGGCGATTGACCGTGACGGCGCCGGGACGCGAAATTCGAGCCGAGGACATACCGCCCGACCTGGGTGGCGTGCCTGTGGGTCATGCCACCAACCACGATTGGACCGCGAAACTCTCTCACTGGGCCGAGCAGGAACTCGAGGCAGGCACACAGCGACTCTTGGACCAAGCGGTCCCGGAAGTGGAACGCATCTTGATACGCGTCGCTTTGCGCAAGGCCGATGGCCTGAAACAGGACGCCGCGAAGCTTCTGGGATGGGGCCGCAATACCTTGACGCGGAAAATGAAGGAACTGGGCATGGAGGATGTCACCTAGGCGACGTAGGACCTCCGCACCGGTTTATAATCGGCGCCGATCATGGCCGATTTTTTAACGCACACGCTCGGGGTCTCGGAGCGCATCTTCTACGGCAATTCGCTTGCCGATTGGCTGATTGCCGGCGTGGTGGCCGTGACGGTGTGGTCGGGGCTCACCCTCGTGCGACGGGTGATCTCCTCGCGCTACCGAAAGTACTCGACGGCGCATCACTCGACGCCCGTCCGTCTCATTTTCTATCTGCTGGGCTACACCAAGCAATTTCTGTTCCTGGCGATCGCACTCGACGCGGGCCAGGAAAACTTAAGCTTCCCGCCGAAGCTGCAGCACATCATCTCCAACTCGGTGCTGACGCTGATTTTGCTGCAGGTCGGATTGTGGGCCGGGCGCTCGGTGCGCTTCTACCTCGAGCTCAAGGAGATGGAGCGCGGCGCCGACCGCGTCTTCGCCGGCTCCCTCGACATCATCAATTTCGTGGCCCGCGTGCTGATCTGGTCGCTGTTGATTCTGCTGGCGCTCGACAATTTCGGGGTGAACATCACCGCGCTGCTCGCGGGTCTCGGCGTCGGCGGCGTCGCCGTGGCGCTCGCCCTGCAGAACGTGCTGGGCGATTTGTTCGCCTCCTTGTCGATCGCGCTGGACAAGCCCTTCGTGGTTGGCGACACCCTGAACATCGATACCTTCACCGGCGCCGTCGAGCACATCGGCATCAAGACCACGCGGCTGCGCAGCGAAAGCGGCGAGCAGATCATCCTGTCGAATGCCGATGTCCTGAAGAGCCGCGTGCGAAATTTTGGCCGCATGCCGGAACAACGGGTGTTGACGACCCTGCGCGTGACCTACGCCACCTCGGCCGAGAAATTGCGCGGGATCCCCAAGCTGCTGGAAGATATCGTGCGCGCGGAACCCAATGCCCGGTTCGATCGCTGCCATTTGAAGACTTTGGGCGAATCGTCGCTGCTGTTCGAACTGTCGTATTTCGTGCAGCAGCCCAAGCTCAATCCCTTGATGGATCTGCAGCAGATCGTCAATTTCCGCATCATCGAGGAGTTTCACCGCCTCGACATCGAGTTCGCCTACCCGACGCAGCGCCTCGTTCTCGACTCATAGCCATGTTTCATGTCGTGTTGTTCGAGCCCGAAATTCCTCCGAATACGGGCAACGCGATTCGCCTGTGCGCCAATTGCGGCGCCACGCTGCATCTGGTGAAGCCGCTCGGCTTTCGCCTGGACGACAAAAGCTTGCAACGATCGGGCCTCGACTATCACGATCTCGCGGACGTGAAGGTGCACGCGGATCTCGACGCCTGTCTGCTCGAGTTGGCGGACTCGCGGGTGTTCGCCGTGGAAACGGGTGGACATCTGCAGTACAGCGAACTCGTCTGCCGGCCCGGCGATGCGTTCGTGTTCGGACCCGAAACGCGAGGCCTGCCGGCGCCGGTTTTGGATCGCATCGGGCGCGACCGTTCCGTATGCATTCCAATGCGGCCCGGCAGCCGCAGCATCAATCTTTCGAACGCGGTGGCCATCGTCGCTTTCGAGGCCTGGCGGCAGCTGGGCTTCGCGGGGCGCGCTTGAGTCCAGGGCGCGGCGTCCCGACGAACCAGCACGTCGGGGCGGCATGCACGAAGACCTGCGCAGCAGCCCGCGCTGCCGCGTCACGTTCGACGCGTTGGTGGAGGGCCTGCAGCGGCACGCAAGCTCTACTAAGCTAGGCGGACTCGGCAGTCGCTGATCCCGCGGCGGACGGTTCCGCAGAGGGTGGCTCCGCCGAGGCTGCCTCCGCCACGGCTGATTCCGCTGCGGCCGATCCCGCGGCGGATGGCCGTGCCGGCAGAGCGAACAGGGCGCGGTCGGCGGCGCGCGCGAGCGCGTGATCCAGCCACGCCGACACTTGGTCTTTATTCATCTCGCCTTGCCGGATCTTCTCCAGCACCAGGCCGCCCAGCAAAATCTTGCGCCGTGTGTCCGCCTTGCGATCACGCGTGGCGGCGATGGCGCGTTTGCGTGCATCGCTGCGCTGCTGGCGGAGTTTCAGCTGCTGCAGCCGCTGCTGCAGAGTCGAGATCTGATCATCGAGCTTGGGCATGGGGAGCCTGCACTTATACGTTCATCCATGAGGCAGTGGAATTTTAGGTATCCTACCGGGTACTTCAGGGGAGGAAAAGTCTTGGCGATCTACCATCTGAACGCAAACGTCATCTCGCGGGGCCGCGGCCAGAGCATCGTTGCCGCGGCGGCCTACCGCTCCGGCACCCGGCTGCGCGACGATCGCTACGGGTCCACGCACGACTACACCGCCAAGCGTGGCGGTGCGCATGCGGAAATCATGGCGCCGGCGGGCGCTCCGGACTGGGTGCGGGACCGCGAAGCGCTGTGGAACCGGGTGGAATCGGCCGAGCTGCGCAAGGATTCGCAGCTGGCGCGGGCCATCGAGGTGGGGCTGCCGGTGGAGTTGTCCGCCGACCAGTGTCTGGTCCTGGTGCGGGATTACATCGCGAGAACATTCGTCTCGAAGGGCATGGTCGCCGATTTTAGTATCCGCCGCGATAACCCCGAGAATCCGCTTGCGCATCTGTTACTCACCTTGCGCGAGGTGGGGCCCCTGGGTTTTGGGCCCAAGGCGCGGCATTGGAACGGCAAGGCCAATTTGCTGGAGTGGCGCGCGGCATGGGCCGAGCGGGCCAACGAACATTTGGCGCGGGCGGGACATGCCATCAGAATCGACCATCGGACGCTCGAGGCGCAACAAATCGAACTCACGCCGGCACGCCGTGTCGGGCTCGGGCGGCCGCGGGACGGCGACGCGAACTTGCCGGACCACCTCGCCGACCGCATTACCGAGCAGCAAAGGATCGTACGGGAGAATGGCGCGGCCATCCTCGAAGATCCCAGCGTGGTGCTGCGGGCTCTCGCGCATCGGTCGCCAACCTTCACGCACGACGACATCGCGCGATTCTTGCGGCCACGCACCGATGGGGCGGCGCAATTCGACGCCGCGTTGCTCGCGGTGACCCAATCCGACGAGCTCGTCGCTTTACAGTCCGGTCGCGCCGGCGAGAATCGTTTCACTTCCCGCGACATGCTGGAGGCCGCGAAATCGCTCCGGCAACGCGCGGCATCGATGGCGAGCCGGCAGGGTCATGGCATTTCATCTCACGCCCACGCCGGTGTCCTGTCGCAATTTGGTTTCGAGGATGAACAGCGGCGGGCATTCGATTACCTGCTGGGCGAGGGCGATGCGAAGGCGCTGGCGCTCGCCGCGAATGCCGGCAGGGTGTCGCTGCTGACGGCGGCGCGCGAGGCCTGGGAGCGGGATGGGTTGCGGGTTTACGGCGTGACGCGGGACGGGTGGCAGCAAGGGCGCGACCCGCCGACGCGAGCCAGCGTTCTCGTGGTGGACGGTGCGGAAATGATTTCTCTGAAGCCGCTCGAACGAATCGTGGCCGTCGCCGATAAAGCGCGTGCCAAGATCGTTCTCATCGGCGATTTGCAGCAGCTGCAGGCGATGAATCTCGACTCGCCGTTTCAGGACGTGTTGCGCGGGATCGGGCTGCCTGTGGTGTAATCCTTTCGCATGCACCAACGCACCGGCAGCGCCAATCTGCCCCTCCATGGGGGACACGTACCCCGTTGGCTGTCGACGCGCATGGCGGCGCTCGGGCGGGTGATCGCCGAAGCCATCGTTCACGAGTACGGCCGCGATGAGTTTCTGCGGCGCTTGGCCCATCCGTTTTGGTTCCAAGCGTTCGGCGCCGTCATGGGCATGGACTGGCACTCGTCGGGCATCACCACCAGTGTCGTCGGCGCGCTCAAGCGAGGCCTTGCTCCGATCCGAAACGAGCTCGGTATCTACGTGTGCGGCGGCAAGGGTGCGCATTCGCGGCGTACGCCCGACGAACTGCTCGAGGTTGGCGACCGGACCGGCGTGGATGCCGGCTCACTGGTGCGCGCGAGCCGTCTGGTCGCGAAAATCGACAGCGCCGCCGTGCAGGACGGTTATGACCTCTATCTGCACGCGTTCTTCGCGACGGTCGACGGCCACTGGTGCGTGGTCCAGCAGGGGATGAACGAGACGCGGCGCGAAGCGCGCCGCTACCACTGGCAGTCCGAGAATCTGCCGGGCTTCTTCGAATCCCCGCATGCCGCCATCGAGGGACGCAATGTGGGCGCCATCGTGAACCTGGCGGATGTGCGCGCCGAACGGAGCCGCGCGGCGGGCCTCGAGCTTGCGCGCGGCGGTCCTGCTCGGACGATTGCCGTGCTGCGCCGCTACGGTTCGGGAAACGCCGCCGCATCGCTGCCGTTGTTTCCGGAAATCGAACCCGTCTGTGCACCTGCGCCGTGCCCGCTGCCGCATCTGCAGCTGCCGGACCGCCATGAGGTGCTCGCGTCGGACGTGATGCTCAGAAGGCTGCACGGCACGCTGGCGGCTGCGGCCGACGCGGGCCTCACGGACTTTGCGGATTTATTGCTGACGCCCGGCGTCGGGGCGCGAACCGTGGCGGCGCTCGCGTTCGTCGCGGAAGTGGTGCATGGCGCGCCCTCGAGATTCTCGGATCCCGCGCGGTTCTCGCTGGCGCACGGCGGCAAGGACGGCCAGCCGTTTCCCGTGCCCATCGAGGTTTTCGATGAAACCATTCGAGTACTGAAGCGGGCCGTCGATCGTGCCAAGTTGGGTTCGAGCGAAGCGCTCGCGGCGATCCGGCGCCTGGACGCCCAAGCGCGGGCACTCGAGGCCACGGTGCTGGGCCCCACCTTCGAGTCGTTCATCGCCGCCGAGCGCGCGCTGTCCGACACCTACGGCGGGCGCACGGTCACGTCGCGTACCGCAGCCCCGCCGGAGATACCGTTATAGCGCGCGCTGCCGTCCATCCGAATGTCGTCCATTTCGCGCTTGCGATGGGTGGTTTTGCGATCGGAACCACCGAATTTGCCACGATGAGTCTGTTGCGCTATTTCGCTCAGGATCTGCACGTCGATGAACCCACGGCAGGCCATGTCATCAGCGCGTATGCACTGGGCGTGGTGGTGGGCGCTCCCATCATCGCGGTGCTGTCGGCGCGGCTGGCGCGGCGCACGTTGCTGATCGCGCTGATGGGCCTGTTTGCGCTGGCGAACGGTTTGTCCGCGCTGGCGCCGACCTACCACTGGATGCTGGTGTTTCGTTTTTTGAGCGGTCTGCCGCATGGCGCCTACTTCGGCATCGCCACGCTGGTCGCCGCATCGCTCGTGCCCACCGAGAAACGTACCCAGGCGGTGGGACGCGTGCTGCTGGGCCTGACCGTTGCCACCATCGTCGGCGTGCCGCTCGCCAATTGGCTCGGCCAGGCGTTCGGTTGGCGCTGGGGCTTTGCCGTGGTGGCCGTACTGGCGCTCACCTGCGCCGCCCTGATCGCGGCGTTCGCGCCGCGTGACCGGGCGGCTGTGGGGGCGAGCCCGCTGCGCGAGCTTGGCGCCTTGAGGAGCGGGCAAGTGTGGCTGACGCTCGCCATCGGTGCGATCGGATTCGGCGGACTCTTTGCCGTCTACACCTACTTGGGATCGACGCTGATCGATGTCACGGGCGTGGCACCGTACCGGGTGCCCTTCGTGCTGGCGGCTTTCGGCATCGGCATGACGGCCGGCAATTTGATCGTGCCGCGATTCGCCGATCACGCCCTCATGCCCACGGCCGGCGCGGTGTTGGTCTGGTCGGCCGCGGTGCTGGCGCTCTATCCCCTGGCGTCGGCAAATTTTTGGACCGTGACCTTGGATGTGTTCGCCATCGGCGTTGGCGGTGCGCTGGGCACCGTGCTGCAGACCCGGCTGATGGACGTCGCCGGCGAGGCCCAAAGCCTGGCCGCGGCACTCAATCATTCGGCCTTCAATGTGGCCAATGCCCTGGGGCCGTGGCTTGGCGGCATGGCGATCGCGGCCGGCTGCGGTTTGGCCTCGACGGGCTATGTGGGTTGTGCGCTGGCACTGGCCGGCCTCGCCGTCTGGGGAATCTCGCTCGCCGTCGCGCGCGCTACTCCGTCTCGGAGCGCAGTTCGCGGCCCATGAGTTCCTGCACGGCTTCTCGGACCGGTTTGTCCTCGTGCATGATGCGGAAGACCTCGCGGCAGATGGGCATCTCCACGGCCAACCGCTCCGCCACCGCGCATACCGCCCGCGACGCGAGCACGCCCTCGACCACTTGATGGATCGCGTTTTGAGCATCGGCCATGGAGCGGCCGCGGCCCAACGCCAGGCCCAGCCGGCGGTTGCGGGATTGATCGTCGGTACAGGTGAGCACCAGGTCGCCGAGGCCAGCCAAGCCCATGAAGGTCTCGCGAGCCGCGCCAAGTTGCACGCCCAGGCGCATCATTTCGGCGAGGCCGCGCGTAATGAGTGCGACGCGAGTGTTGGCGCCGAACCCCATGCCGTCCGCGATGCCGGAGCCGATCGCGATGACGTTCTTGACGGCGCCGCCGACCTCGACACCCATGATGTCGCTCTGCCGGTACGCGCGAAAATTGGGGCCCGACAATCTCGCGGCCAATTCCCGGGCGAATACGGCATCGCGCGAAGCGACCGTCATGGCCGTGGGCAATCCGGCGCCGACTTCCCGGGCGAACGTCGGACCGGAGAGAACCGCGCCGGGCCGAGTGCCCAGGACTTCGCCCGCAACTTGGTGCGGCAGCAGGCCCGTCGCGCTCTCGAAGCCCTTGGTCGCCCATGCAATGCGGGTGTCCTCGCCGAGGTAGCGCGCCACGTGCTCGAGCGTGGTGCGGAAGGCATGCGAGGGAACCGCTATCAGCGCGTCGCGCGCGCCGCGCAGCGCCTCTTCCAGTTCGAAAGCGACGTTGAGCGCATCGGGGAATGCCGCATCGGGCAGGTAGCGCTCATTGCAGCGCGCGCGCCGCATCGCGTCCAGTTGGGCGAGATCGCGGCCCCACAACAAGGTGGGATGCCCGGCGCGCGCCAGCTGGATGGCCAGTGCCGTCCCCCAGGAGCCGGCGCCGATGACCGCCATCGGTTCTTGGCGCAAGCTATGCATGGTGCGCCTCGCTTAGTTGACCAAACCGGGTTGCGGCGTTTCCGCCGCTTGTGCGAACAACGCGTCGAAATTCACCAGCGGCAGCAGGAAATTCGGAAAGCCGCCCTTGACGATCAAATCCGAAATGACTTCGCGTGCGTACGGAAACAAGACGCTCGGACAGAAGCTGCCGATCAGACGCTTCAGGTCGTCGACGGACGCGTTGGCGATCGAGAAGACGCCCGCCTGCTTGACCTCCACCAGATACAACGTGGCATCGCCCTGCTTCGCTTCGAGCGTGATCGTCAGCAGTACTTCGCGCACATCGGGGCCGAGTTCCTCGGCCGAGGTGTTCATGTTGAGCTGAAACTTCGGTTCCCAGCCCTGATTGTTCGGCAGCCGCGGACCGTTCGGCGACTCATAGGAGCTGTCCTTCAGGTACACGCTCTGCAGGCTGACCGACACGCCGCCGACATTGGCCTCTACCGCTTCCGTTCTAACCTCGTTCATCAAGCCCCCTGAATTAATCGATCCAGCTCACCGCTGCCGTCGAGGGCGACCAGATCGTCGCACCCGCCAATATGGTCATCGCCGATAAAAATTTGCGGAACGCTGCGCCGTCCGCTGCGGGCGATCATTTCCTGTCGAAACTTCGGATCTTCATCCACGTCGACTTCCGCGAACGCGAGGCTCTTCTGTTTCAACAGTGTGGCGGCGCGCTGGCAGTACGGGCACCATGCCGTCATGTATATCGTGATGGCCGGCTGCGTCACTTCGCACTGCCCTTACCGCCCGCGGCCGTCTTCGTCACCGGCAGATTGTCCTTCACCCAGGCGTTCAGGCCGCCTTCCAGGCTGAATACCTTGGTGAAACCGAGTTTCGTGAGCGTACGCGCGGCGCCCGCGCCGCCGGTGCCGCTGTCGTCGTAGGTAATGACATTCTTGTCGCGCCATTTCTTCAACGACTCTGCCTGGGATTCGAGTTCCGCGGCAGGGACGTTGCGCGCATCGCCGATATGGCCGGCTTCGAACGCCTGTTTGTTGCGCAGATCCAGAACGAGGGCCCCCTGATTCATCAGCCGCACGGCTTGCATGGCGGAGAGCGCGGCGAACGCCTGAACCCGGGCCATGACCTCGTACACGGCCAGTGCGACGGCCATCAGCACGGCGCCGCTCGCAAGGAAGGGGTGATGGCCAATAAACTCGAACAATCGCTGCATTCGGCTGAGCACTTTGGGTTTTTCGGGCGCGCAAGTATAGCAGCGGCCACAAGGCTTGTATGCTTGCCGTCCTGACCCCGAACCACCTCGAAAATGAACCTCTATATCAGATACTTATGCGTGCTCGCTAGCGTGAGCCTGGCGCTGTGCGCGGGTTCGTACGGGCAGTCCGTGGAAACGGCCGAATCGGCACAGGCGAAGGCCAAGCTCGCCGAGGTTCGGGCCCGCATCGCCGCATTGACGAGCCGGCTCGGCTCGCAGCTCAAGGACCGCGACGCCCTCGCCGCGCGCGTGCGCGACGCGGACTTGGAAATCACCGCGCGGCGTGTACGTATGGAGGCCCTGCGCACCGCGCAACTCGCCACGGTGCGGCGCCGCGGCGAATTGCGCGCCGAACAGGTCCGCAACCAGAGCGCGCTCGACGCACAGCGAGCCACCTTGGCATCCCAAGTGCGGGCCGCCTACATGATCGGTCAGCAGGAGCAAATCAAGCTGCTGCTGAACCAGAGCGATCCCGCGGGCGCAGGGCGGATGCTGGCCTTCTACGGATATTTCGCCCGCGAGCGCGGGGCGAAGATCGACGAGATCCGCACCCGCGTCGCGCGCGTGCAACAATTGGTCGTCGACATCGAGCAGGCCGGCGCGAAGCTCGAGGAGCTGCAGGCGCAGACCAGCGCGGAGGTGGCTGATCTGCAGCACGCGCGCGAGCAGCGTTCCGCTGCATTCACGGCCATGAACCAGCAAGTCAGCAGCGGCAGCCAGGAACTCGCCAAACTCAAACGCGAGGAACAGGCCGAAGAATCCTTGGTCGCCGATCTGGCGCGCGTGCTGCAGGATTTTCCGGTCGACACGCAACAGAGCTTCGAGGGCTTGCGCGGCAAGCTGCCGTGGCCCGTGCCCGGAAAAATAGTCTCTCGTTATCAAGACCTGGGGCTAAGTGCAGCGAACGCCGCCGAGGCCAGCCCGCGGCGCAACGGCGTGCTGATCGACAGCGCGCGCGGCGCCAAGGTCCGCGCGCCCTATTTCGGCCGTGTCGTGTATGCGGACTGGCTGCAGGGTCTCGGCTTGCTGCTCATCATCGGACACAGCGGCAATTACATGACCTTGTATGGACATGCGGAGGTCCTCTATAAATCGGTGGGCGACTGGGTGGCCCCCGGCGACGTGATCGCCGCGCTCGGCGACTCGAGCGGCGCCGTGCCGCAGCTGTATTTCGAGATCCGCGACGGGCGCAGAGCCGTCGATCCAACGCTGTGGTTGAAGGCGACACCGTGAACTGCTGCTCGCCCGGCCGCTGCGCAACTGGCGGCACGCCGTTGCCGCACGTATGCTCCGCTGCCTGATGCTCAAGAAAATGCGCAACGCTTTGTGGCTGTCGGGTGTGTCGATCGGCCTGTGCTTCGGGTTGGCGCGGGGCGTCTATGCCGGCAAACCGGACACGCTCGGCAAGGACCTGCCATGGGCCGACGCACGCATGCTGGCCGAAGTGCTGGACCGCGTCGAACATGACTATGTGAACGCGGTCGACGATCACCAGCTGTTGCAGGCTGCCATACGCGGCATGGTGTCGTCGCTGGATCCCTATTCGGCGTACCTGGACGGCGACGAGTACGACGAGATCAAGATTTCGAGTTCGGGCGAGTATTCCGGCGTCGGCATCGAAGTGTCCATGGAGGACGACCAAGTCGTGGTGGTATCGCCGTTCGACGGCTCGCCCGCCGCCGCCGCCGGAATTCGCACCGGCGACATCATCGCCTCCATCGACGGCATTCCGGTCAATACGGCCTCGCTCGGCGACACCATCGGGCGCATGCGCGGCAAGGAGGGAACCTCGGTGAAGGTCGGCATTCTACGCGAGGGCAACGCCGAACCGCTGGAATTCACGCTCAAGCGCTCGAAGGTCGAATTGCACAGCGTGGCCTCCGAGCTGCCCGAGCCCGGTTTCGGCTATGTACGCATCGCCGAGTTCAGCGAAACCACGGGCGACGATCTGGTGAGTGCACTGCGCGCCTTGCGCAAGCGCAACGGCGGCGCGCTCAAAGGCTTGGTGCTCGACCTGCGCAACAATCCGGGCGGCGTATTGGAGGCCGCGGTCGCGGTCGCCGACGCCTTTCTCGACAGCGGCGTGATCGTGAGCGCGAGAGGCCGTACGCCGGAATCCAAATTCGAGATGAAAGCCACGCCGGGCGACGAACTCAACGGCGCGCCCATCGTGGTGCTGGTCAACGGCGGTTCGGCATCGGCGGCCGAGATCGTGGCCGGCGCCTTGAAGGACCATCGTCGTGCCAAACTGATGGGGCGCACCACCTTCGGCAAAGGGTCGGTGCAAACGGTGATGCCGCTGTCCGGAGACCGCGCCATCAAGCTGACGACATCCCTCTACTACACCCCGTCCGGCGTTTCGATCAACCACCGGGGCATCGCGCCGGACATCGAGCTGGAACGCGATCCGAAGCCTCCCGAGGGTCCGCTGCCCGCGGATGCCCCCTTGGAACAACGCGATCCGGGTGTGAAGCGCGCCATCCAAGAGCTCAAAGTGCCGACCGTGGGCGGCAGCGGTTCGGTCACCGCGGCCCTCCCGCCGCGCTAGCCGTGCGCAGCACCCGCTCCATCGAAATACTGTGTCTGGCGCTGGCGGCGCTGGTGCTGGTCTGGTCGAACGCACTGGCGCAGCAGTTATGGCCGGTTCTCGGGCTTCTGGCCATGTTCGCGCTGGCCATCGTCGCCTTTCGGGCGCGTCGATTCTTCCCGCACCACACTCGCGCCAAGCTGCAGATCGAGTCGTGGTCCATGGTGATTTTCATCACGGCGGTCTTATGGTTCACGGGCAAGAGCTCGAGCCCGCTGCTCAATCTGTATCTGCTGCCCATCATCTCGAGCGCCTTCACCCTGGGCCGCCTCGTCACCCTGGCCCAGGTGGCCGTCATCGCGGTCTGTCACTTCGCGCTGGCCGCCGCGACGCCCGGCCTGGACGTGGCCTCGCTGGTGTACGCCAGCCGTGCGATCGGCCAATTGGCGCCCTTTCTGCTGGTCGCCTACCTCACGACCACCCTGTCGGCCGACATTACGGAGGCCCGCGAGCACATCGAGAACCTGGCGCAGACCGACTCGCTCACCGGCTTGTTCAATCTGCGCATGTTCAACGAAGTCTGGCAACGCGAACACGCGGCCGCCGAGCGCGGCCAGGGCATGTATGCCCTGCTGATGATCGACATGGACAAGCTCAAGGACATCAACGACGGTTTCGGCCACGAGGGCGGCAACAGCGCCATCCTGCTGGTGGCCCAGTGCCTGCAACGGAGCATCCGCGGCACCGATACGGCGGCACGCTTCGGCGGCGACGAATTTGCCGTCCTGCTGCCAGGCGCCACCGAGGAAGTCGCCGACGCGGTGGTCAAACGCGTGCGACATAATGTCTATAAAACCACGCTGGATCTGCGCTCGCGCATGATCCGCTGCAGCGTCAGCATCGGCGTGGTGAACTACCCGAAGGATGGCCGCGACATGCGCGAGCTCATGAGCGTGGCGGATCGCAGGATGTACCGCGACAAGGAGCTGCGGCGGGCGCCGGGAGCGCAGGCACGGGCGTGATGAAGGATTGATCATTTAACTTTGAACGGAAAGATGGCAAAGTTAGCGCCGCATCACGCCGGAGCGTGGTTGACATATGCTTACCTTGTCCGACTTTGAGCTTACTAGGGAAAGTGATGAGACCAATTACTCGAGTGCCGTTCCCGCCGGTGGCGGCATTGGCCGGCGCCCTCCTGGCTTTTTCGAGCCTCGCGGCGACTGCAAAACCCGCGCTTTTCCCGAAGCTCAAGTCGAGTTCGGTGCTCATCGTCGATCAAAGCGATGCCACCGTGCTGTATTCGCGGCATTCGGACGTGGCGGCGCCGATCGCCTCCATCACCAAGCTGATGACCGCGTTGGTCGTGCTGGATGCCAAACAATCGTTGAGCCAGCCGCTCGAGATCACCCAGGCCGAAACGGATTTGCCGCGCGGCGGCTTTTCACGCCTGAGCGTAGGCACGGTGTTGAGCCGCGGCGACCTCATGCATCTGGCGTTGATGTCCTCGGAGAATCGCGCCGCGCATGCGCTCGCGGTCAACTATCCGGGCGGCCTCTCTGCCGCGGTCCAGGCCATGAACGCCAAGGCGGCGGCTCTCGGCATGACCAGCGCGCACTTCATCGATCCCACCGGTCTGTCGAGCGAGAACGTGGCGAGCCCCGAAGATCTCTCCAAGCTGGTGGTCGCGGCCTCGCATAATCCGAGCATTCGCGAGTACTCCACGGACAAGCGCTACACCGTCCGGGTCCGCAATCACTTGGTCGAATTCCACAACACGGACAACCTGGTGTCGAACCCCACCTGGAACATCATCGTTCAGAAAACCGGCTACATCACCGAGGCCGGTAAATGTCTGGTCATGGAGACCGTGATCGAAGGCCGGAACGTGGTGATGGTGCTGCTCGATTCCGCCGGCAAGCTCACTCGCGTGGCCGATGCCAAGCGCGTCAAGAGCTGGATGGAAACGACGGCCACGGAGCGCGTGCAAGTCTCGATGCGTTGATGGCCGCGCCCGGAAAGCCGGGCCGGAAAATACCGCCGATGGAATAATTAGCTGTTGCACTCGCTGCGCAGTTAGCCGAATATTCGACATTCTTAAGCCTTGGGGTGGTCTTGCGAGACCTGAGACGTCGGCGAACCGACGAACCCGTTGAACCTGATCCGGTTAGTACCGGCGTAGGGAGCAGGTATGAATCGTTTTTATATGGGGCCGCTTGCGGCCTATTTTCTTGTCGTACAGCCGATACTGGGCGCCGACGACTCGCTCGACGAGATCGTGGTCACGGCCGGGCTGCGCTCGAGCAGCGTGGCCGAGTCGCCGCAGAGCGTAACCGTGCTCGACGGCGAAACGCTGCGAGCGGCAGGCGTACAACATTTCGAGGATGTGCTGGGTCTGGTTCCGGATTTGAACTGGACCAGCGGAACTTCCCGACCCCGCTTTTTTCAACTGCGCGGCATCGGCGAGGTGGAACAATACCAAGGCGCGCCGAATCCCTCGGTCGGCTTCCTGATCGACGACATCGATTTTTCCGGCGTCGGCATGCCGGCGACCTTGTTCGACACGCAGCAGATCGAGGTGCTGCGCGGACCGCAGGGCACCGCCTATGGCGCGAATGCGCTGGCGGGCTTGATCAGCGTCCGGACTGCCGACCCCGGTACCGAGTTCGAATTGAAAAGCGAGGTCACGGGTGCGACTTACGATACTCGGGCCGTGGGGCTTGCCGTCGGCGATGGGATGGCCGCCGGCTCTGCCGGCTGGCGTGTGGTGGCGCAACAATATTTGAGCGACGGATTTCGCCACAACGCGTACCTCGATCAGAACTCAACCAATGGCTACGACGAGGGAACGCTGCGTGGCAAGGTGCATTGGCAGGTGACGGATGCGCTGTCGGCGGATCTCACGTTGATGCATGTGAATATCGACAACGGCTACGATGCCTGGTCGATCTACAATACGCGCACCACGTACTCAAATCAGCCCGGCCGCGACGCGCAGCTGTCGAACGGCGCTGCACTGCGCGTGACCGAATCGCTGGGAATTGGGGAATTGCGCAGTGTCACGAGCGCCGCGAGTTCCAAAATCACGTATTCGTTCGATGGCGATTGGGGTAACGATGCCTTGTGGGGACCGTATGCGCCCTACGACTTCTTCCAAAGCGATGATCGAACCCGTCGGACGCTTGCCGAGGACCTGCGGCTGATCGGGGACCCGTCGAGGGCCCTTTTCGGCCGCGTTCGGTGGCTCGCGGGTGTGTATGCGTTGCGTCTGACGGAGTCCGACAACCTGCTCTACATGTACGACGACCAGTACGACGGCGCGGGTAGCAGCGGTCTGACCAGCCGGTATACCGCGACCAATGTGGCGCTGTACGGTTCGCTGGACGCGGATCTCGGCCCGCGCACGACGCTCACCGGCGGCCTGCGCGTCGAGCAGCGCGAAGCGCATTATGCCGATAGCGCCGATGCGCAGACTCCGTTTCCACGGCAGACCAATCACATGGTCGGCGGCAATCTTTCCTGGGAAAGAAATACGGGTGAGGGAGAGCATGTGTATGTGACGTTGGCCCGCGGCTACAAGGGTGGCGGCTTCAACATCGGATCGCAGATTTTAGCGGAACAGCGGAGCTTCGGGCCCGAATCGTTATGGAGCCTCGAGACGGGATTGAAGTATTCGCGCGCCGGCGGCCCCTTGGATCTGCAGACGGACATCTTCTACATGCGCCGGCAAAACATGCAAGTTTACCTGTCGGAGCAGTTGCAGCAGAACAATCCGTTGGACTATGTGTTCTACACGCAGAACGCAAGCAACGGTGAAAACTACGGGCTGGAAATCGAAGCTGCCTATCGCCTGGGCAGCTATTGGCAGATCTCGGGCAGCGCCTCGCTGCTGCGCACGCGGTATCTCGGCGCGAGCGGATTGTTTGCAGGCTTGGATCTGGACGGGCGTGCGCAGCCGTTCGCGCCTGGTTACAAGCTGTCGGCGGCCGTGGAATATCACCATCCGGCCGGTTGGTTTGCGCGTCTCGATGCCTCGGCGATGGATAGCTTCTATTACTACACCAGCGATGCGCAGACCTCGAGCGCCTACAACCTGGAAAACATCCGGATCGGATATCAGCGCGGCCCGTGGACGACGAGCCTATGGGTGCACAATGTCTTTGACGCAAACTACGCCCAAAACGGCTTCTACTTTGGACTCATCCCGCCTAATTATCCCAATCAGCCGTTCTTGGATCGCGGCGATCCTCGCCAGATCGGGATCACCGTTGATTATCAGATCGGTCGAAAAGGCCGCTAATGCCAGAATAATTGCCGAATTGCTCCGAACGCGGCGCCCGCCACCAGCACCACCATGGGCAAGAATGTGAGCCCATACCCCAAGCTGCGCGTGGCGGGATTCCTGACGTAGGTGGCGGCGTAGATTTGCCGGCCGATCAGATACACGACGCCGAGTCCCGCGGCCCATCGGGGGTCGAAGTACCGGCTGAACAGATACAATCCGGGCACCAGCACGATCAACTGTTCCAATGTATTTTGTTGAACGCGGAAATGCCGCTCGAAGATCTCGTTACCCGTGATTGCCGGCGCCTTGACCCCGTATTTCACGCGGGCGGCGCCGACCTGGTAGCCGAAAACGATGAATTGGATAAGTGCGAGCGCAGTCACGATATCGACATATGGCATGGCGGTTCCTTGGTGTTGTTGAAGTCTAGCACTGCATCCCTGTCTCATTTCCGTCAGGATGATGTCCATGAGTGTACCCCGTAGATCCACCCGTTCCGGCACCCGGGGTTATGCCCACCTGGTCGAAATCGAGGTACCCGCGGGGCGGGTCTGGCGGGCCCTGACCGACCCAGGATTGATCCGAATCTGGTCGGGCCAGGAAGCCGAGGTCGACGCACGCCAGGGCGGCTATTACCGTCTCGGGCTCCGCAACGCCGGCGGCCGGGAGGCGCACATCGATATTTTCGATGTGAACCGGCGTCTTCGATTGATTTACTTGAGCGGCCGGGACACGCCGCCGGGCGACAGCGCGGTGGTCGACGACTTCCTCCTGGACGTGCGCAAAGGCGAAGGGACGGCCTCGCTGCGCTTGCTGGGCTCCGGTGTACCGGATGCGCCGGAATGGGATAAAGCGTACATGCGTATGCGCGTGGGTTGGGAGCGATTGCTCGGGCGCATCAAGGTGACGCTCGAAAGTCCGCCGCCGCCCAAGAAACCGCCCCCGCCGCCGAAGGACCCACCCTTACCGGGCTTGGATTATTGAGGGCTCGGTGGCATAAGGGATGGCAAGGAGGGCACATGCTCGGATTTTTCATTCGCGCGGCGATCGTCGCACTGGGCCTCTGGCTCGCATCCGCCTGGGTGAAGGGTGTGACCATCGATGGCCCTGCGACATTGGTGCTGGCGGGCGTGCTGCTCGGAATCGTCAATTCCATCGTACGGCCCATTGCCATCGTGCTGACGCTGCCGATGACCGTCGTCACTCTCGGCTTGTTTTTGCTGGTCATCAACGCGGGGATGGTGGCTCTGGTCGCGTGGATCTTGCCGGGCATGACCGTTGCGGGCTTTTGGGCGGCATTCTGGACCGCCGTCGTCGTGAGCCTGGTCAGCATCGTGGGCTCGTGGTTCGTGGGACCGAAGGGCAAGTTCGAAGTGATCGTGAAGCGCCGCTAGAAGCTACTGGGCCTTGGGTTCATTGCGCGTCCTGGGATCGGTGAGGCTGCCGCCCGGCAGCGTCAAAATGGACACGCCGACGATGATGATCACCATGCCGACGAGTTGCAGGCGCGACAAGGTTTCGTGCAGGAACTCCCAGCCGACAAACGCGGCAATCGCCGGATTCACATAGCTGTACGTGCCGATCAGGGCGGGCGTCGAGTTTCGGGTCAGCCAGCCATAGGCGCTGAACGCCAGGCAGGAACTGACGAACGTGAGATAGGACAGTGCGGTCATGCCGGCAATGTTGAAGCTCCAGTGCGCGCCGTCGCCGTGCACGACGGCGATGGCCAGCAACATCAGGCCGCCGAACCACAACTGCATGGCCATGAACATCAGCGAGCCGACCTGGGTGTCGACGCTGCGGTAGTACAACGTGCCCAGGGAAAACGCGAGACAGGCGGCGAGTACGGCGAGTTGCGCCAGCAAGCCGGCCGCGTGCACCTCGCCTTTGGGGACCAGCATCAGCGCGGTGCCCGCGAAGCCGATGACCAGCCCCACCACCGCCGGGCGCGTGAGCGGATGTCCGCGCGGGCCGAACACGCCCAGCCCGGCGATCCAGAACGCGGCGGTGCCGTTGAGCAGCGCGGATTCATTGCTCGGAATGTACTGAATGGCCCAGGCGTTCAAGCCGTTGTTGGCGAACACCATGAAAAACCCGGCGACGGCCACGTGCCGCCAATCGATGAGCCGGCGCGGGAACGCATCCTTTCTCCAAAAGCGCGCGACCAGCGCCAGCACCGTGCCCGCGGTGATGAACCGCACGGCAGAGAACAGGGCGATGGGCAGATTGTTGACGGCAATCTTGGTGAACATGAAGCTCGAGCCCCACACGATGTAGACGATCGAGAGGGACAGCCCGAGCTTCGCTGAATAGCGGGGGTCGACATGCATACGGGATCGGGGGAGAACTGGAAGCGCGGTCCTCGTCAGGCAACCGGGCGCGGTGTTCCGGCGCGATAAATCCAGGCGCAGATTCCGACGAGCAGCACCGCGGCCCACCAACGGCCGCCGGCAAGCTCGTGACCCATCGTCAGCACGTCGGGGTTCTTGGCTATCCAAATGCACATGGCGATGAAAATGCCCACCAGCGCCTCGCCGGTGATGAGGCCCGCGGCGAACAGCATGCCGTTCTGCTTGAGCTTTTCATGATCCGCGCCGGGGTTGCGGCGGATGTGCCAGCGATCGACCACCTCGGCGACGATGCCGCCGGCCAAAATGGGGGTCGACACATCCAAGGGCAGATAGATTCCAACCGCCACCGCGAGGACCGGCGCGCTCCAGCGCGAACCGCGGCGCTTCAGATACAGATCGAGGGCGATGATCAGGGCGCCGATGACCACGCCGCCGGCGATCATGCCGGTGGGCAGCGTTCCGCCGAACATGCCCTCGGCCACCGATTTGACCAGATTTGCCTGCGGTGCCGGCAGCGGTTTGACACCGGCGTGAGCCGGCTCGCCAATGCCGTAGGCGAACAGCAGCACGTTCATCACCGGCGCCATGACGGCGGCGCTCGCCACGACGCCGATGCACAGCATGACCTGCTGGCGCCAGGGGGTCGCTCCGACCAATTGACCGGCCTTGAGGTCCTGCAGGTTGTCGCCCGCCACGGCGGCGGCGTTGCACACCACGGCGCCGATGAACACCACGGCGACCGCGCCGATGGAGGACTTGCCGCCGACCATCCACATCAGCACCACCGAGGCGAACAGGATGGTGCAGATCGTGATGCCCGACACCGGGTTGTTCGAGGATCCGATGAGTCCCGCCATGTAGCCGCTGACCGATGAGAACAAGAACCCCGCGACGATCATGATCACGGCCATCGCCAGACTCACGCCGATGCTGCCGACCACGATGTAGTACAGCACGAACAGCGGCACGACGAACAAGGCGATGCAGATCAGCACCGTGCCCATGGGGATGTCGCGTTCGGTATGCGGCATATCGGCGGAGCGGCTGACGCCGACCTTGAGGCCGCTGCGGATCGCGGACCACAAGGACCTGCGCAGCGACCAGAGCGCCCAGATCGCCCCCGTCAGCATGCAGCCCACCCCAATGTAGCGAATCTGGGCTCTCCAGATGGCGAACGCCGCGTCCTCGGCGCTGAGTCCGGCCAGCGCGTGCAGCAACACCGGGTCGTGGTCGTAGAAGAACGCGTTGTACACGGGGATGGCGAGCCACCACGAGAAGAAGCCACCGGCCGCGATCAGGATCGCGATGTTCAGCCCGACGATGTAGCCCACCGCGAGCAGCGCCGGGGAGAAGCTGTAACCGAAAAAAGCGATGCCGCGTGCGCCGAAGAAACCTTGCGCGGTGAAGGTCTCGGGCAGCAGCCGCAGTCCCGAGGTCACGAGTTTGAAGACGCCGCCGACCACCGTGGCCAACGCCAGAAACTTGGCGCCCACGCCCGGATTGGCGCCGACTTTCAGCACCTCGGCGGCCGCGACGCCCTCGGGAAACAGCAGCTTCTGTTCGATGATGAGCGTGCGGCGCAACGGCACCGAGAACAGCACGCCCAGCAGACCGCCGAGCCCCACGATGGCGAGCGTCCACCAGTAATCGAAACGGCTCCAGTGATGCAGCAGGATGAGTGCGGGCAGGGTGAAGATGGCGCCGGCGGAGATGGACGTGCCCGCGGACGCGCCGGTGGCGACGATGTTGTTCTCGAGGATGTTGGATTTGCCGAACAACGGCAGCACGGCCATCGAAATCACCGCGGCGGGAATCGCCGTGGCCACCGTGATGCCCGCAAACAATCCAACGTAGGCGTTCGCGGAAGCGAGAATGACGGTCAGGACGATGGACAGCAGGATCGCCTTGAGCGTGAGTTGCGGCGCCGGATTCATACCACATTACCCATCAATTTCTTCACCGGCCGGCTCGAGGCCAGCAGGACGGCGCCCAGGCCCACCGAGAAATACACGATATGCAGGTACTGCCCCGGCATGGCGCCGACATTGTTCGCGTCGAAATCGCCCGCGATCAGTCCCGCGATCAGATTGCCGAGCGACGTCGCCAGGAACCACATGCCCATCATCTGGCCGACGAAACGCTTGGGCGCCAGCTTGGTGAAATAGCTCAGGCCCACCGGGCTCAGGCACAGTTCGCCGAAGGTGTGCAGCAGGTAGGTCATGATGAGCCAGTAAGGCAGCACTTTGTCGCCCTTGGCGACGACGGCGGCCGCCGCGGCCATCACCAGAAAGCCGGAACCCATCAAGATGACGCCGATGGCGAATTTGGCGGGCGCTGCCGGATTCAGGTGGCGCTTCGCGAGCGCGATCCACAGCCAGGCGAAGAACGGCGCGAACATGAAAATGAACAGCGAATTCAGCGATTGAAACCAGGCGGTCGGTATCTCGACGTGCAGCCATCCCAGCGTGCGGTCGGTATAGCGGTCGGCGAACAGATTCAGGGACGAGCCGGCCTGCTCGAAGCCGGACCAGAAAAGTGCGCAACCGACGAACAGCACCAGCAGGACGACGCCGCGTTTCCGTTCATCCGTCGTGAGATCGGCGATAAAAAAGTAATAAGCGAAATACAGCACCGCCATGCCCACGATGACATACGTGCCGGCGCGCGCCAGACTCACGGGATCCACCGGTATGATCCCCGCGCTCACCGCCGCCACCAGGGCGGCCGCCACAGCAACGCCGATCCATAGCCGCACCCATTCCTTGCGCCGCGGCACGAGCGCCGTGCTGCCGGCGGCGTGGATGGGCGCGCTGTGGATCCCTGCCTCGCCGAGATACTTGCGGGTGAAATGGAATTGCAGCAAGCCGATGGCCATGAAGATGGCGCCGACGCCGAAGCCGGCGCGCAAGCCGAAGTAACTCTGCGCCAACGGGATCACCAACGGACCCAGGAAGGCGCCGAGATTGATGCCGATGTAGAACACGGTGAATCCGGAATCGAGGCGCGCGCCGCCTTCCGGATACAGCCCGGCGACGATGGCGCTGACATTGGGCTTGAGCAGACCGACGCCGAGCACGATCACCACCAGGCCCAGATAGAAACCTTTGGGAGTGCTCGACGTGGCCAGCAGCGTATTGCCGAGCGTGATGGCCAGGCCTCCGATCATGACGGCGCGCTGCGCGCCGATGAGCCTGTCCGCCACCCATCCGCCCGGCAGCGCCGCGAGATAAACCGCGGCATTGTAGAGCCCGTAGATCGCCGCGCCCGTCCTGTCGTCGAGGCCGAATCCGCCGGTGGACACCGCGGCGACCAGGAACAGCAGCAGGACCGCCCGCATGCCATAGAAGGTGAACCGTTCCCACATCTCGGTGAGGAACAGCGTGGCAAGTCCGCGAGGGTGACCGAAGAACGTTGCGGCCATCAAGCTCCGGCCTCGCGCTTGGCGTTTTCCGCTTCTTCTTTCGCGCGCGCGGCGATCTTATCTTTGAGCAGCAGCCCTGCCATCACGATCCCTATTTCGTACAGGAGGTACATCGGCACCGCCATCGCGCTCTGGGAGATGGCATCCGGCGGCGTCACGAACGCCGCGAAAATGAATATCCCCAACAGCACGAACCCCCGGTTCTTTCTGAGCGCCGTTATTTTTACAAAACCGGTCCACACCAATAATACAGTAGCCACGGGCACTTCGAACGCCGCACCGAAGGCGAGCAACAATATCATCACGAAATCCAGATAGCTGCCCATGTCGGTCATCATCTGCACGCCGTTCGGCGTGGTCGCGACGAAAAAGCTCAGCATCACCGGGAACACGACGTAGTAGGCGAATGCCGCCCCCATGTAGAACAGCAGCACGCTCGAGATGAGCAGCGGCACGGCCAATTTTTTCTCGTGCCGATACAGGCCCGGCGCGACGAACGCCCAGGCCTGGTACAAAACGAACGGAATGGCGATGCCGACCGCCAGCACCAGCGCGAGCTTGAACGGCACGGTGAAGGGCGCCACCACGCTGGTCGCGATGAGGGTGGCGCCCACGGGCAATTTACGCTTCAACGGTTCGGCGACGAACGTGAACAGCTGGTTCATGTACATCGCGCAGGGGATGAAACAGATGCCCACGGCCAGCATGGCCTTGAGCAATCGGTCGCGCAGCTCCAGCAGGTGGGAGATCAGCGTACCTTCAGCGAGCCCACCGGCTTCGCCTTCAGGCTCACTCATGGGCGGGAGTGCGCGATTCGGCGCCGTGTGCCGCAGCCGCGGCGTGCGGCTCGGCCACGCGTCCGGCAACGACCGCATGCGGGTCGTCCGCGGGTGCGGCACCTGCATACGGATCGGCTATGTGCGCGGCTACTCCGGCATACGGCTCGGCTGCGGTGCCAGCGAGCGCCGGGCTCATCGGTTGAATGGGTTGAGGGTCGTATTCGGCGTGCGGCTCGGCCTGCGTGGGCTGGCCGGCGACCACGGCCTGCGGGTCGCCCACAGGTGGATGGGGCACGTATGGGTCGGGCAAGGGCGTGTGCGGGTCCGGCGACACGAATGGCGAAGCCGCTGCCGGGGCGACGTACTGAGGAGGCTCGTACTGCGGCGGCAGCAGGTTGGCCATGGGCGCCCGGGGCTTCATCTGGTCCTTGAGCAACTCCTCGGCGCTGACCTCACGTTCGAGCTGCTCGCTCAACTGCCGCGCCATGGCGCGCGCGCGCCCCATCCAGTTGCCTACCTGCCGTGCAACCTTGGGGAGTCGCTCCGGGCCCAGCACGACGAGTGCAATGGCCGACGTGAGCAGGATTTCCGAAAATCCAAAATCAAGCATGCCGCATCAAACGCTGGTTTTGGGCGGTGCCTTGACTTCGGCTTCGCGCACGGCTGCGCCCGACGCGGTCGCTCCCGGCGTCGCGACGCCCTGCTCGAAATCCGCGTCCTGCTTCAGCTGCTTCACTTTCTCTTCCGACTCGCCGTCGTTCATGGCCTGCTTGAAGCCTTTGACCGCCGCGCCCAAGTCGGTACCGATGGTACGCAGGCGCTTGGTGCCGAAAATCACCAGCGCGATCGCCAGAATCACCAACAACATTTTTGAATCGAACATGTCGCTTCTCCGATTCCACGTAATCTTTAGGGTTAAGGCATCAATGATACGCTAACAGCATTATGACATTGGACAGCGGCCGGCCGATGCGTGTTCGGTCGAGGAATCAGCTTTCCAGCCACAGTGTAACCGGACCGTCGTTGACCAGCGCCACCTGCATGTGGGCGCCGAAAATGCCGCTCTGCACCCGGGGGTGCTGCGCCTGCGCCGCGCGCACCAGCGATTCGAACAAGAGCCGCGCCTGCGCGGGCGGCGCCGCCGTCGAAAACCCGGGCCGGAGGCCCTGGCGCGTGTCCGCGGCCAGGGTGAATTGCGGCACCAACAGCAAGTCTCCGTCGATCTGCCGCAAATTGAGGTTCATTTTGCCGGCAACGTCCGAAAACACGCGATATTTCAGGATTCGTTGCAGCAGTCGCAGCGCCGCCCCCTCATCGTCGATGGGTTTGACCCCGACGAGTACCAAGAGCCCGGGCCCGATGCTAGCGACCGCCACCTCGTCAATGGTCACACTTGCGGAGGAAACGCGTTGGAGAAGACCAATCATGAGCTGCCAATATCCACCATGAATTCGATTTGTGAGGATTTCCGCGCCGAAAAATCCACAAGTGAACTAATTCCCATCAAGTGGATAAAAACGACCAAAAATATCCTCATTTTCTCCATAAAGTGGGAGTGAACAGCACCAGGAGTGTGAAAACCTCCAGCCGACCGAGCAGCATTGCGACGGAACATACCCAGGTCTGAAAATCGCTCAATATGCCGTAATTGCTGCCCGGGCCCACCAGGCCCAAGCCGGGGCCGGCGTTGTTGATGCAGGCGATGATGGAGGACAGCGAGGTCAGGAAATCCAAGCCGCTGGCGAGCTGCACGAAGATCAGCGTCACGATGCTCATGAAGTACAGGAACACGAACGCGAGCACCGCGAACACGACGCGGTTCGCGATCACCGTACCGCCCACCTTGAGCGGCCGCACCATGTTCGGGTGGACCAGCATGTTGAGCTCGCGGTGGGCTTGCTTGGCGAGCACCAGCGTGCGGATCATCTTGATGCCGCCGCCGGTGGAACCGGAGCTCGCCACGATGGAGCTCAAGAATATCATCCACATGGGCGCGAAGATGGGCCACCGGGAGTAGTCCTGGGTGTGCAAGCCGCTGTCGGTGGCGACGGACACCAGATTGAACGTGGTATGCCTGAGCGCCGTCGGGAAATCCGGGTAGGTGCCCTTGAAGACCAGGAACACGGCGATGCCGATGCAGCTCACGGCCAGCACGCCGAGCACGGCCTTGGCCTCGGCGTCGCGGAAATAGGCGAGCAGTCCGCGCTGGCTCCACGCCAGGAAATGCGTGGCGAAATTCAGCGCAGCCAGAATCTGAAACACCGTGAGCACCATTTCGATGGGCAGCGAATTGAAGTGCCCGATGCTGGCGTCGTAGGTCGAGAAACCGCCCAAGGCCAGCGCCGAGAAGCCATGGCACACGGCGTCGAACCAGTTCATGCCGGCGAGCTTCAAGCACACCACGCACGCCGCCGTGAGTCCGGCATACACCGCCCACAACAGTTTCGCCGTCTGCCCGATGCGCGGCGTCAGTTTGCTGTCCTTCATCGGGCCCGGCATCTCAGCGCGGTAGATCTGCATGCCGCCGACGCCCAGCATGGGCAGGATGGCCACCGCGAGCACGATGATGCCCATGCCGCCCAGCCAGCTGAGCAGATGCCGCCACAAATTGATGGACCGCGGCAGGAACTCCAGGCCCGACAGCACCGTCCCGCCGGTGGTGGTGAGGCCGGAGGCCGCCTCGAAGTAGGCGTCGGTGAAATTGATGGGCAGGTAATTCCACAGCGGGAACCCGGCCACCGCCGGCAGCACCACCCAGGTCAGCGCCACCAGCATGAGTCCGTCGCGGGTTTTCAGTTCGCGCTTGAAGCGCCGCGTCGCCAGCCAGAGCAGCGCGCCGAGCACGAAGGTGGCCACGGCGGAGGTGACGAATGCCCACAATGCCGGGTCGAGCTCCCACACCGCCATCACCAGGGGCGCCAGCATGGTCACTGCGAACACCATCATGACCATGGCGAACACATGTGCTACCGGCAGTAAAATGTCCTTCACAAGAAAGAAGCGGAGCCTTGGAACAGCTTTTCGACGGCCTCGATGTGGCGGCGATCCGTCAGGAACAGGATCAGATGGTCGTCCGGCTGCACCGTCGTATCGTGGTGGGCGATGATGACGTCCTCGCCCCGCACCACGGCACCCAGCGTCGTGCCTTCGGGCAGCGCGATATCCTCGATGCGCCGGCCGATCACCTTCGAACTGTCCGCGTCGCCGTGTACCACCACCTCGAGCGCTTCCGCCGCGCCGCGCCGCAGCGAGTGCACCCGCACCACGTCGCCGCGCCGCACGTGCGCGAGCAGCGAGCCGATGGTCACGGTCTGCGGTGAAATCGCCACGTCGATGGAGCCGCTCTCGATCAGTTCCGCGTAGGACGGCTTGTTGATGAGGGCCATGACCTTGCGGGCACCGAGCCGCTTGGCCAGCATGGCGGAGAGAATGTTGGCCTCTTCGGAGTTGGTCAGCGCGGCGAACACGTCGGTGCTGTCGATGTTCTCCTCCACCAGCAGCTCCTCGTCGGCGGCGTCGCCGTGCAGCACGATGGTGCGGTTCAGCTGCTCCGACACGCGGCGCGCGCGCTTGCTGTCGCGCTCGATGAGCTTGACCTGGTTCTTGTCCTCCAGTTCGCTCGCCAGCCGAAAGCCGATGTTGCCGCCGCCGGCGATGACGACGCGGCGGGCCGGGCGTTCCTCGCGGCGCATCTCTTTCATCACCGTGCGAATATCCGCGCGCGCGGCCAGAAAGAACACTTCGTCGCCGTCTTCGATGACCGTGGTGCCCTCGGGCTTGATGCTCTTCCCCGCGCGGTAGATGGCGGCGACGCGCGCATCGGCCGTGGGAATATGTTCACGCAGCGTCTTCAGCGCCTGCCCCACCAGCGGGCCGCCCTGCAAGGCACGTATGCCGACCAGGCGCACCCGGCCGTCGGCAAAATCCAGTACCTGGAGTGCCCCCGGGTAGCGGATCAAACGTGCCACATGTTCGGTGACCAATTGTTCCGGACTGATCCAGACGTCCACCGCCACCGCGTTCTCGCCGAACAGCTTGTCCCGCTCGGTGTAGTCGGCGGAGCGCACCCGCGCGATTTTCTTTGGCGTGCGGTACAGGGTCCACGCGATCTGGCAGGCCAGCATGTTGACTTCGTCGCTGTTGGTGAGCGCCACCAGAATGTCGGTGCCGGCGATGCCGGCGGCTTCGAGAATGCGCGGACTCGCCGCGTTGCCGTTCACGGTGCGTATGTCGAGCCGGTCCTGCAGGTCGCGCAGGATTTCCTCGTTCACATCGATGACGGTGACGTCGTTCGCTTCCTCACGAGAGAGGTGATAGGCCGCCGTGCGGCCGACCTGTCCGGCACCGAGGATGATGATTTTCACAGCGGGCTACTGTACTACACGAGTCCCTATACGACCTCGAGATTGGCATAGGAGAGCATCAACCACTTCGTGCCCTGGGCCTCGAAATTGACCTGGATTCGCGCCTGGGGGCCGTTGCCCTCGAAATTCAGCACCACGCCGTCGCCGAACTTGGCATGCCTCACCCGGCTGCCCATGCGCATGCCATGGCCGGGCGTCTCTTCCAGGGTGGGGCTGCGTTTCACGAACACCGGCCGCGACACTTGCAGGCGCGGGCGGATCTCCTCGATCAGCTCGGCGGGCAGTTCGCTGATGAAGCGGGACGGCTGTCCGTACTGATCGACGCCGTACAGGCGGCGCTGCTCGGCATAGGTGATATAGAGCTGCCGCATGGCGCGGGTGGTGCCCACGTAGCACAGGCGGCGTTCCTCCTCCAGGCTCGCGAGATCCCCGATCGAGCGCTGGTGCGGGAACAATCCATCCTCCATGCCGGCGAGAAACACCACCGGAAATTCCAGTCCCTTGGCGGTGTGCAAGGTCATCATCTGCACGCAGTCGGCGTAGGGATCCGCCTGTCCCTCGCCCGACTCGAGCACGGCGTGCGCGAGAAACGATTCGAGCGGCTGCATGTCGGTCTCGCCCTCGGGCGAGAATCCCTTGGCGGCGCTCACCAGCTCCAGCAAGTTCTCCACCCGCCCCTCGCCGCGCTCGCCGCGTTCCTTCTTGAAGTGCTCGATCAGGCCGCTCATCTGAATGACGTGGTCCACCTGCTCGTGCAGCTCGAGGCCCGCGACTTCCCGGCCCAGACGTTCGATCAGCTGCAGGAAACTTTGCAGAGCCAGCGCCGCGCGCTGCGCGAGCCCGCTTTGCACGGCCATACCCGCCGCCATCCACAACGAGGTGCCGCCGGCGCGCGCCATATCGCGCAGCGTGTCCAAGGTCTTCGCGCCGATGCCGCGCGTGGGCAGGTTCACCACGCGCTCGAACGAGGTATCGTCGGCGCGGCTCGCGACCAGACGCAGGTAGGCGAGCGCATCCTTGATTTCAGCCCGTTCGAAGAAGCGCAGGCCCCCATAGACGCGATAGGGCATGCGGGCGTTCAGGAACGCTTCTTCGAAGACGCGCGACTGGGCATTGGAGCGATACAGCACGGCGACTTCGCGCCGCGCGCCGCCGCGATCCACCCATTCGCGGATGCGGTTCACGACGAAGTCGGCCTCGTCGCGTTCGTTGAAGGCGGCGTATAGTTTCACGCGTTCGCCATCCTCGCCGCTGGTCCACAGATTCTTGCCGAGGCGCCCCGCGTTATTGGAAATGAGCGCGTTCGCTGCCTTCAATATGGTGCCTGTCGAACGGTAGTTCTGCTCCAGCTTGTAGAGTGCCGCCGCCGGGTAATCGCGGCGAAATTGATTCAAGTTCTCGACCCGCGCGCCGCGCCAGCGATAAATCGATTGATCGTCGTCGCCGACGGCGAACGGCAATCCTTGCGGACCCGCCAGCAGCAGCAGCCACTTGTACTGGATCGCGTTGGTGTCCTGGAACTCGTCCACCAGCACATGGCGAAAGCGCGCGCGGTAGTGCTGCAGCAGCGACGGATTGTCGCGCCACATTTCGTAGGCGCGCAGCAGCAGCTCGGCGAAGTCCACCACGCCTGCGCGCTGACAGGCCTCTTCGTAGGCCTGATAGATTTTGATGAGCTGGCGCCGCGTCGGGTCGCCGTTGTCCTTGAGATGTTTAGCCCTAAGGCCCTCGTCTTTTTGCGCGTTGATGAACCACTGTATTTCGCGCGGCACCCAACGGGCCTCGTCGAGATCGAGCGCTTTGAGGACTTTGCGCAGCAATCTCGCCTGATCTTCCGAATCCAGGATCTGGAAACTTTGCGGCAGGCCTGCCTCGCGCCAGTGCAGGCGCAGCAGGCGGTGCGTGAGTCCGTGAAAAGTACCGATCCACATCGCGCCGCCGGGAATCCCCAGCAAGGTTTCGATGCGCCCGCGCATTTCGGCGGCGGCCTTGTTGGTGAAGGTGACGGCGAGGATGCTGTTCGGGGACGTGCCCTCGACCTGGATCAGCCAGGCAACCCGATGAACCAACACCCGGGTCTTGCCGCTGCCCGCGCCGGCCAGTACCAGGGCCGGGCCGAGCGGTGAAGCCACGGCCTGGCGCTGCGCGTCGTTGAGTCCGTCGAGAAGATGAGATACGTCCATCAGGGCGCGGATTGTACTGCAGGTCGGGGCCGGCAACGGGCCCTTGCGCACGGGGTTAGTTCAAGCGGTGCCCTCGCGGGTCTCCTCGGCAAATTCAGCCAGGGCGAGCACCAGGCACAGCACCACCGGGCCCGCGATCACGCCGATGGCGCCGAACGCGGGAATGCCGCCCAGGACGCCCACGAACACCGCCAATGCGGAGATCTTGGCACGGCCGGAAATCAGCAGCGGGCGCAACACGTTGTCGAGGCCGCCCAGCATCAATCCCCAAGCCAGCATGAAGATGCCGAAGCCCCAGCGGCCATCGAAGAACAGCCAGACGGCCGCGGGCCCCCAGACGAAGGCGGCGCCGCCGATGGGCAGCATGGACAAGAGCGCCGCCAGCACGCCGAACACCACGGGCGAGGGCAGGCTGGCGATGGCGAAGCCGATGCCGATCAGCAGGCCCTGGGCCAGGGCGGTCATGCTGGTGCCGAAGACGATGGCCCGCGTCACATTGCCGATCTGCCGGAACAGACGGTCCTTGCGCGCCTCGTCCAGCGGAATGAGACCGCGCGCCCGCTTCATCAGGGCATCGCCGTCGCGCAGGAAAAAGTACAGCAGGAACAGCATGATCGCAAAGCTCAGCAGCGAGTCCAGCGCGCCCAAAAAGAACGATCCGCTGAAACTGGCGGCGCGCTGCAGGACGTGTTGAGTGCCGCTGACCAGCCAGCCCTGCAGCTGCGTGGCGGACACTCCCGCGTTCGATTCGAGCCACGCGTTGGCGCGCGCGATCACGGGAAACTGCTGCAGATCGGAAAACGTCTTGATGTCCCACTGCGCGGCCGCTTTCTGCAGCTTCTGCAATAGACCGGAGATTTGCGCCACGAACTCGATGGACAAGGCGCCGAGGGGCAGCAGGATGGTGATGGGCGCGAGCAGGGTGAGCAGGCCGGCCGCGATACCGGGACCATGCAGCCTGCGGCGCCAGCGCACATTCAGCGGGAACAGCAGGAAGGCGAGAAAGGCGGCCCAGGTCATGGCGCCGAAGAACGGCGTGAAAATCAAGACCAGCGCATACCCCAGAATGGCTGCGACGACGAGTGCGAATACGCGCGGGTAAAAAGTCGAGGTCGCGGTCGAGGGCATGGCCTATAGAGGGAACGGCAGGTAATGATCGACGATCAGCGCCGCGAACAGCAGCATCAAATAGGTGATGGAAAACCGGAAGGTACGCATGGGCAGACCGGGCCGTACATTGCGGTGAAGCGCCATCACGAAGTAGAGGAACCGCGCGTTCAGCGCGACCACGGCGACGAGGTAAATGAGGCCGCTCATGCCGGTGAGCACCGGCAGCAGCGTGCTCAGCACCAGTAGAATGGTGTACAGCACGATTTGCAGCCGCGTGTACGGAATGCCGTGGGTCACGGGCAGCATGGGGATGCCGACCTTGGCATAGTCGTCGCGCCGCGCGATCGCCAGCGCCCAGAAATGCGGCGGCGTCCAGGTGAAGATGATGAGGAACAGCAACAGCGCGTGCGGGTCGATGGTATGGGTCACGGCGGCCCAGCCGAGCACCGGCGGAGCCGCGCCCGCCGCACCGCCGATCACGATGTTCTGCGGCGTCGCGCGCTTCAGCCACATGGTGTAGACGATGGCATAGCCGATCAACGAGCAGAAGGTGAGCAGCGCGGTGAGGCCGCCCACCGTCGGCCATAGAATCAGCATGGAGCCCAAGGCCAAGAGGCTCGCGAATATGACGGCTTGGCGCTTCAGCAAGTGGCCCGTCGGCAACGGCCGGCGGCGCGTGCGCGCCATCTGTTCATCGATGCGCCGGTCGACCACGTGATTGAAGGCGGCCGCCGAACCCGAGGCCAGGGCAATCCCCAACGTGCCGAAAATCAATGCCGGCAGCGGTACCATGCCGGGCGATGCCAGCACCATGCCCACGATGGCCGTGAACACGATCAACAGGCTCACCTTGGGCTTGGTGAGCTCCAAGAAATCGCGCCAACGGCTGGGCCTGAAAGCGGCAATCGGCGGGTTATGCGGGGCGGTCGACACCTGCCAAGGGTATCATGCCGACCGCCGGTGCCGGCCACAGCGCCCGCAGCAGCCACACCATGCTCACGACCAAGAGGGCTGCCCCGGCATTGTGCAGGGTGGCGAGCGGCAGGGGCACGCCGAAATGCACGGTGGCGATGCCGATCGACAGTTGCAGCAGGACGGCCGCGGCTACGAATAGGCCGGCGCGGGATAGCCGCCGGCTGGTGCCGCGCGACAGGGTCAGCAACCCGAGGACGATGAGCACCACGCCGGTCACCGCGGCGCCGCAGCGATGCGTCAGGTGAATGGCCATGCGGGCGGGGTTGTCGAGCACCCCGCCTTCATAATCGATGCCCAGTCCGCGCCACAGCACGAAGGCGTCGCGGAAATCCATCGGCGGCCACCACGAGCGTTGGCAGGTCGGGAAATCCGGGCAGGCGACCGCGGCGTAATTCGTGCTGGTCCAGCCGCCCAGGAAAATCTGCAGCACCAGTACCCCGAAGGCCACGAGCGCGAACGGGCGCAGGCTCGCTTCCGGCGCCGTGACAGCGCGGCGCTCCGGGACGATGGACAGCCACCACAGGAGGGCCAGCGTGGTGAGGCCGCCGAACAAGTGCGCGGTCACGATCAGCGGCTTGAGCAGCAGCGTGACGGTGAGTGCGCCCAGCGCGCCTTGCAGACAGACCACCACGAACAGCAGCGCGACGGGGAGCAGCGGCTGATCGCGGTCCTTGCGCCTGAGCCAGGCCCACACAGCCAAGGTGGTGATGATGAGCCCCAAAGTGCCGGCGACATAGCGATGGATCATCTCGTGCCACGCTTTGCCGACCTGGTGGCCGGCGTGTGGATACAAGTGCCCGTAGCAGCCGGGCCAATCGGGGCATCCAAGCCCGGCGTCCGTGAGGCGCACCCAGGCGCCGAGCACGACCACGCCGAACGCCAGGATGGCGCCCAGCAGCGCCAGGCGGCGGAACCACATCAGTCGATGCCGCGGGGGCATGAGTCAGCCCACCTGCGAGAGCCCGAGCAGACGCTTCAAGTCCTCGAGCAGGCCCTTGGGCTTCGCGTCGGGCGCGTAGGACATCATCAGATTGCCCAGCGGATCGATGAGATAGAGGCGGTCGGCGGTCTCGGGTGCGATGCCGCCGAAACTCGGCAACAGGGCGAGCAGCGGCGCGGCGTCCGGCGAGTCGGCGAGCGTGATGAGGTCCGGGTGCTCGTGCTTAAGGTAGGGCCAATCGCAACAGGCGCCCTCTGCGAGAAATACGCGTTGCACTCGATCCATGTCGCGATTGAGCGCGGTGCGCACCTGGCGCGTGTTGTACAGATTGGTGCGGCAGCGCGCATTGCAGGCACCCGCGCCCCAGTAGAGCAGCGTCCACTTGCCCTTCAAGAAATCGGGCTTGGTCAGGGTGGCGGCAGCGGTGGCCGGCGCGGAGCCGGCACCCGCGGCACCTGTCGCGGCAGCCGGCGCAGCCCCCGCGTTAGTGGCAGCGGTGCCGGCCGCCGCTGTGCTCGAGGCTGGTTTTGCCAGCGGCAGCGCCACGTCCGGCAGCGGGCGCGGCGGATCGATCAGATCGCCGCGGTTGACGCGATGGCCGGGCCGCCAGCTACCGCCGTAGTACAAGTAGAAGGACACCGCGAGCGGCGCGAAAAAGAACAGGGCCAGCGCGATCAGCAGCCGGCGCTGACGCCGGTCGTGGGCGGTGGCTTCCGTCATACGGTGGCCTTAGGTTCGGGTGCGCGCCGCAGATTGGTGACGAGATAGATGACCACCAGCGCCAGCGCCAGACCGAACCACTGCACGGCGTAGGCCACGTTGCGCAGCGGCGGGAATCCCGGCGGCTGCCATTGGCGGACATAGCCGTCGGGCTGGTCGGCGTCCAGCAGCACGAGGTCCGCGGCCCGGGCCCAGGAGGCGTCGGGCAGCAGCCGTTCGATCTCGCCATGGCTCGGAAAATTCGCGACGATGGGATACGGCGGCGCGAGCACCGCCCGGGATCCCAATTGGATGCCCGGCGTCGGCAGACGATCGGCGCGCCCTCGAATGCTTCGCGGCGCGCCACTCACGTCCACCAGGGGCAATTCGGCGCGGCTCCCGCCCACCGGCACCCAGCCGCGATTCACGAGCAGCCAGCCGCCGCTCCTCAAGGCGAAGGGGGTTATCACGAAATATCCGGCGTGGCCATTCATATCGGTCATGTTGTCGATCAAGATCTGCCGCGATGCATCGTACGAGCCCTGCGCTTCCACGTGCTGATACCGTGGCAACGCCAACGTCCGCCGGTCGACTGCCAGGGTCGCATCGGCGCCCTTGTCGAAGGCGTCGTACAAGGCTCGCTTCTGGTCCGCGCGCTGCAGCTGCCAGCGTCCCAGGGACACCAGCACGACCAGCATCACCACGGCCAGAGAAGTCGTGAAAAGTCGCGGTGCGAAGATGCGGGAACCCAGTTTCATCGGGGCGATATACTACCCCCCGTCAAAAACAGGACGGCCGTGGAATTCAAATATCTCGTTATCGTGATCCTGGTGCTGATTCTCATCAGCTTGGGCAAAGCCTTGTTCCACTTGTCGAGCAGCAAGCCGGGCGACAGCAGCAAGATGGTCAAGGCGCTGGCGTGGCGCATCGGCCTGTCGGTATTTTTGTTCGTTCTGCTGCTCGTGGCGTACACCCAGGGCTGGATCCAGCCGCAGCAACTGCGCTGAGCCGTAGGGCATCGACCGGCAAGGTCAAGACACTTCACGGCAACGAAAAAGAACACAGTCACCGTGAAGTGCGTCGACCTTACTGGCCAGGGTTCGAACCGGTCAACATGACGGTGCCGGGACGCTAGAGCCAGTAGACGAAGATGAACAGGCCCAGCCACACCACGTCCACGAAGTGCCAGTACCAGGCCACGGCTTCGAAGGCGAAGTGGCGCTGCGGGGTGAGCTGACCCTTCATCACGCGGAACCAGATCACCGTCAGCATGATGGCGCCCAAGGTCACGTGAAAACCGTGGAAGCCGGTCAGCATGAAGAACGTGGAGCCGTAAATGCCCGTGCTCAATTGCAGCCCGAGCTCGGTATACGCCTCGTGGTATTCCTTCGCCTGCAGGAACACGAAGGTGAAGCCCAGCAGGAACGTGAGCGCCAGAAAGATTTTCAAACGCGTGCGGTGGCCGGCGATGAGCGCATGGTGCGCGATGGTCACGGTGACGCTGCTGCTGAGCAGGATCGCGGTGTTGATGGCCGGCAGACCGACGGCAGAGACCGTTTCGAACGTGCCGTCGGCACGCGGACCCAGCGCCCTCGGCCCGTTGGTGGGCCACGAGCCGGCGTAATCCTTCCACAGCAGCAGGTTGTTGAACACCTTGACGCCGTGGCCCGACAACCAGGGCACCGCGAGTTCGCGCGCGTAGAAGAGAGCGCCGAAGAACGCGGCGAAGAACATGACCTCGGAGAAGATGAACCACATCATGCCCATGCGGAACGAACGGTCGACCGCCATGTTGTACATGCCGTGCTCGTTCTCGCCGATGACGGTGCCGAACCAGAAGATGAACAGCAGAACCAGCATCAAAAAGCCGGGAAGAAGCGCCCACGCCGGCAGCCAGTTGTTGAGCGTGGAGGCGGCTCCCAACATGAGCACGAACAGCGATACCGATCCGTAGATCGGCCACGGGCTGCTGTGGGGAACGTAGTACTTGTCTGCTTCCGGAGCGTGCGCTTGCGCCATGATTGAAATCCCAGAGTCGATAAATATAGGGTCGGGAAAAGTGAATTAGTTTAGCCGTTTGAGGCTCAACGTGCTGCGGATTGAGTCGTATCGAAGAAGGTATAGGCCAGGGTCAGCTTGTCCACGTTGGCCGGCAAGCCGGGGTCGACGATGAAACGCACCGGCATGTCGCGGCCCTCGCCCGCCCCGAAACGTTGCGGACTGAAGCAGAAGCACTGGGTCTTGTGAAAGTACTTGGCGGCGACGCTGGGCGAGATGCTCGGCACCGCCTGCGCGACGGAAGGCTGCTGCGTCAGGTTTTTCGCAAAGAATTGCGTGTCGTACAGCTTGCCCGGATGCACCCGCATGGACGCGACTTTGGGCCGAAACTCATAGCTGCCCACCGAGGCGGGGTCGGCCACGAATTCGACCGTGATCTCCCGATTCGGATCCACCGCTTCCGTACCGGACCAGGGTCCCGACTTGGCCTCGGCGTTGCCCACGCCGGCCACCCGGCAGAAAACGTCGTACAGCGGCACCAGTGCCCAACCGAAGGCGAAGCTGCCGGCGGTCATGACGAGCAAACTCAAAATCAAACTGCGGTTGGCCCGCTGGCGTCGCTCGCGGAGGTCCATCAGTGATGGCTGCGGTAAACCGTGATGGCGATGAATCCGAAATAGAATGCCAAGGCCACCGACATCAGCGCGAACGCCAGATGACGGGCCCGCCGGTTGAGCGGCCGGCCATGGACGGCGGGGGCGCCCGCCGCCGCGTCGCTGGCCGCGAGCCGCGCGGTGGGCCGATCGCCGGGGCCGCCGCTGGCGGGACCTCGCTCGGCCGGCGCTCGATTGGCCGGGGCGCGGCCCGGCGCGGCGCTGTGCACGTCGATGCCGTTCATCGGATCTCGGGCGCTTCCGAGAAGCTGTGATACGGCGCGGGCGAAGGAAGGGTCCATTCCAACCCGGTGGGCGTGGCGCCATCCCATACTTCCGCAGACGCCTTCTTGCCGCCGCGCACACACTGCACGATCACGATGACGAACAGGATCTGCGACAGTCCGAAGCCGAATCCGCCGATGGACGAGACCATGTTCCAGTCCGAGAACTGCACGGCATAGTCGGGGATGCGGCGCGGCATGCCTGCCAACCCCAGGAAATGCTGCGGGAAGAACAGCACGTTGACGAAGATGGTCGACAGCCAGAAGTGCGTTTTCGCCAGGCCCATGCTGTACATGTGGCCGGTCCATTTCGGCAGCCAGTAGTACACCGCCGCCATGATGGCGAACACCGCACCGGGCACCAGCACGTAGTGGAAGTGCGCGACCACGAAGTAGGTCTGGTTGTACTGGAAGTCCACCGGCACGATGGCGAGCATCACGCCGGAGAAGCCGCCGATGGTGAACAGGAACAGGAACGACAGCGCGAACAGCATGGGCGGTTCGAACGACAGCGAACCCCTCCACATGGTCGCGCTCCAGTTGAACACCTTCACGCCGGTGGGCACCGCGATCAGCATGGTCGACATCATGAAGAACACCTGCGCCGCCAGCGGCATGCCGTCGACGAACATGTGATGCCCCCAGACGATGAACGACAGGAAGGCGATCGATGCGATGGCGTAGATCATCGAGGTCGCGCCGAACAAGGGCTTACGCGAAAAGGTCGGCAGAATCTCGGAGATGATGCCGAACGCCGGCAGGATCATGATGTACACCTCGGGATGCCCGAAGAACCAGAACACGTGTTCGAACATCAGCGGATCGCCGCCGCCCGCGGCGTTGAAGAAACTGGTGCCGAAGTAGTGATCGGTCAGCAGCATGGTGACGGCGCCCGCGAGCACCGGCATCACCGCGATCAGCAGGTAGGCCGTGATGAGCCACGACCAGCAGAACAGCGGCATCTTCAGCAAGTTCATGCCGGGCGCGCGCATGTTCATGATGGTCACGATCACGTTGATGGCGCCCATGATCGAGGATGCGCCCATCAAGTGCACCGCGAAAATCGCCATGGCCACGTAATTGCCGCCCTGCAGGAACAGCGGCGGGTACATGGTCCACCCGCCGGCCGGCGCACCGCCCGGAATGAACAGCGTGGACAACAGAATGGTGAACGCGAACGGCAGGATCCAGAAGCTGAAATTGTTCATGCGGGGCAGCGCCATGTCCGGGGCGCCCACCTGCAGCGGAATCATCCAATTCGCGAGGCCGACGAAGGATGGCATGACCGCGCCGAAAATCATGACCAGGGCGTGCATGGTGGTCATCTGATTGAAGAACGCGGGATCGACCAGCTGCAGGCCCGGCTTGAACAGCTCGGCGCGGATGATCATCGCCATGGCGCCGCCGATGAAGAACATGATCAGGCTGAACACCAGGTACATGGTGCCGATGTCTTTGTGGTTGGTGGCGAACAGCCAGCGTTTGATTCCCTTGGCCGGTTCGCCATGGTGATCGTCGTGGTGGGCGGTGTCGGCAGCGTGATCGTGGGCCATGGTGCGATGACTCTCTATTGAATATGGATAATGCGGTCTAGTTCAAAACTTGGGCGGAGGGCGGCGGCACGTCGGCCGGTGCTGCCGCTTGTTTCGAAGCGGCTTTTTGTTCCTCGACCCATTTCTTGAAATCGTCCGGCGTTCGCACGTCGACGACCACCGGCATGAAGCCGTGGTCGCGACCGCACAGGGCGGCGCATTGGCCGCGATAGATGCCTTCTTTCCCGGATTCGACCTTGAACCAGAGTTCGTTGACATATCCCGGAATGGCGGAACGCTTGGCGCCGAAGTCGGGGACCCACCAGGCGTGAATGACATCCATGGAGGTGAGCAGCAGCCGGACCTTGGTGCCGCTCGGGATCACCAGCGGCTTGTCCACGTCCAGCAGATAATTCGGCACGGTCTTGGGGTCTACCCCCGAGCCCAGCTGACGCGCGAAATTGGAATCCTGTTTGAGCGTGGAGAAGAAATCCACGCCCTCGCCTGCGTCCATGTACTGGTACTGCCATTTCCATTGGAAGCCGGTGACGCGGATGGAGAGCTCGGAGTTGCGCGTGTCTTCCTGCTTCAGGATCAGATCCGCGGCGGGAACCGCCATGACCACCAGAATGATTACCGGAATGATGGTCCAGATGATCTCGACCTTGGTGCTATGCACCATGGTGGTGTCCGGGATGGCGCCTTTCGAGTGGCGGAATGTCACCATCGAATAGATCATCACGCCGAATACCACGACGGCGATGCCGACGCAGATCCAGAACACTTCCATGTGCAGGGCGTACATGTTCTGGCTCAGATCCGTGACGCCCATCGGCAGGTTATAGCCGTTCGAGGTGTTGGCGCCGGCCGTATCGATCAAGCCGACGGCGGCGAGAGCAGCGATGCAGAGCGCGATGGCGCCGGAAAAGCCCCGTGGCCGAGAAATGCGATGGTCGATGTCGCTAGCCCTGATAACTCTCATCTCAACATGTCCCCTATTCGGTCAGTCAATCGATTTCAAGCGGCGGCGACTCGTTCATGCCGCCCACCAAATTCCCTAAACGCTTGGCAAGGAGGCACCTTTCCTCTTCGGTGAGGAAACTACCGACCTCGAAAGCCCGCCCACTACTCTCGATCATCAAACGGCTCGGATAGAGGCGGGTACGCGGACTGCGAAGTCTAACCCTCGCCCAATGCCGCGCAAACTCTTGTTTTCCTTCGCCTCGGCGTGTGCGCGTCACCAGGCTGATCTGGGCATCGGTGATGGTGAGAGTTTGGGTATAGCGGCGGCGCTGCATGTTGGCGTGCAGCGCCACACCGAGCGCCAGCATTTCGAGCGCCCAGAACGGCAGCACCGGCCAGAACCCCTCAATCACAAAAATCATGGAAAAAGCCAATGAAAACAAGCATGTACCGCCGAAGAAAAGCCTCGCGGCCGCCGGCGTCAGCGAACAATTGGGCGCGAGTTCGATGCGCTGTTCCATTGCGCGCAAGAATAACTCAAGGACGCGGGATCGGCTCCAATTCCCTCAAGGTTGGCGACAATATTTTCGCCGCGAGCGCTATGTCGAATTGTACCGAATAGGGGAAAGTCCCAAGGCAGGGAGCCCCGATGCGCGCACCCAGCCACAGCAGATTCTCGTCCGGACGCTCGAAACCCGGATCGACGGCGTTTCCCACCCAGCCCGCCAGACGCAGGCCGCGCCGCTCGATGGATTCCACCGTCAGCAGGGCATGGTTCAGGCAACCCAGGCGTAGCCCCACCACCAGGATGACGTCGAGCTGCCAGTGCACGGCAAGATCCGCGAAGCTGCGTCGTTCGTCCAGCGGCGCGAGCCAGCCGCCGGCGCCTTCGACGATGATCGAATCGCTTTGCAGGGCAAGACGCCCGTAACACCGATCCAGCAGATCGAAATCGATGGATACTCCGGCCTCCCGGGCGGCGATATGGGGCGCGATGGCGGGCGCGAATGCGTAAGGGTTCACCTCGTCGTAGCGCGCGCGCACCGTCATCGCGCCGAGGAGCGCCATCGCGTCCTCGTTGCGCAGTCCATCGGGCGTGGATTCGCAGCCCGACGCCACGGGCTTCATGGCGGCCACCCGACGGCCCGCGGCCGCCAAGGCCGCGCACAGCGCGGTCGCAACTCGGGTCTTGCCCACGCCGGTGTCGGTGCCGGTGACGAAGATCCGCGGCACGCTCAAGGTTCGCGGCGTCGCTGCAGCTGACGCTTGAGCTCATCCAGCGAGACGTGGGTATCGTCGGACGAGGAGCGGCGGCCCGCGGCCACCGGCGCCCATGCCTGGCCGAAGACCACCTCGTAGGTCGCGGGCAGGCGGCCGTCGTTGCGGTATTTTTCATAGGCCGCCCGCATCGCGGCGAATTTACGCGGGGAGGTGAGCCCCTTGGGGCGGCCCGCGGTGGCATTGCGGGCGCCGATCGCCTTCAAGTCGGCGGTCAGGCCCTGCACATCGGCGTAGGACAGGGTGTAGCGCTCGACGTCGAGTACCGGCGCCGCGAAGCCGGCGCGCACCAGGGCATCGCCGATGTCGTGCATGTCGATGAACTGATTGACGCGGGTGTGCGCGTCCACCGCCAACCAGGCGGCGCGCAGTTCGCGCAGCGTATCGGGGCCGAAGGTGGTGAACGTCAGCAGGCCGCGGGGCGCGAGCACGCGGCGAAACTCGGCGAAGGCAGCGTCCAAGTCGCTCCACTGCAGCATCAGGTTGCTCGCGATCAGGTCGGCACACCCCTCGGGCAAGGGCAGGCTCTCGGCCGCCGCGCACACCCTGCTGAACGGCCGAAACCACGACTGCTGCCGGGTTGCCTCACGCAGCATACCCAGCGACGAGTCCAAGGCGATGACCAGCGCGTCGGGATAGCGCCGCCTGAGGGACCTGCTCGCGTGGCCGGTGCCCGAGCCGGCGTCGAGCACCACGCGCGGCGACAAGTCGGTCAGGTTCAGACGATCCAGCATCTGGTTGCGCACATCGGTCTGCAGCACGGCCGCGGCGTCGTAACTCGCGCTCGCCTGGTCGAACGAGCGTCGAACCCAGGCGTTATCCAGGGAATAGGCGGAGGTCTCGTCGCTCACGCGGCCGCGGTGCGGGACTCGCGGAGCGCTGCGGCGATTGCCGCCAGCGGGGCGGCCTCGGGGGTCGCGGAATCGCGAGCCGCGGGTCCGGTGTCAGGCCGAGCGAGTATCGACTCATCGGGCACCGGATGACCGGTCGCCGCCTGGGTCGTGGCGTGGGTCGCGTGTGCGTGCTGCGGCGGCTCGGCGACGATTTTCAGGCGCTCGAACAGCCTTTGGTCGTGGGCCGTGTCCGGATTGCCGGTGGTGAGCAGCTTCTCGCCGTAGAAAATCGAATTGGCCCCTGCCAGAAAGCTCAAGGCCTGCAATTCGTCGCTCATCTCGCCGCGGCCCGCCGACAGACGCACGTGCGAGCGCGGCATGAGAATCCGCGCGACCGCGATGGTGCGCACGAAGTCGAAGGGGTCCAGGGCGGCGGTATCAGCGAGCGGCGTGCCGGCGACGCGCACCAGCTGATTGATGGGGACGCTCTCCGGGTGGCTGGGCAGGGTCGCCAACGTCTGCAGGAGCCCGGCGCGGTCGGCGGGCTCTTCGCCCATCCCGACGATGCCGCCGCAGCACACGTTCATTCCCGCGTCGCGCACCGCCTGCAGGGTGTCGAGCCGATCCTGATAGGTGCGGGTCGAGATGATTTTCTCGTAGTACTGCGGCGAGGTATCCAAATTGTGATTGTAATAGTCGAGGCCGGCCGCCTTGAGTTCGAAGGCCTGAGCCGGGGTCACCATGCCCAGGGTGGCGCAGGTCTCGAGCCCCAAGGCCTTCACCTCGCGGATCATGGCCGTGACTTTGCGCAGATCCTTCGGTTTCGGCGAGCGATAGGCGGCGCCCATGCAGAAGCGCGTGGCGCCGGCTCGTTTGGCGGCGCGCGCTTTCTCAGCCACGGCCTCGAGTTCCATCAGCTCTTCGGCCGCAAGGCCGGTGTCATAACGCACGCTCTGCGGGCAATAGGCGCAATCCTCCGGGCAGGCGCCTGTTTTGATACTCAGCAAGGTGCTGATCTGCACCGTATTCGGCGCGTGGAATTGCCGATGCACGCGCTGCGCCTCGACGATCAAGTCCATGAACGGCAAAGCGAACAAGGCCTCGACTTCGGCGAGGGTCCAATCGTTCCGTACTTGCATAGCCACCTCGAGGCCGCGCGCGGGCGGCGGTCAGACGCGAAATTGAGCGAAGTATCGAGTCGCCCCGGATCTTAGTCAACTGGCCATGAGAGTTCTGGTTGACGAGGCTTCCGGGAATCGTCGAGGCTGGGCGCCATCGGATCGAGCGACGGCCCCGCGGTACCGGCCGCAGCCGCCGCGCAACGACGCTCGTGCAGCTATCGCCCGAACTGGTAGTCGAGGGCGATGCCGAGGAACACCGACAGGCCGAAGTAGTGGTTATTGAGGAAGGCGTGGAAGCAGGCGTGGCGCTCCCGCCCGCGGACCAGCCACAGCTCGTAGACGAAGAACGTCGCGCCGGCGATCAATCCGCCGTAGTACCACGGGCCCATGTGCAGTATGCCGCCCACCAGGTACAGCGCGAGCACCGTCATCACCTGCAGCACGGCGATGATGTGGCGATCCGAGTCGCCGAACAGAATGGCGGTGGAGCGCACGCCGATGCGGATATCGTCATCGCGGTCCACCATCGCATAGAAGGTGTCGTACACCGTGACCCACATCAGATTGGCGATGAATATCAGCCAAGCGACCGGCGGCGGCGGGCGGTCGAGCTGCGCCGCAAACGCCATCGGGATTCCCCAGCCGAAGGCGAGGCCGAGATACATCTGCGGCACCGACAGAAAACGTTTGATGAACGGATACGTGACGGCGAGAGCGGCGCCGAACACCGCCAGCAACCAGGTCAGGCGATTCAATTGCAGCACCAAGGCCAGCGCCGTCAGCGACAGCGCCGCGAACAGCAGCAGTGCTTCGACCGGGGAGATGCGGCCGGTGGCCAAGGGTCTCTCCTTGGTGCGTTCGACCTGCGGATCGAAGCTGCGGTCGGCATAATCGTTGACGGCGCAGCCGGCGGAACGCATGAGCACCGTGCCCACCACGAAGATGATGAACAGCCGCGCGTTCGGCTTGCCGTGACTCGCGATCCACAACGCCCACAGTGTCGGCCACAGCAAGAGCCAGATGCCGATCGGCCGGTTCAAGCGCGTGAGTTGAACGTAATCGTCGATGGTCGCGAATACCCGCGGCAGCTCGTTGGTGGTCCACGGGTGGAAGCGCACGCGATAGGCGAACCAGCGCCAGCGCTCGGCGATGCGCTCCCCCAACTCGACGCCCGAGCGCGGCAACGGCACGGGTCGAGCCCTAGGAGCGGGCCATGGCGGGGAGGAAGACTTCCTGCATGAGCAACGGCGCCCCGCGCAGCGTTACCCGCGCGCGGCGCGCCCACAGCCCTGCCGGCTTCACGTCCGCCTCGCGCAACGCGCGCAGCGTGAGGGGATCGGCGACCGGTACCCACGCGTATTCGTAGGAGCCGCGTTCGATGCCGGACAGGCCCTGCAATGTTTCATCGAGCGCCGTGTCGCCCAATTCGGCGAGCCAGGGATGCAGGCACAGCGTGGAGTCCGGCGTCACGGTCTGCGCGAACACCCACACCTGATCGCCGCGGAATATTTCGACGTCGCGGAACAGGCCGGCGTTGTCGTCCGCCCGCAACCCCAGCTTGTGGGAACTGGACAGCAGCCCGCTCCATTGATCGACCAGCCGCAATGCGTATCGATCGCCGCACGCTTCTTTCACGCGCCTCGACAGCAAACCCTTGCCGATGAGCCACGGTCGGAGGTTCGCATCGACGGACAGCTGGCCGAGACGTTCGGCGGGAAGCCATTGAACCGATTGCAGCGATTTTGCCTGTTTGAGTTTCATGCGCACAGTCTACCCGACGCGCCCGTATTGCTCTGCATGTCCGACCCAACGCCGGACCAGCGGCGCCACGTTGAGCGGCCAATCGCGCAGCATGGTCTCGGCGGCGATCTGGACCTTCGGGAGCAGGTCGGCGTCGCGCAGCAGATCGGCCACCCGCATCTGCGCGAGTCCGGTCTGGCGGGTCCCCATCAATTCGCCGGGGCCGCGCAGTTCCAGATCGCGGCGCGCGACCACGAAGCCGTCGTTGGTGTCGCGCATGACCGCAAGACGCTCCCGCGCCAGCAGCGACAACGGCGCACGATACATCAGGAGACACGAACTCGCGTGCCGGCCGCGCCCGACTCGGCCGCGCAGCTGGTGCAATTGCGCCAATCCCATGCGTTCCGCGTTCTCGATCACCATGAGCGTTGCATTGGGAACGTCGACACCCACTTCGATGACGGTGGTCGCCACCAGCAGCTGGATCTCGCCGTCCTTGAAACGGCGCATGCCGAGCTCCTTGGCGGCCGCCGGCATGCGGCCGTGGACCAGACCTACGCTGAGTTCCGGCAATGCCGCCGCGAGCGCCGCCGCCGTTTCCTCCGCGGCCTGGTAGGGCATCTCTTCCGATTCATCGATGAGGGGACATACCCAGTAGGCTTGGCGGCCCTCGAGACAGGCCGTGCGGATGCGCATCACCACTTCGTCGCGTCGGGTCTCCGCCAAGACCACGGTTTTCACGGGCGTGCGTCCGGGCGGCAGCTCGTCTATCACGGATACGTCGAGATCGGCATACGCCGTCATCGCCAAGGTTCGCGGAATGGGCGTCGCGGTCATGATGAGCTGGTGCGGCTGATGGCCCTCGCGGCCGCCCTTCTCCCGCAAGCTCAGGCGCTGATGCACGCCGAAGCGATGCTGTTCGTCGACGATGACCAAGGCCAGCGAATGGAACTGCACGCTTTCCTGAAACAACGCATGAGTACCGATCACGATGGGCGCGTGTCCTTCGCGTATGCCCGCGAGCACCGCGGCGCGAGCTTTGCCCGTCTGGCGGCCCGTCAGCAAGGCGACGGGCAGTCCCAAGGGTTCGAACCAGCGCCGGAAATTCTGCGCATGCTGATCCGCGAGCAGCTCGGTGGGTGCCATCAGTGCCACTTGGCGCCGCAGCTGGACGGCCTGAGTCGCGGCGAGAGCCGCCACCAGCGTTTTGCCGCAGCCGACATCGCCTTGCACCAGGCGCAGCATGGGTTTGGGCGTGGCGAGATCGCTCTCGATTTCGCGCAAGGTCCGCTGCTGCGCCGAGGTCAATCGAAACGGCAAGGCGGATAGGAGTCCGGCCTTCAACGAGCCGTCGGTGACGAGCGGCCAGCCCGGGTCGCTCTGGATGCGCTGTCGCAAGAGCTTCAGCGACAGCTGATGAGCCAGCAATTCTTCGAAGGCCAGGCGTCGCTGCGCCGGATGCCGCCATTCCAGCAATTCATCGACCGGGGCGTCCGCCGGCGGTCGATGAACGTAGACCAAGGCCTCGCGCAGCGAGGGCATGCGCGAATCGGCCAGTACGGCGGGCGGCAGCCAATCCTCGAGCTCGCGCGCCGAGGTCTGGTCGAGCGCGAGCCCCACCAGCTGACGCAGCCGCCCCTGAGTCACGCCCTCGGTGGCCGGATAGATGGGCGTGAGGTGATCCTCCGCCGCCCGGGCGGCCGCCGCGTCGACGCGGCGATACTCGGGATGGACGATCTCCAGACCCGTGGGTCCGCGCCGCGCCTCGCCGAAACAGCGGATGCGCACGCCGCGCGCCAGGCCGGTTTGCTGCTGCGCCGTGAAGTAGAAGAATCGCAGCGTCAGGAAACCCGAGCCGTCCGCGATCTTGCATAGCATCTGACGGCGGCCGCGAAACGCGACCTCGGTGAGCAATACCTCGCCCTCGACGGCGGCCCGCTGACCCGCAAGCAATTCCCCCAAGGGAACGATGCGAGTCCGGTCCTCGTAGCGCAATGGCAGCAGAAACAACAGATCCTGGGTGGTCTGCACGCCCAGCGCGCGCAAGCGTTCGGCAAGCGCATCGCCGACGCCGCGCAACACCGTGACCGGCTTGAGTTCGGTCACAACGCGACGATGCACTCCACTTCGACCTGCGCGCCGCGCGGCAACGAGGCCACGCCGACGGCGGCTCGCGCGGGGTACGGCTCGCGGAAATATTCGGCCATGACCTTGTTGACCAGCGCGAAATGCGACAGGTCGGTCAAGAAAACGGTGGCCTTGACCACGTCATCGAAGGTGGCTCCCGCCGCCACGACGATGGCTTTCAAGTTGTCGAACACCTGGCGCGTCTGCGCCTCGATGTCGCCGGACACCATCTCCTTGGTGCGCGGATCCAGCGGAATCTGGCCGGACACCCAGATGGTGTTGCCCACCCGCACGGCCTGGGAATACGTGCCGATCGCGGCGGGCGCGTCGGTGGTCGAGATGATCTGTTTGCTCATAGCCCTTCGTTCATGTGTCAAGCCAGCGTGCGAAACACCCGCTGCACGTCGGGCATGCGCCGGATGGTTCTGATGACCTGCGCCAGATGTTGGCGATCGCGCACCTGCAGCTGAATCCGCAGCCAGGAGTTGCTGACATCGCGTTCCTCCAGCTGTACTTGGTCGATGTTCGTCTCGGTCTCGGCAATGCTCGACGCCACCGCGGCCAGCACCCCGACGCGATTGTTGATCTCCAACTGGATCTCGGAAGTGAACAGCCGGCCGTGGGTTTCCTCCCAGGCGACCGACAGCCACTTCTCCGGCTGCTTGCGGTACTCGGCGAGATTACCGCAATTCTGCCGGTGGATCATCACGCCGCGGCCGGCGGAGAGGTAGGCCATGATGGGATCGTTGGGAATCGGAAAGCAGCAATGCGCGTACGTCACCAGCAACCCTTCGGTGCCGGCGATCATCAGGGGTCCGCTGCTGCCATGATTGTGCTGCGATTCGTCCTTCGCCGGTTGCAGCCGGCGCGCGACCAGCGGTGCGAGGCGCTCGCCCAGCCCGATTTTCTCGAAGAGCTCGTCGGCGTCCTTCAAGTTCAGCTCCTTGACGACCACGTCCAAGTCGGCCGGCGCGATCTTCTTGAGACTGAGAGAGAATTCCTCCAGCGCCGAGCCGAGCAGGCGCCTGCCCAGTTCCAAGGCTTCGCCGCGTTTCAGGTTCTTCAGGTATTGACGGATGGCCGCGCGCGCCTTGGCCGTCACCAGGAAGCCGGACCACGAGGGGTTGGGCGTTGCGCCTTTGGCGGTGATGATTTCGACGGTCTGGCCGTTGCGCAGCGGCGTGCGCAGCGGCACCAGGCGCCGATCGACTTTGGCGGCGACGCAACGATTGCCGATGTCGGTGTGGATCGCATAGGCAAAGTCCACCGCGGTCGCGCCGCTCGGCAAGCGCAGGATCTTGCCCTTGGGCGTGAACACGTAGACCTTGTCGGGGAACAGATCCACTTTGACGCTTTCCAGGAATTCCTCGGAACTTCCCCCTTCTTGGATCTGCACCAGCCCCGCCAGCCATTCGCGGGCGCGGTCGTGCTCGACGCCGCCGAACGAATCGCCGCCGGACTTGTATTTCCAATGCGCGGCGATGCCGGACTCGGCAACGCGATGCATCTGCTCGGAACGGATCTGAACCTCGATGGGCACGCCGTTCGGCCCGAACAAGGTGGTGTGCAGCGATTGATAGCCGTTGACGCGCGGAATCGCGATGTAGTCCTTGAAACGGCCGGGCATGGGCTTGTAGACGCTGTGCACCAGCCCCAATGCGCGATAACACGTGTCGGCGCTGTCGACGATGATGCGAAAGCCGTAGACGTCGACCATTTCATTGAGCGAGATGTGCTTCATCTGCATTTTTTTGTAAATGCTGTATAGATGCTTCTCGCGGCCGTCCACATCGCCGGTGATCGCGGCTTTCTTCAGCGTGGCCTTGAAGGTCTCGGCGATCTTGCCGATGAATTCTTTTTGATTGCCGCGCGCCCGCTTCAGCTCCCGCTCGAGGACCTTGTACCGATACGGATACAGCGCGCGGAACCCCAAGTCTTCGAGTTCCAGCTTGACCGCGTACAGCCCCAGCCGTTCGGCGATGGGCGCGTAGATCTCGAGGGTCTCGCGCGCCGTGCGGCGGCGCTTGATCGGCGGCATGGCCCCGAGCGTGCGCATGTTGTGCATGCGATCGGCGAGCTTGACCATGATGACGCGGATGTCGCGTACCATGGCGAGCAGCATTTTTCGAAAACTTTCGGCCTGCGCTTCCTGGCGGTTCTTGAACTGGATCTGGTCGAGTTTGCTGACGCCATCGACCAGTTCGGCCACCACCTGGCCGAACATCGAGGCGATCTCCGCCTTCGCCGTCGGCGTGTCTTCGATCACATCGTGCAGAATCGCCGCCACCAGCGTATCGGCGTCGAGCCGCAGGTCGGCCAGGATGTCCGCCACCGCGACGGGATGAGTGATGTAGGGTTCGCCGGAGACGCGCTTCTGGCCCTGATGCTTCTCCGCGCCGAACTCGTAGGCTTCCCGCACCCGCTCGACCTGGGCGGGCGACAGATACGCCTCGAGCTTATCTAAGAGTTGACTGATCCCGGTGGAGCGTCTTCCACCAGGTAGGAAACCGAGTATGGAAGACGCATAGTCCATCGTTACTCTGTCGGGGCGGGGGTCAGTCCCCTAAACCGAGCTGCGGGGCCCGGAAATCGGCGGGGATGTCGAGCTCGCTCGCCGGCGGCTGCGCCGGTTCCTCGGCCTCTTCGAGCATCTCGAGCGTGATGTTGCCGGCGGCAATCTCGCGCAGCGCCACCACGGTCGGCTTGTCGTTTTCCCACTCCACGGTGGCCTCCGCGCCGTTCGCCAGGCGGCGGGCGCGTTTGGCGGCCAGCAACACGAGGTTGAACAGGTTGGGTTCGTTCTGCAGGCAGTCTTCGACCGTAATACGCGCCATGGCAAATTTTCCATTCAAGGGGGTTGAAAGCATAGCAGAACCGGCTGCCCCTCGGCTAATTATGCGTGCTGCAACTCCGCGGCGAAGCGCGCCACTTCCGGCCTCCCCGCCTCGAGCGCGGCGCCGTCGTCGTGAACGATGGCCTGCAAATCGGCCAGCGCCTGGTCGAATCGGTCGTTTACCACGACGTAATCGAATTCCGTCCAATGCGTGAGATCCTCTGCCGCGTCGCGCAGGCGGCGCTCGATGACCGCGCCGGAATCGGTGCTGCGCGCTTTGAGGCGTTCCTCCAGCGCGCGGCGTGTCGGCGGCAGGATGAAAATGCTGTGCGCCGCCGGCAGGCGGGCCCGCACCTGGCGTGCGCCCTGCCAGTCGATCTCGAGCAGCAGCAGCTGTCCCTGCGCGAGGGCGGTCTGCACCGCCTCGAGCCCGGTGCCGTAGTAGTGATCGAATACCTGCGCGTGCTCGAGGAACTCCTGGCGTTCGACCATCTCTCGAAACCGTGTCTGCGTCACGAAATGATAGTCGCGGCCGTCGACCTCGTTCGGCCGGGGCTGGCGCGTGGTGTACGACACCGAGAAGCGCATTTCAGGTTCGCGCGCCATCAGCGCCTTGACCAAGCTGGTCTTGCCCGCACCCGAAGGCGCGGCAATCACATATAAACGGCCGGGCGGCGGCGAAGTATTCATCGAAACTTACTCTATGGTTAGCACTTGCTCGCGCGGAGCACGGGCAAGTCTCTGATTGTTAATGTACATTGGCATCGTCTGGTCTCGTTCGCTACGCGCCTAGCCACAGGCGCTCGGTGGAGCCTCGTTCTTTTGGCGTTTATCTCCGCCCAGTATACGATCTCGCGATGCTCCACACGTCTCACCGCGCGAACACTCGGGGGCCGTTCGAGAGCCGGCTCGCCGAAGCCAATGACCTCATAAGTACCACCGCGTTGCCCTCCCTCAGCGCGAGCGTGCTCGGCTCTATTGAGATTTCTCCGCCGCCGATGGTTGAGCAGAGCGTGATCGCCACCGTATTCTCCGACATGCACGCCGAGATCGCCGCACTCGAAGCCCACCGCGATAAGACCCGCGACATCAAGCAGGGCATAACGCGGCGGCTCCTCACCGGTCGCGTGCGAGTGGTGAAGGCCGCGGCCGAGGCGGCGGCATGATGGCGATCCGCCTCTTCATCAGCAGCGTGCAGAAGGAATTCGCCTCGGAGCGCGCCGCGCTGCGCGACTACCTGCGCGGCGACGCGCTGATGCGGCGGTTCTTCGAGGTGTTCCTGTTCGAGGACGTGCCGGCCGCTGACCAGCGTGCCGATGAGCTGTATATCGACGAGGTGCAACGCTGCGATATCTACGTGGGGTTGTTCGGCAACGACTACGGCTTCGAGGACACCGCGGGCGTGTCGCCCACCGAGCGTGAGTTCGACGCCGCCACCGCGGCGGGCAAGTACCGGCTGATCTATGTGAAAGGTACGGACGATGCTGCACGGCACGCGAAAATGCGCGCACTCATCGGCAGGGCGCAAGGCGAACTGATCCGCAAGCGATTCGGTACGCCGACTGAATTGCTCGCGGGGCTCTATGCGGCGCTGGTCGAGTACCTGGAACGCAAGGAGTTGATTCGCAACGGACCGTTCGACGCCGCCCCGAATCCGAAAGCGACCCTGGACGACCTCGACCCGGAAAAAATGGCGTGGTTCATCGGCGTGGCGCGCGGCACTCGCCGCTTCCCGCTCGCGGACGACGCCGCGCCCGGCGACTTGCTGCGCCATCTGAATCTGGGCGACCGCACCCGGCCGACGAACGCGGCGCTGTTGCTCTTCGCCCGGCAGCCCCAGCGCTTTCTGATCGCGTCCGAGATCAAGTGCGCGCATTTCCATGGTACCGAAGTTGCCAAGCCCATTCCGTCTTACCAGGTCTACAAAGGGACCGTGTTCGATCTCGTCGACCAGGCCATCGACTTTGTGTTGAGCAAGATCGCGCTGTCGGTGGGTACCCGCGAGGCGGGACCCCAGGTGCCGGTTCGGTATGAGATTCCGAAGGAGGTGGTCGCGGAGGCGATCGTCAATGCCGTCGCCCATCGGGACTACACGAGCCATGGCAGCGTGCAGGTGATGCTGTTCGCCGATCGACTGGAAGTGTGGAACCCCGGCGGTCTGCCGCCGTCCCTGACGCTGGCCGATCTGCGCGAGCCGCACGGTTCGGTGCCGGAGAATCCCCTGTTGGCCGAACCGATGTATCTGGCCGGCTACATCGAGCGCATGGGTACGGGCACGCGCGACATGATCCGGCGCTGCGTTGAGGCCGGATTGCCGGAACCGGAGTTCAGGGTGTCGGACGGGTTCGTGATCGTCATTCGACGCCCGGCGGGGGTCGGGGCGGCTGCCCCGGAAGTCACCCCGGAAGTCACCCCGGAAGTCACCCCGGAAGTCAGGCTGGCACTGGTCGTCCAGGGTGCCATGAGTCGGCGCGAACTGCAGCAGATCTTGAATCTACGGGACGACGAGCATTTCCGCGTCGCGTATCTATTGCCAGCACTGGACGCCGGGTTGATCAAAATGACCCTCCCGGATAAGCCGACGAGTCGCTTGCAAAAATACCGCCTGACGGCCAGAGGACGCGCCGTCGTCGCCGCGCTCAAAACCGGAAATTCGCCATGAACTGGCCAAGGAGTCGCCAAATACGCCAAGGCGACGATCACCCCGGTGCCGTCGGCAAACGCGAGATCCTGACGCAGCAGCGCGCGATCGCGTTCTTCGAGGCGCTGGGCTACTCGATCGAGTAAACGGTCGACAGACAAGACGGTCAAGCCGGCAGGACGGAGCAACGTGCGTTATTGGTGGGTCAATCAGAACCGGACCTTCCGTCAGGAGATCGACGGCGGCTATCTGTGGTCGCCGAAGCGCAACAAGAACGGCAACCGTAATCCCTTCTACGAATTCATGCGGGAGGTCGCTCCCGGAGATATCGTGTTCTCCTTCTGCGGCACACGCATCGCGGCGCTCGGCATCGTCAGCGGCTATTGCCGGGAGAGCCCGAAGCCGGAGGAATTCGGCGCGGCCGGTACGAACTGGAGCCAGATCGGCTGGCGGGTCGGTGTCCGCTGGCTGCGGCTCGCCAACGCCATCCGTCCCAAGGATCACATTGCCCGGCTGCGACCGGAACTGGCGAGCAAGTACGCCCCGCTGACTCCGGAGGGCAACGGCCTGCAAAGCGTTTATCTCACGCAAGTCAGCGCGGGGCTCGCTTCGGCGCTCTTTGCGTTGATCGGCAAGGAGGCTTCAAGCGTGGCCGACGTCGGTCATGAGATCATCAAGATTGAGCGCGACTCGCCCGCACCTGAACGGGACATCGAGGAATGGGAGCGACGGGTCGAGGTCGCGATCGTCGCCGACGCGGCGATCCGGGAGACTGAGAGAGCTGCACTCGTCCAGGCGCGCCGGGGTCAGGGTCTGTTCCGCGACAATGTGCGCTCTGTCGAGCGGGCCTGCCGCATCACCAAGGTCGAGCGCATGGAGCACCTGATCGCGAGCCATGTCCAGCCCTGGCGTGACAGCAGCAATGAGCAGCGGCTCGACGGCGAGAATGGGTTGCTGCTGACGCCGACGGTGGACCATCTGTTCGACAAGGGCTTCATTTCCTTTGAGGACTCCGGACAGCTGATCGTGTCGCCGGTTGCCGATTCGAGATCCCTGAAGCGCATGGGCATCGACACCGAGCATCGCGTGAACGTCGGTGGCTTCTCAGAAGGCCAGCGGGGCTACCTCGAGTTCCACCGCGAGAACGTGCTGCGCATGGCGCGCGGTGTCGGCGGGCGATAGGCGCGCTCCCGCATCGAAGCGGTTCAAGTCAAGCCGGCGCGATGGTGTTCGATACGGCTCGCGAGCCAGAGCTGAAGGCGTCTTTGGCGGAAGTCGCCGGAAGACGCTGGAAGTCACTCGATGTTCTGCACTTGCTCGCGCATCTGTTCGATCAGGACTTTCATGTCGACGGCCGCGCGGGTGGTCTCGATGTCCTGGGACTTCGAGGACAAGGTGTTGGCTTCGCGATTCAGTTCCTGCATCAGGAAATCGAGGCGCCGGCCCGCGGGTTCCTGGCCGCCGAAGGTCTTGCGGATCTCCGTGACGTGGCCGCGCAGACGGTCGATTTCCTCGTCCACGTCCTGCTTCTGCGCGAGCATGGCGAGTTCCTGTTCGAGGCGATCGTGATCGACCTCGCTGACCAGCGCGGCGATGCGTTCGAGCATTTTGGCGCGCGCGCGGGCCCGCACTTCCGGCAGCCGTTCCTCGACTTTGGCGGACAACTCCGCCAATCCCGCGCAGCGCTGCTCCAGGGCGTCGCGCAGTCGGCCGCCCTCGCTGTCGCGAAAGCGGGTGAGCTCCGCGAGGGCATCGGCCAGCAACCGGTGCGCGGCGTCGATCATCGGGGCCGCATCGCGGGTGTCGTCTCGCACCACGCCCGGCCAGCGCAGCAGGTCCATCACATCGATGCGTGCCGCGAGTCCTAAGTCCGCCGCGATCTGCTGCGCGCGCAGCGTCAGCGAGCCCAACAGATCGGCATCGACTTCGAGCGAATTGGTGGCCGCGGCGGGCCGAAAATGCAGCGAGCAATCGACCTTGCCCCGGCGCACGGCGCCGGCGATGGTCTGGCGAAAATCCGCCTCGGCGGCGCGAAATTCCTCGGGCAGGCGGCAGCCGACCTCCATGAAGCGATGGTTGACCGTCTTCAGTTCCCATGCCAGCAATCCCCAGGGAAACTGCCGCTCGCGCCGCGCAAAGCCGGTCATGCTACGAATCATAGGGGTCTGCACCAAAATCGGCCATAATCGGCTCTCGGGTCTATCGGAATCCTAGGAGCAATCATTGCAGATCGAGACCGCGGACGTGAGCCTGATCGGCCATCGCGAGGAAAATCAGGACCGGGTCGCGGTGGCGGCGGCCGAGCAATCCGTGCTCCTGGTCGTCATCGACGGCATGGGCGGTCACGCCGAAGGGGCGCGCGCCGCCGAAACCGCTCTGGCCACGATGCTGGAGGCTTTCTGGCAGACACCGCATCCGATATTCGATCCACTCGGATTCCTGCATCTGTCGCTGGGGCGCGCGCACGAGGAAGTCGTCAAATTGGGCGTAGGTCTAGGCGTGGAAGCCCGGCCGCGCGCGACCTGCGCGGTGTGCTTGGTGCAGGACGCCGCGGCCTATTGGGCGCACGTCGGCGACAGCCGCGTCTATCAGCTGCGCCAGTCGCAAGTCCTGGAGCGCACGCGCGATCACAGCCATGTCGAGGTGCTGCTGCGCGAGGGCCTCATCACCGAGGCCGAAGTTCACGGCCATCCCATGCGCAATTATGTCGAATGCTGTCTGGGCGGCGACGCGGCGCTGCCGGAGATGAGCATTTCGACGCGGCGGCGCCTCAAATCGGGCGATGTCCTGTTATTGTGTACGGACGGCCTGTGGGCCAACCTCAAAGATCAAGATTTCGTGCGCTTCGCGCAGACGGCGGGTAAACCTTTGCGTGATTCATTGACCGATCTCGGCACCCAAGCGGTGGCGGCTTCCGCGCCCTATAGCGATAACACGAGCGCTGCCGCGTTGCGCTGGCGAGCGGTATGAGCATACGGCCGAGCGGTCGGGCGCCCGACGAATTGCGGGCGGTTTCCTTCGAGCGCGGCTTTACCAAGCACGCGGAAGGATCGGTATTGGTGTCGTTCGGCGCGACGCGTGTGCTGTGCACCGCGAGCGTCGAGGACGGCGTGCCGTCGTTTCTGCGTGGCCAGGCGCAAGGCTGGGTGACCGCCGAGTACGGCATGCTGCCGCGCGCCACTCACACGCGCTCGGGGCGCGAGGCGGCGCGCGGCAAGCAGACGGGACGGACCCAGGAGATACAGCGTTTGATCGGCCGCGCGCTGCGCGCCGTCTTGGATTTGAAGGGCCTGGGCGAGCGCACGGTGACCATCGACTGCGACGTGCTGCAGGCCGACGGCGGCACGCGCACGGCGGCCATCACCGGCGGTTTCGTTGCGCTGGCGGACGCCATCGATACGTTGTTGAAGCGCCGCGCCATTCAAGCGAGTCCGTTGCACGGCCAGGTCGCCGCCGTGTCCGTGGGAATCTATCGTGGCCAGCCCGTGCTGGATCTGGACTATGCAGAGGATTCGAACGCGGAGACCGACATGAACGTGGTGATGAACAGCGGCGGCGCCTTCGTCGAAGTGCAGGGTACCGCGGAGGGGCATGCGTTCCGCCGCGACGAACTCGATCGGTTGTTGGACCTTGCCGCCCAAGGCATTGGCCGCCTGCATGCCGCCCAGCTCAGTGCGCGGGCAGGATAGCGACCCGCGAGTCGACGCCGCCGAGCGCGGCGGCGCAGGGCACGGAAGGGCCGAGACGGGGCACAGCGACGTGTGGGCGCACGTCGAGGATGCCGGCCCAACGCATGTCGAGGCCCGCCGCCGCGAGGCCGGCCATGGCGAGGCCGAGGCGGGGTACGCCGAGCGCGAGGGTGGCCCGCGCGACGGCACCCAGCGCGATGGCAACCTGTGTGATGACGCGCGGGGCGGCAACGCTGCGCGCACCCGGCTGGTCGTGGCCACGGGCAATCCGGGCAAGCTGCGGGAGTTTCAGGCGCTGCTCGCCGATCTGCCGTTCGACATCGTCGCGCAAACGGAGTTGGGCGTGGCCGCGCCGGAGGAAACCGGCGCGACCTTCCTCGAGAACGCGCTGTTGAAGGCGCGTCATGCAGCTGCGGCAACCCATAACGCGGCCATCGCCGACGACTCGGGACTCGAAGTGGATGCGCTCGACGGAGCTCCCGGAATCTACTCGGCGCGTTACGCGGGCGTGGGCGCCGATGACGCCGCCAACAATGCCAAGTTGCTCGCCGCGCTGCGCGGCGTTCCCGCCGCGCAGCGCCGGGCGCGCTACCGCTGCGTGCTGGTTTTCGTCGCGGGCCCGGCCGACCCGGCGCCGGCGACCGCCGAAGGCGTGTGGGAAGGATGCATCGTCGACTCGCCGCGGGGTTCGGCGGGGTTCGGCTACGATCCTCATTTCTGGTTGCCCGATCTGCGGATGACGGCGGCCGAGCTCGACCCTGCGGAAAAAAATCGGCGCAGCCACCGGGGCATGGCATTGCGCGCACTACGCGAGCGGCTGTTGGCCCGCGAACTGTCGGCCGGGGGCTGATGGCCAGGCTCGGCGCGCTCGGCGCTGCGGGCTCCTCGCTCGCCCTCTACGTCCATATGCCCTGGTGCGTGCGCAAATGCCCGTACTGCGATTTCAATTCCCATCAGCTGAAATCGGCGCAACCCGACGCGAGTTACATCGACGCGTTGCTGCGCGATTTCGACGCGGAGTTGCCGCTGCTGTCGACGCGGCGAATCGACACGGTATTTTTCGGCGGCGGCACGCCGAGCTTGTTCAGTCCGGAAGAGTTCGACCGTTTGCTGCAGGCGCTGCGCCGGCGAATCGCCTTTTCGAGCGACGCCGAAATCACGCTCGAGGCCAATCCGGGCACCATCGAGCGCGGCCGCTTCGCAGGGTATCGCGATGCGGGGATCAATCGCGTGTCGCTGGGCGCACAAACATTCGCGCCGGCGGCGCTCGAGCGTCTGGGCCGTATTCACACTGCGGAGGACACGCATCGCGCGGTGGAGGAGCTGCGCGCGGCCGGCATCGAGAATTTCAACCTGGATCTGATGTATGCGCTGCCGCATCAAACGCCGGAGGAGGCGCTGACCGACGTGACCATCGCCTGCGCTTTGCAGCCGACGCATATTTCGTACTATCAGCTGACGCTCGAGCCGGGCACGGTGTTCTACACGCGGCCGCCGCCGCTGCCGGACGACGAATCCGCGTGGCTCATCCAAACCGAGGGTCAGCGGCTGCTGTCGACTGCGGGTTATGAGCAGTACGAAGTGTCCGCCTATGCTCGACACGGCTTCCAATGCCGCCACAATTTGAATTACTGGCTGTTCGGCGACTACGTGGGGCTGGGCGCCGGCGCCCACGGCAAAGTGACGATGCAATTGCCGGAGCAGGTGCTCAGGACCGCCAAGCCCAAACAACCGCGAGAATATCAGGAACGCATCGCGAAATCGAGCGCGCCCGTCGGCGAGCGAAATCTCGTCGCAACGGCGGATCTCGCTTTCGAATTCATGCTGAACGCCTTGCGGCTCAATGCGGGCTTCGACAATGGCCTGTTCGAAGCCCGGACGGGGTTGCCGGTGAGCGCTTTCGAGCCGGCGATGGCCAAGGCGCGCACCCGGGGGCTGGTCGAGTCGACGGCTGAGGGCTGGAGACCTACCGATTTGGGCCGTAGATTCTTAAATGACCTGCAGGCCGGTTTCCTGGCATGAGCTTATGCACACTCGGGCAGACCTCTCGCACAAAGGGGCACCTACGACACATTGCGTTTACATTAGGTCAGATGCCGTCCGTAACTAATTGAATATAAACAATAAACAGACCTGTCTATTTTTTGACCAAGTTAACATTTATGGGAAATTCCGCTTGCGTCGTCGCGCAGCGAATGCGCCATCCACAGAGTTATCCACAGATATTGTGGACAAGGCTGCATTTTGATGACACCCAATGGCTTATGTCATCTACCTTGTGTGCTGGGTCCGGACAACGTACTATGTGCGGCCCGTTTTTTGAACCTGAGCTCAAGGGTTCGGATGAGGCGCGCTTGGCGTGGCGGTAACAACCTTCCAAGCAGTCTTGGGGTTTTATCGATTCTGCCGTCAAAGATACACGAGGCATTTATGAAAACTGGCATCCATCCCGACTACAAAGAGATCACGGTAACCTGCACTTGCGGGAACACCTTTCTGACGCGTTCGACCATCGGCCAGGATCTGGCGGTGGAAGTCTGCTCCAGCTGTCATCCGTTCTACACGGGCAAGCAGAAGGTCGTCGATACCGGCGGTCGCGTCGATAAGTTCCGCAAGAAATACGCGGCAGCCGCTGCGAAGGCCTGATCCGCTGATCGTTCGTTGATGGGTGCGCGGAGAATCGCTCCGCGCATCCGCTGCCAGCCCACAGCCAGCCGCCCACCACCGCCGCTGCGCCACCCGCATGTCGGCACCGATGTTGATGCGTTGAACACCAGCGGCCAAATTCACGATACCACGGCACTAGCCGCCCGCCACTGGCCGTGCGCCCTTGATTCCGATGTACGGCCGTGCAACGCTGCAGGGCTACACATCTATCGAACCATCGTCGGAAAAAGCGCATGAGCACGAAATACGAACTGAAGAATCTCGACTCCGGTAAATCCGCTCAATTGGAATCAAAGTCGGGAACCATCGGACCCGATGTCGTCAATATCTCGAATCTGACCAAGGATCTGGGTGTTTTCACATTCGATCCGGGTTTCATGGCCACCGCCAGTACCGAAAGCAAAATCACCTACATCGACGGCGATGCGGGCGTGCTTCTTTACCGCGGATATCCCGTCGAGCAGCTCGCCGAACGGTCGAGCTTTCTCGAAGTGGCCGCTCTGCTCATCAACGGCAGTCTGCCGACCAAGGCGGAATTGGACTCGTTCCACGACTCCATCATGCGTCACACCATGGTCAACGAACAGTTGCTGCGTTTTTTCCAGGGATTCCATCACAACGCACACCCGATGGCGATGGTCTCGGCCGTGGTCGCCTCAATGGCGGCGTTCTACCACGATACGACCGACATCAATAATGCCCGGCACCGCGAGATCTTCGCGCACCGAATCATCGCGAAGCTGCCGACCATCGCCGCGGCGGCCTATAAACATACGCTGGGCCAACCGTTCATCTACCCGCGCAACGATCTGCGCTACTGCTCCAACATGCTCAACATGTTCTTTGCGGTGCCCTGCGAGCCGTACGCCATCGATCCCGTGGCTGCCGAAGCGCTCGACCTGCTGTTCATTCTGCACGCCGATCACGAGCAGAACGCCAGCACCTCGACGGTCCGCCTGGCCGGGAGCACGGGCGCGAATCCATACGCCGCGATCTCGGCGGGCGTGTCGGCGCTGTGGGGACCGGCGCACGGCGGTGCCAACGAGGCCGTGCTCGACATGCTGGACGGCATCGGCTCGGTCGCGAACATCGATAAGTTTCTCGCCCGGGTCAAGGACAAGAACGACAGCGTGCGGCTGATGGGCTTCGGTCATCGGGTCTACAAGAACTTCGATCCGCGCGCCAAGATCATTCGCGGCATGTGCTACCGCGTGCTCGAGAAACTCGGCCGCACCGACAATCCGCTGTTCGATCTGTCGCTGAAACTGGAGGAAATCGCCCTCAAGGACGAGTATTTCGTCTCGCGCAAGCTGTATCCGAACGTGGACTTCTATTCGGGGATCATTTACAGCGCCTTGGGCATTCCGCGCTCCATGTTCACCGTCATGTTCGCGATCGCGCGCACCGCGGGATGGGTGGCGCATTGGCAGGAAATGGTTTCCGACCCTCACATGAAGATCGGCCGGCCTCGCCAGCTGTACACCGGCCCCGTCAAACGAGACTACCAGCCGATAGAAAAGCGCTGAACGCGTGCGCGCGCACAGCCGAGCTCCGTTGGCCGCATCGGCAGCGCTGCTGCTCGCGGTGTCCGCGCACGGCGCCCCGGCAACCGCGTTGCCGGAGAAGAATCCTTGCAGCGAGGCCACCGCTCCGTTGGCCTTGGGCTCGGCCCAATGGAACGGCTGGGGCCAGGACGTCGAGAACACCCGGTACCAACCCGAACCCGCAATCCGCGCGCCCGATGTCTCCAAACTGGCGCTGAAATGGGCGTTCGGGTTCCAGGGCAGCGCGGTGGCCGGACAGCCGACGCTGGTCGACGGCCGGTTGTTCGTGTTGAGTTCGGCGGGTCGCGTCTATTCGTTGGACGCGAAGACAGGCTGCACGTATTGGACGTTCGATGCGCCGGCCGGCACCCGGACGGCCATTTCGATCGGTGAACTCGGTACGCCGCGGCGCGCCGCCGCACCCGCGTTCAATACCGGCGCGTCCAAGGACGGCGGCAAACACCCGGGTAAAAACAAGGGCAAGAACAAGGGCAAGCAGCCGACGCGACAGTTCACGCTGGCCCATTTGGATGTCCTGAAGGCGCCGAGCGCTGCGTTCTTCGGCGACGACACCGGCGCCGTCTATGCGCTCGATGCGCAGAAAGGAACACTGCTCTGGAAAACCCAGGTCGACTCGCATCCGCTCGCGCGCATCGTCGGCGCACCGACGCTCTATCACGGCCGGCTGTACGTTGCGGTATCGTCGAGCGAGCAAGATGCGGCCGTTGATTTGACGTACGCTTGTTGCACGTTTCGCGGCAGCGTCGCGGCGCTCGATATGACCAGCGGCAATGTGCTGTGGAAGACCTACACCGTCGCCGAGCCGGCGCGGCCTTACGGGAAGAATGCGGCGAACGCGCAGGAGTTCGGCCCGGCGGGCGCCGGCGTCGCGGCCTCGCCGACCATCGACATCAAACGCAATCTGCTCTACGTGGCTACTTCGGGTTCACTCACATCGATTGCCCAGCCGCTGGCCGATGCGGTGGTGGCGCTCGACCTCACCGACGGGCAAATGCGCTGGGTGAAACAGTTCGCTCGGCACGACGCCGCGGGCGCGGCGGATTTCGGCAGCTCGCCGATTCTGCGAACGCTGGCCGACGGCAAGCAAATCATTCTGGCGGGCCAAAAATCCGGCATCGTCTACGCACTCGATCCCGATCACGGCGGCGACTTGCTCTGGCAGGCCAAGGTCACCGAAGGCGGTGCTCCGGGCGGCATCGAATGGGGCGCCGCCGCCGACCACCGCCGGCTCTACGTCGCTGTGTCCGGCCTCGTGGCCGAGCCCGACAACAGCTCCGGCGGACTGGCGGCGCTCGATATGAAAACCGGCGCCCGGCGCTGGTATACGCCTGCGCCCACGCCGGCCTGTACCTGGGGCGCCGGCGCCTGCACCCATGCCCAGGCGCAGGCGGTCACCGTCATTCCGGGCATCGCGTTCTCCGGTTCGATGGACGGGCATCTGCGCGCCTATTCGACGATCGACGGCAAGATCGTATGGGACGCCGAGACCGCGAAAGATTTTGCGACCGTCAACGGCGTCGCGGCGAGCGGCGGGTCTCTCGATCAAGGAGGCGCTGCGATCGTGAACGGCGTCGTATACATTAATTCGGGCTACGGCCAACGTATCGGCCAGCCGGGCAACGTCCTGCTCGCATACTCGGTCGACGGCAAATGAACTCTCCGAAACGAATATCCTTATGACACGATATAGACGACTCACCTGTCTCGGGCTCCTGACGGCATGGAGTACCTTGGCGACCGCCGCGCACGCCGCTACGCCGCACGTTCCGGCCGCGCCGCCGAACATCGAGAACTCGGTGGTCAAGGTCTTCTCGACCATGCGCTACCCCGATCCCTTCAAGCCCTGGACCAAGCAGGCACCTGCCGAAGCCACCGGGTCCGGCGTCGTGATCGAGGGTCACCGCATTCTCACCAACGCACACGTCGTGCTGTACGCCAGCCAGGTCCAGGTGCAGGCGAGCGCGGCCGGCGACAAGGTGTCGGCCACGGTCGTGGCGGTGGCTCCCGGCATCGACCTCGCGATTCTGCAGCTGGACGACGCCACGTTCTTCGATGCGCATCCGGCCATGGAGCGCGCCCACAAGCTGCCGCACATCAAGGATGCCGTGCTGGCCTATGGCTTCCCGACCGGCGGCAATTCGTTGTCCATCACCAAGGGCATCGTCTCGCGGATCGAGTTCGTGTCGTACAACTATCCGGTATCGGGCCTGCGCATCCAGGTGGATGCCGCGATCAACCCCGGCAACAGCGGCGGTCCGGCCATCGCGGACGACAAGATGATCGGTCTCGCCTTCAGCAAACTCGGCGGCGATACCCAGAACATCGGCTACATCATTCCCAACGAGGAAGTGGAACTCTTCTTGAAGGATGTCGCGGACGGACATTACGACGGCAAGCCGGCCATGTACGACGACCTGCAGACGCTCGAGAATCCGGCACTGCGCGATTTCCTCAAGCTCGACAAGAGCGTCGAGGGCATGGTGGTGCATCGGCCCGCGAAGACCGACGCGTCGTATCCCTTAAAGGAATGGGACGTCATCAGCCGCATCGGCGAGGTGCCCATCGACAATCAGGGAATGGTGAAGATCGACAAGGACTTGCGGGTGAATTTCGGCTATCTGATTCAGAAGCTCGCGAGCGGCGACAAACTGCCGCTCACGGTGGTCCGCGAGGGCAAGACGCGGCAGATCCAACTGCCCGTGTCGGTGGACCACCCGACGCTGGTCAAGGATTTGCGCGGCAGCTATCCCTCGTACTTCATCTACGGACCGATCGTGTTCTCGCCGGCCACCTGGCAGCTGGTATCGAGCATCGAGAACAATGCCGGGATGATCCGCATGCTGGGACTGGTGAAGAGTCCGTTGGTCACCCACGCGCTGGACGAGCCCGACGAAACTCTGGACGAACTGGTGGTGGTGTCGTCGCCGTTCTTCCCGCACAAGATTGCGAACGGCTACTCGAGCGTGGTGGGATCCGTGGTCTATTCGGTGAACGGAACTCGCATCAAGAGCCTGCGTCATCTGGTCACGGTGCTGCGGGACCTGAAGGATCCGTTCGTGACCATCGAGTTCGATCAGAGAGGCGGCGAAGCCTTGGTCTTCTCGCGCCAGGCGATCATGAGCGCGACCGACGACATCTTGATGGACAACGGAGTGCGGGCTCAAGGATCGCCGGATACCCTGGCGGTCTGGCAGGATAAAAGCGCGAAGTAACTAACCGTCGATCAATTCCGCCACTTCGCGCGCATCCGCCCGCTTCATGGGCCGCCCGTCCACCGGTGAATAGGGCGATTGGCGGATGCCGTCGATGGGGAACACGGTCGCGTCCACCGTGCGTCCGTTGGCATCGAAACGCAGAGCGGGATAATTGAGGCTGCGTTCGGCGTCCATTTTGACGCGGCGCTCGTAGAACTCGTGCGGAATACCGAGTTCCAGCAAGCGAATCGCCACCGACTCCGAGCGGTCCGCGAACAGGTGCAGATTGATGTCGCTGTAGTTGGTGGCGGTGCCGGTGAGTACCGAGCCCACCAGGCGCGGCTGGAACTCTCCCAGCAACCGCATGGTGTCGAGGGCGATGCGGCGCTGTTCCTTCAGCGTATGGTCGTGCGAATCGCCGCCGAACAGGCGTTGATGCTCGCGCAGTGCGGCTTCGATCTCGACATTCTTGGGCAATACCGCGACATCGTTGACGCCGAGGCGGTCGGCTGCCTTGCGCTTGGCTTGCAGAAAGTCGTCGATGCCGTGTTCGGCCATGAGCCGCGCCGCTTCCTGGGCCAGGGCGCGGCGAAGGTCCTCGGCACGCTGAGAGAATTTCTTGGCCATGGTCTTGCGCGTGCTCAGAACAGCGGTTTGTCGCCATCGGTCATGGGATTCTGATTGCTGGGCCCTTCGTAGACTTCCGACTTGGGCAGATTGCCCTCGATGAATTTCTCCATGATGCCATTGGGATTGTCGGCACTCGCGAGCTGCCCGGTCTCGGGGGAGATTCGCACGGTCACGATGCCGTCGGGCACCGGTACGCCGTGTCGTGTGGTGCCGGCCAACGCCTCATGCATGAAGAATATCCAGATGGGCAGCGCGACGTGCGCGCCCTGCTCGCCGTCGCCGAGGCTGCGGTCTTGATCGAAACCGGTCCACACGGTGGTTTCCAGGTCGCCGTTGAAGCCGTTGAACCAGGCGTCGTGAGCGTCGTTGGTGGTGCCGGTCTTGCCGGCGATGTCGTCGCGATTGAGCACGCGCGCGGCAACGCCCGTGCCGCGGCGAATGACGTCCTGCATCATGTCGGCGAGCAGGTAGGCTACCTGCGGACGGATGACCTGCGGCGCGAGGTTCTTTGCAGGAATCATTGTCTTGCCATCGTGCGGACCCTCATCCAGTTCGCTCGCTCGCGCGCCGGCGAGCGCCTTCGCGGCAGGAGTGGGCGAGGGATCGGAGACACGGCCGCATTCCGGGCACGCGATCGCGGGGTCGGCCCGCACCAAGGTCTTGCCGTTGGCGTCCTCGATTCTGTCGATGTAGTACGGGGTTACCTTGAAGCCGCCGTTGGCGAAGGTCGCATAGCCCGTGGCGACCTGCAATGGGCTCAAGGACGCGGTGCCGAGCGCCATGGTCAGGTCATCGGGTACTTGCGATTTGTCGAAACCGAAGCGGGTCACGTAGTTGCGCACGTAATCGACGCCGATGTCGCGCGTGATCCGCACCGATACCAGATTGCGCGAATGCGCCAACGCGTCGCGCAGGCGAATCGGACCATCGAACCTGTTTTCGTCTTCTTTGGGCCGCCAAGCTTGTTCCATGCCGGCAGAATCGATCACGATGGGCGCGTCCAGCACCACCGTCGCCGGGGTGTATCCCTTGTCGAAAGCGGCCGCGTAGACGAATGGCTTGAAACCCGAGCCGGGTTGCCTGCGTGCCTGCGTCGCGCGGTTGAATTTGCTCTGGAAAAAGTCGAAACCGCCGACCAAGGCGACCACCGCGCCGTCCTTCGGATCCACGGATACCAGGGCACCTTGCGCCTCCGGCACCTGCACGAATTGCAATGTCTCGCGGCTCGTGCCCACGGTGTAGATCACGTCTCCGGGACTGAAGATATCGGAAGCTTGCGTCGGGGCGCGGTCGACCTTCTCGTCGGGCAGTTCACGCCGAGCCCACGCGAGCTTCTCCCAGGGCAGAGTCACCGATCCCAAGTTCTTGACGTAAATCTGCGCGGTTTTGCCGTCGACGCCTTGCACGATGGCAGGCCGCAGGCCGCCGATGGCAGGGAATTCTTCGAGCTCGACTTCCAGATTGGCGGACGCCGCGAGCTTGGCGAGGTCGACCCTCGCGGTCGCGCCCCGCCAGCCGTGACGCCGGTCATATTGCAGCAGGCCGGTTCGCAACGCCACCGTGGCATCGCGCTCCAGGCGCGAATCGATGGTGGTATACACGCGATAGCCGGCGGTGTAGATGCTGTCGCCGTACTTGGCCTGCATGTCGTTGCGCACCATCTCGGCGACATACGGCGCGTCCACCTCGATGGTGGGGCCATGCAGACGGGATTCCATCGGGCTGGAATTGGCGTGGTCGTATTCGGCCTGCGTGACGTAGTTCAGTTCGCGCATGCGGCCGAGGACGTGGGCACGGCGCACCTTGGCCGCCTCGGCGCTCGCCACCGGATTGACCACCGACGGAGCGGTGGGAATGCCTGCCAAGGTTGCCATCTCCGCGATGCTCAACTGGTCCAGGCTCTTGCCGAAATACACTTCGGCGGCCGCGCCGACGCCGTAAGCGCGCTGCCCCAGGAAGATCTTGTTCACGTACAGGGAAAATATCTCCTCCTTGGTGAACTCGGTCTCCATCAGCAAGGAGATGTAGATCTCGCTCATTTTTCGCTTCATGTCGCGCCGCGGCGTGAGGAACATGTCGCGCGAGACCTGCATGGTGATGGTGCTGGCCCCCTGGCGGATGCCGCCGGCCTTCAAATTGGCCGCCGCCGCCCTCAAGATGCCCTGCCAATCGACACCGTGGTGCTGAAAGAATCGATCGTCCTCGGTGGCCAGAAACGCCTGGATGAGCGTTTTAGGCAGTTGCTCGTAGCGCACCGGGATGCGGCGTTGGTCGCCGATGGCCGCAATCAGCCTGCCGTCGCGGGTATAGACGCGCAGGGGCACCTGCAGCTGCACGTCCCGGAGGCTGCTCACGTCGGGCAAAGCGGGCTTCAAGTAGGCATAGGCGCAGACGTTGGCGAAGACAATCAGGACGATTGCACCGATTAGGACCACACAAATGCGCGAGATGAGAACTAGATAACGTTTGGTCACTGAAAAGCGTTCTAACTTGTTGCTCCGGCGGAATTGCGCAAGCATCTTACCGCTGGTTACACGGGCATACTCATCGAAAGATGAGGACGCAAAGCCACCGGTCCAAGGGCTCCCGCCCAAGGACAGCGGGGTTGCCAGACCAAGCTTGAACTTTTCGCCCCGAGTGGACGACCAGAGGTCTGAATGGATGACTTGAAGCCGTCCGCGATTCGCTGCGAACCGTTCGTAGTTCGCACTTTTTCAAGCCAAGTGGACCCGTCGGCGATTACCGTGAGTAGCTTCACGTTCTATTTAACAGTTTCTTGCTAAGTTTGCCCGGCGTAGCTACTCTCGTGCAGCATTTTCGACCTCCAAGGTACTGAGTAAAAAGGGAAAAAATTTGTGTGGTCGTTCGGTAAAAGATATCGTCCATTATTAGGACTTGACATAACCACCTCGTCCGTGAAGCTTATCGAGCTCACGATGTCGGGGGGCCAGTACCGGGTTGAGTCGTACGCGGCGGAGCCTACTCCGCACAACGCCATCAACGAGAAAGCCATCGTGGACGCGGAAGCGGTGGGCGAGGCGATCCGTCGTGCGGTCAAACGCTCGGGCGCGAAGAGCCGGCTCGCCGCCATCGCCATCAGCGGCGACGCTGCGATCACGAAAGTCATTCAAATGCCCAAGAATCTCGGCGAAAACGAGCTCGAGGGTCAGGTCGAGATGCAGGCGGACCAATACATCCCGTTTCCCATGGAGGAAGTGAGCTACGACTACCAGGTCATCGGCCCTTCCGAGAAAGACCCGGACATGCTCGACGTGCTCCTGGTCGCCACTCGAACGGAAAACGTCGAGCAGCGGCAGGCCGCGGTGCAAGCCTCGGGATTGACGGCGCACATCGTCGACGTGGAAGCCTTCGCGCTGGAGAATGCCTGCGCCTTGATGCGCCATCAGATGCCGGACGGCGGCCTCGACCGCACCGTGGCGGTCGTCGATTTCGGCGCGAGCAGCACCACGTTCAGCGTGCTGCGCGACATGAAGGTCATTTACACGCGCGACTTCGCGTTCGGCGGCCAGCAGCTCACCGAGGAAATCATGCGCACCTATGGATTGAGCATGGAAGAGGCCGGCCGCGCCAAGAAAGAAGGCGGTTTGCCCAGCAATTACCAGCCCGAGGTGCTCGACCCATTCATCGACGACATGACCCAGCAGGTCAGCCGTTCGCTGCAATTTTATCTGGCGTCGGGCAGCGGCCGCTCCCAGCCCGATCAAATCTTGATCTGCGGCGGCTGCGCCAACATACCGGGGGTCGCGGACGTGATCTCCAGCCGCGTCGGCGTCCAGGCCGACAAGGGCGATCCGCTCGGCAACATGAAAATATCGTCGAAGGCCAAGGCGCAGGCGGTGGGCCGCGACGCCACGGCACTACTAACAGCCTGCGGCCTCGCGCTGCGAAGCTTTGACTGAGAGCTGCCATGCCGCGTATCAATCTACTTCCCTGGCGCGAACAAGAACGTAAGGTCCGGCGCCGCGAGTTTTATATCGCCGCCGGCGCCGCCGTGTTTGCGGCCGGCGTCTTCGTGCTCTGCGGCAAGCTCGTGTACTCGAGCTGGACCGACGCGCAGCTCGAGAAGAACAATCTCCTGAAGAAGGAGATCGTCAAAGTCGACGCGCAGATCGCCGACATTCAAGACCTCGAGAATCGCAAGCAGCGCCTGGTGGCGCGCATGGAGATCATCGAGAAGCTGCAGCGCAGCCGGCCGGAAATCGTGCATTTATTCGACGAATTGGTGAAGACGGTGCCCGAGGGCATCTATCTCACCCAGATCAAACAGACCAATCGAAAGCTCGAGATTCACGGTGTGGCGCAGTCGAGTACGCGGGTATCGACCTTCATGCGCAACATCGACGCCTCGACGTGGATGGACAATCCGGTGCTGCAAGTCGTCGAATCGGCGAAAGATTCACCGACCGGCGGCTCAAGTTTCACGCTCTTTACCGATATGGTTGGCGTGGACCTGGACAACAGTGGCGAATCAACCGCCAAGAAGGTTGCCGCGAAATGAATTTCCTCGATCAACTCCGTACGCTCGATCCGCGCGACGTGGGCCGCTGGCCGGTGGCCGTGCGCGGCTTCTTCGTCCTGCTCATATTCGTGGTCTGTTCGGCCATTGCCTGGTACATGTTCGTCTGGGACGACGATCGCCCGGTGCTGCAGAAGGCAGAGGCGGACGAACTGGACCTGCGCAGTCAGTTCGAGAACAAGCAGCAGCGCGCAGCCAATTTGGATGCCTACAAGGTGCAGCTCGGTGAAATGGAGCGCAGCTTCGGCGCCATGCTGCGTCAGTTGCCGGGCAAGACCGAAGTGCCGAATCTGCTGGTCGACATTTCCCAGACGGGCCTCGCGGCGGGGTTGCAGGAGAAGCTGTTTCAACCGGCCGGCGAACAGAGCAAGGGCTTCTATGCCGAGCTGCCGATCAAGATCCGGCTGGTCGGCAGTTACCATGAGTTCGGCACGTTCGTGAGCGGCATCGCCGCGTTGCCGCGCATCGTCACGCTGCACGACATCCAGATCACCCCCGTGACCGACAAGACGGGCAGCTACGACAACTTGACCATGGACGTCACCGCCAAGACCTATCGCTACATCGAGGACGAGGGCGGCAGCCGCGGGGCCAAGAAGAAAGCGGGAGGCGCGACGTGAGAAGCTCATGGAATGCTCGCGCGCTGTGCATGGCCGTGCTCGCGAGTTTCGTGGTGGCCGGCTGTTCCGGCGGCCAATCCGACCTGCAGAAATGGATCGCGGAAACCAAGAAAAAACCCGGTGGGCGCATTCAGGCGCTGCCCGAAGTGAAGCCGTACGAGACCTTCGTCTACAGCGCGGGCAGCATGCGCTCGCCCTTCCAGCCGCAGGGACCGGGCGTCCTTGGCGGCGGCAGCGCGAGTCTGCGGCCGAACTCGCGCCGCAACCGCGAATTCCTGGAAGGATTCTCGCTCGACACGCTCAGGATGGTGGGCACGTTCAAGGTGGGCAGCAGCTTTTACGGGCTGGTGCAATCGAAGGACGGCCTGGTGCACAAAGTTCAACCCGGCAACTATCTTGGGCAGAACGACGGGAAAATTACCGATATCAGCGGCAGTAAAATTAGCCTCGTCGAAATCATACCGGACGGTCTCGGCGGCTACATCGAGCGACCGGCCTCATTGGCACTGACTAACTGAGGCCACAGGGAGAAGAGAGAATGATCAAGTTTCATATAAGAACGGCGATGATCGGGCTCTATGCGCTCATCGCGCTATCGGCGGTCTCCTTGAAGGCGCACGCGGCCGACCCGATCAAGCTCGAGGCCATCGACGTGCAGACGCAGGGACAGCAAGTGCAGCTGAAGCTGCGGCTGAGCGGTCCCGCGCCCGATCCCATGTCGTTCACGATCGACAAACCGGCGCGCATCGCCTTCGATCTGCCGAACACGACCCTGGCGCTGTCGTCGCGGCGCGTCGACGTCCGTTCCGGCGGCGTCGATAGCGTGCTGGCCGCCGAAGCCAACGGACGTACCCGGTTGGTGGTCAACGTCGACTCCCTGCTGCCGTACACCACCAAGGTCGACGGCAACAACATCACCGTGACGCTCGGCAGTCTTCCCGGTTCCGCGGTCCCCGGGGCCATGCCGGCCCGTGCCGGATCCGGTTCCGCGGTTGGGTCCGCCGAACGCAGCATCCGCACCATCGACTTTCGGCGCGGCGCCGACGGCACCGGCCGCGTGATCGTGCAGCTCACCGATCCGCGTACGCCGGTCAACGTGCGCCAGGAAGGCAATCAGGTGGTGGTGGACTTCGCCGGCACCTTGATGCCGAAGAACCTCATGCGCCGCTATGACGTGACGGATTTTGCCACCCCGGTGCAGTCCGTCGATGCCATTCGCGTCGAGGGAAGCTCGCGCCTGGTCATCAGCGCGCAGGGCGATTTCGAACAGCTGGCCTACCAGTCCGACAATCAGTACACCATCGAAATCAAGCCTTCGCTCAAGCGGGCGAATGCGGAAGAAAAGAAGGAATACACCGGCGAACGGCTGACGCTGAACTTCCAGGACATCGACGTTAGGTCCGTGCTGCAGCTGCTGGCCGATACCAGCGGCCAGAACATCGTGGTCAGCGACTCGGTCACGGGCAATTTGACGCTGCGGCTGCAGAACGTGCCCTGGGATCAGGCGCTCGACATCGTGCTGCGCACCAAGGGCCTGGACAAGCGGCGCCAGGACAACGTGATCATCATCGGACCTACCGAAGAACTGGCCAATCGCGAGAAGGCGGAACTGTCCGCGCGCAAGGAAGTGCAGGAGCTGTCGCCGGTGCATTCGGAGTTCCTGCAGGTGAACTACGCCAAGGTCGCGGATCTGGCGAAGCTCATCAAGTCCAATAACGCGAAAGAGTCCATGCTCTCGGCGCGCGGCAGCCTGTCGGTCGATGACCGCACCAACACCTTATTGGTGCAGGACACCGCCGAGCGCTTGGCGGATATCCGGCGTCTGGTGCAGACCCTGGACGTGCCCATCCGGCAGGTGCTGATCGAAGCGCGAATCGTGGTCGTGAGCGATACGTTCGAGCGCGATTTGGGCGCCAAGTTGGGAGTTACCACGGCGAATTCGGCCGGCAGCAGCCTGCTGTCCGTCTCCGGCACCGCCGCGGGCTCGGATAGCATCGTAACCTCGGCGGCGGCCGGCCTTGCGGGCCAGAACCTGCTGACCTCCGCGCCCATCGCCAACCGCTACCAGGTCAATTTGCCGGCGACCAACGTCAACGGCAGCTTCGGAGTCTCCCTGTTGTCGGGCAGCCATCTGATCGATCTGGAGCTGTCGGCGGCGGAGAACGAAGGCAAGAGCGAAACCATCTCCTCGCCGCGGATCATCACGGCAAACCAGAAGCAAGCGACCATCATGCAGGGTGTCGAGATTCCCTATCAGGAATCCGCGTCCAGCGGTGCCACGACCACGCAATTCAAGAACGCGGTGCTGTCGCTCAAGGTGACGCCGTTGATCACTCCGGATAACCGGGTGGTGCTGGATCTGGACGTGAGCGACGATACACAGGGCCCGAACGTATTGAGCGCCACCGGCGGCAGCGTGCCGTCGATCGACACCCGGCAAATCATTACCCAGGTCCTGGTCAACGACGGCCAGACCGTGGTTCTCGGCGGAATACTCGAAACCGTCAAAACCCGATCGGCGGACAAGGTGCCCTTCCTCGCCGACGTTCCGGTGCTGGGCCACCTGTTCAAGAACACGACCAACATCAACAACAAGACCGAGCTGCTGATCTTCATCACGCCGAAGATTCTGCGTGAAGGATCGAACCTCTACTGAGCCTCGGACATGGTGTCGGTCGCCGAACGGGGCTGGCCTCGCGCGGCGTTTTCGTCTTCCGCGGCGCTCCGCTGCAAGGTCGTCTATGATCGCCGGCCAATGCTCGCCAATCGAAACATCTTCCTCATCGGCCCGATGGGATCGGGCAAGACCGCCGTGGGCCGGCACCTTGCCCGTCTGTTTCGTTTCACCTTCCATGACAGCGACGCGGACATCGAGTCGAAGACCGGCGTCGACATTGCGTTCATATTCGAAAAAGAGGGCGAAGCGGGCTTTCGGCTGCGCGAACGGGAGTCCATCGAACGCCTGACGCGGCTCGACTCCATCGTCCTGGCGACCGGCGGCGGGGCCGTGATCGAGCCCGACAACCGGCGGTTCCTGGCCGAGCGGGGCGTGGTGGTGTACTTGGAGACATCCATCGACCAACAGCTCGAGCGCACGCGGCATGGCCGGCATCGGCCCCTGTTGAACGACACGGATCCCGAATTGAAGCTCAAGGAGCTGATGATGCACCGGGCCGCCCTGTATGCGGAAATTGCGAATATCACGGTTTCCACGGACGGACGGCGGGTGCAGCTGGTGGCCGAAGAGATTCAGCAGGAGCTTCGCCGGGCGCACGGCATGTAAGGTTCGTATAATCTAGGGCCGTGCAAACACTCCAGGTAGATGTCGGGCATACGCGCTATCCGATCACCATCGGACCCGCCCTCTTGGGCGATGCGGAACTGCTTGCTTCCCGGATTCCGGGTCACGATCTGGTGATCGTCACCAACACGACGGTGGCGCGGCTTTACCTGCACAAGTTGCGGGCAAGTTTGAGCGGGCGCCGTGTCGCCGAATGCGTGCTGCCGGACGGGGAGCAGTACAAGACGCTGCAAACGGTCGGACGGGTGTTCGACTCGCTGGTCGAGGCCAAACTGAATCGCGATGCCACGGTGCTGGCGTTGGGCGGCGGGGTCGTCGGCGATATTGCCGGGTTCGCGGCCGCCTCGTATCAGCGCGGCGTCGGCTATGTTCAGATACCCACCACGCTGCTGGCGCAGGTGGACTCCTCCGTCGGCGGCAAAACCGGCGTCAATCACCCGGGGGGCAAGAACCTCATCGGCGCCTTCTACCAGCCGCTGGCGGTCGTCGCCGACACGGACACGCTGGCCACGCTGCCGGACCGCGAGCTGCGCGCGGGCCTCGCGGAGGTCATCAAGTACGGCTGTGTCTGGGACCCGCAACTGTTCGACTGGCTGGAACTCAACATCGCGAGACTCGCCGGCCGCGATCCCGAGGCGCTCGCCCACGCCATCGGCCGATCCTGCGCCATCAAAGCCGCGGTGGTTGCGCAGGACGAACGCGAGAGCAATGTGCGCGCCGTCTTGAACTTCGGCCATACGTTCGGCCACGCGATCGAAGCGGCCACGAATTATGAGATGTATCTGCACGGCGAGGCGGTGGGGCTCGGCATGCTCATGGCCACCGACCTGTCGCATCGGTTGGGGATGATCGACCGCGCCTCCGTGGAGCGCGTGCGGGCCGTGATCGAGCGTGCCGGGTTGCCCACCCGGACTCCGCGCATCGGTGCGGCGCGGGCCTTCGAGCTGATGCAGATGGACAAGAAGGTTCTGGCCGGCGCCGTGCGCCTGGTGTTGCTCGAGAAACTGGGGAGCGCCGTCGTCACCGGCCGCTACGCGCAAGGCGAGCTCGACGCCACGTTGACCGAGTATTTTGCATGAGCCCACTCGCGGTTTATGCCGCCCACGACGCACTATCCCGCGGCCGGCGCTATCCGGAACCGCCCCCCGCGTATCGCTCGGAATACCAACGTGATCGCGATCGGATCGTGCACTCCACGGCGTTCCGCCGGCTGGTCTACAAGACCCAGGTATTCGTCAACCATGAGGGCGACCTGTATCGGACGCGGTTGACTCATTCCCTGGAGGTGGCGCAAATCGCGCGTACCATTGCCGGTGCGCTCGAACTCAACGAAGTACTGTCCGAGGCGATTTGTCTCGCGCACGACTTGGGCCATACGCCGTTCGGCCACGCGGGCCAGGATGCGCTCAACGAGTGCATGATGGATTTCGGAGGTTTCGAACACAACCTGCAATCCTTGCGCGTCGTCGACGAACTGGAGGAACACTATGCGGAGTTCAACGGGTTGAATCTGAGCTTCGAATGCCGTGAAGGAATTCTCAAGCACTGCTCCTACAACAACGCGCTGCAGCTCGGCGAATTGGGCGAGCGTTTCGTCAATCGTCAGCAGCCTGGCCTGGAGGCGCAACTGGCGAATTTCGCCGACGAGATCGCTTACAACAATCACGACGTGGACGATGGCATTCGAGCGGGCCTCATCACGGTGGAGCAATTGCTCGAGGTGCCGTTGTTCCTCGAATATCATCGAGAGGTCGCATCCGCGCATCCCGGTCTCGCCGGCCGGCGCCTGGTATTCGAGATCCTGCGCCGCATGATCAACCGGCTGGTCTCGGACTTGATCGTTTCCTCCGCGACTCGCCTGCGCGAGTCGGGCGTCGTGTCCATCGCCGAGGTCAGGGCGCAACCCAAGCCGCTGGTCGGATTCAGCGACGCGACCCGCGACCTCAACCATGAATTGAAGACCTTTCTACGCGAACACGTGTACAAGCATTTCAAGGTGAGGCGTATGACGGCCAAGGCGCGGCGGGTCGTCAGTGCGCTGTTCGATGCCTTCTTCAACGATCCGAATCTGATGCCCGACGAACACAAGCAAACCGCGGCGCGATTGGAGGTCACGCTCGGCGCCATGGGACGAGCCCGTGCGGTCGCCGACTACATCGCGGGAATGACGGATCGCTATGCGATTCTCGAGCACCGCCGCTTGTTCGATCCGAGCGAGCGCACATGACCAGCCTGCTCAAGAACGATCTGCTGCTGCGTGCGCTGCTGTGCGAGCCCACGCCCCGCCGGCCCATCTGGCTGATGCGCCAGGCCGGACGCTACCTGCCGGAATACCGGGCGACCCGCGCGAAAGCCGGGAGTTTCATGGCCCTGTGCACCAATCCCGACCTCGCCTGTGAAGTCACTTTGCAGCCCATCGACCGATTTCCACTCGACGCCGCCATCCTGTTCTCCGATATTTTGACGATTCCGCACGCCATGGACGTTGGCCTCGAGTTCGAGGCGGGCGAAGGTCCGAAGATCGCACGGCCGGTACGCAGCGCCGCCGACATCGACAAGCTCAAGATTCCCGACCCCGGCCACGAGCTTCGCTACGTGATCGACGCCGTGGCGTTGATCCGGCGGGAACTCGACGGCCGAGTTCCGCTGATCGGCTTCGCGGGAAGCCCTTGGACGGTGGGCACCTACATGGTCGAGGGCGGCGGCAGCAAGACGTTCGGGCACATCAAACGCATGATGTACGAATCGCCCGCCCTGCTGCATCGGCTGCTCGGCGTCCTGGTCCGCTGCACCATTGCGTACTTGAATGCGCAGATCGCGGCGGGCGCGCAGGCCGTCATGCTGTTCGATACCTGGGGCGGCGTGCTGACGCCGGCGCAATACGAGGAGTTTTCGCTGCGCTACATGCAACAGGTGATCGAGGCGCTGACGCGCGACGCGGACGGGCGCCGCGTCCCCCGCATCGTATTCACCAAGGGCGGCGGTGCGTGGCTCGCGAAGATCGCGGCCATCGGCTGCGACGCCGTGGGCGTGGATTGGACCACCGATTTGAAGACGGCGCGCGCGGCGGTGGGCGGGCGGGTCGCCCTGCAGGGCAATCTCGATCCCTCGGCGCTGTTCGCGCCGCCGGACACGCTGCGGTCGGAAACGCTGCGAGTGCTCGAGAGCTATGGAGAGGGGCCGGGGCATGTGTTCAACCTGGGGCACGGCATCACCCCCGATGTCGACCCGCAACGCGTCGCGGTGCTGGTGGAGACGGTGCGCAACTACGTGATCGGCTAGGCGTCGAGCCCGGCGGACCTGCGCGCCCGCTTAGCAGTGCTCAGCGCTTCGTGATGACCGGCTTCGCGGCCGCCCCGGGCGTCGCGAGACCGGGTGCCGCAGCCTTGGAAGCTGCGATGAGTTCGTCGCGCAGAGCGCGACGCAGAATCTTGCCGACGTTGGTCTTCGGCAGTTCGCTGCGGAAATAGACATGCTTCGGGACTTTGTAGCCGGCGAGTTCGGTTCGAGAGTGGGCGATCAACGCTTCGGCCGTGAGCTTCGGATCCTTCTTCACCACGAACACGGCGACCACTTCACCGGAATCCGCGTCGGGCTGCGCGACCGCCGCGACTTCCAACACGCCCGGGTTTTCGGCAATGATGTTCTCGACCTCGTTCGGGTAGACATTGAATCCGGACACCAAAATCATGTCCTTCTTGCGGTCTTCGATGAAGACGAAGCCTTTGGCGTCGATGTGGCCGATGTCGCCGGTGCGCAGCCAATCGCCGAACATGACTTTTTCGGTCTCATCGGGCCGGTTCCAATAGCCGCGCATGACCTGAGGACCGAACACGCAGATCTCGCCCACCTGGCCGACCGCCACTTCCTTGCCGTCGTCGTCGCGGATGGAAATATCGGTCGATGGAATCGGCAGGCCGATGCTGCCGTTGAAATCGGCGCCGATCGGGTTGGCGGTGGCAACCGGCGAGGTCTCCGTCAATCCCCATCCTTGGGTCACGACGCATCCCGTGACCGCCTTCCAGCGTTCGGCGACGACGCCTTGCAGCGCCATTCCGCCGGCGAACGACACGCGCAGTGCGCTGAAGTCCACGGTGTCGAAGCCCGCTGTGTGGAGCAGCGCGTTGAAGAGCGTATTGACGCCGCTGATGAAATTGAATTTGTGCTTCTTCAGTTCCGCCACGAACCCGGGAAAGTCGCGCGGGTTCGTGATGAGCACGTTGCGGGCGCCGAACGGCAGAAACGCCAGGCAGTTCGTGGTGAGAGCGAAAATATGATACAGCGGCAGTGCGGTGATCACGACCCGCGGGCCCCCGGTCTGCATCGAGGGGAATATCCAGGCGGCGGTTTGCAGGACGTTGGCGACCATGTTCCGATGAGTGAGCACCGCCGCTTTGGCGATGCCGGTGGTGCCGCCGGTGTATTGCAGGAACGCGATGTCATCCGGTCCGAGCGCCACCGCGTCGAGCTTCAATCCGAGCCCGGCGGACAGCGCGCTCTTGAAGGTCATCGTGCCCGGCATGTTCCACGCCGGTATCTGCTTGCGCACGTAGCGCAACACGAAATTCACCAGGAAGCCGCGCGGCAGGCCCAATAGATCGCCGACGCCGGTCACCAATACTCTCTTCAGCTCGGTGTGCGGCAGAACCTGCTGCAGCACGTGCGCAAAATTCTCCACGATGACGATGCATTTCGCACCCGAATCCTTGAGCTGATGCTCCAATTCGCGCGCCGTGTACAACGGATTGGTGTTGACCACCGTCATGCCGGCGCGCAGGACGCCGAACAGGGCGATGGGATATTGCAGAATATTCGGCATCATCAAGGCGACGCGATCGCCGGCCACGAGGCCCGATCTTTGCCGCAGCCATGCCGCGAACGATTTACTGAGCACATCGAGCTGCGCGAAAGTCAGGGTCGCGCCCATGTTGGTATAGGCGGCCTTGTTGCCATGTGTCGCGACGGCCTCCTCGAACAGTTCCCTCAAGGACGGATACTCGCCGGGGTCGATGTCGGTCGGCACGCCGGGCGGGTATTGCTGCAGCCAGGTTCGCTCCACTTTTCGGTGTCTCCTCGTTTTTGTCCTCGCGTGTATAGCACCGGTTCAGGACGCCAGCAATGCTCTTCGCCCCCGAGGTAGACTTGCAATCCTATGAGCGATTCCCTCGACGAGGCCGAAGAGGACATCATCCGGTCGTGGCACATCAACGCGCAGCCTTGGACGAAGGCGCTTCAGTTCCAGCAAATCGCCAGCCGGCGTTTGGTGACCGATCGAGCCATAGTCGACGCCGTTCTCGGCATCGCTCCGCGCACAGTGCTCGATATCGGCTGCGGCGAGGGCTGGCTGGCGCGCGCCCTGGCCCGTTCAGGCGTCGAGGTGCTGGGGATCGACGTCGTACCGGCGCTGATCGCGGAAGCGAGGCGTCTCGGTCCGGGCGCTTTCGAGGTGCATTCCTACGCCGATGTCGCGGCCAAGTCGTTGGATCGCGGCTCGTTCGATGTGGCAGTGTGCAATTTTTCGCTGTTGGGACAGGAATCGGTGGAATCGCTGCTCGGCGCCGTCGGCAGCTATTTGAACCCGGGCGGTCGCTTCATTCTGCAAACCTTGCATCCGGTGGCAGCGTGCGGCGATCGACCCTACCGGGACGGTTGGCGGCCCGGCAGCTGGGCGGGGTTCGGCGCCGACTTCAGCGATCCGGCACCGTGGTTTTTTCGCACATTGGCAAGTTGGTATGCGATGCTGCTGCGGTGTGGATTTGAAGTCGTCGAATGCCGCGAGCCCACCGGCCGCGATGGCACGGCGCCTTCGTCCCTCCTCTTTATTTGTGGTCAACGCGGCGCCGCGGCGAGCGGCACGGAAGACGTGGTATGAAAAGCCGGTTATGGATCGTGGGCGCGGCGGTCGCGCTATCGGGTTGCGTACACGGAATTGGGTGCCTGCTCGAGGAACCCATCAAGCACACATTGACCGGGCGCATTCATTTCCGCGAGTATCCGACACCGGAGGGCATCGACCACGTGCCGGTGTTGGCTTTGGATCGAACGGCCTATGTGTACGCCCCGGCGCATAGCTACCAATGCCTCTCCGCGACCGACATGCAGCTGGTCGGCGTGTCCGAGTTTCCGGAGGCCATCATCGAGAACTCGCGCGTCAGCGTCGACGGCACGGTGTTCGAATCGACCGCCGGCCACGAATACACGCGATTTCTGATCAACGTGAGGACGCTGCTGCCGCTCAAAACGGGCCCCTGACGGGCCGGGAGTCGCGTATTTACTTATGCAGCAGCGGTTTTAGGGCCGGCCAGACGTTCTCGAGGAGTTTCGGCTGGCCCAACTCGTTCGGATGGACGCCGTCGGCCTGCATGAGGCTCGGGGACAGAGCGATATCGGTGAGCAGGAAGGGTACCGACGCGAGTTTTTTATCGCGGGCGACATCGACGAAAACCTGCCGAAATTGTTCGGTGAATTGCGGGCCGTAGTTGGGTGGTATGCGCATTCCCAACAGCAGCACGCGCGCCCCCGCCGTCGCGGACAGGTCGACCATCTGGGCCAAATTGGTGCGCATTTGGGCGACCGGCAGGGCACGCAAACCGTCGTTGCCGCCCAATTCCAGGATCGCGATCTGCGGATGATGCTGTGCCAGCGCCCGCGGTAAGCGCGCCAACCCGCCGGCCGTGGTTTCGCCGCTGACACTGGCGTTGACGACCTGGTAACCGTACCCTTCGTCCTTGAGCTTCGCCCGCAGCAACTCCACCCAACCCTGGTCGACATGCGACAGACCGTAGCCGGCACTGATGCTGTCGCCGAACACGAGAATGACCGGCGTCTCGGCTCGCGCCGAGAATGCCGCGACCAGCAACACCACTAGGACAAAAAGCCGATTCACTGGCGCTCCCGATGCAAGATCAAATCGTTCTCCAAGCCGACCATGTTTCCAAAACCGTCGCCAGTCCCGAAGGTCCGTTGACCATTCTCGCCGATGTGAGCCTCAGTGTGCGAACCGGCGAGACCCTGGCCATCGTCGGCGCGTCCGGGGCCGGCAAGTCGACGTTGCTGGCGCTGCTCGCCGGCTTGGATTCGCCCAGCACCGGACGCGTGCTGATCGCGGGCGTCGATCTGACCGAACTCGACGAGGATGGCCGTGCCGCCATCCGGGGCAGGCACGTCGGGTTCGTGTTTCAATCGTTTCATCTGATTCCCTCGCTCACGGCCATCGAAAACGTCATGCTGCCGCTGGAACTCGCGGGCCGACCGGACGCCCGGAAGGTGGCCGCCCAGGCGCTCGAGCAAGTGGGCCTCACGCCGCGCGCCGCGCACTATCCGAAGCAGTTGTCGGGCGGCGAGCAGCAACGCGTCGCCATCGCGCGTGCCTTCGTGACCCACCCGGCGGTGCTGTTCGCCGACGAGCCCACCGGGAATCTCGACACCGCGACCGGGCAGAAGATCACGGATCTGCTGTTCGACCTCAATCGCAGCATCGGCAGCACGTTGATTCTGGTGACCCACGATCGCTCCCTGGCGCAGCGCTGCGGCCGGGTGCTCGAACTCGACGCCGGTCACGCGAGCAACTGACTCCATGCGAATCCTACGCTTTGCATTACGCAATCTAGGGCGGGATCTCAAATCCGGCGAACTGTCCGTGCTGCTGCTCGCGTTGTCCGTGGCGGTACTCTCGTTGACCGCCGTCGGATTCTTTACCAGCCGCATATCGCAGGGTGTGCGCGCGCAGGCGGCGGAAGTGCTCGCGGCCGATCTGCGATTGGAGTCGCCGAATCGGATTCCGCCGGCCTATTTTGCGGAAGCTCAGCGGCGCGGACTGAAGACCGCCCAGATCGTCGCGTTCCCGACGGCGATCTTCAACGGCGATGTGAGCCAGCTCGCCGCGCTCAACGCGGTCACGCCGAGTTATCCTCTGCGCGGCCACATGCGCATCGCCGACGCGCCCTTCGGCGTGGCCCGCACCACCGATCGCGTGCCGAACGCCGGTGAGGTGTGGGTCGATGCGCGCATCATCGCGCAGCTGAAAGTCTCCTTGGGCGACAACTTGCGCATCGGCGCCGGTTCGTTTCGGGTCACCGAGGTGCTCGACTATCGGCCCGACCAGGGCACCGGCTTCGTGAACCTGGCGCCCGCCGCGTTGCTCAACTACGCGGACATCGGCGTCACGCAGCTGGTGCAGACGGGCAGCCGGGTCACGTATTCCGCGCTGTTCGCAGGACCAGCGGCCGCGATCGGCGGATTTCGCGAATACTTGAACTCGCACAAGGCGGCCGGCGAGCGTTTGCGCGAAGTCGATGAATCGAGCCGGCAGCTGAACTCGGCCATCGATCGCGCGAGCCGATTCTTGAACCTGGCGAGCCTTGCCTCGGTGCTGCTGGCCGCGGTCGCCGTGGCCATGGGGGCTCGCCGCTACGCGGCCCGGCACATCGATACGGTGGCGCTGATGAAATGCATGGGGGCTTCGCAGGGCTTCGTGCTGTCGATCTCCATCATTGAACTCACGCTGCTCGCCGCCGCAGCGGTCGCCGTGGGCGCGCTGCTCGGATATCTTGCGCAGGCGGGTCTCGCGTGGTTGCTGCGCGACCTGATCCGAACCGAGCTTCCCGCAGCGTCGCTGGCGCCGCTGCCGATCGCGCTGGTCACGGTCATGGCCATGCTGATCGGATTTGCGCTGCCGCCGCTGCTGCAGCTCAAGAGCACGCCCCCCGCCCGCGTCCTGCGCAAAACGGTGTCGGCGCCGCCGTTGCGCTTCGGGCTCTCCTACCTGCTCGCGCTGGCCGCTTTGTTCGCCATTCTGTGGAGTCTCGTGCGCGATACCGAACTGGTGGTGAGCGTGCTCGGCGGAGTGCTCGGCGTCGGCTGCGTGTTGACACTGGCGGGATACGGATTGGTGAGATTGACGGGCCGCTTGCGCGGCGGCGTCGGCATTGCATGGCGCTACGGCCTGGCAAACGTCTCCCGGCGCGGCGGCGGGAGCGTCGTGCAAATCGTCGCCTTCGGACTGGGAATCATGGTGCTGCTGCTGCTCGCCGTGGTGCGCGGCGATCTATTGGCCGATTGGCGGCGCAGCCTGCCCGGCAATGTGCCGAACAACTTTCTCATCAACATCCGGCCGCAGGAACGGCAGTCGCTGGAGGATTTTCTGCAATCGCACGGCCTGGGGCAGCCGCAGATGTACCCGATGGTGCGCGCGCGAATGACCGCGATCAATTCGCGGCCCGCCGAATCGATCCACCCGAAGGGCGAGAACGGCCGGGGATTTCTCGAGCGCGAACAGAACCTGACATGGGCGGCGACGCTCATGGACGACAATCAGCTCATCGCCGGCCGGTGGTGGACGCCGCAGGATTACGGCAAGCCGCTGGTCTCCATCTCCTCGGAGTACCAGGAGACCCTGCAGCTGAAGCTCGGGGACGAGCTTACCTTCGATGTGGCGGGCGAAACGCTCACCGTGAAGGTCGCCAGCATTCGCAAGATACGCTGGGACAGCTTTCGGCCGAATTTCTTCCTGGTGTTCCCGCCGAATCTGCTCGACGGCGCCGCGGGCACGTACATGACCAGCGTCTATCTGACCGCCGCGCAGCGCCCGGCGCTGGTCGATCTGGTGCGGCAATTTCCCACGGTCTCGGTATTCGACGTCGATGCCATTCTCAAACAGATCCGCGAAATCATCGATCGGGCATCGCTCGCCGTGCAATACGTTTTTCTGTTCACGTTGGCGGCGGGCATCGTGGTGCTGCTGGCGGCCGTGCAGTCCACCCGCGATGAACGCCGCTATGAAAGCGCGATGCTGCGCACCCTGGGCGCGAGCCGCAGCACCGTTCTGCAGGGGGTGGCCGCGGAGTTCTCCGCGCTCGGCTTCTTATCGGGAACGCTGGCGGCGTTCGGCGCGACCGGCATCGGTTGGCTGCTGGCGCGCCGGCTGTTCTCGCTGCAGTTCGCGATCGACCCTTGGGTCTGGGTCGTGGGGTTGGTCTGCGGAACGGTTCTGGTGGGCTTGAGCGGCACGCTGGCCACGCGCCGCGTCATCAACACGCCGCCCATCCACACCTTGCGCGACGAGTGATCAATGCACCTCGAGAATCAACCAGCCTTCGGGGATGGGACTGCCGCGAAACGGCAGCGCTTCGATGCGTACATTGTAGGTTCCCACGGCGAGGCCCGTGGTGTTGAACGTCAGGCGCAGTTCGCCGTTCGAATCCTTGATGAGATTCTCGAGGATCAGCGCTCTTCCCTGATCCTTCTTGTCCACGACGACGCGAAATTGCATGATCTTCGTGTAGGTGAGATCGATGTGCAATTCCATGAGCTGGGGCGCGCTGCTGTCGACCACGATTCGCGCGCGGTCGATGCCGGTTGCCCGGTCCGGCGATATTCGCAACGTGCTCGCCGTCGCCGGCTGTACCAGGGACCCTTGCGCTAAACGGGTGCGCGTGTCCTCGAGCGTGCTGCGCAGCAACGAGTATTTTGCGAACAGCGCCCAGAAAGCGACCACGCTCACCAGCGCGATCACCGCCAGTCCGATCGGAACGTAGGGGGACTTCCACCAGGGCGGCTGCGGCTCGAGCAGATCGAGGGGCCGCCCGCTCGCCTCCAGCAGCTTGAGGCTCGCCTGAGCCCGCTCGGACAATTTGAGGCCGTTCAAATAATCGGGATTCGCGCGGCACCAGTTCTCCAGATCCCGCGCGCCCTTCACCGGCAGCTTGTCCTCGAGGTAGCGCTCGACGAGCTGGTGCTCTTCGATGAATTTCGCATCGAAGCGCGGTGGTGCGGGCGGGGGATTTCCTCCTCCGACGGTGCGTGCGTTCATACCAGTCATTCCTGTGGGCTCGCCATCTTGCCGGCTCCCCGCCTCACGATATGTGAAATAATCGGCAGAAGCGACAGCGCGCGGCGGAGAACTTCATGGCTTCATTGCTTGGTGCGAGGCATGCATGGTTCGCATTCGGCCTTGCCGTCGTGGCGTGTTCCGGCAATGCCGCGACCGCCGACGGCGAGACGGCGCTCACGATCTACAGCACCGCCCAGCCCGGCGCCATCCCGCCGGAATATTACCGTCCGCTGCCGGGCCGGGGCGCCCCGAACGCGGCCGGTGTGCCGGGCTATGCGGTGGTGAGCCAGGATCGCAAGGTGTCGCTCGCCGCCGGCCGCACGCAGCTGCGTTTCACGGACGTGGCCGCACTCATCGATCCGACGACGGTGCAATTCGTGGCGCTGACCGATCCCGAGAACACGCACGTGCTGGAGCAGAACTTTCAATTCGATCTGGTCAGCACCGACAAGCTGCTGTCGAAATACATCGACAAGAACGTGACCGCTCAGGTGGCGCAGGGTACGCAGTCGGTCGACATCGCCGGCGTCCTTTTATCGGCGAGCGACGGCCTGGTGCTGCGCGGCAGCGACGGACAGATCCATGCCATCAGCCAGTATTCCAATCTGCGCTTTGCCGAGTTGCCCGGCGGCCTCATCACCCGGCCGACCCTGCTGTGGGAGATCGCGTCGCGCAAAGGCGGCGAGCAGACCGCGCGCGTCACCTACCAGACCGGCGGGATGACCTGGTGGACGGATTACAACCTCACCTTCACGCCCGGCGCGAACGCCAACGCGGGGTTCGTCGATGTGGGCGCGTGGGTGAGCATCATCAATCAATCGGGCGCCGGGTACGAGGACGCGAAGCTCAAGCTGATCGCGGGCGATGTGCAGCGGGCGCGGCCGCCGGCCTTGGCGCAAGTCACCCTTGCCGCCGCCGCCAAACGCAGCGACCTCGGCGAGGACGCGGGCTTCGCCGAGAAATCGTTCTTCGAATACCATCTCTATACGCTCGGGCGGCGCACGTCGCTGCCGAACAACTCGACCAAGCAGCTCGAATTGTTCGACGCCGCCAAACACGTTCCGGCGCGCAAGACGCTGGTGTACTTCGGCCAGGCGGGCATGTACTACGGAGCCGGCGTAAACGCCGAGCGCAGCTACGGCACGACGTCCAACAAGAAAGTCGACGTCTATCTGGAGTTCAAGAACGACGAGAAATCCGGCTTAGGGCTCCCCCTGCCCAAGGGCAGAATACGGGTCTCGCAGTTCGATGCGGCCGACCGCAGCCTCGAGTTCATCGGCGAGGATGTCATCGATCACACCCCGAAGAACGAACGGGTTCTGGTCAAGTTAGGTTCGGCGTTCGACGTCGTCGGCGAGCGGCGGCAAGCGGATTTCGCAGCGGATTCGAAGGCCAAATGGATGGAAGAGGAAATCGAGGTCAAGCTGCGCAACCACAAGGGCGAGCCGGTCGAGGTGCTGGTCAAGGAGACCATGTTCCGTTGGAGCAACTGGACCATGAAGTCGAGTTCGGCCACCTTCGAGAAGGACGATGCTCGAACCGTGTATTTTCCGGTGAAGATCGGCGCCGATGCGGAGGAGACGCTGCGCTATCGCGTACGCTACACCTGGTAGGCGCACTCTTTCCATCGTCAAGCCGGACGGCGTCGGCCGCAATTTGTCCGGCGAGGCTCATTGTCGTTTCGAACAGGCGGGCTTGCGGCAGGTGCCTCAGGTTTTTTGGTTCATGACGCCGTCCAGCACATCGCATACCGCCGCGATGGCCGAGGTGCGGGTACTCGACTTGCGCCAGACGGCGCCCACCGTGCGGGTCGGCGCGGGTTTGGCGAATTGGCGGATGGTCAGGCCGCGCTGTGAGCCGAAAGGCGACTCGACCGCCGTCTCGGGCAGCAGCGTGATGCCGAGGCCTGCCACCACCATTTGCCGCAGGGTCTCGAGGCTGGTGGCGCGGAAGTCCTCGGCCTCGCGGACGTCGATGCGGCTGCAGACCTCCAGCGCCTGATCGCGCAGGCAATGCCCATCTTCCAATAGCAGCAGGGTTTGGCCCTTGAGGTCCTGGACCTTGATGCTGGTCTTGGCGGCGAGCGGATGGTTGTTCGGCAGCGCCACGGTGAACGCCTCTTCGTACAGTCGGCGAGCTTCCAGGCCGTCCTGCGCGATCGGCAGCGCCATGATGCCGAGATCGATCTCGCCGTCGCGCAGACGTTTGAGCAGGGGCTCGGTCTGATGCTCGTACAGCATCAATCCGAGATGGGGCAAGGCCTTGCGAATCTTCTGCATGACGCGCGGCAGCAGATACGGTCCGATGGTCGGAATCAATGCCACCTTCAGCTTGCCCGCCAGCGGATCGACGTTGTTGCGCGCGAGGGAGATGATCTCCTCACCCTCGTCGAGCATCCGGCGGGCGCGCACCACCACCTGCTTGCCCACCTCGGTCAACTGCACGTTCTTCGGTTGCCGCTCCACCAGTTTCACGCCGAGGTATTCCTCGAGCTTTTTGAGTTGCGCCGACAGGGTCGGTTGGCTTACAAAGGTGCGCTCCGCCGCCTTGCCGAAGTGCCCGGTGTCGGCGAGCGCGACTAAGTACTTGAGGTCCTTGAGATTCATTGCGATGCATCCATGTCCGAAATTACCGATAGATGCAGTCTATCAAAACGATAAATTTAATCAATGCTAACGATGCAAAAATGTGGCATCCTAGCTTCCTTCTCCGTCCAAACCTGTTGAGGATTCATTCAAATGTCACTAATCAATTCCGAAGTTAAACCTTTCAAGGCCACCGCTTATCACAACGGTAAGTTCGTACCGGTGACAAACGAGGACCTGAAGGGCAAGTGGTCCGTATTCGTGTTCTATCCGGCCGATTTCACGTTCGTATGCCCCACCGAGCTCGGCGATCTGGCCGACAACTATGCGGCCTTCAAGAAACTGGGCGTGGAGATCTACAGCGTGTCGACCGATACGCATTTCACGCACAAGGCCTGGCACGACACGTCGGACACCATTGCCAAGGTGCAATACCCGATGATCGCCGATCCGACGTTGGCGCTGTCGCGCGCCTTCGAGGTGCTGATCGAGGAGGAAGGACTCGCGTACCGCGGCACCTTCGTCATCGATCCCGAGGGCAAGATCAAGGTCATCGAGGTGCATGACAACGGCATCGGCCGCGACGCGAAGGAGCTGCTGCGCAAGGTCCAGGCGGCGCAGTACGTCGCCACTCATCCGGGCGAAGTGTGCCCGGCCAAGTGGACCCCCGGCGCGCAGACGCTGACTCCGTCCCTCGATCTGGTCGGCAAGATCTGATTGCCGGGCGCAAGCTCTGCGAGGTTTTGGTTGAAGTCTTGACGGTGCGGGGCCGTGGGCACGAGGGTGCTCACGGCCACCCACCAAAGTTAAGGTAAGCAATCTCAAGGTGAACAGCATGCTCGATGCCAATCTCAAAACTCAGTTGAAAGGCTACTTGGAGCGGCTCACTCAGCCGGTCGAAATCGTCGCCTCGGTCGATGACAACGACAAGTCGCGAGAGATGCTCGAGTTGCTGCACGACATCGTGTCTCTATCGCCGCTGGTCACCCTCGATCCGCAGCGCGATGAAGCCCAAGTCAAGCCGTCCTTTGCGTTGCGCCGCCCCGGCCAGCCGCCGCACGTGCGTTTCGCGGGACTGCCGATGGGCCATGAGTTCACGTCGCTGGTGCTGGCGTTGCTGCAGGCCGGCGGTCATCCGTCGAAGGCCGCGCCCGCGGTCCTCGAACAGATCCGTGGGCTCGACGGCGAGTTCAATTTCGAGACATTCGTTTCACTGACCTGTCAGAGCTGCCCCGATGTGGTCCAGGCGCTGAATCTGATGGCCGTCGTGAATCCCAAAATTCATCACACCATGATCGACGGCGCCTTGTTCCAGGACGAGGTCGAGCGGCGGCAGATCATGGCCGTGCCCACCGTATTCTTGAACGGCCAGCCGTTCGGCCAGGGGCGCATGGAACTCGAGGAAATCGTGTCCAAGCTCGACGCGGGCGGCGCCGAGCGCGACGTCGCGCGGTTCAATGCCAAGGCGCCTTTCGACGTGCTGGTGGTCGGCGGCGGCCCCGCCGGCGCGGCCGCGGCCATCTATGCGGCGCGCAAGGGCATCCGCACGGGCATCGCGGCAGAGCGTCTGGGCGGCCAGTTGTTGGATACCGTCGGGATCGAGAACTTCATCTCCGTCAAGGAGACCGAAGGCCACAAGCTCGCCACGGGGCTGGAACAGCACATCACCACCTACGACGTGGATGTCATGAATCTGCAACGCGCCGCCAGCCTCATTCCCGGCGACCTGATCGAAATCAAGCTCGTCAATGGCGCGGCCCTGAAGGCCAAGTCGGTGGTCATCGCCACGGGCGCCCGCTGGCGCGAGATCAATGTGCCGGGCGAGCGGGAATACCGCAACCGCGGCGTGGCGTACTGCCCGCATTGCGACGGGCCGTTGTTCAAGGGTAAGCGGGTCGCGGTGATCGGCGGCGGCAACTCCGGCGTCGAGGCGGCCATCGATCTTGCCGGGCTGGTGAGCCATGTGACCGTCATCGAGTACGACCCGCAATTGCGGGCGGATGCCGTGCTCACGCGCAAGCTCCACAGTCTGCCCAATGTGACGGTGGTCACGAGCGCGCAGACCACCGAGGTGATCGGCGACGGCCAGAAAGTGACGGCGCTCGTGTACAAGGATCGACAGAGCGGCATCGCGCATACGGTCGAACTCGCCGGCGTGTTCGTGCAGATCGGTCTCGTCCCGAATACCGACTGGCTGAAGGGCACGGTCAAGCTATCGGCGCGCGGCGAAATCGAGGTCGATGCCCGCGGCCAGACGTCCGTACCTGGAGTGTTTGCGGCAGGCGACTGCACCATCGTGCCGTACAAGCAGATCGTGATCGCGATGGGCGAAGGGGCGAAAGCCTCCCTGAGCGCCTTCGATCACTTGATCCGCTCGCCGTTGTCCGTCGCCGCTGCTGCGTAAGCCGCAGGGCGTGGCCCGCAAGCGGGACGCGCAGGCGCGCTCCCGCCGCCACGCGGCAGGGTAGTCACACCGGGCCTCGCCACCCGCGCGTCGCGACGTTCGGCATTGACGCCTGCGGGGCGGCAACGCAGGGCGGCGGCTCCTGGCTGTACACTACGGGCACCATCAAGAGCGCCGCCATGCCGTCAGTCGTGCCTCCCACAAGAATGTCCGCGGGCGTCGTGGTGGTGAGCGTGCTCGAGCGGAAATTGCGATTTTTGCTGCTGCGGGCCTACCGCAATTGGGATTTTCCGAAGGGGCTGGTGGAGGCGGGCGAGTCTGCGATCGATGCCGCGATCCGCGAGGTGCGCGAGGAGACGACGCTGGACGACATTTCCTTCGACTGGGGCATGGTGTACATGGACACCGGTCCCTATAACAAGGGCAAGATCGCGCGCTACTACATCGCGCGCAGCAAGGAAACGCACATCCTGCTGCCCATCAACCCGGATTTAGGGATGCCCGAGCACCATGAAGCCCGATGGGTCGATTACGAGCGGGCTTTGACCATGGTCTCGCCCCGGCTGCAACCCGTGTTGCGCTGGGCCTACGGGGTGGTCAACCATCGATAAACCCATGGGAATCAATAGTTTAAACAGGATCTAGGCCAGCGTATGGAACACCTTCTGGACGTCATCGTCCTGTTCCAGCTTATCGATCAGCGCAAGGACTTCGGCGGCCTGCTCTTCGGGAAGTTCGATGGGGACGGCGCATATGTATTCATGTTCGGCGGACAGCGGCGTCATGCCCCGCGTTTCGAGCGCCTCCTGCAGGTTGCCGAAGTCGTTGAACGCACAGCGGATCACCAATTGCGGTTCACCCTTCTCGCCGGTGCTTTCCCCCATCTCCTCCAGGCCGTAGTCGATGAGGTCCAGCTCCAGCTCGTCCTGGTCTTTGACGCTCGAGGGATCGAGGCGAAAAACGCCCATTTTCTTGAATAAAAAGCTGACACTGCCGGTATTGCCAAGATTGCCCGAGCCCTTGGTGAAGATGTTGCGCAGGCTAGCCACCGTGCGGGTCGGGTTATCGGTGGCCGTCTCCACCAGCAGCGCGACGCCGTGCGGCGCGTAGCCTTCGTAGAGGATTTCCTGATAATTCGCTGCGTCCTTGCCGGATGCGCGGCGAATCGCGGCATCGGTCTTGTCCTTCGGCATATTAACGGCGCGCGCATTCTGTAGAATGCGGCGCAGTGTCGGATTTGCCGCGGGATCAGGGCCTCCGGCGTGAACCGCTATCGCGATGTCTTTCGCCACGCGGGTGAACTGCTTCGCCATCCGGTTCCAACGAGCGAACATCGCGTGCTTTCTGACTTCGAATATACGTCCCATGAGTTTGTGTCCTTCTTCAGGACGCGCATGGTAGCAATACTTAGTCAAACCGCTAGACTTGCGGTCAATTCTTGAAGGCGATTCCTTATGAGTGCAGTCCCCGCGGGCGAGAGCCCACCGGTGAGTTTCCGCGATCTCGCGCTGTCGGAACCCGTGTTGCGTGCGCTCACCGACGTGGGTTACGAGTCGCCATCGCCCATCCAGGCCGCGACCATTCCGGTGCTGTTGTCGGGCAAGGACATGCTGGGCCAGGCACAAACCGGCACCGGCAAGACCGCGGCATTCGCGCTGCCCGCGCTCTCCCGCATCGACCTGTCGAAGCACGAGCCGCAGGTATTGGTGCTGGTGCCCACGCGGGAACTGGCGCTGCAGGTGGCCGAAGCCTTCTTGAAATATGCCGCCCACATCAAGGGTTTCCACGTTCTGCCGATCTACGGCGGCCAAAGCTACCAGCCCCAGCTCAACGCCTTGCGCCGCGGCTCGCACGTGGTCGTGGGGACCCCGGGCCGCGTGATCGATCACATGAATCGCGGCACGCTGAAATTGAGCGGCCTGACGCTGTTGGTGCTGGACGAAGCCGACGAAATGCTGCAGATGGGTTTCCTCGACGCGGTCGAAAGCATCCTCGAACAGACGCCGCCCGACCGGCAAGTGGCGCTCTTTTCCGCCACCATGGCGGCGCCGATTCGCCGCATCGCAGCAAAACATCTGCGATCACCGGTCGAAGTGACCATCAAGAGCAAGACCACCACCGCCACCAATATCCGTCAGCGCTATTGGATGGTCAGCGGCATGCACAAACTGGACGCCCTGACCCGGATCCTGGAGGCCGAAACTTTCGACGGCATGCTGGTCTTCACGCGCACCAAGCAGTCCACGGTGGAACTGGCCGAGAAACTCGAGGCCCGCGGCTTTGCGGCCGCCCCGCTCAACGGCGATATTCCGCAGCCCCAGCGTGAGCGGACGGTGGCGCGGCTCAAAGCCGGGCAAATCGACATTCTGGTCGCCACCGACGTCGCCGCGCGCGGCCTCGACGTCGAACGGATCGGGCACGTGGTGAATTACGACGTGCCGTACGACACCGAATCGTACGTGCATCGCATCGGCCGCACCGGCCGCGCCGGGCGCAAAGGCGAAGCGATCCTGTTCATCGCGCCGCGCGAACGCAACATGCTGCGCGCCATCGAGCGCGCCACGCGGCAAGTGATCGAACCGATGAACCTGCCGACGGTCGACGCGGTCAACGCGCTGCGAATCTCGAAGTTCAAGCAACGGGTTACCGAGACCGTGGCGGAAGCCGACATGAGCGCGTTCCGGCCGATGGTGGAACAGCTGGAAGCCGAAACCGGCTTGCCGCTCATCGACATCGCCGCCGCGCTCGCGAGCCTCGCCCAAGGGTCGACTCCGCTGCTGCTGGGGGCCAAACCCAGCCATGGCCCCGACGAGACCGGCGGCACAGCGCGCGCCCGTGCGAGTGCCGGCGCAGCGCCCACGCGCACCGCGCCTTACGAAGAGCGAGCGGAACGGCCTCGATCCTTCGAGCGCCCGCCGCCGCGAGACCGAGAGCATTCGTCCGATCGCTCGACAGCGGCGCGCTCGGCACCGGAACGCTCATTTCCCGCGGTGCGTTCGCACGAGAGCGATCACGGGCGTGCGCCCGAGCGGGCAGCCCCCGCCGAACGCGAACGCTCGCGCGCCGAGCCGCCGCGTGAGCCGCGTCCACGATCCGCCAGCGGATTGATGGAAACTTTTCGTATCGAAGTCGGGTCCACGCATGGTATCAAGCCGAGCAATGTGATCGGCGCGATCGCGAATGAGGCGGGAATCGAAGGCGTGCATATAGGCCGCGTCGACATCCGCGAGGATCACAGCTTCGTGGACTTGCCCGAAGGCATGCCGAAGCAGATATTCAAGCTATTGCAGAAGGTGTTGGTGGCGGGCCGGGAGCTGCGGATCAGCAAAGTCAGCGAGAAGCCGCCCAAGCCGCCGCGCGATGCCGAACGCAAAATGTTGAGCCGGAAGCCGGCGGCAGGCCGGCCCAAGAAGGATTGATCGCTTTTTAACACGAGAGGAGTGCGAATCATGGGCAAAGGCATGGATCGAAAGAAAGAAGACAAGAAAAAGCCGACGAAGACGCTGGAAGAGAAGCGCGCTGCGAAGAAAGAAAAGAAGCAGGCTCGGGGCTGAACTCCTAGACGACCCGGGCGCGCCGCCCGCCCGTCAGGAAATCCCGGACATTGGCGGCGACCTCGTCGAGGCAGCGTTGCCGGGCCTCGCGGGCGGCCCAGGCGATATGCGGCGTCAACAGCAGGTTCGGGATCCCAGGATCGAGCAGCGGATCGCCATCCACGGGGGGCTCCTGCGGTAGCACATCGATCCCGGCGCCGCCGAGACGCCCGGCCTTGAGCGCCGCCGCGAGCGCCTGGCCGTCGATCAAACCGCCGCGCGCGGTGTTGATGATGAGGGCATCGGGTTTCATCAGGGACAATTCGCGCTCGCCGATCAGGTTTCTGGTGGCCGCGGTGAGCGGGCAATGCAGCGAGACCACGTCGGACAGGGCGAGCAGTTCGTCCAGCGCGTAGCGGCCGGGCTCGGTCGCGCCTCCGGGGCGGTTCGCGATGATGACTCGCATGCCGAACGCCTGCGCCGCCTTGGCTGCCGCACGGCCCAATTCTCCCCAGCCGACGACGCCGAAAGTCATGCCCGACAGTTCGCGGATGGGAAGGCTGAGCACGGTGAAGGTCTCGCTCCTGACCCAGGAGCCATCCCTCGCCAAACGACAGTAATCGCTGATGTGCTGGTTGAGGCTCAAGATCATGGCCCACACCTGCTGCATCACCGACTGGCTGCAATAACCGCGTACGTTGCAGACCGCGATGCCGAGTTCGCGCGCGGCGGCGAGATCCACATTGTCGGTTCCGGTCGCGGCGAGGCCGATCAGTTTCAAATGCCGGGCCGACGCGAGGTGCGCGCGTGTCAGCACGAACTTGTTCAGCAGGACGATCTGCGCGTCCGCGATTCGCGCGTCGATCTGCGCGCCGTCCGTCGACCCGTGAAACTCGAGGTCCGGCATCGCGTCCATCAAGGAAGCGGTGCTCAAGTCTCCGTTGGAAACGGTCTCGTAATCCAGGAATACGGCGCGCATGACGGGTTAGAATAGCTGGTGAAGAACGCTCGAGCCGTCAAATGCCTCATTGCCGCCAACGTACTGATGTACCTGTTGCAGGCCGTATACAAGGGCGGATTGGAGGTGCCGCTGGCGCTGTGGCCGCGGCAGCCGATCGACGGGCGCGTGTATTTTCATGTCTGGCAGATCGTTACCTATGCGTTCCTGCATAGTACCGGCAACTTCTCGCATCTGCTGCTGAACATGCTGGGGCTGTGGATGTTCGGGGCGGAGATCGAGCGCTACGTCGGGCCGACGCGACTCCTCGCGTGCTACTTCGCGTCCGTCGTCACCGCCGCGCTCACGCAGTTGTACATTCCCCCGCTGCTGGGCGCACCGCCCGCGCCCACGATCGGCGCGTCGGGGGGGGTTTTCGGCCTGCTGCTTGCGTATGCCCTGTTGTTTCCCCATCGCAAGGTCATCCCCCTGATCCCGCCCATACCCATGCCTGCCTGGCTGTTCGCGGCTCTCTATGCGGGTGTCGAGCTGTTCATGGGGGTGACGGGGACCTTGTCCGGCATCGCGCACTTCGCCCACTTGGGCGGCATGATCGGGAGCGCCCTGGCGGTCGTGCAGTGGCGCTGGGCGCGCACCGCGCGCTAGACCCGCTCCTGGTAGTCGAGCTCGCGATGAAAGGTCTCCGGCAGCGTCAGGATGGCCGCGATTGCCACGGCCAACACGGTGTATCCGACCCATGAGCCCGCGGCGATGACGCCCAAGGCCGGCAGCAGCGCCTGAAATCCCACGGTCATCGGGATCACTGCGCCGCGGACCAAATTGGGCACGCTGGTCGCCACCGTCGCGCGGTAATTGGTACCGAACAATTCGGCGGCCAAGATACTCTACGGCATTACAATCGGCTAGGCGGACTATGAACACTCACTTCTCATCGCGCGTCGTTCTGCCGGCGCTGCTCCTTTGTCTGGCCGTTCCGGCGCATGCGGAATGGATCCGCCGCGTGACCGACGGCATCATGGGCACCCGCATCACGGTGGAACTCTGGGCGGACGACAAGGATAAGGCCGACCGAGCGATCGATGCGGTGCTCGATGAGATGCGCCACATCGACGAGTCGATGAGCACCTACAAACCCACCAGCGAGGTGTCGCAGGTCAATGCCCATGCGGCCGCCGGCCCCATGCCCATCACCAAGGAGCTGTTCGATCTGCTGACCACGGCCAAGGAGTATTCGGTCATTACCGACGGCGCCTTCGACATCACGTACGCAAGCGTCGGCTATTTGTACGATTTCCGGAAGCATGTACGCCCCGATGAAGGCCAGATCAGCAAGGCGTTGCCGGCGGTGGATTACCATCACGTGGTCCTCGACGCCAAGAAGCAAACCGTGCAGTTCTCGCAGCAGGGCGTACGCATCGATTTGGGCGGCATCGCCAAGGGCTACTCCGTCGATCGCGGCATCGACGTCCTCAAGTCGCTGGGGTTCACGCGTGCCTACGTATCGGCGGGCGGCGACAGCCGCATCATCGGCGATCGATTCGGCAAACCCTGGATGGTCGGCATACGCGATCCTCGAAAAGGCGCCGGCGAAGTCATCACGCGCATCCCGCTGGTCGATGCCGCCATCTCGACCTCCGGCGATTACGAGCGGTTCTTCGAGGAGAATGGGGTGCGCTATCACCACATCATCGACCCGCACACGGGGCATTCGGCCAGCAAGGTGCGCAGCGCCACCATCATCGGACCGTATGCGACCCGCACGGATGGACTGTCGAAGACCGCGTTCGTGCTGGGGCCGGAGAAGGCCATGGAGATCTACAACCGCCTCGACGACATCGACGCCATCATCGTGAAGCTCGACGGTACGGTGATCTATTCCAAGGGTCTGGAACAGGCCCATTGACGGTCGCATGACGGCCCCGCAATCCGATCGATCGGGCACCCCCGCTCTGAATCCGGTGGTGGTGTTCGGCGTACTCGCGCTGGTACTGGCACTGCGGGCGATGCACCTGTCGAGCGCGTTGCAGAGCCCCTTGAGCTACCAGCCCGGGCCCGACGAGGACTACTACCTGCGCTTCGGTCAGGCGGTGGCGTCCGGCCGCGGTCAGGACAGCCCCGAGTTCACGTTCATGGACCCGGGTTACGGGTATCTGCTGGGCGCCCTCTTCAAGCTCGTGGGCGTCAATCCGGTTGCCGTCTATTTATTCCAGGCGCTGCTGGACACGGCGACGGCGTACGGAATCCTCTGCATTGGGCGGCTGCTGAATCGCCCCCGAGCCGGCCTGTACGGCGCGCTGCTGTACGGACTCGTGTCCACGGCAATCATGTTCTGCGCCACGCTCCTGAAGGAGATTTGCGTGGCGAGCTATTTGACCTGGTGGGTGGCCGGCGCACTCGCGGTGTGCCGTTCGGAGCGAAAATTGGCGTGGCTTGGTTTTGGACTGCTGTGCGGGATCGGGACGGCGCTGCGCTCGACGTTACTGCTGTCGGGAGTCGCGGCCCTGCTGCTGCCCGCCCTGGCCGGCAAACGATCGGGCCGGGTTGGCAAAGCCGCGCTCGTGGTCCTGGGGATCGCGCTGTCGCTGGCGCCCTGGTCGCTGCGCAATCATGGAGCGTTCGGGAGTTTCTCGCCGCTGCCGACCAACGGCGGGATCGTGCTGCATCAGGCCTACAACGCGCAAAATCCGGCGTCGGCGATCTGGATTCCGGCGTTCGTGAACTACCTCAATCCCAGCGAGATCTGGCGCGGCTACGCCGCCGAAGCCGAGCGCCGGGTGGGGCAGCCGTTGACACCGCCGCAGGTGGATGGCTATTGGCGGGAGGAAGCCGTCCAATTCATGCGCGACCATCCGCGCCAGGTCATCGAGGACGTGGCACGCAAGGGCGTCGCTTTCCTGTCCGCGACCGAAGTGCCGAACAATCGTTCAGCGACGGAGGAACGGCTGTTCTCGCCCGTCCTGCACTTGCTGCCGCCTCCGTCCGCATGGTTGCTCGCGTCGGGACTCGCGGGCCTGGTCTGGTTCGCCATCGCGGATCGGCGGTGGCCCGTCGTTGCATTACCCATCGTCATCTCCTGGGCCACCGTGGCGGTGTTCTGGGCCGAGGACCGGTTTCGATTTCACGCGGCCCCGGTTCTCGCTCTGTGCGCGGGCGTCTGGATCGATGGCCTGGTCCAGAGCGTGCGCACTCCCGGCCGATGGCAGTTGCCTGTTTTTTCGGTTCTCGCCGCGGCGATCGCCGCCGCCTCGCTCTACTTGGGAACGCAGTTCCCGCCGCCCGCGGTGCGCTGGGATCACATCGTCTGGGGCTACATCAAAATGGGCAAACCGGCCGAGGCGCAGTCATTGGCCGCGCGAATCGCGATCGAGCAGCCGGACAATGGGCCTGTCTTCGAGGCGCTGGGCTATCTCGCGGCCACCACCGGCAAATTCGACGACGCGCAGCACGACTACCAGCGGGCGGTCGAGTTGCGGCCGCGCTCCTACCTGGCTCATTACAACCTAGCCAAGGTGTTGCTCGCCCTCGGCGACAAAACCCGGGCGGCGGCCGAAGCGCGCACCAGTCTGAGCCTGCGTCCCTCCGCCGACACCGAAGCCCTGCTGACTCAGATAGAGTCCACACGCTAGACATCTAGGCACCGTGGCGTCGACCTGCTCGAACCCCGGCGAGTGCGGTGACCGTGCCAGTCGAGGCTCCATCCCGCAACCGGTCAACATCACGATGCTGCGGCACTAGTCCCGGAAGTTGTTGAACTGCAGCGGCACGTCGACTTCCGCCTTGCGCAGGAACGCGATCGCGTCCTGCAAATCGTCGCGTTTCTTGCCGATCACGCGCACCTTGTCGCCCTGAATCTGCGCCTGAACCTTGAGCTTCGAATCCTTCAGCAGGCGCGATACCTTCCTGCCGGTTTCCGCATCGATACCGTGCCTGAGCACGACCAGTTGCTTGGCCTTCGCGAGATTGACGACAGGATCCTTCACCTCGAGGCATGCAACGTCGATGCCGCGCTTGGCGATCCGCAATTTGAGAATCTCCAGCATCTGTTTCAACTGGAAATCCGCGGGCGCACTCATGGTCACGGTCGTCTCTTCGAGTTCGTAGGTGGCGTCGGTGCCCTTGAAATCGAAACGCTGGGTCAGTTCGCGCACGGCCTGATCGACGGCGTTGGTCAATTCATGGGTATCGATCTCGGAGACCACGTCGAATGAAGGCATCAGGATTCCGCCAGTAGTTGATCGAGTGTGCTCTTGAATTCAGCAACGAATTGCGTGTAATGATCGCCGGTGGCGGGCCCGGAATAACCGGTATGAATCTTGCGGACCATGGCGGACACGGGCGGCCAACGGGCGGCCAACGGGCGTGCGTCGGGGCTGTCCAGGGTCTTTGATTTGGTCAAGCTCTTCATGGATCAACGATACCCGCGTGCCTGCAATGTGAAAAGGTTGGCATAGCTGCCGTTCGCGGCCATCAATGAATCGTGGCTGCCCCGCTCGATGATCCGCCCCTCTTCCAGCACCAGGATCTGGTCCGTCATGCGCACGGTGGAGAATCGATGCGAGATGACGATGGCGATGCGGTTGCGGGTGAGTTCTCGAAAGTGTTCGAACACTTCGGCCTCCGCTCCCGCATCGATCGCGGCCGTGGGTTCGTCCAGGACGAGAATGTCCGCTTCGTTGCGCATGAATGCGCGTGCCAGGGCGATCTTCTGCCACTGGCCGCCCGACAGTTCGCGTCCGTCCTTGAACCACTTGCCGAGCTGAGTACGATAGCCCGCGGGGAGCTGTTCCACGAATTCGGCGGCCAAACCCTGGGCGGCGGCGCTGCGCCAGCGAGCCTCATCGTCGAAGGCGCGCACGTCGCCGGCGCCGATGTTCTCGCCCACCAGCATTTGATAGCGCGCGAAGTCCTGAAATATGACGCCGATCCGCTGTCGTAACGTGGTCTCATCCCACTCCTGCAGGTCGAGGCCGTCCAACAGAATCCGGCCCCGTGTCGGCCGGTAGAGACGAGTCAGCAATTTGATGAGCGTCGTCTTCCCCGAGCCGTTCTGACCGACCAATGCCAAGCTCTCGCCGGGTTTGACGTGCAGATCGATGCCCGACAATGCGGGCGTGCTCGCGCCGGGATAGATGAACTCCACGGCCTCGAAACGGATGCCGTCTCCGGGCAGGGGCCCGACGCTAAGGCTGCCACTGCCGCCGCCGACAGGTTGTTCGAGATATTCGAAGAGATTGGACAGATACAGATTGTCCTCGTACAGACCGCTGACCGCGGACAGCGCCGCGCTCACGGCCGACTGCCCCTGCCTGAAGAGCATCAAGTACATGGTCATCTGTCCCACCGTCATCGCACCGAGCGCGGTCTCCGCGGCGATCCACGCATAGCCGCCGTACAACGTGCAGGTGCCGATGAGTCCCAGGCCGAAACCCCAGCCGTCCCGCCGCAAGGTCAGATCGCGGTCCTCGCGATACAGACGCGTGAAGATCTCCCGGTAGCGATCGAGCAGGCGCGGTCCCAGCTGGAACAGTTTCACCTCCTTGGCATTGTCCTCGCGCGCCAGCACCGATTCCAAGTAGATCTGCATGCGAGACTCGGGCGCACGCCACCGGAACAGGCGGAACGCCTCGCCGGAGAATTTCGCCTCGGCGACAAAGGCGGGCAGACCGGCCAGCACCAGGAGCACGACCGCCCACGGCGAGAAGCGCACCAGGAGACCGCCGAACGAAATCAGCGAAATGGCGTTTTGCAGCAGGCCGAAGGTGCGCATCACCAGGCTCAAGGGACGGCTGGACGCCTCGCGCCGCGCGCGCGTCAATTTGTCGTAGAACTCCGAATCCTCGAACTGCGTCAGATCGAGCGTCAATGCCTTCTCGAGAATCATGACGTTGACGCGCTGGCCCAATTGCGCCCGCAGCAACGATTGCGCGAGCGAAATGCCCCGCTGCGCCATGGAGGTCGCGGCCACCAGCAGTGCTTCGATCGCGACGAACGTGACCACATCGGCCAAGACCGTGGCGCCCGTGCGTCGGTGCAGGTCCGCGGCGTGAATCACCGCGTCGACGATCAGCGCGCCGACGTATGCGATGCCGGCCGGCAGGATGCCGGCAACCAGCGTGAGCACCGCAAGCACGATGCTGAGCGCTTTGTTGGTGGTCCACACCAGCACGAGCGCGCGCCGGCTGTAATCGAAGACATCGAACAGGCCGCGTCGCGGCGTGCCCTTGGCCGGTGCCGCGGTGCCGCCGGCCGGGATCGCGCCGGTGTCGTGAGGATTGACGGCCAAGGCGGGCTTACTTCACCAGGCGCAGACAGAACGGGTAGCGATAGGGTCTGCCGTCACTCACCTGCACGGCCGCGATGATGACCAAGACGAGATTGGCGAGGCCCAGAATCCAGAGAAAAACGAAGCCGATCAAGACGAAGGCGAGGACCAGGAATACCAGCCCGAGCAGAAATACCGTGATTTGGAAATTCAGCGACTCTTTCGCCTGCTCGGCGACGAACGGCATGGATGGCCCCTTGGTGCGCCAGATGATGAACGGCCCCAGCATCGTGAGCAGCACCAACCCCCCGAACGGGAAGAAGATCAGCCCGGTTCCGCCGACGATCCACAGCAGGCCGCACAGGTGCGCCGCCATCGCCCAGTTGCGCTCCTCGCTGCTCAATTCCATATTCATGTTGGATCCCGCCTTATAATGAACGCACCCCTCAAGAACCCGTATGGCGGAGTAGTCGTGAAATTCAAGTCCTTGCTCGATCGCTGGAAAAAAGACCCCGAGCCCGCGCTCACCGCGAAAGAGTACGCGATACGGCTGCCATTGGACGACGCATCGCGGCTGCATGCGCTGGTGGCACTTTTTCCGGGGCGTCAAATCGAGGAAATCGTCACGGATTTACTGCATGCCGGCCTCGACGAGGTCGCCGCAGCCATGCCCTACGAGCGCGGCCCGAAAGTCATTTCGCGCGACGATCACGGCGACCCGGTCTACGAGGACATAGGCATGACCCCCCGATTCGTCGAACTCACCCGCCAATTCAAGAAAAACCTGGCGTCCACGCCATGAGGGCCACTTGACGCTGTAGGCTGCGGGCGGCGATACTTGCACTCCATGCAGGCCTCGATCTTACAATCGAACACCCGTTGGTGGTGGCGTACTCACCCTTGAGGAGTGGGCGCTGGTCGCTGTAGTTTCAATCTAGTTCGTCGTTTATCCAGAACCCATCTCCGCTCACAGACGGTGATGGGTTTTTTATTGCCTCGATATTTTGCCCCGACATTTGCAATTGGGAATACATGAAGCCACCTTTCGACATCGCAGCCGACTTGGATACGCCGGTGTCGGCCTATCTCAAACTGGCGCCGTTCAAGCCGCGCTTCTTGCTGGAGAGCGTCGAAGGCGGAGAACGGCTGGCGCGGTATTCCTTCATCGGATTCGGCGATTGCCTGGAAGTGCGCCTCGATTCTGCCGGGCTGATGGTCGGAGGCATACACACCCCGAGGCCGCGCTCGCAGGCAGAGTTCCTGGATGCCCTGCGCGGCGCGCTGACCCGCGCGCCGCGACCGTTGCCCGAAATCCCGGGCGTGCCGCTGCTGGGCGGTTTGGTGGGATACACCGCCTACGATGCCGTTCGCTACCTCGAACGTCTGCCGGGTCGCAGTCTCGATGCCACCGAGACTCCCCACGCGCACTATGTCGCGCCCCGTTCCTTGCTGGTATTCGATCATTTGACGCGCGGCGTTGCGTTGCTGCACGACGGCAGCGAGGCCGAGCGGCAGAGCCTGCGGCGCCAAGTCATTCGGGCGTTGCGCGGTGCGGTGCCCACGATTGCGGCCCCCGGCGGTTTCTCGCCGGCGACGCCCTCGTTGGCGGAACCCGCGCACGCGGAGAAGGTACGCCGCGCGCAGGAGTACATCGCCTCCGGCGACGTGTACCAGCTCGTGCTCGCCTCGCGCTTCGAGGGGCGGCATTCGCTGTCGCCCTTCGAAGTGTATCGCGCCCTGCGTTTGCTGAATCCGTCGCCCTACATGTACTTCTGCGAGCTGGGCGACATTACGGTGGTCGGTTCGTCGCCCGAGGCGCTGGTCAAATCGCACGATGGCTTCGCCCAGCTGCGGCCGATCGCCGGCTCGCGGCCGCGTGGCGCCGATGCGCGCCGCGATGCGGAATTGGAGGCGGAATTGCTGGCGGATCCGAAGGAGAACTCCGAGCACGTCATGCTCGTCGATCTGGCGCGCAACGATCTGGGCCGCGTGGCGATCGCGGGGACGGTGCACGTGAATCCCTATCGCGTGATCGAACGCTACAGCCACATCATGCACATGGTGAGCGGCGTCAGCGGCAAGCTCGGCGCAGGGCGGGACATCTTCGATTTGTTCGCCGCGACCTTTCCCGCCGGCACCTTGGTGGGCGCGCCCAAGGTGCGCGCGATGGAAATCATCGATGAGCTCGAACCGGTGGGTCGGCAGCTCTACGGCGGCACCGTGGGCTACTTTGGCCGGCGCGGCGACATGGACCAGGCCATCACGATCCGCACCCTGGTGTTTCGCGGGGACCTCTACAGCTATCAAGCCGGCGGCGGCATCGTTGCGGACAGTTCGCCGAAAGCGGAATTCGAAGAGGTCATGGCGAAGAGCGCCGTACTGCGCAGCGCGCTGGCAATTGCGGCAGAGGGTCTATGAGCGCGCCTAAAGTGCTGTTGATCGACAACTACGATTCGTTCACCTACAACCTGGTGCAGGCGTTCTTGATACTGGGCGCGGAGGTGGAGGTGCATCGCAACGACGTGATCTCCGTGGAGGAGGCACTGGCACTCGGCGCTACCCATCTGGTGATCTCGCCGGGCCCCGGTACGCCGCGCGACGCGGGGATCTCGATGCGCATGATCGAGGCTTTCGCAGGCCGCCTGCCGATATTCGGCGTCTGTCTCGGTCATCAGTCCCTGGTCGAAGTGTTCGGCGGCAAGGTGGTGCGCGCCGGTCGCCTGATGCACGGCAAGGTCTCGCCCGTCGCGCACGACGCCAAGGGGTTGTTCAGCGGCATGCCGCAGGGGTTCCAGGCGGGGCGTTATCATTCCTTGATTGCCGATCCCTCGAGCATGCCCGCGGTGCTCGAGGTGACCGCGCGCACCGCCGAGGGCGAAATCATGGGTGTGCGGCATCGCTCGCTGCCGATCGAGGGCGTGCAATTCCATCCGGAAAGCGTGCTCACGCCGGACGGTCCGATCCTGATGGGCAATTTCCTCGAGACCTGACGCGATGCAAAACCTCCGCCGGACATTGGAACACCTGCTGAAGCGCCGCGACCTGACCGAAGTCGAGGCGGGGGATCTGCTGCGAGAGCTGACTCAGCCCGATCTCGCGCCGGCCATGGCGGGGGCGCTGCTGGCCGCGTTGCGCAGCAAGGGAGTGACGCCGGGCGAGGTGCGAGGCTTCGCGTACGCCATGCATGCGCTCGCGCGCAAGCCCGCGCTGCCGAGCGCGCCCGATGCCATCGACATCGTGGGCACCGGCGGCGATTCGTCGGGGAGCCTGAACCTGTCGACGGGCGCGGCGTTGCTGGCGGCGGCCTGCGGCTTGCCCGTCATCAAACACGGCAACCGCTCGATTTCGAGCCGCAGCGGCAGTGCGGATGTGATCGAGCAGCTCGGTTTCAGGCTGCCGCTCGATGAGGAGCAGGCGGGCGAGTGCTTCGCCGCGACCGGCTTCACGTTCCTGTTCGCGCCTTATTTTCATCCGGCAATGAAATCGCTGGCACCGGTCCGTGCTGCCCTGGGCGTGCGCACCGTGTTCAACCTCTTGGGGCCGTTGACCAATCCGGCCGCGCCGAGGTTTCAGTTGATCGGTGCATACGATTCCGCCGCCGCGGAATTGATGGCGGGTACGCTGGTCGGGATGGCGACCGAACGTGCGTGGGTGATCCACGGCGCCGCCGGATGGGATGAGGCGACGCCGATTGGCCCCTTCCTGGCATTCGAAGTGAGGCACGGCGAGATTCGCCGCCATGATGTCGATCCGCGTGAACTCGGCCTCGCGGCCTGCGACTCCGCGGACCTGGCGGGCAGCGACGCCACGGCCAATCTGGCTGCGCTGCGCGAGGTGTTCGCGGCGCGCGACCGGGGCGCACATCGGGCGGCGCTGGTCTTGCAGTGCGGCCTGGCGCTGTACATTGCCGGGCGCGCGGCATCGATCGCCGCCGGCATTGCCGTCGCCGGTTCGGTGTTGGACAGCGGGCGGGCCTTCGAGTGGTTGAAGGGGCTGGAAGCGTTTGCGGCGCAACTGGGTGCGGCATGAGCGGTTTCCTGGACGACATGGCGGAGTCGAGCGCGGCGCGGGTGCGGGAGGCTTCGCGGCGCGAATCCCTGGCGGCGCTGGAATTGCGCGCGCGCGCGGCCGCTCGCGGCGCGCCGCTGCGTTTGTCGGCGGCCGGCTTCGACGTGATCGCCGAGCTCAAGCTGCGTTCGCCGGCTGCCGGACTGTTGGGTGCTGCAACGTCGGATTGGCTGGGACGCATCGCCGCGTACGCGCGCGGCGGCGCCGCCGCCGTCTCGGTGCTCACCGAACCCTCGCGCTTCGACGGTTCGATGGAACACTTGCGGCAGGCGTCCTCGGTGCTCGCGCCGCTCGGCGTGCCGGCCATGCGCAAGGATTTCCTGGTCGATCCCTACCAAGTGGTGGAAGCGCGCGCCGCCGGCGCGGGCGGCGTATTGGTGATCGTGCGCATGCTGTCCTGCGCAAGGATCGCCGAGCTGTTGGACGCGGCCGCCGATCACGGACTGTTCGTGTTGCTGGAGGCGTTCGACGCCGCCGACCTTACCGTGGCGCGCGAGCTGCTCGGGCGCCGCCGGCGCGACGAAACCGTCCTCATCGGCATCAACAGCCGCGATCTGCAAACTTTGACGGTCGTTCAGGAAAGATTCGAGGCGTTGGCGCCGCTGTTGCCGGCACAATGGCCGTGCGTCGCGGAAAGCGGCGTTGCGACGCCGTTCGATGCCCGTTCGATGCGCCGGCACGGCTACCGCTTGGCGTTGATCGGCACGGCCCTGATGAGCAGCGACGACCCCGCCGCGCTGCTGTCTGAAATCTTGGCGGCGGCGCGCACAGTGGGAGGTTAAATGGCTACACTCCGCGCCATGTGGATAAAAATCTGCGGTATGACCAGTGCCGATGCCATCGCCGCGGCGGCGGAAGCCAAGGTCGACGCCATCGGTTTCGTGTTCGCGCCGAGTCCGCGCCAGGTGACGCCCGGCCAGGCCGCGCAGCTCGCGGCGCTCGCGCCGCCGGGAATTCTGCGCTTCGCCGTGGCACAGCATCCGCTGCAGATGAAAGTGGACGAAATATGTCGAATCCTCAAGCCCGACTATTTTCAAACGGACGTCGAGGATCTGCGCGAATTGAAGATTCCGGCGCACGTCAAGGTGCTGCCGGTCGTGCGCTTCGGCCGCAAGACGCCCAGCCCCCTGCCGGGGCGCATGTTGTTCGAGGGCCCCTCGAGCGGCATCGGTGAATTGGCCGATTGGGGGCGCGCGGCGGAACTCGCGCGCCAGACCGAAGTCATTCTCGCCGGCGGTCTGTCGCCGCAGAACGTCGCGGAGGCGATCGAGGCGGTGCGGCCGTTCGGCGTGGACGTGAGCAGCGGCGTCGAAGAGGTTCCCGGCGTCAAAGATCCGAAAAAAATACACGAGTTCGTACGCGCGGCACGCGCCGCGGCGGCACGATTGGAGCATGACACATGAGTTCGCAGCTTCGGACGGACCCTGCACGATTCGACGTCTATCCCGACATCAAGGGCCGCTATGGCGTTTTCGGCGGCCGCTATGTGCCCGAAACCTTGGTGCCCGCCCTCGACCGGCTGCAGGCGGGCGTGACCCGGCATCTGCACAGCGCCGATTTCCAGGCCGAGTTCGCCCACGAACTCAAAACCTGGGTGGGGCGACCCACCGCACTATCCTTCGCGCCGACGTTGAGCAGACGGTGGGGCGCCGAAGTCTGGCTCAAACGCGAGGACCTGGCGCATACCGGCGCGCACAAGATCAACAACGCCGTGGGTCAGACGCTGCTGGCGAAGCGCCTCGGCGCCAAACGGATCATCGCGGAAACCGGCGCGGGGCAGCATGGTGTCGCCAGCGCCGCGGCGGCGGCTCGGCTCGGCATGCCCTGCGTGGTCTATATGGGCGCCGTGGACGTCGAGCGCCAGGCGCCGAACGTGGGACGCATGCAGTTGATGGGAGCGACCGTCGTCGCAGTGACGAGCGGCGACAAGACCTTGCGCGCCGCCATCGACGAAGCGCTGCGCGACTGGGTATCCGACCCCGACGGAACGTATTACTCGCTGGGTTCCGCCGTGGGGCCGCATCCCTATCCCTATCTGGTGCGCGAGCTGCAGTCGGTGATCGGGCGCGAGGCGCGCGCGCAAATGTTGGAACTCGCGGGATCGCTGCCGGACGTGACGATTGCGTGCGTGGGCGGCGGCTCCAATGCGATCGGGATGTTCCATCCGTTTCTCGACGACTCTGCGGTACGCCTGCTCGGGGTCGAAGCCGGCGGCCGCGGGCCTGGGCTCGGGGACAACGCGGCCTCGCTGACCGCAGGGACCCCCGGCGTTTTGCAGGGCAGCTATACCTTGATTCTGCAAGACGCGTTCGGTCAGGTGCAGGAAACCCACTCCGTTTCGGCCGGTCTCGACTATTCGGGCGTCGGCCCGGAACACGCCTACTTGATGCAGGCGGGACGAGTGGCGTATGAATCGGCCACCGATGACGAGGCGTTGGACGCGCTCACCGAATGCGCCAAATATGAAGGCATCCTGCCCGCCATCGAGACGGCACACGCGATTTTCGGAGCGCGCCGCTACGCCCAGGCCCATCCCGGAGCTCGAATCCTGATCTGTTGTTCCGGGCGCGGCGACAAGGACATGCCCATCCTGCAACGCACCGTGCTCAAGGATTTTCAAGCGACATGAAACCACGGGACACGATTTCGGGCGCAATCCAGGCGGCGGCGGCCCAGGGCAGGCCGGCACTCGTCGGCTATCTGACGGCGGGCTTCCCCACCCGCAAGGATTTCAAAAAGAATCTGGCGGCGGTAGCCGGCGAGTGCGATGTGGTGGAGATCGGCGTGCCGTTCAGCGACCCCATGGCGGACGGGACGACCATTCAACGCGCCAGCTTCGCAGCCTTGGCCGATGGCGTTACGCTCCCCTGGATATTGGAAGAACTCGCGGCGATGCGGCGGCCCGCCGGCGCGGCCGATGGCGCAGGCGCGCGCATTCCCCAGGCGGGGCCTGGAGCAGCCGAGATTCCCGGCCGCGTTCCCTCCGGGGTGCCCATTCTGCTGATGAGTTATCTGAATCCCCTGCTCGCCTACGGACTGGAGAAATTGCCGCGCGCCGCCGCCGCCGCCGGGGTGGCCGGCTTCATCGTTCCCGATCTGCCCTACGAGGAGAGCGACGAGCTCAAGGCAGCGCTCGACCAGGAAGGCCTGGCGTTGGTGCAAATGGTGACGCCGGTGACACCCGATTCGAGACTTCGGATGCTGTGCAAATCCGCGCAAGGATTCGTCTACGCCGTCACGATGACGGGAACCACCGGCAAGTCGGTCGACGTGCCCGACGATGTGCTCGAGTACATGGACCGCGTCAAACGCTACTCAACCGTGCCGGTCTGCGCGGGTTTCGGCATCCGCTCGCATGAGCAGGTATCGCGCTTCGCCTCGCACGTGGACGGCGTCGTGGTCGGGTCGGCTCTGGTCGAGACGTTGGAACGCGGCGCCGACGTTCGGGCGTTCTTGGGCTCTCTGCGTTAAGGTCGACCAGGGGCGCGAATTCGTGAAGCGCGTGTACCGAGCCGCATCCTTGTTGCAGGTTGCCCACGCACGCAACATGCTCATCACCGCCGGCATTCAATGCGAATTGCGCAACCAATACCTTGCCGGCGCGCTGGGCGATCTACCGATGATGGAGACGTGGCCGCAGCTGTACGTCGATGACGGGGACGAGCGATTCGCGCTCAGCGTTCTGGCGCGCGCGGCCGCGGGGGCGGCGGGCAACCCCTGGGTATGCGCGGAGTGCGGCGAGGAGCTCGAACCTCAGTTCACCCAGTGTTGGCGCTGCGGCGCCGAACTCGTTCAGCCGCCTCGTTCCGCGTAAACCCCGCCCCGTGGGTTCGAGCCACCCCCCCCGACGCCCGGCGATCGGGTGCATCGGCAGAGCCTGCGGCCCGCGGGCCGCCGCGACGGGCGCAAGCGCCGCGCGTAGGGCCTTTTTCCGCATTATGTATCAACGATTTAGAGGCGGCGTCGGACAAACACTTACAGCAAATACCGCGAATTCCGAGCCTAGGTTCAGCTCCCATCCATGGCTACCCCGGTCTGCACAGGTTACAAATCACCCCTTGAGTCCAGTGTAACGATTACACGGGTGCGACCGGGAGGATCGAGTGATAAACATTGCAAGAAGTGCGCTTTCCGAAGCCGTGATGCCGTTTGCGGCGCCAAGTCCATTGCTGGGAAATTCCCAAGCGATGCTGGAGGTGTTTCGCCTCATCGACCGCGTGGGACCGACCGAGGCCGGCGTTCTGTTGACCGGCGAGAGCGGCTCGGGGAAAGAGCTGGCGGCGCAGTCGATTCACGATCGCAGCGCCCGGTGCGCCGGGCCGTTCATTGCCATCAACTGCGGGGCGATACCCGCCGGACTCATCGAGGCCGAGCTGTTTGGATATGAGAAGGGGAGCTTCACCGGCGCCATCCGCGCGCACGCGGGAGTATTCGAGCGCGCCCAGGGCGGCACGCTGCTGCTGGACGAAATCACCGAAATGCCGCCGGACATGCAAACCCGTCTCTTGAGAGTGCTCGAGACCCGGAAATTCTACCGGGTGGGAGCCACCACGGAATTCCTGTCCGACGTCCGCGTGATTGCCTCCACCAACCGCTGTCCGATCCAGGCGGTGCGAAACGGGCAGCTGCGGGAGGATCTGTTGTACCGGCTGGCGGTGTTCCCGATCGAGCTGCCGCCTCTGCGCAATCGCGGCAACGACATCGATTTGCTCGCGGAGCACTTCTTAGGGGAACTCAACGCGCGGAGCCCCACGCAGAAGCGCCTGTCGGCCCTGTCGCGCATGACGCTGAAGCAGCACACCTGGCCGGGCAACGTCCGGGAATTGAAGAATTGCATCGAGCGAGCATTCATTCTCGGCGACCAGACGCTGGAACTCGCGCCCCTGATTCAAAATGCTGCGGCCGCGAAAAATCCGGCGGCGGCGGAGGGCGAGCGCCTCGATATCCGCGTGGGCTCTCGCATCTACGATATGGAGCGCTCCCTGATCGAGGCGACCTTGGACTACTTCAAGGGGAACAAGCGACGCGCTGCCGACGCACTGGGCTGCAGCCTCAAGACGCTGTATAACAAACTAAACGGATATTCACAGAGCCAAGAGTGCGCGAGCAGTTGAGCGCTGGCCGGAAGGGAGATAGCACGTGTCACGAGTATTGATCGCCGACGATCACGCGGTCGTTCGCGCGGGATTCAAGCAGTTTTTGGAAACGGATTCCAGCATCAACGCCGTTGGTGAAGCTGCCAGCGGGAACGAAACCTTGGATCTGCTGCGTCAGCAGGAGTGGGATCTCGTCCTGCTCGATATCCATATGCCGGACCGCAGCGGTCTCGATATTTTGCGTCACATTCAGACGGGTCACCCCAATGTCCGTGTGCTGGTGATGAGCGGGCTGCCCGAGCAGCAATATGCGGTGAATGTCCTGCGTGCCGGCGCCAGCGGTTATCTGTCCAAGGACAGCGCGCCGGAAGAACTGATGAAGGCGGTACGGACGGTACTCGCCGGGCGCCGTTACGTGAGCGCGGCATTGGCGGAAATCCTGGTGGCCGATCTCGACGGCGATCCGGACAAGCCGTTGCACGCCAGGCTCTCGACCCGGGAATTCCAGATCTTTTGCAAATTGGCCGCCGGGCGCGGCGTGTCCGATATCGCGAACGAATTGAGTCTCAGCGTGAAGACGGTGAGTACCTATCGCAGCCGCATACTCGAGAAAATGAGTTTCAGCGCGAATGCGGACATCACATCGTATGCATTGCGGAACGGGCTCATCCAGTAAGCGATGCATCGAGATGAATTCATCAATCAACAACCTTCGCAGCGATCGTGGCCGCCACTCGGAACGCGCAGGTAGGCAGTGGGTAACGTGCGTGCAACATCCGCGGAAGCGATCGTAATGGCTCATGGCTTGAGAGTACTGCTCGTCGAGGACTCGAAAGTCTTGACGGAGCGGCTTACCGAAGCGATCAGACAGATCCCCGAAGTCGAACTGATCGGCACCGCGGATACGGAGGCCGGCGCGCTCGCCGCCGTGAAACGAGATGCGGTGGACGTCATCATTTTGGATCTGCATTTGAAACAGGGCACCGGCTTCGGCGTGATGCGGGCGCTCGCCGCCACCCAATTGAAACCGCGGATCATCGTGCTGACCAACTACGATCTTCCCGAGTATAAGAATGCCGCCATCGCTCTCGGGGCCACGCATTTCTTGGACAAGGCGAGAGACTACGGCCGCCTGCCGGAAGTCTTACACGAGATATGCGAGGCGCATCTGGCCAAACATTGATGGCTCGCAGAGCGCGCCAATCTCGCCGCGTAATGTCTACCGAACGGCGCGGCAATTTCTACACGAACGCCCGGCGGTGCCCGCCGGCAACCCTCCCCTCCCCCCATATACCGACTGCCGGTTCCCATTCCCGCCACTTGGCACGAGGCTTGCTTCTTAAGGATTTGGAGCCCGGCGATTCACCGGGGAACTCGAGGTCGCATGTAGGACATGCAATGCCGGCGCGCACGTAACGCGCGGCGTTACGTACGGCGGGTCGGCCGGCTGAACGTGTCTGCCGCGATAACCAGAAGGAATGGAAAAGTGAAAGTAGATTTAGCGAAGTGGCTGAAAGGGGCGGCGGTAACGACCGTGGCTGCGTGGGGCCTCGCGGCATGCGCGAGCACTCCCATCCCCAACGAGAAGATCGCCGTTGCCAAGGATTCCGTGCAGCGGGCCGAGCAGTCGGGAGCGCCGGAGCTTGCGCCCGTCGAACTTGCCTCTGCGAAGGACAAGCTCAATCGCGCCGAGAAGGCCGCGGCCGATCGCGATGCGCAGCCCGCAACCCTATTGGCGGAACAGGCCAACGTGGATGCGCAGTTGGCCGAAGCCACGGCCGTGCAGCAAAAGTCGCACAAGGCCGCGATGGAATTCGACGCCAGCATGCAAGCGCTGCGCGCGGAATCCATGCGCAGCACACAACCTACTCAATAAGGGACTTCGGATCATGAAAACAAAATTATCGATTGGAATGGGACTGGCGCTGGTGCTCGGCGCCTGCGCATCGACACCGCAGCCGAACGCGGCCCTCGAGACGGCTCGCACGGCCGTGCAGTCGGCGGAAGCCGATCCCAACGTGAGCAAGTATGCCGCGCTGGACCTGGAGTCGGCGAAGAAGGATCTCGAGATTGCCGAAGGGGCTGCGATGCACCACAAGGACGCCGAGATTGCACAGCCGGCGTATCTCGCCACACAGACGGCCCGCCTCGCGCAGGTCCGCGCGTCCGCCAAGGCGGATGACGCCCGCGTAGCCGCCGGCCAAGTGGAGCGAGATCGAATCCAACTGTCTGCCCGTACTCGGGAAGTGCAGAACGCGAAGATGGCCACCACCGCGGCCACCGAGGAAGCGGCGCGCCTGCAGGCCGAGGTCGACGCCCTCAAGGCGAAACCAACGGATCGAGGATTGGTGTTGACGCTGGGTGACGTGTTATTCGATACGGGCAAGGCCGAATTGAACTCGGGGGCCTCGCGCAAACTGGATCAACTGGCGCAGTTTCTGACGGACCATCCCGATCGTCGCCTGCAGATCGACGGTTTCACCGACAGTGTCGGCACCGACTCGTACAATCTGGATCTTTCGCAACGACGGGCGGATGCGGTCAAGATGGCGTTGCTAACTCGCGGTATCGATCCCTCGCGCATCGGAACCCGGGGCTACGGCAAGACGTTCCCGGTGGCGAACAATGCGGACTCCGGCGGCCGGCAGCTGAATCGCCGGGTGGAAGTGGTGATCGGCGGCGACAACAATTCGCCCATCTCGCCGCGCAGCTAGGATTGACCCCCAACAGCCCTCAGGCGGCGGCGCTGCCCGGCTCGTGCAGCAGCATGCTCGCCATGGGAATGCGGGCGGTAACGACGGTGCCGCCGGACGGCGGCGTATGTACCTCCCAACTCCCGCCCAAGGCGGCGATTCGGTGCTTCATCGACGAGACGCCGTGCGAGGTGGCCGTCTTCAGACGGCCCGTCATGATGCCCTTGCCGTCGTCGGACACTCGCAGCACGAACGTGTCCTGCTCGATATCGACCGCCAAGTCCGCCGACTTCGCCTCGGCATGCTTCAAGATATTCGTCAATGCCTCCTGTGCCACCCTGAAAACGCCAATGGCGGCATCCGGATTGAACTTCAGGTCGACCTCGGGAATGCGTTCGCTGCATTTGAGTCCGGTGCGCCGGCACGATTCTTTGAACTGCCAGCGCAGGGCCGTGAATAACCCCATGTTGTCGAGCAGCGTCGGGCGCAATTCTTCGACCACGCGGCGCTTCAGGTCGACACCCGCGCTCAAGGATTCGTGGATGCGTTTGAAGCGTTGCTCGATCGCAGGCTCGCTGGTCGGCAAGCGCTGCTGCAGCCAGGACAGATCCATCCTTGCCGCGACCAGCAGTCCACCCAATTCGTCATGCAGTTCGCGGGATAGAGCGGATTTCTCCTGTTCCGAAACCCCCTGAAGATGCGTCGAGAGAGCCGTGAGTTCGCGGGTGCGCTCGTCGACCTGGCGCGCGAGCTCCTGTTTCTGGTCGCGCAACGCCGTAGCCTGGCGTGCCCGCCGTCGCATGTCGCCGTAAACCAGTATCGTGGCCAGAATCACGAGGCCAATGTTCAGAATCGTGCCGCCGACGGTGATCCAGCGTGACAGCCGCAGATCCGACTGCCAGCCCGTCGTCGCCGTCGACAGGTCGATGCTCTCCTTGTCGCGCAGTACCGCCACGATGCCGAGGATATCTTCGGTCGTCTGTTTGCCCGCGTTGGTGCGGGCAATGCCGGTTGCCGGCGCGATATTGCCTTGCTGGTAGAGATCGATGGTCTGCTCGAGTTCCTTGAGCTTGCGGGCGGTCAGTTCCCGAAGTCTGGGGATCTCGCGCGGTGGCGCCGGGAGCGAGGAATAGGCGTCGTCCAAGCGGCCCAGCATCGGCTCGATCTGCGCGGCGGCGGCGGTGAACAACTGCCGATAGGACTCCTCGCCGGTCAACAGATAGCCGCGTTGCTCGGACTCGGCGTCGGTGACCGCCGCCAAGAATTCATTGAGCGCTCGTTCGCGGATCTCGGAGCTGTGCACTCGCTCGTCCGCCGCGGTCAGGCGGCTTTGACCGTCCGCCGCCAGAAAAAAAAGTCCGATGAGGAAACCGAGCAGCAGCAGCGGCGGCAGCGCGATGTACCACCGGCCAATGTTGCCCAATTCCTCGCCGAATATTTTCATGTAACAATGCCCGAGCTGCGAGCCTTGAGTCTAACATGTGGGCCATTTCCTACAGCAAAGCCTGGTGGGGGCCCCTGGGCCGATCCAAGTCCAGCGACTATTGTCACGATCCACACGGAGAAAATATATGGAATCACCGGACGGAACGGTTGAGCAGCTACGCGCGGCGGGGCGCCGCATCGGCAGCGATCTTGGCGAGAGCGCCGGCAACATCAAATCGGCGGCATCGGCCGAGATCAAGAGTCTGATCGCCGATGTCGAGGATCTGGTGGCCCGAATTGCGGATTTGAAGGATGCGGACGTTGTGCGAGTTCGCAACAAGGTATTGCTCGCGGTCGACAGCGCCAAGGAAAGCTTGGTCGATGGCGCCGACACCGTGCGCCGGCAGGCGCAGCGGGTGGCCACGACGGCCGACGATTACGTGCACGACAGCCCGTGGCAGGCTGTCGGAATCGCGGCGCTGGTGGGCGCCGTCGTGGGAATTCTAGCGACGCGCCGTTCGTAGGGCCTCGCGGTGCGTTTGCTCTGGTCATTGCCGAAAGCGGCGCCCGCGATCCTGCGGCACCTGATTGGCTATGCGGAACTCGCAGGGCAGGATCTCGAACGCACGCATCGGGATTTCAAAGCGCAGCTGCTCGCTTCCATCATTCTCGGGATTTGCGCTTTCTTCGCGATTTTGTGCGCATGCTTCGCGGTCATCGCGCTGACGTGGGACACGCCTTACCGGGTGGCGGCAATCGCATGGATGGGCGGCGTGTTCCTAGTCGGGGCGGCCGTCGCCGTGCTGTACCGTTCGCGGGTGGTGAGCGCGCAGGCGCCGCCCCTGGGCACGGTCCGCAAGGAATGGGCCGAAGATCGGGTCATTCTCGAAAAAATCCTGTCGGATCAGGATTGACCCATGACCGAATCCGACGACGCAATGCGCAATGAGACGTTGGCCAAGCTGGCCCAGTCGCGAGCGGAGATCCGGCGCGTGCTGGAACCGCCGCCCCCCCGGCCGCATCATAGCGGCCCGCACGAAGCCCGGGTGGACGAGTCCGTCGGGGGCTCCTTTCCCCGTAGCCGCACCATGAAAATGCTCTTGAGCGGACGTGGATTGGGCGCGGTGGGTGCCGTGGTCGGCGGCCTGCTGATGGCGCGCCCCGCCCTTGCCTTTCGGTTGTTGCGCATGCTCCCGACCGGCGCCGTCGCCCGCATGTTGCTCGTCAAAGCCGTGACGGCGCTGCGCGCCCGACAAAAATGAACCTCGCGTCACCCGAGAGTGATGCGTGCATAGTGATAAGTTCCATCGTCGACCAGGGACATGTTGCAGGCGGTCCGCGAGATCTCCTTATCGTCCAGTGACGCAAGGACTATGCCGCGGCAGACGCCGCCGGGATTCTCGACCGCGATCTGGTACCGCGACGAGCCATACTTGTACGTTATTTCGAAGCCGGGCCACGCGCGCGGGATGCAGGGATTGATCGACAAGACATCGCCGTGAAGATTGAATCCCAATAGGCCTTCGATCGCCGTCCGATACATCCATGCCGCCGAGCCGGTGTACCACGTCCAGCCGCCCCGGCCGACATGGGATTCGGCCGAATACACATCCGCACAGACCACGTAGGGCTCGACTTTGTATCGATGCACTCCCGTACGCGTGCTCGCGTGGTTGATGGGATTCAGCAAGGAGAACAATTCTCCCGCGCGGTCCCCATCGCCCATGAGCGCGAATGCCAGCGTGGTCCACATCGCGGCGTGGGTGTACTGCCCACCGTTCTCGCGCAGTCCGGGCGGATACGCCTCGATGTAGCCCGGATCGTGCTGTGAATGATCGAACGGGGGCGTGAACAGCTTCACGAGGCCGTCGCTGCGGCTCACCAATTGGGCGTTGACCGCCGACATGGCGCGCAGGCTGCGAGCGGGCTCGCCGCCACCCGAGATCACCGCCCACGACTGCGCAATGGCATCGATGCGGCACTCCTCGCTCGAGACCGACCCCAAGGGCGTTCCATCGTCATAGTAGCCGCGCCGATACCAGTCCCCGTCCCAGGCTTCGCGCTCGATGGCTTGTTGCAGCGCGTACGCCTGCTTGCGCCATAGCGCTGCCTTGGGCGATTCGCCGCGTTGCTCGGCAACCGGAGCGAATTTCAAAAGCGTCGCATGCAGGAACCAGCCGAGCCAGACGCTCTCGCCGCGCCCGGCCACGCCCACCCGGTTCATACCGTCGTTCCAGTCGCCCGTGCCGAACAACGGCAGGCCGTGCGAACCGATGGACAGGCCCGAATCGAGCGCCAGCACACAGTGCTCGAACAACGTGGCCGTGGTGGCCGTCGCGGCGGGAGCCGCGAATATTTCCTGTTCCTCCGGCGTCAGCGGCGGCCCCTCCAAGAACGCCACCGGCTCTTCGAGGATGGCGTGATCCGCCGTTACATCGAGGTAGTGGGCCAAGACGAAGGGCAGCCACACGCGATCGTCGGCGACACGCGTTTTCACCCCCTGGCCGGAGCTGGGAAGCCACCAATGCTGCACGTCGCCGGCCTCGAACTGACGCGAGGCCGCACGTAAGATATGCTCGCGCGCCAAGGCGGGGCGCGAGACGCAGAGCGCCATCACGTCTTGCAGCTGATCGCGAAAGCCATAGGCACCGCTCGACTGGTAGAAGCCGGTCCGTGCCCATACCCGGCATGCCAGCGTCTGGTACAGCAACCAACCGTTCAACAGAATGTCGACGCTGCGATCGGGAGTCTTGACCTGGATGGCGCCGAGCGTTTTGTCCCAATAATCCGTGACGGACTTGAGCACCCCGTCCAGATCGATGCTCCGGTAGCGCTCGATCAACGCCACGGCCGCCCCCTTGGACTCCGCCTCGCCCAAGAGAAAAACCAGCTCGGTTGACTCTCCGGGCTCGAGACTCAGTGTGGTTTGGGTCGCGCCGCAGGGATCGAGACCGCCGCCGACCCGGTTCGACAGGCCGGAGGGGCCGAGCAAGGCGGCGGGTTCCGCCAACGAGCCGTGGCGGCCGATGAATTCGGCCCGGTCGGCGGTATAGGTCCGCTGCCGGCCGCCCATATCCAGGAACGCGACGCGCGACTGAAACTCGGTGCGCCAGGGGTTTCGCGCCAGGAGCGCGGCTGTCTTGGGCTCGATTTCGGTCACGATGAAGGGCGCCGTTCGAGTGCGCTGGTTGCCGAGCACCCAATCCACATACTGGGTTATGCACAGCCGCCGCACCTCGTTCGAGCGATTGACGAGCTTCAATCGGGAAATTTTCAGCGAATCCGCGAGCGGTACGAACTGCAGCAACTCGAGCGCAATTCCATGCGACGTGTGCTCGAAGCAGCTGTACCCGAATCCGTGGCGAATCGTGTATGAGCCGGTGGGCTGACGGATGGGAAGCGGCGTTGCGCTCCATAGTTCCCCGCTTTGTTCGTCGCGGATATACACCACTTCCGACGGAGTATCGCTCACGGGATCGTTCGACCAGGGCGTGAGCTGGTATTCGCGCGCATTCAGAGACCACGTGCTGCCGGCGCCGTCCGTCGATACCTGGAATCCGAAATGGGGATTGGCCACCACGTTGACCCACGGCGCGGGCGTGCGCTGGTCTTCATCGAGCACCGTGACGTACTCGCGTCCGGCCGCGGCGAAGCCACCCAAGCCGTTGAAATATTCAGTGGCCGCATTCGAGCGCGGCGCATCGGCGCGGGAAACCTGGGGGGATGCCTCCAATCGAACTCGGGGCACCGGCTCGGGTTCTTGCAGCTGCGCCAGTTGGTCTGACAATTCGCCGTGCCCGGCAACGAATACCGCCCGCGCGGCGGTCTGCAGTACATCGCTGCCGGAAGCCGGCATCGAGTCGCTCCGCAACGAGAACACGCTGCCGCGGGTCGCACCGCCGGCATCGCGCCGCCGCGCCGCCGCGGTTTGAATGGCGGCATCGATGGCCGCCTGCGGATCCGATGGGGAGGACACGCAGTCGTTCAAGATGATGAGGTCGACCACCAGCCACTTCATGCGCCAGTAGGCCTGCGCACGCAGCAGCAGATCGACGAACTCGATGTCCTTTGCGGCGTCGATTCGAACCAATACGATCGGCAGATCGCCGGACACGCCGTGGGCCCACAAGGCGGCGGGTCCCTGCTCGTTCCTGGCCAGAATGCCGGGCGCCGCGCGCAGCGACGCATCGGCGTAGAGGATCCGGTTGGCGATGCATTGGAACCGTTGCGCCTCGGCGGCAGCGACGCCGCCGGCGCGCAGCTGGGCCTGCGCCTGCGTCGCTGCCGACGCCGCGGCCCGCTCGAAAGCGGCCGGATCGCGATACTTGCCGGTGAGCGCCAGCGCTTGCGCGCGGCTCGGGGCTACGAGGGTCCAGAATGCGACGCGCGCCGTTGCGCCGGGCTCGAGCCGTACGCGACGCCGCAGCGCCAGTACCGGATCGAGCACCGTGCCGGTGGTGTTGGAGAGCGGCCGCGCATCCACGATGGATACGGCGTTGCGCAGGTGCTGTCCGCGGCCGAGGAAGCGCGCCCGATCGGTCTCGAATTGCAAGCCGCCCACGGCCTCTCCCTCGAGGACGCTGAGGTGGGCGGCCCATAGCGGCTTCTCGTTCGATTCCCGCGGCCGCCGCGTGGCCAGCAGCGCTCCGGCCTCGGCCACGAACTCCGTTTGAATGAACATTTTGGCGAAGGCGGGGTGGGCTGAATCGGCGTCCGGAGTGGTCAACACCACCTCGGAGTAGCTCGTCAGCTCGATCTCGTGAACCCGGTTATCCGTGTTGGTGACGGAAACGCGGCGCACTTCGGCGTCATCCTCCGCTGCGACGAGAATCTCGGTGGCCGTGACGATCGGCCCGTCCTTGCGGGTGATTGCGGCACCAGCCTCGGAGAAGGCAACGTCATAACGGTCGGGCTCCCGGCCGACGGGTTGGTAACCGGCGGACCATACCCGGCCGTTCGCCACATCCCGCAAGAACACATACGACCCCCACGGATCGCAGATCGGGTCCTCGCGCCAGCGCGTGACGGCCAGGTCGCGCCAGCGGCTGTAGCCCGAGCCAGCCGCCGTGATCATGACGGAGTAGCTGCCGTTCGACAGCAAGTGCGTGCGCGGCGCGGCATGGTGGGGAGAGGTGAAGCGGCGCGGAGCGGGCGCCGTTGGGCCCGCTTCCCGGGGCGAAGCGGCATCGCTGGGTGAACTTTGCTGCAAGAATGACTCCGTGGCTTCTATCCGAGTCGGGATGGCGCGGCACACTGCTGCGACTGCGTGGAAGCGCGCAGAATACCGCACAAACCCGGCAGGGCCGAGGCTTTGCCGCTACTCCGCGGTGACTTCCACATTGACCGTCAGCGACAGAAAATCCGACGCAGTTCCCGTGAACGAACCGACCAGCGGCGCGGCCTGCGCGGCCTCCCGGGCTACGGCAATGCGAATGAGATTGCGGCCGCCCACCAGCGCGTTCGTGGGGTCGAACTCCACCCAGCCGACGCCTGGCAAGTAAACTTGTACCCAGGCGTGCGTGGCGCCGCCCCCCAGCAGGCCTCCGCCGGCGTCGATGAGCTTCTCGTCGTAGAGGTAGCCGGATACGAACTGTGCCGCCAGCCCGAGACAGCGGACGGCGTCCATCATGAAGACCGCAAAGTCACGGCAGCTGCCGGTGCCCAGCGTCAATGTCTCGACCGGGGACTGTACCCCCACTTCCTCGCGGCGCAGATACGTGAAATCCGACTTGATCGCGCTGTTCATCGTCATGAGGACGTCCATCGTCGCGTAGCTCGGCGCCCTCTCCAGAATTTTTTTCACCCAGCCATCGAGCTGGTGATGCGTATCCGGATAGTGCCTGGCTCGCGACGATCCGAGGTCGAGATCCTCGGAGGCGGAGTAGCTGAGCGGCAGATTTGCGGCATAGTCGTCGAGGACGATGGCCTGCAGCGGCTGCGGAAAGTGCTCGGCTCGGAAGGTCGATTCGAATATGAGTTCGGCAGCCGGCTCCGCGAACGACGCCACGGCGATGGAATTGCCGAATACATCGTGCATCCAGCGCAGTTCCGAGGGCGACGGCGTAATGACGATGCCGGTGTCGAGCAGACGCAGATCGTGACTATCGCGCGGGCGGCTCATCAGCCGGTGCTGACCCAGGATCACGGGCGACTGATATCGATACTCGGTGCGGTGCTTGACGTGCAGAACGGTCAACGGAATCCTGGGGCGGGTGAACGAACCGGTGAGGACGCGAAGTTCGACAGTGTGCCGGATGCCGCAGCGGGCGCGAGCGGCGTCAGGCGTGAGCCGCCGTCGGTCCCGGCCGACAACGTCACGGGTTCTGCCGCCAGAGGTACAGATTCAGGGCCAGCGTGAAACTGAGCCAGCCGAGATACGGCACCATGAGCCATGCCGCCGAGGCGCGCACGGCGGCGAACTCCCGGATGGTCCACGCCACCGCGAGCCACAGTGCGACGATCGCGAGCAAGCCCGCGCCGATGTCCCGCCGGCCGAAGAAAAGAGGCGCCCAGGCGGCATTCAATAGCAGCTGCACGGCGTAAGCGACCAGCGCCAAGTTCCGGCCGCGGTGGTATCGCTCCCGCCATATCAGCCAAGCGGACGTTCCCATCGTCGCATAAAGCGCCATCCATACCGGGGCTAGCGAGCGGTCGGGCGGAGTCCACGACGGCTTCGCCAGCGAGCCATACCACGCGGCGCTGGCCGGGGAGAAAGCCGGCGAAAATCCGGCGCCCACCGCGCCGGCGGACAGCGCCAAGGCGAGAAACACCAGGAGCGCCAACCAATTGGGGCGTGAGTTTCGGCCCCGATAACTGGTCGAAGTTTCGATCGGTATCCTCACCCGCGCTGCCACCTCGTCGAGCGGTGACGGATGGCGAGACCGATGGCCGCGCACATCTGGATCCAGCCGAACCATTGGTAGGAAACGAATACCGCCGACCAGATCAATCCGGACAGCCACAGAACCGCCGCGGCGATCGCCGTGTCGCGGCGGCTTCCGGCGCGCCGCAATTCGTCGCGCAGCTGCGCCACGTCGTCGTTTGCCACGCGAAATCGCAGGCGGCCTTCCGCGGCCTCGCGTACCGCGGTCTGAAACAGTTGGGGAACCTGTTTCAATGCCTCGACCGTGTCCGGAAGCTGCATGCGCACTCGGCGCAATACGGCGAGCGGGCTCATCCGCTCGCGCATCCACGTGCGCAGTATGGGTTGCGCCGTCTTCCAGAGGTCGAGCTCCGGATACAGCTCTCGACCCAGTCCTTCGATATTGAGCAGGGTTTTCTGCAATAGGATCAGCTGCGGCTGCACGTGCATGTCGAAACGGCGCGCCGCTTCGAACAGCCGCAGCAGCACCTGCGCGAATGAAATCTCCTTCAGCGGTTTGTTGAAGATGGGTTCGCAGACCGTGCGGACCGCCGATTCGAGTTCATCGACGCGGGTTCCCGCGGGAACCCAGCCGGACTCCACGTGCAATGCGGCGACCCGCGCGTAGTCGCGGTCGAAGAACGCCAGGAAGTTCTCCGCCAGATAGTGCTGGTCGCGCGGCTGCAACGTGCCAACGATGCCGAAGTCGATCGCGGCGTAACGCGGATTCTCAGGGTCCTCCAGTTGGACGAAAATGTTGCCGGGGTGCATGTCGGCGTGAAAGAAATTGTGCCGGAACACTTGGGTGAAGAAAATCTCGACGCCGTTCTGTGCGAGCTTGGCGAAGTTCGCGCCGCGTGCCCGCAGTTCGTCCATTCTGCTGATGATGATGCCGTGAATGCGCTCCATGACCATGACGTTGACGCGGCAGTAATCCCAGTACACCTCCGGCACATACAGCAGGGACGAGCCGGCGAAGTTGCGCTTCAGCTGCGCGGCGTTGGCGGCTTCGCGCATGAGGTCCAGCTCGTCAAAGATGGTCTTGCGGTACTCGCCGACCACCTCGATCGGCCGCAGCCGTCGGGCGTCCTGCCAATATTCATCGGCCAGCTTCGCGAGCGTGCCGAGGACCTCGAGGTCCAGGTCGATCACCTCGTGCATCCCCGGCCGGAGTACTTTGACGACCACATCCTGGCCGGTTCTGAGCGTCGCCGCATGGACCTGCGCGATGGAGGCCGCGGCGAGCGGGGTGGAGTCGAAGCTCGAGAAAACATCGTCGAGGCTGGCGCCCAACGCGCGTTCGATGGCGGCAACGGCCAGTTCGCCGGCAAAGGGCGGCACACGATCCTGGAGCTTGGCCAATTCGTCTGCGATATCGACGGGTATCAAATCGCGCCGCGTGGACAACGCCTGGCCGAACTTGATGAAGATGGGTCCCAGCTCCTCGAGCGCGAGCCGCAGGCGCTCGCCGCGGGTCACGCCGGCGCTGCGCTGGAACCAGGTCCATGGGGACAGATAGAACAGGAAGCGAAACGGCCGGTACAGATGGGTGGCGCGTATGAAGTCGTCCAGGCCATGCCTCACCAACGCGCGCTGGATCTGCAGCAGCCGCCCCGCGACCCGTAGCCGCATCAGAGCGGACCTTTCGAGCGCTGCTCGAGCCGCGCGAGCCGCGCTTCCACTCGGTCGGCGGTCTCGCGCAGTGCGTCGACCCCCTGCAAAAACTCATCCAGTTCCGGCTTGCTGACCAGATCTCGGCTTTCCTCCTGCAGATACTCGGCGACGTTCTCGCCCGCGGTGCGGCGCGCCTTGCGCGCCCAGGCGACAGTCTGCTGCGCGAGCTGCGACAGACGCCGGGCCGGCAAGTCGCCGACGATTCTCGACAGCTCCTCTTCCAGATCCGGCCGCGCCAGGGCGATGAGCTGCCGATACGAGTTGGCCACCTCGGCATCGCCTCGGATCTGCGCCGGCCGCTGCGCGGCGTGACGATCGGAACCGCCCCGCGCCAGCTGCAGCAGCGCGAACGGCGACCCCGCGATGGTTGCATCCTCGCGCGCGGCGTTCGCGTTGCCGGCCGGCTCAGGCGCCGCCGTCAGCGCCAGTCGACCGTGGGCTACGCTCGCGCGAATGGGGGATAAACCCTCGATTTCCACGCGCAAGGCGGTGGCATGCAGACGGCGCGCGACCGCGCCCGCCTGCGCCGACGCCTCGATGCCGCGGTTCATCAATGCTTCGCAGGCGGCGAGCCATAGAGGGGTGGCAGCCATGTCAGATTTTGTAGCCGCGGTGCAGAGCGACGATCCCGCCGCTCAAATTGTGATACCGGGTCTCGCCGAAGCCGGCGCTGCGCAGCATTTCCAGCAGGGTTTCTTGATTGGGGTGCATGCGAATGGACTCCGCCAGGTAACGGTAGCTCGCCGCATCCCCGGCGACGAGGCGTCCCAGCAGCGGCAGCACATTGAACGAATACGCGTCGTACAGCGGCTTCAGGCCAGGCGCCACCGGCGTCGAGAACTCGAGCACCAGCAATTGACCGCCGGGTTTCAGAACGCGGTACATCGAGCGCAGTGCCGCGGCCTTGTCCGTCACATTGCGCAATCCAAACCCGATGGTCACGCAATGGAACGAGTCGTCTTCGAACGGCAGGGATTCCGCGTCGGCGACCAGGCATTCGACATTGCCGGCGAATCCCCGATCGAGCAGTCGATCGCGGCCCACGGCCAGCATGGGGGGATTGATGTCGGAGAGCACCACCCGACCCTCCTTGCCCACCTGCCGCAGCATGCCGAGCGCCAGGTCGCCGGTGCCGCCGGCGACGTCCAATGCCCTCTGTCCGGGCCGCAAACCGGTCAGGGACAGGGTGAATTGCTTCCACAACCGATGTACGCCGAGCGACATCAGATCGTTCATGATGTCGTACTTGCCCGCCACCGAGGCGAACACCGACCGCACGCGCTTGGCCTTATCGGCCCAGGCGACCTTTTCGAATCCAAAATCGGTGCGGTTGGAGTTGCTCATCGTGCTCCTTGGGAGTGATGCGGCATTGTAGCCGACTGGAGCGATCCCACCTTGAGCGGGCGCGGTGGCCTTCAGCCGCCAGGTTCCTTGCCGGGCGCCGCTCCGGCCGCTGCCGGCCGCGCGATGCCTGCCGCGGCGCATCGTTCGAGATAGCGAGACCAGTTGGCCCGCTGATCCCGTCCCAGTTCGTGGAGCAGGGTCCAGGAGTACAGGCCCGTATTATGCCCATCGTCGAACGACAGCCTGAGGGCGTAGTTGCCGATCGGCTCCACGCCGGTGATGCCGATGTTTTCCTTGCCGCTTTGCAGGATGCCCTCGCCGCCGCCGTGTCCCTTGACCTCCGCGGAGGGAGAAAACACACGCAGATATTCGAAGGGCAGTTCGTAGCGCGTCCCGTCGTCGAAACTCACGTCGAGAATCCGCGATTCGGTGCGTATCTTGATGTCGACGGGTTGCGGCACGCGAGTCGACCTACAAGATGTACCGGGAGAGATCCTGATCGCGGACCAGCTCGCCGAGATTGCCCTCGACGTAGGCTCGATCGACGAGCACGTGGCTGCCGTTGCGATCGGATGCGTCGAACGAGACCGACTCGAGCAGTCGTTCCATGACCGTGTGCAGGCGGCGGGCGCCGATGTTCTCGGTCCGCTCGTTGACTTCGAATGCAACCTCGGCCAGCCGCTGCACACCGGATGGGTCGAATTGCAGATCGACTCCTTCGGTCGCGAGCAGCGCCGTGTATTGCCGGCATAGCGAAGCGTCCGGTTCCGTCAGAATCCGCACGAAGTCCTGCACCACCAGGGGTTCCAGTTCCACCCGTATCGGCAGGCGCCCCTGCAGTTCGGGGATCAGATCCGACGGCTTCGACATGTGAAACGCGCCCGAGGCAATGAACAGCACATGGTCGGTCTTCACGGTGCCGTACTTGGTATTGACGGTACAACCCTCCACCAACGGCAAGAGATCGCGCTGCACACCCTCGCGCGACACATCGGCTCCCGTGGTTTCCTGGCGGCGGGCAATCTTGTCGATCTCGTCGATGAACACGATGCCGTTCTGTTCGGCATTCTCGACCGCGCGCGCCTTGAGTTCCTCTTCGTTGATCATTTTCGCCGCCTCTTCATCCACCAGGAGCTTGAGCGCGTCCTTGATCTTGAGTTTGCGCGGCTTGCTGCGGCCGGAGCCCAAATTCTGAAACATTCCCTGCAATTGCTGGGTCATTTCTTCCATGCCGGGGGGCGCCATGATCTCCACGCCGACCGGCAGCGCGCGGACTTCGATTTCGATTTCGCGGTCGTCCAGTTCCTTCTCCCGCAACATCTTTCGGAAGCGTTGCCGGGTATCGTTGTCGCGCGGAGCCGCATCGCCGGTGAACCCCGCCTGAGCACGCGGCAACAGCGCGTCGAGCACCCGTTCCTCGGCCGCGTCTGCGGCGCGGTGGCGCACCTTCGCCATTTCTTCTTCCCGCGTCATTTTGACGGATATCTCTACAAGATCGCGGACGATCGAATCCACTTCGCGGCCAACATAGCCTACTTCGGTGAACTTCGTGGCCTCGACCTTGATGAACGGAGCCTTGGCGAGCCGCGCCAGGCGCCGGGCGATTTCGGTCTTGCCCACGCCGGTGGGGCCGATCATCAAAATGTTCTTGGGAGTGATTTCGGGACGCAGGTTCTCCGCCACCTGCTGGCGCCGCCAGCGGTTGCGCAGAGCGATCGCAACGGCACGCTTTGCCGCCTTCTGCCCGACGATGTGCTTGTCCAGCTCCTCGACGATTTCACGGGGCGTCATCTGCGACATGGAGTCTACAGTTCCTCGATCGTGAGGTTGCGGTTCGTGTAGATGCAGATATCCGCGGCGATGTTGAGCGATCGCTCGACGATGTCGCGTGCGGACAGTTCGGTTCCCTGCATGAAGGCGAGCGCCGCCGCCTGCGCGTAACTGCCCCCGGAGCCGATGGCGATCAAATCATGTTCCGGCTCGATCACGTCGCCGTTGCCGGATATCACGTAGGAACTCTCGGCGTCGGCAACGCAGAGCAGCGCTTCGAGCCGGCGCAGACTGCGGTCGCTGCGCCAGTCCTTGGCCAGCTCGATCGCGGCGCGCGTCAGATTGCCGAACTTTTCGAGCTTGCCTTCGAAGCGCTCGAACAGGGTAAAGGCATCGGCCGTGCCGCCCGCAAAGCCCGCGAGCACCTTGCCGCCGTAGAGCCTGCGGACCTTCTTTGCGTTGCCCTTCATCACGCTCTGCCCGAGCGTGACCTGGCCGTCGCCGCCGACGGCTACCTTGCCATTGCGCCGCACGGCAAGGATGGTGGTCCCATAGATGCGCTCTGGATCGTGATTCATTGGATCACGTCATGGGGTCGATGAGGGGCCTTTCAAGCGTCGCGTTGGCGCCGTCGTGCGCGTGGGTGCGCGGCGTCGTAGACCTTGGCCAGGTGTTGAAAGTCAAGATGAGTATAGATCTGCGTCGTGCCGATATCCGCGTGGCCGAGCAATTCCTGCACGCCGCGCAGATCGGTACTCGATTCCAACAGATGGCTGGCGAACGAATGACGGAACATGTGCGGATGAACATGCACGGGCAATCCCGTGCGTCGCGCCCAGGTATCGACTCGCAATTGCACCGCGCGCGGCGTGAGGCGCCGTCCGCTGCGGCTTATGAAGATCGCGTCGTCCCGGGTCGGCAGGCCGGCTCTTTCGGCCAGCCACCGCTGCAGCGCCGCGACCGCGAAGCGGCCGATGGGCAGAATCCGCGTTTTGCGGCCCTTGCCGTCGACCCGCACCGTGCGGTCCTTGAGATCGAGAGCGCCGAGATCCAAGCCCACGAGTTCGCTCAAACGCAGGCCCGACGAGTAGAACAGCTCCATGATGGCCTTGTCGCGCATCGACAAGGTGTCGTCGACCCGAAACTCGAGAAGACGCCCCATCTGATCGGCATCGAGAGTGGCCGGCAGGCGCCTCTTCGTTTTGGGCGCGCGCACGTCGAGTGCCGGATTGCGCGGGCAACAGCCCTCGCGTATCAGGAATTCGTAGAAGGAGCGTACCGCCGACAGACGCCTTTGAATGCTGCGAGGCGCGAGGCCCCCTGCGTGCTCCGTTGCGGCAAACGTGCGCACGTGTGCGCCGTCGAGATCATGCCATGCATGGAGTGCACGCCGCCCGCAGAACCCCTCGAGCGACCGCAAATCGCGCCGGTAAGCGTCTGCCGTGTGCAGACTCATGCGCCGCTCGTGCGTCAAGTGAGCGATGAATCGCTCGATCCACGCCCGTTGTTCGGAGCCCACGAGACCCGGCGTGCTTCAGCGAGCCAGCGCGTAGGTGACGAGTTCGCCGATGCGCGACAGGAATTCCGTGCTCATCGCGGGATGAAACCGCTCCGCGTCGCTCGCGCCGATGGCGAGTATGCCCAATGCCCCCTTGGGTCCCAAGGGGGTCAGCGCCACCGAGCCGATTTCGATGGAATCCTCGCCGAACAGATAATCCCGCTGCGAGTCGCGGATCTGTCCGCAACGCGGCTTGCCGGCCGCTAACAACGACTCGAAGGTCTTGATGTCGGTGCCGGCCGGATCGTCGACGCGCAGAAACCTGCCGGCCGCTGCTTCCAGCGGCCGAGCTTCCTCGAGAAACAACACCAGCACGGAATGCATGGCATCGAAGTCCTCACGCAAGGAGGTCTCCACCGCGTTGATGGTCTCCAGGAGACTGTGCGCCCGGATCAGCCGCTGGCTCAATCGATGAATACGATCGGCGAGCGTGTCGTTGGCGCGGGCGACATCCACCAGTTCCTTCAATTTGCGTTCGAGGGACTGATTGCGCTCGCGCAGAACCTCCACCTGGCGTTCCACCAGGCTCACGGTGGCTCCGGCGTCGCGCAGATGAGGAAGGCGCAATTTCGTGAGCAGGGGACCGTTGCGCTCGAAGAAGTCCGGGTAGGTCTGCAGGTATTCCGCGACGCTCGAGTCGTTGAGACCTTCGTGTTTGATACCGCGTGCCTGACTCGTTGTCATTGTTGATCTCCGTGCATCTGATTAAATATCGATCGATCCGGTGAAAACCGTCGTCGCCGGCCCCGTCAGCCACAACTCCTGTCCGGGCCCCGCCCAGGAGACGAACGCGGTTCCTCCCGGCAGATCCACCCGGACCTCTGCATCCAACCATCCGCGTCTGCGCCCAACCGCCATCGCCGCGCATGCACCCGTGCCGCACGCCAGCGTTTCGCCGGCGCCGCGCTCATGGACGCGCAGGCGAATGTGGCCGCGATCCACGATTTGCATGAAACCCACGTTGGTGCGTTTCGCAAACCATGGATGATGTTCGATAGTAGGCCCAAAGCGCTCGACCGGCGCGGTTTTCACGTCGGAGACGCGCAGCACCACATGCGGGTTGCCCATCGACACCGCACCGAACTCGATGGCGGTGCCGTGCACGTCGAGGGAGTACGCGGCCAGTTCGGCCGGCGCAGCCATGGGAAGCGCACGGGGATCGAAGTTCGGTGTGCCCATGGCCACCGAGACCAGGCCGTCGGCGCGAACGCGGGCGCGGACGACTCCCCCCATGCTCTCCATCGTCAATTCGCGTCCGAGTTCCGGCTGTCTCTGGAACATCAGGGCGGCGATGCAACGTGCGCCGTTGCCGCACTGTTCGACCTCGCTGCCGTCGGAATTGAAGACGCGATAGAAGACACGATGCGCCCGGTCGCGCGGTGCCGCGAGCATCAGCGCTTGGTCGAATCCGACTCCCGTATGCCGGTCGCCGAGCGCACGAAACGTGTTCGAATCGAGGTGATCATCCGCGGCAGCAGGGGCATCGAATACCAAGAAATCGTTGCCGAGACCCTGCATCTTCAAAAACTCGATGCGCATCAGCGAAGCATATCACTCCGTGGACACCGGATCATTTCAGGCGGAGGGGGTTGCGCTTCGCGCACGCGAGTTCTACCTTATTGAAAATAACAACAGTCGGGGATGCATGCGCCATGTAATGGTTTTGAATGCGAAAGGCGGCTGCGGCAAGAGCACGATAGCGACCAATATTGCAGTTTTTTTCGCGAGGAACGGGCATCAGGTCTGTATCGCGGACTATGACCGACAGCGATCCAGCCTCGACTGGCTGGCGCAACGGCCGGCGGATCTGCCGCCGATCACGGGGGTTGCGGCCTTCGACGAGGGATTGCGAAGCGTTGCGCGCTCGACCGAGATTCTGGTGATCGACGCCCCGGCTCGCGTCCATGGCACGGAACTGAACGAGCTGGTGCGGCGCGCCGAGACCATCATCGTTCCCGTGCTTCCGTCCAGCATCGATATGAAGGCCTGTGCGCATTTCATGGCGGAACTGCTCGAAATCGGCAAAGTGTCGCGCAGGCAGGCGCGCTTAGGCTTGGTGGCGAACCGGGTTCGCGAGTACACGTTGATTTACGAGGAACTGGATGAGTATTTGTCCAAATTGAAAGTTCCTTATCTGGGCGCGCTGCGCGAGGCGCAGAACTACGTCCGCGCCTATGCCCGCGGCATGGGCGTGCTCGAACTACCCGAATACCTGGCCTCTCCGGACTGGAAGCAGTGGGAGCCGATCGGCGAATGGTTGGACAGCAAGCGCAGCCAACCGTGAGATTCGGCGCACGCACCGTCATAGACTCGCGCGAATGCCCGCATCGAGATCGCCATAGGCGATCGCTACGCCGAGTTCCTCGAGCATGCGTCGATTGTCGACGCGCCGGGAAGAGCGCCGCGACCCGCGATCCGGTGTAGCCGCAGCCGACGATCGAGACCGAGTGCATACTCGAGTGCTCAGAGGAAACCCATGCGCGTGAGTCTAGCCAAATCCACCCGTAGTTTCAGCGTCGCGCCGGACCAGCCGGTACTCGATGCGGCGCTGGATGCCGGGCTCAATCTGCCGCACAGCTGCAAGGGCGGAAATTGCGGCGCCTGTCGGGCTCGCCTGCTCGGGGGGATGGTGCACTATCCGAACGGGCGGCCGCTTGGACTATCCGACGCGGAGGTGGCGGAGGGTTTGATCCTGCTGTGCCAGGCGCGTGCCCGGACCGATCTGGTGATCGACACCGTCGAGGTCAGTACACCCGAGGATGCCATCATCAAGCGCCTGCCGAGCCGCATCGACCGTACGGAACGGCTGTCGCACGATGTGCTGGGCGTCTACCTGCGCCTTCCCGCCGCGGAGCCGTTTCGTTTCGAGCCCGGCCAGTACATCGACATTCTCTTGTCCGGAGGACGCCGCCGCAGTTTTTCCATCGCCTCGCCGCCGCATGACTCCCGCCCGCTCGAACTGCACGTGAGACGCGTGCCCGGCGGCGAATTGACCGAGGAATTGTTTGCCGAACGCACCCGCAGCAGCCTGCTCCGCATCGAAGGTCCGCTGGGACGCTTCGTCTATCGGCAGAACGCCGGCGCGCCCATGTTGCTGGTGGGCGGCGGCACGGGATTGGCGCCGCTCAAGAGCATCGTGAGACATGTCCTCGATAACGGTCTGCGCAGGGACATGATCTTGTATTGGGGCGTGCGCAGCGAGCGCGACCTCTACGCTCATACAGAGCTCGAGGATTTCTCCCGCCGCGCGGCCAACTTTCGCTACGTGCCGGTGCTGTCGGAGCCCGGCGCCGCCTGGAGCGGCCGGCGCGGCTGGGTACACGAGGCGGTCCTGAATGACTTCGCGACGCTCGATCCCTTCGATGTCTACGCCAGCGGACCCCCGGCCATGATCACGGCGCTGCGGCGGGATTTCAGAGAACGCGGCGCCGCCGATGAGCGCCTGTACTTCGACTCCTTCGATTACGCACCGGATACGCTCGAGCGCCAGCGGACGACGGCTGCGACCAAGTCCTGATCCTGCGCAGAGTCCGCCGTGAGCAGCGGGGCCGTCACGCCTCGCTCGCGCAAGGCCGCAGCCACGCGCGCACTCGGTACCACCCAGGCCACGCGGTCGAGGTCGCGCCGCATGGCGGGCGTTGCCAGCTGCAGCAAACCGTCCGCGATGTCGACGCTGGTCACGGTAATCACATCGATCGCGCCGGCGGCCAAGCTCGCCGCGAGCGCCGCCACCTCGGCGGGCGGGCGTGGCGCGCGTGCGCGCGCATACACCTCGGCGACGACGACCTCTGCGCCGCGCTCAACCAGCCGTTCGCGCAGCAGGTCCCGGCCCAAGGTTCCTTTGACGATCAACACCCGCCGGCCGGCGCCCTGCCGCAATGCGGGATGCAGGAGCAAGTTATCGGAGTCGAAACCGAGCGTGGGCAGCGCGGTCGCTGGGAACCCGGCCTCTCGGAGGGCGGCGGCCGTGGCGGGGCCGATGGCGGCGAGGTTCAATTCGCGCTGCTCGCCGAGCAGCCGGACGCCGAATCTCACGGCATTTGCGCTGGTGAAGACGACGAGGTCGAACGCCTCGACGGGACCCACGCGAGCGCTGAGTTGCGGATCGTCCGTGGGTTCGATTTGCAGGACGGGCACACGAATGACGGTCGCGCCCTGCGCCTCGAGCAAGCGGCACAACGGCGCGGCCTGCCGCTGGGGTCGAGTGACCAGGACCGCGACGCCGTCGAGCGCGGACATGCTCAGTCGTTGCGCAGCCGCTCGAGCAGCGCACCCGCACCCGCCGCCAGCACGCGATCCGCGAGCCGTTCGCCCAGCCCGCGAGCATCCTCGCTGCTGCCCGCGATGCAGTCGCGCAACAGCCGCGAGCCGTCAGGCTCCGCCACCAGACCATCCAGCGTCATGTGCTCCCGATGCAGCGTGGCATGCGCGGCGATCGGCGACTGACAGCTGCCGCCGAGCCGCCCGGCGAAGGCGCGCTCGGCGTCCATTACGAGTCGAGTCGGCGCATGATTCAACGCGCCGAGCAGCAAGCGCACCCGCGCATCGGCGCTGCGGCACTCGATCCCGATGATGCCCTGCGCCACGGCGGGAAGGCAGAGGCTGGGTTCGAGACGCGCGCCGATGCGGGATTCCCAGCCCATCCGGATGAGGCCGGCGCAGGCGAGAATGATCGCGTCCAATTCGCCGTTGTCGAGCCTTCTCAAGCGCGTGTCGACATTGCCGCGCAGCCCCTCGATCTTGAGGTCCGGCCGCGCCGCCAGTAATTGCGCCTGTCGTCGCAGGCTCGATGTGCCGACCCGCGCGCCCCGCGGCAGATCGTTCAGGGACTTCGCGTCGGGTGCCAGCAACGCATCGCGCGCATCGGCGCGCGGCAGCACGGCGGCAATGCACAGACCCTCGGGCAGCTCTCCCGGCACGTCCTTCATCGAATGCACGGCGATATCGGCGCGCCGGTCTTCGAGAGCTGTCTCCAGCTCTTTGATGAACAGGCCCTTGCCGCCGATTGCCGCCAAGCTTCGATCTTGAATGCGATCGCCCTTGGTCGACAGCGGCACCAATTCGACGTTAAGGTCCGGATGGGCGTGCCGCAGAAGGGCGGAGACGTGTTCGGCCTGCCATAGCGCCAGGGGACTCTTGCGCGTCGCTATCCGCAACGCCGCCGCGCTCATGTCGGCTCGGACGATGAGTCCGGAAACAGCGCCGACTTCAAACGGTAGATGGCCGATATGTCTTCATCGCCGAAACCTTCGGCGATGAGTTTCTCGTATTCCTGCAGGGTGGATTCCACGACCGGCAGCACCGCGCCACGCTTCGAGGCCATGTCGCGGCAGATGCGCAGATCCTTGTCGTGCAGACGAACTCGAAAGCCCGCCGGAAACTTGTTGGCCGCCATGAATGGCGCGCGATTGACGAAGTACCAGCTGCTGCCTGCGCCTTTTCCCAGCGTATCGATCAACCGATCGAGCGGCAGGCCTTCCGCGCGCGCGAATGCCATGGCCTCGCCGACGGCTTGGATGATGCCGGCACACATGATCTGATTGGTGGCCTTGGCCGCCTGGCCGGCACCGCTCCCGCCGAAGTAGGTGTGGGTCTTGCCCATTTTCTCCAGGATGGGCAAGGCTCGAGCGAACACCGATTCGTCGCCTCCCGCCATGATGGCGAGGGTTGCGTTACGGGCGCCCTCGACGCCGCCGCTCACCGGACAATCGAGAAACCCCACGCCAAGGGCGGCGAGCTGCTCATGCATGTCGCGTGCGGTTGCGGAACCAACGGTAGACGCGTCCATCACGATCATGTTGGGCGTGAGGCCCGGTTCGAGACCGGCCACCACGGCGCGCACATCGTCGTCGGCGGAGACGCAGATGACGACCGCCTCGCAGTTCCCGGCCAGCTCTTCGAGACTGCTGAACGCGTGGCACTTGAGTTCGTTCGCCAGGGCGACGGCCTTGTCGGCAGTGCGATTCCATACGCCGGTGAGGTACCCCGCGCGATGCAGATTACGCGCCATGTGCGCGCCCATGGCACCCAATCCGACGAAGCCAGTTTGCATACGCGATTCCGTTGTGATTCCCGTGGAGCGCGGAAGCTTAAGGCTTTGCGCGCCGCGCGGCAAAGAGCGTTGCGTTGCCTCGGCACAGTGAAATTGACCGGCTGTGGGGTATCGCCAGGGCTCGAACCGGTCAGCATCTCGGTGCCGAGATGTCTAGGTCGGGCTGTTGCAGATGGAATCTACGTCGCGCTTCGCGTTGACCCGTTCCGAATCGATCTCTTCAGAGGTCAGGTACTGACGTTCGCCGTCCGGGCCTGTCTTGTAGAGCTTGCGCCCCTCGATCAACCTCTTGTAGCGGTCCTGTGCATCGGCGCACTGTTTCTCGCGTGTTTGAGCCACGTCGTCATCGACGGCCTTCTTGGCATCGTCTTGCGCAGCCGGATCGCGCGGGGCGGCGGGTTTGGGATTCTGGGCGTTGGGCGTGGATGAGTCGGGCACGCTCGAGGTTGTCGATCGCGCCGCGTGGTTTCCCGGCATTTCGACGATTTGCGCGTGCACACCGTCGGGCGGGCGGTCGCCGTATTGAATCTTGCCCTGTGCGTCGGTCCATTTGTACACGACGGCGGCGGCCATTCCCGACCAGGCCAGCAATGCCGCGCACAGGAGAACGCGTTTCATAGTCCGATCCTCGAGGTGAGAACTAAAGAGCGCGTGAACCCGCCTCGCCGGTTCGAATACGCAAGGCTTGGCCAAGCTCCGAGACGAATATTTTGCCGTCGCCGATTTTACCTGTCCGCGCTGTTTCAATGATGGCTTCCACGACTCGATCCACTTGGTCATCGTCGACCGCCAGCTCGAGTTTTACCTTCGGCAGGAAATCGACGACGTATTCCGCTCCTCGATACAGCTCAGTGTGACCTTTCTGGCGCCCAAAACCCTTGACCTCTGTCACGGTAATGCCCTGCACGCCGACTTCCGCCAGCGCGGAACGCACATCATCGAGTTTGAACGGTTTGATGATGGCTACGACCATTTTCATGCGAAAGAACTCCTGTGTCGAATGTTTGAGCAGTTTAGCAGCGGACTCGAGTATCGATTGCTGCGATACAGCATGGAGTATTAGTATTTTCTGATGTATAACCGCTTGAGCGTCTTGCGCCGGTCGCGCGTATATAAAAAACGGCGCGGGTCCTGTGAAGGGCCCGCGCCGCCGGGATATCGCACCGACGGGGGAGTTGGCTGGCTTGCCGGCGCGAGATGCTCCTAAAACGTCAGAAGTTTCAACCTCGCTCGATCGCGGGCGAGGCCTCTGAAATCCCCGCCTGTGTGCCATGGTTCGAGCGCGTACATTTAATCGTAACCCCTTGATTCAAATGGCATCTGGCCCGGTTTCGCCAGTTCGGACGCGCAGCGCTCCCTCGAGTTCGAGCACCCACACCTTGCCGTCGCCTGTCTTACCGGTCCTCGCCACGTTACAAACTGCCTCCATAACCTGCTCCGCAATCGAATCGTCTACCGCGAGTTCTATCTTTGCCTTGGGCAAAAAATCGACGCTGTACTCGGCACCGCGATAGATCTCGGTATGCCCATGCTGGCGTCCGTAACCGTGAACCTCGGTCACCGTCACCCCTTGGATGCCGATGTCCGCCACGGCCTGCCGAACTTCATCTACTTTGAACGGCTTGATCACTGCGGTGATGAGCTTCATGCGTTTTTCCCCGCTTGCGCCTTGTAATCGAGCCGCCTCCGACACTGCTTACGCGTACTATTGATCCTGATAATGCAGCTTCCATGCCAGCGTCGGTCATACGCAAGATCAACGACTTGCAGGGCGGAGGATCGTTTGGATGCCCTGTTTTGGAGCGAAAACACCTCCAGGGTGCGTTATCAAGGTGCGATTTTCATCAGTTTGCGGAGGTTCGTATGGGTTTGCTCAACTCCACCAGTTTGGATGACATTGCGCGGCGCTTGGCGGATGCCTTCCCTAAGTCGGTGCGCAGCTTCGGGCGCGATCTGGAGGGCAACTTCAAAGCCGTCCTGCAAGCGCAGCTCAGTAAGCTCGATCTCGTGAGCCGCCAGGAATTCGACGTGCAGTCGGCCGTGCTGGCGCGCACGCAGGCGACGCTGGCCGCCCTCGAAGCTCGCCTCAAGGAGCTCGAGGCGAAACTGCCGCCGCAATAGCAGCCGTGCAGGTCCGCGAGCGGCGAGGCGCGGTGTTGAATCAACGGCCTCAACGAAAAACCCCGGCGCAAAGCCGGGGTTTTCCTCCTACCTTCCGATCGGAAGGAGCTAGATCGATTTGCGGCGGCGCTTCCACACGCCGAGGCCGCCGAGCCCCGACAACATCAGCCATGCCGTGGCAGGCAACGGTACCGGCGCGAAATCCACACCGCGCAGTACTTGACCGTAGGCCGCCGTCTGCAAGGTGGAGAATTGCTCGCTCGACGCCTGCGCTTGCGTGGTGTCGGCCAGGGTGTCGGTGATCGCGACCAGCTTGTTGGGGTCTGCGCCAGGATCGGACAGGCCGCCGGTAGTCGAGGTGATGGCATAGAGGGTTACTGTGCCATTGGCGTTCACCACGCCCGTCATGTTACGCAGGCCATCGGTCGCTTGCGTCACCGAACCCGTCGAATCGGTCACCGTGCCGCTGACCGTGTAGCCCTGACCCAGACTGAGGCCTAACTTGAGCGTGTAGTCGAGGCTCCAGGTTCCGTGGGCCAGACTCCACTTCTCCAGGCCGCCGCCGCTGCTCAATTCGTTGCCTGCCGTGCCGTCGCCCTCGTCGGCTACGTACAACGTCGATGCGTTGGCAAAGAATAGACCGAACGGATGGGAGTTGGTCCCGGTCGAGGGGAATCCCGACAGAATCGATATGGGAGCCGTCCCCGCGTTCTGTGCCAACGCGCCATTCGCGAGCGAACCCGTAGCGCCGACTTGGAACACCGAGTTGACGCCGTTGCTGCCGCTGCCCTTCGTCACGAACAATGTATTGTCGAACACCGTCATGCCGCGGAAGTTGTCGTCCTTGCCGGTCTTGTCGGAAGCCGATGCGGAAAAGCCGCGCTGGTAACCGGTGGTCGACCCGAAGGTGCCATTGACCGCGCCGACGACGTTGGTCGCGCCGGAGGAGCCGAAGGCGATCGTCTGCACCCCCGTGTTGTTGCTGAGATTGCCGAGAACGGTACCGTTCGGCGACGGTTTTCCGCTGTTCCCGGCGTTACCCGTCATGTAGTAGTTGCCGTCATACAGCACGGCATTGCGGCCGTTGTTGCCGCTGTAGGCGGTGACCGGAGTGACCGTCGACGTGCCATTCGCATTCACCGTGATGATCGCGCGGTTGTACGTCGACGTCACCGGGTTCGACGGATCGTTGACGGCCGCAGTGTTCGAGTTGGATACGTCCAGGGTGTTTACCGGCGCGACGTAACCCATGAAGGACACCGAGGTGCCGTCCGAGGATAAATTGAGCCCCATTTCGGACTTGGAGCTGAAGCTCGTTACCGCGCCGGAAATTGCCAGGTCGCTCACCAGGCTGCCGGAGGTCGTCAACTGTTCGATGGTGATCGGCGAGGTGACGCCAAAGCTCGCATCGGGAGTCTCGTTGTTGAATACCTGCGAATAACTGCCGTTCGCGACGGCGACGCTCGATGTGGTGGCGTTCGTGCCCGGCAGCGATTGGCCGACGGTCACGGTGCCCGCGTTACCCGCGTACGTACTGGTCGTGACGAGCAGGTCGCCGGGAGTGAACTGTTGCGCGTGCGCAGCCAAGCCAAGCAGCGCGGCGCTCACGGCGACGGATAGCCGCATCACTGGCGCGGTGCCTCGGAGAGGCGAAACATTAATCATATGGAGATCCCCTAAGTGTTGTTGCCCGCCCGTGACCCGGCAGCGGGAGTGTGCGTCTGCATGTGAGCCGGACGCATTGCGCCTCAAAGCTATCGGTCCAACCTAACAAGGGCTTGAACTTATTGTGGCAATGCTGTTGCACGGTCACTTTGAGTTGCAAAGCGCGCCTGGGCGACGATCGCAACCCGCGAATTCCAGGAAGGTTGTAGTCAACGAGGCAAACGTCGCGACGAGAATCGCGAATCGAGACAAAGCCGCAAGATTCCGCCGTGCAGCTTTCACTGCAATCTCGTCTATATCTACGTGGCGGCCACAAGTCCGAAGGAATCGACCATGCCGACGACAGAGTCCGGATGCTCACGGTCCTTTCTAACGTTGTTCTCCCGATCAAACATGGGTCACGGCCCCCGGCCGGCGCGATAGGGCGGCCGTGCACCTCAGCACCGTGCTCAGCCGGGCGCCGGCGGGACTCAACGCTCCCCTGGTGCGCGTCGAGGTTCATCTGGGGGCGGGATTGCCGGCCTTCTTCCTGGTGGGCCTGCCCGAGGCCGTGGTGCGCGAAAGCCGGGAGAGGGTGAGGTCGGCGTTGTTGACGGCCGGCTTCGCCTTTCCCACCGGCCGACTCACGGTCAATTTGTCGCCCGCCGATTTGCCCAAGGAGGGCGGGCGCTTCGACTTGCCGATGGCTGTCGGTATCTTGGCAGCCAGCCAACAGTTGCCGCCCGACGCGTTGGAAGGCCGCGAATTCTATGGCGAACTGGCCCTCAACGGCGAGCTGCGGCAGACACCCAAACTGGTGCCGGCGCTGTTGGCGGGGTGCCGGGATGGCCGGGAGCTGATCCTGCCGGCCGCCAATGCGCTCGAAGCGGGTCTCATCGGCACCCCGAACATCAAGCTGGCCGACGACCTGACCCAGGTCTGCGATGCCCTCAAGGGTCGCGCGATGCTGCGGATTGCGCAGGTCCCAGCCGCGTTGGAGCCGCGCCCGCCGCCGCCCGATCTGGCGGACGTCCGCGGTCAATTCGCCGCCAAGCGGGCCTTGGAGATCGCTGCCGCCGGCGGCCATGGATTGCTGATGATCGGCCCGCCGGGCGCCGGCAAGACATTGCTGGCGCAAAGACTGCCGGGATTGCTGCCGCCGCTCGACCGGAGCGATGCGCTCGAGGTGGCGAGCATGGAATCCGCCGCCGGTCGACGGCCGAGTCTCGGCGGCGGCCGGCCGTTCCGTAGTCCGCAGCACACGGCCACCATGGCGGCATTGATTGGCGGGGGCGCGCTGCGGCCGGGCGAACTGTCGCTCGCCAATCTGGGGGTTCTGTTTCTCGACGAGCTTCCGGAATTTGCCCGCAACGCGCTCGAGGCCTTGCGCGAACCTCTGGAGAGTGGCGTGGTGGTGCTGGCGCGCGCGAAACGCTCCTACGACTTTCCGGCGCGGTTTCAGCTGATCGCTGCGATGAATCCCTGCCCGTGCGGCTACGCAGGCGATGCGCGCGGGCGCTGCCGGTGCACGGCCGAGCAGGTGGCCCGGTATCGCAACCGATTGTCGGGACCGTTGATCGACCGCATCGACATCCACATCGAGTTATTGCCGCTGCCGGTGGAACATCTGCTGGCGGATAAACCTGCGGCGGTGGAGACCTCGGCCACGGTCGCCGCCCGCGTCGCGGCGGCGCATGAGGTGCAGCTGAATCGCCAGGGAACATTGAATTCGAGGCTGACGCCCGCGGACATGACCCGGTTCTGTCCGCTCGGCCGCGATTCGCGAGTGTTGATCGGCACGGCTATTTCGCGACTCGGGCTATCTGCGCGCGCCTACCACCGGATCGTCCGCTTGGCTCGCACCTGCGCCGATTTGGCCGGCGAGCAGTCCATTCGCAGAATCGACGTGTCCGAAGCCGTGCAGCTGCGGGCACTCGATCGGCCTATTTGTTGAGCGACACCATGTAGTCGACGGTCATGCGGATCGTCGCATCGGGCCAGGTCGTCCCGCCTTTGGGCGGCATGGCGCCCTTGCCGGAAATCGCGTGCTGATACAGCAAGTCCTTGCCCTGAGCGATACGAGGTCCCCAGGCCGCTTTGTCGCCGACCTTCGGTGCGCCGTTGACGCCGGTGCCGTGACAGGCCGAGCATACCTTCGTAAACGCTTGTTCGCCCGTGGTCGGCACGTCGGCGGCCGGTGCGCCGCCCTTCGGTGCGGAGAGCGCGGCCAGCGCGCTGTTGTCCTGCCCGGCAATGGCCTCATGCGCGAACGGCACGATGTTCTCGTGCACCTGTTTCACATGCAGCGGGTCGAGCAATACGTGTTCGCTCTGGGTCTCCTCGCCGACGTTGCGCGCCACCGCGAACAGGACGATCGCGACGAAGATGAGCATGCCGAGTACCAAACTGAAGGAATTGAAGAACTGGGTATCTGACGATTCGGGCTTGGACACGGTAACTCGCTGAAAACCGATGAAAAAAGATCCGGGATCGCGACCAGTATAGCGATACCTGGCGATTCACGGAATAGCCGCCCGCGAGTCTGTAGCGGCCGGCGCTGTTTTCGCCGGACGAACGTGGGCAGAATGATCGCGCGATGTACACGGGGCACCTCTTCTATGGCCGGCATTTCTCGTTGCTGTTGTGCGCGGTCGCCGTTCTTGCGGTACTCGGCCGCTCAAGTCCGCCGCATGAGGTGGTAATGGCCTTCGGCGTCTATGGCGCGCTGCATTCGTCCCTGGTCGCGGCGACCTTGCGCACGCCTCAGCCGCTGCCGCGAAAACTGCTGTTTGTCGTCCTGACGGCGGTGCTCTCGATGCTGAGCGCGATGCTGGCTCTGTATGGCAGCCGCTATGTTGGAGGCTTTCCCGGCATGTCGGGCTTGCGCTTACTGGTGACGCTCGCGGCGGGTCTGGGGGCCGCGAGCTATGCCGTCCTGGTCAGGCGTTTCTGGGTCCGCGAGCTGACGCTTCAATCCGTCGTTTCGATCACCCTCGGCTGCATGCTGGCGACGTTCGGGGTGCTGATGTTCGGGTCCTTGCTTATCTCCTCGGGTGGCTCGGGGCTGGCGGCCTGCTGGTGGCTCGCCTTCTCCGCGGGTCTTTGGTATCACGACCGCCCATTGCGGTCATTGCGGCACGAGGCCGTCGGGAGGTAGCGATGTTCGGGACTCATGATTTGTGGCTCTTCGTGGTTTCGGGATTGCTCCTCAACGTCACGCCCGGCCCCGACACGCTGTACATCATCGGCCGCAGCGGGATGCAGGGCTGGCGCGCCGGTGCCATCGCCGCGCTGGGTATTGGCGCGGGCACCTTGGTGCACATACTCGCGGCCTCTTTGGGGCTCTCCGCGATTCTGGCCGCATCCGCAACCGCCTTTGCCGTCGTCAAGATGTTGGGGGCTGCGTACCTCGTGTACGTGGGCATCTCGTTGCTTCGGGCGTCACGATCTCGACTGCCGGCCGTGGCCGGCGAGGAATACGTGCCTGCATCGATGCGCAACGTGTTTCTGCAGGGATTTCTGACCAACGTGCTGAATCCCAAGGTGGCGCTATTTTTCCTGGCGTTCCTGCCGCAGTTCGTCGCGGCGGATGCGCCGTCGAAGCCGCTGGCCCTGCTCTTTCTCGGCGCCATTTTCGATCTGAACGGTACCTCCTGGAATCTGCTGGTGGCATGGTCGACCGCGCGTTTGAGCGGCCGGCTCGCCGGAGTCGGCACCTTCAAGAAGTGGTTCGATCGGGCGGTGGGCAGCCTGTTCGTGTTCGTGGGCGTCAAATTGGCGCTGAGCGCCAACCGCTGATCGAGCCGCGCTGAAGCCGGGAGCCAACCGTGCGCTGCGCGGCCGCCGCCGAGAGTCCGAGTCGCTGAGACGGGCGCCACGCGGGGAGGCTCCCAACGCCCGGCGGGCGGCGTCGGCGCCTCGGGGGTTTTCTGTCGAGGAATCCTTTAAGATGGCGGCGTGCAGATAGGATGTGGCGCCCAGCCTTGAAAGTGAACTACCGATGATCTCGGCTCTGGAAGGGCTCGAGCTGCTGCGCAACGGAAATCGCCGTTTCGTCGCCGATGTCCGAAGCCACGACACCCTGCCCAGCCGTGCCCGCCGCATCGAGTTGACGGCCGGCCAAGAACCTTTCGCGGCCGTCCTTGGCTGTTCGGATTCGAGAGTACCGGTCGAGATCGTTTTCGATCAGGGGCTCGGCGACCTGTTCGTCATCCGAGTGGCCGGCAACATCGTTGCCCCCTCGCAAGTCGGCAGCGTCGAGTTTGCCGCCGAACAGTTCGGTACCCGGCTGGTCGTCGTGTTGGGGCATTCGGATTGCGGCGCCATTGCCGCCACGTTGGAGCAGCTGCAGCGCCCCAAGGAAAATCAGTCGAAAAATCTTCACTCCATCGTGGATCTGGTGCGGCCTTCGGTCGAGGATTTGCTGGCCACCGATTTGCGCTATGACTTGGATGAACTGGTTCACCAGGCCGTCCGCGCGAATATCCGTGCCTCCGTGAATCATCTGCGCCACGGCTCGGAGATCATCGAGCAGCTCATTCGCAACGATGGTTTGTTGGTAGTGGGCGCGGAGTATTCGCTGCAAAGCGGCGTCGTGGATTTTTTCGACGGAGTTCCGGAGGGCTGAGAGCCGCGAGCTGCACGCGCCAGGAACGAGCGTGAAGCGTGCGGCGTCGCCACCACAATCTGCGTGACCATTCTTCCCGATGTCCTCGCACACGATCTGGATGTCGTCTTTTGCGGTACCGCCGCGGGGACGGTCTCGGCGCGCGCAGGCGCTTATTATGCCGGGCCCGGAAACGCGTTCTGGCCCACGCTGTTCGCGGTCGGCTTGACTCCCGTGGCCCTGCGGCCGCAGGACTACGCTCGAGTGACCGAGTGGAACCTGGGATTGACCGATCTCGCGAAGCATGTCTTCGGCGGCGACAGCGCGCTCGAGAAGCGGCATTTCGACGTGGAACGGCTTCGTGAATTGATCGCCGAGTTTCGCCCGCGAATTCTGGCGTTCACCAGCAAGCGCGCGGCGGCCGAATTCGTCGGCCATCCCGTCGATTATGGTCTGGTTGCCGCAATGACGGACGCGACCCGCTTGTTCGTCCTGCCATCGCCGTCCGGGGCCGCCCGGCGCCATTGGAATCCGGCGTATTGGCGGGAATTGTCGCTTTTGCGTTCCACGAGCCGGTGAGCTGGACGCAAGCCGGCTGCGGCGGGTACTATCCTGCCCCCGTCTAGGCGCCCGTAGCTCAGCTGGATAGAGTATTCGCCTCCGAAGCGAAAGGTCGCGCGTTCGAATCGCGCCGGGCGCACCATTTTACGGAGACAACCGTCATGGCAGCCAGTATCGAGGAAATCACCAAGGACATCGTTGAGCTTCCGCGGCATCAACGATTGGCACTCGTCAGATTGCTGCTCGATCTGGATCGACCGGGAACAAGCGACGCGATGGAGAACGCTTGGGACGAAGAAATCCGCGCTCGCTCGCATCGAAGCGGGATACTCGGGGGCGGCCCAACGAGAATTTAGCGGACTGTGGATACTACTTGACCTGTGCTCCCCTCGACCGAAAGAGGAAGTCTCACGGCTGCGGCAATCAAAAGGCCATGGAAGGTGCATAGGAGAATAAAGGCCGCAGAAAAAGCGCCGAGCATCCCCTCATGGCCGGGCGCAGATCCCAATCTCCACCCCAGAAAGGTTGCGCAGATCGTCGTCAGAGTGGGTCCTCCGATGCGCATCACGATGTTCAGAGTGGTGGTGGCCATCGGCAGATCTTCTCGTTTTACAGAGGAGTACGCGGCCGAGATGGAAGGTACGCCAACGGCGCTCTGGCCCACACCTCGGACAAAGAGGGCGCAGCCGAGTAAAACGATCACAAGCCCATGGTTAGCCATGTAAATAAAGGGCAGCGTGCCGGCAAGCGCCAACGTTGCTCCGCCGGCGGATACCTTGCGGTTGCCGAACCATTTCACCCAAGTTCCGACGAACGGGTAGCCGCACATCATTCCCAGGCCGAGCGGAGCCAGCAGCAGACCGGTCGCGCTGGGAGAACGTCCCCCGACGCGGATGAGAAAGATGGGAATCAGCATCTGGCCGGCGAACGAGATTCCATTCGACATGAATTGTGTGACGGCAGAGGCCGAAAAGACTTTGCCTTTGAACAATCTCAGATCGATCAGGGCCTTGTCCTTCTTTCCGGTTGTCCATCTAAAAAATGCAACGAGCAGGAGAATGGAACCGACCAGAGAGACAATGCCCATGCGATCGCGGATGTGATCCGACCCGTAAAGGAAGAGCACCAGACCGGGAGACAGCAGAGCCAACCCAACCAGGTCGAGGTCGCGCGGCCTCGCTTCTTCACGATCGTGGGGAAGAAGGAGAGCGGCGAGCACGAGCGCCAATACGCCGACGGGCAGGTTGACCAGAAAGAGCCATCGCCAGGAGGCGAACTGCAGGATGGCGCCGGCGATGACCGGTCCTAGAAGTGGCGCAAGCAGAATGGGCATGGCGGCAAAGCCGAGAACGCTGGCCATGCGCTTACCGGCGGCGCGAGCCATCATCATCTGGGCCATCGGCGCGAGCGGACCTGCGCTCATGCCTTGCAGGATGCGAAATCCGATCAAGGAGTTCGCGGACCAGGCAAGTCCGCAGAGCGCCGACGAGAGTGTGAACGCGGAAAAGCACCAGAGATAAAGAGCCTTGGCGCCGATGCGGTCCACCATCCATCCACTCAAAGGCAGCATGAGCGCAAGCGCGAGAAGATAACCGCTCGTGACCCACTGAATCGCCGACAGGCTGCTGTGCAGCGTTACGGCAAGGCTGGAAAGAGAGACATTGACAACGGTGGCATCCAGTTGAGCGAGAAAGGAACCGAGCACCGCAACGGAACCGATCTTCCAAATCGATGGATCGAGCCGGTCGCATTCACGATGGGCTTCAGCCGGACTTGGCACTTCACTCCGCAGGGGAATTGCCGCCATGGAAGCGTCCAAAGTGGCGAGCGCTCACCAAGCCCATAAGAAGAAACCCCAGTCCCAGGACAGCCGCATAGGTCGTAGAGGTCAAGCTGAACTCTCCGACCCGACAGATCAGGATGTAAGAAACCGCGAAGTTGAAAACACCCCAAAGCACGTTTACGGTCGAAGAAGACAGTCCCTGACCCGGTGGCTTGGCAAAGGGGCTTTGAAAAGGACGACCCATCGCCCCGCTCACGAAGTGTGGAATCGCGTTGCTGAGAAAAGCGCCGCCGAAGAAGTAAGAGATGCAATGCAGCCATTCCATCGTGAATCCTGCCTTTCAGTTCAAAAGTGGACCTGCAGTAAATTGCGCGAATTCAAGCTCGAGTGCTGTTCAGCAGGTTCAGAACTTCCTGGGTCGTGCCGCTCTCGCCTAGGCGTGGGAAGATTTTGGTGAGGCTATGGATGTGGGGGTCCATGCTCGCGTCCGTCATGGCGTCGATCGCAAGCGTGACGTGAAACCCTAACTCATACGCCTGGCGCGCGGTGGACTCGACGCCACTGCTGGTCGAGATGCCCGCCAGCACCACTTGCGTGACCCCCTGGCCTCGAAGATGCTCCTCGAGACCCGTCTTCGCGAACGCCCCGGCCGTGTACTTCGTGATGCAGTGATCTGTCGGTTGCCGGCTCAACTCGGGGATGAGATCGGCCCATCCCGCGGGGAGATCTCGCAGCCGCCGGACCTGCTCCGTTCGCCCCGGTGCCATACCGGCGACATTGACGAGCACCACAGGCAGGCTGTGAGCACGGAAGGCATCCGCAAGAGCGCGGGCGTTCTTGACCACCTCTGCAACTGGATGCACAAGCGGAAGTGACACAATGCCCTTCTGCAAATCAATGATGATCAGGGCTGTCTGCGGATCGAGGGCACTGAGTGCCATGGCGTGCTCCTTGAAGCGTTGCCGGTTAGAAATCAGCGAGGCGATTGAGTAAATCGATAGTCGCTGCAAGCTGTTCCCGTTCGTGCGGTGCGAGTTGCGCCTCCAAAGCACGTACAAGCCAGTCTTCTCGCGCCGCTCGACTGCTCCTGAGAGTCTCGCGACAGGCAGCGGTCAGGGAAAAGAAGGTTTGCCGGCCATCGGTCGGGTCCTGCTCACCGCTGACCAGGTCCATCTTCTCCAAGCTGGCAACCGTGATCCGCATGGACTGCGGTCGCACACTCTCGGCTCGCGCCAGCGTCGACACGGTTACGGGGCCATCTCGCTCCAGCCGATGGAGGACCGATTTCTGGGCAGAGGTGAAATCCCCCGGATGCGCCTGCTCTCGGACCCGCCGGACCAGCTTGCCAATCGAAACCCGGAGTTCCCCTGCCAAAGCTGACAGCCGTGAAGCCGTTGCTGTTCCTAAAGCTCTACCCATAGACACACTATCGCATATATACAGTTTAACTGTACAGTTATTCTGTATTTTCTTCTTACTGCCCACGAGGACCAATTAGTCGGCGGTTCTTCAGGCAGGTGGTCCCGAGCAGGTTCCCGGGCGTGGCACGCTCATCCATCCTGTTAATTTTTATACCGGGATAATCTCACTACTTTACTAGAATAGAATCAAGGTAGAGATTTGTCTCCATCGAAACCTGGAGAGCTTGCTCATGCGTGTATTCGTTACCGGTGCTACCGGATTCATCGGTTCGGCCGTCGTCAAGGACTTGATTGCGGCGGGCCATCAGGTGCTCGGCCTCTGCCGTTCAAACGACAAGGCGGCGGCCCTGGCGGCCACGGGAGCCGAGGTTTATCGCGGGTCAATCGAGGATGAGGACAGCCTCAAGAACGGGGCGGCGCAAGCGGACGGCGTCATCCACCTGGCCTTCAACCATGACTTCTCGAAATTCGTGGCGAACTGCGAGGACGATCGCCGCGTGATCAAAGCGCTCGGCTTAGGTTTAGCCGGCTCCGGCCGGCCCCTGATCGTGACCTCCGGGACCCCGATAGCCAACACCGTACCCGGTCAGCCGGCCAGGGAGGACAATCCGACCGTCGGCTCCGATGTGCATCCTCGCGCAGCCTCGGAGGAGGCGGCCGCTTCCGTTGCCGCGGACGGAGTCAATGTCTCGGTGGTGCGACTCCCGCAGGTTCACGACCCGGTCAAGCAGGGTCTCATTACCCCTGTGATCGAGATGTATCGGGCGAAGGGCGCGTGCGTGTATGTTGGAGACGGACTCAATCGCTGGCCATCGGCGTACCTTCTCGATGTAGCCCGCCTCTACAGGCTGGCGATCGAAAAGGCTGAGCCGAACGCCAAGTATCACGCGGTCGCGGAAGAAGGGGTACCGACGCGCGATATTGCGCAAGCCATTGGTCGACGCCTGAAGCTGCCGGTCAGATCCATTGCGCCGGAAGAGGTCCAGGCCTGGTTCGGCTGGCTCGCAATGTTTGCCGGGCTCGACATGCCTGCTTCCAGCGCGCAAACGCGAAAGAAACTGGGGTGGGAGCCGGTCGGGCCCGGGTTGATCGCCGATCTCGAAAGGTTGAGCAAGAGCGCCTAGTGCCTCACGCGGCGCCCCTCGCCGCGTCAATTCGGGGCATCCAAGGGCTAGGGATGAACGTACACGAAGCCCAGGCCCTGCAGTCGAGCAATCTCAGCGACACCGCTCGGTACGACATCGGCAGCCTGGACACCGTAGAGATCCTCGAGGCGCAGATTCATGCCCCTGAGCGTGTTGCGACAGATCAGGAAACGTACGCCCTTTGACCGCAAGCTATCGAGGCTGGCGGCCAGCGCCGGATCGGTCTTAGCCATTTGAAAAAGCTTAACACCGGCTGAAAAGCTGACGACACGAATCTCGACCTTACCATCGGTCGCCGCGATATGTGCCGCGAGGTTGCGCAGCAGGCGCTCGAAGTATCCCCGGTCCTCTGGCCAACCGCTGTCGTTCTGATAGACGACTTTCTGAAATACATAGTAACCGGAGGGCGGTGGATCGTTCATCGGATCGGACGCAGGGACGGCGCTCATCGCCTGCAAACCGAAACCGAGCCACAGGCACGCTGAAAGAAGGAGTTTCATGGCGAATTCTCATTGTGAGCAAGGACGATCCACACCGCCGCCGGCATCAAGACCCCGGCGGGCGTGGCATAGTGTGTCAGCACTTTGCGCACCGCATCGGCCACATTGCTTTTCTGCTGCGGATTCTCGCGCAGCGCCGCCCCCAGCGGCCCAACCTCGAGCGTCAACTCCAAGGTTTGTTCGATGTCGCCGCTGCCGATGATGGCGTCGAAAGGCTCGATCGTCACCGACCCGAAACCGGCATCACGCAAGATGGACCGCACGCGGCCGGCGTCGGAAAGCGCAAACGGACCCGGCGCCAAGGGATCCGCCGGCGGCGGCGCCGGCAGGAACGGAAGCGCGGCGTTCAGCGGCGCCAGCATCCAGGTATTCTCCGAAAGTGGGCGCCAGCACACGAAGCCCAAGCGTCCGCGCGGCTTCAGCGATCGACGGATATTCGAAAACGCGGCGATGGGATCACTGAAGAACATCACTCCGAAGCGGGAGAAGCCGGCGTCAAACACGGCATGCCCCAGATCGACGCTTTGCGCATCGACTTCGCGAAACTCCGGCCGCATCGCCGAGCCCGATAGGGGCCGATGACGAGCCACATCGAGCATCGGCGCGGAGATATCGACGCCTACCACGTGACCATTGCTTCCCACTCGGCGCGCAAGATCCAATGACGTCTGGCCGCATCCGCAGCCGATATCGATTACCCTTTCCCCGGTCGCAGGCGCAAGAACCCTCAATCCCTCGAGGCCCAGCGGCGCTATCTGGCGATCCAATTGTTCCTGAAACAACGCCCAGGTTTCACCCGCGGTCGCGTTCCAATAGTCGATCTGTGCCGCATTGACAGATGATTCGTGGCGGGTTGACATGCCTGACCTCGTGTTACATCGATATTCATTCTGGGGGACGTTTGGTGGACCGACCCTTTCGGCCAATCCAGCGGTTGACTTGCTTGCAATAGTCACCATAGCTCGTGCCGAACAGGTCTCGCAACGCAATCTCTTCGGGAGTGATTTGAACGATGACCAAGACACGAGCGAATAGTAAAACCATGAGCAAGCACAACGGGCTGCCAAGTAGCCACGCCCACCCGCTCAGGGACAGCACCATGCCAAGATACATGGGATTGCGGGAAATCCGGTAGACGCCAGATACGACCAATTGGGTCGCATTTCCGGGGCGAAGCGGATTTACCGTTGTGCGTGTGCGAATGAAGATCAGTATCGAATGCAGGTCCAACGCCAAACCCAGTGCAATCAATATCCATCCGAACTCATTCCATGGGGCGGCGATCCATCGAATGGCGGGGGCGTGCCGATTCGCGAGCCACATGAACAGAGCCGTGCAAAGCGCATAGACGGGTGGCGGAATGCGAGTCTGAATCATGGTTCCCTAAGGGTGGCTGCCGCGCCAGAGCATGTAGGCCGCGACGAGAAAGATCAACATCGCGAATACGCTCGTCAATCGGCCGGCGGTACCCGCGAGGCGCTTTGCGGCCGTGGTTCCGATCGTGCTTCCCATCACTCCGCCCGCAATGAATACACCTGCGAGCGGCCAATCCACCAAGCCCGAGAGGGCGTAATTCAGTGAGGTCGTGAGTCCAAAGGCAGTGACCGCCACGAGCGACGTGCCCACCGCATTCAGCATGGGCATGTTGGTCGAGCCCATCAGGCCCGGCACGATCAGGAATCCACCCCCAATTCCGAAGAAGCCCGAGAACACACCGGTGCCGAACCCGAAGCTCAACACTTTGCCGGCATTCCCTCGGTGACAGGCTGCACCCGCGACTCCGCTATCGTGCCGTCGCCGCAACATCAGGACGCCCACCAGAATCATCACCAGCGCAAACAAAAACAGGAGCCGCTGTCCATCGAAATACTTGCCGACCGTTGAGCCGGCAAGCGCGCCAACAATACCGGCAAGCGCGTAGATTCCACCGCACCGCCATATGACGCGTCCCTGTCGCGCATGATGAATCAGGCCGACGGCCGCGTTGGCCGCGACCGCAAACGCACTGGTGCCGATCGCCACATGCGGGTTGCGGACGCCCACCACATAAATCATCAAGGGCACTGCGAGGATGGATCCGCCGCCTCCGACGAGCCCGAGAGTGAAGCCGACGAGGCTGCCTGACACGGCCCCCAGCAGGTATTGCAGCGAAGTCAACGTCAACATGTTACTTGCGCATGCGCAGCGTGCCATCGCGACAAAAATCGGTGCCGGCTGATGGCGCCCAAACGGCGACTCACAAGTCTCCGAGCGCGCGCTGCAACCGGAACTCTGCGATGAGTAGATCGAAGGCGGCGTCATCCCGATTGGTCAACGCGACTACGCGGAGGGTTTCCGCGTCCAACACTTGATTGCTGGTTCCAAGCCCGTTCCCGTAGAGTTCCTTGGCGTCCCGGACGTTTTCTTCCGCCTGGGCAACAGCCGCGGCAGAGACGTGAATTCTCGCGATCGATTCCTCACGATCGAGAAAGGCGGTTTCCACTTGCAGCGCTACCATCGATCGAAAATCGGCAAGCTGTTGACCCGTGGCGCGCGCGTGGCTGTGCAAGGCGCTCGTTCTTGCCTTGAGCTGTCCGCTATCGAAGACTCGCCACTGAAATCCGATACCGATCGACGCGAAATTCTCACGATCCAAGATCTGATTGTCGAAGTGGTTGTAGCCCGCGTGCAGTGCAACCTGCGGCAGCCCTTGCGCACGTTCCGACCGCGCGGCTTGCTCAAACTTCTCTTGCTGCGCGCTCAACGCCGCAAGTTCGGGGCGACGATCGAGGGCATGAGCGACCAACTGCTCGAGTGGTTCGCCGGTATCGCCAGCCGGCGTGGTCGATGGCTCATCGAGTTCGGGAGCGCGATCCAAGGGCTGACCGACCCAGCGGTTGTAAGCGGCCGTCGCCAAATGCAGGGCATTGGCGGCACGCAAACGTTGTTGCTGGGCATTGGCGAACGAAACCTGAGCCCCGAGCAGATCCGACTGCGGCACCGCTTGTGTGTCGTACATGACCTGCACATCGTCGCGATGCGCCATCAGGCTCGCCACGTTCGACTCGGCCACGGCCAACGCCCTGCGGGCGCGGAACACCGCCACATAGGATTCGGCAACGGCGAGTTTCACATCGGCCGCGCTTCCCACCTCCTGGGCGGCGGCTCCTCGGACGCCGGCGGCGGCGGCGCCAATGGCCCCGCTGGTTCCACCCGATGTCCAAACCGGCACCGATAAATCGGCGCCGGCCGCCGCGTACCCGTCGTGCCGCCAAATTGGCGCCAGTATCTGGCCGGTGGGCGTCGTAAAGTCGAATTGCGGCGCGTGTTGTAGCTGGGTGTAGTTACCGTTGAGATCCAGTGATGGCCAACGCTGGCGCATCGCAGCGGAGCGTTCAGCCTCTGCCGCATCCCGTTCACTGTGCGCGGCCGCCACCGTGCCGTCCGACTGCAGAGCCATAGTCCACGCATCGCTCAACGATTCCGCGTGGCTGACCCAGGGGATCGCGAGCAACGTCCACAGTGCCCAGCGCGGCAGTGGAGGGACGTTGCGTGCCGATTCACGAGCGGTCATGGTACTCGTCTACCTCTTCAGTTTGCGCGACGCTTGAGCGACACGATGCCCAGTGCCTTGAGCACATAGGTTTCGTAGATCGGGGTCAACGAACCGGTGCGTACCTTGCGCAGGAAATATTTTTCGAACGCGACCTTCGCCAAGTGCACCCACTTGCCCTTCTTGAACCACGTGACATTGCGCGGCGGAATCTGCGGGAGCGCGACGAATGCGGCTCCGGTGTCGCCAAAATCCGCCAGGCAAATGGCATTCCAAGTGGCTTCGGCGACCGCCGGCTTGCCGGCAATTTCAGCGACGATATTGGCCGCCGTGGCCGATACCATCGATTCGATCATGTAGCCCGTCTTCGGCGCACCGGTCGCGACGGGGGTTGCCTCGACCGGCGGGATGGCGACACAGACGCCGACGGAGAAGATATTCGTGTACTTCGGGTTTCGCTGATGCTTGTCGATCAGCACGAAGCCGCGCGGATTGCACAGTCCCGGCACCGCCGCCACGGCGTCGACGCCCTTAAACGCGGGGATCACGGCGCTGTACGCGAACGGCAACTTGTGCTCCTTCTTGAGCGCTCCGTCCTCATGGAGTTCCTGCACGGTCATCTCATTCGCGGTGACGGAGGTCATCTTGGCGTTGGCAATCCATTTGATGTGGCGCTCGCGCAGTTCCGATTCCATGAGCCCCTTGCTGTCGCCAACGCCGCCCAAGCCCATGTGGCCGATGTACGGCTCGCTCGTCACGTAAGTCATCGGCACACGGTCTCGCAGCTTGCGTTTGCGTAGATCGGAATCCAATATCATCGCGGTTTCGTATGCGGGGCCGAAACAACTGGCACCGGGCGCCGCACCGACGATGATGGGGCCGGGATTTTTTAAGAAATCCTGATATCGCGTCCATGCCTGCGCCGAATGGTCCTGGCTGCACACCGACTGCGTGAATCCGTCCGGGCCCAACCCGGGCACTTCCTCGAAGGCGAGACGCGGTCCGGTCGCAATGACGAGGTAGTCATAGTGGAGTTCCTTGCCGTCATCGAGCTCGAGCTTGGAGTGTTCAGCATCGATCTGGGTGACGGTATTGACAACCCATTGGATGCCCTTGTTATCGAGCGGTGCTTGCATCGTCACACGGGTCTCTGCGGTCGTTCGCCATCCCACCGCAATCCAGGGATTCGAGGGCGTGAATTCGAAATACGGTCTTGCGCCGATCAACGTCACGCGATGGCTTTTGGGAAGATGCTTGCGCAGGTCGAATGCGGCGGGAATGCCCCCCAATCCTGCGCCAATGACGATGACGTGTGCCATGGATAACCCCGTGTAGTTAGATAGCGGCGCTCGCATGAGAGCGCTTGATGTAGCCGTAATAGAGCAGCGGAATCAGCAGAAGCGTCAACGCCGTCGATACCAAGATCCCAAAGATCAGGGAAATGGCGAGACCGTTGAATATCGGATCGTCGATGATGAAAAACGCCCCGATCATCGCGGCCAGACCTGTGAGGACGATGGGCCGCGCCCGAATGGAGGCCGCGCGCATGACTGCCTGCGCGAGCGGCTGTCCCGCCGCGATCTCCTGGTTGATGAAGTCAACCAGCAAAATGGAGTTGCGGACAATGATGCCGGCCAGCGCGATCATTCCGATCATCGAGGTCGCGGTGAATTGAGCGCCGAGCAGCGCATGCCCGGGCATTACGCCAATGATGGTCAGGGGAATCGGCGCCATAATAATGAGCGGCACGGCATAGGAGCGGAATTGCGCCACCACGAGCAGGTAGATGAACACGAGGCCCACGGCGTACGCGAGACCCATGTCGCGGAACGTTTCGTAGGTGATCGTCCACTCGCCGTCCCACCTCACGCTGAATTCACTCGGACGGTCGGGCGGACTCATGAAGCGTTGCATGATCGGCTGTCCGGCGGGCGGGGCTTTATCGATCTGCGAGACGATGTCGAACATGCCGTAGAGCGGACTATCGAGCCGGCCGGCCATGTCGCCGGTGACGAACACCACGGGTAAGAGATCTTTGTGGTAAATCGTCGCATCCCACGGCACCTTCGACACCGTGACCACTTCGGACAAGGGCACCAAGGAGCCGGTTGCGCTGCGCACCGGGAGGGCGAGCGCCCGTTCAAGCCCCTGCTTGTCGGCCGATCCGAGTTCGAGATGCACGGCAATCGGATCGCGCTCGCGGCCCGAATGGACATAGGTCGCATCGAATCCGGCGAGCGCCGTGGTGAGCGATTCAGAGACCGCCGCCTGGGTCACACCCAGTAGCGCCGCCTTCGCACGATCGAGCGAGACGATGAACCGAGGCACCGGGGCAGCGAGGGTATCGTCGGTATCGACGATATCGCGAGTCGAATCGAATACCCTGCGCAGCGCCCGCCCGATTCGTTCTTGCGCGGCATAGGCCGGGCCGTAGATCTCGGCCACCAAGGGAGCCTGCACCGGCGGCCCCGGGGGCACCTCGACCACTTGAACGGAGGCGGCCCCGAGCCTCTTGCCCTCAGCGGCAAGTGCCGGCCGAATGGCGCGTGCGATATCGTGACTCTTGCGGCTCCGATCGTGTTTATCGATCAGATTGACCTGCAGATCGCCTTGATTGCTATCGCCCCGTAAGTAGTACTGACGCACCAAGCCATTGAAATTGATGGGGGCGGCGGTTCCCGCATACGCTTGATAATCGGTGACTTCCGGTACTTGCCGCACGATCGCCGCCAACCCCGCCAGCACCCGAGCGGTTCCTTCGACCGGCGTGCCCTCGGGCATGTTGACGACCACCTGAAATTCAGACTTATTGTCGAACGGCAGCATTTTCAAGACGACGAGTTGAACCACGGCGAGCAGCACCGCAACGACGATCGCGCCCGCCGTGCCGAAATACAATCGATGGCGGTTGCGGCGCGCATGCTCTCCCAGCAAGAATGGAGCCATCAGATGTTCGAACCACCGGTGCAGCTTGCCTTCCATTTTGGATTCCGCGGCTTCGTTGCGTGCTTCCCTTGCGAATAACTTTCGGCACAGCCACGGCGTGAAGATCAACGCCACGCCCAGCGAGATGAGCATTCCCATACTCGCATTGATGGGGATCGGACTCATGTAAGGGCCCATGAGCCCCGAGACAAACGCCATCGGCAGCAGCGCCGCGATCACCGTAAAGGTGGCCAGAATCGTGGGTCCGCCAACCTCGTCCACGGCGACCGGGATGACGTCGGACAGAGAACCCCTGTCGATGGACAAATGTCGGTGCACGTTCTCGACGATCACGATGGCATCATCGACGAGGATTCCGATCGCGAAAATCAAGGCGAACAGGGAAACCCGATTGATCGTAAAGCCCCAGGCCCAGGACGCAAAGAGCGTGGCGGCCAGAGTGACGATGACGGCGGCGCCCACCACCACGGCTTCGCGCTTACCCACGGCCAGCAACACCAGAATCACGACCGACGCCGTGGCGAATAGGAGCTTCTCAATCAGCTTCTTGGCTTTGTCGTTTGCTGTGACACCGTAGTTGCGCGTGACCGTCACCTCGACGCCGGACGGGATCGTGATGCCCTTCAATTGTTCGACGCGGTTGATGATGGCGGTTGCGACATCGATCGCATTGCTACCGGGTTTCTTGGCAATGGCGATCGTCACCGCAGGAGCTTGACCGATGCCCTGGCCGCCTGCTTTGCCGAATGCCGGCCCCGAGCCGAACCACGCGTATTGCGAGGGTGTCTGGGGGGCATCGGTGACGGTCGCCACGTCGTCGAGATAGATAGGCTTGCCATCGCGGGCCGAGACGATGAGGCCGCCTACATCGTCGCGATTGGCGAGGAACTGACCGGCCTGCACCGGCGACAGCCGGTTCTCATCCACGACCGCGTCTGCCTGACGGACGAGATTCGCCGCTTGCAGCGCCGCCGCCAGGTCGGCCGCGGTGAGCCCCGCCGCCGAAAGCCGCCCCGGATCGAGCTCCACCCGGATCATGGGAGCACTGTCCCCAATCGAATAAACGTTGCGGGTGTCAGGGACCCGCTTCAACTCACTTTCGATGGCGCGCGCCACCTGTCCGAGTTCATGCCCCCCCAAGGCGGGATTGCGACTCCACAAGGTGAGCGTCACGATGGGCACATCGTCGATGCCCTTCGGCTTGATGAGCGGCTGACCGATGCCAACGCCCGCCGGACGCCAATCCTGATTGGAATACACGGCGTTGTAGAGGCGCACGATGGCGTCGTTGCGGTGGATTCCGACTTCATACTGCACGGTCAAGACCGCAAGCCCGGGGCGGGAGACCGAATAGATGTGTTTGACGCCGGAGATCTCGCCGAGCACCTTCTCCATCGGGGTCGCAACGAGATTCTCCACTTGTTCCGAGCTCGCGCCGGGGAACGGGATCAGAATATTGGCGAAGGTGACATCGATCTGCGGCTCCTCTTCGCGAGGCGTCACGAGGACCGCGAACGCCCCCATCAAAAGCGCGGTCAATGCCAGCAGCGGCGTCAGCTGGTTCTCCAGAAAGAATCGCGCGAGCCGGCCGCTCAAACCCAGCGGTTTCGTCACGAGCTGGGTCCCGATGCCGCGACAGCGTCCGCGTGCGCGCCGGCCGCGACGGGATCGAGCGCTATCCGTTCGCCGGGGGCGAGCCCGGCAAGAACTTCCACCTTGTCCCCCACGCGCTGTCCGGGGCGCACGTACCGGAGCGATACCTGTCCGTGTGAATCGATCACATAGACACCGGTGACCTCACTACGCTCGACCACCGCCGAAGCCGGTATCAAGAGACGATCCGTCTCGCCGATGACGAATCCCACTTTGACATACATGCCTGGCGCGAGATCGAGTGCGCCGGGCGGTAGATCCAATCGCGCGCGAAACGTGCTCGATGGAGTCGCGGCCTCCGGAAAAATCGTGATCTTCGTCGCCTCAACCCGTCGATTCCCAACGTACACGGCCGCTTGGTTGAGGCGGCGGACCAGCATCACGATGCTTTGTGGAATGTTGGTATCGACCCGCAGGTCCCGAAGCGACAGGCCGGTCATCAACGGCGTGCCGGGACTCACGGACTCTCCCACTTCCACGAGCCGTTTCGTGACGACGCCGCCATAAGGGGCGCGGATTTCCGTGTAGCCAACGCCCTCGCGCGCGGTAGCAATGCCCGCATCCGCCGCCGTCAATCGGGCGGCAGCGGCATCCCGATTCGCGGTCGCCTGGTCGAGCTGCGCTTTGGATACCACGTGCCGCTGGAACAGCTCTGAAATGCGCTGATAGGAAGTCGCCGCCTCTGCGTTACGCGCCTTCGCTTCCGCGAGTGCGGCCTGGGCTCCCTCGAGGCCCGCGCGTTGCTCATTTCCCTTGAGGCGGATGATGACGGCGCCTGCGGGGACCACGTCGTTCACATCGTAGAGGATCTCGGTGATTCTGCCGGCCGTTTGGGCCGAGACGGTCGCCTGATTGACAGCCTCAATGGTGCCATCGACGGTGCGCTCGAGCGGTGCATGCGCCGACTGCACAACGATGCTCGCCAGCGCCGAGATAGGGGAGTTCAGAGGCGGCGGTGTCTTGCCACCGCATCCCGCCACGGCGAGAACGGTCCCCGCCAGGAAAATCGAGCGCAATGCCGATCGGTTCGGGCGCATGGTCCACACTTCGATTGTTCAGGAGAACGCGTGACCGGGCTGAACCCCGAAGCGCTTCAGCAGCATCGCCAGCGGACAGAATCCGGTAAACGAGGATTGGAGCAGGTTGGCGCCCACGAACGCGGTGAGCCAAAGCCAATTGACACTCACGAAATGCGCGAGAAGCACACTCAGAAGGATCATCGTGCCCGCGAATCTCAGCACCCAGCGATCAATGCTCATCTTCGGTCTCCTTAATCTTGTTCCGAATAACTATTTATGCCTTTCGCGTGGCGTACCATATCATCATCTGCTAAATTAGCAAAGGCCGATTAATAGAGAGTCCGTGCATAGCCAAAAAGGAGGTCATCGCGTGAGAGCAGAGGAAATGAGGGGTGCAACGTACAAGCGAGTTCTTCCTGCACTGGAAGTCATGCAGGATCATGCAGTTGAGGCGGCCACGTTCCTCAAGGCACTGGCCAATGACCAGAGACTCCTGACGCTGTGCTGCTTGATCGATGGTCCTTTGTCGGTGGGCGAGATCAATCAGCGCGTGCCGCTGAGTCAGTCATCGCTCTCTCAGCACTTGGGTGTTCTGCGCGACGCCGGGCTCGTCACGACGAATCGGAAGTCGCAGACCGTTTATTATGCGCTGGCGCAGGGACCCGCCCTGAAAATCATGGAAATTCTCTACTCGGCGTTTTGCGCGCCACCGGCCTCAAAGACTCGCGTCAAAAGGGCGAAGGTCAAATCAGCTCGGAGAAACTGATAAGGAGGCGGCCACGTCAGCACGGCGCCCGACTGCGCCGGGACGAATTGCCGGAAAGCACCGATGGAGAGGATGTCCACAAAGAAGCCGTAAGCCGACAAAGCCGTCGATCTCCGGCGCTGGGCAAACGCGTCGGCCGTTGCGGAACCGTTTGGCGCCTCGATTAGGGCATGTTCGGGCGCCTGGATCAGCGAGAAGTTCCGGGTGTAAGCACGGGTAGGCCAGCGGCTTTCCAGGCCGCTATGCCGCCGCCCATGTGCGCGGCGTGGCTCTGACCGGCCGCGAGACGATGTTCCGCAGCCGTCAGCGACCGCTTACCGCTTCCGCAGTGAAAGACCACCCGCCGCGCTCCGTCATCGGGCAGCGAGGCTGCATCGAACGTCGAGAGCGGATAGAGAAGCGCCCCGGCAATCCGCTCCGATGCGTATTCGCTCGGCTCGCGAACATCAATGAGCAGCAGCTTGCCGGCGTTCAGCAACGTTGCAACCTCGGCGGGATCCATGGTCTCGATGGGTGACTTCTGCTTATTCACAAGGTCTCTCCTTTTTTCCTGGTGCGACGACCGGCCGTGGCCTGCGCCGGTCTACAAAACAATCGATACAACAGCTTGGCGAGCGGTTTGATTTCCGGCGACACCAGCCGATAGAACACGGACCGCCCATCGCGCCGCCGCCCAATCAGGCCTTCCGCCTCGAGGATTGCCGCTTGCTGGGAGAGTGCCGGAGCCGGTAGGTGCGCGCGGCGTGCCAGCTGGGTGGCCGAGAGTTCCGTGTCCATGAGTGCACAGACGATGCGCAAACGGCCCGGGTGCGCGACCGAGCGCAGAAATTCTGCGGCGCGTTCCGCCGATTCGTTGAGTGCATCAATCTGCATTGGCCAACCAACTCCCTGCGATCAAGCGTCCGATGACGTCACGAAATATTAGTGGTGGCGGCCGGGCGATCGCCGGCATGCCGATCGGCATCCAGTTCGAACCACATCGCATTGAGAATCGCGAATGCGCAGGCAAGACCCAGACCCAGTATCCAGCTGAAATACCACATGGCAGATCCTCAGTAGCTCGTGTCGCGATTGGCTTCGATGTAGGCGCTCGTCACCGGACCGCGCATGACCCAATAGACCCAACTCGTATACGCCAAAATAATGGGCAGAAAGATCACCACGGCGATCAACATGATGCCCAGTGTCCGATGACTGCTCGAGGCGTCCCACACCGTCAAACTGCTGCCAGGATGCGAGGATGAAGGCAGCAGGAATGGAAACAGGCTGACGCCCATGCTGCCGATGACTCCGGTGATGCCAAGACCACTGACGGTGAACACGACGAGACGCTGACGGATGCTCGCGAGCGCCGCCACCAGCACGGGAGCCGCCAGGCCTATCGCGGGTACGAGCATGGTCAATGGCCATTTCCCGTAGTTGGCAAGCCATGCTCCAGTCCGGGAAACGGCGGTCTTGGCGAGCGGATCGGGTTCGCCCCCCGGCAGCGCGCCGGTCACGATCGCAATCCCGTAGCCGCTCTTCCAAATCCATATCCCGGCCAGTGCGAACAGGGCGACCCAGACGAGCGCCGCATAACGAGAAATCGTACGTGCACGCCGCGCCAGATCGCCATCGGTTTTCATTGCCAGATAGACTGCGCCGTGCGTTGTGAGCATCGCTACGCTCACCAGACCGCAAAGCAGGGCAAAGGGATTTAGGAGGTCGAACAAGCCGAAGGTGTAGGTTGCACGTAGTTCCGAATCGAAGCTGAACGGGACACCCTCGATGAGGTTTCCCATGGCAACCCCAAAGACGAGCGAAGGCACTGCGCCACCGACGAAGAGCGCCCAATCCCAGTTGGCACGCCAGCGCACGCCCGGCATTTTACTGCGGAACTTGAAGCCAACCGGCCGTAGAATCAGGGCTGCCAAGACCAACAGCATGGCTAAATAGAACCCGGAGAAGCTGGCGGCATAGAGAGCCGGCCACGCCGCGAAAATGGCACCCCCGCCCAGGATCAGCCAGACCTGGTTGCCTTCCCAGACGGGCCCGACGGTGTTGATGACCACACGCCGTTCGGTATCCGTGCGCGCAATGAACGGCAGCAGCATCCCGACACCCAAATCGAAGCCATCCATGACGGCGAAACCGATCAGCAGCACGCCCAGCAGCAACCACCAAATGACCTTCAATGTTTCGAAGTCGAACATAGTCGCTCCTAGGGCTGTGAGCCGACCGGCGCCGGAACCGAAGCGGCGTCCGTTGCATCCGCGCGCCGGGAGGTGTCAGACGCCGGCCCCAATTTGACGTACTTTTTCAATAGGAAAACGTCGATCACGGCCAGTACCGTGTAGAACATCACGAAACCGGCGAGGCTGAGCGCGACACTCGATGCGGGGATCGGGGATACCGCCAGGAAAGTGGGCAGAACGCCCTCGATCGCCCATGGCTGTCGCCCATGCTCGGCGACGAACCAGCCTAGCTCCGCCGCGCACCACGGCAGCGGGAGAGCCCAAAGCGCCACCTTGAGGAAGGTGCGGCTTTGGGCGATTCGGCGGCGAGCGGCGAGAAAAAAACCAATGCCGAAGAGGGCGATGAAAAAAAAGCCCAAGCCGACCATCACGCGAAAAGTCCAAAACATGGGGCCAACCGAGGGCACTGTGTCCCAGGCCGCCTGGTCTATCTGTGCGGGCGTTGCCTTTGCAGGATCCGCGACATACTTGCGCAGAAGCAACGCATATCCGAGATCCTCGACGTGCGCTTTCAGTGTCTGTCGGGCCGCCTCATCGTTCGGGTTATTTCGCAATTCACGCAATGCCGTATAGCCGGGAATCCCGCTGATGATCCGCGCTTTCGCCTGATCGACGAGTTCGTAGATCCCGGGAACTTCCGTATCCAAGGAACGCGTCGCAATGAGCCCGAGCATCCACGGCACTTGAATCTGCGCACGCGTCTGGCGCGTGGCCGCGTCCGGGATCCCGATGATAGTGAAGGGCGCCGGCGCGGGCTCGGTATGCCACATGGCTTCGACGGCGGCAATTTTCATTTTTTGGTGTTCGGTCAGGGTATAACCGCTTTCATCACCCAGAACGACCACGGATAGCGCGGCCGCAAGCCCGAAGCTGATGGCGACGGTCGCCGACCGCTTGGCAAATTCCACGTGCCGACCTTTGAGGAGATACCACGCGCTGACGGCGAGTACGAAAACCGCACCCGTCACATATCCGGCGCTTACGGTATGCACGAACTTGGACTGAGCAACAGGGTTGAAAATGACGTCCCGAATCGAATCGAGTTCCATCCGCATGGTGCTCGAGTTGAAATGCGCGCCGGTGGGATTTTGCATCCAGGCGTTCGCAATGAGAATCCACAGCGCCGATAGGTTGCTGCCGATGGCGACCAGCCAGGTAACCAACAGATGCTGGCGGCGGCTCAGGCGATCCCAGCCGAAAAAGAAGAGACCGATGAACGTGCCCTCGAGGAAGAACGCCATTAGTCCTTCGATGGCGAGCGGCACGCCGAAAATGTCGCCGACATAATGTGAATAATAGGCCCAGTTCGTGCCGAACTGAAATTCCATCGTGATACCGGTAGCAACACCCATGGCAAAATTGATACCGAAAAGGATTCCCCAGAAGCGCGTCATGTCGCGCCATATGGGTCTCGCAGTCATGACGTAGACGCTTTCCATTATTGCGATCAGCACGGACAAACCCAAGGTCAGCGGAACGAATAGGAAGTGATACATCGCGGTGGCGGCGAATTGCAACCGAGACAACTCGACCAGATTCGACGAATTCATCGAGATTCCTCAGGCGCTGCCGCACCGATCAGCGCCGCAGCCGTCGCGGCAGCGTCTGACGGCAAGCGATGCGTCGGACCGAAGCACAATAGATAGATGGCAAACAAGAGGGCACCTTTCAGAGCGAGCGCAATCATCAAGTCTCGAGAGGGCCTGGGTGCTGGCGTCGACTGGGCAGGCCTGACGAAGAAGTTTTTCATAACGCTGTCTCGCTGGAATACGGCGACGGCAAGACGATACGCATGGTTGCGTATTTGCGCAAGTATGCAAAAGACGAACGACAATAAGAGTTTGTACGTACCACAGCCGGCCTATCCTGGCTGCTGCTGGCCGCTGCACTCATGCGGATCGACGATAGTCGTTGGATCGATGTATTCGGACCATGCCAGCGCCTCGTCGTTGAATGCGTGTCGCAGTAGGCCGATATTGGCAAACCAAAGGGCTTGAGCTGGCGCTCCATCCTGAGATTGCCCTGTGCGCGATGATGTCAATGCTGAGCTTCACTCCATCGCCTGCGTGCGAAGCGATCGGCGTTCGCTAATTTCGATCATTGCAAGGCGGAGCCGTCCCATCACGGCACAGAGCCGGCCCTTGGTCTCGTTTGTTCGCTGCGGGGTCGTCGGCGTGCGACACGGTGCTACCGGCAACGCAGCCGGACATCAGGATTGCGGTAAGGAAGAAGCTGCTTATATGTTTCATGAATCACCTGATGAGTAGTGCGGAACGATAGAAGGGCTCGATAATACTCTTTGACATGGCGCGGTACCTGGGGCGAGATCTTGCTTCCGGCTGGCGTGGGCCCTAACTACTACGCCGCGGTCCCCGAGATTGCGCCGGTTCAAACATCCGGCGATTTTGCCGTGGTACTGGATGAATTGGCGCGTCGTTGTGCGGATCCGGATCCACCGCCTGGGTTACGCGGTCGATGCCAACATTTTGCGCCAGGCCTGATCGACCTCCAGTGCCTACCAACCCAGCCCGGGTCCGTACCCGTACTCTGAACCCCAAGGTCCCCATGCGTTCCAGTTCCATGCGGGATCGTCGTAAACTTGTGCATTGAAGTCGTCGTCCTCGGCCGCGTTCTCATGGTCCCGGAGATCGCGCTTCAGTTCCTTGATGCGTTGGTCCGACTGTTTGTTTTCCTGGTACTTTGCATACGCTGCTTGCGAGCCAACATACAGGCACCTGCAGACCGACGGATCCGCATACACGTACTGTATGTTGTCGCCTTTCGCATGTCGCACGAACTTGTGTGCCGGTAGCCGGGCCAGCATGGCTTGACGTTCCGGCGTGTTGGCAGGTCGAACGAGGAAGCCCGCCACGGCCAGGTTGTCCTCGTGTCTCGCCACTCTCTCTTTCGACGTCTGGCAGGCGGCTATGAGGCCGATACTCAATAGTACGGTGGCCAAGCGACCACTAATGTCCGGCACGTTTGAAGCCGGATTCGCTAAAAGTCTGTATTTTCAAGGGTTTCATAAGATTTCCAGGTGTTAACGACTTGAACGACGGAGGCCAAGAAACGCAGTCTGCCGGGATTTCCCCGGGAGATCTGGATGTACGCACGCAAGCTCGTCTTCGCCCAGGTGATGGAGTTTGCGCCATGGCGCACCTTCCGTCGTCTGCCGACCAAGTATCGCGGCGACCAGCTCGCTATGGCTATACTTCGGCAGCTTCTACAAGCGATCTCTCGTACACACGACGAGCGCGACGACGAAGAGGGTTCCGAGAATCCCGCGTCCGATATACATAAGAATCTCCGTTGCCAGCTTGCGGGAGATATTGAAGCATGCGCGAGGCAGTCTGTCTGGACGCCACCGCACATTAGCCTTGAAGCACGGCGTCTCGGCCAACCGTTCGCGTTCAAATTGCGCCGCTGCAGCGCAATGAAGGAGCTTGGTCGCGACGCTCTCGATTCCTTTCCACAGCGTTCATTCATTCATGTTTTCCATTTTCGTCCCTGGAAAAAAGGCGTGCGACATATCGGAAGATCGTCTGTCGGAAGGCGAAACCAAGAACGATAAGAGCGACTCCCGCCAGGATCGCGTAGAGCACTGTCGGGCCTAACCATGCTTGAAGGAGTTTCCACTGCTTGCCAAAAAAATACCCGAGCAGGACGTAAACGATGGTATAAGCCGCTGAGCCTGCGAGATTGAACTCACATTGCGCCCGGAGCAGCCGTAGCTTTGTTTTGCCGCGATCGGTAGGATCAGCACTGAGGGTCGAGGACTGTTCTATGAAAATGGCATTTCGTCATCCCCAGAGTGAGCACGCCTCGCAGCTATTGCGGGGGCTCACCGCTGTACTCGTAGGCCACGAACTCCTTTCGTGGCCTTTGGAGAACACGGCACCGGCCCTAGATATTCGCGTTGTACTTGCGCTGGGTGCGCTTGCACGTGCACAACTGGAGCCGTTGTCACAGCTTGAGCTCGTACAAACGGTTAGCGCCGGATTTGAGTCGATCGACGTGGATGCTGCTAGCGAAATGGGCATCTGGGTGTCCAATGCGCCGGCCGGCCTTACCGGTAACGCCGCGTCGGTCGCCGAATTTGCCGTGATGTTGCTCATCGGGGCATCGCGACATCTCGTCGCGGCTCTCCGTTCCAACATAGATCAAGCTACCGCATCCAGTACATCCCATCAGGCGCTCAGCGGCAAGACGGTGTGCATTGTTGGGCTTGGAAGCATCGGTCGACACCTCGTCGAGCGCTTGCGCCCATTTGGGGTGACCCTCATCGCGACCAACGGAGACCTCGCTCTGCCACCCGCCGGGGTTACCGTCTATCTCGCGAACGAATTGAAGCGCGCCATCGCCCCCGCGGACTACGTGGTGATCTGCGTTCCGGGTAGCCATGAGAATGAGAATCTGATCAATGCGTCGGTGCTGGACGCAATGAAACCCGGCGCGATCCTAGTCAATGTCGCACGTGGCAATGTGGTCGATGAGGACGCCCTTTGTTCGGCGTTGCGCAGCGGCCGGATCTCGGCGGTCGGGTTGGACGTACTTCGCACGGAGCCCGCGAAATCGGATAATCCCCTGCTGGGATTTGCACAGGCGCTCATCACGCCCCATATCGCCGGTGACACGGATCTCACGCTGAGTGGCACGCTGAGTTACATCGCCAAAGTGGTCGAACAATGGGATGCCGGAACTAAGCCAGTGTCGCTCATCAACCAACCGCACAAGCCGCGAAAACTCCTTCGATAGATACACCGCATCGCGGTCCCGTCAGTTGAGGTAACCACCTCGCGCTTGGTGAGTATGGACGGGGCCGGCGCCATCCACTTCATATCCTGCCTCTTCGACCGCCGCGGTTAGCTGCGCCACCGAAATTCGCCGCTCATTGAAATTGATCGTCACCTCGCCGTCTGCCAAGCGCACCTTGGCGTCGCCGACTCCGGGAGTCGGCTTTAGAAACTCGATATCCTCGGGGCGCGGATATCCCAAATTTGCCGAAGCCGGAGATGGCAGCCGACTCCGGACGCGGCAGCGCGGTCTATGAACAGCGATGTACCCTCTGTGATGGCGCGAAGGGCGCCGGCCATGTGCTCGGACAGGGCGCGACTAAACCCGGCGGCGTGCTCCGCAAAGGCACCTGAGCACGAGCACAGTCTCTCTTTCCGTTCAGGGTGCTCCCCAACGGCGTTCCGGGTGCATCGATGCCTTCTTTCCCCGCATTGAACGAACCGGCAGCATCATCCAACGACACGGGGGTGAGAATAGCTAGTGCCGAAAGTCACGATCGCGCAGTGACTAAAGTCACTTCCCCGCGGCCAGGGTAAGGAGGAACATCAGCCTATCTTGCGGGTCGAAGAATGAGCTGCGTCGGGTGGGTACGGTAAGGAGTTTGCTGTGCAGAACGATTTGTTGATTCAGCGGCAGGTCTTGGAGCAATTGCGAGCTATCGACGGACTCGACTGTTCAACCATCGGGATAGAAGTGCATCACGGAGTCGTGAAGCTGGCGGGGCATGTCAATGACTCCTCGGCCAGAGCTAAAGCGGAGCGAGCCGCGCAAAGTGTCGATGATGTGCGGAACGTAATTTTGGACCTTGACCTCGATTCTCGGTAGCAATGCGCGTGAAAGCATCGCGGGTCTTTCGACTGGTCCGAGCGCGGTTATTCGGTTCGCGATCTCGCGAGTCATTGAGGGTATCGTGACGAGGCATCGGAAGCCGTTTTTGCGCGAATGAAGTCGCCGGACACGGAAGCGCTCGGAGTCCCGGCCACGCTCATGAGCGAAGGTGCGCTCGCCTTCTGGGCTGCAGTGGTCTTGACCGGCGCTGGGGCAGGATTTGCCGCCGTGGCTCTCACGATGTTGTTGGGGAAAGTACAGCAGTGGATGTGGCCCGGCCCTGATTTGCTCGATGCGGCCGCGAGTGCTGCCGCCTACCGCCATGTATGGGTTTTGATCGGTGCGGGGGGGTTGACTGGTGCGGGACAAATCATTCTGCGCCGCTTGACGAGCGGCAACGGGATCGACATCACCGAGGCGATATCCGAGCATGCCGGCCGCCTTCCCGCATTGCGAACCCTTGGCAGCGCGGTGCTCTCGATCTTGGTGGTCGGCATGGGGGCATCGCTCGGCCGAGAAGGAGCCCCTAAGCAAGTGGGCGCGGTCCTCGCGAATGCGTTATCGGACCAGGCGCGATTGTCGGATGAGCAACGACGGCTCCTGGTGGCTTGCGGCGCAGGCGCAGGCATGGCTGCAGCCTACGGCGTACCGTTGGGCGGGGCTCTGTTTGCACTCGAAGTGCTGCGTGGCATCCTGGCGTTGCGATTGATCTTGCCGGCGCTCCTAGCCTGCGCTGTCGCGGCAGGTATCTCGTGGATTTTGCTGCCCAATGCACCCACATATGTGATTCCAGCATATGCGTCTTCCCCGTCCGTCATTTGCTGGGCTCTGATCGCGGGCCCGGTAGCGGGACTGGTCTCGATTGGCTACGTTCATCTGGTGGCGTGGGCGGATCGTCACAAGCCGGCGGGTTGGCTGCGCTTGGCCGCACCCACAGCTGCGCTAGGTCTGGTGGGGTTGATCTCGATCAAATACCCCGAGGTACTTGGCAACGGCAAAGACGTTGCGCAGCTTGCATTCACGAACCGGATCGCGCCGATGCTGCTCGTCACCCTCTTAGTGCTGCGACCTCTGTCTACGGTGGCGTGCTTGGGCAGCGGGGTTCCCGGCGGACTTTTTACCCCCTCATTGGCGCTTGGAGCTCTCTTGGGCGGGGTGCTTGGCGTGGCATGGACCTCGTTTTGGCCCGGCGTCCCGCCGGGCCTCTTTGCGGTGATCGGAGCCGCAGCGGTGTTGGCGGCGACGACCCATGGGCCGATTTCGGCGGTCGTCTTGGTCATGGAACTGACCGGTCGCGATCGCTCGTTTGTCCTGCCTTTACTGATCGCCGTGGTCGCCGCGACGGTTGTCGCACGTTCGCTCGATCCGCGGTCGATTTACGACGTCCGTTTTACGCCCCGTGAGATGGACGCGTTGGAGAAGCAGCGAAGACCCTCCCCGAACTAACCGGTTATCCGGAGGGGCCACAGGCGCCGCTCGACTACGCCGCGGGTTGATGGCTCGAAGCAATCCCTGGATTCCGCTGCTGCTGGCGGCAAAGCTCATGAAGTCAGCGTGAACTAGTGACTAAAGTCACTTCCATCGACAGAGGAGCGGTTGCAGTATGGAGTTGAGCGAATTTCAACATGCGGGGTTCACGTGGTGCGCGCCAACAAGGTATCGAGACGGCCGACAGCACGCCAGTGCGCCGCCGCATTGGTGGGCGCCGTGTGTGGAACGGATGGCAACCGAAAGGACCGTTCGATGCGTCGGGACACATGGACTTCTGGACTGGCGGCAATTTTCTAGCTCGAGAGGTCAGCACCATGACGTCCACCGTGGGCAATAATCCACCGACGATTCGAATCGTGATCGCTGAAGATCAGGCACTCGTACGACGAGGCGCGGCGCTTTTGATCTCCATGGAACCCGATATGGAAGTGGTGGGTCAGGCATGTAATGGAGTGGAGGCGGTCGAGTTGGCTAAACTCCTGCAGCCGGACATCATTTTGATGGATTTGCACATGCCGATCAAAGGCGGCGTCGCTGCGACACGCGAGATCACACAAGCGTTTCCCAAGACACAAGTCCTGGTTTTAACCACCTTAAACGACGATGAGACGGTGTTCGAAGCAGTCCGTGCGGGAGCTCAAGCTTATTTGCTCAAAGATGCCGCCGAGAGTGAACTACTGGATACCATCCGCGGATTGCGGCGCGGTGAATCGCACTTGACCCCCCAAATCGCCCGCAAAGTGATGGATCAATTCCGCCGACTCACCCAGGTGACCCGGTCCGACGAGTTTCGACTCGGCTCACTCGAGCCGTCCACCACTTCTAGCATGGGCGAAACGTCAGCCAAACCTTTGTTCGCTGAAGCATTGAACGAGAAAGAAGAGAGGATTTTGCAACTGATCGCTGAAGGGTTGAGCAATCGGCAGATTGGTGAAGCACTTTGTTTCGCAGAAGGCACCGTCAAGAACTATGTCACTCGCATCATGGAAAAGCTCCATGCCAACACTCGAACGGGGCTTGCAATCCTGTCTCGTACGCATGCGTCTCACCGCAGGTAACCGGTCCCGAGGAACGTACCCCCCTCGCTCTAGAATGCCCGATCGCCTGAAAAGCATGCGCAAAAGTGACTTTGGTCACTTTCAATTAGTGACGAAAGTCACTCCGAAATGGTGACTTTTGGCCCCTGACCTTTGGATCTCTTCCGTCTACAGTGAAGCGTCGCTAGCGAGGATTCTGCATGTCTGTTGTTGAAATTGCGCTGAAACGCCCCTACACCGTCGTTGCCGTCCTGATCCTCGTGACGCTGATGGGGATAGGCGCTGCGCTGCGCATGCCGATCGATATCTTCCCCGAGATCGACATTCCGGTGGCCGCCGTCGTGTGGACTTACAACGGCATGAGCGCGCAAGACATCCAGAATCGGATTTTGACTCTGCACCAGCGTCAATTAGCCTCTCTGGTGGACGACATTTCCCGCATCGAGGCCGTCAGCTATCAAGGCGTGGGCGTCGAGAAGATCTACCTGCACGAGGGAGCCGATGTCACGCGAGCGATCTCCCAACTCGCCAGCAGCGCGTTGGTGGTGCTCAAGTACATGCCGCCCAACATCACGCCTCCCTTGGTCCTGCGCTATGGCGCGACCGATGTGCCCATCATCCAGCTGAGCCTGTCGAGCAAATCGCTGCCTGACACGAAATTAAATGATCTCGGGCAGAACATCATCCGTCCGGCGCTCGCGGTCGTGCACGGTGCGGAGGTGCCTTATCCATACGGGGGTAAACCCCGCGTCATCATGGCCGATCTGGACCTGCAAGCCTTGCAGGCTCGTGGCTTGTCGGCATCGGACGTAAGCAACGCATTACAACACCAGAACGTGATTCTACCGGCCGGCGACGTCAAGATCGGCGACAAAGACTACATGCTCGCGATGAATAATTCCCCGGACGTTCTCGATACCATCAACGCCTTTCCGATCAAACAGGTCGATGGCCGGACGGTGTTCATGCGCGACGTGGCCCACGTCCACGACGGCTTCCAAGTGCAAACCAACTCGGTCTCGGTCAATGGGACCCCCGGGGCGCTGATGACGATCCGAAAGACGGGCGGCGTTTCAACCTTGGCCGTCATCGATGGCGTGCGGACAGCGCTCGAGGATCTCAAGAATGTGCTGCCCAAAGAGGTCAGTGTCAAAGCGCTCTTCGACCAATCGGTATTCGTTCGTGCCGCGTTGCATAGTGTGTTGTTGAGCGCCGGCATGGCGGCAGGATTGACGGCTGTCGTGATCATTCTGTTTTTGGGTAACGTTCGCCTGTCCGTCATCATTCTCGCGGCAATCCCGTTGTCCATCATCACCGCGGTTCTATTCATCAAGCTGCTCGGTCAGACGCTCAACACCATGACGTTGGGCGGCTTCGCGCTGGCAATCGGCATTCTCGTCGACAATGGCACCGTGGTGATCGAAAACATCGAGCGGCATGTGGGCATGCGCGAGCCGCTGCATCAAGCGATCGTCGTCGGTGCGAGTGAGGTGGCGGTACCGACATTTTTATCGACGTTGTGCATCTGTATCGTCTTCGTACCGGTGTTTCTGCTCGAGGGTACGGCCAAGTACCTGTTCTCCCCGTTGTCGTTGTCCGTGATCGGCTCACTCCTGGCCAGTCTTGCGCTATCGTTCACGATGGTACCGGTCCTGTTCAACCATTTGATGCGTGGCGCGGTTCATGAATTCATCGACAAGTCGTCGCATACGCCTGGACCGCCCGAGGCGCCGTCAAAAAACGTGCTCGTGCGCTTTCAAGCGGCCTTCGAACGCGGGTTTGAGCGATTTCGGGAAAACTATCGAAATGTCCTGTCATGGGCTCTCTCCGAGGCACGACTCACGGTTATTGCCTTCTTGGCCCTCATTGCGGTGTCGGCGGCGCTGTTCCCGTTTCTGGGCCGAGATTTCTTCCCGCAGGTGGACGCCGGTCAAATGCGCTTGCACGTCAGGGCGCCTCCCGGCACACGTCTCGAGCGGACGCAACAATATTTCGCCGAAGTGGAGACGCAGATCCGCAAGCTGGTCGGCAACGATCAGATCGACGTGATGCTCGACAATATCGGGCTACCTTACAGCGGCATCAATATCGCGCTGAGCGATTCGGCCACGGTCGGTCCCATGGACGGTGAGATTTTAATCTCATTGACGGAGAAGCACACACCGACGGCGAAAATCGTGGCCATGCTACGGCGCGAGTTGCCGGCGCAATTCGCCCAACTTCAATTCTTCTTTCAGCCGGCCGACATCGTGGACCAGGTCTTGAACTTCGGCCAGCCAGCACCCATCGATGTTCGCATTTCCGGCCCGGACCAAGACAAAGCGTTTGCGCTGGCCTCGGAGATAGCGCGCTCCCTCACACGAGTCGCCGGCGTCGTGGATTCGCACGTGTTTCAGGTTCCCAACGCGCCGGTGCTGACCGTCGATATGGATCGCACGTTGGCGACCCAGACCGGCGTGACGCAGCAGGAGGCGGCCAATAACGTGCTGGTAGCGACCAACTCTAGCGCCCAGACGGCCCCCAATTTTTGGGTCGATCCGCGCAACAGCGTGAGCTACGCATTGGTCGTGCAGGTCCCGACCTACCGAATCGGCTCTTCGCAGGATCTGGAAACCATGCCGGTCACCTCCTCAGGGGGTTCGAGTTCCGGACAATTGCTCTTGAATTTGGCGTCCTTCGGCCGCGAAGCCTTGCCGCTGGTCACCTCGCAGTTGAACATCCGGCCCGTCTTTGATGTTCATGCGGATGTCCAAGGACGCGATTTGTATTCCGCGGCCGGAGACATCGAGAAGGTCCTCAAGGCGCATCAGCCCGCGGCGTCGACGGCTTTGAAAGTGACGTTGAGCGGACAAGTCGAGACCATGCAAGAGAGCTACACGGGGCTCTTTACGGGCATCGGGCTGGCGATCGTTCTCGTGTATTTGTTCCTGGTCATGAATTTTCAGAGCTGGATTGACCCGCTGATTGTGCTGATGGCGGTGCCGTTTGCGCTGGGCGGCGTGCTGTGGATGCTCTTCCTCTCGCAGACACCAATGAGTGTGCCGGCGCTGATGGGTACGCTCATGTGTATCGGCTTGACGACAGCCAACAGTATTTTGGTGGTGAGCTTTGCCAACCAGCGGATGGACGCCGGCGACAGCCCGCTGCTGGCCGTGACCACCGCCGGCTACACGCGCCTTCGGCCGGTGCTGATGACGGCCGGCGCAATGATTCTCGGCATGGTGCCGATGGCGCTCGGGATCGGCGAGGGCGGCGAACAGAATGCCCCGTTGGGCAGAGCCGTGATTGGCGGCCTACTGTTTGCAACGCTGGCGACGCTCATATTCGTTCCGACCATGTATCGACTGCTACGCCGTCAACCGGTCGTAATTACTGATTCGCACGTTGAAGGTAGAGCCAATGCAATTGCATGATCCCCAGCATCCCACCATTCCCAGCCATTCGCCTGAGAGCGAGTCCCATGGCAAGTTTCCGGACCAGATTTCGCGGGCGGAACACGACACCGTATCCACCACCTTCTCCCCGGATACCGGGCGGCGCACCAAGCGCGGTGTTGTCATTGCGGCGGCTGTGTTAGTGACGTTCTTCCTGGCAATCACCGTAATCCGTTATTTCCATGCACGCGGCGTCGCAAATGAGGGCGAGGCCGCCTATTCGGCCCCCCCGCCGGTCGACGTAGTGACGGCCAAGCCAGCGAGCGTGGGTCAAGATCTCGTCCTCCCCGGCGAAACGGCCGCGTGGTATGAAGCCACGATCTATGCGCGCGTCAATGGTTATGTGGCGAAATGGATGGTCGATATTGGCGACCACGTGACCAAGGGTCAGGTGTTAGCCACAATTGAAACACCCGAAGTAGATGCCGAATTGCAAGCGGCCAAAGCGCAGCTGAAGGCCTCGCAGGCGCAGGTGAGCGCGCGCGAGGCGGAAGCGCAATTCAGCAAGACAACCAACGAACGTTGGCGCGATTCGCCGAAGGGCGTCGTCTCGGAACAAGAACGAGAGTCGAAGAAGGCGGATTATCAAAGTGCGGAGGCCCGACTCTATGCGGCCAATGCCCAGGTGGCCTTGGATAAATCCAAGGTGGACCAATACAGCGCTCTGAGCGAGTTCAAGTCGGTCAAGGCGCCTTTCGATGGAACGGTCACGGAACGCAAGATCGATGTCGGGAATCTAGTGACCGCCGGGAGCGGCTCGACGACCACGCCGTTGTACCGCATGGCGCAGACCGACCCCCTGCGCGTGTTTGTGGATGTCCCTCAGAGTGCTTCCGGTGAGTTGATGAACGCCGGGGTGCCTGCCGAGATCCGCGCGACCGGGGCTGTCGGGGGGGCTTTCCACGGGAAGATCGTTCGCTCCGCCGAATCGCTGAATCCGCAAGCCCGCACCATGCGGGTAGAAGTCGACATGCCCAACGCCAAGCACGAGCTGGTCCCGGGAATGTATGTCGACGTCGCCTTTCAGCTACCCCCACGGGGTTTGGTCGAAGTCCCAGCGGCCGCGCTCATTTTCCGATCGTCCGGTACGCAGGTGGCACATGTTGATGAGCAGGGGAAGATTGCGTTCAACGATGTCGTGATTGCGCGAGATAACGGCAGCCTGGTGGAACTCGCCTCAGGGGTCAAACCGGGCGATCGGCTGGTACTGAACATCAGCAGTCAGATTGCGTCCGGCCAGGTGGTCGCCGTCAACGAAGCAGCCGCATCGAAACTGCCGCTCGGCGCGAAGCGCTGAATCGGAGGCCACGGTGAAAGTGCTACGAGCAATTGTTCTTGGTCTCTTTACAGGATTGGCTGCATGCGCCGCCGGTCCTAACTATCATGTACCCAAACCGGATGAGCCCGCGGCCTTCACCGCGCAAGTAACCTCGACGCAGGACGGCAACAATGTGCAAGCGGGCGCGCCGGTTGACCTGGCGACGTGGTGGCAATCGCTCAACGATGAAGAGCTCAACTCCCTGGTCGAGCGGGCCGTTTCATCCAATTTAGACATACGGATTGCACTCGACCGGTTACAGCAGGCGAGGACCTACGAGACCGTGGTTCTGGGTTACATGTTGCCGGATGTCGATGCCAGCGCAGCTGCGGCCCGGGGGACGGGCAGCGATCTGACCAAAGGGAGAGCTGACCAAGTCTTACGGTCGGCGGACACCGGCAGCGGTTTACAGCACATCAACACTTTGGCCGGATTCGATGCGGTCTGGGAACTCGACTTATTCGGGAAATATCGCCGGGAGTTGCAGGCCGTGCGAGCGGATACGCAGGCGGCGCGTGCTGCCCGCTACGATGTGCTGACATCGGTTATCAGCAACGTTGTCAGGGCATACGTGGATTTGCGCGGATTTCAGGTCCGCGCCGGTATTTTGCATCACGCGAGCGACGTCCTGCGTGAATCGCTGCGCATCATCAACATCCGCTACGATCGGGGAATCACCAATGAGCTCGATGTCGCGTTAGCGACCCGCGAACTGGCTACTCTGGAGGGCGAAATCGCCCCGGTGGAGGCGCAGGTCAAGGCGGCGCAGTACACGCTGGCTGCGCTGCTCGGCGAGTATCCCGAATCCATGATTGACGAACTCGCGAAGCCGGACCTCATTCCTTCCATGCCGGCGCCGACCGCACCGGGTGCGCCGCTCGATCTCCTCAAACGTCGACCCGACATACAGCAAGCCGAGCGAGAATTGGCCGCTGCCACCGCGCGCATTGGAGTTGCGACCGCGAATCTATTTCCCGATGTTACCATCAGCGGCTCCCTCGGCAGCCAAGGGCAAAATTGGGGAAGTGCGCCGGACATTGGCAAACACATCTATTCGTTCGGCGCTGGGGCCATATGGCCGCTGTTGGATTTTGGCGCGCTCGATGCCCGAATCAATGTAGCCGACATCGCGACGCAGATCAGCTTGGTCAACTACCGAAAGACGATTCTGAATGCGGTTCAAGAGGTGGATACCTCGCTGGATGCATACCAGGCGCAGCGGGATCGCATGGATAAGCTGACGACCGCCATGACGGCTGGCCAGCGTGCCGTCGATTTGGCCAATGCGCGCTACAACCGCGGCCTCACCGATTTTCTCAATGTCGTCGACGCGGAACGCGAGTTCTATGCTCTACAGGAACAATACGCGGAGGCGCAAGTGAGCCAAGGCGAGCAATTCGTGCAGCTCTACAAGAGCCTCGGTGGTGGTTGGCAGAACTATCAGGATGTTCCGGCCATTCAGCGTCCACAACCGGCGATCATAGCCGCTTTTCGGCGTGTGTTGAGCCCATCCACGCCCTGAAGTGCCAATCCAGGATGTTTGACACTCTCTGAGCACTGTATCGGCGTCCTATGTCCGGCTGCTAAGCGAATTGCAGGATTCACCCATGGTTATGATGGCTTCACACGAGACCCAGAGGATTTTAGGCCATGACTAGCATCGATAAATCCGCCACCTTTAAGCTCGGCAACCGCATCGTAAAACGTATTGGCTACGGTGCGATGCAACTCGCGGGACGCGGCGTATTCGGGCCGCCCAACGATCATGGCGCGGCATTGGCCGTCCTGCGCGAGGCCGTTGCGAGCGCTGCGGTTCCGAAGACGGACCGCTATTTGTTGCCGGCGTCGAGGGGTTTGGCCGGCTTGCCCGGCGCGTCGCCGGTCATCGTGCGCGGCGATAAATGCAGACCGCGGCCCGCGCCGGCCAGAGAGGTGGAAAACATTCGATCGAGCAGGCCGCGCGTGGCGCCGCCGCGATTCATCAGCCGGCTGGTCCACTGCAGCGACGGGTCGCCTTTGTGGTCCGCCTGCAAGGAGACGCTGCTGCCGCCCGTCTCCCACAATGTCAGCAGCCGCACCCGATTGTGCCCTCGGTATTCGGATAAGCGTTGCCACACCGTGGTGGCTCCGAGCATCGGGGTATTCTCAAGTGTGCCTAAGGGGACTGCTTCCTTCTCGAGCATGGAGCGGCCGCGCGGACGAAAGTCGCGCGGCGAGAATGGCGGGCCGTCGGGCAACGCCGCGCCTTGAAAAGTCGCGGGAGCCGAGATCAGCGGAGCAGAGAGCCATGAGGACCGCTCGGAGAGGTTGAAGTCGGGCTTCAACGGCTCACCCACGAAGGGAGCTGGTTCGCCGGCCGTCGCCTCGCCGCTTCTGATCGCCGTCAACAACACCAGTCCCACCAGCAATTTGGCGCACCTGCCGCGGTGACGGTTTGCGCCGCCGTATGCCTGCAGATCGCTGTATGACCAGTGCGCCATGGGGGTAGGCCGTTGCATCGTGACCTGAACGACAAGTATAGCATCCGCCAAACCCACGGCGGGACCGCACGGCCTACGTCACGAATTTGCGCTCACGCGCCGCCCGCGAGGGCGGAATCACGACATAACCGCCGAAGAAAAATCCATTATGTCGCGCTGCGCTGCAACCGAGCGCACAGCGTCCAATTGCGTCCATCGAAGGGTGCGATGTCATCGATTCGCCGGTGCCGCCGGTGCCGCCGAGGCAGCTCGACACCGGGATGGGATCGGGGAATGTAGAAGGCCTTCACGCCGCATTGCGGCGGCGCCGATCAGTGCTTGTGTTCCTGCGTTGCCAAGTCGTCGACCAAGGTGAGCAGACGCTCCGGACCGCCGGCAGACCGTACATCGGCGACGAACTTGCCGTTGACGACGAATGTCGGGACACCTTCGACGCGGTAGCGCTGCACCAGCTGATCCGCACGTTGCAGCGACGTCTCCACCGAGAAGGAGTGATAGGCCTTCTTGAACGTGTCGCCGGAGATTCCGAACTTCTGAACGAACGCGGCTTGAACGCGTTCGGCCCCGGCGGTGTCGTTGGGATCGCTCGCGATCAAGGGGTCGTTGTTGACGTGGATTTCCTTGAACACTTCGCCGTGCAATTGATCGAGCTTGCCCAGGCTCTCGAGCGTGTAATAAAGACGCGCCGTGGACCTGTGTCCCTCGCTCCACATGACGGGCACTCTCGTAAAGCTGACGAACGCCGGTTTGGTCTTTTTCCACGATTCCACCAGCGGATCGATCGCATAGCAATGCGGGCAGGCGTACCAGAAGAACTCCAGAACTTCGACTTGTCCGGTGGGCACGGACGTGGGCTGCGCCGGAACGAGCCGGGTGTAATTCACGCCTTCCTGCCACAGGGTGGGTCCGCTGGTAGTGGCCGCGGCTGCGGCCGGGGTGGCTGCCGCCATGGTCGAGGCGACCGCCGCCAACAGAGGATTGTGCGTGCCGCTGTCGCCCGCGGTCTCCTCCACCGTCTCCGAGCCGTCTTCGTTGGGATGCCGCACTCTGGCCGGCTGCGTCGGGACCAGGCCCGCCGCCTGTTGCTCGCTCGGCGTGGCAACCGGAGCGGTGGTGCTGGGAGGAGGCGCCAACGCAGTGGCCGGCGTCGTCGCCGCCGGCGCGCGGTCGCTCGCCGAGTGTGGGTTCCCGCAAGCACCGAGGGTGAGCGCAAGAGTCAGGAGCAACGCCAGGCCGGAGGCGCGCATGTTCAGCGAAGTCCTTGCAGATAAGAGGACAGGTTGCGGATGTCGTCGGGCGAGAGGCGCTTCGCGATCGTGGGCATGACGCCGTTGGGTCCGGTGGCACGTGCGCCCGACGCGTAATCGTTCAACTGCTTCGCGACGTACACCGAATGTTGACCGCGCAATGCGGGAAACTTCGCGGGCTCGTTGCCCTGGCCGGTGGGGCCATGGCATGCCATGCAGGCAGGAATGCCGCGGGCTTTGTCGCCGGCGCGGTAGAGCTTCTGGCCCGCCTGCCAGTAAGAGGGGTCCGCCTCGAGGCCGGTGTTCGTTTGGCTGTCGAAATAGGCGCCTAAGTCCGCCATGTCGTCCGGACTCAAATTCGCCGCGTTCGGCATCATTACCGGATTGTCGCGCTTGTGTTCCTTGAAATTCTCGAGCTGATCGGCGATGTAGTCGGCCCCGAGCCCGGCCAAGCTGGGCCATTCGGGGTTGACACTGTTGCCGTTGGCGCCATGGCACGCCTGGCAGACGACTGCCTTGGTCGCACCGGTTTCCGCATTACCGGCGGCGGTGCCTGAGTTGCTGACGATCACGCCCGAAATAGCTGCTGCGAGAATCCAAAACCTCTTCATGATCGCCTTTGACCCCATAACTTTAAGTGAACTGCCGACGCCCCCAAATTGTACACTAGAGTCAATAATTTGCGTCCCAGCAACAACTATGTCGATCTACCCGCATGTAAAATTCCTGACCAGCGCCGCCGAGGCGCATCAGTTCGCCGCCGACACCGGCCGGGAAATTGCCTTCGCGGGACGATCCAATTCCGGCAAATCCACGGCCATCAACTCGATCACTCAACGCGCCGGATTGGCACGGGTCAGCCGCACGCCGGGCCGTACCCAACTCATCAATTTCTTCGAATTGGCGCCGGAGCGGCGCTTGGTCGATCTACCCGGCTACGGGTTCGCCAAGGTGCCGGAAAGGATCCGCCTGAAGTGGCTGCAGTTGATGGAACATTACTTCAACGTACGCGAATCCCTGGTCGGCCTGGTGCTGATCGTCGATAGCCGACGCGGCCTGGGCGCACAGGATGCCGCCATGCTCGAATGGGTGCTGGCGCGCGACGCCCACGCGCACGTGCTGCTGACCAAGGCGGACAAATTGAATCGGCGCGACTCGCTGCGCGTGTTGCGGGAAACCAAAACCGCTTGTGCCGACACGGCGGTGACCGCACAATTGTTTTCCGCGCACGCCAAACAGGGGTTCGAGGAAGCCCGCGAGGTCATGAACCGGTGGCTGGAGGCGGCCTAAAAAAAGGCCCCGGTGGTAGTTTTGACACAGCCACCGAGGCAGACCAACCCGGCATGGGGATGACAAACCGGGTCTAGCCCGCTCAGGGAGAAGAGCGGGGAGCGTCTTTCTCGCTCATTGGATTAGATGGGGACGGGGGGTGAAAGTTCCAGTCTCTCCGCGAGCATTTTCGTTGAAAGCTCCATTTCGCCGAAACAGGCCGCCGGCAGGCCAAAATCAACTAAAAAACTGCTCGAAACTTTAGCGTTGCTGCTCTTGCTCAACGCCCGCAGAACATCCACTATGCGGGCTCTCCCCTAATGCGCCTCGTCCCAATTGAGGCCTACCCCCACGTCCACCTTGAGGGGAACGGCCAGGTCCGCGGCTTGCGCCATGCGTTGTCTGAGCTGCCCGACGGTGGATTCTATCGCGGTATCGGCGACTTCCAACACCAGTTCATCGTGGACTTGCATGATGAGGCGGGCCGCCGCGCCCGAGGCGCGCAGCCACGAATCGACGTCGATCATCGCGCGTTTGATGATGTCGGCGGCCGTACCCTGCATGGGCGCGTTGATCGCACTGCGTTCGGCGTATTGCCGCAGCGCCTGATTGCGCGACTGGATCTCCGGCAGATATAAGCGCCGTCCGAAAAGCGTTTCGACGAACCCGGCTTCGCGCGCCTTCAGCTTGGTCTCGTCCATGTAGCGCTTGACGCCGGGGTACCTCTCGAAATAAAGGTCGACGTAACGTTGCGCCTCGCCGCGCCCTATCCCCAACTGACGGGCGAGCCCGAAGGCCGACATGCCGTAGATCAATCCGAAGTTGATCGCTTTGGCGGAGCGGCGCTGATCGGCGGTGACCGCCTCGAGCGGTATGCCGAACACTTCTGCGGCCGTGGCTTGGTGCACGTCGCGATCCTCCGCGAACGCGGCCAGCAGGGTGGCGTCGCCGGACAGATGCGCCATGATGCGCAGCTCGATCTGCGAGTAGTCGGCGGCGACCAGGCGGTACCCGGGCGGGGCCACGAACGCCTGACGTATGCGGCGTCCTTCCGGCGTGCGAATCGGGATGTTCTGCAAGTTCGGATCGGATGATGAGAGACGGCCGGTCGCAGCCACCGCTTGATGGTAGGACGTGTGAATGCGCCCCGTCTGCCGATCGATCTGTTCCGGCAATTTATCCGTATAAGTCGATTTGAGCTTGGCCACGCCGCGATATTCGAGGATGAGCTTGGGCAGCGGATACGATGCGGCCAGCTCTTCGAGCACGTCCTCCGCGGTCGACGGCTGTCCGGTCGGCGTCTTGCGGATGACGGGAATGCCCAGTTTGCCGAACAGGATCTCCTGCAGTTGTTTCGGCGAGTCGACATTGAACGTGCCGCCGGCTTCGCTGTGAGCCTGCGCCTGCAGCTCCAACATGCGCGCCGCGAGTTCGGCGCTCTGCTTCTTCAGAAGCTCCCGATCGACCAGTACGCCGGTTCGCTCCATGCGGTACAGCACCGGTACCAAGGGCTGCTCGATGGTCTCGTACAGTTCCTTGAGGCGCGGCAACGCTTCCAGCTGCGGCCACAGCGCCTGGTGCAATTGCAGGGTGACGTCCGCATCCTCGGCGGCGTAGTCGGCGGCTCGCTCGACCTCGACCTGGTTGAAAGTGATCTGCTTGGCGCCCTTGCCGCAGACGTCCTCGTAGTGAATGGTCTTGATGCCCAGGTACTTCTCGACGGTCGAGTCCATGTCGTGCCGCGTGGTCACGCTGTTGAGCACGTACGACTCGAGCATCGAGTCGTAGCGCTGGCCCGTCAGGGCGATGCCGTAGTTCGCGAGGATGTGGTTGTCGAATTTCAAATGATGCCCGAGCTTCGGTTTGGCAGCGTCTTCCAGCAGCGGCTTCAAGGCTGCCAGCACGCGGGCCCGATCCAATTGCGGCGGGGCTCCGGGATAATCGTGCGCGAGCGGAACGTAGGCCGCTTCCCCCGGCGACACCGCAAAGGACACACCGACGAGGTGGGCCTGCATGTAGTCGAGACTGTCGGTCTCGGTATCGAAGGAGATGAGGGGCGCCGCGGCGAGTTTGGCGAGCCACGCATCGAAGGCCTCCTGCGTCGTGACAGTGTCGTACTCACGGCGCCGTGGCGGGGCGCTGACCGCGCCCACCGGCAGTGCCGGCGACAGCCCGTTCGATGCGGCGGCCACGGGCGCAGGGCCCGGACCCGGCTGGGTGGCCGCTGCCGACCCCTGATCGAGGGCACGCAGCAGTTGGCGCAATTCCAGGCGCGTATACAGTTCGCGCAGGCGTGCAAGATCGGGCTCGCGGGCGGACAGTCCCTCGGGGTCGACCGTCAACGCCACGTTGGTGTCGATCGTCGCGAGCTTGCGCGACAGTTCGAGCGCCGGCAGCTCGCTGCGCAAGTTCTCGCCCACTTTGCCGGTGATCGATGCGGCGTGACCGATCAATGAATCCAAGGTGTGATATTGATTGAGCCATTTCGCCGCGGTTTTCGGGCCGACGCCGGTCACCCCCGGAATATTGTCCGAACTGTCGCCGACCAGCGCGAGGTAATCGACGATCTGTTCGGGCAGCACGTCGAACTTCGCTTTGACGCCCTCGCGGTCGAGCCGCGTGTTGCTCATGGTGTTCACCAGCCCGATGCTCGGGCCGACGAGCTGGCACATGTCCTTGTCGCCGGTCGAGATCAGCACGTCGAATCCGAGGTGGGCGGCCTGCGTCGCGAGCGTGCCGATCACGTCGTCCGCTTCCACGCCGACGATGCGCAACATCGGCAGTCCCAGCGCTTCGACCGCCTCCAGGAGCGGCTGCACTTGCGATCGCAGATCGTCGGGCATGGGCGTGCGATGGGCTTTGTATTGGTCGAACAAATCATCTCGAAAGGTTCTTCCGGGCGCATCGAACACCACGGCGACGCGTGCCGGCGACTCTTCTTTAATGAGCTTGTTCAGCATGTTGAGCACCCCCAGCACGGCGCCGGTGGGCTCTCCTTTGGAGTTGCTCAGCGGCGGCAGCGCATGGAAGGCCCGGTACAAATAGGACGATCCATCGACCAAGAGCAGCTTACGTGGCATGCAGTACTTGCCCCGCTAGCGCGGCGGAGCGGGGTCCGTCTTGGCGTCGCCCGTTGCCGGTGGGGAACCGGCCGGTGCGCCCGGTGTTTGTGCCGGCGCCTGCTGCGGGGCCGGCGAGGCGGCCGGCTTGGGCAACCCTACTTTTTTATGCGGGCGCTGGGCGTCCGGCAGCACCAGCGGGCCCTTCTGGCCGCATCCAAGATTTGCCGTCATCGCAACGGCTGCGAGCAGATGCGCCATTTTCATCCCCGCAGTATAACGCGGCGCCGGCACGGCCATTCCGCGACATGCGCGTCCAAGCCGGTGCGGCGCACGGCGCGCGTCAACGGCCGCGACGCTGCGGCCTGCTTCTATTTATACTGGCCGCATGACATCGCATACCTCGAGCCGCCGGCTCAAGTCGCTGACCGCCCTCTGTGCTGCGCTGGCCATTGGCGCCTGCACGTCGCCCCACTCACTCCTCAAATCTCACGCCGGGGCCGGCGATCCGACCACTCAGGCGCTGCGCAGCCGGGTCAAAACCATCGTCGTGATCTACGCCGAGAACCGCGCCTTCGACAATCTGTATGGCAACTTTCCGGGGGCGGGCGGCCTCCGCGATGTGGTCGACGCCGCGGGGCATCCGCTGCCGGCCTATGTTCCCCAGCGGGACCGCGACGGTTCGGTGTTGGCGAAGCTGCCGCAGACCTGGGGGGGCGTGACCGCGGCCGGCTACCAGCCCGTCGTCACGCAGGCGCAAAGCGGCGGTTTGCCCAACGCGCCGTTTTCGATCGAACATGCGTTTACCGGGCAGTCGACAGTCACTTTGTCGACGCAGGTCGTGACGCGGGATCTGTATCACCGCTTCTACGAGCACCAGATGCAGATCGACGGCGGCAAGAACGATGGATATGCAGCCTGGTCGGACTCGGGCGGCCTGACCATGGGCCACTATGACTACAGTCGATCCGCGCTGTATGCCCTGGCGCGCAAGTACGTGCTGGCGGATCATTTTTTCCAAGGCGCCTTCGGCGGCTCGTTCCTCAATCATCAATACTTGATTTGCGCCTGTGCCCCGGAATATCCGAATGCCGACACCGCGGCCGCCAAGCCGTCGCTCACGGTGCTCGACAGCGACGCCGGTCATCTCCTGCCGCGGCTCACGGTGGCCAAAGGCTCGCCCGCGTCGGCGCTCGATGGCCCGCCGAAGTTCGTGAAGAGCGGCAACATTGCCCCCGCGGACTATTTCGGCGACGGCAAGTTCCATGCCGTGAACACCATGCAGCCCGCCTATCAGCCCAGCGGCAACGCGCCGGCGCGGGGCGGCGCGCCGGATTATGCGGATCCCAACAATTCCACCACGTTGCCGCCGCAGAGCGGCCCCACCATCGGCGACCGTCTGAGCGCCAAGAACGTCGCCTGGACCTGGTATGCCGGGTCGTGGGACGCGGCGATCGCCGACGGCAGGCAGCCGGCGGCTAGGATGCGCAAAGTGATCTATGCGCCGACCACCCCCGCGGGCAGTCCGGACTTTCAGCCCCATCATCAGCCGTTCAATTATTACTCGAGGTTCGATCCTGAGGCGCATGCCGATCAGCGCGCAGAGCACCTGAAGGACTACGACGGACTCATTGCCGACATCGGCGCGGGCCGGCTACCGCCCGTCGTCTTCTACAAGCCGCAGGGGAATCTCAATCAACACCCGGGCTATGCATCGGTGGCCGATGGCGATGCGCACATCGCCGACCTGGTCGCGAAGCTTCAGGCCGGCCCGCAGTGGAAGGACATGGTGATCGTCATCACTTACGACGAATACGGCGGGGCCTGGGACCATGTCGCGCCGCCGAAGGGCGATCTGCTCGGGCCGGGTGCTCGCATCCCGGCGATCGTGATTTCGCCCTTTGCAAGAATGGGCACGGTCGACCACACGCAATACGACACGGCCTCCATCCTGCGTTTGTTCACCCGCCGCTTCGACCTTGCGATCCTGCCCGGCATCGCGGCGCGCGACCGCGCCCTCGAGGAACACGCCGAGGCCCCCATGGGCGATCTGACCAACGCGCTGGACTTGACGCCGCGCCCATGACCGGCGAGCGCCAGGGCGCTGCCGGTCGTGTCGCTCACGTCGTTCGCTCTGCCGACGCGTGAGCTATTGGTTCGGGGTCGGTGTGAGCGGCGGCACGGCCCGGTGGGATTGCGGCAACGGCTGAGCCTGCGCGCCTGGCTCGTTCGGTTTGACGCTGACGAGGTCGACATCGAAGATCAGCAGCGATCCGGCGGGAATACCCGGGCGCGGGCTCGTGTCATAGGCGAGTTCGGGCGGAACGAACAATTGCCATTTCGCGCCGGGCTTCATGAGCACCAAGGCCTCCTGCCAGCCCTTGATGACGCCGTTGATCTTGAATGTGGCCGGTACTCCGCGCGAGTAGGAGCTGTCGAATTCCGAGCCGTCGAGCAGCTTGCCGCGGTAGTTGACGGTCACTTCGTCGGTGGGAAGAATCGCCGCCGCCTTGGCGTTCCCCGGCACGAGGATCTTGTACTGCAGCCCCGAGGCGGTGGTCTTCACGTTCTTGTCGCGGCCGTTGCGCGCCAGAAATTCCTGTGCGGCGGCCTTGTTGCGCGCCGTCGATGCGGCCATCACCGAGTGCACGAATTCCTGGATCTGCTGCTGATCGGCGTGGGTCGACTTCTTGCCCGCCAAGCCGTCCTTCACGCCTTGCGCGATGGCATCGGGGTTGACTTGATCGCTGATCCCGACCGAGTGCATTTGTTCGCCGAAGGTCAGGCCGAACAGGTAGCTCGTATGCTCGCTCGACGTATCGACGGGGGGCGCGGGCGCCGGCGTCAACGGTGCGTTCTGGACCGGCGCCGGGGCGGGCGTCTGTGCGCCGGCGAGGGGTGCGACCGCCATCAAGACCCAAAGGCCGCACGTCCGCGCGGGCTGGGCCGCGATGCGGCGGGTGGATTCGAAGTTGGCTTGTTTCATGGCGCGCACCATACGCCACTCGGCGTTGCAAACGCTAGCATGGATTCACGAACCCAGCGCGCCCTGCTTGATGACGGCGACGGTCAGGCGGGAGATGCACACCAGGTCCTGCGAGTCGGTGACGATGTCGATGGCCCACACCTGGCTGCGGCCACCTAAGTGTACCGGGCGCGCGGTCGCCGTCACCTGCCCGCGCCGCACCGAACGGACGTGGTTGGCGTTGATTTCCTGGCCTACGCAAAAGTACTGCGATCGATCGATGCACATCGCCGCGCCCATGCTGCCCACCGTTTCCGCCAGCGCCACCGAGGCCCCCCCATGCAACATTCCATGGGGCTGATGGGTGCGTTCGTCCACGGGCATGGTGGCCCGAATGAAATCGTCGCCGACCTCGCTGAAGACGATGCCGAGATGCTGGATCATGGTGCGGTCGCGTGCCGCGTTCATCGCCTCGAGCGACTGCGGGCTCTGCCAAATGCTCACGTCGAATCCTTGAGTTTCGCGCCAATCCGCTGATAGGCCTCGCGGAACGGAATGCCTTCCTTCGCCACCAGGGCGTTCGCCTCGGCGGCCGCGTGGATGCTCGGGTCCATGCGGATACGGGACTCGTTGAAGCGCACGCCTGCGAGGGCACTCGGCAGGATGTCGAGGGTCTGCAGACACGAGTCGATGCCGCGAAACAACGGCGGTTTGATGAGCTGCAAATCGCGGTGGTAGCCCGAACTCAACTTCTGCGTGATGCCCAGCACCTCGTTGAGCGCCGCCTGGGCCACGGAGCTGCGCCCGCGCATCAGTTCGAACACGTCGGGATTGCGCTTCTGCGGCATGATCGAGGAGCCCGTCGTGAACTCGGCGGGCAGGCTGACGAAGCCGTACTCCTGCGTGTAGAACAGCATCAAGTCGGCGGCAAGCCGCCCGATATCCTGCGTCAGCAACGTGATCTCGAACAGCAGGTGCGCTTCCGCCTTGCCGCGCGACAACTGCACCGCGGTGACCGGCTCGTGGGTCACGCTGAAGCCCAGGCGCTTGCGCGTCGATTCGCGGCTGACATCGAGGTTCGGCGTGCCGTAACCGGCGGCGGATCCGAGCGGATTCTTGGATGCCCGCCGCTGCGTCAACTGCAGGCCCTGCGCGTCGTCGCGAATCTCGGCGGCGAACCCTGAGGCCCACAGCGCCACCGAACTGGGCATGGCCTGCTGCATATGGGTGTAGCCGGGCAGTTCGATCGATCCGTCGCGTGCCGCGAGCGCGTCGAGCGCTTGCGCCACCGCGATGGCGCCGGCGTGCAGCGCCGCGGCCGCGTCCTGCAGATACAGCCGCAGCGCGGCGAGCACCTGATCGTTGCGCGAGCGGCCCGCGTGCAAGCGTCCGCCGGTGGCGCCGATGCGCGCCGTCAACAGGTTCTCGATCGCCGTCTGGCAGTCCTCCTGATCGAGCGTAACGCGCCACTCCCGTCGCGCGTGTTCCTGGCCGATGGCGGTGAGCGCGTCGCGGATCGCGATCAGGTCGCCGGCGGAAAGCAAGCCGCGTTCCCCGAGCATTTCCGCGTGGGCGATCGACGCACGCACGTCGTATTCGACCAATCGGTCATCGAGCACATGGTCGTCGCCGGCCGTGTACGCCAGCACTCGCGCATCGAGCGGCGTCCCCTTGTCCCAGAGCCGGGTCATCCGCTTAAGACCTGCGCTGCGCTCTTCTGTTCCGCCGGACTCAACGCGTTCAAGTCGGCGACCACGAGAGTGCCGGTGCCTTCGTTGGTGAAGATCTCGGCGAGCAGGCTATCGGTCGATTTGTACGTGATGACGTGCACGCGCCGCACGCCGCCGCGGATGGCATTCTCGATCGCCGTGGCCTTGGGCAGCATGCCATCTTTCAGGAGGCCCTGATCGCGCATGCGCCGCAGGCCGTTGATGTCCGTGTAGGAGACGATGGTGCTCGGATCCTCCGCTCGTTCCAGAATGCCCGGCGCGCCCGTGCAAATCACCAGCTTTTCCGCCGCCAACGCGCCGCCGATGGCCGCCGCCACCGTGTCGGCATTGATGTTGAGCAGCACGCCGTTCGAGTCGGCCGATAGCGGGCTCACCACCGGCATCAGTCCGTCCTCCAACAGCTTCTCGAGCACCGCGGCATTGACCGAGTCGATGTCGCCCACGAAGCCGTAATCGACGGTTTCGGTGGAGCCCGCCGAGACGGGAACCGGCGCGCGCCGGTGCGCCCGGATGAGGCCTGCGTCGACGCCGGACAGACCGATGGCCTCGATGCCGAGCTCCCGGCAAATGGCGAGGATGCGGGTGTTGATGAGACCATTCAGCACCATCGAGGTCACATCGATCGATTTTTGGTCCGTGACGCGCCGGCCGTTCACCATCCGCGTTTCGATGCCGAGGGTTGCCTGCATGCTGTCGAGCTGCGGGCCGCCGCCGTGGACCAGGACGGTCTTGACGCCGACCTGGTGCAGGATCGCGACTTGTTCGATCAGGGCTCGCGTCGAGGTTTCATCGCTGAATACGGCGCCGCCCACCTTGATGATGAACACTTTGTTCTTGTACATGCGTATGTAGGGCGCTGCGCTCATGAGCGCCAGCACGGCGACGGAAGGGTCAGGTCGACTCATCATAGGAATTACTCCGAAACGGCAGCCGTCACGCCAGCATGCGGTGCAGAACGGCCATCTGCACCGCCAAACGATTGAAGGCCTCGAGCCGGACGAGGGAACGAGGACCATCCAGGACTTCATCCGCGACGGCGACGTTGCGCCGCACGGGTAGACAATGCATGAGCTTGGCGTCGGGCAGCGCGCCCGTGAACCAGCGCTCGTTCACGCACCAATCCGCGAGGCCGGCCCGCAAGCGCGAGTCGCCTTGCGCATCGCCGTAGTGCAGGGTGCTGCCCCACTCCTTGGCGTACAGTACCTGCGCACCGGCGAGCGCCTCGGTACGGTCGGACGTTTCGTTCACCGAGCCGCCGGCCGAAGCGGCGGCCACGCGCGCCTTGGCCATGATTTGCGGAGGCAACGCGAACCCATCCGGCCGCGCGACCACGACTTCCATGCCGCGCATGGCAGCCATGTGCAGGATGGCGGCGGGCACGGCGAGCGGCAGCGGCTTGGGGTGATAGGCCCAACTCAACACGAACTTGGAGCGTTTCGGTATGCGCAGCTCATCCAGCGTGCGCCAGTCCGCCAGCGCCTGGCACGGATGGTTCATGGCGGATTCCATGTTGATGAGCGGTTTGTCGCACAACCCGTCGATCATGCCGAAAAAAGTCTCGTTGAGATCGCTCTGCAGCGCCTTGCCGTCGGCGAAAGCGCGCACGCCCAGCGCGTCGCAATAAGACGCGAGTACCGGTATGCCCTCGCGCACGTGCTCGGCGGCGGCGCCGTTCATGACGGCGTTCAGACGCGTCTCGAGCTGCCAGGTTCCCTGCCCGGGCGTGATGACGAACGAGTCGCCGCCGAGCCGCGACATGCCGACCTGGAACGAGGCCAGCGTACGCAATGACGGGTTCAAGAACACCAGCCCCAAGATCTTGCCGGCGAGCGCCCGCGGTTGCGGATGATCCTGCAAGGATTGCGCGAGCGCGAGCAGATCGAGAATCTGCTCGCGGCTGAAGTCGGCGAGATCCAGAAAGCGTTTCATGCGGGAATGGTCGAGAGTGCGTCGCGCAGCTGATCGACGTGCCCTTCGTTCAAGATGTACGCGGGCAGCAGCCGCAGCACGTGCGCATCGCCGCTGGTGCCGGTCAGAATGTTCTTCTCCAGGAGCGCGGCCTGAATCTCTTTGGCGGGCCGCGAGGTCTTGAGCCCGAGCAGAAATCCGGCGCCCTGCGTGCCCGTGATGGGGCCGATGACGCAGTTCGATCGGATATACGTAGACACCTGGCGCACGTTCGCCAGCAGCGACTCGGACTCGATGGTGTCGATCACGGCTTCGGCAACCGCACAGGCCATGGGTCCGCCGCCGAAGGTGGTGCCCATGTCGTCGTACTTGATGCTGTCCGCCACGCGCTTGGACAGCAATACGGCGGACACCGGGAAGCCGTTGCCCAGCGCCTTGGCGGCCGTGATGATGTCCGGCGTGACGCCGTAGTAATTCGCGGCGAACGGCGCGCCCGTGCGCCCCATGCCGCATTGCACTTCGTCGAAGATCAACACCGCGCCCACATCGTCGCAACGTGCCTTAAGCGCTTGCAGCATCGGCTTGCCGATGCCGTAGGCGCCGCCCACTCCCTGCACGGGTTCGACGATGACGGCGGCGGTGTGTTTATCCACGAACCGCTCCACCGCCGCCGGGTTGTCGCGCGGCGCGAAGCTCACATCGAAGGGCGTGCGCGGGAAGCCGTACCATTTCTCCAGCGCACCCCAGGTCACCGCGCCGGCCGCCGCGGTTCTGCCGTGCCAGCCCTGTTCCAAGGCCACGGCCTTGCTGCGGCCGGTGATCTTGAACGCCAGCTTCAAGGCATTTTCATTGGCCTCGGCACCGCTGTTGATCCAGAACACCGTATTGAGCCCAAGGCCCGCGAATTTCACCAGCCGCGCGGCGGCCCGTTCACGGATGACCATCGGCAACGCATTGGTCTGAAACGCCATCTGTCGCGCCTGGCGCTCGAGCGCGGCCAACCAGCGAGGGTGGCCGTAACCCAGTCCCGCGACCGCGTGGCCGCCGTAAAAATCCAGAATCTTGCGGCCGTCGCGTGCGTGCAGCCAGACGCCGTCGCCGTGCGCCACTTCGATGGGATACTGCGCGAACACCTGTGCCAGGTGGCTCTTCACGAGCTGCGCGGACTGACTGTTTGCCGATGTCGCTGCCATCACGTTGCCCCCAGCCGTTCTCAAGTCCAACCGGGAGCCGGCGCCAGAAGCCCCGTGCCCTCGTCGAACCCGAGCAGGCGGTTCATCCATTGCATGCCGCCGCCGGCGGCGCCCTTGTTCAAATTGTCGAGTACCGCCATGACCGCGATGGACGAGCCGTTGGTGACCGCGCTCAAGTGGGCGTAGCTGCTGGTCGCCACGTCCTTGACCCGCGGCGCCGTGTCGAGCACCTTCACGAAGCGGCAGTCCGCGTAGTAGGCCGCCAGCGCTTCGAGCGCCTGCGCGCTGTCGATGGGCTTTTTGAGACTCGCCTGCACGGTGACATGGATGCCGCGGGCGAACGGCCCCGAATGCGGCACGAAGTTGAATTCCGCGTCGATGTCCGTCGCCAGCCTGGCGCACGCCGCGATCTCGGGCACGTGCCGATGACTCAAGGCGCCATAACTGTAAAAATCGCTGTGGCGCTGCGGATGGTGCGTGCCTTCGGTGGGTTTGCGGCCGGAGCCCGTGCTGCCGGTGATGCCCGTCACGAACAGGCGCGCATCGGTGAGGCCGAGCGCCAACAGCGGCACGCTGGCCAATAGGGTGGCCGTCGCGAAGCACCCGGGATGGGCGACGTGCGGCGTCGGCGAGCTCGCCAGGTGCTCGGGAACCGCACACGTGAATTGCCGGATGCGTGCGGGCGCGCCGTGGGCGTGCTTGTAGACGGATTCGTAGGCGGCCGCACTGGTGTAGCGAAAGTCGGCCGAGATATCGACGCAATGGGTCCGGTTTCCCGCCGACTCGGACGCGCCCAGCAGCCGATCGATGAGGCCCGCGGCCGCGCCATGCGGGGCGGCGGAAAACAGCGCCGAGCGGGGCGCGCCGCGCAGCAGCGCTTCGATCTCCTCGAGGCCGCTGAATTTCAAGCGCGGATAGGCGCTGCGCAGATGGGGGAACGCCGCGGCGACGGGCGCGCCGGGCTGGCTGTCGGACAGAATGGCCGCGGCCTCGAGATGCGGATGTCCCGCGATCAAGCGCAGCAATTCGCCGGCCACGTAGCCGGTGCCGCCGAGCACGATGGCGGGTATGCGCTCGGTCACGCGCCGGCCACCTTCGATTCGCCGGCATGCTGGATGCCGAGCCTTGCGATCAGATAATCGCCGAGGTCCGCGGGATTGCTGATGGCATTGAACGCCTCGACCTTCAATTGGTCCCGGATGAGATCCACGCCGACCTGATTGTCCGTCGCGGGGCCGGTCACGACGGCCGGCTCGATGCCGAAGCGCTCCCGCAACAGCTTGATTCCGCCCCACGCGGCGACCGGATCGTTGGCGGACAACACCACGGCGGTCAATGCCGATTTGATGTCGGCCTGGCTCAAGATCGACTGCACCCCGTAGGTACCCAGCAGTCCATCGCCGAGCTCGAACACGATCACGTCCGGCTTACCGGCCGCCATTTCCGTGAGCATGGACCGCGTCAAGGCGGGACCGCATTTCTCGGTCGTGGTCACGATGCCGAAGTCGGTGAAGATCATGGTGCGGCGGGCACCGGAGTCCTCGAATGCCAAAATGTCGCGCCGGAGCGAGACCCCGGTCGCCTTGAACGCGTCGACGACGAGGCCGCGGTGGCGCATGCGCGCGATGATGGCGGAGGCCGCCGCCGTCTTGCCGGCTTCCATGCAGGTGCCCGCCAGCGCGACCACGGGCACGCCGCGCATCTCGAGCCCGGCGTCGTAGTCCAGCGCCTTGTAGCCCACGCGCGCGGGCACGCCGATGCGCTCGCCCAGAAACGGGAAGGCCAATACCGTGCCGAGCACCTTGCAATCGAACGGCTTGCCCTTGTCCTGGGTCGCCGAATCGCAGATGCCGAGAACGCCGCCGATGTTCAACATTTGCACCACATCGCCCGGCTTCAATGAGTCCGGGATGTGGCCCGAGTAGCCGAACAAGGCCTTGCGATGGCCGAGCGCGCCGACCACGATGTCGCCGCGCGACACCTTGGCCATGCGCCCGCTGGTCAGTTCCAGGGTGTTGTAATTGGCCTTGCTGTTGAGAATCTCGACCACCAGCACCACGCCTTCCTCGCACGGGATTTCGGGCGAAATGCGAATCTCGTGCGACAGCCCGCACGCCTGGGTGATCGAGGCGATCTTATGGACCACCACGGTGCGCATGCCGCTCATGATTCGCTCGCTTCGGCGGCCGCTTTGGTGCCCGCGCGTTTGTAGAAGATTCCCGTCAAGGCCAGCATTTTCGAATAACCCAGCGCGTCGGTGGGCGTCCATTCGCCGGCCGCTTCGCCGTACACGCCTTTGGAAGCGGCCATCAGCGAGAACGGCGACGTCACGCCCTCGATGAAAACGCTCCCGGGGCGGAACAGCACTCGGACCTCGCCGGTGACGCGCGCTTGGGAGGAGGCGAGCAGCGCCTCGATATCGCGGCACGCCGGATCCAGATGCTGGCCTTCATGCAGCAGATCGCCGTACGGCTGCGCCACCGTTTCCTTGATGCGAGCCTGCTTGCCGGTCAGCACCAGTTTCTCGAGTTCACGATGCGCGGTCAGGAGGACATCGGCGGCCGGCGCCTCGAATGCCACGCGCCCCTTGGTGCCGATGACCGTGTCGCCCAGATGGATGCCGCGGCCGATGCCGAAGGGCCCCGCCAGCGATTCGAGCTGCTCGATGATCGAGACCGCGGATTGCGTCACGCCATCGAGACTGACGGGCACGCCCGCGGCGAAGCCGACGGTGTGCCGCTCCGCTGGGCGCGGGTTCGAGAAGGCGTCCCTCGACAAGACCCATGCATCCTCCGGAATGCTGCCGTCCGACGTGAGCGTCTCCTTGCCGCCAATCGTGACGCCCCAGAGTCCGCGGTTCACCGAATAGGCGCCGCCGAACGGCGGAATGGGCAATCGGTGATCCTCGAGGTACTTGAGCTGCTCCGGCCGTTTGAAGGCGCGATCGCGTACCGGTGCGATGATCTCGAGATCGGGCGCCAGCGTACGCAGCGCCACCTCGAAGCGGACCTGGTCGTTGCCGGCGGCCGTGCAGCCGTGCGCCACCATCGTGGTCCCGAGGTGGAGCGCCATCTGCGCGATGGTTTGCGCCTGCAGCACGCGCTCGGCCCCCACGCTCAAGGGGTAGAGGCCGCCCCTGCGCACATTGCCCATGATGAGGTATTTGAGTACCTGATCGAAATAGGCCGCGCGGGCATCGATCAAATGATGCTCGATGGCGCCGAGCTGCACCGACCGCCGCTCGAGACTGGCCGCCGCATCGGCGTCGATGCCGCCGGTGTCCACCGTGACCGTGATGACCGGCCGTCGATACGTATCCTTGAGCCAGGGCACGCAGAAGGAGGTGTCCAGTCCGCCGGAAAAAGCCAAAAGAATGGGCTCAGCGCCCGTGAGGGTAGTCGATGTCATAGAGGTTAGCGTCCGAAAATGGCGCGGAGGCGTAATCCGAGCTTGCGTTGCTCGCGCGCTCCGGCCGTGGCGATGAAAATGGTGTCGTCACCGGAAATCGTGCCCACCACCTCGGGCCAGCGGGCGGTATCGATGGCAACCGCCACGCTCTGCGCCGAGCCGACGGTGGTCTTGAGCACCGTGAGGTTGGTGCCGGCCGTCAGCTGGGCGCTGACGAATTGCTTCAACGTGGAGAAATCGTTCTTCGGCGCCGCGGCACCGTCGGGCAACACGTAGCGGTCGCCCAGTTTGGCCACGCCCAGCTCGCGCAGGTCGCGGCTCACGCTCGATTGGGTGGCGACGTGGCCATGTTCGCGCAACATCGCGACCAGCTGTACCTGGCGGCCGACGACCTGCTCGCGAATGATTTTCGCGAGCATCGTGCGGCGTGCCGGTGCACTGGAATTGTCGGTGTCAGAGCGGATCATGGGCGATGGCGGGTGCGGGCCGGTGCATAAAGTTGCGCACAGTTTGCATAAAAATGCAGGAACTGTCAAATGCGATTTCAAGCCCGCGGGACGGCAGTGCGGCGCCTGGAACTTCGGCACCATGGATCGACCGGTCGCGGGGGTTCGAACTGGTCGACGCCACGGTGCCGGGATTCTAGTAGGCTTGTAGTATGACGCTGGAAACCATCGAAATAGAGACGGCGCCGCAGCCGGATGCGGCGATCATCTGGCTGCACGGGTTGGGCGCGGATGGGCATGACTTCGAGCCGGTCGTGCCCGAACTGGTCCGTCGCGGTGAACGCGCCTGGCGGTTCGTGTTCCCGCATGCAACCCCTCGTCCCGTGACTCTGAACGGCGGGATGCGTATGCGGGCGTGGTACGACATCCTCGGCCTGGATCGAAAAGCCCGGGAGGACGAAGCCGGCTTTCGCGACACCGACCGGGCGATTCGCGCCTTGATCGCCGAGCAAATCGCCCGCGGAATTCCAGCCGGTCGCATCGTGCTCGCGGGATTCTCGCAGGGCGGCGCGGTGTCGCTCTACACGGCGCCTCGATACCCGGAGCGGCTGGCCGGCGTCATGGCGCTATCCGCCTATCTGCCGTTGGCGAGTCTTCTCGATGGCGAGCGCTCGCCGGCCAACGACGGATTGTCGATTTTCATGGCACATGGGCTCGCCGACGGCACTCTGCCGATCGCGATGGGGCTGGAGTCGCGCGATGAGCTCCGAACCCACGGCTACGCGGTGGAATGGCACCAGTATCCGATGGCGCACGCGGTCTGTTCGGCCGAAATTGCGGACATTCGCGAGTATCTTTTCCGCGTTCTCCCCGCTCCGCATCCAAAGTGACAAGGGTCTTGGCCGGCGCTAAGCTAACCGACCACCATCAAACTCAAGGCGAACATCGTGGCCACTACCCCCGTAAGCGCGACTCGAATTCCGGCCAGCTCCGCCGTGCAACGCTTGGGCGACGATGCCGCGAAGGCCGCGGCGCGTGCCGAGGCGGCGAAACAGCTGGTCCGATCCGCAAAGGCGGACCTTAAAAAAGCTCGCAAGCTGTCCAAGGCCGCGAAAAAGACCGCGAAGCAGGCGCGCAAGAAAGTCGAGGCCGCTGCGGCCGCCATCAAGCAAGCCGCTGCCGCGAAGACGGCCCGCGCAGGCACGGCCGCCGGCGGCAAACCCAAGCCCCGCGCAAAGACGGTGAAGACCACCTCGCCCGCGAAGGCCGCAATTCCAGCCAAGGCGGCAAAACCGGCCAAGGCGAAGACGCCGCGGCCCGCGAAATCCAAATCCGCCAACGCCGCCCGTACGTCCGCGGCGGCCAAGCCCGGCACTCCGAAGCTGCTGTCGGCCGCGGAAGTCGCCAAATCGGTCATCGGCAGGATGGCCGCCGCCAATCGCGTGAAGAAGAATGCGGCCGCCGCGCCGTCCGCCGGGGCACCGAACCCGGTAGCGGGTAGCACGCCGGATGCCGTACAGAATACGGTCACCGCGGAATTCGAGGCCGGCGAACCCTAGGGCCTGCGTGAAGCCGCGGTGTCCGGCTCAGCTGCTCGGCGCATTCGGAAACAGGGTGGCGATCAGAATCACCAGGAACAACGCCGCCAGAAGTCCAATCACCTGCCCCAGCAGCCACAGGCCGAAGGCCTTGCGGGTCACCACCCCTTGTATCTCGCTCAGGCCCATGACCTGAATCACCACGCTCCATAGCGTGAGCAGCAGGTAGGCGAGGAATTGCACGTGCAGGAGAACGGCGACGAAGCCCTCGACTTCGGGACGCGGCGTTTGCTCGAACGTCGCTTCGCCGGTGAGCAGGGCGGTGAGCACCCAGACGATCAGGGACGCGGCCATCGGCACGCCGCTGTAGGCGAGAACGTGCATGACCTGGGCGCGAGCGGCGCCGCCGGCGCGAGAACCCAGGCGCGTGTAGATCGCGCCAAAAAGAAAAAGACTGGCGATTCCTGCGAAGGATCCGATGAGCAGTGCCTTGCCGAAGATCTCCGCGACGCTGCTGGTGAGCCCGAGGTTTTGCGCGCGGCTCAAGGCGAGCCATCCCGCGATACCCTGTGCGGCGCCGAGCACATAGTCGACTGCAGCGATGGGTTGCGTTGCCAGCTCGCGAAATACTCGTCGAGGTCTCAGCCACACATCGTGCAGCGGGCGAATGGGTTCTGTAGGTAGCACGCGAGCAGCCTACGCAATCCGCGCGACCGACTCCAGCGTCACGCGCAGATGACAGCGGACTTTTTCGGGACTACTCTCACCGAGAGTAGCCGTAAGACCGCGAGGAGAATTGATCATGGCCAAGAAGAAGACCAAAGCGAAGAAGCGTCCTGTGGCGAAAGCAAAACGCACAGGCACCAAGACCAAAGTCTTGAAGAAGAAGGCGCGCCCGACGAAGACGTCGAGCAAGTCCAAGACGTCGAGCAAGAAAAAGGTCGCGAAGAAGGCCGCCAAGAAGGCCGCCAAGAAGGCGACGAAGCCGGCGCACAGGAAAGCGCAGGCCAAGGCGGCACCGGCCGCTCGAAAAGTCGTGAAGAAGGCCGCCAAGAAAAAGGTCGTATGGCCGAAGAGCGTCGCGCCGGTTGCGGCAGCGCCCGTGACGGAGCCGCCGGAATCGTTGCAGAACGAGCCGGTGTCGGAGCCGTTGTCCTCCGGTGTGGAGACCTCGGCGTAGTCCCAAGCGCGAGCCCGCGGCCTCGTGAGGCGCGCCAGCCCTTGAAGAGGGCGCGCGCCGTTTCAGGTCACGGGCGGCGGTTGCCCGGCGGAATTAGGCAGTGCGGCATCGATGCAAGCCCAGCGGGGGGCCTGGGATGTCCATATGGTCGACGCGGGCCGCGCCAGGTGATATTTGGGCGTCCGGGCGCTATTCTCGAATCATGCCGACATTTCTCCGCCGGGCTCTATGCGTGTTCGCCGCCGTGACGTTGAGCGCCTGCGTCATCGTTCCGGACCAGCGCCATTACGCGGGCGGCGTGGTGCTGGTCGCGCCGCCGCCGCCCCGCGAAGAGATCGTCGGCGTCGCCCCGGTGCCCGGCCAAGTGTGGTTGAGCGGCTACTGGGGCTGGGTCGGCGATCGCCATGAGTGGGTGCCCGGTCATTGGGCCGCCGGTCGTCCAGGGCGTCACTGGGTTCCCGATCAATGGGTCAGGCAGGGCGATGGATGGCGGATGAAGCCCGGCCACTGGGCGCGCGGCGACTAATTCGGCCTCCCGGCCGAATTGAACGCCGCTTGCGGCGCATTGCGCTACGCAATCCCTGCTACGCGCAAGCCCGGGGTGGCCTTGCATGGCCACCCGTGCGACGCATGCGTCGCACCCAAAGGGGCGAGGCTTCCGAGTACTAGCGCGGCGGCGGCCAGGACGTGGTGCCGTGAAAATCGCTCAAGGGGCGGTCGCTTCCGGCGTCGAACCAATGCTCGATCAAACTGAAGGAAATGGACTGCCTGGGCGGCAGCAACGGCACCCCGCCCGCAATGTCCGCTCGGGTAAACCATTGGGCATCTTCGAGTTCCTCGTCGCGCCGCCGTATCTCGTGCGTGACCGCGTGGGCGGTGAATCCCAGCATCAGCGATGCCGGAAACGGCCACGGCTGCGAGGAGTGATATTCGATCGAATCCACCACCACGCCGGTTTCCTCCAGCACTTCGCGCGCCACCGCATCCTCGAGCGACTCGCCGGGCTCGACGAAACCGGCGATGGTGGAGTAGCGGCCCACGGGCCATGAGGCTTGGCGCCCGAGCAGCGCTCGATCGCCGTCGCTGACCAGCACGATGATGGCGGGGTCGAGACGCGGAAACTGTTCGTGGCGGCATGCGGGATTGGTGCACACGAGCACGTGGCCGCCTTTGACCGGCACCGTCGTCGCCCCGCACGTCCCGCAGTAGCGATGCCGCCGCCGCCACGAAACCAGCGCGCGCGCGTAGCCCAGCAGTCCCGCCTCCTCGGGCGGCAGCAGCGAGGCCACGAGCCGCAGGTCCTCGAAACGCGCGCCCGGCAACAGCTGCGGCGCATCGAGGCCGTCGAGTTCATAGGCAAAGAAACTCGTGGTGTCGATGCGTCCCAACAGGATCAGGTCGCTCAAGGCCCGCCGCTCCGGCGGTACGTCGCCCAGCGCGATGAACGCTGCCCGCGGGTCGTCGCCCTCGTAGACCAGGCTGCGCGAATTCCAGACCGGGATCACCCGGCTGTTGGCGTCCGCGAGCGCATCGGCAAACCATTCCGCGTCCTGGCGCAAATGAGCGGCGCGATCCAAGTAAGGACCGGCGAAGACGTTCCTTTTCTGCATGCGCCGGATTCTAGCAGGGCGCGGCGCCTTCGCTGAATTCCCGCGCGGCGGCCGCGGCCGATGCGCAGTTGCTGCAGTCGAACCGCCGCGTCGACAGCAGATCGCGCAGGCGCACGCCGCCGCAGACGCTGCAGGGTGCCACGCTCAATTCATCGTGCCGCGATAGCGCCAGCAGCAAGAACCAGGCGTGTTCGAAGGAGATGCTCACCGGCGCATGCAGTTCGAGATACGATTCGTAGACCTGGCAAAGCAGGGTGCCGGACTCGAGGGAGCCGACCCGATAGCGCGATTTGACCCCGCCATCCGAACCGCAGAGCAAACCGTAAACCACGAACAAGCTTGCCAACTGCGCGGCCTGGAAATTCAGTTCCGGGTTCTTGAAGAAGAACGCCGCCTGACGCGGCGATTTGCCGCGGTGCCGGTGCACCTGTTGGGCATCGGTCTCCAGGACGTAGGTGCGGTAGAGCTTGCGGATTCGATCGTCGCTGAGCCCGGTCCACTGCCGAATGGTGAAGGTGCGCGCCTCGTGGCGGATGAAACGCAGCGCAAGATCCAGGCGCTCGCGCTCCCGGGTGTATCGGTCGTCTGACACTCGCATGGTGAACTCCTTTTCCTATGCAATTCGCGTGTTTTCGGGCACAAAATAATTTGACAGAAATTAATCACAAAGTTAGCGTACTTGCCAAGAGGGTAGCGGGCAATTAACGCCGCATTTGCCAAGGAATGCACGGAACCTCGAATCCGAGAGACACGGGTCGCCATGGGAGGCGGTTATGCAGGAAGCTAACGTCAAAAGGTGGGCGCGCGAGTCGCACGTTTCCGCCGCAATGCTCGAATCGGTGCGCGGACTGAACCATCGATTTCTCGACTTGATCGGCGCCGCGCCGCGCGCTTGGAATTCGTGCGGATTCGCGAGATTGCCGCCTGACGTTCAGTTGCGGATCGCGCCGCTGACGCCGGCCCAGAAAAAATCGGCCGCGAACTGCCCCTACGCCCTGTTCGACCTTAAGTTTCACGACGATTCGCATTGGCGGACGCGGTTGCATCCGGATTCCTCGTGGAACGTTGCCGACGCGCCGCCGCTCGACGACACCAGGGTCGATTTCGCGCGTATGGCCCTGTTCTTCGCCTGGCACGTGGCATCCGTCGACAAACTCGCGGCGCGCTTGTTGCTCGGTATGAACGACGTGACGGTGGCCGCGTTTCGCGCGCTGACCATCGACTGTCTGGCCGGTTTGGCAGCCACCGAAGCCGCCCATCTGTCCGCGAGATGGAGCGATTGCCCGACTTACTGGAGCGCCCTGACGCGCGCCGCCACCCGCTCGAACTCGGCGCAGCTGCGCAGGGCGCAGCTGCAGGGACTGCAATTGACGGCGGCGGCGCATTTGGGCTAGCGGCGGCCTTCGAGTTGCGGGCGGAGCCTCGCGAGGTTTAGGCTACGCGGCTCCTATGCAAGCCCTCGTCCTCCGCCAGCTCACCAAGATCTACAAAAACGGCATCACAGCGCTCAAAGGGATCGATCTCGAGGTGGCGGAAGGCGATTTTTTTGCGCTGCTGGGACCGAACGGCGCGGGCAAGACCACCGCCATCGGCATCGTAACGTCCTTGGTCAACAAGACCAGCGGCGTCGTCGAGGTCTTTGGGCACGACATCGATCGGGAACTCGAGACGGCCAAATCCTGTATCGGCGTGGTGCCGCAGGAAATGAATTTCAACATGTTCGAGTCGGTTTTCACCATCGTCGTCAATCAAGCCGGCTTCTACGGCATTCCGCGGCCGCTCGCCAAGCAACGCGCGGAGAAGTACTTGAAGCAGCTGCAATTGTGGGACCGCCGAAACTCGATCGCGCGTTCCCTGTCCGGCGGCATGAAGCGCCGGCTCATGATCGCCCGGGCCTTGATGCACGAGCCCAAGCTCCTGATCCTGGACGAACCGACCGCCGGCGTCGACATCGAGATCCGCCGCTCGATGTGGGAATTCCTGCGCGACATCAACGAGCGCGGTACGACCATCATCTTGACCACCCATTACCTGGAAGAAGCCGAGAGCTTGTGCCGCAACGTCGCCATCATCGAGGGCGGGCGCATCATCGAGCGCGACACCATGGCGAATGTGCTGCGCAAGCTGCAGACGGAGATCTTCGTGTTCAACCTGAGCGAATCCCTCGCCGCGGCGCCGCGGCTCGAAGGATTCCGAACGACGCTTCCCGACCCGCATACGCTCGAGGTGGAAGTCTCCAAGGGGCAGAATTTGAACGATATTTTCGCGCAGCTATCGACGCAGGGCATCGTCGTGAACAGCATGCGCAACAAGGTCAACCGGCTCGAAGAGCTGTTCATCCGCCTGGTCGATGTCAGCGCTCGCGCTGCGGCCCAAGGTTCCTGAGGCGTGGCTGCCTCGCGCGCGCGCGCCGAATGGGTCGGATTCTCGACCATCATCATTCGCGAGTTCAATCGCATCGTCCGCATCTGGGGCCAGACCATCGTGCCGCCGGTGGTGACTGCGACGCTCTACTTCGTCATTTTCGGCAGCTTGATCGGCAAGCGGGTGGGTCAGGTCGGCGGTTACGATTACATGCAGTTCATCGCCCCCGGCCTCATCATGATGACGGTCATCACCAATTCGTACGGCAACGTGGTGTCGTCTTTTTTCGGCGCCAAGTTCGGCAAGCATCTCGAGGAACTCCTGGTATCGCCGATGCCGAACTGGCTGATCCTGACGGGCTACGTCGCCGGCGGCGTGCTGCGCGGCCTCTTGGTGGGCTCGGTGGTCACCGTCGTCGCTTTCTGCTTCACGCATTTTACCGTGACGCATGTCTTCGCGGTGCTGTCGGCGGTGCTGCTGACCAGCATCGTGTTTGCGCTGGGCGGGTTCGTCAACGCGCTGTTCGCCAAGAATTTCGACCAGATATCCTGGTTTCCGACCTTCGTGCTCGCGCCGCTCACCTATCTCGGCGGCGTGTTCTATTCGATCAAGATGCTGCCGCCGTGGGCGTTGGCCGTGTCGCACCTGAATCCCATTCTGTACATGGTGAGCGCATTCCGTTACGGCTTTCTCGGCACGTCGGACGTCGATCTGCGGCTGGCCTACGGGATCATGGTGTCGGCGGTGATCGTCATGTTCGCGCTGGCCGTCACCTTGCTGAACAGGGGCACCGGCATCCGCGATTGAAGATTGAAGGAGACGAGGACGCATGTTAGCGGCTCTGAAGCGTCATCGAGGCGCGCTGTTGATGGGCTTGATCGCACCGCTCGCGCTGGCCGTAGCTGCCGTCCCCGGCACCCCCGGCGTCGCCGATCTGCAGGGATTCTCAGCGCGCACCGCGGCGCTGCAGCAGCGATTGGAACAGCGCTTCGACGCCGCGCTGTCCGCGGCGGATCTGCGGGCTTGGATGCAGCAATTATCGGCCGCTCCGAATCACGTCGGCAGCGCGCACGATAAGGCCAACGCCGAATTCATCCTGCAGAAATTTCGCGAATGGGGCTGGGATGCCTCGATCGAGCAGTTCTCGGTGCTCTACCCGACGCCTCGCGAGGAAATCGTGGAGCTGGTCGCTCCCGGCCGATTCATCGCGACATTGCGCGAACCCCCGGTCGACGGCGATGCCACGTCCGCCCAAGTCGCGGACGAACTGCCGCCCTACAACGTGTATGGCGCGGACGGCGACGTGACGGCGGAACTCGTCTACGTCAATCAGGGGATGCCCGACGACTACAAGGAACTCGACGCCCTGGGCGTCAGCGTCAAAGGCCGCATCGTGCTCGCACGCTACGGCGGCGGCTGGCGGGGGCTCAAGCCCAAGCTGGCCTACGAGCACGGCGCCATCGGTTGCCTGATCTATTCGGATCCGCGGGACGATGGCTACGGCGCCGGCGATACCTATCCGCGGGGGGGCTACCGTCCGCCCGACGGTGTGCAGCGCGGTTCGGTGCAGGATTTGACGCTGTACAGCGGCGACCCGTTGACCCCGGGTATCGGCTCGACGGCGGGTGCCAAACGGCTGGCGCTGCAGGATGCCATCACCATTTTAAAGATTCCGGTGCTGCCGATTTCCTACGCCGACGCGGGGCCGCTGCTCGCGGCGTTGGGCGGCCGGGTGGCGCCCCCCGCCTGGCGCGGCGGTCTGCCGCTTGCCTACCACCTGGGCCCCGGCCCGGCGCGGGTGCATTTGAAGGTGCAGTCCGACTGGCAGCAGAAGCCAATCTACGATGTCATCGCGAAAATTCGCGGCTCGGAGGAGCCGGACCGCTGGATCGTCCGCGGCAATCATCACGATGCCTGGGTGTTCGGCGCGGCCGATCCGTTTTCCGGCCACGTCGCGCTGATGGCCGAGGCGAAAGCCATCGGCAAGCTTGCCAAAGAAGGCTGGAGACCGCGCCGCACGTTGGTGTACGCGAGCTGGGACGGCGAGGAGCCAGGCCTCCTCGGGTCGACCGAGTGGGTGGAAGCCCACGCCGCCGAACTGCAGGCGAAGGCGGCGCTTTACATCAATTCCGACATGAACAGCCGCGGCACGCTGGACGTGCAGGGCAGCCACAGCTTGCAGCAGTTCGTCAATCAAGCTGCGCGCGACGTGCAGGATCCGGAAACCGCTGGATCGGTGCGCACGCGCGCCGTCGCGGTGCGGCGCGTCGCGGCGTATGAAGCCGGCCGCGCCTTCGACACCGGCGGCGATGTGCCGTTGGGCGCGCTCGGCTCGGGGTCCGACTTCACGCCCTTTTTGCAGCATTTGGGCGTGAGTTCATTGAACGTCGAGTTTCACGGCGAGGCCGAGTACGGCGTTTATCATTCGGCCTACGATTCGTTCGATCATTTTCGCCGCTTCGTGGATCCCACCTTCCAATATGGCGTGGCCCTGGCGCAGGTGGTGGGTCGGATCGTGCTGCGCGCGGCGCAAGCGGACCTGCTGCCGACAGCGCAAGGTGATTTCGCCGATTCCGTGGCCGCCTACGACGATGAAGTGCACAAGCTCATCGACGGGATGCGCGAGAAGAGCCGCGAACTCGATACGTTGCTGGACGACGGCTCCTATCGATTCGCGGAGGATCCGCGCCAACCGCGTGCGGCGCCCGCGCGTGCGGATGAGGTTCCCAATCTGGACTTTGCGCCGCTCGACGCCGCCGTCGCGCGCCTCAAAACGAGCGCCGCGGGGTTCGACGCGGCGTATGCCCGGGTCGCCATGGCGGGGGGTCCCGCGAATGCGGCGCGTCTGCGGCTCAACGCAGCCTTAGGGGGGCTCGAGCAGGCCCTGACCGATCCTCGAGGGTTGCCGGGGCGCGAGTGGTACCGGCACATGCTGTACGCGCCCGGATTGCACACTGGTTACGGCGTCAAAACCCTCCCGGGCATCCGCGAAGCGCTCGAGGAGCGCCGTTGGAGCGAGGCAAATCGATATATTGGGGTGGTCGCGCACTCACTGAACGCTTACAGTGAAAGGTTGGACCGTGCGATCGCGACGCCGTAGGGCCGCCGCGCGAGGTTCCTCATACCCGCCGTAGTCGTGTATCGTGCCGGGCCAGGTCTGGATAATTTGAAGGAGATGACTGATGACCGAAGAGAAGCAGCAGAAATTCACGGCTAAAGTACGTCGCGGTCTGGTGTGGATACACACGGTCGCAGCCGCGGAACTCGCCAAGAAAAAGGCCGAGGCCACCGGGGTCAGAATCGAAGGTTTCACCGCCAGCGAGCTTGCCGACGTGGAGTCCGCGTTGACCTGGATCGCGCAGAACAAAGAATCGCCTAGTTCCGAGGCCGCCTGAATTCGGCCGGGAGTCCGCGGCCGCGCGGCCGCCGCTCCGCGAATCTCAGGTCCCGGCGTCATATGGCCCGCAAACGTGCACTAGTCGTCGACGATTCGAAGTCGGCACGCGTGATCTTGAGCCGCATGCTCGAGAAGTATGGCATTGAAGTGGACATGGCCGAATCGGCCGAACAGGCCATCGAGTATCTGAATCAGAATCGGCCCGACGCCATCTTCATGGACCAGCTCATGCCCGGGATGGACGGCCTGCAAGCCGTTCAAGCGATCAAGAGCAATCCGCAGACGGCGATGATCCCCATCATGATGTACACCTCGCAGGAAGGCGAACTGTACGTCGGGCAAGCGCGAGCCCTGGGCGCGATGGGCGTCTTGCCCAAACAAGTTCGGCCCGTCGACGTCTCCAAAGTTCTATACGAACTGCATCTCCTGCCGGATCGCCGCGATACGGCGGAACCGGCGCTGTCGCCCGTCGAACTCGACGAGACCGCCGGCGTCGTGGAGGCCAAACCCGCGCCGCCCGATTGGGGGCGGCGGGTCGAGTCGACGGTGAAGGAGCAGGCGGCGGACATGCGCCGCTTCATCATGGCGAGCCTCGACAGCTTCGCGGCGCGCATCGTGGCCGATGTGCGCGATGCGCCGGCGCCGCTCCTGGAGCCGTTGCCGCCGGTCGTCGCCAACCAGCGGCCGAGAATATGGCCCTGGGTCGCGGCGTTGGTGGTGGTTTGCGGCGCGGCCGCCGCCTGCGCGGCATTCTGGTCGTTGAGCCGCGAGGATGCCGCGCAAGCCCATGCCGAAGTGGCGGCGCTCACCTCGGCCAATGCGGAGCTGAAACGCGCGGCGGAGGAGATCGGGGCGACCAACAAGGAGTTGGCGGCCGCATTGGCGGCGAACGCCGTCAATCCCGCGCCCGTGAACGCCGCGCCCGGCACCGCCGTGCGGGTCGAGCCGGTGCCTTATGGAGAGATTCCCTTCGATCGGAGCCGACTCGACGTGCTGCGCGACTTCTTGGCGAAGCTCGAAGCCCAGAACTTTCGCGGCGTGGTCAAGATCACCAGCGCAGCCGGCTCGTTCTGCCTCAACGGCAATGCGACCGACGGGTTTGCTCCCGCCATCGGCAGTCTGGCCGTGGGCAAATGCGATCTGCTCGGCAACCCGTTCGAAGAGGCGTTGACGAGTCAGCAGCGCCAGTCGCTGGCGTTCGCCAACCTGGTGGCCAGCGTGCGGCAGCGAACCTCGGGTGCGATCGCCGTGACCATCGAGAACGCCGGCACGTCGCGCACCGCCGTGCCTTATCCGCCCCGCAACGAGTCCGTGACCGCCGGCGAATGGAATCGGGCCGCGGCGGCCAACAATCGCGTGGAATTCGCCGCCGAGGCCGCCCCTTAGAAGCCGATCCGGAAGAACATTTCGGGGCCCTTGGTATTGAAGTCGAACAAGCCGGTCTGCGAGGAGCGCAGCGACGAGAGGTGTGCACGCACCTCCGTGTAGCCCACACCGAACGACACGTTGGGCCGGTAGCGATACAGCCCATTCAATTCATACAAACCCAGCGAGCCGTCGAGGTTGGCGACGTGCAGGTTGAGATATTGAGCGCGGCCGTCGATATAGAACCGCCTGCTGATGACCCAGGTGCCGTCGATCCCCACGGTGGGCACGGGACCGGCGGCGTCTTCGGTCTGAATGATGTGGCGAGTCAGGGTCTGCACCTTCACGGTGGAGGACACGTCCGTACTGTGCACGCCGAGGGTTGCCGCAATTTCGAGTGTTTCGCTGTGCCAGAACGAATAGCCGTACGTGATGCCGAAGGTGCGCAGGCTTAAACGGGTCTGCAGCGGGTCGCCGGGAAGCAGGATGCTGTCGCGGAACACGATCGGGGTTCCCGTCGTGGGGATGGTCGCGTTGCCGCTGCGATCCAACGTGAAGTAATCGAAGCTCAGCCGATGCCGCGTGGCCACCCGAACCGTGGCTTGAAATTTGGGTTCGAAATCCGATTTGTCCAGGCCGAAATCACGTTCACCGTCGATATCCGTGCCCGGCGACCCCGCGCTGGAGTCGGCGCGAACGCTGGTCGCGGAGGTCAGGTGCATGGCGCCGAGGGACAGCCGGACATGTTCGTCGGTGGGGCTGAAGTAATAGTCTCCGTCCGCGTGAGCGCGAGGCGCCGGGAGCGTCATGGACGCGGCCAACGCGAGCGGCGCGACGCGCGCGAGACCTCGACCCCTCAATTTCCTCGTCATCCGGTTCTCCTCGATATCAACTGGCCGGAAACGCGCCAGCCCACGGGCGGTCCGCCCCAACCGGTGAGTTTGCCGTCACCGGGACCCCGGAAACGCGGCCGTGGATCACGCGATGCCAAAAAAATAAAAATAAAATAGCCCGGCTAGGATGCGCGAAACCCGGCACCGCGTCTAACGGTCTTGCCGCTTTTCCTCGAACCGTACGATGGGCGTACCCGGGGTGATCTCGATATCGCCATCCACGATGGCGCCTTTCGCGATCGCGATGGTGCGAGCGCTGACGCGGCCGCGGATGTGACGAGCTTGGCGTCGCCGACAGACGATGGAAATCGCAGTAGAATGATGGCCGCGTCAAAAACCCTGGGGTTGGGATTCAAAAAAATGTTCAAGCATAAAGTGGTGTTGAGTGTGTGTTGTGCGTTGCTGCTTGCCGCGGCGGGCTGCAGCCGCCAGCAAAGCGACTGGCAGAAGACTCGGGAAACCAATACCACGGACGCATACGAGCAATTTCTGAAGAAATATCCCAGCGGCGAATTCACGGCTCAAGCTCAGGCGCGGGTCAAGGAACTGTACGAGGAGCGCGACTGGCAGAAGGCCCGCGATGCCGATACGCCGGAAGCGTATCAGGCCTTCCTGAAACAGTATCCGGAAGGTAAATGGACGGAGGAAGCGCGCATTCGCGTCGAAAATTTCACGTTGGCGCAGGCGCCTTCGGGTGCGGCGGCGGCGCCCGGTGCGACTTCCGCCGCGGATGCCGCAGGCACACCGGCCGTGGCGCAGAACGGCGAGACCGCCGAGCCGCCCGCGACGGCGCCCAAGGGGCCCAAACAGCCTGCGGCCGGCGCCACGCCACCGCCGGCCCCACCGGTTGCCGCGCCCCCCGCGCCCGCGGCAGGCTTGAAATCGTCGTCCAAGGCCGAAGCGGGCTCGTTCGGCGTACAGTTGGGTGCATTCAAGACAGGCGCGCCCGCGGCGCATGAGCGCTGGGCCCATCTGCAAAAGCAGTACCCGACGCTACTCGCCGGCCTGTCCTCCAAGGTGGAAGCCAAGAAAACCGCCTCCGGAACCTTGTATCGACTGCGGGCGACGGGCCTGACCGAGAAACGCGCGCGGGCCCTCTGCGCGAGCCTCGAGGCCAAGTCGCAGGTGTGTGTGGTGGTGCCGCCCGCGCACGGCTGACTCGCATGCCGAGCCGCGTCACTGGTGACGATTCTTGTCACTCGGGGGAAGCCGCAGCAAGTCGTAAGCGGCTTAATCGACTCGGTGAGACGCCGGCCCCCACCTCGGCGGCGAGCGTTGCCGCCTACTCGTGGATTCCCAGCTGGTCGAGTATGAAAGCAAATTCCATGGCCGTCTCCCGATAGCGCTGGAAGCGGCCCGACTTTCCGCCGTGTCCGGCGTCCATGTCGATGTGGAACAGCAAGACATTCCGGTCGGTCTTGCGAGCGCGTAATTTGGCCACCCACTTGGCCGGTTCGTAGTACTGCACCTGGCTGTCCCATAGGCCGGTGGTGACCAGCATCGCCGGATAGGCCTGCGCGCGGACGTTGTCGTACGGGGAGTAGGACAACATATAGTCATAGGAGGTCTTGTCGCTGGGATCGCCCCATTCGTCGTATTCGTTGGTGGTCAGGGGAATGCTGTCGTCGAGCATGGTCGTGACGGTGTCGACGAACGGTACCTGGGCGACGATTCCCCGGTAGTCCGCGGGATTCATGTTGGCGATGGCGCCCATCAGCAAGCCACCCGCGCTGCCGCCCATGGCGAACACCTTGTCCTTCGCGGCATAGCGCTGGGCCACCAGAAAGTGGGTCACGTCGATGAAGTCGGTGAAGGAGTTTTTCTTGTGCAGCCGCCGGCCTTGATCGTACCAGGCGCGGCCCATTTCCTGCCCGCCGCGAATATGCGCGATCGCATAGACGAAACCGCGGTCGATCAGGCTGAAACGCGCCGACGAGAATGCCGGATCCATCGACAGCCCATAGGCGCCATAAGCGTATTGCAGAAGCGGCGCGGCGCCATCGCGGGCGAAACCTTTGCGATAGATCATGGATACGGGGATCTGGCTGCCGTCCCGGGCGGGTACGAACAGAAACTCCGTCTGGTAATTGGCGGGGTCGAAGCCACCCTGCACCGGATCGCGCTTCAGCAGCACTTGCTCGGCGCTGCGCATGTTGTAGTCGTACACGGTGGTCGGAATCGCGAGCGATGAGTAAGTGTAGCGAACGATCTCGGAATCCAATTCCGGATTGGCCGAGATGGACGTGGTGTAGGTCGGTTCGTCGCTGGCAATGAAGAACTGCGCGGCACCGGCCGGAGTCAGCGGCTGAATGGCGAGCTTGCGCAGGCCGCCGCTGCGCACCGACGACACCAGGAAATTCGTGAAGACCTCGAATTCCTCGATGAAGGTGTCGTCGCGGTGGGCGATCATGTCCCGCCACTGCTCGCGTGCCCCTTCGTTGCCGATGGGCACCTCCATGATGCGGAAATTGCAGGCCTGCCAATTGGTACGAATGATGAATCGATCGCCCAGATGCTCGACTTCATACTCGTGGTCGCGCTGGCGGGGAAAGAATACCCGGAACGAAAGATTCGGATCGCCGGCCTCGGCGTACCGCCATTCCGACGTGAGCGTTCCGTCCATGTGAATGAAGATGAAGCGCTCGGATTTGGATTTCGTCAGCCCGGTGTACAAGGTCGTGTCCGTTTGCTCGAACACCAGTTCATCGCGGTGCGGCTGCGTCCCCCGCACGTGCTTTTTCACGCGCAGACCCAGCAAGGTCTCCGGGTCCTTTTCGATGTACAGCAGCGTTTCGTTGTCGTTTGCCCACACGATGTCGGCTTCGACGCCGGCGATCGCGTCAGGCAGCATCTCGCCGGTGTCCAAGTCCTTGAAGCGCAAGCTATATTGGCGTCTGCCGACGGTGTCCTCGCAGAATGCCAGCCAGCGCGAGTCGGGCGAGATGTCGGCCTCGCCGATCTGGTAGTAGTCGTGCCCGGCCGCCAGTTCGTTGGCGTCCAATATGACCTGCTCGGGCGCATCGAGCGAGGCTTTGCGGCGCGCGAAAATCGGATGTTCCTTGCCGGCCTCGAAACGGATGTAGTACCAGTAACCATTCTTGCGGTAGGGAACGGTGGAATCGTCCTGTTTCAGGCGCGCGACGATCTCGCCGTAGATCTTGTCCTCCAGCGCCTGAGAACGGGCCCGGAACTGCGCGTGATAGGCGTTTTCGGCGCCGAGGTGGGCGAGAACGGCCGGGTCGCGGCGCTCATCGTCGCGCAGCCAGTAATAGGGGTCCGCGCGGGCGCCATGCGGCGACGCGACGCTGTGCGCGCCGACGGCGGCGATGGGGGGGCTGAATTTCAGATCCTGCATGGCTCTTGTCCTCGGATGAGGCCGGAGTATAGTCAATCGGAAGAGCGCTTCAGGCGACGTCGGGATAAGGGGGGGGTTATGCAGACCGTCAATCAGTTGATCCGGGTCAAGGGCAGCCAGGTTTTCTCCGTATCGCCCGCCGATTCCGTCTTGCGTGCCATCGAACTGATGGCGACCCGTCACGTCGGGGCGCTGCTGGTCATGAGCCAGGGTTCGTTGCTCGGCATCATTTCGGAGCGCGATTACGCGCGCAAAGTCATTCTGAAGAATCGATCCTCGCACGACACCCCGGTCGGCGACATCATGACCACGGATCCGGTGACCGTCACGCCGCAGGAAACCGTGCACCGTTGCATGGAACTCATGACCGAAGGCCGTTTTCGCCATTTACCGGTGGTGGACTCAGGGAGAGTGGTGGGAATGCTGTCCATCGGCGACCTGGTCAAAGCCGTGATCGAGGAGCAGAGCCAGCAGATCGAACAGCTGGAGCGCTATATTGCGGGGTGACGAGGGCGGCGCAGCGGTTGACGATGCGGACGGGCTAGGTATCATGAGATCCATACTCAAGGCACGCTAAGAGGCGTTTGCCCCAATGGCGCGCATGTTTGAGCGCCTAGAACCGATTTAAGTTGTTGTTATCCAAAGGTTCTGCGGATCGGCCGCGGGCTTAGGTTCTTGTGGGCGTAAGTTATGGCGAACGAGCAAATGGCGGTTTTGGAATCACGCGAGCTGGAAACCAGCCGCGACGGCGCGGATCCGCGGATCGGCGATTGGGGCCTGTGCCGGGCTCGCTATGAGCGGGATTCCTGCGGCTTCGGATTGATCGCCAGTCTCGACGATCAGGCTACCCATTGGGTGATCGAGACTGCGATCAGCTCGCTCAACCGATTGACGCATCGCGGGGCGATCGCGGCCGATGGTAAAACCGGCGACGGCTGCGGCCTGCTCATCAAGATGCCCACGGGCTTTTTGCGGGCCGTCGCCGCCGAGGCAGGCTTCTCCCTGACCGCGCGGTTCGCCGCCGGCCTCGTGTTCCTGGATCGCGATCCGGCCAAGGCGGACGCCGCCCTCCGGGTGCTCACCGAACAAATCGAGGGCGAGAAGCTGCGTGTCGCCGGCTTTCGGCAGCTGCCCACCGACCCCTCTGCCTGCGGCGCCGAGGCACTGAAGACCCTGCCGAGCATCGTCCAGGTGTTCGTCAATGCCGACCCCGGCATCGACGAGGCCACGCTCAACCGCAAGCTCTACATGGCGCGCCGCCGCGCGGAGAAGATCCTGGAACCCGGCGATCCGGTGTTCTACATTCCGTCGTTGTCGGCGAGCACCATCGTCTACAAGGGCATGGTGATGCCGCAGTTTCTGGCGCAGTTCTATCCGGACCTCAAGGATCCGCGGATGGAGGCGTCCGCGGTGGTGTTCCACCAGCGTTTTTCCACCAACACGCTGCCGCAGTGGCGGCTCGCGCACCCGTATCGCTATCTGGCGCACAACGGCGAGATCAACACGGTGCAGGGCAATCGCAGCTGGGCGGTGGCGCGCGGCCCGTTGTTCCGCTCGCCCGTGCTGCCGGACCTGTCCGATGTGCTGCCGGTGGTCTCGTTGACGGGCTCGGATTCCCAGTCGCTCGACAACATGCTGGAGCTGCTCCTGGTGGGCGGGCTCGATCCCATGCACGCGCTGCGCGTGCTGGTGCCGCCCGCATGGCAGTCGGTGGATATGATCGATCCCGATCTGAAGGCGTTTTACGAGTATTACGCCACTCACATGGAGCCGTGGGACGGACCGGCCGGCATCGTGGTCACCGATGGCCGCTATGCCTGCTGCACCTTGGACCGCAACGGCCTGCGCCCGGCGCGCTGGGTCATCACCAAGAACCGCCACATCACCATCGCGTCCGAGGCCGGCGTGTGGGACTACAACCCGGAGGATGTGGTGCGCAAGGGGAAACTCGGGCCGGGCGAGATTCTCGCGCTCGATCTGCAGACCTCCGAACTTCTGGACACCAAGCAGGTGGACGACCTGCTGAAAAGCCGCCACCCCTACAAGGTGTGGTTGAAGAAAGGCGTGCGCTATCTGCAGACCGATCTCATCGACCCGAGGTTGGCGGCCGAGCCCTTCGATCGCGAGACGCTGGCCTTGTTCCAAAAGATGTACAACGTCTCGGCCGAGGAGCGCGACGAGATCATTCGCGTGCTCGCCGAGGATGAGAGCGAGGCGGTGGGCTCGATGGGCGACGACACGCCCATGCCGGTGCTGTCGAAGAAGGTGCGCTCGCTCTACGATTATTTCCGCCAGCAGTTCGCCCAGGTCACCAACCCGCCCATCGATTCGCTGCGCGAGAGCATCGTCATGTCGCTGCAGACGCAGATCGGCGCGGAAGCCAACATCTTCGTGCCGGCGCAGCAGCATGCCGAGCAGATCGTGTTGAGTTCGCCCATTCTCTCGCAGCGCAAGCTGCGCCAGATCATGGGGCTCGAGGATTCCGGCGTACCGCACGCGTTCATCGATTTGCAGTACGACGAGGGGTTGGATCTCAAGACGGCGATACTCGCGGTGTGCGATCAAGCCGAAGCCGCAGTGCGCGCCGGCAAGCTGGTGCTGCTGCTGTCCGATCGCTACCTGGTGGCGGGCAAGATTCCCATCCAGGCATTGCTCGCCACGGGCGCCGTGCATCACCGGCTGGTCAAGAGCGGCCTGCGCTGCCTATGCAACATTCTGGTCGAGACCGGCACGGCGCGCGACGCGCATCACTTCGCCTGCCTCATCGGCTATGGCGCGACCGCGGTGTATCCGTATCTCGCCTATCAGACGTTGTTCGATCTCATGCGCAAGGGCGCCGTGAAGATGGACGCCGGCACGCGTCAGGAGCTCGGCCGCAGCTATCGCCGCGGCATCCGCAAGGGCCTGTTCAAGATCATGTCCAAGATGGGCATCTCGACCATTGCCAGCTATCGCAGCGCGCAGCTGTTCGAGATCGTCGGCTTGGGCGAGGACGTGGTGTCGCTGTGTTTCGAGGGGTCTGACAGCCGTATCCAGGGCGCGGATTTCGCCGATCTGAAAGCGGATACCGAGTATCTGGCGAAGCGTGCCTGGGATCCCACCGAGGGCGTGGAACAGGGCGGCCTGCTCAAGTACATGCACAACGGCGAATACCACATGTACAACCCGGACGTGATCGCGACGCTCCAGTCCGCCGTGATGGACGGCGATTACGAGCGCTACCAGGAATTCGCCGCGCTCGTGAACCAGCGGCCGGTTTCCTGCATCCGCGATCTGCTGAAGTTGAAGACCGGCACGGCCATCCCCATCGCCGAAGTGGAATCGATCACCGCCATCCTCACGCGCTTCGACAGCGCCGGCATGTCCTTGGGCGCCTTGTCGCCCGAAGCGCACGAAGCGCTGGCGATCGCCATGAACCGCTTGGGCGCGCGCTCGAACAGCGGCGAGGGCGGCGAGGATCCGGTGCGCTACGGCACCGAGAAGAACTCCAAGATCAAGCAGGTGGCCTCCGGCCGCTTTGGCGTGACGCCCGAGTACCTCATCAATGCCGAGGTGCTGCAGATCAAGATCGCGCAGGGTGCGAAGCCCGGCGAGGGCGGCCAATTGCCCGGCCACAAGGTCAACGAGATGATCGCCCGGCTGCGGTTCGCGCGGCCCGGCGTCGGCTTGATTTCGCCGCCGCCGCATCACGACATCTATTCGATCGAAGACCTGGCGCAGCTGATCTTCGACTTGAAGCAAGTGAATCCGCAGGCCCTGGTCTCGGTCAAGCTGGTGGCCGAGCCGGGAGTCGGCACGGTGGCCGCGGGCGTGGCCAAGGCCTATGCCGACCTCATCACCATCAGCGGCTACGACGGCGGCACGGGCGCGAGCCCGCTGTCCTCGATCAAGTACGCCGGCACGCCGTGGGAATTGGGATTGGCCGAAACGCATCAGACGCTGCGCGCCAACGAGTTGCGGCATCGGGTCCGCCTGCAGACCGACGGCGGCCTGAAGACCGGACTCGACGTCATCAAGGCGGCGCTCATCGGCGCGGAGAGCTTCGGCTTCGGTACGGCGCCCATGGTGGCGCTGGGCTGCAAGTATCTGCGCATTTGCCATCTCAATAACTGCGCGACGGGCGTGGCGACGCAGCACAACGTGCTGCGCACCAAGTTCTTCATCGGCCTGCCGGAAATGGTGATGAACTATTTCAAGTTCGTCGCGCAGGAATGCCGGGAAATCATGGCGGCCATGGGCGTGCGCAGCATCGCGGAATTGATCGGACACACCGAGCTGTTGGAGATCCTGCCGGGCGAAACCTCGAAGCAGCGCAAGCTCGACTTGCAGCCGGTGCTGGCGAATTCCAGCCTGGTGTCGAGCAAGCCGCAGTTTTGCTTGGATCCGCGCAACGCGCCGTTCGACAAGGGCGTGCTGGCCGAGCAGATGCTGCGCGACATGAGCGACGCCATCCAAAACAAGTCGGGCGGCGAATTCTCCTACGAGGTGCGCAATTTCCATCGCTCGATCGGCGCCCGCATCTCGGGTGAGATCGCGAAGCGCTGGGGCAATACCGGCATGAGCACGGCGCCGCTCATCGTCACGCTCAAGGGTTCCGCCGGACAAAGCTTCGGGGTGTGGAATGCCGGCGGCCTGCACCTGCATCTCGAGGGCGAAGCGAACGACTACGTGGGCAAGGGCATGGCCGCCGGTAAGATCGTGTTGAAGCCGCATGCGCGGTCGACGTTCGTCGCCCGCGAGACGGTGATCATGGGCAACACCTGCCTGTACGGCGCGACGGGCGGGGAGCTGTATGCCGCCGGCACGGCCGGCGAGCGCTTCGCGGTGCGCAATTCCGGCGCGCTCGCCGTGCTCGAGGGCGCGGGCGATCATTGCTGCGAGTACATGACGGGCGGCGTGGTCTGCGTGCTCGGCCGCACGGGCGTCAATTTCGGTGCGGGCTTCACCGGCGGATTCGCCTACGTGCTCGACATGGAGCGCGACTTCGTCGACCGTTACAACCACCAGCTGATCGACATCCACCGCGTCTCGCCCGAGGGCATGGGCACCCACGTGCAGCATCTGCGCGGTCTCATCGAGCAGCACGTCGATGCCACCGGCAGCGTGTGGGGCGTGCAGCTGCTCAATGACTTTCGTACCTACATCGGAAAATTCTGGGTCGTGAAGCCGAAAGCGGCCGCGATCGACTCGCTCCTCGTCAATTTGCGACGCGCCGCCTGAGCGGCGCGCTCGCTTGGGTTCCCATGGCCGACAAAACTCTGCAATTTCTCGAATTTCCACGCAAGGATCCGGACAAGCTGCCGGTGGACGTGCGCACCAAAGAGTTCCGCGAGATCTACGCGCCCTACAGCGCCGAGACCGCCGCGGAACAGGCGGGCCGATGCCTGTCCTGCGGCAATCCCTTTTGCGAATGGAAGTGCCCGGTGCACAACTACATTCCGAACTGGTTGGCCCTGGTCAACGCAGGCAAGCTGTTCGAAGCGGCGGAGCTGTCTCACCAGACCAATTCGCTGCCCGAGATGTGCGGCCGAATCTGTCCGCAGGACCGGCTGTGCGAGGGCGCGTGCACCCTGAACGACGGCATCGGGGCCGTGAGCATCGGCTCCATCGAAAAGTACATCACCGACGAGGCGTTCAAGCAGGGTTGGACGCCCGACATGTCGAACGTGGTGCGCACCTCCAAGCGCGTGGCCATCATCGGCGCCGGGCCGGCGGGTCTGGGCTGCGCCGACGTTCTGGTGCGCAACGGCGTCACCCCCGTGGTGTTCGATCGCTACTCCAAGATCGGCGGTCTGCTGACCTTCGGCATTCCGCCCTTCAAGCTGGAGAAGGACGTGGTGGAGAAGCGCCGCGAAGTCATGGAGGGCATGGGCGTGGAGTTCCGCCTCAACGTGGAGGTGGGCCGCGACGTTTCGTTCGACGACCTCACCCGCGAATTCGATGCGGTGTTCTTGGGAATGGGCACTTATACGTACGTCCAAGGTGGCTTCGCGGGCGAGGATCTGCCGGGCGTACACGAAGCGCTGCCGTACCTCATTTCCAACATCAATCGCGAGCTGGATATCGACACCGATCGCGGCTTCCTGGACATGCGCGGCAAGCGGGTGGTGGTGCTGGGCGGTGGCGATACCGGCATGGACTGCAATCGCACGGCCATACGCCAGGGCGCCGCCAGCGTGACCTGCACGTATCGGCGCGACGAGGACAACATGCCGGGGTCGCGCCGCGACTACAAGAACAGCAAGGAAGAGGGCGTCACCTTCCTGTTCAATCGGCAGCCCATCGAGATCGTCGGCGCGGACCGGGTGGAGGGCGTCAAGCTGGTCGAAACCCGTTTGGGGCCGCCGGGCCCGCGTGGACGGCGCGTGCCGGAAGTGGTGCCGGGCACCGAGGAGACCATCGAAGCCGATGCCGTCATCATCGCCTTCGGCTTCCTGCCGAGCCCGCCGGACTGGTTCGCGCAGCAGCGCATTGCGCTGCATACCAACGGTCGGGTTCGTGTATCCGCCGCGCCCACCTCGCGCTTCCAGACCACGAACCCCAAGGTATTCGCCGGCGGCGATATGGTGCGCGGCTCGGATCTGGTCGTGACCGCGGTGTTCGAGGGACGCGAAGCCGCGACGGGCATACTGCATTATTTGGGCGTGAGGGCGTCGGCCGCGCATTGACCGGGGATACGGACGCCAAGTTCGATCGGCTGCGACAAGATATTCGCGAAGGTTTGAACAGCGGCCCCGCCGGCTCGCGGGGTCCGGAACATATCAAGCGCGCGGGGGTCGTACCCATTTGGTCGCGCGAAAATCCGCTGCTGGCGTTTACATGGCGGACATCAGTCGTCGCCCGAGCGCGCGTCCCCGCACCATGAAGGCCTACACAGAACGCAAATCGCTCAGTATCGTACCCATCTGTAAAGTTTCCGCTTCGTGGGGCACATCGCGGAATGTTTCGGCGAGCGCATCCGCGTACCACGCGCGCATCGAGGCGAGATTCAGCAGGCGCGCCGCGTATTGGCCGGCGGTCTCGTCGAGCAAGAGGCCGTAGGTGCGCACTCTGAAGGCCACCGGCGCAAAGAAGGCGTCGACGGCGCCGAACGCATCGCCGGCGAGAAAAGGGCCGCCGAAGCGGGCGAGGCCTTCGTTCCACAGCGCGCTCAAGCGGGCGATGTCGCGCTCGAGCGCCGGCGGCGACTCGTGCAGACGCACGGTGATGCCGCAACTCATCGAGCAGCGGTTGCGCAATTCACCGAATCCGGAATGCATCTCGGCGGCCGCGCTGCGCGCCCACGCCCGGGCGCTGGAGTGTGCCGGCCAAACGCCGGCGTGCCGCTCGGCGAGATATTCGGCGATCGCCAATGAATCCCATATGGTTGTCGCGCCGTCCACCAGCGCGGGCACCTTGCCGCTCGGCACGACTTCTCGATACCGGTCCCAGGTCGACGCGTTGCCGAAGCGCAACAGATGTTCGCCGAATGGAATAGCGAGTTCGCGCATCAACACCCACGGCCTGAGCGACCAGGACGAATAGTTCTTATTGGCGATATACAGCTCGTACACCAGTGAACACTCGCTAGGCGTCAGCCGGCGCCGCCGCTAAATGTCGATCGAGCTTATCCGAGATCGCGCGCAACGACTCCTGCAATTCGATGGCCTCCGCCGTGTAGATCTGCACTTCCGCAGTGGTGGGCACCAGATTGGCGATCTGCGCCAGTTGGGCGTAATCCGCCTTGCGCGGCTTCAATGGTTTGACCTTGGCCTGGGTCGCCCCCGGGGCCGCTTGATGCCTGCCGTCTGACTCCATCGTGGCCAAATTGCGTGCGACGTCCTGGCGTACGTCGTACAGTTTTCTGGCGCGCAACAACAAGGCCTCGAGTTCCGCCATCAAGCTGGGTGGAATGTCGCGGGCAAACGCCATTCTTTCCAGCAATTTGAGCCGGGCCTCGAAATCGAGCAACTTTTCTGCGTGCTCGACGAACACCGAATCCTTGGATAAGGAGCGCAGCGCCATGCCGATGAATTGCGTCTCGAATTTTGAAAATTCGATGAAAAAGGCGCCGATGGCGGCTTTGAGTTGCACTGATATCCCCTGCGAAAGCGCATCGCATGTTGCTGGTTCGATATGGTACCAGCCGGCTGCCGCGTTGCGAACGCGAGCGGCGAATCCTGCATCAGGCGCATACAAACGTCATACGTGACCGTCCTACGCGGCATGTCGCTCGGCAACAACCATTCGGTATTTTGGGCACGGCGAATGGGACCGGTCGTGGGGTATCGCAGCGACTAGCCGCGGCGCCCCGCAGGGCGAGGCGCGCAGGCGCCGAGTACTAAATCAGCGGCAGAATCACGGTGAATGTCGCGCCGCTGTCGTCGGGGCGATTCGCGGCCGTGGCGCTGCCGCCGTGAAATTCGGCGATCAGGCGCACGATGTAGAGCCCGAGACCGAAATGGGGCTTGTCGTCGTGACCCTGACGATGTTCGAACAGCGATTCGAACAGCCGGCCGAGCATGGCCGGCGGGATGGGGGGCCCGTCATTCGATACCGAGAGTTCGTAATTGCTGCCGGCTCGGATCAAGCGCACGGTGATGGTGCCGGATGCCGGGCAGAAGTCGACCGCATTTTCCACGAGCTTATCCAGCATCTGGGCGATCAGGTCGGGCGCGCCGCGCAGGAAACAGGGATCGGGCGGTGTGTCGAGTTCGATGCGCGAGGCGCAGCGCGCGACCGCGTATCGCCCATGACAGTCGGCCCGGCGCATTCGAATTGGCGCTTTAATTTCCGAAGGTCACAAAAGCGTCAACGAACTGTAAAGCTTAATCCCTCTAATAGCGTGGCTTTTATGCTCGCCACCGAACACGCCAAACAAATACTGATCGTCGATCGGGATGTCGCCGCAGTCGAGGCCTTGCGTCAGAAATTATCTGATGTCGGTTTCGCGGTGCGCGCGATTTCCGACGGCGCGGCCGCCGTGACCGCCATGGCGGAGCGGCCGCCGCACCTGGTGATCATCGATTGGAACATTCCGGGGGTGGCCGCGCTGGCGCTCATCAAGAGTATTCGCGGCGTGCGTGGTCCGCAGCCGGTGCGCTTGATCATCCTGTCCGCGCTCACCGGCGAGCACGACATCGTGGCGGGACTCGAACTCGGCGCCGATGATTACATCGCCAAACCGTATTCGTTGCGCGAGGTGGTGGCGCGGGTGGCGGCGGTGCTGCGCAGCTACCGGCACGACTCACAGCAGCACGAGTTGAGCAGCGGCGATCTGCTGCTGGACGCATCCACCAACCGCGTCACCGCTCACGGCCGCCTCATCAATCTGCGGGGCGTCGAATACCGCTTGCTCGAGTTCCTGATGTCGAATCCCGGCAGGACGTTCAATCGCACGCAACTGCTCACGCGCATCTGGGGCGCGGACAGCGAAGTGGACGAACGCACGGTCGACGTGAACGTGCAGCGGCTGCGCAAACTACTGAGCGATTCGGGGTGCGAGTCGTACTTGCAGACCGTCCGGGGCTTCGGCTATCGGTTTTCGGTGCCCTCGCCGGTGCCTGGGGCGTCTGTGTCGTCGGCGGTGCGCGCCGAGTAGGGAGAGCGCAGGCCGGCCCGCCGGACGGCCGGGCAGATGGTGCCCCGACAGCGCCATCGCGCGGGTCTCGGCCCGACATAATCTGTGGTTCCACGCGATGTTCCACGCCTAAGTGCCTTTGCTGTAAACAAATCTTCTTCTTCGAGTCATGTGTCCGTCACACGAAATTGCGATTGTGACAGCATACGAACCCTCAAGAGGACGAGACATGGTGGAGCGTGAAGCCCCCTCGCCGCTGCGACTGAGAACGGTTTTCATCTCGGACATTCATCTCGGCTTCAAAGGCTGCAGCGCCGACCTGCTGCTCGATTTCCTGCACCACGTCGAGATGGAGACCCTGTTCCTGGTGGGCGACATCATCGATGTGTGGAGCATGAAAAAGAACATGTTCTGGCCCCAGGCTCACAACAACGTGTTGCGCACGATCTTGGGCAAGGCCAAGCGCGGCACGAAGGTCATCTTCGTCCCCGGCAATCACGATGAAGTGTTTCGCGAATTCGACGGCGCCGTCTTCGGCAACCTCGAAATCCATCGCGAATATATTCACGTGGGCGCCGACGGCCGCCGCATGCTGGTGCTGCACGGCGACGAGTTCGACAGCGTGGTCAAGTGCAGCCCCTGGCTGGCCAAGCTGGGCAGCAATCTCTATGACATCTTGCTGGCGGCCAATCCTTACATCAATTGGTGGCGCCGCCTGTTCGACTTGCCGCACTGGTCGCTGTCGGCCTACCTCAAGGGCAAGGCGAAAAAAGCGGTTCAATACATCGGCAGCTTCGAGGAGTCCGTGGCGCAAGCGGCGCGCAAGCGCGGCGTGGACACGGTGGTGTGCGGGCATATCCATCATGCCGAGATGCGCGACATCCACGGCGTCTTGTACTGCAACGACGGCGATTGGGTGGAGAGCTGCACGTCGCTGGTCGAGGACATGAACGGGCACCTGCGGCTCATCGACTGGCCGAAGCTGCGTGCCCAGATCGATGTGCCGTCCATGGCGCTGCCGGCGGGGCAGGTGGCATGAACGGCCGGCAACACGCAGGGAGCTGCGGCCTGAACGAAGCCTCGAAACTTTGGAGCATGCCGTGGCATGCCCGCCTGAAGAGCTTGGCCGACACCTTGGGGCTGCCGCCCGAGCAGGCTGTCGCGGCACAGACGATCGTCCGGGCTCCGGTCAGCGGCGTTCAGGGCTCGTGGCTGGGCCGCGCACGCAATCGAGCCATGGCGGTTCAGCTTCCCCGTTCCTGACGCGCGGCCAACCGTCCGATGGGCGGCGGTTCGCCCCGCACGCGGCGCGTGCCGCGTGCCCTCCTGCGTTCAACTAACTGCCGCAAAAGTGACCGCTAATCGTCATATTGTGGGGGCACTATCGACCCCTAGGGCAAAACATAGGAGCGATGCCGTGAGCAGTCTCGATTTCGATCTCGACGTCCAGATGGTGAGCCTCGAATCCGAGTGGCGGCAAGTCTACGAGGACAGCATCAATGCGCGCGCGGACTATCAGGCGCTCGCCGCCAACCGAACTTCCAGCGCCCTGCTCCTCGATGCGGCCCGCGAACGGCTCGATCAGGCCGAGGCGTTGAAATCGCGGGTGATGGCGAAGATAGAGCGTCTGGAAGAAAAGATCCTCGGTTACGACTGAGCCGAGGGGGCGCGGTGATGCTGGACTGTTACGACGACGATGCGGTGCCAAATCTGGTCGAGCGGCGGTTTTTCGCTGCGCTCGCGGCGGTTCGGACTCTGGAGGGCGAGTGCGAGGTGTTGCGTGAGGTCATGGAATTGGCCGCAGAAGCTTGGCGTGGCGCCCGCACGCGGCTCGTGGATCTCGAAACGCTCAGCGATGAGCTGGGAATGCAGTTGACCGAGGCGAACCGAAAGCTCAGCCAAATGGGTACGTCGAGTCGGGGGCGCTTGGCATTGTCGGCCGCGTAGCGCCGATCGATCAATGGCCAATAGTGTTTACGCGTCGGCGACGTTCGCGACCTTGCCGAATGTCGTTCCAGCGGACTGGCGCCGTCGCCTGCTGCGAGAATCTGCGATTACATCCTGCCGTGCGGTTCGCTCAACTCCGCGTTCATTCATTCGGTTGGAGTCTGATGCGATACTTCCAGTTTACGCAGTAACACGAGAGTCATACCTATGATGCGCACAGCCTTGTTCTTCGTCTTGGCCGGCCTAACCACCGGATGTTCGCAGTTGCGGCCATCGAAAGACCCTAATGCGCCGAATCAGTGCTACACGGAATCGGGATACCTCGATTCCACCAATGGCTGCTCGGTCCGAGCAGGATATCCCGACTGCTACTTGGTTTGCCCCGACAAGGGGACGCGAAGAAAGTTATAGGAGCCGTGGTGGTGCGGGCACTTGTGATTTTGGCCGTGGCTTTGCTCCCATACGCGCTACATGCGGCGCCCGCGTCCCCGGCCGCCCGTGCGCGGCTGGCAGCGGGCCAGGAACTCTATGTCGTCGTCGAAGTTGATGTGACCGCCATGGATGCGGCCGACACCGCGGAACGTCGGCGTCGTGGACTGGCGCATGACGACGCAGCGATCTTGGCGCGGCGCGCGAACGACTATGCTGCCGTCAAGGCTCGGGTCGAACGCGAGTCCGCCGGACCCGATGCAGTCCGCGTGCTCGATTACGCGCACTTTCCGCTCGCCGTTTGGCGATTGAAGTCGCTGGCAGCGCTCGAGCGTCTGGAGTCGACTGCAGCCGTGCGCATGGTGCACGAGAATATCCTGCTGCACCCCGTGTCGGTGAGCGATCTCGGGTTCATCAACCAGCCGCAAGCGGCGGCGCAGGGGGCCGCGGGCGTGGGGACGACCATCGCCGTCATCGATGGCGGGCTCGGCAACAACTACGAGACCTATTCGGATTTCGGCACCTGCACCAGCGTGAACACTCCCGCCTCGACCTGCCGCGTGGTCTTCAATCAGGATGTCTATCCGGGACTGTCGAGCGAGACCGTGCATGGCACCAACGTCTCGGCGATCGCGCTCGGCGTCGCGCCCGGCGCCAAACTCGCGATGTTCGATATTTTCAATGGAACCTCGGCCTCCTCCGTGGATGTGTTGAATGCCATGAATACGGCCATTTCGTACCAGGCCGCTTACAACATCGTCGCCCTGAACCTGAGCTTGGGCGACGGCTCGAGCAACGCGACACAGTGCTCCAGCAGCATTTTTTCCGCGGCGGTGGCAAGCGCCGGCAATGCCGGCATCACCACCGTCGCGGCGGCCGGCAACAGCGGTTCCAAAACCGGATTGGGCAATCCAGCATGTGCGCCGGGCGTGGTGTCGGTGGGAGCAGTCTATGACGCCGCCTACGGCACGGTGGGCTGGGTCGCATCGGCCGACTCGGGTGGGGCGTGTTATGACGCCAGCGCCGCGGATCATGTCACCTGCTTTTCGCAGAGCGCGGCTTACCTGTCGCTGCTGGCGCCCGGCACATTCGTCAATGCGCCCAATGCCTCGTTTCAGCAGACCGGGACGTCGCAGGCAGCGCCGCATGTGGCCGGCGCCGTGGCGGTGCTGCGGGCGCGCTATCCCGCGGAAAGCCTGGGCGAGACGTTGCAACGTTTACAGTTGTCGGACATTCGGGATACGGATTCCACCAGCAACATTTCGACACCGCGGCTCGATCTTCTGGCGGCCGTCGATCAGGGAACCGGATTGTCGCTATCGGGCACGGGACCCACACAGGCGGTGTCGGGAGAAACCGCCACGTATAGTGTCACGGTTACCGACGATGGCCCCCTGACCGCCACCAATGTGGTCGTGACCGATATGCTACCCGCGAACGCCGTCGTCGTCTCGCTGTCATCGGGCTGCACGCTGGCCGGTTCCACGGTAACCTGTGCGGTGGGAACGCTCGCCGCCGGAGGCAAGAGCACACTGACCGTCAACGTCAAGTGGAGTGCATCGGGGTCGGCGTACGACGCTGCGTCGGTCGGCAGCGATCAGCGGAACATTGCGCCGGTGTCCGAGCAAACGCTTGCCTTCGGAGCGGCACCGGAGAGCGGCGGCGACGCACCCCTTCCCGCATGGACTTACGGCCTGTTGGCGCTCTCCATCCTGCGAGTGGGTCAACGGCGGCTTCGCAAGAAAACGCGAGGCGCCGACGGTTCCAGGAATCGATGACTTCATCCGAAGCTCGCGACAGTGACTCGCCATGATGTGCGCACCGAGCGCCTTGCGATTCAGCCTGTTCTTTCTCGGCGTATTCGCAGTGCTCGTGAGTGCGTTCGAAGCGTCGCGGGGAACCCCGTTCGAGCGCCTCGTCGTCGAGGATCTCATACTCGTACCGACGGCCGGCCTGAGCAATGCCCTTTGGCCGGCAGACCACATTGCGCTGAGGGGTCGCACCTTGCGATCCGGCACGACCGGTCTACGGGTGATCCGAGGTTGCGAAGGAGTCGAAATGTTCCTGCTGCTGACGGCCGCGATCGTCGCGTTTCCGTCGAGCGCCAAGCGCCGGCTGCAAGGCTTGGCGGTCGGCTTTGCCGTTGCCTACATCCTCAGTGTGCTGCGCTTGATGGCGCTGCTGTATACGATTCGCCATGCCCCGGCCGCCTGGGAATCGCTTCACGGGCTGGTATTGCCGCTGGCGCCGGTCCTCGCGATCGGTTGGTATTTCCTGAGATGGAGCGCTCTGGCGAGCGAGTCCGGCCCAATCGCCGACAGTCCCGATGCCGCTTAAGTGGCTGTGGGTCATCGCCGCCGTCTCGGCCCTGGCGATCGGAACCGCAGGTGCCCGCTCGTACGCTCGCCTGGCTGCCCCGTATTACCGATTTGTCGCCGAAGTCCTGGCGGACGGACGCCCGTGGCAGGTGGTGAGCGTCGATGTTCGACCCTCCGCGTCCGGACCGGGATGGGTCCTGGCGCTCGTCGGCCTGGTCCGGGAATTCAGCACCGACCGCGCGCCGGCGGCAAAACTCGTCTCGAAGCTACAGGTTGCCGCGGTCGCCGAATCGCCGGTCATCTTTTGGACCATTTTGTTGGTGTGGCCCGCCGGGTCGGGTAGAGAGCGCCTGTCCCGCCTGGCGCTGGGGATTCCCGTGTTTCTGCTGCTCGAGGCCGCCACCACCGTCTGTCAACTCATGAATCCGCTGGCTTACGCCTCTGCGGTTCTCGCCGGCGAGCCCGACCCCGTGACGCCGTGGGAGCATTGGTCTCGCTTTTTGGAAGAAGGAGGCCGCGTGGTGTTGGCGCTGGCAGTGGCGGCGGTCACCGCCACCGCCGTCGGATCCCGCGCGGATCCGGTCAGCCGTCCGTGAGTGAGCTGTCGATGGGTGCGCGGCTACAAATTCTTCAGGATCTCCGCGGCGATCTTTTTCTCTACGGCTTTGTCTTCGTCTTCCGCCGTTTCCACCCCAGCGGCGGGAGTCGCCTGGGTCCGTACCATGATGCGAAAATACTGCGTGCCTTTCTTCAGAAACAGGTTCACGGGGAATCGGCCCAACTTCTCGAAGAACGCGTCGTCGCCCAGGCCGAGATTGGGCTGCGGCGGGGCCTTGGGAAGCTTGGCCTTGGATGCATCAAATCGACTCTCATCGATGACCGTGACCAGAACGTTTCTGCCCGGCCCGATGGGTTTGCCTTCTTCCCGCCAATTGCAGATCGACGGGTCACTGCCGACCGGCCGGGTGCCCGGCTCGACCTTCAAGCCGAAGGCAGAGCTCACCTGCGCCTGCGTCAACAACCCGCAGGCGCCCATCGGCGCCGGGGACTCGGCGGCCGCCAAGGCGAAGCCGTTACAAGCCCCAAGTGCCAACATCATCGCGGCGGCAACAGTACGTCGGGTGCGGGGTTGGTTCACAGTTCAAATCCTCCTGATTGGTAAATGGATCGCGGATTGCGAAGATGTCGGCGCAGCTGAAACCATGCTCGCGGATCAACCCGGTTGCCGGGTGGCTCGGAGCAGTTCCTCGGCGATAATGCGCTCGAGTTTTTCCTCCGGCACGTCGCCTTCCAGTGGCCGGCCGTTGATGAACATGGACGGCGTACCGTCGAGACCCAGTTCCAGCGCGGCCTTCGTGTCTGCCTCTAGAGATGCGTTCGCCGATCCATCGGTGAGGCAGGTCGAGAATCGCCCCGTGTCGAGCCCGAGGCGCTTGGCCGTGGACTTGAGGGCGTCCGGATTCAAGGAGCCTTGGTCGCCGTACATGGCGTCGTGCATTTCCCAGAATTTTCCCTGGCGGTCGGCGCAAACGCCCGCCTGCGCGGCGATTCTCGCGTTGGGGTGAATCTCCTCGAGAGGCAAGTTGCGGAACACCAACCGGACATCATTGGGATGATTCGCCAAGACGCTGCGCAACGAACTTTCGGCCTGTCTGCAAAATGGACATTGAAAATCCGCGAACTCGATGATCGTGACGGCGGCGTTGCTCTGACCGCGGGCGGGGCCCAGCGCCGCGACGGACCGGCGATACGGAGCCAGCGATGCTGCAATGCCATGCTTGTTGCGCAGCTCATCGTAGAACGCCCGATTTGCGCTATCCCGGGCCTGTCCAGCCAGGTAGTCGAGAATCTTTGGGGCGACCTGCGGATAGGGCGCGTTGATGCGTTCCTTGTTGCCGTCGTAAAAGGCGTGCGCCTGCGCCTCCGTGGGCTCGTCGACATGCATGTCCGCGAGCACCGCTTCCGGCGTCACATGACGGGCTTGCGCCTCCACTTCGAGGGCCTTGCGGTCCAGCAGCAGATCGAGCTGTTTCTGCAGGAGCGCGTGTCGAGCCTCCTCGTATTTGACCTGCAATTGATGCTGCTGCACGTCGAAGCCGCGCCGTAGGCGTTCGAATTCCACTCGATCGGCCGCGACGATGTCCGACTCGAGAACTCTCGTGGAGCCGATTCTGCCGATCGCATCGGAATCGGCGCCCGGCGCGGTCTTGCCATCCGCGACCGCCAGCGGGGATCCCATCGCCAGCGACATGACCGCGGCGGCAATTGAACGAGTGGCTCGGGCCATCCTGGCGGTCGGAGACGTTCTCCGGTTCGAACAAAACGCGGCCATATCCTCAACTCACGGGTCGATCTTCGTCAGGGAGCCGAAGGATAAGCCTGGATTGCTACAGTTTCGCGAAGCCGACGCTCATGTTTTCCATTCGGTCACGGCTCGGTACCGCTTTGCTGTGACCCAGCTCCCAGTTTTGTTGTCGAAAATTCACAATCCGATCATGGCGCTGACACGCGATCCATGCATTCTGCGACCCATGCTGGTGCAGAGAGACAAATAAGTTACTCCTGTCAAGCAACGCAATCGCAACTCCGAGGATCGAAAGTGTGCCGCGGATCTGGGATTTGAAGGGTTTTTTTCAATCATTTACTTCGGGAGACTCTTACTCATGAAATTATCTGCCATTTCCACCACCGCCGCCGCCGTCGGCCTTGCGCTGGCATCAGCGTCGGCCCAAGCAGCGCTTGCGCCGCCCACCGCTGCCACTGGTTCCCCCACCGCAACCGGTCTGATCCTGGCCATTTTCAACACCGCCGGCACCCAGTCGGACGTGGTGAACCTGAACTACGATGCGTCCGCCGTGACCCTTGCGTCGGGCAACCTCACCCCGACCACCGCCGGCGGAGCCTTTGCGCTCGCCGCCAACCCGACCGGCGCGGCCGGCCAGGTGCTGCAGGTCGACTTCGGCATCGTCCCGGGCTTCTCCACGGTCGCGGGTGTAGCTGCTACGTCTAACTACATGGTTGTCGGCGGCCTCAATGGCGGTGCCGGGACCGAAGAAGCGGTCGTCACGTCCGTCACCACGCCGCCGACGGCGTACAATGCGGTGGGCAATCTCATCAACAACATCCAGAGCGAAAGCGCGAACTGGCTCCAAACTGCACCGAATTCCGGCTCCCTGCAGGACACCACCGGTACGACGTCCACGAGCCCCGTGAATGGCTCACTCTCAGGCCTGCGCGCCGGCCAGCTCGTTACCGGCCAGCAATTCTCGGGCGCGGTCGGTTCGGCGCTTGGCTTCTACGACATCACCACCACCTCGAAGCACGTGGCCAGCGATACCCCGTACAGCAACGGGAACGCGACCGATGGGTTCTTCTTCCTCGCCAGCAACGGTGACCTGACCTACAACATCGGCACCGCAGGCACCGCGCCCGCCGTGCCCCTCCCGCCGGCCGCCTGGTTGTTCGGCAGCGGCCTGCTCGGCATGGTGGGCATCGCCCGCCGCCGTCGCACGCAAGCCTGAGTCATTCAGTTTTTTTTGTAAATTTCAAAAGGAAACAGTCATGTCAATTCTGAAAACAGCAATCCGCTGCGCGATCGCAACGGCCGCTGCCGGCGCCGCGGTCAACAGCGCGTCTGCGCTGGATATCAGCGCCTATGACGCGTCCGTCGTCAACGTCAAGATCAGCGGCTCGACCGCGCTTGACAACACCCTCGTCAATACCGCCATCGAAACGGCCTCGCCGGGCGGTGTGTGCACCGCGGGCACAACCGACATTTACTATATCGGCACCACGGGTACCTACACCAATCGCATGATTTTCTGTTCGGCGTCCGGCGATTCGGGCATTGCCGCGGGAACGAAGCTGGCCATTTTCAAGGAATCCACGGTAGGGTCGGGGAACGGCGTGCAGCCGCTTTCTAATGCCTCGCTGAATGTCGCGACGGGCGTCGGCTTCATCAATCCGGCCACCATCTCGGATGCACTCTGCCCCACGGTCAATGTGGTCCCCGCCAACGGCAACTTCTCTACCTACACGAACCATGCGGGCTGCCCGACGAGCGCTGTCACTGTCAATGACATTCCGACCCTGGGCGTTGCCGACGTCGAGGCGGCGATTCTCCAGACCGCGGGCGGCGGTGCGGTCTCCGCCGCTAATCTGAAGGCGACCCCCACGCTCGACCAGATTTGGGCGGTCCCTCTCACGAAGAACGCGTACTACGCGCTGCAGGCGGCGGAAGGATTCGCCTCCCCCAGCGACCTTCCCGCGAACGCCCCGACGCTCACCCATTCGGAAGTGACAGGTTTGCTCAGCGGCGACGTGTTCGGCTGGAGCCAGATCGGTCTGGCGCCGGCGGACGACACGGTCTACATCTGCCGCCGTGACAAGGGTTCGGGTTCGGAGGCCTCCTTCGAAGCCTACTTCTCTGGTGCGCGCTGCAGCTTGTCCTCACTGAACATTCCGGGGGAAGACGGCAACGTGGTGTTCGCGAACGGCAGCGCCGGCGGGGTGCGCTCCTGCTTGCAGAACGTGTTCGCGGGCGGCAATCAAACGGAGTACTACCCGCCCAAAGCGGTCCATACGTTCCACGCCGGCGGCTACGGCATTGGCGTGTTGAACGGCGAATTGACGGCCGCCAATCTGTCGAGCGCGGGTGATTCGTACCGCCTCATCGCCGTCGACGGCGCGGGACCGCTGGTGGAGAACGTGGCGAACGGCTTCTATCCGTACTTCAGCACGGGCAACGGTTACCAGATCGTTGCGGGCGCGCACATTCCTGGCGGCAATGTCGCCCTCGCGGGCAACCAATTGCTGAAGCTGTTGGGTGAATCGGCCTTCGTGGCGGATAGCAACAAGGCCTATGGCAGCGCGCCTTGGACGATTGCCAACGGCACGCAGCTTGGCGATGCGTCACCTGCCGGTCACCTGCCGGCCCCGGCAGTCCCCGCGACCTTCGCGACGGTTGCGCTCAACCCGGTGAATGCGTACTCCAAGTCGACCAGCGGCTCGATCAACAACTGCGATACGCCGGTGTTCGACGTTACCGACTACGCGACCACCCCGGTCCCGAGCAAGTTGCTCGGCAATGGGAATGTCAACAATTAGTCGCGGTTTGATCGAATAGTTTGTAGGTTCAAGCAGAGTGTTTAGCCAGCCATCGGGTTAGAAACCGGTGGCTGGCTTTCTTTTTCCAAAACCCCTCTTGAATCGCCTCTTTCAGTGTTGACACGGGTCTACGCTTGAAGCGTTAGAGGGAATCGGCCTTTGCTGGTTCGGCGAGGCCAATGTCAAGAATTAGTCATAGTTTGAGCAGATAGTATTTGCTTTGATTGAGCATGTGCTCACGCCGCACGGGCTGCGCAACCCGGTGTCTGGTTCTTTTTGGAGTAGATCGCGCCGAAGCGGGTCGCGGGGATGAGATTGCATGCTCTTGGCTTGGGACAAGGCGCTAAGGGCGTCGACAGTATTGACTCTATGCATATTGGGGGGGTTAGTGATGCGACAGTCTCTTGCCGCCGACGCCCCTCCGGCTCAACAGGGTACGTTCGACATCACTGAATTCCGGGTGCTGGGCAATCACGTATTGCCGGCCACCGTGATCGAGCGCACCGTTTACCCGTTCCTCGGACCCGACCGCACGATCGGCACCGTCAAACAGGCCGCCGATGCACTCGAGAGCGCCTATAAGACCGCCGGATACGGAACCATCTATGTCGATATTCCAGAGCAGGACGTGGAGAACGGCTTGATAAGGTTGAAAGTGACCGAGGGCAAGCTGGAACAACTGCACATTCGCGGCGAGCGCTATTTTTCGCGGCGTCAAATCGTGGCTGGCCTCCCGGCTCTCGAGATTGGCAAAACCCCGAACCTTCCTGAATTGCAGCAGGAGTTGAGCGCCTTGAATGCACGCACGCCGGACCGTTCGATGACGCCGATTTTGAAGGCCGGCGCGGAGCCCGGGGCCGTCGATGTGGAAATCGCCGTCAAAGACACCCTGCCGCTGCACGGTTCGCTGCAATACGACAATCGGCATACCGCGGACACGACGCCGAACCGGGCCACCGCCGCGCTGAGCTACGATAATCTCTGGCAACGCCAGGACAGCATCGGCGTCAATTATCAAACGGCGCCGGCGAAACCGAGCGACGCCGAAGTGTTCTCCGCCAACTATCTGGGCCACGTCGACCGCTTCGGCGGCGAGGTGGCGCTTTCCTATATCCACACCAGCAGCGACGTGCTCGCGCTGGGAACGCTGGGCGTCCTCGGCAAGGGGTCGATCTACGGCGCCCACTGGCAGCAACCCGTCGTGAGTACGGCGTCGACCAGCCAAAGCATCAATGTCGGCGTCGACTACAAGGACGTCCTGACCTCGGTCCTGCCCGATGCCACCGGCAGCGCCAGCACCACGGGTGCGGTGGAAGCCAAGGTGCGTTATCTCAATTGGTCTTTGACGTATGCCGGCGGCTGGTTCACCGCCGCGCACAATTTTTCGGTGAACAGTGGCCTCAATTTCGGCGTACGCAATTCGCTGAACAGTCCCGATGAATTCGAGAATGCCCGCTACAACGCAAAGCCGGACTATTTCTATCTGCGAGCGGGCTTCAATGGAAATGAGGCGCTGCCGTTCGGCATCAGCCTCCTGCAGCGAATCAGTGCCCAGTGGGCCGACAGCCCGCTCGTGAACAACGAACAATTCTCACTGGGCGGCACCGAATCCGTGCGCGGCTACCTGGAGGCGGAGACGCTGGGTGATTCCGGTCTCACCGGTACGATCGAGGTGCACAGTCCGCCCCTGGGCGCGCGCGGCGGCGGCTTTCTGAGCCCTCTGTATGGGTTTGTCTTCGTGGATGGCGGCGTGGCGACGCTGGCGAATCCGCTTCCGGGGCAGCGTACGAACGTCTCGCTGTGGAGCGGTGGCATCGGACTGCGCCTCGAGAATTCCCATGGGGTGACCGGTACGGTCGACTATGCGATCCCGCAGCGCGACGGTTTGCGCACCCTCAAGGACAAGTCGCGCATCGATTTCCTCCTCCGGTATGGGTTCTGAGCCCGTGAACAAGAACACTCTACGCCAAGCCATCCGTTGCACGATTGCCGCCGCGATCACGGCGGTGGGTGCCAGCGCCTCGACGAGAGGCGCCACCACGTTGCCGGTTCCCTGTCTGGGAGGCGCCTGTGCGAACAGCAAGTTCGGAGCGTCCGGGTTCGTGAGCGCCGGACAGGCCACGGCGGTGCAATCGGGATCGAAGCTCACCGTCAATCAGTCCACGAACAATGTCACGCTCAACTGGCAATCGTTCAATATTTCCGCGGACGGCAAGGTCCAGTTCGTTCAACCCAGCGCGACTTCCGTCGCACTCAATCAAATCAACGATGCGAACGCCAGCCAGATCTTCGGTACGCTGAATGCGAACGGCAGGGTGTTCCTCATCAATCAGAACGGCATCATCTTCGGCGCGGGGGCGCAGGTGAGCGTCGGGGGCTTGACCGCCTCGACCCTGAACATCGACCCGGCTGCGGTGACCGGCGGACTCATCGCGCCGGGCTCCGCCGGCAATCCTGCGTTTCAAGCCTTCACGAGCGGGGTCACGGGCAACGTGAGCGTGAGCCAGGGGGCGACGCTGCAAACCGCGGATGGCGGCCAGATCCTGATTTTCGCCCCCAACGTCAGCAATCAGGGAACCATCAGCACCCCCGGCGGCCAGACCGTGCTCGCGGCCGGCTATACGATTTATCTGGCGACCAGCAGCGATCCTACGCTGCGCGGCCTGCTGGTCGCGGTCGGCGGTGCGGGCGGCACCGTCACCAACGGTACCGCGGCCAACAGCGCCGTGACCTCCCCCGAGCAACTCGTGGGTCAAATCGTTGCCGCCCGCGGCAACGTCACCCTCGCCGGCATGGCTGTCAATCAGCTCGGCCGCATTTCGGCCACCACCAGCATCAACCAAAACGGTACCATCCACCTCCAGGCCAGCGATGACGCCTCCATCGCCCCGTCAAATTCGACCGGTGTCAGCGGCACGATTCAGGCCGGCACCGGGGAAGGGCTGGTCCTGGGCGCGCACAGCGACACCGAAGTCACGCTCGACAGCGCCGATCCGTCGACCACGGTCGACAGTGTGGCGCAGCCGAAATCGGCGGTGGCGCTGACCGGCGGCAACATTCAGATCTTGAACGGCAGCCTGGTGCGGGCGACATCCGGCCAAATCGACGTGACGGCGGAGAAGGCCTCAACGCTCGGCGCCGCCGACGCTCTCCCCAACTCGGACGGGAGCCGCGTCTATGTGGCGCCCGACGCCGAGCTCGATGTCTCCGGGGCGAGCATCGTGCTGCCGGTGTCGAGCAACGTCATCCCCGTGCAGTTGCGCGGGACCGAGCTCGCCAACAGCCCGCTGCAGCAAAATGGCCCGCTGCGCAGCCAGACCGTGTACGTGGACATCCGGCAGGGGACGCCGTTGGCGGACATCAGCGGCGAAATCGCCGCCATCGGCCACAATGTGCTCGAACGCAACTTGAACGGCGGCGAGATCACCATCGCCTCGCAGGGCGATGCGATCCTGGCTCCGGGCTCCGTCCTCGACGTCGCCGGCGGCCAGATCACCTATACCTCCGGGCCTCTCAATACCACCCAACTCGTGACGGCGCTTGGCCAGATCGTCGGCATCGGTTCGGCAAGTCCCAATGTGCTGTATCGCGGCATCGCCAACAGTGCCACGGTGAGCGATCCGAAATGGGGGGTGTCGACAACCTATCAGGCGACGCCGCAGCCCATCGCGCCGGGGTATGTGGAGGGCAAGGATGCCGGCAGCGTGACGCTGTTCGCTCCGCAATTCGTCTTCGATGCCTCGGTTAACGCCAGCACCGTCGCGGGCCTGTATCAGCGCCAGCCCGACCAGTCCCAGGCTCTGACCCAGGCCCTTTCCGCGGGCGTGGTGTATTACCGCCCCTACACTCAGGTGCCGCAGGCCGCGACACTCAACATCGGCACGCCCGACCTCGCCACTGCGGGATCCCCCGGCGGTAATTTTCTGGTCGACAATCTGACCATCGGTTCCGGCTACGTGCTGCCCGGACTCCTGAATGCGGACGGCAGCGCCTTCGATCCATTGAGCAGCGAACCGCTGCCCGCCAGCTATACCGCGTCGCTGCTGCGCCCGGAGCTTCTGGGAACGCAGGGCTTCGGCAATGTGATTCTCCACACCAATGGCAAGTTTCTCGACCCGGCCAGCGTCGCCCTCGAGTTCCCGGCCGGCGGCAGCTTCAGCGTCACCGCGAACTCCATCGGCATCGGGGGCAGCATCGACATCCCGGGCGGGACGATCTCGGCCGCCGCCGAACCCACGTTCACCGCGGGGACCGGCGCGAGTTTGACCCTGGGTGCGCAGGCCTCGCTCACCGCACGCGGCGAATGGGTCAACGACAGCCCTCTCTTGTACCCCGGCGGCAACTCGGCGCCGCTGTTCATCAACGGCGGCGCCGTGTCACTCACGGCCCTGTCGCAGAATTTTACCGACAGCCCGTCGGTCAGCCTCACTCCCGGCAGCCTCATCGACGTCACCGGCGGCGGCCAGCTCAGCAGTTCCGGCGCCTTGAATGCCGGTACCGGCGGTTCGATCACGATCGGAGGACTGGTGTCGGGCACCATCGCCGGGGCGCCGCCCCGACTCGAACTGGGCGCGACGCTGCGCGGCTACGGCTTGTTCGAGGGCGGTTCGCTGTCGTTGACGGCCGGCACCATCTGTATTGCCGCCGCCGATTGCCGGGCGGGTGATCCGACGACGCTTTGGGTGTCGCCCGGTGAATTGGCCTCGGGGGGCTTCAGTTCCTACGCCTTGAACGCGGGGCAAGGCGGCTTTTCCAGCCCGGGTCAGGGCGGGTTGACGGTCGCGCCCGGCACCCGCGTGATTCTGCAGCAGCAAAATCTGGTGCTCCCCGCGCAATACCAGTTCCTACCCGATCAGCCGTCATTGGTCGGCCTGTCATCGACGACCACGCTTCCCGACCAGTTGCGCTTGCCGGTCAATCTCACCCTCACCCAGGCGCTCACACCGTTGACCAACAACGATGTGAGCGACATCCTGGGCATCACGGCGGCAACGCCGTCGCTCAGCATCGGCGCCGGGGCGCTGATTCAGGCCGACCCACAGGCCACCTTCACATTGAGTTCGAACGCCCGCATCATCGAGGAAGGGACACTGCGGTCGGCCGGCGGCACCATCAATCTCGATTTGACCACGAACAACGTGCCCGAGTCCGCCTATGAGCCCACCCAAGGCATTTGGCTCGGCAGCCAGGGCGTGCTGGACGTGGCCGGCGTCGCCCAGATCTATCCGAATTCCATTGGACAGCGGGTCGGCAGCGTGTTGAGCGGCGGGACGGTGAACGTCACCGCAACACGCGGCTACATCGAATTGTTGCCGGGCTCGCTGATCGACGTGGCCGGATCGGCGGGCGTCATCGACGTGCAGACCGGCATCAACGGCGCGTCCCAACGAGCCGAACAAGTCGCGTCGGCCGGCGGAACGGTATCGCTGACTGCTGCCGAGGGCATTCAAATGGCCGGCGACCTGCGCGCCTCCGCCGGGGTCGCGGGTGCGGGCATTCCACAGCCCGCCGGCGGCAGCTTCAACCTGACGCTCGACGGCAACGGCCGCGGCGACTATTCCCTAGGGAACTCTGCGTTCCCCTCAGTGCCGGCATTTCCCGGCGACGCCCGTCAGATCATCGTCAGTGCCACCCAGCCGCCGTTGGTCGTGAGTCCCGGAACTCCCGTTCCCGATTTCGCCGCCGGCATCGCGGACGTCTCAGCCGCCTCGTTGTCGGCCGCCGGCTTCGACAGCATCAGTCTCAAGGCGGCGGCGCTTGCGATCAGCAACAGCGTGTCGCTGCCGGGCAGCATCGACTTCGTCGGCAACGTCAGCTTGACCGCTGGCCACTCGATCACTCTCGACGCCGCCGCCTATTCGGTGAGCGCCGGCGCGACCGCCAACGTCCAGGCGCCCTATGTTCTGTTCGGCAACTCCGATCAGACCCAGCTCACGAATTACAGTCAGGCCCTGGTCGCGACCCCGGGCACGGGAACGCTGAACGTGTCCGGCGGCTTCATCGAATTGTACGGCACCAGTGCGCTGCAGGGCATCGGCACGGCGCATTTCACGGCGAGCGGCGATCTGCGGGTGCGCGGCCTGCTGAATCTGACGGACGCTTCGGCCACCACGCTCGATGGCTCGCTGTCGATGGCCGGCGACCTTAGCTTGACGGCCCAGCAGATCTATCCGTCGACACTCTCGCAGTTTGTCCTGTCGACCGACCCGGCGAGCGTCGTCAATCCGGCCGCCGGCTCGATTCTCGTACAAGGCAGCGCCGGGACGAACACGGATCTCCTGTCGGCGGGCGGGTCGTTGACGCTGAGTGCGGGCAGCGTGACTCAAAACGGCGTGCTGCGGGCGCCGTTCGGCAACATCACCATCGATGCGCCCACGATCACCCTCGGCGCGAACAGCCTCACGTCCACCTCCGCCAACGGGTTGACCATACCCTTCGGAACGACGCAGGGCGGACTCGACTGGGTTTATCCGCTGCCGAATGGCACGGCAAAGGGCATCAACCTGATTTACGGTACCGATGGAACCGCTCCGCCGTCGCAGCGCGTGACCCTGCAGGGCGCGCAGGTCGACGTGAAGAGCGGCGCGGTGATCGATGTCTCGGGCGGCGGCGACCTGCAAGCATACGAGTTCATCCAAGGCCCGGGCGGGACGAACGACGTCTTGTCCAGCGACCCGTCCGTGGGTGGCCGGCCGACGCAGTTCGCGATCCTGCCGAACCTCAACGTCAATGTGGCTCCGTACGATCCGAACATTTCGGCGGGGACGACGCTGGCGGTCGGCGATGCGGTCTATTTGTCGGGACTCCCCGGGCTGGCCGCCGGCGTATACCAATTATACCCGTCGCGCTATGCACTGCTGCCGGGCGCCTATCTCGTCACGCAGGTCTCCGGCTATCAGGACATTCAGAGCGGGCAGGCCTTTCCGCAGCTCGGCGGCGGCACCGTCATCGCGGGGTACCGGACGGTCGCGGGGACGAACTTCGCCGACTCCCGCACCTCGGGATTCGACGTGGTGCCGGCCTCGGTGGTGCTGCAACAGGCGCAGTACACGACCACCGGCGCCAATGCGTTTTTCGCGAGCCAGGCCACTGCCGCGATTGCGGCCGCCGGCGCCGCGGCCGCCAATACCATCGCGATTCCGCGGCTGCCCCAGGACAGCGGGGTGTTGGCGCTGATTGCGAGCGATGCCCTGACGCTCGACGGCACGCTGCAGACGGGCGCCGCGAGCGGCGGCCTGGGCGCCGAAGTCGACGTGTCGAGCAGCAACATCCTGGTGGCTTCCGGGACGGCGACCACCCAGCCGGGTCAGATATTGCTCACCACCGCGAGCCTCCAAGCGCTCGACGCCCAAACGATTCTGCTCGGGGGGCTGCGCACCGGCGATGCCATCCAGACCACCGCACAGTCCGTGGAGTTCGCTCCGGGAACCAACCTTACCGCACCGCAACTGCAGGTGGTTGCGCAGGTCGGCATCACGCTGGACGGCGGTGCACAGTTGAGCGCCGCCGGCACCGCGCCCGCGGCGCGCAGTGATGCGCTGACGGGCGATGGGGCGTTCCTCAGCGTCAGTGCCGGCGCGCAGGATGCCGTCACGCGCAGCGGCAATGCGGGAGTCACGGGTCTGTTGACCCTCGCCGCCGGTTCTTCGATCAATGCGAAGGGCGGCTCCGTGTACCTGGAGGCCACCAACAACGTCGTGACCGATGGCGCGCTGTCGCTGTCGGGGGCGGATCTCGCTGTGCAATCACCCGGCATCATTCTGGGCAGCGCCCCGGCGGGGACCATCGGCACCGTCCTCGGGCCCAACATCCTCGGCGCGCAGGGCTTGCGCAACCTGCTGCTCGACAGCGGCACCGCCCTCAGTCTCTATGGCAGCTTGAACGCCAGCGCTCAGACCATCACGCTCGATACGCCAGGGATCTTCGGCTTCGGTGCGGCCGGCGATGCGGTGGTGTTGACGGCCAGCAAGACGGTGACGCTTGCCAACTCGCAAGCCGCGGCTCCGGCCGGCGCGGGAACCGGTAGCGGCGCCCTGACGATCACGGCGCCGGACATCGTATTCAGCGGCGGGTCGCTCGCGGCCTCCGGCCTGGGGTCGGTTGCGCTCGATGCGACCCAAACGGTAAACGCAACCGCCGATGGCGGGTTCAGCACCGGCGGCAATCTCAACGTCACCGCCTCGCAAATCACCACGGGCTCGAACGTCCAGCTCGGGCTCATGGCCGACGGCGCGCTGTCGCTGCTGGCGCCGGCGCATCCCGTGGCAGCGACCGGAACCCTTGGGCTGGGCGGCGTCTTGAACGTCACCGGTGCGAGCATCGACGTGGCCACCCAGCTGCTGCTGCCGTCCGGCCGTGTGGTCTTGACCACCACGGGAGCCGCCCCGGGCGATCCGGCGGGCGGCACGTTGACGTTGGATTCCGGCGCCATCGTGAGCGTTGCGGGAGTCGTGCAGCAGTACGACGGCGTGGCGGCGGCCAGCCCGGGCGGCGTGGTCAGTTTGACGTCCGCGGGCAACATCGCGCTCGCCGGCGGCAGTTCGATCGATGTGAGCGGCGGGAGCGGCGGCCAGGGCGGCACGCTCAGCATTTCCGCCCCCGGCGGAACGGTGGGAGCCGGCGGGACACTCAAGGGGACCGGCGCCAACGGCGCCGTGTTCAACATCGATGCGCAGCAATTCGGCGACTTCGGCGCGCTCAATCAGCTGGTCAATGCCGGCGGTTTCAGCGGCGGGCGCGACGTGCGATTGCGGGGTCCGGGCGATCTGATCGTCGGCGCCGGTGCCGCCAATGACGTGACGGCAAACGACGTCACGCTAGAAGCGGATCAGGGGCGCATCGTGGTGAATGGGTTGATCGACGCATCCGGAACCCAAGGCGGATCGGTGACCCTCGCGGCGGCCGATGACCTCATCGTCCAGGGCACGGTCGATGCGCATGCCACCCTCGGCGGCCAGCGCGGCGGCACCATCCAGCTCGAGACCGGCGCCGGCCAGTTGTTGCTCAACGCCGGCTCCACGCTCGATGTGCGCGGCGGCGGCACGGGGGCGGACGGCATCGTCGCCGCCGGCGGCAGCGTGCTGCTGCGCGCGCCGGCAGCGACCGTGGAGGCGGTTCTCAGCGGCGGCACCGGGGTGGCCGTGAAGGGGTCGATCGTCGGCAGTTCGCGGACGACACTCGAGGCCTTCAACGTCACCCAGAACACGACGGGAACCATTTCGAGCACCGATATGCTGGCCGATCCCTCGAATCCGATCTATGCCGCCGCCATGAACGTGGTCACGAATGCCGGCGCGATCGCGAGCGCGCTGGGACAGGGATCCAACGGCGTGTTCATGGTCGTGCCCGGCGTCGAGATCGATGCGACAGTGCAGTCGAACGGATCGGGAACCTTGACGCTCGGTTCAGCCTGGAATCTGTACCAATGGCTGAACCCGACGTTCGGCGCCACGGGCACGCCGCTCAACGTGCCGGGCATTCTGACGCTGCGGGCGCAAAACGGCGTCACCTTCAATGCGTCGCTGTCGGACGGATTCGCAGCCACCTCCGGATCGGGCGCCTTCACCCTGCCGACGCAGCCCACGGATTCCTGGTCGTATCGCATCGTCGCGGGGGCGGACATGGCGGCGGCGAATCCGCTCACGGTCGACCTGCGCAATCCGGCCGATGTGCTGATTGCCCCTTGCGGAGGCGGGACGTCCTGCAAGGCGGGCGCCACGAGCAGCCGTGGTCGTCCGATCGTCTACACGCCGAACATGGTGCGGACCGGCGACGGTTTCATCGACGTCAGTGCCTCGGGGGACTTTACGCTCGGCGACCAGGCATCGCTCCTGTACACGGCGGGCGTGGCCAACGGCAGCGGCATCGTCCTGCAGGGCCGCACCGGCTCCTTGCAGGGCCGCGCCTATCCGACCAATGGCGGCGACATTCAAATCGCCGTGGGCGGCAACGTCGTGGGCGCCTCCGGCAACGATCAGTTCGTCAATTCCTGGCTGTGGCGGGTGGGATCCACCGCGGACGCATCGACCCCACAGCAACCCGGCTCGGCGACCGCCTGGACCGTCGACTTCCAGAGTTTCCAGCAGGGCATCGGCGCCTTGGGCGGCGGCAATCTGTCGGTGACGGCGGGTCAAAACATCACCGACCTCGCGGCGTCCATCCCCTCGATCGGGGTTCAAGTCGGCGGCACCACCTTCCCGCAGAACGTCGTCCAGGTCCAGGGCGGCGGTAATCTGGACGTCAGCGCCGGCGGTTCCATCTTCGGCGGCACGTACTATGTGGGGCGCGGCACCCTCGCGCTCAGCGCGGGCGACAATGTGGCGCAGAGCCCGAGCACGGGCCTTGCCCCGGTGATCGGGCTCGGCGACGCCACCGTGGACGTCACGGCGCGCGGCAACACCCAGGTGTCGAGCGTGCTCAATCCCTCGCTCTTGAACCAGGGCGCCTTGCAGGGCAACGGCTCCTCGATCGTGTATTTCTCCACCTACGGTGCAGGCTCAGCGGTCAACCTCGTCGCCGCCGGCGGTAACGTGGTGCTCGCCGACGACGACAATGCCGTCGTGAGCACCTACTCCCCCTCCTTCCGCGGTGCAGCCATCGTCGACTCGGCGAATTCCGCGATACTCGATCTGTTTCCGCAGGCCTTGAACGTCACCGCCTTCGGCGGCAGCATCGATCTGTCCCGCTCGATCGTGTTGTCGCCGTCCACGACGTCCGGTCTCAATCTGTTCGCCAACCAGAATGTCGTTGCCAGCGTCATCAACGCGGTGGGCGCGCAGCTGATCGTATCGGATGCCAATCCGGCGCAATTGCCGACGCCCGCGTCGCCCGCGCGCTCATCAGGACTGCAGATCTATTCGGACATGGCGGCCGCATTGATCGGGGCACTGCCGGATCAGCATGCACCTACCCCGGTGTTCGCCGCGGCGGACCAAGCCGGAACGCTCGCGCCCGTGCGAGTGGTGGCGCTCGACGGCAGCGTCGAATTTCAACCGAACCAGGGCACCCAGGCCACGGAGGGCATCTGGTCCGCCAAACCGGTGCAGGTCGCGGCCGGCCTCGACGTGACGGATTTGAATCTGGTGGCGCAAAACGTGGGGACGGGCGACGTGACGTCGGTGACTGCCGGTCGGGATATCTTCTATCCCCAGACACGCGTGGCCGGAGGCGACGTGATTGCCGACACGAATGGCATTGTGGTCGATGGCCCCGGTCAGCTGCAGGTGACGGCCGGCCGCAACGTCAACCTCGGGACGTCGAACGGTTTGAACACCCGCGCCAACCTCTTGAACCCGGCGTTGCCGGCGCTCGGCGCGAGCATCAGCGTCGAGGCGGGCATCGCCGCCGGCAGCCCGCAATATGCCTCGTTCATCAAGACCTACATCGATGGTTCGAGCCAGTTCGACGGCGAACTCGTCAATTTCCTGCAGGCCGTCGACGGGGGCGGTACGCTCACCGCCGCACAGGCCCATCAGGCATTCGACGCCCTCACGCCCGAGTTGCAGCGGACCTTCGTCGAGCAGGTGTATTTCGACCTCCTGCGCACCTATGGACGACAGGAAGCGGCCAAGGGCAACGGCGACTTCTCGGGCGCCTTCGCCGCGATCCAGTCGTTGTTCCCCGGGGCAAACCCCAATCTTGCCAAGGGGGACAGCAATCCCTACAGCGGCGACATCGAGCTCTATTTCAGCCGCATTTATACGGAGCAGGGCGGCAACATTTCGCTGCTCGCGCCGGGTGGACAGATCAACGTCGGCCTGGCGCTCGCCCCCTCGAGCTTCGGCATCACCAAACTGCCCGAACAGCTCGGCATCGTTGCCCAAACCAGCGGCAGTGTGAACGCCTTCGATTACGGCGATTTTCAGGTGAATGCGTCGCGCGTGTTTGCGGCCGACGGCGGCGACATTTTGATCTGGACCACGGAAGGCAATATCGATGCGGGGCGGGGAGCGAAGACGGCAATCTCCGCTCCGACGGTCAACATCGTGTATGACTCGAATGGCGAGCCCGCCGTATCGCTGCGCGCGGCAATCGCCGGCAGCGGCATCCAGGCACTGGCGGCGACGCCCGGCGTTTCACCGGGCGACGTCGACCTGTTCGCTCCGCATGGCGTGGTCAATGCCAATGACGCGGGAATCGTCGCCGGCAACCTCACCATCGCAGCCACCGCGGTGCTGGGTGCGGGCAACATCACGGTGACGGGCACGTCGGTCGGCGTGCCGGTGGCGGTGACCGGTCTCGGCACCGCGGCGGCGGGCGCCTCCGCGGCGGCGGGCGCCACGGCCAACGCCGCGGAGAGCTTCAATGCAGGCAGTGCCACGGCGTCGAATACGCCGCTCGCCGATGCGGCGATGAGTTATCTCGAGGTGTTCGTCACCGGTCTGGGCGAGGGCAACTGCCGGCCGGATGATGTCGATTGCCTGAAGCATGAGCGACTCAATCAGCCTGCCCACTAAGGGCGCCGCCGTGCAGCAGACGCCGGGTCGAAATTCGCACTGCCCCTGTGGCAGCGGCAGGAAATACAAGCATTGCTGCGCGAGCCGAACCGCGGCCCGGGAGTTACCGCACCCGGCGCCGATCTTTCCCCCAATATGATCGAGCGGGCGCGCGCGCTCGGAACTGCTATACGCGTTTCGAGTGCGCCGACCTGTTGACCGCATTGGACCGGGATCCGCCCCGTTCATTCGACGTGATCACCGCGGCCGATGTCTTCGTCTATGTCGGGAAGCTCGATTCGGTGGTATCCGCCGCGCGCCGGGCCCTGCGAACCCGGGGATTGTTCGGCTTCAGCACCGAGGCCGCGGAAGATGCTCTGACGGCCGAACGTGCCTCCAGTTCCGCGGGTTACGTTCTGTGCACATCCGGCCGGTATGCCCACACGGAGTCCTACCTGCGTGAACTTGCTCTGCGCAATCGATTCGAGATCGCGGTTTTGCGCAAGACCCGCATCAGATTCGAGCATCGTCAACCCATTTTCGGATGGCTCGCCATCTGGTTTGCAGCGTCGCTTTCACAGGAATTGTAATAAAAGGATCACGCATCGCCGCCACAATGCAGTCGTTCAATTGCCCGCGATTCCCGCGCGGCGAAGGGAAAGCATGAAAAACTGGGTGAAGTGCGTTGCAGCCTCGCTCGCATTGGTACCGATGGTCGCGCTCGCCGCCTCCTGGTGGAATAACGACTGGAAGTATCGCAAGGAGATTGGCTTCGATTTGACTGCGGCCGGGGCCGACGTCGCCGGCACTCCCCAGGATCTGCCCATTTTGGTGCGTCTCTCGCTGGCGAATTTCAGTTACTTTAACGACACCAAGCCCGATGGATCGGACTTTCGGATGTTGGCGGGCGACGACAAGACGCCGCTCAAATTCCACTTCGAGAAGTACGACCCGCAGGACCAGATGGCACTCCTCTGGGTCCGCGTGCCGCAAATCGCCGGCGGTTCGAAATCGGACAAGATCTACGCGTACTACGGCAATCCCGACGCACCGGCCGCCAGCGATATTCCCGGCACGTATGACGAGGCCCAGGCGCTGGTTCTTTCGTTTGGCGAGACGAACGGTCTGCCGCTCGACTCAACGGCCTACAAAAACAATCCCACCGCATCCTCGGCCGTCCTGACTCCGGCTTCTCTCATCGCGGGAGGCGCGAAGTTTTCCGGCAAGGAGTCCATCACCGTGCCGGCCACGGCCTCGCTGCGGCTGCTGCCCAACCAGGGCATCACGGCCTCGGCGTGGCTGCGGGTCGAACAGGCTCAGCAAGCCGTGGTGTTCGCTCTGACCGATCAGGGTAAATCGCTCGCCCTGACCCTCGATGGATCGAAACTCGTGGCGCGCGCCACCTCCGGTGGTGCGCCGGTGACGGTCACGCAAGCGGCCGATCTGTCGTTGAGCCAGTGGCATCACGTGGCCATCGAGGCTGCCGCCGACAAGCTCACCTTGTTCGTGGATGGGGCGGCGGCCGGCAGCGCTCCCGTGAAGCTCGTGGAGATCGGCGGCGAATTCACGGTCGGCGCGGCGGGCGGCAAGGGGTTCCTGACGGGCGACATCGATGAGGTCGAGGTCTCCAAAGTCGGGCGCAGTGCCGACTGGATCAAGGCGTCCGCGCGCAGCCAGGGCATGGACTCCAATTTGGTCGTGTACGGTTCCGACGGGCAGCGCGAAAGCGGCGGCGGCCAGGCCACCTATTTCGTGACCATCGCGAAGAACCTGACGCTCGACGGCTGGGTGGTGATCGGAATCTGCATGGCCATGCTCGTCATCGCGCTGGCCATCATGGTCCTCAAGGCGATATTCCTGAGCCGGGTCGAACGCGCCAATACGCGGTTCCTGAAAGAGTTTCGCCGATTGAGCGGCGATCCCGCCGCGCTCGACAACGACGCCGGCGATCTGGACGACGACACGTTGGCCGACGCCCCGTCCATGTCCAAGTTGGCCGGTGACCAGAACAAATTCGGCGCCTCGACCCTGTACCGGCTCTACCACCACGGGGTGTTCGAACTCAACAAGCGCGTAGCCGGCCGGACTCTGAGTGCCCAGCGCTCCCAGGTCCTCTCTCCGCAGTCGATCGACGCGATTCGCTCGGCCATGGATTCCTCGCAGACCCGCCTGCAGCAGACGCTGTCGAGTCAAATGGTGCTCCTGACCATCGCCATTTCCGGCGGCCCGTTCCTCGGACTGTTGGGCACCGTGATCGGCGTGATGATCACTTTCGCGGCCATTGCGCTCTCCGGCGACGTCAACGTGAACGCCATCGCTCCCGGCGTCGCCGCGGCGCTTGCCGCCACCGTCGCCGGCCTCACCGTCGCGATCCCCGCGCTGTTTGGCTACAACTGGCTCAACACCCGCATCAAATCGGTCAGCGCGGACAATCGGGTATTCGTCGACGAGTTCGTCACCCGCATCGCTGAACAGTACAGTTGAGCCGCGGATCGTGTCGGGACCAATCGATAGCGGCGACCAGGATGTCTATGACGACATCAACATCACTCCCATGCTGGATCTCGCCTATGTGTTGATGGTGATTTTCATCATCATGACGACCGCCTCCGTGCAAGGGATCAAGGTCAATCTTCCCAAGGCGAGCAGCGCCCCATCGCTGGCGAAACCGCAAACCAAAGCGATCACCATCACGTCCGATGGGACGATGTATCTCGATACGTATCCGGTAAGCCTACCGGAGCTCGAGAATCTGCTGCGGCAATACAAGGCGGCGAATCCCAATTTGCCGGTCGTGGTCAAGGCGGACTCCACCATCGCCTACCAGAAGGTCGTGGATGTCCTCGATGTCGTGGGGCGGCTCGAAATCACGCAACTTGGGCTAGTGACCCAGCGCATCGTCAAGTAGCGCATTTCAATGGCCGACCAGCGTACGAAGCGACGCTACCTATCGCGATTGGGCGTCGGCATCATGGGATTGCTTCTGGTGTGCGGCTTCGTGTGGTTCGTCCGCACGATGATGGCGAGCAAGACGGTCAAGCAGGGTCGTCAGGTGCAGATCGTGCAATTGATTCCGCCGCCGCCACCGCCGCCCCCGCCCCCGAAAGACGAGCCGCCACCGCCGCCGCCGGAAAAGACCGATGAGCCGCTGCCGAAGGACGAGCCGCAGCCCGCTCCGAACGATGAGCCGCCGCCCTCCGAACCGATGGGAATCGACGCGCAAGGGTCGGCAGGCGAGGACGCATTCGGTCTGGCCGCCCGCCACGGGGGAAGCGACCTGGTGGGCGGCAATGGCAGTGCCGCGTTCGCTTGGTACACCAATCGGCTGAAAGATGCGGTCGTCGACAAACTGTCGTCCGACGCGCGTTTGGGGGCCAAAAAATTCTCGCTGACGGTGCAGGTCTGGATAGCAGCCGACGGAAGGATCAAACAGGTCAAGTTGGCGAGCACGACCGGCAATCATGAGTTGGACGAGCGAATCGAGTCTGCGCTCAGTTCGCTGACCCGGCTGAGCGAGGCTCCGCCCCTGGAAATGCCGCAGCCGATCAGCCTGAAGATCGTGTCGAGGACATAAACAATGCAATCGAGGAGATGGATGCAAATGTCGACGCCGAGAGTGTTACCCGCCATCATGGCATTTTTGGCGCTCACGTCGGCGCCCGTGGGCGGCTGCTTTGCCGCCGACGAGCGGCAGTCTCTCGACGAGCTGCGCAATACGGTCATCAACCTGCTCCAGGCCCTCGTCGATCAGGGCGTGATGACGCGCGAGAAGGCGGCGCAATTGGTGAAGGCTGCCCAGGATAAGGCTGCCGCGGAGGCGGCGGCGGTCGCGAAGAACGACGAGGGCGCCGTGCGCGTTCCCTACGTCCCGCAGATCGTCAAGGACGAGATCGCGAAGCAGGTGGCGGAGGAAGTGAAGCCGGCGGTTGTCGCCGATGTGGTGAACGAGGCCAAGACGGAGAAATGGGGGGTACCGGGCGCCCTCGCGGATTGGCTGACGCGCACGCGCATCTCGGGGATCGTCACGCTGCGCGAAGAGGACATCTTGTTTTCCAAGGATAACGTCCAGAATTACTACTACAACTACTATGGCATCAACGCTGCGGGCGGCCTCAGCAAAGCGGGGCTCAACGCCTTTGAAAATGTCGATGTCGATCGTGCGCGATTCCGCGGTCGCGCGCGGCTTGCCGTCGATTCCGACATCACCGATTCCATCACTGCCGGCATGCGGATCACGACGGGCAACACGTCGGATCTGGTGTCCGAGACGCAGACGTTGGACGGCACCGCGCCCTACCAGTTCGGCCTCGACGAGCTCTACATCCGTCTCGATGAACGCAACTCGCAAAGATTCGCCTGGCTGTCGGCGGTAGGCGGCCGCTATCTGAACCCCTACGACACACCCACGGATCTGATTTTCCACAAAGACCTGACCTTCGAGGGCGCCGCGCTGACGGGCCGCTTCGGCCTCGGGGACGGCAGCCGGGACCAGTCGCATCTGTTCGTCACCATCGGCGCGCATCCGCTGCAAGAGGTGGCACTGTCGGCGCAGGACAAGTGGCTCGCTGGGGCGCAAATGGGGGCCAACCTGGGGTGGGGTGAGGGTCACAGATTGCGGGTGAGCGGCGCCTTCTACGACTATCTGAACGTGACGGGCCGGTTGAATCCCCTCGGAGGCACCGAGTTCAATTACACGGCGCCGCTCTACGAAAGGCAGGGTAACACTTACTTCGATATCGCCAACTCGTCCGATGGGTCAACCAATCTCTTGGCCCTGGCATCAAAGTTCCGGCTGGCCAATATCAACGTCACCTACGGATTGTCGCTTGGACGTTATGCCATGACGGCGACCTTCGACGGCGTGAGAAATCTTGCCTATAACACCGAGCGCGTGTCCGCCAATGTCGGCCAGTACGTCGCTCCGCGCACCAAGGGATACCAGGGAGAGCTCAGTTTCGGCTATCCGGAGGTGCTGAGCTTCGGCGCGTGGCGGACCGTGGTCGGCTATCGATATCTGCAGCGCGACGCCGTGATCGATGCTTACACGGACTCCGATTTCCATTGGGGTGGTACCGACGCTCGCGGATACTATCTTGTTGGCGACTTAGGATTGGCCAACCGCGTGTGGATGCGGATGCGCTATATGAGCTCGAATGCGATCGACGGCCCGAAATTGGGCATCGATACGCTGCAAGTCGATTTGAACACTCGATTCTAGGTGCGACCATGACCAGGCCTCTGTCCTTGATCCCGATCTTCGTCGGTGCGCTGAGCTTCGGCATGTCCTGCCAGGCTCAAGTGCAGCGCAGCGGAGGCGACAATCAGCGGATCATGCAGCAATACCAGCAGCTGGCGGCGGAGAAGACCGGGTTGCAGGCGCAACTCGCGCAGATGAAAAAAGATCTCGATAAGGCGACTGCCGATCTGGCATCCATGAAAAAGGAGCGCGATGCGTTGAAACTGCGCCCGGCGGGACCCTCGCCGGCCGTGGTTGCGCAGGCGACCGCGGCAAAGGATGCGGCGGAGCGGAATCTGGATCAATCAAAGCAGCGCATGACCGAGTTGGTCGGCCGCTTCCGGGAGACTGCCGGAGCCCTCAAGGATGCGGAAGCCGATCGCACGAAGCTGCGCGCCGATCTGACCGCCAAGGCTGCTGCGTTCGACAAATGCGCGGACAACAACCAGCAGCTGTACGAGATCAACGAGGATGTGTTGAACCGCCTTTCGCATGTGGGTGCGTTCACGAAAATCAGTGCCGTCGAGCCGTTTACCCAAATTACTCGTACACGTTTGGACAATCTCGTGCTCGAGACACATGAGCGCGCCGAGGAATTGCGGGTCAAAAAGGCCGCGCCTTGATCCCGCCGCCGCCTAAACAGGCGGTCTAATGGCTTCAAAAGGTCCGCGATGGGGTTGTCCTGGGGATTCAATGATGCGTGCACCATATCGTTCTCGGGCGGCAATGATTGCTTTGTCGGTGATCGCATTCACCGCGACCTCGGTAGGGTTTGCTTCCACACTAACGACGCTTTACAGCTTTTCAGGACCAGACGGCAATAACCCGCACACCGGACTGGTGTTGGGCAGCGACGGGAATTTATACGGCACAACCGGCCCCAATAGCGACGGCGGGACCAATGTCGGGACACTGTTCCAGGTCACTCCCAGCGGCGCTCTCGCGACACTGGTTCAGTTTTCAATAGTGTCCGGCGCGCCGAACTTCGGCTACGACCCAAGTGCGCTCATCCAAGCCACTGACGGTAATTTCTACGGCGCTCAAGGCCAACCAATGTTCGACTCACAGGGAGATCACGGCGGATCGGTTTTCGAGGTCGCATTGGGCGGCAACTTCACGACTTTAGTTACCAATATCGATCCCAGCTCATCGGACGCGGGCGCGGTCAGTGCATTGATCCAAGCCACGGATGGAAATTTCTACGGGACGACGGAAGCGGGGAATTGTGCAGACACGGGCGCCGCTCATTGCGGCACTCTATACGAGGTGACGCCGGGTGGTGCGCTCACGACGCTGCACACCTTTAGCTATTTTGGACCGAATGGTCATGGCTTGGGGATAGCTCCGCTGGTTCAGGGAAGTGACGGCAATTTCTATGGTATGACCGGTGCCGGTGCCAAGGGCTTTGGGACCATTTTCCAACTTACGCCCGGCGGCGCGCTGACAACCCTTTATTCTTTCTCCGGAAACTGCGACGGAATTGGGCCTACGGCGGCGACGCCGGAATATCTTTTGCTCGGCACAGACGGCAATTTTTACGGCACGAGCGGAGCAGTCGCGAACACCACGGAAAACGGCACAATCTTTGAGATGACGCCGAATGGGGCATTGACGACGTTGTACGTTTTTTCGGGAACCGATGGTGCTAGCCCGTCCGCGCTGGTTCAGGGCAGCGACGGGAATCTGTACGGAACTACGGCGACGGGCGGAGCCGGCGGAGCCGGGACGGTGTTCCAGCTCTCGACCAGCGGCGTACTGACCTCCCTATATTCGTTCACCGGCATGAGCGACGGTGGTTCCCCTCGCGGACAGATCGTGCTCAGCGGTGATCTGACATCGATTTACGGAACAACCTTCGCGGGCGGCGCCAATAGCTTAGGCTCCGTTTTTCAACTGTCGGGAATCACGTCTGGCAATGCAAACGGAACCTCGTCGGCGATTTGTTCGAATGTCCCGACGGGCGTTATGGCTGCTAGCGGTAATGCCCAAGTGACCCTCGCGTGGACAGCCGGGAGTGTCGCGGGTGGTTATAACATCTACGAGGGAACCAGTGCTGGCGGCGAAGCGACCACCGCCGCGGTATCGGGAATCACGGGTACTACCGCCACCATCTCGGGATTGCAAAACGGCACGGTGTATTATTTCAAGGTCGGCGCGGCTAATCCGGGGGGCAGTATCGCCCTATCCAGCGAAGTATCAGTCACTCCGTTGATACCCGTCCCCCCTCCACCAAATTTGCAAAGTGTCACCCCCAGCGACAGCCAGGTTGTGCTGAGCTGGACGTCTTCCGGCGGCGCCACCTCGTACAACGTCTACCAGGGAACGAGCACAGGGGCTGAATCAAGCACGCCGGTCAAGACCGGCGTGACAAGTACGAATCTCACGATTAGCGGCCTGAGTAACGGCGCGACCTATTACTTCACGGTGGCGGCAGTGAATGCAGTGGGAACCAGCCCCGTCTCGAATGAGATTTCCGCGGCATTGCCTACCACACCCTCTCCGACCGGGTTCACCGCGGTCGCAGGCAACACCCAGGTCGTGTTGACTTGGACGGCCGTAGGAGGGGCGAGTAGCTACAACATTTACGAAGGTACCGTGGCTGGCGGCGAATCCACGACACCCGTTCAACTGGGGATTGCCGGCACCACGGATACCGTTTCAGGCCTGACTAACGGCACAAAGTACTACTTTACGATTGCTGCGGTGAATTCTTCGGGCACGAGCGCCTTCTCCAATGAGGCATCGGACACGCCATCGGCGCCCGTGACCGTGACGCCGCCGCCCGCGGCGCCTGCCGGGTTAACTGCATTAGGAGGCAACAACCAGATCTCATTGACTTGGAATGCCTCGCCAGGCGCAACGAGCTATAGTGTTTATATGGGGATGAGCGCTAATGGTGAATCGACCACGCCCGTCAATGGCGGAATTACAGGAACCACAGCGACGATTAGTTCTTTGACGAACACCACGCAGTATTACTTTAAAGTTACCGCACTCAATACCTCGGGCGCCAGCGCCCAATCAAACGAAGCCACTGCCACCACGGGCTCGAGTATTGGCAACCCCCGAGGAGGTGGTGGAATAATCGATCCGCTCGTGATTGGTTGCTTGGCATTCTTGACGATCGTCCGGTATCGGCGATCCTTGCCGGCGCGGTCGTCAGCTTAGGGCGCAACGGATGAAAATGGCTGCTAGCCACACGATGAAACTTGGGTACCCGATGACTCATGGCTGGCCCTCGGGGTTGCGGTTGCTGCTTGGTAACAACATCCTAACAAGCTCGTTGGCCAGCCTTCTCCTTCAATTTCAATCCGTTAGCCATCCAATCAAATATCACGGTGGCTTATTTCAGTGCCATTCCCATTAAGAGGCATTTTTGGGAATGCCTTTACTAGTTCGGCGCCGTCTTATAAGCCAGAGCTCCCTTTGTCACCTTTTTGTAACATACAATTGCCACGCTGCTCATAACTACACAAAGTTATACGTTGGCTACTAGTCCCGGTCCCCGCCGGTGACGGAACTAGCGTGTGGCGGCCCTTCAGGAAATTGACTTTCACGACCTTAAGATAAGATTCCACGAACGGAGAATTTTTAACATGGCACTGTCACGTTTATCTAAATGGTCAGGATGGATCACAACAGCCCTCGGGCTGTCCATGCTCGCCAGTACCGGATTTTCCGCTGAAATCACGGGCGCGGGCTCGACCTTTGTCTACCCCATCTTGTCCAAATGGTCGACGACCTACAGCACCAAGACTGGCAATAAAATCAACTACCAATCTATTGGTTCAGGCGGCGGTATTGCGCAGATCAAGGCGGCAACGGTGACCTTCGGCGCCTCGGATAAACCATTGACGCCGGAAGAATTACGAGAGGCCGGCCTCGCTCAATTCCCCATCGTCATCGGTGGCGTCGTGCCGGTGGTGAACCTGGAGGGCATCAAGCCCGGTCAACTGAAATTTACCGGTCCACTCCTGGCCGACATCTATATTGGCAAAATCACTAAATGGAATGATCCTGCGATCATCGCCCTGAATTCTGGAGTCCCATTGCCCGATCGAAAGATCACGGTGGTTCATCGCTCGGACGGTTCCGGCACAACTTTTAATTGGGTCAACTACCTGTCGAAAGTGAGTGACGAATGGAAGAGCAAGGTTGGAGAAGGCACTTCTGTGAACTGGCCGACCGGCATTGGCGGCAAGGGTAACGAAGGCGTGGCCGCATACGTCAACCAGATCAAAGGATCGATCGGCTATGTTGAATTGGCCTATGCGACTGAAAACAAAATGACCTTCACTGCCCTAAAGAATAAGAACAATGAATTCGTGGAGCCCAATGAGCAAAGCTTCCAAGCGGCTGCGTCGCAAGCCAATTGGACGGAGCACCCTGATTTTTATGAGGTGATCACCGACGCGCCCGGCGCGGGTTCCTGGCCGATTGCAGCGACGGTGTTCGTAATGATGTACAAGCAGCCGAAAGACGCTGCTCAGTCGAAGGCTGCCATTGACTTTTTCAAGTGGACGCTGGAAGAGGGGGGGGCGGATGCGAAGTCGCTCAACTACATCGCACTGCCGGCGGCGCTGATCAAGCAAATCGAGGCCTACTGGGCCAAGACTATTCACTAAGCATGTCTTCCGCACCACCGATCGTCCCAGCGCAGCCGCACGCACTGGACACTGATGGGCTTGCCTCGCAGCGAGAACAACGGGATCAGCGCAACGACACGTGGTTTCGCTACGTTGTGACCGGCTGTGCGCTGTTCGTGCTGATCGCGCTGCTTGGCGCGGCTCTGTCGATGCTGTGGGGTGGACGGGAAGCCTTCAGCACCTTCGGCTGGAGTTTCTTGTGGAGTAGCGATTGGGATGCCGTGCAGAAAAAGTTCGGCGCCTTGGTGCCAATTTATGGCACGTTGATCACAGCGCTGATCGCGATGCTCATCGCGGTACCGGTCAGTTTGGGGATTTCGATATTTTTGACGGAAATCGCCCCTGCGTGGCTGCGCACCCCGGTTTCGACCGCGATCGAACTGCTAGCCGGGATTCCCTCGATCATCTACGGCATGTGGGGATTGTTCGTCTTCGTCCCCTTCATGGGTGATCACATCGATCCCTGGCTCGATGAGCACGTCGGGCCTCTGCCCATCATCGGCCCGCTGTTTCAAGGGGCCCCAATCGGTTTGGGTATGCTCACCGCCGGCATCGTCCTCGCCATCATGGTCATTCCATTCATCTCCTCAATCATGCGAGAGGTGTTTATCACCGTGCCCGTGCATTTGAAGGAGTCGGCCTATGCCGTCGGCAACACCACCTGGGAGGTCGTCTGGGACATTGTGCTGCCCTTCACGCGCTCGGCCGTCATCGGCGGCATATTTTTAGGTCTCGGTCGGGCCTTAGGCGAAACGATGGCCGTCACCTTTGTCCTGGGCAATGCGCACCTACTCTCGGCGTCGCTGCTTCAGCCCGGTAATTCGATTGCCGCCACGATCGCCAATGAATTTACGGAAGCCGATTCCTCTATCTATCTATCCTCGCTGATCGCGTTGGGCTTTCTGCTATTCGTCGTCACCTTCATTGTGCTTGCGATAGCGCGGGTCCTGTTAGGCCGGCTCGCTCAACGCGGAGGCAAAACGTCGTGAACCGATGGAGACGACGCCAGCTGAAGGACTATATCGCCAAGGTTCTTGCCACGCTCGCGACGCTTTTCGGTCTTTTCTGGTTGACCTGGATTCTCTGGACCACCGCGAGCAAAGGCCTGAGCGCATTGAAATGGGGACTGTTCACTCAAATGACGCCGGCGCCCGGCTCGGACGGCGGTCTGCTCAACGCTTTCGCCGGAAGTCTGGTGATGTGTGGTATTGCGGTCTTGATTGGCACACCGATTGGCATCGGTGCGGGCACCTATCTGGCGGAATACGCGCGCCACACACGTCTTGGGTTTACGATACGCTTTGTCAATGACATCCTGCTGTCCGCACCCTCGATTGTGATCGGTTTGTTCATTTATGAGCTGATGGTGCGTCCCATGGGCCATTTCTCGGCCTGGGCGGGTGCCGTCGCGCTATCGTTCATTGTTTTGCCGGTCGTGGTTCGCACCACGGACGAGATGCTGCAGCTGGTGCCGACGCCCATGCGGGAATCTGCGTTAGCATTAGGCGTACCACAATGGAAAGTGGTCCGTCAGGTGCTGTATCGGGCGGCGCTCTCCGGCATTCTCACGGGCGTGCTCTTGGCCTTCGCGCGCATTTCGGGTGAGACGGCGCCCGTGCTGTTCACAGCTCTCAATAACCAGTACTGGACCAGTAACCTCAATCAACCGATGGCCAATGTCCCGGTCGTTATATTCCAATACGCCTTGAGCCCGTTTGCGTTTTGGCACGCGCTGGCATGGGCCGGTGCATTTGTCGTGGTGATTCTGGTGCTGATATTAAGTCTGATCTCTCGTTGGTTGGTTGCGCGTGGGAAAGTGTCTGTATGAACGATGCGTTAAAAGTGACTTCCATTTCTGCCATAAGTCCAGCCGTTCGTCTGCCCGACGCTCCGGCAAAAATTACCGCCCGTAATATCAACTTTTATTATGGCGACACGCGTACTCTCAAAGACGTCAGTCTCGTTATCCAAGAGAAGCGCGTGACCGCTCTGATCGGTCCGTCGGGCTGTGGCAAATCGACATTGCTGCGCATCTTCAACCGCATGTATGCCATCTATCCCAAGCAAAGAGCTGAAGGCGAAATTCTGTTGGATGGCGAGAACGTACTGGATTCGCGATATTCCATCAATCGCCTGCGCACGAAAGTGGGCATGGTGTTTCAGAAACCGGTGCCGTTCCCCATGTCGATCTATGACAATGTGGCCTATGCGTTGCGCCATTACGAGACTTTGTCGCGGGTAGAAATGGATGAGCGCGTCGAACAGTCGCTGAGGGACGCCGCGATCTGGGATGAAGTGAAAGACAAACTCGGCAATAGCGCCCTGGGCTTATCGGGCGGTCAGCAGCAAAGATTGTGCATCGCGCGCGCCATTGCACTCAAGCCGGAGGTGTTGTTGTTGGATGAGCCCACATCCGCCTTGGACCCGATTTCGACTGCCAAAGTCGAACAGTTGATAGACGAGTTAAAAACAAACTACACCGTATTGATCGTCACTCACAACATGCAGCAGGCGGCGCGCGTCTCGGAATTTACAGGCTTCATGTTTCTTGGAGAACTGATTGAATTTGGCGTAACCGGCGATATGTTTACGCATCCCGGTCAAAAAAAGACGGAAGACTACATTACGGGTCGCTTCGGTTAGGTGATTGTCGTTTAGGAGATACTTTGATGAGTAGTCCGCACACAGTTAAGGCGTTCGATCAAGAACTCAAAGCCCTCACGCGCAACGTCACGGCAATGGGTGAGTTCGCTGGCGGGCAATTCTCATCGGCTGTGCGGGCCCTCCTTCACGGCGATTGGTCACTCGCTCAACAAGTCATCGATCATGACCGTCGACTCGATGCGTTGCGTACGGAGCTCTCTACGGCTGCGGCGACGGTGATTGCCCGGCGACAACCACTCGCGACGGATCTGCAGGAGGTGCTTGCGACTTTTCGGATCGCCGAAGATCTGGAGCGTATCGGTGATCTAGCCAAGAACATTGCCAAACGGGCCACAGCTGTGGCAACCAGTCATTTCCCCGAGGACATGGTAGAACGACTGGATCGCCTCGCCACACTCGCGTCAGACCACCTGAAGGGCGCGCTGGACACGTTCATTTCGCGTGACGCGGAACAAGCGCTGATCGTGCGTCAACAAGACGAGAAAATCGATGCTCTTTATACAGACATTTTTCGCGACCTGGTCGGTCAGTTGAGCATCGACCCCACGCAGACCATCGGGTTCGTTCACCTTCTATTTTGCGCAAAAAATATCGAACGAATCGGAGATCACGCCACCCATATCGCCGAAGCGGCATACCTCATTGCGACCGGACACCGACCTGAATCGGAGCGGCAACGACTTGATGACAGCAGTACGTTGACGGGTAGCGACCCGAGTTAATCTCAGCAACCAGTACAAAGGACGGTACGAAACTGTGCAATGACCGGACTGATCGCTCCGACAGGGGGGTATTAGCTCAAACGATATATGCTCCTGCAAACCAATCATTTCCATTGAATTGAATACTTATTCAAGCTAGGTGCCACGTGGACACCCATCGGGCCGACTAGCCTCGGGTGGCCACGGCGGACGGGTTCCGGGTGCCGTGCGAGGCGGCAAAGCACGCGCTCCCGCACTCCCAGCGTATTCCAGTAAACCCATTAACGTTACTAACGAGATCAAGCATATGGCCGACCAAGTCTATAACGTCTTGTTTCTGTGCACCGGCAATTCCGCCCGCAGCATCCTTGCGGAATCCATTCTCAATCATTGGGGGAAAGGTCAGTTTATCGGCTTCAGTGCTGGCAGTCACCCGACAGGGAAAGTGAATCCGCTTGCGATCCAACTCTTGACGCAGCTGAATTTGCCGACCGCCGGCCTACGCAGTAAGAATTGGAACGAATTTGCAGCACCGGGCAGTCCGCACCTCGATTTCGTGATCACCGTCTGCGATAAAGCGGCCGGAGAGGTATGTCCCTACTGGCCCGGGCAACCGATGACAGCCCATTGGGGTATTCCCGACCCGGCGGCGGTCGAAGGCACGGAAGTCGAGAGAACTTTCGCCTTTCGCCAAGCTTTCAAAGCCATGGAGACGCGGATCAAGTTGTTCTTGAGTCTTCCAATCGCCAGCATTGACAGAATGCGACTCCAACAGCGCATGGACGCCATCGGCAAAACGCCACTTGATATACCTTCACAGTGAGCGTCTTCGAACGCTTCCTGACGTTCTGGGTGTTTCTCTGCATCGTCATTGGGATTACCTTGGGTAAATTTCTGCCCGGTGTTTTTCAAGTCATTGGCGGCCTCTCGGTTGCCCAAGTCAACCTACCGGTGGGCCTGCTCATCTGGGTCATGATCATTCCGATGCTGGTGAAGGTCGACTTCGGCGCCCTGGGACAAATCCGGCGCCATGTGAAGGGTATTGGCGTGACGCTCTTCGTGAATTGGCTAGTGAAACCCTTCTCGATGGCGCTTTTGGGTTGGATTTTTATCCGGCATCTCTTCGCACCACTGCTGCCCGCCGATCAGCTCGACAGCTACATTGCGGGCTTGATTTTGCTAGCCGCCGCGCCTGCACTGCGATGGTTTTCGTCTGGAGCCGCCTTACGGATGGCGATCCCTTGTGCACTTTCTCACAGGTGGCATTGAACGACACGATCATGGTGGTGGCCTTCGCGCCGTTAGTGGGGCTGCTTTCTGGGGATCTCCGCGATCACGGTGCCCTGGGGCACGCTCGTGACCTCGGTGGTGCTTTATATCGTGATCCCAGTTGCCCTCGCTCAAGCCTGGCGCAGCTACCTGTTGAAGCGCGGTGCCGCGGCATTCGAAGCCGCGATGACTCGCATCGGCCCCTGGTCGATCGGCGGACACATCGTCTGACGCATTTCCGCGTAATTACCGCTGGGGACGGCGGGTTTGAGGCTACTTCGGCGTCTTGAGTTCGATCAAGTGCAGGGTCTGAGCCTCCCAGGCCCTCAGTAGCTTCTTGGCTTTGCGGTTGTTGGCGATCGCGAGCCGCATGATCTCGGCTTGCGCCGGGGTGAGCGTGCGGTGGTGTAGCTTGCCGGCCCTCAGATAACTCCATCTTTCCGACGCCCGAATCGATGTCGGCGCCGGCTCCCTTGATCGATTGCTCCTCCAACGATTGCCTCTGTCTGTCGCTCACCAGAATTGATTCGCCGGATGCCCGACCACGACTGACGGGTGGAAGCGGGCGAACCGCCGGCACCCGTAAAACGCCCTAGGTCTAGTCGCTGATCCTGTTTCTTCGCGATTTCGATGTCGCTGAGGCCTCGGCCGCACACTTTCCACCTTAATCCTCCGTCTGCCCGGCCGACTGCGCCGACCGATTGCCGACAGCTGCTGCAGCCCTGGGACGATCCTAGGCCGAGCGCAACGCCTATAGAGCGTCCTCGCATCGTCCGCGCAAATACCTCGTAAGCGCTTGACCCACAACCCGTTATGTGGCGCCTTTGTTTGACATAAAACCGCGTTCTGACAACCTTATATGTGAAATTCGTCACATAACTGCCATTCTCACGACACACCCTTCGCCTACGATTCACCACGTACCAGTCTTACATCTGGATTTTTAAAGGAGTCGTAGTGGCTGACCAACGAAAACAAGCGGTGTCGATTCGCTTGGGAGAGAGCGATATCCGGAACATCAAGAGGGTCGCGATGCGACTGGGCGTTCGGGATTCCGACATCATTCGATTCGCCATCAAATCGACGCTGAACCGCATCGCGCCGCTGTGCGACAAGGCAATTCGCGGGCGGAATCTGGTTCCGGTGCTGGTCGAATCGGGCGATGAATTGATCCGCTACTTCGAGCTCGATGCGTTTCGTCTCGAAGGCATCATCAACGAGCATGTCGAGGAAGGCCGCCAGGTCGATCGAGACGACATCGCGCTGCTCGCGATGAGCGGATTGCGTGAAGAGTATTTGGTGATGCGGTTGAAGGACGGCGACGGCGCTCTGGGCACCTCGACTCCCCAACCTCATTCGTTGCGCCGGTACCTGTACGACAAGTACGTGTATCGCAGCACCGAACACCGCTCCGAGGCCGACGGCTACGGCTCGGCAGACGACAAGGTCTTGACGCCGCTGCGCGTGCAAGTCCGACAGCCGGCCGCCTAACACCTCAACTGCTCATTCAATCAACAGGGGAAAAACTCATGAAAATTCGACACTTAGTGGCCACGGCCGTGGCGGGCATCGCCGCCGGCGTCATACCGTTGGCGGCGCAAGCGGACACCGTGCTGTATGAGGGCATAGCCACCATCGGGGGCCAGCAATCGACCTCCCAGTCGCTCAATATTCCGACGCCGGGAACCTTGACGGTCTCCTTGACCAGTATTCCCTGGTTCGACACCCTGTCGGATCTGGGCTTCTTTTTGAGTACCGCGACCAATGTCGTCGCTGGCTCGACAATGGCCACCGGCACGGAATCCCTGAGCGTGTCGCCCGGCAAGATTTACGCGAACTGGTTTGGGGAAGATGCGGGAGGTGCCTATGGATTTGGAACCTACGGCGTTAATATCTCTTTCAAGCCGAACGCCGGGAGCGTCGTGCCCCTGCCGGCGTCGCTGTTGCTGCTGCTGTCGGGCCTGGGGATCTTGTTGGGCTGGCAGCGGCGCGAGCGATCGACCGTGCAGGACGAGCCGGTCGGCGAATGGGCGTAGACGAATAAATGACGAATGCATGCAATTTGTAGTGAGTTGCAATGAAACTCTCACATGCAGTCCCTACACTTCACGCCCCTAAGGATCATCGAGGCGTGATTAGTGACGGTATCCCGGATGAAAATGGTGGGTTCGCTGTGGCTATGGGTCTGGGCGGTATCCCTGACCGTCTGCGCCGCGCCGAGTTTCGGTTCGGAGCAGACGGCGGCCGCGACCGGCCCGGAGTCGGCGGCGCCCGCGAGCGATTCCGCTATCGCAGCCGCCACAGCGACTGCAGTATCGGTTCCCGCTATGCCGACTCGTACCGACGAAGGCTACAAACTGCGCCCGGGCGATATTCTGCAGGTCTCGGTTTGGAAGGAGATCGACCTTCAGAGTGAGGTATTGATCCGGCCGGACGGCGGCGTGTCCTTTGCGCTGGCGGGACCCATCCCCTGGAACGATCCTAGGCATAAGCGCGTGGGGCACTTTCAATTATCCCACATGACGGTCTGGGTGCCTTGAGGTTGGTGGTTGGATGACATTTGTATGACATCCGTCAGTCGAAATGTTGTCCCTTGCAATAAAACGCTCACATGAGGTGCATAGACTCCAACGTCCCTCAAGTGTAGTCGTGAAGATGTGTATGCCACTGACCCGGTCGAGTGTGTTTGGCTTGTGTCTGATGGCCTGGTACGGCTCAGCCGCTGGGGCTGAGCCGCCGACCGCTGGCGCACCGGCAACATCCCCGGCAGCGGCGGCGGGATCGGAAGTCCCCGCACAACCGACGCCTGCCACGGTGGCGGGACCGGAAGTCCCTACACAGCCGACGCCCGGCACGGCGTCGGGAGATCGAGGCACGGTCAACAGCGTTACCTACCAGCTGCAGGCCGGTGACGTATTGCAAGTCTCAGTCTGGAAGGAGACCGAACTTACTTCCGAAGTGGTGATTCGGCCCGACGGAGGCATGTCCTTCGCGTTGGCCGGCGATTTGCCCGCAGCCGGCCATACGGTCGCCGAACTGACCGTCATGCTCGAAAAGCGCATCCGTAAGTTCGAGCCGGATGCGGTGGTAACGGTGGTGGTCAAGGCAGCCATGGGTAATCGAGTCTATGTCATCGGCAAAGTGCTGCGGCCCGGCGACTTTCCACTCAATCGGCCCATCGATGTGATGCAGGCGCTGAGTCTCGCGGGCGGTGCGACGCCGTTCGCGAATATCAACGCCATCAAAATTTTACGGCGTGACGGAGATCGACTGACGTCCATTGGCTTTCGCTACAAGGACGTGGAACGCGGTCGCAAGCTCCAACAAAACATCTTACTGCAGAGTGGTGACACGGTTGTCGTCCCATGACCCGCCGCTGGTCTGCGCCAGCCGCCCGCCTGCTTGCAGCTGCCATGTTCCTTTCTAGTCATTCCCGGGCGGGAGTCTGGGGGCTGGATCCCGTGCTCGGATTTTCGGGCGATTACGCATCGAATCCGGCGTTGCTCGATATTGCACATACTTCGGAAGTGCACGGCGCAGTGCTGTTGGATGCACCCACTTCCTATAACGGCGACGCGTTCAAACTGTCGTTCTTCCCGAGTTTTCGCCTCGGCAACAGCGGTGGCTACTCCTCGCTGGACTCGGATTACGAGCACTTCAACGTCAAGGGTGAATTCGATACAGAGCGCAGCGTGCTCTCAGTATCCGGCGGCGTGGCCCGAGACTCGAGCATTGCTCTTTTCGCGGAGCCCGTGGGTGCCAACGGAGCATCCGGCGTCGCCTACAACGGTCTCCTGGATGGAAAGGCCGGGGTCGAGCGCAATTCTGCTGCGGCGGACGTGAACTGGGGTCGCTCGTTGACCGAGCGATCCGATTTCAACGTCGACATCAATTCGATGAAGGTGCGCTACGCCGAACCCGCCAGCTTGGCGACGCTGGTCGACGCCCCGACGCTGATCGACTATTCCTATACCAGCATCACCCCAACCCTGGGCTGGGCCTCGTCCGAGCGCGGCAAACTCACCGCGGCGGCGAGCATAGGTCGATATAAATCGCTGAGCGGCGCGCAGACCGAGAGCACCAACGCGAACCTGCAGCTCGGCTACATCCATCAGCTCAACGAACTCTGGTCCTTGACCGCCACGGCTGGCTACTCGCGGGCCATCGACAAGATCGATGAGATCGAGAAGGTTCTCAAATTCGCGCCCAGCGGGTCTGAAATCGTCGTGGTATCGAGGACACTCGAATCCGCCCAGAACGGCTCCGTTTACTCGGTCAACGTCAGCCGGCAGGCGACGTTGCTCTTGGTGACGCTCGCTGCATCCCGGCAGCTCGTACCGTCGGGGTTCGCTTACCTGTCGCGCCAGAGTTCCTATGTGGTCGCAGCGAGCTACACCGCTTCGGAGCGATGGACGGTGGGCGCAAACTTAAGCTGGGTACAGTCCCAAAATCCGGCGGTCAGGGATTTAGCGGGCGCCACCGATATAAAAACGGGCTATGTTTCCCTGTCGGCCTCCTGGCAGTGGACCGAGCACTGGAATGTCGGCTTGAGCGCCTCGCACGTGATCGACAAACCCTCGCCGAATCTCGAATTGTCGTCGAGCAGCATCGGCATCAAGCTGTCGCGCAAGTTCAACCGAATCAGCTTTTAAGGCAATCATGGAACCTCACTCCAACAAAGCTTCCATCAACACGCGCGAAAAGCTGTTGTCGTATTGGCGCCGGCGTCGCATATTCTGGCCCGTCGCGGGCGGCGCGGCCTTGATAACCATCTTGCTCGCGCTCTTGCTGCCGCCCACCTATCAGTCGATGGCGACCATTTTGATCGAGCAGCAGGAGATTCCACAGGAGCTGGTGCGCTCGGTCATCACGTCGTATGCGGATCAGCGTATCCAGATCATCAGCCAGCGCGTGATGACCACGCAAAAACTTCTGCCGCTGATCGAGCGCTACGACTTGTATCCCGACATTCGCTTGAAGCAGCCGCGCGAAGTGCTGCTCAAGAAAATGCGCGAGGACATCGGCATGAAAATGATCAGCGCCGACGTCATCGATCCCCGCAGCGGTCACCCGACCCAGGCGACGATCGCATTTTCGGTATCCTACGAAAATCACTCCGCCGACCTGGCCTTGAAAGTCGCCAACGAACTGGCGAGTTTGTATTTGAACGAGAACCTCACCCAGAGAACGCAGACCTCGGAACAGACCTCGGATTTCTTCGGCGAGCAGGCCGCACGCGAGGCGGCGCGCATCGCAGAATTGGATAAAGCGTTGGCGGCCTTCAAGGAGAAGCACCGGGACGAATTGCCGGAATTGACGCAATTCAATATTCAAACGATGGATCGCACGGAATTCGAATTACACGATGCCGAGAACCGTCTGGCGGCCCTGGACTCTCAGCGCGTGCTGCTCGAGGCCCAACTCGCCGAGATCAATCCCAACGCGCAGGTATATTCCGACACCGGGCAACGGGTTTTCAGCGCGGAAGACCGTCTCAAGGCATTGAAATCTCAACTTGCCAGCTACAAGGCCCGTTATGCGGCGGGCCATCCGGATATCGTCAGTACGGAGCGCGAGGTCGAAGGGCTCGAAAAAGAAGTAAAGTCCGGCGACGGTACGGCGGATCGCCTGCGTCAGCTGTCCGAAGCCAAGGCAGAATTGGCGAGCGCACGGGAGAAATATTCGGGCGATCATCCGGACGTCATACGCCTGCAGCATAGCGTCGACCGATTGGAGAAAGCCGTCGCCGGCGACGACGCCTCGGGCATGACGAAGATCCAAAGCGCGCACGCGGACAACCCGGTCTACATTCAAGTCAAGGGCCAGCTCGATGCGCTTTTGGTGGATCGGGAAAGCCAGATCAAAAAGCGCGATGGGCTGCACGCGAAGCTGGAAGATTACGAGAGACGCATGGCGCGGTCGCCTGAAGTGGAACGGCAGTTTCGTACGATGGCGCGCGATCTCGACAGCGCGCAGTTCAAGTACCAGGAAATTCTCTCCAAAACAGCGGAAGTGCAGGTATCGCAGAATCTCGAGACCGAGCGCAAGGGCGAGAAATTCACGATGATCGAACCCCCTCAGCCTCCCGAAAAGCCCATTCGCCCCAACCGGATACTCATCCTTGCTGCCGGCCTGTTTTTGAGCGTGGCGCTCGGCGTCGGCGCGATCGCCGCGCGCGAATCTCTGGATGGATCGGTGCGCGGACCCAGCGATATCCGCGCGTTGCTGCAAGTGCCCGCGCTGGCGTCGATTCCCATCATCGTCACGTCCGATGATCGAGCTCGCCGCAGGCGATTCAGGTTGTATTCGTGGGGCGGGACGGTGTCGGCTACGACGGTGGCAATTGCCGGTCTGCACTTCTTCATCAAGCCGCTCGATGTCGTGTGGTCTTTGCTGCTCCGGCGTTTCGGAGTCTAGGGAATGGACAGAATTCGCAAAGCGCTGGATCTGGCCCGGTTGGAGCGATCCCAGCCGAGTGAAGTGGAATCGCATGAAGGAAACGTCCGGGAATTGCCTGCGGAGTTGCTCACGAAACCGAGAGCGGCGCCTCCCCCGATCACCTATACACGCACCAAGGTGTTCTCGCCGGCGGCGGAAGTTCTCGAGCGCAACCGAATCGTCAACCCGGGTTCACGGGAGGAGGCCGCTGTCGCGTTCCGGATGTTGCGTACCCAGGTGCTGCAAAGAATGAATGCACACGGCTGGCGTTCGCTTGCCGTCTTCAGTCCATGCGCTGAAGACGGCAAGACCACGACCGCGATCAATCTCGCCGTGAGCCTCGCCAACGATCATCTGCATACGGCGGTTCTCGTCGATTTCGATTTCAAGCATCCGACGGTCGCGAGCCGTGTCGGGCTGGCGCCGGTACTGGGCTCCGACGATGCGATCTCACACAGGGCCGCGGTAGAAGACTGTCTCTATCACCCGGAGGGGTTCGATAGGCTGGTCCTTTTCCCGGCGCGCGCACCGTTGAGTCACTCGTCGGAACTCCTTGCCGGGCCTCGCAGCCGCGAAATCGTCAGTGAATTGCGCAGCCGGTACCCGGACCGGATCATCATCTACGATCTGCCTCCCGTATTGACGGCCGACGATGCGCTGGCGTTCGCGCCTTTGGTGGAGTGCGGCCTCGTGGTCGCGTCGGAAGGGCGCACCCGCCGCGACGATCTCGTGCGCACCGTCGAGCTGCTCGAGAAGACGCCGATCGTCGGCACGGTGCTGAATCGCGCTGTAGACGCTGTTTCCGGCTATTGAGAGGGCCTCGTGTACGAGCGGCACTTCGGGTTCAAGACTAAGCCGTTCGCGCTCACGCCGGATCCGGAATTCCTGTATGAGTCCCCGCAACATGCGATGGCGATGACCATGCTGGAATATGGATTGGAATCGGCGGCCGCGTTTTCTTTGTTGACCGGCGACATCGGGTCGGGCAAGACCACGTTGGTGCGGCGCCTGTTGCGGCAACTCGGCGATCAGGTGACCGTCGGTCTCGTCAGCAACACGCACGGACATTTCAAGTCCATCCATGGCTGGGCACTCTCGGCCCTCGGGATCTCGCCGGCCAACGACTCCGAGATTGCGAAGTACGAGGCGTTGGTCGAATCCTTCGTGCGCGAATACGCGAAAGGGCGGCGCACCTTGCTGATATTCGACGAGGCGCAGAATCTATCGATCGAGGTGCTCGAGGAATTGCGCTTGCTGTCGAACGTCAACTCGGAGAAGGATTTGATCCTGCAGGTACTGCTGGTGGGCCAACCCGAATTGCGCGCGAAATTGTCGCTCCCGGAGCTCGTGCAATTTGCACAGCGGATCTCCGTCGATTATCACCTACGGCCTCTCGCGGGTCCCGATACCCATGCGTATATTCAGCATCGGCTCGAAGTGGCCGGCGGTTGCAAGGACCTGTTTCTGCCGGAGGCGATCGAGTGTCTGTACGCGCACACCAACGGCGTGCCGCGCCTGCTCAATCAGCTGGCGGATTTTGCCTTGGTTTACGCCTTCGCGGATCAGCGCACGTCGATCGATGCGGAATTGATTGCCCAGGTACTACGCGACCGCACCACCACGTATTCACTGCGGACCTTCTCGGCCGTCGAGCCCGCCGCGTCGCCATTGGACAAAAAGCCGGGGCGACGCGGAAAAAAAGCCGGCGCGGCGTAGATCAAGAGCTTGTGATTCGTCGTATCCTATTGCTGGGCCTGCTGCTCTGCGCGGCGGACCTTTGTGCGGAGTCCTTAGGGCCCGATCGGCTCGGCGTCATTTACAATCAGAATGACGGGCCGAGCACTCGAATCGCGGAATACTACGCTGTTCGTCGCCATATTCCGGCGATCAATGTCGTCGGCTTAGCGGTTCCAGACCACGCCAGCCTCAGTCGCGAGGAACTCAAACAGCTGCGGACGACGATGCTCGACAAACTGCCCTCCAACGTGCAGTCGCTGTTGCTGGTCTGGTCGAGACCGTATGCGGTCGAATGCATGTCGATTACCACGGCGTTCGCAGCGGGCTACCAACCGGGATTTTGCGAGCCGCGGTGCGAGCGCACGACGGGAAATCCTTTGTTCGATACCCGGGGATGGCTGCCGGCGGATACCATCGGCTGGATGCCGGCCATGCTGCTTCCCAGTCAAGATGAAGCGCTGGCGCGGGCGATTATCGATCGCGGTATCCGAGCCGACGGCTCCCGCCCCAGAGGCACCGCCTACTTAGTTCGAACGCAAGACTGGGCCCGCAATGTCCGAGCGGCGGGGTTCGCGGACACCGAGGCAGTGGTGGCGAGGCGCTTGGTGGTGCGGGAGCTGACGACGCCCATCCTGGATCCGCCGAGCGGGGCAATCGCCTATTTCACGGGAGTGATGCGCGTGGAGGAGTTGCAAAAGATCGCCTTTCTTCCCGGCGCCGCCGCCGATCATCTCACCTCGACGGGCGGCGTGCTCGATAGTTCCCGGCAAATGTCGGCCCTCGAATGGCTGCGTCAGGGCGCGACCGCATCCTACGGCTCCGTGTCCGAGCCATGCGCCCACCGTGGGAAATTCCCCAATCCGGCCGTTTTTCTGGATCACTATCTGCGCGGCGACACGCTCATCGAGGCCTATTGGAAAAGTGTAGCCATGCCAGGCCAGGGGCTGTTCATCGGGGAACCTCTGGCAAGGCCGTTCGCAGAGACCGACCCCAATTGAGCAGCAGACGCCATCCGATCGCATCAAAATGAAGAAATGACTTCCGACAGCGCCGGTTGCGCAAACAATTTGGTCTTTGTTAACCGCTATTTCGACCCCGACCAGTCTGCAACCAGTCGAATGCTCACCGACCTGGCCCAGGCTCTGGCCGCTCGAGGCATCACGATACACGTCGTCTGTTCGCGGCAGCTGTACGATGATCCGGATGCGCTCCTCCCGAGAGATGAAATACGCTCGGGAGTTACCGTTCACCGTGTGGCGACCACTCGTTTTGGACGCTCCCGTCTGATCGGACGAGCCATCGACTACCTCTCATTTTACGTGAGCGCCGGCATGGCCCTCATGGCGCTGCTCAAATCGGGGGACATGTTGATCGCCAAAACGGACCCGCCGTTGATCTCCATCGTCGCGGCGGTCATTGCACGTTTGAAGAGAGCCTCGCTGGTCAACTGGCAGCAGGATGTCTTTCCGGAGGTTGCATCGCACCTTGGCGCCAATCCGTTCCCTAGACCGCTCGATCTCATATTGCGGCGACTGCGGGATTGGTCGATGCGCGCGGCGAAGGTGAATGTCGTCATCGGCACGCGCATGTTCGAGTACTTCCAGCAACGCGGAATTCCCGTGTCCCGGCTGTGCGTGATCGACAATTGGGCGGACGACGAGACCATCACGCCAAGATCCACTGAGACCAACGCTCTGCGCGAGCGGCTGGGACTCACCGACCGGTTCGTCGTGTGCTATTCGGGCAATCTCGGCCGAGCTCACGAATTCGACACGCTCCTGGCCGCCGCGGACGACTTGCGCTTGGAGGAGGCGATCGTATTCCTGATGATCGGCGGCGGCGCGAGGATGGTGCCGTTGCAACGGGCGGTCGAGGCCCGCGCCCTCGACAATTTCCTCTTCTTGCCCTACCAGCCGCGGGAGGACCTCGAGGACAGCCTCGCCGCTGCCGACGTTCACCTCGTCAGCCTGTTGCCGGCGCTCGAGGGCTTTATCATGCCGAGTAAACTCTACGGCATTCTGGCGGCCGGGCGGCCCGTCATCTTCATCGGCGATTCGGACGGCGACACGGCCCGCATCATCCGCAATGCCGAGTGCGGCATCACGGTCCCGGTGGGCGCGGGCGGCGATCTGGCAGCCGTTATCCGCCGGCTGATGCGTGAGCCGGATGCCCGCATCGCCATGGGGGCGCGAGCCCGCACGGTGTTGACGAGCAGCTATTCGCGAAGTATCGCCGTCGATCGCTGGCTCACCGTGCTCGACGTCAAACGGGAGCGCCGCTCCGCCGGCGATCAGCCTCGAGCACTTTCAAATCGATGAAGAGTTCATAGGTCGCGCGCATGGAACTGAAGGCGAGACCGGCACGTCCGTCGAGAAAGCCCAGCCGGATGACGTACCAGTAGAGGAATACGAGACCCGGGCGCATCGGTAGCCGGTAGGCGAGACGCTTCAGTGCACGACGCCGTTCGATGGGGTCCGCGCTCATCAGCGATTTCATGGACCAGGGTGCTTGCGCTTCTTGTACTTGAGCCAGCGCCTCCATCGTCGAATACCGATTGTGCCTCTCATACCAATAGGCAATCCCCTTGTTGAACGGGTAATGATGCAGGTGCGCTTCGAGGTACGCGATCGCGCCGTCAGCGATGTATTCTTCGTTGACCTCACGCTCGACGCGTACACGGCCGACGCGTACCAGTCTGCCGAACCACGTGGGATAGCCGCTGCTGCGGCGCAGCCAGCGGCCGAGGAAAAAGTCCTTGCGGCGCATGCGGAACATCACCGTGCCGTCGTCCGCACCAGCGACCCGCCGTTGCGACTCGGCGACGAGGTCCATGGGGGTCCGCTCGTCCGCATCGACCATCAGTACCCACGGATGCTTGTACTCGACCTCGGTCATGCCGGCGTTGCGCTGTGCAGCGTAATTGTCGAAGCGACGTTGAAAAAAACGCACTCCGCCGAGCAGTGCAATCTCAGGCGTGCGATCGGTACTGAAGGAATCGAACACGACGATATCGTCGCACCAAGAGCAGGACTCGAGACATTCCGCCAGATTAGCTTCCTCGTTCAAGGTCAGGATCAAGACGGATATCGAGCACATGGCGGGGAGATCGGATTGACGAAATCGATCAGCGCATGAGATTCGGAAACAAGCGTAAGCCGGCTACTGGGCTCGTCACCCGCTCGATCGAGACCTTGACGGCTGCCGGTGTCTCCATCCGTCCTAGTATGATCGTGTACGCAAAGACATAGTAGCTGCTCAACAGAGAGCCCTGTTTCCAGGTGAGGATCAATTCAAAACAAAACAAGCTCGCCAGAATCGCGAGGGTACTTCGGGCGGTCTCATCGTCCGCGAGAGAGCGAGCGATTCGAATGATGCTCCGCAACGCTATGGCCAACACCGCAAGGTACAGGGTGGTTCCAATCAGGCCTTCTTCGGCGATCACCTCGAGTATGGTGATGTGCGGATAGATCCCGAGGATCTGGAAGGAGCTGGAATTGCCGATTCCGAACAGAATCGTCCCTGGGCTCGCAAATGCGGCTCCCAAGAGGGTTTGCGCCATCGCCAGGCGGCCGGCAACGTCCTCGTGCGTTTGATTGCTCGCCCAACGCGAGGAATCCACTTCTACGATCGTCGCCGCCCATACGCCGATCCCAACGACGAAACAGGCGGTCAGCAGGAGGGCGGCCACCGACCCCACATTTTTGAGCCGGAACGCGATCAGCCAAGCCACGACGAACGCAGGTCCGGTGGCCAACAATTGACCGCGAGAGCCGCTCTTGAGAATCACCGCCAATGCCAGCGGTATGCACGCGATGTTGATGATTTTGAGCACGAGATGCTTCTTTTGCAGCATCAACGTAGCCGCGGCCAATAGCACCACGCCTCCCAGGCTCGCCAGCGCCAGAGGATTGGTCTCGGTCTCGTAAAGATCTCCATTTAACAATAACCCACGGAAGCCCCATTTGCCGAAGACCAGCGCCAGCAGGCAGACGGCGCCGCCGACGTAGACGGTCCACTGGAACGCGATTCGAATGTCCGCCAGGTCACTGAGTAATAAGGGCGCCAACACGGTTACCGTGACGATGTAGGGCCCCAGTCTCACCCATTCAGCCAAGGAGGACTGAGAATCCGGCGCCCACAAGGTTGTGATGAACGCGTATCCATAAATCGCAGCGACGAGCCATGCGGAGAGGGGAAATTGGCAGAACACACAGGATTGCTTGACCGCTCGGCGAGCGATTCCAACGAGAACCAGCACGCCGATGACCAGATTCGTCACCAGCGGATGCGCGGCGAAAACCGCCGTCGAGCTCTGCCCCCATTGCTTGATGCCGAATAGGCATAGAACTCCCGCCACGGCGATAGCGGGACGCAGCATCGTAGCGATTGCAAGCGCGATCAGTAACCCTGCATAAGTAATGAGGCCGAGCATTCAGTTCTCACTTCGGGCTGTTTCATTGCGCCTTTCATCGGCGCTGGATGATAGCAATCAATGACGTTCCATAGGCCATAAAAAGCGCAGGCATCCGAAGTGTAACGTGGCCCAACTATGATTGGTTGGAACGAACCAAACCATTGGTTTTCTCGAATTCCGTTCACCAAAGGTTCATATACGATGGGTACAATGTCAGAGGCACCACCTCGTATGGACGGCCGGACCATAGCAGCAGCAACGATGAAGATGGTGGCGTTGGCAGCCCTGGCGATTGTTGCAGCTATCCAATCCGCTAGCCGTGCCTTTGCTGAAGCAAGCCCGAGTTCCGGCAACAATCGACCCTTCATCGTTTTCGACGCGACCCTATATAAGGGCAAGCCGAATCTGATGGCGTTTGGCCTGCAGCCCATCATCGCCGGCAACAACTTTTGGCGGCCTGGGCATTCCACCGACAATGTCGACGACGAGGGAGTTCGTCAAGAGTTCGGCCACTATCGGAACAGCAACGGCCTCTACTACATCGATATCGAAAAATGGCCTATTTTGTTTGCGTCGCCGGCCGAGCGCGCGGCGAGCATCAATAAGCTGGATCGCGTTCTGACACTGGCGCGGAGCACCGCACCGAAATTGCGCATCGGCTTTTACGGGGTACTCCCCGGGACCGCATATTGGCCGTTGGTGATGCGCGATGCCCGCTTGCAGCAATGGCGCGATGAGGACAGTACGGACTTGATGCCCCTGGCGCAGAAAGTCGATGCGGTCTTCCCGTCCCTCTATACCTACTATGACGATATCGAAGGCTGGAAAACCTACGCACGCATGACACTGGAGGAAACCCGGCGATTCAAGAAACCGGTCTACGCATTTCTATGGCCGCAATTTCACGATAGCAACGAGAAGATAAGGGGACAATATCTTCCGGTTGGTTTTTGGCGGGCGGAGTTGGAGCTGTGCTACCAAATGGCGGATGGAATCGTCATTTGGGGAGGATGGACGGCGACGTGGGACGAGCACGCCGACTGGTGGCTCGAGACCAAGGCTTTCATGACCGCGCACGGCATTGCGGTTTCACCGGCGACTTGAGCAGGATCGGGCGCACAGGCAAAGATGATCCCGGATGAGACCATGGACCGCGATCGGCCTCGCTCGGCGCGCCGTCGCGCCGCCATGTATATCGGGAGGGGAATTCTGGCGTTCGCAGTCCTTTTGCTGCTGCTGGAGGCCGGACTGCGGTGGGGATTGGGGCTCGGGCGACCGCTGCTCTATGTCGAGGACCCGTCGGCCGGGTACCTACCCGCGCCCGGTCAATCGCTCAGGCGCTTCTTCGCCCACATTTCCACCAATTCCTTCGGCATGCGGTCGGATTCCATTGCAACGTCGAGATCTCCGGGAGTACCCAGGATCATGTTCGTCGGCGATTCGGTGACCTTCGGCACCACCTTTGTGGATCAAAATGACATATTTACGACGAGAATCAAGAATTGGTTCGCCGCTCGCGGACAAACGGCCGAAATTCTCAATGCATCCGCAGGAGGCTGGGCGCCCGCCAATGAGCTGGGATTTTTGAGATCCCGAGGGGTCTTCGCATCCGATCTGGTAGTTCTCGTCTTGAACACCGAGGACTTGACCCAGCCGATGGCCGTGTGGAAGGAGGCATTGCAATTCCCGACCAGGAATCCGCCCTCGGCGTTAACGGAGCTGTGGCTCCATTACATTGAACCGAGGCTGGCGGGAATGACCGGCGTCGTCGATCCCGGTGCGAAGGTGGATGGCGTTCCGACCACGGAGCGGGTCGGAGCACAATTGCGAAACTTAGAGTCGGCGAGAGACCTGGCCATGCAGCAGGGCGCAAGATTCGAAATCATTTTTTCCCCGTCGGCACAACCCGAAGTTCAAACAGACGAGTGGGCTCACGCCGTTCTATTGCTTCACGACTGGGCCGCTCGGGAAGGAGTGAAGATACTCGATCTGACGAACGCGTATTCGCTCTACCCAGCGCAGAGCGTGTATTTCGATGGCCTGCACCTGCGTCCGCTGGGCCATCAACTCGCGGCAGACGCTTTCGAGTCGGACTATTCCCATGCGCACGACAGCGGTCCGAGCAACTGAATGGATCCGAGCCATTGCAGCCACCCGCGAGTTACCTACCGATTGCCCGCATCGACTTCGATCTGTCACAAAAATTAAAGCCTTGCCGCCTATACTATCGGCCCGCTCATCAGCGGCCGTTCTAGATCCGTAACAAAAAGTTCATATTCCGGCGGCCGCTCGCATGTACAGATTCAGCAAACGACGACTTTCGACGGAGGGACGCCTGCCGATCCTGCTCACGTCCGCCATCACCGCGACCGCGCCCTTCACGAAAATGACGGATGCCTCCGAAAGAGTGAAGGCCACGCTCAGGGCGCTGTCCAACTGGATGGCCCTGTGTAGCGATACCAATTTCGTATTGTGCGATGGCTCCGGCTACGACTTGAGTCGAGACCTGAAGACATGCGGAACCATCGATTCGGGCCGAATCGAAGTCATCGCTTTTGAAAACGATCGTGAACAAGTGAAGATCAAAGGCAAGGGGTACGGCGAGGGCGAAATCGTCAGGTACGCGCTCGAGCATAGTGAGATCCTGAAATCAGCCGATTCGTTTGCGAAGTGCACGGGCAAGCTGTGGGTCGACAACTACTGGTCGTGTAGGAAGGCTTATAACGGAACGGCGGCGTTCAGCTACTTTGGTTTCTTGAAGGTACACGCCGTGGACACACGATTTTTCATTGTCCGGCGGGATTTTTATCAGGCCAATTTATTGATGTCGTATGCGCGATGCGATGACGCTCACGGCAAATATCTCGAGAACGCATACCTCGATTCGCTGGCTGGAGTTGCCCGACAACGCTGGATGTTGCCCGTCTATCCCAGAATTCGGGGTCTTTCCGGAACGAGCGGTAAAGAATACCAAAGTAGCAATCTCAAGCGGATGGGCAAGAATTTAGCAATTCAATTATTGATGGCAAGGTCACATTAGCCTAATGAACAAGAGGCGCATCCATGGCGACGGTTAATCCAACCGCTCACTACGCGGAAAAGGGATCGGGCTACTTCAACATAGATCGGCACGACCTATTTCAGCTCGTTCCCTCAGGTTCGGGACGCGTGCTTGACATCGGCGCGGCCGAAGGATCCATGCTCGTCGCTCTGAAGCAATCCGGTAAAGCTCGTGAAGTGGTCGGCGTCGAGCTGATGGCGATCCCAGGGGGAAAGCAAAATCGCGTGGAGATCGACCGCTTCATAATCGCGGACATCGAACAGCAGAGTCTCGACCTCGAGCCGGAGAGCTTCGATGTCATCATTTGCGGCGACGTGCTGGAGCACCTTCGCGATCCGTGGAGCGCGCTTCAGTACCTGACCGGGTTCCTTCACCACGGCGGTACTTTTGTGATCAGCTTGCCCAATATTCTCTATTGGCGTGCGTTTGCAAGAATCGTTCTTGGGGATTTTCGCTACGCTCCATCCGGGGTTCTCGACCGGACCCACCTGCGATTCTTTTGCCGCAAGAACATGCTCGATCTGGTCCGATCCGCCGGACTTAAAATACGCACCGTAGAACCTAGTTTCCGCCGCCATCAACTGTTGCGGAGCGACCGCCTCATGAATGCCCTGAGCTTGGGTATCGGGGAACGATTTCTCGCGCAACAATATCTTATAACTGCCGAAAAGCCGGGCGAAAGCTGAGGGCGCTCGGCCGACCGCAAGCAGTCGGCCTCGGCATACTGAGCGGGCTGCCGAACAGCGCCCGTCCGATTCTGCGTGGTCAATCAACAGTCGACACATCGTGCGTCGAGCCGCGATGACGGTCCTCATGGCATCGGTTCTGCAAGCCATTTCACTGGCGGCCGTCAACCTTCCGAATTGCTAATACAATCGATGCGGCAACCTTCTTCGCGCCACAAGCATTTAAATGTGCGTAATCGACGAAATTTGAATCGTCGAAAGAAGTGCTGCCGGACAGCGATAGTATGGAGCCGCCTGCGGCTTCCACGGTTCTTGTTATCTCCCGCCATATTTCCTTTGCGTTGTCGGTCTCATTTACAACCGATTGTGCGACAGTCCGCAATGGCGGAACGACAAAGATGAATTGGGCACTCTGCTCTCGCGCAATCTGACCAATGGCAGTTAGCGCGTCTAAGTCCGACCCGATCAGGCGCCGATCTGCCGCCGGAGACGACTTGTAACCGTTCCACCTGGCTTCATCCACCTCAAATCGATCGCAATCGAGTAATACCGAACCCGTTTCGTCGAACTGTAGTGATTCGTAGATAGATGCTTTCTTCGTAGAGTATTGTCGCCGATGAAGAAGTGCGCGTACGTAGTAGCTAGGGTCGAAAGTCCGCAAATACATCTCTGCTGCCGGCGCTCCGCTGATGTACCGGGCGAACAAAGGCCAGTCGATCGCTTTCCTACCGATTGGGCCAAAGTCACCGATAAAAGCTGCGACGATGATAATTCGCGGCCTGCACATTGGTGCAAGTATACTGAGAAGCGCGGCACTCTCAGGGATGGTTAGTCCCCATGATCCAGTATTTAGAACCGCATTCTCGCCCAGGGTGCGTTTGATACCCAAAGCGTCTACATTGTTAAGCGCAATGGATGATCCAGCTATCAGCATGTCGCAGCTCATCGTCCCGGCATTCCGCAACCATCGCGCCTTTTCGTTGAAGGATTCGCTCGAGGAAAACCGCGGGGCAGGAAGCTGGCTCGGGAATGCCGATACGTATGCAACAAATAAAGATAGAAGTAATATCTGTATAAAGACAAACGTTGCCAAATATTGAACCGGCGAAAGTCTCAATCTATTGAGTGGTGCTTGTTTATGCACTTGGCGCGCTCAGAACTGGAAGTAGAGAAACTCGGAGACTTTGGTGGATCCAACCATGAGTATTGCGACCAGGAATCCCAATGCCGACATTAGCGCAAAAGGCAATGTGGGCTTCCAGAAAAGAGAGCTGGATCGCTCGCGTTGAGAACCAAAATTCATAATTTGCTGTGAATTCGGCATCCAGATGACTATCACTAGGCCGATGGCAATCCAAGAGGCCGCCGAATAGGCATCGCCAATCACGCTTTGGCTGGTGAAGCGCACGGATAGCTTAGGCAAGGCGGTTGCGAGAAATTCTCCGTATTTCTTTAGCGCGCTCGGCAATGCAACTCCGTTAATTCCCGCGAGCCCACGTAGCATAGAGGCAGTCGCTTCAAAGTCTGCGGCACGAAACGGCACCCAGGCGACAACTATCGCAAGGAACGTAAGAGCATGCCCGGGCATCCACCTCCATGGGATGCCGTCCAGTTGCCAGCGGTGCTTAAACGCCTGCCATGCGTGATTGACAATCAGGTAAAACCCGTGCAAACCGCCCCATAATACGAACGTCCAGCTCGCACCGTGCCACAAGCCGCCAAGCACCATTGTCGTCATCAAATTTGTGTACCGTCGCACCGGCCCTTTCCGGTTGCCGCCCAATGGAAAATACAGATAATCCCGAAGGAAGGCCGAGAGAGTCATATGCCACCGGCGCCAGAACTCGATGATGCTCTTTGATTTGTAAGGGGAGTCGAAGTTGACAGGTAGATCGATATTGAAGATCTTTGATACACCAATCGCCATGTCGCAATAGCCGGAGAAATCGAAATAGAGCTGAAGGGAATATGCAAGCGTACCGAGCCATGCTTCTATCAGCGGGACATTCACGCCATGAGCAGCCGAATCGAAAACGGGCGTTACAACAAGGGCGAACTGGTCGGCTAGCACAACTTTTTTGAAAAGCCCAATGGTGAACATTGTCATTCCAAAATTTACGTTATCCAGGTTGAGCCGGTAGGTGCTGGCTCGGGAGAACTGCGGCATCATCTGTTTGTGGTGAAGAATCGGACCGGCAATTAGATGGGGAAAATAAGTCACAAACAATAAATAATGCCAAGGATCGTAATCGCTGGACATTCCGCGGTATGTATCGACTAGGAAGGCAATCTGAGTAAATGTGAAGAACGAAATTCCCAGGGGAAGAATGATGTTCAATCCGCCGAGGTCCGTACCGAATAGCGGATTCACTATTTTCAGAAAAAAATTGGCATATTTGAAGTAGCCCAGCAACGCAATGTTTCCACAAATACCAGTGATAAGAGCGAGAGTGGCAGGACGCTGCGATTTGGCGGCACGCGCCCGGCCAATGACCCCACCGATCACATAGTTGAAAGCTATGGATGCGATGAGAAGCGGAACGTATCGTGGATTCCACCATCCGTAGAAAAAAAGGGATGCGAATGCCAACCATAGACCGGCAAGCCGGGTGCTGAGCCGCGCCAAGAGGAAGAACCCGGCAAAAACGGACGGCACGAAGATGAATATAAAGACGTAGGAATTAAATAGCATTGTGAATCGCGAAGGACACTGGTCGACCGCCCTCGTTGAATTGTCCGGGCCTTGCGCGCGAAAACGGGATCGAACCTGCTCACTAAACAGTAAAAGACTTTGCGCGTACTAGCGGGCAACGCTTGAGCGCCGGACGCCCTAGTTCCCGATGCAAAGCCGGGCAATTGCTAATTGCCATTTGTGGTTTTGAACCACACAAACAGCCTGGCTAAACGACACTGCCTTCTCTAACTATCAGACCCGGCCTATTTCGGCATGCACAAAAGGTAGGCGGAGTTTGTAGCAGAAGGATTGCAAAGAAGTGACAGCTTCATAGTCGTAGGAGAAAACGCTTCACGGCTCCGCACGGGCATTTGCCCGCTGCCGCAAGCATTTCACGCCGCACATTCGCTATAATCCCGATGGACTCGCAATACAAAACATCCATCAAACTCGCTCGATCCGATATGGATTACCACTGATTTCTAACTTGATGTCGCCCGCTGGGGTAAAGCCACTCAGCCCGCCTGCAGCCGTGGTGAGGGTGACGAAAACTGTGTTTGCAGTGCTGCTGTTGAAACCGAGCGTAACATAGGCGTCTCCGCTCGGCAGGGCAAGATCGGTGCCTATGACGGTTGCAGTAATCGTACTGCTACCCGCCACCGAATTGAGAAATCGCGCAGCGATCGTGAGAAATGGGCCGGCGCCGGTAAAAATTCCGGTCACTGTCACTTTGACATGTGCGGCTTGATAATCTCGGTCACGACATGGTATCGCATCAGCAACTAGCCTGATTGCAAGACACCTTCCGCGCCGCTACCGCTAGCAGGCAGATTATTGCCACAGGCGGAATTTAGCTAAGCAGGGTCTTTACCAAGTGCCGTGTAGTCATACATTGAACGAAATCTGCAGTACCATTTGTCGTAAACCGGCAGAAGTGTAGGTTTATCGGCTGCCGTCGCCGTTGCTTGAACTCAGCCGGGATGCGAGGCAGCCCTCCAGCAACATCCGAGTTGCCACGCGCATTTTCCCGATCAGCTGCCGGCGACGCAAACTGGTTGCCGACCGGCCGCTGACAGTGAGTCGTAATCGCTGTGTTTCGGACTCGCAGATGTGCTGCAGACGTGAAGTCTTCGCATCGGCGTGATGGCGGAAGGAGCCGATATATTGCCGGACATGGTGCACGGGCCCCTTGCTGGCCAGCCGCAAAATCAAATCATAGTCCATGCAGAATTCGAAATTCTTGTCGAAGCCGCCGGTTTGCCGGCAGATATCGGTTGAAAAGATCGCAGCGGCGTTCTGGACCGTCAGATAGCTGTACAGGCAATCCCAATAGTTGAAAGAAGGCTGTTGCCGGCGCTTGACGAGAGCGCCGTTTGCGTCAATGACTTGATAATCGCCGTACACGATGGAGGGCGCGGGCGCCGATTGAGCCGCCTCTATCAATGGTGCAATACGTCCCGGCAAGTAACAATCGTCGGCGTTCAACCACCCGAAGTAGCGCGAATCGACCAGCGCGAGAGCCTTATTCAACGCATCCGATTGACCCTCGTCGCGCTCCGACCGCCATACGAGGTTCGGATCCTGTCGAGAAAACTCGTCGAGTATGTCGGCGGACCCGTCCTTGCTGCCGCCGTCCATGACGATGTGCTTGTGAACGCGTTTGCCCTGCGCCGCCACGCTTTGCAGGCAGCTCGGCAGGTAACGCGCCGCATTGAAGCAGGGCGTGATGACGCAGATCGATTCCATCAAAGGTTCCTCATGACTCGACGCTTGATGGGCCGGCAGGGATTTCCTGCGCATACCATGTCCTCGGGTAGAGCCCCCATCACGACCGAGCGCGCGCCGACGACGGACCGATGGCCGACGTTCGCGCCGGGGCCGATGAACGCCTCGGTGCATATCCATACACCGTCTCCGATGATGATGGACGGCCGCAGCAAGGGCATGCGTGGATCCGTGTAATCGTGAGTCCCCGCGCACAGATGTGCCAGTTGCGAGATGACGGAATGCCGGCCGATGTGAATGGGGCCCAGGGCATAGAGGCGCACGCCGTCACCGATGACGGCGTTGTTGGCCAGCACCAGATTCCAAGGGCATTCGATGAGCGCCGAGGGGTAGATGAGTACATCCGGACCGATCGTGGCGCCAAACATTCGCAGAGAACTTCGGTGCCATCCATTGAAGATCCGCGGCACCCACCGGTACAGCGTCCAGTAAAAGCAGCTCCATACCACTCGTTTGATTCGTTCGGACGTTGAGTAGGGATGGGGCTGCCCGCGGCCATCCTGGGCGATGGCCGGCGCGTCGCCGGGGGAAGGGCCGGACTTCGCGTCAATCACGGCGCAGAGTCGCGGTGGGGCAGGTATCAATATTCATGCTGGGCGGCCTTCACGAGCGGCTGATCGATACAATCGGGACGGGCGCCGCCGCCGCTGAGCCACAGATACACTGAACGCAAGTCCGCAGCCGCTTTATGCCAGGTGAAGCGCTGCTCCACGAGCAAGCGCCCCTTTTGCCCGATGTGATGCCGGTCCGAGTCGTTCATGACCAGCAGTGACTCGAGTCCATCGGCAATGGACGCCGCATCCGATTCGACACGCAGCGCGGCGCCGGCTTGGAATCCTTCGGGCAGGTTGCAGTGGGATGTCATGACAACGGGGAGCTCGTGAGCCCAGGCCTCGAGGACTGCCATGGGCATGCCCTCGCTGAGCGAGGGCAGTACGAAAGCGTCTGCCGCGCTCAACGCTGCGTTTTTGTCCTGGCCATAGAGCGGCCCCAGGAAAGCGACGAACTCGGCGATGCCCGACGCGGATGCCTTGCCGACCAACTCGCGCTGGTAACCCTCTTGTCCTTCCCATCCCGCAATCGCGAGCAGCCAATTGTCTGAGACGCCAGGAATACGCGTACGGACCATGCTCCAGGCCTCGATCAATGCGTCCAAGCCCTTCTTGGGGTGGACGCGGCCCAGAAACAGCAGGACGCGTTGTCCCGGCTTTGCGCGTAAAGCTGCCTTGTCGGCGTGCCCGTCGCTCCGGCGCGGCGGCAGTTCGACGCCGTTGGGGACGACGCATACGGGGTTGGTGAAGCCGCTCGAACGTATCGCCTCGAGTTCTGCGGCGCATAGCGCATGCAGGCAACCAGCGCGGCGCAGATGGGCATCTTCGAATAACGCTCCTGCAAGGCGTTTTTTCCAGCCGGAGTTGCGCAGCGCCCAGGGATCGAGCATGCCATGCGGACTGATGAGGCAGGGCAGGCCGTCGGCGGCCAGTTTGAGGCTCGCGAATGACGGATACATCCACAGACCATGGCAATGCAGCAGATCCACGCGAGCTTCCCGGACCGAGCCACGATAGCCCGGCGCATAGCCAAATCCGCGCGGGCCGCAAACTTTGTAAGTCTTCACCGAAAGCGGCGGCCAGCTCGGCATATCCGTCGTGGTGCAATCATCGGTGAGCCCAAATACCGGTACTTCTACATCGGGACTCGACTGCAACTGCCAGGCGAGTTGCCGCGCCACCTCGGCGACGCCACCGCCGCGTCGGGATACGGATGTCATCAGGAACGCGGCCTTCATATCTCGCCTCGGGCAGCCTGCGAACGGCCGTCGCGGCGACGCCGTACCCAGGCGAATATCTGAGTGAAGCCCTTGACCATGTTTTCCATGGAATAGCGTTCGAGAACGGTGTCGAGCGCGTTGACCGACAGCTTGCGTTGCAGGGAAGTGTCATCCAGAAGCTGCGTGCAACGGCGCACCATATCCTGCAGATCTCCGTCGCGATAGAGAAGACCGTTGCTCCCATCGATCAACGCCTCGAATTCGGGATTCTGGGCCAGTGAGTTGTTCGTGGTGACGACGGGTACGCCATAGCCGAAAGCATGCAGCAGGCTCAGCCCGATGTTGGCGGGATAACAAAAGACCGAACTACTCATCATCCACGGTGCGATCAACGTCTCATCGTACAAGGCACCGGTAAAGATGACGCGGTCGCCGATTCCAAGTGAATGCGCGAGCTGTTCGAGCTGGTGGCGATGACTACCGTCTCCGACGATGATGGTTTTGAGTTGCGGTCGTGTCTGGCACATGATTCTCGTCGCCTGCAGCAGCAACTCGATATGATTCCCGGTCTCGAGCCGTGAGATGAAAACGACGGTTTGCGCCGGATCGATGCCGTGCTCTTCCCTGAACTTCTCCAGTTCCTGCGGCCGCGACAGCCAGTGTTGTCTCGCGGCCTGAATCGGCGCCTGGTCCAAGGCGTTTTGCGCGATGAAGACGCGCTCGGCGGGAAACACCCCGTCCGCAATCAGTTGCGCCGCGACGCTGCGGGTATACAGCAGGACACCGTCGGCGAATCGACCACAGGCATTGCGTGCGGCGTCGGTCAACGGATGCGGCCGCTGCGAATAGCCATGGCCCCACAGGATTATCGGTACGCGCCTGGCTCGGGCCAGTGCCACGGTAGGACCCAGAGTCAAATAGTGGATATCCCAAGGGACAATGAGTAGATCCGGCCGCTTCCCTATCAAAGCCCTGAGTTGCGCCCACTGCCCCCGGAATCCAAACGCCCATTGCCGGACGGGGGCCGGCGCGAACCTGAACGAGGCACCCGTCTCGAAGCCGCGGAGGCTGCCCATGGTGGGACCCGCCAGCACGGTCAATTCGATGTCCGGAAGCGCTCCAAGAGACTCGAACAGAGGGCGTCGGTAGGCGGGAATCAGAGGCTGGGCGATGGTGACGCGCATCGAGGTCTCGTTCAGGTGTCCGTGACGACCGGCGGCTTCAGCGCGAACTTCCGGCTGAAAATCTGTCCCACTGAATGCGCCGCAAGATGCAAGCTTTCGGCCGCCAATAGCTTCGACATCGTCAGCGCCGCGACACAAAAACAGCCGGCCGTGATCGCAAAATCGCGTAGTGCGCCGAGCTCCCTGTGCCCCAGCGCCTCTGCGACGACAGCCGCAACGGCGATCGCCAACCAGGGGCGTAGTACGGCGTGAGCGGTCGCGCCGGCGTCTATTCCGAGCGGCAAAAGGGTGACCCTTGCATTGATCACGGCCCCGATCAGGCTGCCGGCTCCGAAGCCGAGCGCAGCACCCGTCGCCGAATGCGCGAGCAACGCCCCCATCACCGTACCCGCGACCGAAGCCACGGCGGTGACCAAGGCAACCGCGCCCCACTCTTGGAAGTGACCCGCGGCTGCCTGCAGGGCGCGCAGCACGCTCGCCGCGGCCGCGGCCGGCCAGATGAAGGCCAATACCTGGATGGCATTCGTCGCCGCGGCCCACTTACCGTGCCACAGACCCTGCTCGAGCGGACGAAACACGGCGGCAATGGCCAGGCTGACCGCAGCGCCCACCCATACGACAACTTGCAAGGAGCGCGTCGCAGCGGAGCGGATTCGGGCGGTATCGCCGCGCATCCGTACGAACGTGGCGAACAGCACTTGGTAGACATTGTCCGACAACAGGGTTCCCAGCTGCACCACGATCTGGTATGCAAAAAAATATGTGCCGACGACTTCGCTCGGTAAAATCTTCCCGAGCGCGAGATAGGGGCCGTTGTTGCCGAGCGCGATGGAGAATGTTCCGAGAAATACCCAACGGCCGGATCGAAAGAGCCCTCGCCACAGCTTGAATCGCGGACGCATGGTCCACGGCGAAAAGCGCGTGAAGTACCAGAGAAAAATGCCGTCGGAGACGTTCGTGATCAACAAAGGCAGAATCAGGCTCCGTGCACCATAACCGGCGTGCGCAAAGACCAGCAGAAGCGTATTGCGAACCACTGCCGAGACGACTTGCACGACGGCGAGTTCACGAAACCGCATGTCGACAGTCATTCGCAGACCGAGGAGAGACGCCGGAACGCACATGGGGACGGTCGCCGCGAACAAGGCGATGACGATCGCGAGTTCCGGCTCGCCATAAAAGCGCGCGGCCGGTATCGCGACGGCGAGAATGACCAGCCCCGTCGCCGTGTTGATCGCCAACATCATCCAGAACACCGGGCCCGCGAAGAGGTTAAAGCGCCGGCCTTTCTCGATCAGCACCATCGGCAGGCCGCCATCGCGCAAGATTGAAAGAACCACCGACAGGGAAATGGCTATCGCAAAGATGCCGAATTCCTTTTTACTGATGAACCAGGCAAGCGCGAATTGGCACAGGAATCCGAGCAACTTGGCGGCGGCGCTCGCGCCGATGATCCACACCGATCCCGCGCGAGCCTTGTCGCCGATCTCGGTGGAATTGCCCGGCGGCGCCACGGGTGGTTCCATCGCGAGTACCGAGGTATCGACGAAGGAATCGTCCAGGGCAACCACACCTTTGTCGCTCGAACTCTGCATGAGCTCCCTTACTGAATGGAATCGGACGTCATCTGCCGGCACCAGTTCTCCAACGCCAATGACGTTCCCGCCAGAGGCCGGGGCCCGGAGATACGCGATGAAAGAGCTCGTCGCTGCTGCTCCGCCGCTTCCGGGCGAATGATGCCGTTCTGCACCAGATACCCGCCGCTTAGCTGTTCCCCGTGCGATAGCGCTAGCGCATCTCCCCACTGGCGCCAAGGCGGCGAAAATCCGCGTTTGCGGCGTTCCATGACGAAATCGGGCACCAATCCCACCAAGGCCTCTTGAAACCACTGCTTCGGACGAGCGTCCGCGGGCATCGGATAGGTTTTGTGCAGCCCAATGACGGTCTCCACCAATCTATAGTCGACCAAGGGCAGCCGTGACTCGACCGACGCCGCCATCGATAGCCGATCTCCTTGCGCGATGCCGTTCTCCATGAGATACGTCTCGCAGATCAGACGGATCAACGTGGTCTCCGGCGGCGAATCGGACCGCTGCGGGACGAAGCCTTGGGTCAAGTCGGGATAGCCAATCGCTTCGGAAAACCGATCCGTATAGAAAGCCTTGCTCAGGGCTCGACTTGCACCCTGGAAGACCGACTGACTGTCGTAAAATACGACGCGCCCGGGTCGCGCCCGCCGATCGGCTTTGAATTGACGCCATTCGGATAAAATCCCCGCCCCGTTCATGGCCCACTGCAGCCCCAGGGTGACGGACAGAGGGGGAGGGGAGAATCGCAGGTAGTCCTTGAATCCCCGCAAGCCCGCCGCCAGCGCGTCACGGCGCCGGGTCGCGTGCAAGGCCGAGCGGACCCATTGATACCCCCAGAAGAGCTCGTCGCCGCCATGTCCAAATAGGAGAACGGGCACGGCATGGCGGCGGGCGAGCTGCGCAACGGCGGCTATCGCCACCCCCGCGATGTCGGATATGGGATCGTCACGGTGAAAATTGACGATCGAATATTGCTCGATGAAATCAGCCGTCGACAGCTCCACCGAGTGAAACGGAATCTTGAGATAGTCGGCAAAAGCTTTCGCATTGCTGCGCTCGTCCTGCCATGGCGTTCCGGTATATCCGACCGTAAACGCATGCACGTCGCCGGAGCGCGCCTTCGTCGCCAGAGCGGCCACGGCGCTTGCATCCAACCCGCCGCTCAGCGCAACGCCGACCGGCACGTCGGCGCGCGAGATCAGCTTGGAGGATTCCTCCAATTGCGCTCGTATCAGCTGAGCGGGGTTGCCATGCAACGCGGGCGCATCTTCCATGCGCCAGTAGCAGTGTTCCCGCAGCGACCAGGTGTCCAGATCGATCGTCAGCAGATGGGCGGCCGGCAATTTGCGCACGCCCGCGACCATGCACGCCGGTTCGGGTACATAGCCATAGTGGTAGTAGAGATTCACCGCCTGCGGGTCGAGCCTGAACGGCACGACCCCGCTCTTGACCAGCGCGCGCAGCTCGGATGCGAAGAACAGAGAGTCTCCCGATGAGTACAGATAGAGAGGCTTCTCGCCCATGCGGTCCCGGCCGAGAATCAAGCGGCGGGCGCGATTGTCCCACAATGCGAACGCGTACATGCCGCGCAGATGATCGACGAACGCCATTCCATGTTCTTCATACAAGTGAACGATGGTTTCGCAATCGCTGCCGGTGGAAAAAACGTGGCCTCGCTCCTCGAGGTCGCGTCGCAACTCGACATAATTGTAGACTTCGCCGTTGGCGATGAGCACGAGGCTGCGATCCTCGTTGTAAAGGGGCTGCCATCCGGTCTTCAGATCGATGATGCTGAGCCGGCGCATGGCGAGCACGACGTTCGCATTGGCGAACGACCCCTCGCCGTCAGGTCCGCGATGCGTGAGCAGTGTGTTGACACGCTTGACCTTGTCGATATGTGCGGGAGTCAGCGTGGCGCGTGAAATCAAGCCGGCTATGCCACACATGTTGTCTTCGGATCCTCCAAATAGCGCGCCATGGCACGATGCAGCAATTCGCAAAAAGTCGTGCAGTGTAACCAACTAATATTTCGATTGTCGGTCAACCGCGTACGACCGCAAATTGTGTCATTTTTGTGACGATCATGCCTCGGGGAACCCTCGAGAGCTATCACAGATGGCCCGCCTCGTGTATGAGGACGCGGCCGATGTTTCGAGAGAGTTGTGAGCCCGAATCAGCCGGCGTTGCGAATGCGGCCGCCGAGCTCGAGTTGCCTTTTCATCATGGTGCTGAAGGCGTCCGCGCCTCGCTGATTGAGGTGGACTTCGTCGCCAAAATCACAATTCGCTCTCACGGGGAACAACGCATCCGTCGCCGGCGTGACATATCGGCCAGCGCCGCGGTCCGAGAGGTAGGCAGCGAATTGGCTCTCGAATTCGGCGGTCATCTTACTCGCCGACAATTCACTCATCGGGGTTTGCATGATGATGATGTCGATCCCGTTCGAGTGCAGATCGCCGATGAGCCGCTCGTAATAACGATCGATGAGCGGCGTCGGCGAGAAGCGGGTGTCGATCTCGCCGTCCGGTGCTTCGGCGCATTGCTGATAGTTGCCGACCAAATGCTGGCCGCGCGCCTTCAGGGTATCCTGGTACGCGCGCCGATTGTCATTGAGACGGCCGACCACGGCACTCCCGATGAGGTCGGCGAATTCGTAAGGGGGGAAGTGACTGACGTGCAGCCAGTTCTTTACGGCGCCGGGCGGTTCGCTCCCATAGGCCGATTGATAAATGAGGCCGGGAGAAATCGACTGCTCCGCGTCCCGGATCTCCTCCAGATCCGCGTAACTGAACAGGCCGAATCGCGCACTCCGGCGCCAAAACCAATCGATGTGCTCGAACTGGTGCGGCGAGAATGAAAGCACGGCGATCTTGGGCAACTTCGGGCAGCGCAGCATGCGGCGAAGTTCGAAATCCGCTTCAATCGGGCCGGTTCCGCTCAACGCAAAATTGCTCGCGCCAGGGTGTAACTGTTGCGGTATGAGGCCCGCGGACGCCCGTGAGTCTCCTAGAATGACGACATCACCCAAGTCGCATGCATCGATCATGTCGAGCTTGGCTTGCCAGACGCCATATTCCGTCTCCAAAAATCCGCGCCGCAATTTGCTGGTGACGACCCACAGCCCGGCGAAGAGGACGGCTGTGGACAGCAGCAAGACCGACAAATACGCCCTCGGGCCAGACATCGTTCGTTCCCGCTAAAATTGAAAGTACAGGAACTCATGGGTTCCTCCGATCGACATCAACGCAATTGCGGCGGCGCCACTGGCCGCGATGGCCCAGCGGAAGGTAGGACGCCAAGTCAGAATTCTCCAACCGCCGGTCTCCACCTTCGTCAAGACGGGATTGGCGCCCGCCATGATCTGTTGGGAATTTGGCAGCAGCCACACGATCACGAATGCCAGAGGGATCATCAAGGCCTGCATTTGCATGTCATGCGAAAGATGAAAATCTATTGCGCCGTCTTCGATGAGACGATGCGCAAACGGCGTCAGAAACGATCGAGCCAGTTTCGGTACCGAAAGCGGGTGTTCGAATCCTTTCGCACCCAGCATGGCGCTTAGAATCGAAACCGCGTCGGAAACCGAGGCGGCACGAAAGAAGGCCTGGGCAATGAGTACGGCGGAATAAGTGATCAAGACCTGGCAAACCGCCAGACACCCGCGTGCCAATCGTCCCAGCACCAAAGCCCCGGTCTTTGGACCGAACGTTCGCCAGGCGTGATTGATGGTCAGGTATACGGCATGCAGCAGGCCAAAAATCAGAAATTGCAATCCCGCGCCATGCCAGATGCCCGCAAGCGCCATGGTTATGAACGTGGGCACTGCAATGAGGTAAGCGAAAGGCCAGGGCTTCGCCAGCGCTTTCCTGCCCATGGGTAGGCCCCTCTTCATCCGCCGACGATAAAAGTTCATGGCGATGGGATTGTAGAGATAGAGGGTGATGTAACGCGTCAGCGTCATATGCCAGCGCTGCCAGAAGTCGATGATGGATCTCGCTTTGTAGGGCGAATCGAAATTCAGCGGGAACCTTATGTTGAATAGCAGTGCCAAGCCGATTGCCATGTCCGAATACCCGGAGAAGTCGAAATATAGTTGGAGCGAGTACCCCAGCAATGTTCCCCAGCTCCCGAAGAATTGAAGGTGCTCGGCCCCCAGGAATCCTTGATTGTTGATGTTGGCCAGAGAATCGGCGATCAACGATTTCTTCAGGAGCCCGATCACGAACATCGTCAATCCGGCCCCGATGTTTGCGGCATTCAGCCGAAACCGCGCGGGATCGGCAAATTGGGGCATGATTTCCCCGTTGTGCAAAATCGGGCCGGCGATGAGATGGGGGAAAAACGTGACGAACAAAACGTAGTTGAGGAAACCGTCTTCCTTGGTCACCTTTTGCCGGCAATCGACCAGGTAGCCGATTTGCGTAAACGTAAAGAACGATATTCCAAGCGGTAGAACGATCGCATGTAGGCCGTGGGTGTCGACGATTCCGATCTTGCCGAGGAGGCTCAGGAGCCAGAACGCATATTTGTAATAGATCAGCGCAATCAGGTTCAGCGCGATTCCTGTCCACAGTAACGAGGTCTGACGTCCATCCTTGCCCTCGTTGCGCCGAATGAGGCTGGCGATCGCGTAGTTGAAGAGGATGGAAGCGCTTATCAACACGACGAGCGCAGGTTGCCAAAAGCCGTAGAAGACCAATGACGCGATGACCAGCCACACCGCACCCGCGGTGCGCCCGAGCCGGCCGGCGACGGCGAAGCCAAGCACGGCAGCCGGCAAAAAACCAAACAAGAATATCCACGACGTAAATAGGATGGCCGGCTCCTAGCTGGTCTTGCTTGCAACCAGTCTGACGAGTTGCCCGACATCCTTCAGCTCTTCCAGTTCCGCGGTCTGAAATTTGATGTCGAACCGGTGTTCCACGGCAACGATGAGACTGATATGGAGTGCCGAATCCCACCCTGCGACTTGCTTCGAGGTCGTTTCGGGAGTCAGTTGGATCGAGTCGTCATCGAGCAGGTCGCGCAGGATGTCGTTGATCTGCGCGAGAATTTCGGCCGGCGTCATAACGATTCCTCGATGAGCGAGATGGGGTTCGAGATGGGATTGAACCGATCGAGTTCGAGCCGCCAGAGGGTTGCGCCATTCTCGTGCGCGCCCATCGGCAAGAAGCCGAAGCTTTCGTAGTGATTGGCGACCATCGCATTCTTTGCGGTCGGAATGAATCTGCCCAGAAAAGCTTTTATCCCGCGCTGCCTGGCCTTCTCGGCAAGGACGTTCATGGCGGCGTGTTCCACCTGGCGACCGAGGACTCTGCAGCTCATCAACCAGGTGTCGATCTCCAGCACCTGCGAGTGCTCGGTCGGAAGGGCGATCACGACGCTGATGATGCCGTTGTCGCCGAACTGGTCGACCAACCGAAAATGAAGCGCGATTGCCTCCGGATCGCCGGCCAAGCGCTTGACGCCATCTTCCGAGTAGCGCTTTGTCGTGAGGTTGAACTGGTTGGTCTTGTTGATGAGCTGGGTGACGCGGGCGCCGCTGATGTCCTCGAACTGCCCGTAATGGAGCTGCATGTTCAAGGATCGAAGATAGCCCGCTAGATCGGTGGTCGAGCTCTCGAGACTTCGGCGTTTCGCATTGTCTCGGTACAGGGTTGCCCGCTCGAAATCCTCTTTCGTCAATTGAGTGGTGTCGAAATAGCCGGCATCGGCGATACAGGCCGCATAGCGCGCGGGATCCTCCGGCAGCTCGGGCACCATGACCATGGGAAGTTCCTGCCGGACGATGTTGCGCTCGAACGGATTGTCGTCGGCGAATACGAACGAATCCAAGCCAATATTGAGCCGCCCGGCAATATCGCGGAGGTTGGATGCCTTATCGGACCAGTTGGCGACGAAACATGCGATATCGTCCGCCTTGAGCATCATTTCAGGGTGGGAGCTGAATGGCAGCCGGGCGTTATGTTCATCGTTCTTCGAGCAAACGGCCAGGATCACGCCGCGCCGGCTCAGGCGGCGGACGTAGCGTTGAAAGCTGAGGAAAGCCTCGCCCGCGGCGTTGCCTTCTCCCAAGACGATGCCGCCGAGACCGTCATCGCCGATCGTTCCGCCCCACAGCGTGTTGTCGAGATCCAGCACGAGACATTTCGACGCCCGTCCCTGCTGCGCGGCCAGCAAGCGGGCCACCAAATCTCCATAGGCCGGTGCCGCGCCAGGGCGCACCTCTTGTTTCGCACGCAGCCATAGCGCACTGTCGTGCCACGCATCGAGTCCGTCCGACTCGATGGCCCGATCGATCGCGAGCAAATCGATTCGTGCGCGATCCGCAGCCGCACGCAATTTCCAGTTGAACTGCGATACCAGATAGGCAGGCGACCAGGGGAGACGATGTTCGTTTCCTCCCATCAGCGGCGGAGAGACCGGCAGAAGAGTCTGCTGAATGACGCTGGCACCCAACCGCTCTTTGGCCATGGTCCAAAAGCCTTCGACACGCTCGATCGCCGCGTCCGTGAATTCATCCGCTTCCGTGGACGCGGTGAATTCCCCCGCATGGCCGACGATATGCGCTGCATCGAAGGCAAACAACACAGTGGTCGGACGAAAACGGAACAGGCCGGAGTCGGGATTTTCCAGTTCCTGCCAATATTGGCCGTAGGAGCCCGTATACGAGTCGACCCATAGATCGCGCCGAGCGCCGCCAATTCTGAGGGACGCGGTCAGGTGATCCACGGTCGACGATCCCAATAGCGCCAGTCGGATCGGCCGGGTCGGCAGGGAATTTGGCGGCAGCTCGCCGCACAGTCTGCCAACCGCCCTCGCCAGGCGTTCACTCTGGACGTATTCGAGACGCGTGCGGGCCAGCTTGACGATTCCGGACCAGGCCTCGGCGGGATCGGTCTTGGAAAGAGTTCCAAATTCCCCGCTCCAATCGCGGCAAGGGGGAAGCCAGTAGAATCGTTCGCGTTCCATCGTGTACCTCGGCCAAACTCAACAATTATCCCAATTGGCGGCGATGCGGAGGGCTATAGCCGGCCGGCGATTGGCGCGCGACCGGCCTCATCCATTGCGGATGCATGCGATGGGAGAATCCGATCGAGCCATGCACGTACCGCCGGGGTGCGACGCTCGAAGAGCCAATAAAAACCGTAGCAGATCACCGCTTCGCCGATGACGATACCGGTCCAAAGCACCCAATCGACGACTCCCGCATGAGTCAGCCGCTTTCGAATGACGAAGCTCATCACAAAGTCGTTGAGCGGATAATGGATCGCATACAGGCTGAATGAAAAGGCGGCAAGGTTCTTCCCCAACGGGAACCACCGGTAGCGCAGGGGTTCCAGCCCTCTTGAAAAATAGATGAATGCGGTGGTTGCAATGCCGACGGCAAAATCCCCCTTCCAGTCCCAACGCACGCTCGATATCCCCAGCGCAAAGCACAGAGCCATCAACGAGACCGGGATGGTCATTTTCCTCGGAAGCCGGATTGAGGGAAGGGTCCGGGCGGCGACACCGAACAGCCAGAGTGGAAACATCAGCAAGATGGCGGTGCACTTCAGTGCCAACATCGATGCGCACAAGCCCAGCACCAAAGCCGAAGCGACCGTGGTCCGTGCCGACCGGGAGGCGGCGGCCGCCAGGGTCAAGCCGAAGAGGATGTAGAACCACCACTCGTACGATAGCGACCACAACGGGCCGTTGGACCCATAGGTACCGCCGTAAATTCCCTGAAGGAGGAACAGATTTACCAAGAACGTCGTGAGACCGTCCCGGCTTGCGTTCCATGCGCCATGCAGGGCATCGAAAATTCCGGTCAGTATGAGGGCGGGGACGATCACGACGTACAGCCGCGCGATCCTCGCCACCAGGTATTTCTGCAAGGTATAGCGACCTTTCCGGTAGCTCGAGAGCGCATGGCCGCCCACCAAGTAGCCGCTGAGAACGAAGAAAACGATCACTGCTTCGCGACCGAGCCGAGTAACGACGAATAAGACGTAGTTGATGTGGTTCTGGGACGAGGGGTCCAAGTCGCTCCATTTGACGAAGTAGCCGTTACGCACATGCGTAAACAAGACCAACAGGGCCGCAATGCCCCTCAGCCAATCCAGATAGATGTCGTGATTGGCGGCGACGGCGTCACTGCGGCGGGAGGGGATGGGTGCGTTCATCGCAACACGGAAGAGTACGCGACAAAGTTGACGTCCAGGTTACCAAATCGGTCTCCTGACGTTTGCACCTCGTGGCTGGGTCCCACGTCATCTCTTTGAAACACATTGCCGGTATCTAGGTGGGTCGCGCGACCCGGCAGGGCGCGTCATCCGTTCCAGGAAGATCAAGCGATGTCCGTCCAGTCGATAGATCCTAAAGCTGCAGCGACGTCCGTGTGGCGATTTCCATGGGCTCTCGCGTCCGTGGCCGCGCTCGCCGGACTGGTGAGCCTCTGGCCGTTTTGGGACGGCTTGAGCCGCATGTGGGGCTGGTGGATCGCTTTACCCGAATATAGTCACTGTTTGCTCATCCCGCCGGTCGCCGCCTTCCTGATATGGCAGCAGAAAGATCGGTTGGAGCGGATTCCCTTTACCGGTAACTGGTGGGGCTTGGCATTGATTTTGCTGGGTGGCAGCCTGCTGGTCATTGGTCAGCTCGGCACCGTGTACACGGTGGTGCAATACGCCTACGTCGTTACACTCTACGGGCTGATCTTGTCCTTCCTGGGATGGCCGGCGTTCCGGCTCATCGCCATTCCTTTGCTCATCCTGTTGTTCATGATCCCGTTGCCCTCTTTCGCGTCGGCCAATTTGTCGACCCAATTGCAGTTGCTGTCGTCGCAAATCGGCGTGTACGTGATACGGCTGTTCGATATCAGCGTCTTCCTCGAAGGCAATGTCATCGATCTAGGCGGCTATCAACTGCAAGTTGCGGAGGCCTGCAGCGGGCTGCGCTACTTGTTCCCCCTGATGACCCTGGGATTTCTGATGGCGTACTTTTACAAGGGTGCGCTGTGGAAGAGAATCGTGCTCTTCCTGTCGAGTATCCCGATCACCGTGTTGATGAACAGCCTTCGAGTCGGCGTCATCGGCGTCACGGTGGAACACTGGGGCATCGCGATGGCCGAAGGCTTCTTGCATGAGTTCCAGGGCTGGATGGTGTTCATGCTGAGTGCGGCGCTGATGATCGGCGAGATCGCCGTTCTCAACCGTATCGGCCATGAGAGCGGCAGCTGGCGCCAGCTCTTCGGTGTGGAATTCCCGGATCCGACTCCTCGCAACGCGCTGTTGCGGCCGCGAAAATTTCCACCGAGCTTCGTCGCGGCCATCGTATTGCTGCTGGGCTTCGTCGCGGGGACCTTTTTGCTGCCGCGGCCGGCGGAAATCTATCCGCCACGTGCCACGTTCGTGGAATTTCCGATGCAAGTCGCGGAGTGGCGCGGACATCGCGAGTCGCTCGATGGGATCTACACGGATGTGCTGCAGCTCGATGACTACTTATTGGCCGATTATGCGGGCGCTGCCGGTGCCCCCATAAACCTCTATATCGCATGGTACAACTCACAGCGTAAAGGCGAGGCGGTCCACTCGCCGCGCTCCTGTCTGCCCGGCGGCGGGTGGCAGATGCATGACTTCGCGCAGCGCGACCTGCCCGGCGTCATGGTCGGCGGGACACCTCTGCGTGTGAATCGTGCGCTGATCGAACTCGGCAATCAGCGCGAATTGGTGTACTACTGGTTCCAGCAACGGGGCCGCGTCATCACCAATGAATTTGCGGTCAAGTGGTACTTGTTCTGGGATGCCCTGACCCTGCACCGCACCGACGGCGCGCTCGTGCGTATCATTGTTCCCTTGTTGCCGACGAGCCGGGTAGCGGATGGGGACCGTGAATTGACCGAGTTCGCGTCCCGCATCGCGCCCGACCTGCCGCGCTTCGTCCCAAACTAGACATGCAGTACATGTCGCCCTTCGTCCTCGCCATGGTGGTTGCGATGGCGTGCTTGCCACTAGATTTTGCGTCAAGAATCGCCCCAGGCATTCCACGGTTCGTTCCCAACTGATGCAGTACGTCATGCCATTTATCGTGGGTATGGCGGTAACGATGGTGTGCCTGCCCATGCTGGCGCGCCTTGCGAACAAGTGGCTGTTTGTCGATCAACCGGGGGTGAGGAAGGTGCACTCGGTTCCCATCCCGCGGGTGGGCGGCGTCGCGATGGCGGTCGGTGTGCTCGTGGCGGCCCTCTTGACGGTCAAGCTCGAACCGACCGATCGCTGGTTTCTAACCGCTGCCGCCGTCATCGTCGTTTTCGGCGCCTTGGACGATCGCTTTGACCTGGACTATCGATTCAAATTGCTGGGTCAATTATTGGCGGTCGCCATCGTGGTCACGGCGGGGGACGTCCGGATTCAGATGATCGCACTGGATGACCGCGTTTGGCTGCCTTGGTGGTTGTCCATTCCGGTCACCGTATTCTTCCTGGTGGGGGTGACCAATGCCGTCAATTTGGCCGATGGGCTGGATGGATTGGCGGGGGGCACGACCTTTCTGTGCCTGTGTGCGGTGGCGTTGCTCTCGAGCCTCCTCGCCCCAGGCTCGTCGACCGCACTGGCCTTGGCCTTCGCGGGCGCCGTGCTCGGATTTTTGCGATTCAACACCTATCCGGCGAGCGTGTTCATGGGTGATGCCGGAAGCCAGTTGCTGGGTTTCACCATCGGTGTCCTCGGAATTCGCGCGACGCAGAGCATGACCAGCGAAATCAGCGCGACCATTCCCGTGGTGCTGCTGGCGGTCCCGATTCTCGACACCCTGAGCGTGATGGTGCAGCGCATCGGCGAGGGGCGGTCGCCGTTCAGCCCCGACAAGAATCACATCCATCACAAACTGCTCGCGTTGGGCTTCGACCATCACGAGGCGGTGATGGTGATCTATGTGGTGCAGGCGGCGCTGTTCGTCATGGCATACGTCTTGAGATACGAGTCCGACTTGTTGATCCTTGGCTTCGTGACCGCGTTCTTTTTGGGCACGATCACCGTGCTGCAGCTGGCGACGCGGCACGGCTGGCGGCTGCGCGGCCGCAGCGCTCACCGCAACGATTCTCCGTTGTCCCAGTTCCTGACCATCGTCCAACGCCCCGATCTTCTGCCGCGCATTTCATTCCTGCTGATGGCCGGCGCGCTCGGCTTCTACGCGCTGCTGGTGGTGTTCGACACGGCCACGCTCAGCAGCGATATCAGAATCCTGATCATTGCCTTGCTCGCGGTGGTGCTTGGATTTCTGGCGACGCTTCGCATCGCTCCGCTGCGCGTCGTCGAAAAGGCGGTGCTGTACGTGACCTCGACGGTGCTGGTGTATCTCGACAGCGTCGTCTTGCCGACGGATCGGGTCACCACCATGCTCAGCTGGGGTGCGATATCGGTGGCGGCGATTGCGACCGCCGTGCGCCTGCGGCTGTACAACGATCGGCATTTTTCGGTGACGCCGCTCGACCTCATCGTTTTGTTCATGGCCTTGGTGGTGCCGAGTCTGGCGGGGAGCTTCGATCTGCCTCACGGCGTCCCGTTGGCGATCGCGAAAGTGGTGGTGCTGTTCTATGCGATCGAAATGCTGGTGAGCCGCTCCGAGGAGCGCGCCGTCTGGGTGCGGCTCGCGGCCGCCTCGGTGCTCGCCGGCCTGGCGCTCCGCTCCTTCGCCGTTTTTGCCTAGCGTGTCACGCGAACGTCATTTCCTCTGTTTACGCTCTCTGGCCCTTACGCTCGATGACGGAACGTACTATGCCTTGCTCCGCTGTGAATACCCTTGGGTTCAAGTCGGTACTGTTGGTCGCGGTGCTGGCAACGGCCGGATGCGGCGGCGCGGAATCTAGAAAGGCGAGGCATCTGGAGAAGGGCGAAACGTTTCTGGCCGCCGGCAATTTCGACAAGGCCCGCGTCGAGTTTCGCAACGCCCTGCAGATTGCGCCGATGGATAGCGGCGCACGCTACGAGAACGGCGTCGTCGACGAGAAGATGGGTAACATTCGAGAGGCTGCCCAGTTCTATCAGGGAGCACTCGACAGCAACGCGGACAACGTGCGGGCGCGGACGAGCTTGGGCAGGATTTATGCGTTGTCGGGCGGCTCCGATCAAGCGCTGGCCATCGTAAAGCCCGGCCTCGAGAAGCACCCGGATGATGCCGGACTGCTCACCGTTCGCGCCGCGGCTCGAATTCAACTCAAGGATGAGGCCGGTGCCCTGGCTGACGCGGAGCGCGCCGTGCAGCTGGCGCCGAACAATGAAGATGCCGTCGCCGTGCTCGCGGGCATCTACAAATCCCAAGGTCAGATCGACAAGTCCCGTGAGGTTCTGCAGGATGCGATCAAACGCCTGCCGTCGACGGTCGAACTGCGGCTGGCGCTGGCGCAATTGTACGCCGCCAGCGGGCAGGAGCCGCAGGTCGAGGCGCTGTTGATCGATCTTGTCCGTTTGCGCCCGGATGAGAAGGCGCAGCGCCTGCGACTGGCGCAGTACTACATGCGCTCGGATCACAACGATGACGCCGAGCGGGTGCTGAGACAGGGTATCAAGGACCTGCCGGCCGAACACGAACTGAAGACGGGGCTGGTGCAATTTCTCGCGGCGCGGCGCAGCCGCGAGGCGGCAGAGAAGGAACTCGCCGCGTTGATTGCGGCAAATCCGAAGGACTTTGAGCTCAAATTTCTGCTGGCCCAGTTCTACGAACAGGGCCATGAAGATCCGAAAGCGGCCGCCGTCTACAAGGGAATCATCGACGCGGCCGAACTGGATGCCCCCGGAATCACGGCGCGAAACCGCTGGGCAGTCATGCGCCTTCGCGAAGGTGACGTTCCGGGCGGGGAGAAACTCATCGCGGAGGTTCTCGCAAAGAATCCACGCGACAACGACGCCCTGATATTGCGTGGCAACTTGGAGCTGGCCCAGAAAGATCCGAAATCGGCCATCGTCGACCTGCGTTCCGTACTGCGGGACCAGCCCAACTCGATCGGCGTCATGCGGGCGCTGGCTCGGGCCCATTTAGCGAATGGCGAGCCCGCGTTGGCCGAAGAAACCATGCGGCGCGCATTGGACGCGAATCCCAAGGATCCGAGCGTCCGGGAGGATCTGGCCGAGTTGCTGGTCAATTTGGGCAAGCCCCTGCAAGCCAAGCCCATCATCGAGGAGTTGTTGAAACAACAACCTGACAACTTCGCTGCGCTGAATATCCAGTTCAAGGTGGACGCGGCGAACAACGATCTGACGGGGGCCAAACAGAGCGCCGAGGAGATGGCTTCGTTGCGGCCCAAGGAGGCGCTGGGCTACTACAATCAGGCGGCCGTGGCGGAAACTGAAAAGCGCTTGGAGGATGCGGTGCGGCTGTATTCCAAGGCGCTCGAACTCGCGCCGGACTCGCTGGAGTCGCTGCAAGGAATTACGCGCGCGTTGGTGGGCCTCAATCGCGGTGCCGACGCCGTCAAGCGGCTGGACGCCGTGATGAGTGCGTACCCGGCTTCGCCGTTCGCGGCGAATCTGAAGGGGGGGGTGCTGCTGCGCCTGCAGCAACCCGCGGATGCAGCGGTCGCGTTCAAAACGGCGATAGAGCGAAGCCCCGCATGGGCGGTTGCCTACCGCAATCTCGCGCTCGTCCAGAGCGCTGCGCACGACATCGACGCGGCGATCGGCACGCTGCGGCTGGGCATCGGCAAGGTGGACGCTCCCGCCGAGTTGGAAGGCGAATTGGCGGGCATCTACGAGGGCATGGGAAAGCCCGACGACGCCATACAAGTCTATGAAAGCGCTCTACAGCGTGAGCCCAAATCAGAATTTATCGCCAATAACCTGGCCATGCTGCTGGTCACCTACAAAAAGGATCGATCCAGCCTCGATCGGGCCAAGGCGCTGACGGCACGGTTCGCGAATTCGTCCAATCCGTCCTATCTCGATACCTACGGATGGGTGTTGTACAAACACGGAGAAGGCTCCGCCGCGGTACCGGCCTTGCAAACGTCGCTGGCGAAGCTGCCGGATTCGCCGGTGCTGCTGTATCACCTGGGCATGGCCCAGGCGCAGTCGGGTCAGTCGGAGGCGGCGCGCGACAATTTGAGCCACTCGCTCAAGTCCGGTGTGAACTTCTTGGGGATGGACGAAGCGAAAGCGACGCTCGATAAGCTCGCAAAATTGCCGCCCAGCAGCACCGCACTGCCCAAGTCATAGAACAGTCATGAGAGCCCTTTAGGCTCATCGATTGACGTTGCCAATTGCTTTTACATAATCGAAAGGGGATCTCTATGCGTCGGCTATCGGTGCTGCGGATGCTGGCAGCGTCTGCGCTTTGCTTCGTGTTGGCCGGGACGGCGGGCGCCACGGTGCTGTTGGACGAGACCAATCTGGTCGCGTTGCCCACCGTGGCCGCACCCTCGGAATTTGCCTTCACGACGACCACCGCTCAAGCGTTGACGGTCACGCTGACGGATCTTCAGGCGCCCGCCGCTTTTCAGTCGCTGCAGATCGCGGTCACGCTGGGCGATACGGTGGTGGGCTCGGTGAGCGTCGATGCGACGTCGCATACCGCCGCGCTGACGTTGCCCGCCGCGATCGGCAACTACGTGCTGCACGTGATCGGCACGCCCGATGCCACGCAGAACTTCGGCGGCTTCGGCGCATGCGTGGCGCCGACGGCCAGCCCGACCAGCTGCATCGCCGCGGATTCCTTTGCCGGTACGCTTGCGACGCCGGCGCCGCCGTCGACGAATCCGGCGTCCCAAGTCGACACGAACTTCACGTCGACGACGGCCGGCACCTATACGGTGACCGTCACCGATGACGCCTTTCCGGTTGCGCTGCAGAGGCTGTCGGGCGGACTCGCCAGCGGCAGCACGCCGATCACCCAGTTGGGCTTGGGGACGACGCCGGTGACGCTCGCGGCCGGCACCTCCTATACGCTGATTTTGGGTGCGGTGGCCGACGCCACAGTCAAGGCCGGCTTGTACGGCGTCCATATCACCGATCCGTCCGGTGCGGCGGTTTTCGATAGAACGCTGCCGGTGGGAGGCTTGGGCGCGTCGACGGTGGTCAAGAGTTCGAGTGCGCAGTCGCTGAATCTGACGTTGAGCGATCTGCAGTATCCGGCTGCCTTGGCGACTGTTGGCGCAGCCGTCACGGCGGGCGGCTCGCCCGCCCTGGCGGAGCTGACCGCGGGCGGGAGCGTCGCCGTCGCGGCTCCCGCCGGCTCCCTCGAAGTGTGGACATTCGCTTCCGCCACGGCCGCGCCGGGTGTTTACAGCTTGAGCCTCGCGAGCACCACGGCGAGCCTGTTGTCGACGACGCAGGTCGTCAACCCGGGCAGCGACTCGGCTCCCGGCAGCTACGCGTTCCTCGTCACGTTGCCGGCCGCGGGAACCTACCAGCTCTCCACCACCGATTTCCAATTTCCGGCGACATTGCAATCCTTGTCGGCGACCATCGCGCAGAACGGCACCGTGCTGACCCAGAGCGAGACGGGCGTATTCACCGCCGCCGCCGGCACCGCGGTGGTTCTCGTCAACGCCCAGCCGCCCACGACCGGAAACGGGATTTTTGCGGTGACGGTACAGACGACGGCGACGCCGGCGACGATCGTCCTCGATCAAACTCAGGCGGTGGGCGGCGTGTTCGACACTCGGGCGATCACGGTGGGCCAAGCGGGCGATTACAACGTGACGTTGACCGATCTGGAGTTCCCCACCAGTTTTGCGAATCTCGCGGTGGTCGTGTCGCAGGGCAGCCAGATCATAGGCAAGATCTATGGCGGAGGCACGTTCGCGTTCAACGTGACATCCGGCACGTATGTGCTGACGTTCGTCGCGACGCCGAGCACCACCGCGGCGCTGCCCGCAAACGACAATTATGGGCTGTATGCGGTGAACATCAGTTCCGCCGCGCCCACCATCACGTTTACCGGCAGCCCGACATCGATAGCCGCCGGCGCGGCGGTTCAGCTCACGTGGAGCACCCAGGACGCGACGGCATGCACGGCGGCCGGCGCGAGCGGCTGGAGCGGCACCGAACCGACCAGCGGCACCGCGGGCGTCGTGCTCACCGCCACCTCCACGTTGACCCTCACCTGTACGGGGCCCGGCGGGTCGTCGACCCAATCGGTCCCCGTGACTGTAACGGCGGCTCCGGCGAAGTCCGGCGGCGGTGGAGGAGCGATCGATCTCGCCTGCCTGACCCTGCTGACTTTGTTGACTGCGATGCGCCTGAGCTCCGCGCGGGGCGGTCCGAAGCGAATCGGACGCCTTTGAACTTGACGTGGCGTCGCCTGGAATGTCGGTATGAAGCCGGCATTCCGCGATAGCCGGCTTTCTGCTCGCGGTCCAAGGGCTTGGCTGTCGGCAAAGGTCATCACGGAAAAACAAGGCCCGCCAACGCAATACGCCGGCATCGAGCCGGCGTATTGGCATAGACCTTCTTAAGCTTTCTCGCTTACTTTCTTGCTTGCGTACTAGGCGGCGTTCCGCCTGCGTGCCATGAAGCCTAATCCGCCCAGACCCGACAGCATGAACCAGGCCGTCGCGGGCAACGGGACCGGCTGAAGATTCAATGAACCGACATACAGTCCGCCGCTGCTGCCGCTGGCGGTCCCAGCGACATCGAGAACGTAGGTACCGTCGGTTTGCAGCCCCGTGAAGTTGGCGGCGACGAGGGCCGTACTGACGCCCGTGTTTCCCTGCCACGCCGACTTGACCGCGACCACCGGCGGAATGAGGTTTCCATTCGAATCCTTGAGGCTTCCGCCGATTACCGGTGCAGTCGTACCGCTCGTAATCTGGTACAGACGAAATTGCAGGTTCGACACGGAGAAGGTGCCGGGCAGACTCAACTGTGCGGTCAACACGTCGCCGCTGGCATTACTCCCCACTTGAAACACGTAGCTGTCCTGGAAGGCGTAATTGCCCACCGTCGAGGTTCCCAGTGTGTAGCTTTGAGTTGAACCGAAAGCACGCTGGAAACTGTACTGACCGGGGACGTCGAGCGAATAATCCGTCCCGGCGGTATTACTCGAGTAAGCCGAGGCTGACGTCGCAATGTATTCGTCGCTGAAGGTCAGCGCAGCACCCGAACTCTCGGCCGTGAAAGCTTCGGCGCGCGAACCCGACAATCCTGCGACCGCAAGGGCCGCGAGCGTCAACATCCCCGAGATTCGACTCCCGATTACTGTGTTCATGTTTAATCGCCCCTTATCCTGTTGAATTATATTCAGGGATAGCCTGATCGACGGCATCAGTGAGATATGTTCAACGTTGCGGGTGGCAGGGAAGTTACCAAAATATGAATTTTTTGCGTCGGAAGGGTGCCCCGCCAGCCGCGGCTCGACCTAGTCTCAGCCGATGAGTGCCTGCCGTAGCATCGTCAGAATGCCGCCGCCGGGGCGGCGCGGCAGCACGAAATGGCGGACCGCGGCGTCCGCGATGCAGGCGACGGCAATGAGCCCGAAGGTGGCGAAATTGACGAACAGCGACCAGGCATGCTCGGACGCCGCGAAGAAAAGTATCCCGATCGCCGTCGCCAGCAGCACATAGAAAAGAGCCCACGCCACGGTGGCGCGCCGCGTGTAGGCGATTTCGGCGGCCGAGAGCTCATCGTGGATCTTCCGGGCCAGCTGAGTGCACAGCGGCACTCGTCCCCCGAACAGCGTCCGCCCGAAGCTCACCGCGACCAGCGCATACGCGCCGCACTGTTCGGCGAGATCCGCCCACTGATAATTTTGCTCGATCGAGGGCCAATACTGAACGAGGCCGGCGGCAACCACCGCGATGATGGGTACCGCGATCAGCGGCCGGGTCCAACGCCACAGCAAAACGGCGCCGATGAGGAACACGGGTCCGATGGACAGCCCGGCCCCCAACCCCTTGGCGTCGGGATTCGAACTGCTGTAGTGAGAGAGCAGCGCGTAGCCGGCGATGAGCGCCGCCAGCGCACCCCACACGATGCGGCGCGCTCCGGGGCTCAAACCCGCTTCGTGGGTGGTCGCCTCGAGTGCGCGGGACGGCGCCAACGTGACAGGCGGTCGATCAGACATGAAAGTCGTTCAATACACACCGACGCTTAGGAGCGTGGCGCGCTTGTCGTTCCAGTTTGGTCCACGGATCCCTCGGCGAAAGGCCCGCCTCGCGCGACGTTCATGCGATTCAACATATCCTCGGAAATCACGCCCCCGCTGGAGGTTCCGGTCGTTAGCCTGAGAATTGCCATGACGAGGTGTCGCGCATAGGGACGGACATACTAATGCCTACGCTGCGCGTCCGCTACGCCAAAGTCAGCGCCCGGGCATCAGGCTCCTGAGTGCCGCCCGGAAGTTAGGCGGCACGGCGTTGCAAAGCGGCGGGCAGCTTAAGCCGCCGCCATCAACCCTTTGAGCTTGCTGATGGCGTTGCTTTCTACCTGACGTACGCGTTCGGCCGAAATGCCGTACTCGTCGGCGAGTTCGTGCAAGGTCGCCTTGTCGTCCGTCATCCAGCGCCGCTTCAGAATACTGCGGCTGCGCTCGTCGAGTTTTTCGAGCGCGATACTCAGACGATCGCTCGAATCCTCTTCCCATTCCTCGCGTTCCACCTCGACCGCGGGGTCGGCGTTGCTCGCCGGCAGGTACATGGCAGGGGAGTACGCCTCTTCCTCGTCGCTCTCGGGCGTGGGATCGAAGGACATGTCGCGAGCCGACAGGCGCTGTTCCATCTCGCGCACGTCGCTCACATCGACGCCGAGGTCGCGCGCCACGGCCTTGGTTTCCTCTTCCGACAACCAGGCGAGATTCTTCTTCATCTTGCGCAGATTGAAGAACAGCTTGCGCTGCGACTTGGTCGTCGCGACCTTCACCAGCCGCCAATTGCGCAGCACATACTCATGAATCTCGGCTCGTATCCAATGCACGGCGAAGGACACCAGGCGCACGCCCACATTGGGATCGAAGCGCTTGACCGCCTTCATCAGGCCGACGTTGCCCTCTTGCACCAGATCGCCCATCGGCAGGCCATAGCCCAAGTAGCCGCGGGCGATATGCACGACGAAACGCAGGTGCGAAAGCACCAATTGGCGAGCGGCATCCAAATCGGCGTCCGAACGGAAGCGGGTCGCCAGCGCAACCTCATTTTCCTTCGTCAAAACCGGTATCTGGGATACGCGGTCTATATAAGAATCCAGGCTCCCCACGGGGCCCGCGAAAACCAAACCAGTCTTAGAAGCGACTAATGCGGCAGTCATTTGCGGAAACCTCCAATCAATCCTAGGTGCAATAATAGCACTCCCTAAGTTTGAGGGCTAATGCTCGCCGGAGTTCAAATAATCGGCTAAAGAAATCCAAAAATCAATAGCTTACACGCGAATTCACGTGGGCTCGATGGCGCGGATATGGCGGGTTGCGGCAAGCCAGGAACCCAGCCATCCCAGGCCGATCGCAACTCCCAAAACCAAGATACCGGACCCGAAACCCAAACCTCGCAAATGAAACTCGCTGCCATAGAGGCGGGCAAGGCGCTCCACGGGCTTGGACAGCAGCCCGACCGCCACCGCGACCAGTATCCAGGCCCCGATCCCGCCCCCCAGACCGTACCAGATACCGCTATAGAGGAACGGCCGCCGCGCGAAACCATCGGTGGCGCCTACCAACTTCATGACCTCGACTTCGGCTCGCCGGTTCAATATATCCAGCCGAATGGTATTGCCCACGACCAGGATCACCCCGAGGCCCAATCCGGCACCGGTCAGCCATACCACCCGCCGCAGGATGTCCATGAGGGCGTGCAATCGCTTCACCCATTCGGTGTCCACCTGCACGGTCTGCACGTCCGGCAGGGCGGCGATGGCGGATTTGAGCGTCTCGAGACCCTCGGGCGTGCTGGCGGCCACCGCCGGGGTCACCACCAAGGTGTCCGGCAGCGGATTGTCGTCCAGTGCATCCAAGGCGTTGCCGAAGCCGGAGGCCGCGCGAAACTGCGTCAGCGCCTCATCCGCCGTGATCACCCGCACCGCGGCCACATCGGCGCGAGCGTGCAGCTGCTTGGCCAGCACTTGCGTATGGGATGGGGCGGCCTTCTTGTCCAGGTAGACCGACAGATCGAAGGTCTGGTTCCAATTGGCGGTGGCGGCAAGGGTGTTTTGCAGGAACACATTCAAGAACAACGGCAGGGCGAGCGCGATCGCGATCACCGCCATGGTCATGAGCGACGCGACCGGCTGCTGCACCAGGCGTCCCAGCGAGCCCAGCAAGGTTTGGGCGTGGCGCGCCAGCCAGGTTTGCACGCTCATGCGGCGGTAACCCGTCCCTCGCCCATGACGATGCGTCGCGCGCCCAAGCGGTCGATGAGATGCACGTCGTGGGTGGCGATCACCACGGTGACGCCCACCTCGTTGAAGCGCTTGAACAGCTGCATGATGTCGAGTGCCAGATCCGGATCGAGATTGCCGGTGGGCTCGTCCGCGATCAGCAGTTTGGGCTTGCCCACGATGGCGCGCGCGATTCCCACGCGTTGCTGTTCGCCGGCCGAGAGCTCGAGCGGACGGCTCTTCTCCTTGCCCAGCAAACCCACCTGATCGAGCGCCGCGCGGACGCGCTTGTCGATTTCCCGCTTCGGGGTGCCGGCGATGACCAGGGGCAGCGCGACGTTGTCCGCCACGGGCCGATCGTGCAGCAGCTTGTGGTCCTGGAACACCACGCCGATCTGGCGCCGGAACTGCGGAATGCCGCGCGCGTGAATGCCGCCGGTGTTTTGATTGCCGACGAACACCTGACCGCGGGAGGGCCGTTCGATGAGCGCGATCAGTTTCAAGACGCTGCTCTTGCCGGCGCCCGAATGGCCGGTCAGGAACGCCATCTCGCCGTCGTCGATGACGAAGGACACGCCCGCCAGCGCCTCGCGACCGTTGGTGTAGCGCTTGTGCACCTGGTCAAAACGAATCATGTACTCGCCAGCAAGCGAAGCGCCACCGGTCAGCCGTCCGCGCCTTGACCGGCACCGTCCGTCTTCAACAGCGCCGACACGAACTCCGAGGCGTTGAATACGCCGAAATCCTCGGTTTGCTCGCCCACGCCCACGAAGCGGATGGGGATGCCGAGCTTCTGCGCGATGGCGAGCACCACGCCGCCTTTGGCGGTGCCGTCCAGCTTGGTGATGACCAGCCCGGTGACTCCCAGGCCCTTGTTGAACTCCTCGGCCTGGGCGATGGCGTTCTGGCCGATGGTGCCGTCGAGAACCAGCAGCACCTCGTGCGGCGCCGTCGGGTCCAGGCGCGCCAGCACACGCTTGACCTTCTTGAGTTCGTCCATGAGGTGAGTCTGGGTGTGCAGGCGGCCTGCCGTGTCCGCGATCAAGACATCGATGTTGCGCGCCTTGGCCGCCTGCAGGCCGTCGAAGATCACCGCGGCCGGCTCGGCGCCGGCCTGTTGCGCCACGATGGGCACCTGGTTGCGCTCGGCCCAGACCTCGAGTTGCTCGCGGGCCGCCGCGCGGAAGGTGTCGCCGGCCGCCAGCATGACGCTGCGCCGCTCCGCCAGCAATCGATGGGCCAGCTTGCCGATGGTGGTGGTCTTGCCGGCGCCATTGATGCCGATGACCAGGATCACGTAGGGCTTGATCCGCGCATCGATCACCAGCGGCTGCTCGACCGGCTTCAAGATGGCGAGCATGGCCGCATGCAGCGCCTTCAGCAGCGCATCGACGTCGTCGAGCTCCTTGCGCGCCACCCGCCTGCGCAGGTCGTCGAGTATGCGAGTGGTCGCTTCGACGCCCACGTCCGCGGTGATGAGCCGCGTTTCGAGGTCGTCGAGGATTTCGGCGTCGATCTTGCGGCCCGGCAGCAGTTCCTTGATGTCGGTGGTGAGCCAGGCGGGGCCGGTGTTCAGTTTGGCGCGCAGGCGCTTGAAGAAGCCGCGGCCGCCGGGCTTCTCGGTGTCGTTCGTCATGGGCGCTCAATAGCGGCGTGGACGCCGTGCCTGTCCGCTTCGTGGGTCATGGGCGCTCCACATGCGCGCGGTCGCCGCGCCGGTCCGCTTCGTGGGTCATGGGCTAAAAACGGGCGCTGCGACGCGCCTTGCCGGTGTCGTGAGTCATGCGACCGAGAGCTTACCAGCCTCTGCAGGGTATGATGCCGCCGGTGACACCCGTAAAGCCGCCCAACTCCGCCGCAGAAGGCCGCAATTCGGTCCGAATCATCGCCGGTGCCTGGCGCGGCCGGCGTGTGAGTTTCCCCGATCTGCCCGGTCTGCGGCCGACCCCCGATCGAGTCCGCGAGACCCTGTTCAACTGGCTGCAGCACGCCATCGTGGACAGCCGTTGCCTGGATCTGTTCGCGGGGTCCGGCGCGTTGGGCCTCGAAGCCTTGTCGCGGGGCGCGCAGGCTGTGGTGTTCGTCGAGCAGGCACAGCGCGCCGCGCGGGGCTTGGTGGCGGAGCTGGCGCGTCTGGGGGATACCTCGAAATCGCGCGTGGTGGAAATGGGCGCGTCGCGCTTTCTGCGCACACCCGGCGATGCGTACGGCGCCCCATTCGACGTGGTGTTCATGGATCCGCCGTTCGGGCAGAACGCGCTGGCCGAGTACATCCCCCTGGTCGCGGCCGGCAATTGGGTCAAGCCGGGCGGCTTGGTCTACCTGGAGAATGAAAAGGCGGCAGGGGCGCCCGGCCTCCCGTCGCATTGGGAACTTCTCAAATCGAAGTCCGCGGGCGAGGTGGGTTATCATCTGGCGCGCGTCAATGCGCGGCTGGCCAACGAATAATCCGGGATGAACAAACGAACCGCGGTATACCCTGGCACCTTCGATCCGATCACCAATGGCCATCACGACCTGGTGCGACGGGCGGCCAGCATTTTCGATCGACTGGTGGTCGCGATCGCCGCCAATCCCAACAAGGCGCCGATGTTCTCGCTCGAGCAGCGGGTCGACATGGCGCGCCGCGTGCTCGCCGACGTACACAACGTCGAGGTGAAGGGCTACGTGGGCCTGACGGTCGACTTTGCGCGGCAGAATGGTCTCGCCGTCATCGTGCGCGGTCTGCGCGCGGTGTCCGACTTCGAATTCGAGTTTCAATTGGCTAATATGAGCCGGCACCTGACTCCGGAAATCGAGTCGGTTTTCATGACCCCGCAGGAACAGTACACATTCATCTCTTCCACCTTGGTTCGAGAAATTGCAGTCTTGGGCGGCAACGTCTCCGAATTCGTGCATCCCATCGTCGAGGTGGAGCTGAAGCGGCACCGCAAGCTTTGAGCGGCCCAGGCCACGGCCCTCGAAGGGAATCGATACCCCGCGCGTCGAATCAGCCCTGCGGCTATTTTCGCACTTATACGTTGTCCGTCATCGCCTGGCTGGCGATCGCCGCCGGGGGCTCGCTGCCGGCGTTGGCCGATCAAACACCGCAGGCGGCCCCCACCGTCACCGCGCGCGCTCCGGCCGGGGCCAAGGCCCAGGCCCGCGCGGTGGCGCACAAGGGTGCGATCGCCAGTGCCTACCCGCTGGCCAGCGAGGCGGGACAGGAGATACTCGCCAAGGGTGGCAACGCGTTCGATGCCGCCGTGGCGGTGTCGGCGGCCCTCGCGGTGGTGGAGCCCAGCAGTTCGGGTCTGGGCGGCGGCGGGTTCTATCTGTTGCATCGCCAAGCCGACGGCTTGGAGACCATGCTGGATGCGCGCGAGAAGGCGCCGGCCGCGGCGACTCGCGACATGTACCTGGATCAGGCCGGCAATCCGCTGGCGGACGCGTCGCTCGACGGTCCCTTGTCCGCGGGCATTCCGGGCGAACCGGCGGCGTTCGACTACCTGGCGCGCAAATTCGGCAAGCTGCCGTTGGCGGTGAGTCTGCAGCCGGCCATTCGCCTGGCGCGCGGCGGGTTTCCCCTGTATGCGCGCTTGCAGGGCGGCATTCGCTTCAAGCGCGAGGGGCTGCTGCGCTCGCCCGCCGCGGCCAAGGTGTTCCTGACGCCCGACGGGGATGTGCCGGAACTGGGCGCCATCATCAAGCAACCCGATCTGGCCGCCACGTTCGAGGTGATGGCGGCGCAGGGCGCGAAGGGGTTTTATACCGGCCGTATCGCCCAGGAACTGGTGAGCGGCGTGCGCGCAGGCGGGGGTGTCTGGACGCTGGCTGACCTGGCCTCGTACCAGGTGATCGAACGCAAACCGCTGGTGGGCGATTATCACGGGGCGCGCATCGTCTCGGCGTCGCCGCCCTCGTCCGGCGGCGTGGCCGTGGTGGACGCCCTCAACATTCTGTCCGGCTTCGACTTGAAGGCGGTCGACTCGGCGACGCGCAAGCACCTGGTCATCGAAGCCATGCGCCGCGCCTACCGCGATCGTGCGTTGTATCTGGGCGACCCGGATTTCGTGAAGATTCCGCTGCCGTTGCTCATCAATGGCGACTATGCGGCGGGGCAACGTTCGAGCATCCGCGTGGACAAGGCCATGCCCAGCGATCTCTTGCCCGGCATCGAGGCCGAGCACGTCGGGATGCACACCACGCATTTCTCGGTCTTGGACGGCAGCGGCAATCGGGTCGCGGCGACCATCTCCATCAATCTGTTCTTCGGGTCGGGCTACATGGCGCCGCAGACCGGGGTATTGCTCAACGACACCATGGACGATTTTTCGGTCAAGCCGGGCACGCCGAACGCGTTCGGCTTGGTGGGCAACGCGGCCAACGCGATCGCACCCAACAAGCGCAGCCTCTCGAGCATGGCGCCGACCTTCGTCGAGACGCCGAAGGGCCTGATGATCATCGGCACGCCGGGCGGCAGTTACATCATCAGCATGGTGCTGTTGGGGACGCTCGATTATCTGGATGGCATGAAGGCGGCGGACATCGTCAAGGATCCGCGCTATCACCATCAGTATCTGCCCGACGTGGTGGACTACGAGAAAGGGGCGCTGACCCCGGGCGAGATCGCTCAGCTGCAGGCCGAGGGCCATACGCTCAAGGAAGGCAGCCGGCTGTGGGGCAATATGCAGGTGATTACCTGGGACTTCGCCACCGGCAAAGTCGAGGCGGCATCGGACCCTCGGGGCGAGGGCGAGGGACTCGTTTACTAGTCGACGCGGCGTCTGACCGCGGGAGCGATTCGAAGTGTATGTGGTAACGGGCGGCGCCGGATTCATCGGCTCCAATGTGGTCGCGGCGCTGGCCGCGGGCGGCGGGGAAATCGTCGTCAGCGATTGGCTCCGCAGCGACGAGCGTTGGCGCAATCTCGCGAAACACGAGATCGCGGCCCTGATCGCGCCCGACGACCTGCCCGCATGGCTGCGCCACAATCGGGCGAGCGTCGAGGCAGTGATTCACTTGGGTGCGATCAGCGCGACCACCGAAACGAACGTCGATCTGATCGTTTCCCACAACATCAGGCACACGCTGGCATTGTTGGACTGGTGTACCGAGGCGCAGGTCCGATTCATCTACGCATCCTCGGCGGCGACCTATGGCGACGGCGCCCGCGGCTTCGACGATGAGTTCAGCCGCGAAGCGCTGGCGGCGCTGCGGCCGCTCAATGCCTACGGGTGGAGCAAACATGTCGTGGACCGGCGCATCGCCCGGCTCGCGGCGCGGGCGAGCGCCTTGCCGCCGCAGTGCGTGGGCCTCAAATTCTTCAATGTCTACGGGCCCAACGAATACCACAAGGGCTCGATGCAGAGCGTCGTGGCCAAGAACTATGCGCAAATCGTCGAGGGCCAACCGCTGCGCTTGTTTCGCAGCGGCCGGCCTGCTTACGCCGATGGCGGCCAGCTGCGCGATTTCATCTACGTCAGGGACTGTGTCGACATCGTCCTCTGGTTGTTGGATCACGAGCGGATCTCCGGGTTGTTCAATGTGGGCACCGGTAGGGCCCGCAGTTGGCTCGATCTGGCCGGCGCATTGTTCGACGCGGCGGATCGGCCGTGCGTCGTCGAATTCATCGACATGCCGCCGGCGTTGCGCGATAAATATCAATACTTCACCGAAGCGCGCATGCAACGATTGCGCTCGGTGGGCTACGATCGGCCCTTTACTTCACTGGAAGAAGGCGTCTCGGACTACGTCCGCAATTACTTGGCGACGGACGACCCGTACCGCTAATTTTTCCAAGGCATTCATCATGTTACACCAGTTTCGAGCCGGCGAATTAGCCACCGGGGAAGCCTCGGCCGTGCTGCGGCAGGAACTGTGCGAGCACCGCGAGGTGTTCGAGGCGACCGTCGCGATGATCGACGCGCCGTTCATCCGGACCCTGGATCTGATCGACCAGGCTCTGCGCCAAGGCGGCAAGCTGTTGATATTCGGCAACGGCGGCAGCGCCGCCGATGCGCAGCACCTCGCCGCGGAACTCATCATTCGCTACAAGGCGGACCGTCCCGCGCTGTCGGCCATCGCGCTCACGACGGATACGTCCGCGCTGACCGCCTGCGCGAACGACTTGGGGTTCGATGCCGTGTTCGAGCGGCAGATCGAAGGTTTGGCGCGCCAACACGATGTCGCGATGGGGATTTCGACGTCGGGCAACAGTGCCAATGTGCTGCGCGGCTTGCGTCGAGCCCGCTGCCTGGGGCTGAAAACGATCGGTCTGACCGGCGGTACGGGCGGGCAGATGCGCGACGAATGCGACGCTCTGATCGTGGTGCCCTCGGCCGTCACGGCCAGGATTCAAGAAATGCACATCACGATCGGCCACGTGCTGTGCAAAGCGTTGGAACAGCGCCTCGGCCTCGGATAACCCGTCATGCAGTTCACGACATTGTCCGGGCTGTTGGAGGGATTCCACGCGGCGCGGATTCTCGTGCTGGGCGACGTCATGCTCGATCGATTCGTCTATGGTTCGGTCGAGCGAATTTCTCCCGAGGCGCCCATCCCGGTGGTCAACGTGGACCGGATCATGGACATGCCGGGGGGCGCCGCCAACGTGGCCCGCAACATTGCCGCGTTGGGGGCTCGTGCGATCCTGTTGGGGGTCGTGGGCGACGATCTCGCCGCGCTCGATTTGACGACGCAATTGGCCGCATCGCCGACCATCGAGCCGCATCTGATTGCGGACGCGTCGCGTCCCACGTCCGTCAAAACTCGCTACGTCGCCGACGGCCAGCAGGTCATGCGGGCGGACCGGGAGAGCCGGACGCCGCTCGCCCCGGCCGTCGAACGACGCGTGCTCGACGACTACATCGCGGCGCTGCGCGATGCCGATGCGGTCGTGCTCTCCGATTATGCCAAGGGTGTGCTGTCCGACTCGATGGCGCGCGCCGCGATCGATGCGGCACGGAGCGCCGGCAAGACGGTCATCGTCGATCCCAAGGCGAAGAATTTGGTGCGATACCGCGGCGCCAGCATCCTCACGCCGAACCGGCTGGAGCTGCAGCAGGCTTACGGGGGCGAGTGCGTCACGGACGATGAAATCGCCGCGGCAGCGATGAGCATGATGGGGCAGGATGTCTGCGATGTCATGGTCGTGACGCGCGGCAAGGACGGTATGTCGATCATCTGCCGAGACCGAGCTGCCGTCCATTTGCCGACCTCGGCCCGGCAGGTGTTCGATGTCTCCGGCGCCGGCGACACGGTAGTGGCGACCCTGTCGCTTGGATTGGCCGCCGGCGGCGATGTGGTTCAAGCCTGCACCTTGGCAAACATGGCGGCCGGCCTCGTCGTCGGCAAGCGGGGTACGGCCACGGTCACCAGCGGAGAAGTCGTCGCCGCACTCGCTCCTTTGGGCGGACGCGCCGACCCCCAGAAGATATTCGCGGTGGAGAATGCATTGCAGCTGGCGCGGAGCTGGCGCGATCAGGGCTTGAAGATTGCATTCACCAACGGCTGCTTCGATCTGCTGCATCCGGGACATATTTCGCTGTTGGAACAAGCGCGCCGCAGCGCGGATCGTTTGATCGTCGGGCTCAATGCCGATTTGTCGATCCGCCGCTTGAAGGGCCCTGACAGACCCGTGCAAGGTGAAGTCGCGCGCGCGACCGTGCTGGCGGCAGTGAAGTCGGTGGACGCCGTCGTCATTTTCGCCGAAGACACGCCGCTTCGGCTCATCGAAGTACTGGAACCCGACGTCTTGGTGAAAGGGGCCGATTACACGGTGGAAACGGTGGTGGGCGCAGAGTGGGTGCTCGCGCGAGGGGGCAGGGTGTTGCTCGCGGATCTATTGCCCGGCCACAGCACCACGGCGACCGTGAAACGCGCCGGGTCGTCCGACGCATGAATCCCGATCGCGGCGGCGAGAGAGTCGTCATCCTGGATCGCGACGGGACCCTGGTGATCGATCGCGGGTATCTCGCCGATCCGGCTGGATTGGAGTTCGAACCCATGGCGGCCGACGGTCTGCGCTGGCTGTATTCGCGGGGCTACCGCCTCGTCGTCATCACCAATCAATCCGGGGTTGGCAGAGGTCTATTTCCGCTGCGCGGCGTCATCGAGATGAACGCGCGCTTGCACGCCATGACGGCAGAAATAGGCGTCACGCTGGAAGGCATTTATTTCTGTCCGCACGCGCCGGAGGAGGGGTGCGATTGCCGCAAGCCGGCACCCGGTCTGATGCTGCGCGCGGCCGCGGAATTGGGGTTCGATCCGCGCTGCGCCGTGGTCATTGGCGACAAGGAGTCCGATGTGGAGTTCGGACGCAATAGCGGAGCCGCGACCGTGCTGCTTGCCGCGAATCCGTCGGGCGGCGAGCGGGCCACCGCTGCGGATTTTGTGGCGCCGGATCTGTTGGCGGCGGCACGAATCTTGACGTCGACGCGCGTGTGATTTGTCGCCGCGGCGGACCGGCGCACCACGGCCGATGACTTCCGACATCGCCATCGGTAGCCGCGGATATCGGAACCGGGTATTGGGCACCGAGTACGGCTGTCAGCGGGTCACAGTCGCTAACGCTGGCACACCGAGCACCAGTAGGTCGAGCGCTGTCCCTGCACGAACTGCTTCACCGGCGACTTGCACACCCGGCAGGCTTGGCCGTCCCGCTCGTATACGAAGAGCTTCTGCCGAAAATAACCGGGGAGGCCGTCGGCATTGACGTAATCGCGCAGCGTCGTGCCGCCGATCTCGATGGCTTCCGCGAGCACGTCCTTGATGGCCTGCGTCAACGCCTGGCCCTGGGCGCGGGTGATGCGCCGCGCAGCGCGGCGCGGCGAGATGCCGGCGCGAAATAGCGCCTCGCTGGCGTAGATGTTGCCGACCCCGACGACCACCTGGGAATTCATGATGAAGAGCTTGATGGCGACGGCGCGCTTGCGGGTGGCTCGGTAGAGATAGTCGGCATCGAACGCATCGCTCAAGGGTTCCGGGGCGAGCTTGGCCAGGAGCTTGTGCTCGAGCGGATTGCCTTCCACCCAGTGCGCGCTGCCGAAGCGCCGCGGATCGTGAAAGCGCAGCACCTTGCCGGAATCCAAGACGATATCCCAGTGATCGTGCAGTTTGGGCGGTACGGCGGCGTCGAGCACTCGCAGGCTGCCGGACATGCCGAGGTGCAGGATCAAGGTGCCGGCATCGAAGCCGATCAGAATGTACTTGGCGCGGCGCTCGACCCGGCGCACCCACTGGTGTTCGATGGCGGCTTCGAAATGACGGTCGATGGGCCAGCGCAGGCGGCGTTCGCGAACGATGGCATGGACGACGCGCCGGCCGATGAGGGCAGGCGCGATACCGCGGCGTGTGGTCTCGACTTCAGGAAGTTCGGGCATCGTTCGACACCCGCCCGAGAGGCCGTAAGGCCGTTACTTGATCTTCGATTCTTTGTAAGGGACGTGCTTGCGCGCGACCGGATCGAATTTCTTGGTCTCCATCTTGTCGGGATGCAGCCGCTTGTTCTTCGTGGTGGTGTAGAAATGCCCGGTTCCGGCCGAGGAAATCAACTTGATTTTATCGCGCATGCGAGCCTCCTTAAACCTTGACGCCCTGGGCGCGCAGGTCGGCGACGACCACGTCCACGCCGCGTTTTTCGATGGTGCGCAAGCCGCGCGTGGTCACGCGCAGGCTGACGAAACGCTTTTCGGTCTCCAGCCAAAAACGATGGGTATGCAAATTCGGCAAGAATCGGCGGCGGGTGCGATTATTCGCATGGGACACCGTATTACCCGTTTTCGGGCCTTTACCCGTGACTTGGCAGACTCGCGACATGGCGTAACCTTTGGACTTGAAGACGTAGGAACAGCCGCGTTTTATACCAGAGTGCTCGCGCCTCGGCAATGAGTCTTGACGCGGTTCTCATTATTACGCCATCCCGGGGGTGACGGGAACCCTTCCGGTAAGCTATATTTTTCAATTACTTAACACGGCCTGGTGGGCGTGAATCGAGAGCGTCGGACATGATGAGCGCGCGCCTTAAGTCCAGCAGTTCGGCCAGCTTTTTAGCGGGCGGCGGGGAGATGGGCTCGTTGCTCCGCGGGCACGATTGGGCCGGCTCGTGGTTGGGCCCCCCGAGGTGTGGCCGCAGAGCAACAGCGTTCGGAGTCGGCCGGGAAAAAACTCGCACCTCCGGCCGCCGTCGACGAGCGCCCGCATACCCTGAAGATTCTTTTCGTCGAAGACGACGAGTTCATCCGGATGGCCGCCTTGGACATGCTGGCGGAGCTCGGACACGAGGTGTTTGCGGCGGGCGACGCCAAGGCGGCGCTGTGGACGGCGAGCGAGCAGCGAGATTCACAATAAGCCCCGCTCCGCGAGCGAGACGCTGACGCCGTCGCCTACGATGATGTGATCCAGCAGGCGTATGTCCACCAACGCGAGCGCTTCCTTCAGCCGCTGCGTGATGAGTTCGTCGGCCTGGCTGGGCTCGGCAACGCCCGAGGGGTGATTGTGGGCGACGATGACCGCGGCGGAGTTGCGTTGCAAGGCGAGCTTGACGATTTCCCGCGGATGCACGCTGGCGCCGTCGATGGTGCCCCGGAACAGCTCCTCGTAGTGGATCAATCGATGCCGCTTGTCCAGGTATAGGCAACAGAATATTTCGTGCTCGAGGTCGCGCAGTTTTGCCGAGAGAAAATCGCAGGTCACTCGCGGCGTCGTCAGGGACGGTCCGGCGCGCAGCGACTCGCTGAGTTGCCGGCGCGAGATTTCGATCGCGGCCTGCAATTCGGCGAATCGGGCGGGGCCCAAGCCGGCCTCGGCGCAGAAGCGCTGGCGATCGGCCGCGATCAGCTTGCGCAGCGACTTGAAGTTGGCGAGCACGGCGCGTGCCACATCGAGCGCGGAGCGCCCGGACACCCCGGTGCGCAGCATGATGGCGAGCAGCTCGGCATCGGACAGCGCCGCCGCGCCCTTTTCCAGCAGTTTCTCCCGCGGCCGCTCGTCGATCGGCCAGTCTCGAATAGCCATGCGTGCGAGCATGGGTGCGCGGAGCGAAACACTCTACGGTCATTTCGTGGGCGAACGTCGAGATCCGCAGCGCCGACGAGGCGGGGGCGTTTGCGAGCTACGCCAATGGTGAGCCTGCAGGCGTTCCTCAACTGTGACTCTTGCAGGCGTCCCCACGAGCGTGCCCTACCGGGGCTCATGCTCGTCCCGAACTCCCGAAGCCGCCCGCGCCGCGAACCGACGCCGCAAAGTCTTCGACCACCTCGAAATCCACATGCACCACGGGCACGATCACCATCTGTGCAATGCGGTCGCCCGGAGCGATGGTGAAGGGCGCTGTTCCGCGGTTCCAGCACGACACCATCAGCGGTCCCTGGTAATCGGAATCGATCAAGCCGACCAGATTGCCGAGCACGATGCCGTTCTTGTGGCCGAGCCCGGATCGCGGCAGCAACAGCGCGGCAAGATCGGGGTCCTCGACGAAGATGGAAATCCCCGTCGGGATCAACTCGGCGGCGCCCGGACTCAAGACCATGGGTGCGTCGATACAGGCGCGCAGGTCCATGCCCGCCGCGCCGGCGGTGGCGTGGTGCGGCAGCGGGAATTCCCGACCGATGCGCGGGTCGAGGATCCGCAACTTCATTTTGCGGTTGAGGGACGCGGCGCTCACGCTAGCGGCGCGCACGGCGGCTGCGCAGCCGCGCGCGCGGATCGGCGGGTGGTGTGGGGCGGCGCTTGCGTGCACCGCGCCGTGGACTGCCATCGGGGGGCGGCAGGCGTTCGACGATCAGCGCGACCAGCGCGCGGGCAACGTCGATCTTCGGCCCACGGGGGACCTCGGTCTTGCCGCCGGGCCAGAGCACGGTCAGGGCGTTGTCGTCGCAATCGAACGCAATGCCGTCGCCGACCTGGTTGGCGGCAATCATGTCGAGTTTCTTGCGCTTGAGTTTGCTGCGCGCGTTGTCCTCGACGTTGTCGGTTTCCGCGGCAAATCCCACCACGAAGGGCCGCTTCGCCATGTCGGCCACGGATTTGACGATATCCGGCGCGGGTTCGAGCTCGAGCTTGACCGACACGCCTTGCTTCTTGATCTTGTGCTTGGCCACGGTAACGGGCTGAAAATCGGCGACGGCGGCGGCGGCGATGAACACATCCGCCTCGGCAATGTGCCGGTGCACGGCCGCGTACATCTCTCGCGCACTTTCGACATTGATGCGCGTAATGCCGGCGGGCGTCTGTAATTGAACGGGTCCGCTCACCAGGGTGACGTGCGCCCCCGCTTCACGCGCGGCCTCGGCGACGGCGAAGCCCATTTTCCCGGAGCTGCGGTTCGTCAGGTAGCGGACCGGATCGAGCCGCTCGCGGGTGGGGCCCGCGGTGATGAGCACATTGAGACCTGCCAGCAATCCTGCATTGGGCGGCGGCTGCAGCAAGCTCTCCGCGAGCTCGATCGGCTCCCACATCCGTCCTGCGCCGATCTCACCGCAGGCTTGGCCGCCGGAGGCCGGCCCGAGGATGCGCACGCCGCGGGACACCACGGTATCGACGTTTGCCTGCGTGGCCTTGTTGGCCCACATGATCCGGTTCATGGCCGGCGCCAGGACCACCGGCGCCTCGGTCGCCAGGCATAGGGTGGTCAACAAATCATCCGCGCGGCCACCGGCCAGGCGGGCGAGAAAATCGGCGCTGGCGGGGGCAATCAGCACGAGCTGGGCCCAGCGGGCGAGTTCGATGTGTCCCATCGCGGCTTCCGCGGCGCTGTCCCAGAGATCGCTGCGGGTGGGCCGCCCCGATACGGCCTGGAAACTCATCGGAGTGATGAATTTCTGCGCCGCCGCGGTCATGACCACTTGGACCTCTGCGCCGCGCTCGATCAGACGGCGGACCAGATCAGGACTCTTGTAGGCGGCGATCCCGCCGGTAACCCCGAGCAATATGCGTGTCTTGATCGTCAATGGATGCCTTTCAATTGTTTGAAGCGCGCGATATCGCTCTCGAACTGCTTGCTCATGGCGGACTCCTCGCTGCGCTTTTCGCGAAGATTCTGTTCTTGCGTATGGATGTCGATGCCCACCCGCACCAGATCCTCGGCGATTTGATCGGACATGGGGGGGGCTTTTGGATCGCTGCTGTACGGCCTGAAGCGCATGCTGGCGACGCGCAGCTTCTTCAGGCGGCCATTCAATACTTCGAGGAACTGCCCGGTGACTTTCACCTGGTCCATCAGCAGCGCCAGACGCTGATCGCGCAGACGCTCGATCTCCGACACCGCGCCGTAGGTATTCAGCAAGTTCTTATCCCGGCTCGCGCTCTGCTCGGCATCGATTCTTTTCTGTTCCTCGGCGGCCGCTTGTTCGGCGCTCTTCTGCGCGTCCACATGCTCGGTTTCGATCCCGAGCGAGTTGATGACGTGCTGTTCCTGTGCCGCATATTCCGGCGGGATGCTGTCGCCGTAATGAGTGATCCCCTGTACGTCCACCCATTTGTAGAGCTTGCGCCCATTGCCATTGGATGCAGCCGAAGCCGCCGACGTTGCGAGCGCCAAGACCGCGCACAGGACCCAGGCAAGATTCTTCAAAGGCGTTCCCCCCACTGGAGCCGCAGCCATTGTGAGGTCGGGACGAGCGCATTTCCAGGGGCTAGTCCTCAATCCGCCAGCCCGTACCGGGCTCGATAGCTTTGCATGCTGGCGAGTTCGGCCGTACGGCCCTGCGCCTGCATGTGCTGCATGAGCTCGTCCAGGCCGATGACGGCGACGACGGGGATGCCGAATTGCGCACGAACTTCCTGAACCGCCGACAGGTGACCGTCCGCGCCCCGCTCCTGGCGGTCCAGGGCCAGCAGCACGCCGGCGGGCCGTGCGCCGGCGTCCCGGATGATGTCGATGGATTCTCGAACGGCGGTTCCTGCCGTAATGACATCGTCCACGATCAGCACGTTACCGCGCAGAGGTCCGCCCACGATGCGGCCGCCTTCGCCATGGTCCTTGGCCTCCTTGCGGTTGAAGGCGAACGGCAGGTCGAGGCCCTGGGTATCCGCCAATGCGGCCGCCGTCACCGCGACCAAGGGGATGCCCTTGTAGGCCGGCCCGAACAGCATCTCGAACGACAAGCCGGAGGCGGCGATCGCCGCGGCATAGGCACGGCCCACGGCGGCTATTCCTCGGCCGGTACTGAACAGTCCGGCGTTGAAGAAATAGGGGCTGTCGCGGCCGGACTTGAGGCGGAAAGTACCGAACTTCAACACGCCGAGCCTCATGCACAGTTCGATGAAATCGGTTTGGTAGTCGCGCGCCGGGGCGGACTGCGTGCGGCTTGGCGTCGTGCTGGTCATGGCATCGAGTCTGGCAAGGGATCCGCCGGGCCGCAAGCAGCGATCGCATCGGGCTGGTAATATCGCGCGCCATGCGGATGCGTACATTGTCGAAGCGGAGTTCGAGAGTTTGACGGCAACGGTCAAGCCCACGCTGCTGCAGGCACTGGGCGACAGGCGCATGGCGGCGATTCTCATGCTGAGCTTCGCCTCGGGACTGCCGCTGAATCTGACCGGGGCGACCCTGCAGGCCTGGCTGGCATTCGACAAGGTCGACATCAAGACCATCGGCCTGTTCTCCCTGGTCGGCCTGCCGTACGTATTCAAGTTTCTGTGGGCACCGCTGCTGGATCGGTATTTGCCGCCGCTGCTGGGTCGGCGCCGCGGCTGGATCCTGATCTATCAATTGTCTCTGGCCATCGGCATCGGTGTCATGGGCTTGAGTTCGCCCTCTCGAGAACCGTATGCGCTGGCCGTCATCGCCCTGATCGTCGCCTTTCTGTCCGCCTCGCAGGATATCGTGGTCGACGCCTACCGCGTCGACGTGATCCCGGCGAACGAACGCGCCCTTGCGGCGGCCGCCACCACCTTCGGCTACCGTTCGGCGGCCATGCTGGCAGGTGCCGTGATCCTGGTCGTGGCCTCCTATATCGGCTGGCGCTTTGCCTATCTGGCCGTCGCCTGCATCATGGCGCTGACGATATTCGCCACGATCTCGGCGCCCGAGCCGCTGGTGCCCGGGCGGCCGCCGCGCACATTGGCGGATGCCGTGGTCCATCCTTTGCGCGATTTGCTGAACAAGAAGGGCGCCTGGGGCTTTCTGGCGCTGGTGCTGGTGTACAAGGTGGGCGACGCTTTTGCCCTGAGTCTCTACAGCGCTTTCATGATCAAGGGCGTGGGCTTTTCCCTCAATGAACTGAGTGTCGCCGGCAAGGTGAACATGACGGTGTCGACCATGATCGGCGTTGCGCTCGGCGGCTGGGTGTACATGCGATGGGGCATGTTTCGATCGCTGCTGATCTTCGGCATCGGTCAGGCGCTCACCAACCTGCTGTACATGTGGCTCGCTCTTTCCGGCAAAGTGCTGTGGCTGATGATTCTGGCGACCAGCCTCGACAATCTCATCGGCGGCATGGGCCAGGCAGCCTACGTCGCGTTTTTGGTCTCTTTGTGCAGTTCCAGCTTCAGTGCGACGCAGTACGCACTGCTGTCCGCCTTGTCGGCCGTGCCGCGGGTGGTGATGGGCGCCATCGCGGGGCAGGTCGTCGACTCCGTGGGATGGGCGAATTTCTTCATCGTCACTTTCCTCACGGCCATGCCGGGGCTCGCACTGCTCTTGGTGCTGCGGCGGCCTATCAATGAACTCGAAGCACAGGAAGCGGCGAACGCCGCGGCCTGAAAGTCCGGGGCGAGGGGCCCCTCAGCGGCGCATCGAGCGTTCTTCGGGGATCGACCAGAGGATGCGGCTCGTGTCCTCGAATTCGCGATTCAAATCTTCGATTTCGACGTCCACCGCGCCGGACCAGTCCTCGGGTGCGTCCGCGGCATCGAGCATCCGGTCGAGAAGCTGATCGTTCCAGGAATCGAAGTCCATTTCGGCGACGGTGCCGTCGAAGTACTGGATTTCGATGGTCTCATCTTTCTCATCGAGCGCGACTACCTCAAACAGCTCGTTGGTGACGCCGCGATACCACTGACCTACGTTCGGCTTCATCGCATGCATCGCCGCCTCCGTCTGTTATGCTCGACCCCATTCAACTCTCAATGAATCCTCCGTGCAACGAATAAATTTTGCGCGTAGCAGCATGGTCATGGCCGAACAACTCTTCAAATTTTTCGTGGTTTTTTTCGTCGTCGTGGAGCCCATTTCCCTGATTCCGCTGTTCGCCGGACTGACCGAAGGCTCGACCCCCAGCTATCAGAAAAACATGGCCGGCAAGTCGACCGCGATTGCACTCGGCATCTGCGTCTTGTTCGCGCTGGCGGGCGCCAAGTTTCTCGACGCCATGGGAATCGAATTGAGCTCGTTCCGGATCGCGGGCGGAACGTTGCTGTTCTTGATCGCGCTCGAAATGGTGTTCGCGCGAACGTCGGGAACGCGCTCGACCTCCCCCGAACGCGAAGAAGCGTTGAAGCGCGAGGACATTTCGGTGTTCCCGCTGGCGTTCCCCTTCATTGCCGGCCCCGGCGCGCTGGCGACCATTTTATTGACCTCGGGGGAGATCTGGGGGAAGCCGGTATTGTTCGCCGGTTTTCTGGGGGTGGTCACGCTGGTGCTGGTCATATGCTGGGGTCTGATGCTGGCGGCACCACGGTTGATGAAGGTGTTGGGGGTGACCGGCGCCAACGTGATGAGCCGTTTGTCAGGTGTGGTCTTGGCGGCGCTCGCCGTGCAATTCATCGTCGATGGCATTCGCGGCAGCTTCTTGAGCTGACGCCCGCGGTTCAAGAGGCGCTGGGCGCGCGCTTCGCATAGGCGAGATCCCACACGCCATGTCCCAGGCGCTCGCCGCGCCGTTCGAATCGCGTGGGCGGGCGGAAGTCCGGGCGCGCGACATAGGTACCGTCCGGGCTCAAGGATTCGAGCTGCGGTTCGGCGTTGCATACCGCCAGCATGTGCTCGGCATAGTCCTGCCAGTCGGTCCCGAGGCGCAGCACGCCGCCGCGGCGCATTTTCTTCGCCAGCAATTCGACGAACTTGGGCTCGATCAAGCGGCGCTTGTGATGGCGCTTTTTGTGCCAGGGATCCGGGAAGAACACGAGAATTTCATCGAAGCATTCGTCGGGTATGGCATCGCGCAGAACCTCCACCGCGTCATGGCACACGACACGCAGATTGGCGAGCTTGGCTTGGCTTGCCTGCAGCAGCAGCCGGCCGACCCCGGCGCGGTGCACCTCGATGCCGAGGTAGTCGACATCGCGGTTGTTCTGCGCCAAAGCGCCGATGACCTCGCCGCTGCCGAATCCGATCTCGAGGCAGCGCGCGGCGGGACCCGGGGTACCGCGGGCGAACGCCACGTCCAGGTCGATCGGGCCGCCGGCGAAATCGAGTCCATAGGTTGGCCAGAGCTCGGCGAGCGCCCGTTCCTGTGCCACCGTGACCCGGCCGGCGCGCAGTACGAAGCTGCGAATGCGACGTTGTGCATACATGGCTGCAAAGTGTGCCTGATATGATGAAACGATGCGCAAATCCTGGATCGGAGCCGTGGCGAGTGTCGCCTTCATACTCGCCGGCTGCGTGGGTCTGCCCAAGCACGTCGACAAGCATTCCAGCGTCTCGCTGCTGCGTCCCGACACCACGGTGCTCGGGCAGATCGTGGAGCGCAACGATGGCGGCCGCAATCTGTCCGGCATCCGGCTGCTGAGTTCGGGCGACGAGGCGCTGGCCAGCTTGATCGCGTTGGCGGACCGCGCGCAACGTACGCTCGATATCCAGTACTACCTGATTCATCAGGACGATTCGTCGCGTCTTCTCTTGCATCACCTGCGCTTGGCGGCGGAGCGCGGCGTGCGGGTGCGGGTGCTGGTCGACGATCTCAACACGGCGGGGGAGGACCGGCGCTTCATGCACTTGGGCGAACACGCCAATATCGAGGTCAGGGTGTTCAATCCGTTTCCCGGCGGCCGCTTCGCCACGTGGACCCGCTTCCTCGCGTCGGCGTCCGACATCCCGCGCATCAATCATCGCATGCACAATAAATTGTTCGTCGCCGACAATGCGATCGCCATCACCGGCGGCCGCAATATCGGCGATCAGTACTTCACGCGCGACCCGCACGCCAACTTCATCGATCTCGACGTGGTGGCCGCCGGGACGATCGTGCCGCAGCTGTCGGCGACGTTCGACGAATTCTGGAACAGCAAGTACGCCTATCCGATCGCCTCGGTGGCCTCTCCGGTGCAGGCCGAGGGCGTGTCCACGGCGCTCGAGGAGAACGCGGCCGCCGGCGACGCGAGCTGGCTGGCGCACGAACTCGACGCCGGCGATCTGCAGCTGACCTGGGTGCCGGCCACGGTGCTGGCGGATGGGCCGGCCAAAATTGCGAGCGACGTTGCTCCCAACGTGGAAGTCACGATCGCCAATAATATCGCCGCCCTCATGCGATCGGCGCAGCAGGAGGTCATCGTGATCTCGCCGTATTTCGTGCCGGGCGACGAAGGCGTGGCGTTGATGCGCGACCTCGTGGGGCGGGGAGTGCACATTCGCATTCTCACGAATTCGCTGGCGTCCACCGATTCCCCCCTGGTTCACAACGGCTATTCGCGTTATCGCGTCGCGCTGCTGAAATTGGGCGTCGAGCTGAGCGAGGTGCGCCCCAAGCTCGGACAGAAACGGCCGCGCTTCCATCCCTTCCGCAGTTCGAACGCCAGTCTGCACGCCAAGGCCTTGGTGATCGATCAGAAAACCGTGTTCATCGGGTCCATGAACATGGACGCGCGCTCGGCCCGCACCAACAGCGAGATGGGCCTCGTGATGCGCAGCACCGAGATCGCGCGCCAAGTCACCAGCTTGCTCGACGACATCAGCGCGGACGGCAGTTATCGATTGCAGCTGGATCGCAACGGCCGGATCGTGTGGTCGAGCGGTGAGCTGGGTGCCGAGCAGCAGTGGCATACGGACCCGGAGACCACCCGGCTGCAGCGCTTCTCGCTGAAGATCCTGGCGCCGTTTGCGCCGGAGGAATTGCTGTAAGCGGGGCCGTCGTCCGGCTCGCGGCCCTGGATGCCCAGCGCGCGAAACGAGGTTGACGGGTTGGCGGTGCGACCCGCCGCAGAACTTCAATCTGTGGCGCGTCGCATCTTCAAGGCCTTGAACCGCTGCATGCCTTCCACGATTTCGGTGTGCGCCGCGTCGAGGCCCACCCAGCCGATGACCTTGACCCATTTGCCGGCCTCGAGATCCTTGTAATGCTCGAAGAAATGCTGGATCTGCTTCAGGCGGATCTCGGGGACGTCCTCGATGGACTTCCAATGCACGAACAGCGGGCAGATGTCGTCGGTGGGAACCGCGAGCAGCTTCGCATCGCCGCCTGCCTCATCGTCCATCTGCAGTAGTCCCAACGGGCGGCATCGCACCACCACGCCCGGCATGAGCGGGAACGGCGTGTGCACCAGGACGTCCACGGGGTCGTTGTCGTCGCCGACGGTCTGCGGAACATAGCCGTAATTGGCGGGATAGTGCATGGCCGTCATCATGAAGCGGTCGACGAATAACGCGCCGGATTCCTTGTCTACCTCGTACTTGACGGGATCCGCGTTCATCGGAATTTCGATGATCACGTTGAATTCTTGCGGTACGTTCTTGCCGGCCGTGACTTTGCTGATACTCATCTAAACGGAATCCTCGTACGGGTTTCGATGCGCGCGCACCTCAAGCCCACTACTATAACCTTAGGCTACGATCGTTCTGTGCCGCTTCTCGCGACTTGCGCTCAAACAGGGGATTTCTTTTCTCAGATCGGCATCAGTCGATCGCGATCCACCGCGCGCCGGCACCGGCGGCGAAGGGCGAGCCCGCCACCCGGGTGAGCGTCCCCGTGCTTGCATCGACGCTGAACACCGAGACATTCCCGGAGCCGTTGTTCGCGGCATAGACGAACTGACCGAGAGGGTCGGCCACGATCGACAGCGGCTCCGTCCCGGAGCCCACCGTGGAACTCAAGGTGAGAGCGCCGCCGGCCGCGATGCTGTAGGTCGAGATGTCGTTCTGGCTGGTGACGTTGGTTGCGTAGAGGAATCCCCCCGCCGGCGCCACCGCAAGCGCCTGCGGGCTGGATCCGGTCGACACGGGCGAGCCGGCGACCGCGGTCAAAGCCCCGGTGGACGAATCGACGGTAAACTCAGAGATGGATGACCCGGTCTGATTGGCCACGTAGGCCAGCGAGTCTGCCGGGTTGACGGCAATGGACACCGCGCCGGCACCGGCGCTGAAGGGCGAGCCGGATACCGCGGTCAGCTCGCCGCTCGCCGAGTCGATGGCCAATACGGACACGCTGCCGTCGACAAAATTGGTGACGTAGAGAAAATTGCCGTTCGGGTCGATGGTCAGGGAAACGGGATCGCGCCCGACCAGGTAGGGCGAGCCGGCTATGAGTGTGGCGAAGCCGGTGCCGCTCTCGATCGCGAAGGCTGACACGGTGTTGTCCGCGGAATTGGCTACGTACAGGTAGCGATCGGTGGGATCGATGGCGGCCGCGATCGGCGCATTGCCGGTGGCAATGGCCTCCGCGGCGGGCGTGAGTATGCCGGTGGTGTCATCGATGGCATACACCGTGACCTCGGCGGATCCGTTGTTGGTCACGTAGAGGAACGCGCCGTCGGGATCGACCATGGCCGCGACCGGGGTGGTGCCGACCGAGGCGAACGGGGATCCTGCAATGGGTGTGAGAGCGCCGGTCGTGGCGTCGATCGAAAACCCCGATATGCTATTGGAGCTCTGACTGACAACGTACGCGAAGCGGCCGGCCTGGGTGCAGTGCACGAGGACATTGGTGACGGCGGCCTTGTCGATGGTCCCCGTGCCGTTGACCACGCTGCAGGTCTGCGTCGGATTCGTCGGCTGCGTCCTCACGGTGACGGAGTAGGTATTGGCGTTCGCGACCCCCGTCGGAAACGTAAAGGCGCCGTTCGCGGTGACGCTCAGATACCTGCCGGAGCTGTTCTGCAGGACGAGGCCGGCGCCGCGCAAGCCCGTCACGGTTCCGCCGACGGTGTACTTCGCCTCGAATGGGCAGGCTGAAACGCCCACGCAAACCGCCAATATTCCGATCCATGTCGCCGTTTTCAAGAAAATTGCCCTCCAGCGCTCCGCGATACCTCCGGGGAGTGAGACCTCGGCCGCGGGAAATCATTCCGTGGACGAGAAATTGAGGCGTGATTCTATGCCTCGCCTCGTAGAATTGTGCTCGAGAACAATGAATTACGGCGAGATTTCGCTGAACGATTCGCCGCCGGAGCGTTCCAACTGCTGATCGACATGCCTGAAGGGAACACTATGCCGACCCGGCCGACGCTTGACCTGAAACGAATCGTGCTGTGTGCAGCCGTGGCGGGAGCCACGCTGCAGCCGTGCTTGGCGCAGGCCGCGCTGGGCGAGCCGGAGGGCCAGGTCACCGCCGACGCACTCGAGCTCGGCGGATCGATCAAATCGACGGAGCGGGGGGTTTATCGAGTGCACGCCATTCAATTGCCGTCGGGCACGATCTTGCGCGAATTCTCGGTGGCCGGGGGCAGCGTTTTCGCGGTGGCCTGGAGCGGCCCGGCGATGCCCAACTTGCGGCAGGCGCTGGGCCAGTACTTCGGCATGTATGTCGACGCTGCGAAGTCGACGCACGCCTGGCACCGGCATCTGCAGATCGAACGAGACGATCTGGTCGTGCAGTCGAACGGGCACATGCGCGCGTTCAGCGGCCGCGCTTACTTGCGCAATTCGCTGCCGGCCGGCACGAACCTGGACGACATACGCTGATGGGTAAGGTCATGCGATCGCTGCGCGGCGCTGTGGCGGCGGCTTGGATGCTCACCTTGATTTCATGCGGTGGCGGAGATGGTTCTTCTTCCGGTGCCGCGTCCGGGTCCACTTCCCCAGCCACGGCGGCGCCCAACGTGGCGTCCGTCATCGTCGACGGCGGCCCCACCGCGTCCAGCCCCAGCATCAATACGCTGTTCACCAGCGTGACCCTCTGTGTGCCGGGCAGCACCACCCAATGCCAGACCATCGACCACATTCAAGTGGACACCGGCTCGTACGGGCTGCGGGTGCTGGCTCCGGTGCTGGCGCTGAGCCTGCCCTTGACCAAGGCCTCGGATGGCAGTGCATTGGTGGAATGCACCCAGTTCGTCGACGGTTATAGCTGGGGGCCGGTGGCCTTGGCCGACGTGCAGGTGTCGGGCGAGACCGCGGCCTCGGTGCCGATTCAAGTGATCGGGGATACGAATTTCGTCACGGTCCCCAACGACTGTTCCAGCCCCAATCCAAACGCCGAGGACACGGTCGCGACCTTCGGTGCCAACGGCATCCTGGGCATTGGGGTGTTCGAGCAGGATTGTGCGGGGTGCGACAGCAATGCGGCGAACGGATTCTATTACTCGTGCCCGCAGACGGGAGACTGCCTTGGCACGACGGTGCCGATCGCGGACCAGGTCGCCAATCCGGTGCCGCTGTTTGCGACCGACAACAACGGGACCATCATCGATTTGCCCTCGGTCGCGGCGCCGGGCGAGGCGACAATGACCGGCTCGCTGATCTTCGGCATCGATACCCGGACCAACAATGCATCGGGCACCCAGTCCGTCCTGACCGTGGATGGGAACGGGAACTTCACCATCGTGTTCAACGGCCAGACTTTCAACGCGAGTTTCATCGATTCGGGTACCAACGGCATTTTCTTCAGCGACAGCGCCCTTCCGACGTGCACCGAGTCGAGTTTTTCCGGCTTCTATTGTCCGAGCAGCACGCAGAACTTCAGCGCCACCCTGACGGGGTTGAACGCCGTCAGCGTCACGGAAGCCTTCAGCGTGGAAAACGCGGAAAACGTGGCCTCGGGCAATCCGACCTACACGGTGCTGCCGGCCCTGGGAGGAACTTATTCGAATTCCGCCGATACATTCGACTGGGGCCTGCCCTTTTATTACGGCCGCCGCGTTGCGACCGCCATCGAGAATCACACCACCGCGGTGAATACCGGCCCCTATATTGCCTTCTGATTCCCATACCCACAGGGCATGGTGTCAGGATAGACTCAGCGTCGATGGATGCCGCAACGCTACAGCTCGACTATGTATCCTCGGGGGACCTGTCCGGGCAATCCGCTTCGTGGTGGGACAGCGTCTTGGGCGTCGTAGGGTTCGAGAGGGCGCCCCGAATCGATCTCTCCCAGGTTCCGGTGACGGCCAGCATGACCCCGTGGCTCGGCGGCGCGGAGGACCTGTGCGAGGTCTGGCGGGTGGCGGGCGGTCAGGACATCGAGCTGTCCACCGGCTTGCTCGAGCGGGGGCGCGTTCACTATCGATATTGCGATGAACTCCTGTTCGGCTCGGTCACCATCGAGGAACAGGGATTCGACGGCAATGCGTCGGCCGCGTTGCTGAGCGCGACCATGGCGGCGTATCAGGATATCTTTGCGGTGCTGAAGGAGACGCGGCACCGTCACTTGCTCCGGGTATGGAACTATCTGCCGGAGATCAATCGCGAAGCCGACGGCGACGAACGCTACCGTCATTTCAACTCGGCGCGGCAGAGCGCCTTCCGCAGCTCCGGCAGGAGCACGGTCGGAAGCGTACCGGCCGCGAGCGCTCTGGGCTCGCCCGCCGGCAGTCCCATCTCGATTTATTTTCTGGCGTCGCTCGAGCCGCCGCAGATGATCGAGAATCCCCGGCAGATCAGCGCCTATCACTATCCGCCGAAATTCGGCAAGCACAGCCCGATATTTTCCCGGGCCTGCGTGTTGAGCGAATCCGCGGGCACCAATCTATTCGTGTCGGGAACCGCCAGCATCGTCGGCCACGAGACCCTTCATCACGGCGATGTCACCGCACAGACGCGCGAGACGCTGGCCAACATCGAGGCGTTGCTGGGGGAGGCCAATCGAATCGTCGGCGCGGGCCGCTACGCGCTCGACGAACTGAAATTCAAGGTGTATGTCCGGCAGCCCTCGGACTTGGGCGCCATCGAGGATGCGCTCTTCGCAACGTTGCCTGCCACCGCGTCCATCGTGTATTTGCAGGCCGACGTCTGCCGCGAGGATCTGCTGGTGGAGATCGAGGCCACCGGCGATTCGCCGCGCAATTGAACGGTGCGCGGTGCGCCGCGCGTGGTTCAGCGTGCTTCAACGATTGTCGGGACCGGGGCCGCGCCATCCGCCGCCGAGAGCCTTGAACACCGCGATCTGATCCTGGACGAGGCCCGCGTCCGATGCGGCAACGGCGGCGTCGGCGGCGACCAGCGATTGTTCGGTGGTCAGCAGATCGAGATTGCTGAGCGAGCCCGCCAGAAATTGATCGTGGGCCATCTCGAACGCGGCGTGGGCCTTGTCTTGCGCATCGCTCAGGGCCTCGCGGTTGTCGAGGGCGGCACGATAGATCGCCAGCGCCTCTTCCGTCTCCTTGAGCGCCGTGAGCACCACCGAGTCGAAGGACGCGAGCGAAGCCGCCGCCGCCGCTTTCGCCTGGCGCACCCTTGCGCGGGGCAGTCCTTGATTGGGGAAGGTCCAACTGATGCTGGGGCGCAAGCCCCAGGTCAAACCCCGTTCGGCGCCGAGATCGGACAACTGCAAACCGATGCCGCCGTACAGGCCGGTCAAGCTGATCTTGGGGTAGAGATCGGCGGTGGCCACGCCGATGCGTGCGGTCGCCGCCGCCAGCGAGCGCTCGGCCTGCCTGACATCCGGCCGACGCTTGAGGAGTCCGGCGCCGTCGCCCACGGGAATGAGTGCGCTCAGCTGCGGTGCGGTCACGCAGGTCTCGACCTCGACGGGCGCGTTCACGGGCGTGCGCCCGAGGACGGCGGTGAGCTGGAATAGCGCCGCTCGCCGCCGACCTTCGAGAGGCGGGATGGCGGAGCGGACTTGTGCCACCAGGCCCTGGGCTCTGACGACATCGAACTGCGAGTTGGCGCCGGCGTCGTGTCGCTGCACGGTGATATCGGCTTCACGACTGACCACTGCCAGCGAGTGCCGGGCAACCGCCACTTGTTCTCCCAGAGTACATACCTGGGCATAGGCGCGGGCGGTTTCGGCGGCGACCACGACTTTCAGGCTGTCGCGAGCGGCCGCCGCCGCCTCGGTGCTGGCGCGCGACGCTTCGACGTTGCGGCGGACACGGCCGAACAAATCGACTTCGTAAGCCACCTCGAACAGGTCATCGATGATCCAGACGGTTTCCGGCCGGTGTCCGCCGAGTTCCAAGATCTCGTCGGTGACGGCATCCCGACCGCGAATACCGCCGGCCGTCACCACCGTATCGGGATAGCGTCCGGCTCGCGCCGCCGCCAAGATCGCGCGCGCTCCGGACAGGTTGGCGTCGGCCGCGGCGAGGTCGGTGTTGGCAGCGAACGCTTCCGCGAGCAGCCGATCGAGCTGCGGATCTCGATAGAGCCGCCACCAGTCGTCGGGCGGCGCCGCAGGCGTTTCGGCGGCCTCATCGAGCGACACCAGCGGCGCCTCTGCCCCCGCGGGTGGTTGCGGTGCCCGATAGTCCGGCCCCACGCGGCAGCCGGCGATCCCCACGAGGGCGGCCAGCGCGAGCGCGCCCAGGCCGGCGACCGCCGTCCGAGTCGAAGCCGGGCGGCAGCGCGCCTTCATGATGTCTTGGCATTCCGCCGCGGGAACAGCGGGAGGGCGGAGGCCGCACCATGCGGGGCCGGTTTGTGAACCACCAGGATGAGCAGGGCAATCGCGGTCAGCCCGCCCAAGACGACGAAGCAATCCATGACCGCTTGCGTCGTCGCCAGGCTGCGCACGACGTTGCTGAGCACACTGGCCCCGCGCACGGTGCTCGAGGCGGTGTCCCCGACTCGGGCGGTCGCCGCGGCGTACGATTGCACGCGCCTTAGCACCTCGCCGTCGCCGCTTTGCACATGCAGTCCGATGAGATTCGAGGCCACTTGGCCGCGGATGCGCGCCAATGTCACCACGAAGGACTGGCCGACTTGACCGCCCATCAAGCGGGCGGTTTGGATCATTGCGCCGAAAGTCAGCGCGTCCTGCGGCCTCAAATGCAGCACGACGAAAAATAGAATGCCCGACAGCGCAAAACTCTGGCCCACCGCCTGCAGCAGTTGCGACGGCAGAAACTGGTCGGAACCCCACAAAGGCGTCAGCCCGTGCGCCACCATCAAGCAGGCGGCGCTCACGAAGATGAAGCCGATGGACGCCACCAGCCGCGGATCGGAGCGCCTCAGCATCAACGCCGCGAGCGGGCACAGCGCGAGCTGCGGAGCCGCGATCCAAAACGTGGTCTGTCCCACCTCGAGCGCGCGAAAGCCGCGGACCGAGCCCAAGTAGAGCGGAATCAGATACGCGGTGGACAGTATGGTCAGGCGCAGAAAGCCGATCAGCAGCAGCAGGGTGGGCAACGGCGCGGCGAACGCCACCTTCAGATTGATGATGGGATGCGGCGTGCGCGCTTCGTGCACGAAAAATCCGGCCAGCATGGTGCAGCCCGACAGCAGCAAGCCCCACACCAGACCCGAGTTCAGCCAGTCCAGGCGATTGCCCTGATCGAAGCCGGCATAGATCAGAGCCAGTCCCAGGCCGCCGATGGCGAGGCCGAACCGGTCGGCGGGCGGCAGGTTGGGACTTCTGGGCCGGGGCCTCATTCCCAAATACAAGCACAGCGCCATGATGAGGGCGAGCGGAACGTTCTGCCAGAATATCCAGCGCCAGGACAGGTGGTCGACGTACCAGCCCTCCAGCGATGCGGAAATGTTGAGCGACAATTCCAGATTGAGCGCATAGACGGCGACGCCGAAGGCCCAGTACTTGGGCGGCGTGTTGAGCAGGATGAAGCTCAAGGTCAGCGGCACGAACACGCCGGTCGCCAGACCGCCGGCGAACTGCAGCGCCAGCAGCATCGGCAAGCCGTCCGACAACGGCGTGAGCAGGGAAATCACCGCGAATGCGCTGGCGCCGGCCAGCAGGACCCGGCGCGCTCCGAAGACGGTGCCCATCCAAACGGCCGCGGGTGCGATGAGCATCTGCGCCACCGTCTGCGCCGTCGTGATCCAGGCACCCTCATCGAAACCCGCATGCATCGCGCCGCGAATGTCGGCGAGCCCGAAGGTCGACAAGCGTCCGTTGAGCGTCGAGATGAACGTGCCCATGAGCACGGCCAGCAGACCCAGCCAGGGAATGGCGTCGGGCGCAACCACCAGCGTTGCTGGAGTAGCCGGTGCGGCGCCGGACGCTGTGGAGGCATCAGCCGCCGCCGGCACGGGTGGGATGGCCGGGGCGCCCGCGGGTATTCCGGGTGGATCGCTCATCAACGCCGGCCGTCGCGCGCGTCGATCCTCGCCTCCACCGACATGCCTGGCGCGAGGCGATCGGTGAGGCCGCCGGCGTCGTCGATCGCAATCTTCACTGCGATGCGCTGCACTACCTTGGTGAAGTTGCCGGTGGCGTTATCCGGCGGCAACAGCGCGAACTGCGAGCCGGCGGCCGGCGCGAATGCCAATACGTGACCGTGCAGGGTGTGCTCCGGAAAAGTATCGACGGTGATTCGCGCCGGTTGCCCCACCGCCATGTGCGTGAGCTGCGTCTCCTTGTAATTGGCGATGACCCAGATATTCCGCACCGGCGTGAGCGTGGTGATCTGAGTGCCGACGCCGACGTACTGGCCTGGCTTGACCTGGCGTTGTCCGAGGACCCCGTCCTGAGTCGCAACGATGGTGGTATAGCCCAAATTGAGCACGGCAGTCTGCACGTTGGCCTGTTGCGCGGCGACTGCCGCCTCGGCCTGCGCCTCCTGCGCCGCGATCACCCCGAGCTGGCGCGTGGCCGCGTCGGCCTGAGCCCGATTCTGCGCAAGCTGCGCGGTGAGCTGGGCGCGCACCGTGTCGAGTTTTTCGGTCGCCTCGGTGGATGAGGATCCTGTTTGCAGCAGTCGTTTCTGCCGGAGCAGGTCCCGGCCGTTCTGATCGAGCGTCGCGGTCGCCGACGCGACCACAGCCTTGGCGGCCCGTATGGTCGCCAATTGCAATTCTCGCTGCGCCTTCAGCGTTTCCGCTTGGGCGGCGGCGGCGGCGAGGTTGGCCTGCGCCAGCGCGACCGCGGCCCGATAGTCGTCTTCCACGATCTGCGCGAGGACCTGTCCGGCATGCACATGCTCGTAGTCTTGTATCGGCAAGTCGCGTACATAGCCGCCCACTTTGGCCGCGATCGGTGTGATGTCCGACTGCAAGTAGGCATCGTCCGTGGTCTGCCAGCCTGGCGCTCCCTGCCAGCGATCCCAGCGTGTCGTTACCACGACCAGAATGGCGATGGCGATGATGAAGACCAGGACCCGCCAGAAGACTTCCCACCATTTATGCCAGTCGTATTTGGGTGCATCCATGTCGAGCGAATCCGGGTTCCCGGTGTGCGTGCCAGAGTCTAGCCGACGCGCGATCGCGCCGTCAGCATGTTAACCTCGAACGCTGATTGCGCGTCGTTTTAGCTGAGGGATGATGAGCATGCGTGCGTGGTGTCGAGGTCTAGGGAACGACATGACCGCCGACCCATCGACGGGCGGCACGTGTCGCGACGGTCGATCGCGACCGAGCGCATGGTGATCGCACAGGGGTACGGCGATGCCCCCCTGCGTCGCTGACGTGCGGCCCTTCGACATCGCACCGGGCGTGGCTGCCGCGCTCGCGAATTTCGCGTTGCCGGACCGGCTACCGTTGTTCTTCGAGGCCATCGATGCCGTCGTCGTCGCCTGCGCGGATTTCATACCGCGCGAGTCGGGCCGTTCGCTCTATTTGCGGCCCTTCATTTACGGCACTGAAGCAGGCTACTTGCTGCGCAATTCAACGACGTTCCGTTTCACGGTCATCGCCAATCCGGTGGAGATATACGCGTCGGGTCCCATGCGGCCGGGCGTTACGCGCGACTCGAAGTGCTCGCGGACGGCGATCGGCGCAGCTATGTGCCGCGACAGCTCGACGTGGTGGCCGCGCGGTTGCGCGAGGCGCTGCTCGCCATTCAGGAGCGCCGCGCGCCGGATGTGTTCGGTTGGACGCGCGAGTGTGCCGCGCTTTCGGTTTGACCGGCGCGCGGTTGCCCGCCTGCGCTGCGCCGGCCTGGCACCGCGGTGGCAGGCCGATTTGAACCGCGATTTGCGTGTTGGGTGGCTACCCGAATAGAATCCTCGCGGATGCGGGCGTCGTATAATGGTAATACCCAAGCTTCCCAAGCTTGAGCCGTGGGTTCGATTCCCATCGCCCGCTCCATTCCCCGCCATCGCACGCCAACGCCCGCCGACTTCGTTTCCACCGACGGGTCTGACACGACCTTGGTACACATTGCCTAACGCTGGCCTTGGTTTCACACGCGGCCAAACGTCTTCGACTTAAATTGACCGATAGCCGCCATCCGGCAGAACCGGGCCGATCCGGATGCCGGGCACGTACATTGCGCGCGGCAGGCAGGGCAATCAACGTAGCAGTGCAACCCGAGTCCCTCGCGCTATGCCGCTCCGGCACCCAGGGTGTGGAAATCCTGAACTGGGATGTGCGGTGCCACTGTTTGGGATCCCCATGACGATACCCCGATCGTGTACGTCGGCGTGCCTTTGGTGCAGCCGGAACCGGCAACCCAGCCAACCTCCGACAATGGCATCAGTACGACAGCGCCAATGATCGAAATAATCAATGACTGGTGTTACACGATTGCCATGATTCGGTCATAACGACGTGACCAATCGCAACTAGCATCACCGCTCCGTAGCAATAACCGAACATGCGGACCGCAAGATCCGCTGCCGATGAGGGATCAGTCGTATGACCGTGAGAATGACTAGGCTTCCATTGACCTGCGTGGGAGTACTGTTGCTGGGCGGCGTGGCTGAGGCGCAGCAGATCCCCTTCAATTCCGGCGACCTGATCATCAGTACGGTCTCGAATAGCACGGGACTGGCGAACAACAATGCAAGCGTGCTTGACACGGCATCGCCCATCACGTTGCAGGAATTCCAGCTTGGTGCAAACGCGACTTCCGCGACCTCCGTCGGGACGCTGACCCTGACCCAGACGGCCAGCGGTAACCAATCCGCAATATCCGGCGAGTACGGCTCGGCTTCGGAAGGGATCCTGCAGCAGTCCGCCAATGGCCAGTACCTGACGATCATGGGCTACGGCGTCAATGCCAATAGCTTCAACACGGGCGGCGCCAGCGTCTATGGGACCGCTGCCCTGGGACAGAGCACCAGCCTGACCGGCGGTACATTCGTAACGGTGCCACGCGTCGTGGCGCTGATCGGTGCCAATGGCAGCGTCGATACGAGCACGGCGCTGACCGGCGTGTTCAACATGAATAACCCGCGCAGTGTGGCGACCGTCGATGGCACCTCGTTCTATGTCTCCGGCCAAGGTGCGAGCGAGGGTGATTCAACCGAAGGCGTCTTCTACACGACACTGGGCGCGACGACGGCGACTTCCATCGATGGCAGCACGGATACGCGTGCCGTTTCCATCCTCAATACTGGCAGCGGCAATACCCTGTACGTCTCCCGCGACGTGAAGTCCACCAACAAGAACACCACCAACATCAGCACCCTGACGAGCAGCAGCGGCGGGCTGCCGACGAGCGCCAGCGGCCTGGTCACTACCCAGGTGGTCGCGCCGACGACGCCGAATCCCGTGAGCAACAATGACAGCTCGATCACGGTGACGGCCAACACGAAGAACGGCGTCAATAACTCGCGTGCCGGTAACTTCGTCTACCTGAGTCCCGAGCAGTATTTCTTCGCCAGCCCCTCGGTGCTGTATGTCACCGACAGCGGCTCGCCAAAGAATGGCCAGACCGGGGCCGCGGCGGGCCTCGGCGATGGCGGACTGCAGAAGTGGGTGCTGGCCAATGGAACCTGGCAGCTCGATTACGATCTGTCCGCCGGCCTGAACCTGGTTGCCTCCAATGGCGGCGCCAATTCGCCCTCTCCCACCTCTCCGGGTGTGACCGGACTGTTCGGCCTGACGGGCAAGGTGGTGGGGGGCCAGGTGGAACTGTTCGCGACCAGCTACGGGCTTAACGAGCTGTCGCCGAGCTACCTCTACGAAATCTCCGACACCTTGAGCGACACGACGCTCGCCCAGGCGAGCAACGAGTCCTTCAATGTGCTCGATACGGCCGCCGCAGGTACGGACATTCGCGGCGTCGCCTTTGCGCCCGTGCCGCTGCCCGGAGCGGCGTGGCTGATGTTTTCCGGATTGTGCGCGCTGGGTGTAACTGCCCGCCGCCGCAAGTCCGCCTTGCACAATTAACAACTGACATAGGGAACGATCTGATGAAGAAAGCAATTCTGGCGGTCCGCATTGGGCTCGCGCTCGGCACTGTCGGTGCGTGTGCGGTCGCTCAGGCCGCCACCATCACGCAGTGGACATTCGAGAACGATTCGATCGCTGTTAACAACAACCCCGCACCTTCTACCGGTACAGGCACCGCCAGTTCCCTTGGCATGAACGTCTACGCAACCCCCAACGTTGGCGTAACCACGGACGACGTCCTCAAGGGCACAAACTCAGACACAGGCGCGAACAACGTGGCGGATACGACCCAAACTTGGCGCGTACGGGGGCAGGCCGGCGCCAACGGGGCAGCCAACGGCTGGTCGAGCCTGGCGCCGATCGGGACGCAGGGCGCCCAGTTCGCCGCGAGTACGGCGGGCTACGGCAACGTCACCGTGAGCTTCGATTGGTACGCGACGACGCAGGGTGAAGCGAATCTTCAGTTGCAATACACCACCAACGGCACCACCTGGCAGAATGCTGCGCTGACCCTCAGCGGATCTGACACCGGGTTGAAGGTTCTCACCAACAGTGGCTCCGACACCAATACGGTTACCGGGTCATATGTCAGCGATAATCTTTTGAACAACGGATCGAAGGCCGGCCAGGATTGGTTCACTGACCTGACCGCGACGATCACCAACCCGAACGCCGCAAACGATCCGAACTTTGCCATCAGGCTGGTCAACGCATCGACGGGCGCCGACGATGTCAGCACGCAGGGCACTGCCTTGAATAACAGCTCGGGCAACTGGCGTTTCGACAACGTCGCGATCTCCGGAACGGCCACGCCCGTGCCTCTGCCGGCCACTGCCTGGCTGATGCTCTCTGGCCTGGGCGCCCTGGGCGGCCTGGCACGCAAGCGTCGCGCCAAGCAGCGTAGTTGAATCGCATAGGAAAGAAAACGCCCCGGACTCCGGGGCGTTCTCATTTTCGGTGAATCCGATTAGCCCGCAAGCGCCTGGCTGAACATCTCCAGAATAGGCGGCCTGGGCTTTTGGTCCGCCGGCACCGCTTGAATTTCCGAAAACCACTGGCCGTGGTTACACATGCAGTCTGGTTCCTATGACGTGCGCGCCTTGACACGAACGTGTTCGTGAAACTGATTCCTGCGCGACGATGCGAACCGAGTCCGTGGGGTCGTTCAACACCATTCGCACCGATTTCTTCGCGACCCCTGCGGCGCGCGTAACGAATGGTTGCGTTCGCTGCAGTTGGCTGGTGTGGCAGCAATTTTCACACGAGAATCACACGCAGCGCAGTCCCTCGCTTGCAACATCATGATTCCAGTGAGTTCAGCTTTTGCCAGTGATATATTCGATTCCCATCGCCCGCTTCATTTTTCGTTGTCTGGCGTGTCCCTACGCTGTCCTGGGACGCGCTCGGCAGCGACTGCCGTCGGCGTTTGAGCCGCCCCCTCCGTCAAGCGCTATGGCGCGCGTTTCTTGCTCGGGTCATCGGCCGGGTTGACGTAGGCAATTGCGAACGGGCCTTGCAGGTGCACCTGAATCGTCGCTCCGCTGGTTGTGTACGCATAGTGATGCATGCCCGCCATGGCAACGCCGTACCCACCCGGTAAGAGCGTCTGGGCGTGCGTCTTGTCGAAAACATCACCCATGCCAAGTGAGAAGGAGCCCTTCAAAACGGTTATGTGCTCGTCGGTGGGATGAAAATGAGGCGGGATCATGTAGCCCGCGGGCATTTCAAACCGCACGGTGACAAGGCCCGTCGCCGCAGGGTCACCCGCGATCACAGCGAACTTTGCGCCGGGCGGAAAAACTGGTGGAGGCGCGCCCCATTTTACGTCCTTCGCCGATCGAACCACAGCCGTATCCGCGGCGACCGCAGATACATGTGCGATGAGCATTGCCGCAACGATTAGAACAGCATTACGTACGTTTAGAAACATGATGTGATCTCCTCGAAAAGCTTATCGTGCCTTTATGGCAACGCGCACCCGCACGCCCCAATATCAATCAGTGATGAGACGCCCTCGGCGCAGCCGCCGCTGCGATGACAAATTCCCCTGGAATCTCAAAGCCATTGCCGATCCGCCAATTGCCGATCGAGTTCACATATTCAGTGCGGACTCGTGCCCGAACCTCATCACTGAAGCGCGACCAGGCGAGCGCAACGGGGCCACCCACAAACGCGGCGTTACAGGCGTCGGTTGTATCGGCAAAGTTCAGAGTTGTTGAGATGCGACGGTGTTCGATGACCTCGAACCCAGCTTCGGCACATAGACGCGCAAGTGCATCTTGCTGCCCGAGCCGGAAGAATAGAGGGCACACCTCGCTCGCAACTTCGGCATCGACGATCGAGAAAAGCGCTGACCATCCGCACTTGGAGCGTTCGCCCCACACGGCAAGAGAGACCCGACCTCCTGGCCGTAGCACCCGTAGCATCTCCCGCAGGGCCTGTTCGGGGTTGGGCATGTACATGAGCCCGAGGGCGCACAGCACGAGGTCGAAGGTGGCGTCCCGCAAACCCAGCGTCTCGGCATCCATGCGCGTAAAACTGCAGTTCGATAACTTCGCTTCCCGGGCACGCCGCTCGGCGGCACTGACCATCCGTCCGGATATATCCACGCCGAGCACATGTCCATCCGGACCGACCGCGCGAGCCGCCTCGAGTGATGCGCGGCCACTGCCGCAGGCGACGTCGAGCACCTGGTCGCCTGGCGCAGGAGACGCGAGTGCCATCAGTACGGCTTGAGCTTCCGCCAGCTGTTCGTGCCAAAGAGGTTCGTAGTCATCTGCCGCCAAATCCCATCCATAGCGTTGGATACGGCGTTGAAGTCTTGCGTCCATTACTTTGTGCGTCCAAATAACCAATCGAGTGCGGAACTATTGCGCATAGGCGCTGCGGAGTCCTATCTGTGTGTCGCCCCTTCCTATCCGTTCGTCCGGGCTCGGCAATCGACTTGGCTCACACCTAACCAATCGTCCGCAATTTCTGTTCATTCGTCCTGCCGGCGAGCTTCAGACCTTCGCACCGCTAGCCATTACGCACCGATCCGGCCACAATCAGCAGCGTCAAGTCAGCAATGAATGGCAGCCATGGCATCACAAGAGATCGCAGCAGCGATGCAACGCGTCGAGTCGGTTTTGAAGCGTCGCCCTGAGGTGGGCCTACACGACGACGCACCGGCCGCTGCTCGGTAGAGAGTGGCACGCGAGTCGTGACGACCCACACCAACGGCACACAGCTGTTGACCGACATGCCCACCGAACTCGGGGGCAGCGGTGAGCAGGTCACGCCGGGATGGCTATTCCGTGCAGGGCTTGCATCTTGTCTTGCCACCCGAATCGCAATGGGCGCGGCTGCCGCGGGGTTCGAACTGGCAATGCTGGAAGTGTTAGCCAACAGCCGCTCGGACGCACGTGGAATATTCGGCATGTCGGAGGCTTCCGGTGAACCAGTAAGCGCCGGGCCCCGCGACATCCAGTTGCTCGTCCGCATCGCCGCACCTGGTGTCTCGCCGGAGCGATTGTGCATCCTGATCGAAGAAAGCAATCGTTGTTCGCCTGTGTCCGCGGCGGCGCGGGACGCAGTTCCCATGACTTTGTGCATCGAAGTGGATGGCGGGTAATGGATGCGCTCTCAGAAACTCTGCGAGTCGTGCACCTGGTAGGTGCCATCTTCATCAATGCCCGATTTACCGCGCCCTGGTGCTATCAGTCCCCCAGCGCTGACTCGGCCGCGCCATTGCTCGAGCCCGGCGCCGAGCGTGTGGTGATATTCCACCTAATCACCGAAGGGGAATGCTACGTCGAGATCGGCGACGACACGCCGGTACGTCTAACCGCGGGTGACGCTGTCATTTTCCCCAAAGGTCACGCGCATCGCATGACCTCTCAACCTGGACTTGCCCCAGCAGCCGGTGCACGCCTGGATCAAGTGCTGCCGCGAAGACCGCGTCAGCTCGTCTACGGTGGCGGTGGGCCGACGACACGCCTCGTCTGTGGCTACCTAGCTTGTGACGCTCGGCTCGCGAGAATGCTGCTAGCTGGGTTGCCCGCACTGGTGCGAGTCAATGTGCGGGGATCGAATGCCGGTATCTGGCTCGAAGCCTCGGTTCGCTACGCACTGGCCGAAGCTCGATCACCTCGGCCCGGCGGTGCCGGTGTCCTGGCGAAGCTGGCCGAGGTGCTGTTCATCGAGGTGCTGCGCTTGTACATGAACGAGCAAGGTGAAGGTAGAACCGGATGGCTGGCCGGGGTAGGCGATCGCATCGTCGGTCCGGCATTGAACGCGCTGCATGCGCGACCGGCTCATGCCTGGACATTGGAGGAGTTGGCGCACGACGCAGGCACCTCGAGGTCAGTTCTCGCAGAACGATTCCAGCACTTGGTAGGCACTTCGCCAATGCAGTACCTGATGCAGTGGCGCATGTTACTCGCCGCCAATCTACTGTGCCGCAGCAACGCGCCGCTGGCGCGGATTGCCGAGGATGTAGGCTACCAAACCGATACGGCGTACAGCCGTGCGTTTCGGCGCGAGTACGGCTTGCCGCCAGCAGCGTGGCGCCGGCGCCGATCGGTTCGCGATCACGTACGTTGAGATACCCAGTGAACGGAGTCAGGTGTGTGGTCGATCCCTTCGCCGCCGAGTCGGGATCTTCTTTTGAGTGGTTGCGAATTTGGAGGGGTACACTTGCAACGTGCCTATGGGCGTAATTATGCTTGGTGTGGCGTCACGCGCGCGTCAGGGCTGATCAAGATCGCCGCCGGTTGCTACGCGCGCACGGTCTAACCGTAGAAAATAGTGCTGCCCTATACGCACTGAAAGGAAGCAAAATGGCACGTCAAATTGTGTTCTCGCCAAAGGCGGCTAGGCCGCCACCGACGTACAGCCAAGCGGTCAAAGCTGCCGGGCTGGTGTTTGTTTCGGGTACGGCCCCGACTGATTCAACCACAGGCGCCTTAAAGGGCACGACCGTTCAAGAACAAACTGCGCAATGCCTAACGAATATACAAGCCATCCTTGAGGAAGCCGGCAGCTCATTAGACAAAATCGTCAGCGTCACCATCGTGCTCGCGGATGAGGACGACTTCGCCGGCATGAATGAAGAGTGGCTCAAATGGTTCCCCTCTAATCCGCCAGCTCGTCAGGGTGCCAAGCTACCTGCCCGCATCCCTGGTCTAAAGGTTTCCATTGCGGCGATCGCCGAGGCCTAACCGTACGTTTCGGCCGATGTTCTGCGGCCGATGTATCCCTAGGTAGCCCTAGATAGCCCTACATACCGCGAAAATCCACACGCCAATCACACTTGGCATCCGCCATCGCACAAAACCGCTTGTTTTCTAGCTTCGGAGTCGCTGCCCGTGTGGGCTCGATTCCCATCGCCCGCTCCACTCTTAAGGCAACGCCAGGCCACGCAGGGCTACAAGATTGGGGTCAAGACATTGATCCGATGGGAAAGTCTTGGGAAGCGACGCTGAGGGGGCGGCGGTCTCATGGCCTCACGTATCCCCGCATTGCCCCGAGATTCACACGTACAGTCCGGGATGTGCAGGTCTCGGTGCCAAAGCTTGAACAGGCCGGAGTTGCAACCGCCGAGCCTCCGACCTGCGGCAAGTGCCGAAGCTCGATGATGCTTCGTACGGCCAAGAAGGGTAGCCAGGCGGGCGATCGTTTTTGGGGCTGCTCCCAGTTTCCCCGCTGTCGGCATACGGTGGCCATAGGATGACCAGGTTGCCCAGGCGGTAGGATGGTCCGCACGAAAACGGCAAAGCGCACGATGAAGGAACAACTGCTGTACGTATGGACCGTCGAGACCGCCCCTGGCTATCCAAACATTCTCCAGGCGACGTCTGAAAATTCTTTTGCTGCGGCCCGGAAAATACACACACCGTCAGGGCGGCCCTAAGACAATATCTCCGGGCGCCGATAGACACATCACCGGTAATATGATATTACTCGCAATGTGAGAGTTGTTCTAGATACGGACGTCGTCATCGCGGCCATGCGCAGTCCCACGGGTGCTTCGGCAGCCATATTGATGGCCGTACGTCGAGGCGAAATCTCCATGCTGGCAAATGTTGCACTGGCTTTGGAATACGAGGCAACCTGTCGCCGCGCGGAACATGGTGTTGCCGCCGGGCTCAGCCAAGCCCAGGTCGGCGTCTTTATCGACGCAGTAATCGCTCTGGCTGAACCCGTCGAGACACATTTCCTGTGGCGTCCCCAGTTGCGCGATCCCGGCGATGAGCTAGTGCTCGAGGCGGCGGTCAATGGCCGAGCCCAAGCCATTGTGACTTTCAATCGAAAGGACTTCGGCGACATACCCACGCGATTCAGCGTCGAGGTTTTAGCTCCAATCGATGCGTTACGGAGAATCAAATCATGAGCAAGCCCCAAAGCACATATCCCCTCCGCTTGCCCACGTCGGTGAAAGCCGAAGTAGTGCGGCGTGCCAAGGCAGATGGCACGAGCTTCAATCAGTTCGTCGCAACCGCGGTCGCCGAGAAGCTTGCTGCCATGAACACGGCCACGTTTTTCCTCGAGAGACGCGAGCGGGCGAATTACGCTGCATTCGACAAAATTATGAAACGGAAGCGTGGAGAGAAGCCCAAGCCAGAGGATCAGCTACCATGACCGGTCTCGATCGGGGACCCGTGTATGACGTAGAGTCCGAGTTTGCGGGCAACCAAAGGATCGCTGCAGTGATAAGGCAGGGACGCATGCGAAAAACTTGCGTACCGTCGAGATCGCGATATCATCTTAGTCCGAGACGGCTCCAGCGTAGCAAGTCGTCCTAGAGCGGACATGCCTTACGAATTGCTGGTCATTATTACCGGTGACGCTTTGGTGGCAACTCAAATTCTCAAAAAAATAAAAACAGAATCGAAAGAAAATCCTAGTCCATCTATCTCAGAGTCTCCCTGGTACGCTCTAGGCCGCTAGGCCGCGCTGGCCTGCGCTGAGCCTTGTTGCGGCCGCCAAATGGCACTCGCCAATTTGGCGCTGCTCCCGCGGAAGGCCCCCAGCGAACGTCGGTCACGCCTTCTCAGAGGATCGCCCGATAAGTGGCAAGAGATTTCGATGTCTGGACGAGTCCTTGTCGAAGTAACGTTTCAAGGAACTCATCCACTCCCACAGGAGGGTGTTTGAGCTGTTGACGTTACCGCTGAGCTGCGGCGATAACGGCCGCATGATCCAAATCGAAAAGGTTGTCTGCGAAAACGTCCGGGTGTTGCGTCTCTATTGCGTAGTGCGATAGAACCGCAGCTGGGAAGTCCTTTTCATTGAACGTTACGATGACGCTGGCGTTGCACCGAATAGCTGCTGCAAGGACATGTCGATCATCAACGTCCGGGAGTGTCAGGCCGGCGATCAATTCTTCGTGCCCCGTAACGAGAGCATCCGGAATGGCCCGATCCATCAGAGCGGACGTACGGTTTAGCTGCTTCGCCGTCAGATCAGGCCGGTTCAACAGCAAGTTGCGCTTCCATTCGTCGTGAATCTGCGTGCTTCAACGGGCGCGGAACCGTCCCGATAGCCCGAGTCGGATGAGGAAGTCGCGTAGCGCTGCCGGGTAGAGCACGCATGCATCGTACACAGCAGTGAACGATGAGTGTCTCACTGATAGCCCATCTCCAATTCCTGCGCCTGCTTCGCCAATTCCTCCATCGCGATTTCGCTGGCACGATCCCCCATTGGGGGCCGCCGGCCGAGGCGCGACTCTCAACTATGTGGACCTATTTTGCGGCTGTGGTGGCTTTAGTCTCGGCTTGGAGCGCGCGGGATTGAAATGCGTCGCAGCTGTCGATCGCGATGCACACGCTATCGCCACATTCCGCTCAAACCTTCCCGATGTGGAGCATGTGCTCGAACGGGATTTGACAACCTTCGCTCCTGAGGAACTCAGAAAGGAGATCGGTCCGGTAGAAGTTCACGCCATAATTGAGCGACGATGAGTGCTGGTCATAAGGCAACTGGCGGCCAACTGCGGTCCCACACCGACGTACATGCCGAAAAGCGGACATTCGAAGATCGGCAGCCTTCTCGTCACGAGAACCATAGCCGAGCGCCCAAAACGCTGTCACGATAGTATGCGTCCGGTAATCCGCGTATTTCCCGCTGCGGCCTGATCGGCCACAGTTCACCCCAGGTAACAGACCGGGAGGTGACGGATGAGCGGGACGCGGTTGTCGCCGTCGAGGCGGCGGGCGGATATTCGGGCGTGGTGGGCCGCGCATGTGAAGGCGCAGCGGGATTCCGGGCAGAGCCAGGTGGAGTACTGTCGGGCGCGGGACCTCGATCCTAAGTACTTTACGCTCTGGAAGCGCAAGCTCCGTGATCCGAGGGTTTCCGCAAAGACCGTGGAGTCGGATTGCTTGGTTCCGGTCGTGGTGCGGGCCGAGCGCACGGTGCCCGCACCGGCAGTGCCTCGAGCGAAGTCGCCACACGAAGCACCCGTGATCGTGGCACTGCGCTTAAGCCTCGGCAACGGGATCTGCGGCCTTTCTCTCACGGAAGTGTTTGATTTATCATTTGCTCGAATCCCAGACCAGCTCACGTTGCGCTTGGAATTTGTCATTTGGACACGCCTAGCGGGTTAACGCGCGAGGGGCTTGATTCGAAGGTGTCATTGGTGGCGTAGACCGTGTTGATAGTTTTTCACTGAAGGGGAAGGGCGAACTGCACCCAGAGTTTATCGCCCGTGGGGCGATTCTCGACAAGTACTTCATGCTGAAACTTGACCACAATGGCGCCGTGTTCCCAGGCGTCATAGGAGATTTGTGGGCCGAAGGCGAAGGCGCGACCCTTATGACCATCACCATCGGCAAGTACGCCGTTCTGCCGATCGTTCTGAAATTGCTTCATATAGTAGCCCTGCAGGCCAAGCTCCCACTTGGGAGATGCCGCGAACACGCGATTGCCTATGTGAAAATCCGTATCGCAGTAGGAGCCCGAACGATAATTGGTCGTTGAATTCTTTGAGCCGAATTCGAGCAGCGTCGACGTACTCAAGTCCCACGTTTTGTCCGGCAGCCAGGTGGTCACGAACTGCTGCCCCACCGTGAACCTATTAAGGCCCTCACTCGCGGGGTTATGACCATTGTAGAAGCCGTCCCGAGGCCAGATATTCGTTGCGGTCTCCAAATGCAAGCCATTGCCAACGACCGTATGCAATATCAGCGGCAGCAAGTCCGTGTCGCCGCGGTTGAATTCGTGCCCGGTGACCTCGCCCGGAATGATCTGAATATCGATATTGACGAGTGGTTGCACGAACCCGGAGCTCACATCAATACCGTTAAAGCGCGCCCACGTATGGACGATCTTGGGCGCTTCCGCCTCGACATCCAAGCGAAAATCTGGCACGGCCGGGTTTCCAGCACCATCGTTGGTGCGCCGAGCCGAGTAATATTCCATGTAGTTGAGCAGTATCGTCCCTCCCGGTTCCGGCACGAGGGCGGGCATCGCGGTATCGACACCGATGGGCATCTCGGTGAGCCCATTCTCAGTGGCCATGGCTGGTCGAGCGCTCAAGCACAAGACTGCCACCACCAACGGCGCAATAAAGCGGCAACTCGCCGCTGGGTCAGCGAGCCACATAGGGCGGGTACAGCGTCGTGCTCCGGTCATTTTTGGCATCGGCATAGGAAGATCCATAGGGCCTCAAAAAAAGGGCGACATCCCGTTAAGTACAGTGCTTGGCGGATTGAGCCCATTAGGGTGGCTATTCGCGCAAAGAATATGCCGAGGCACCGAGATGGCGTCTGTGCGCCAACGAACGGATAAGACCCCCGCATTCTTACTAGAATCACTCCGTCGGGCGCTGCAAGTGCCGGACACGTGGTGGACGCTGCGCGAGGTAACTCGCGTAAAGTTCCCTCATACGCAGCTTCACGTAAGGGATAGAGCGATGGATAAAAGGCAAGTAGGGTCCGATGCGCAACTGGACCCCTATGTTCAGCACGTTATCACCCACGGTCTTTCACGGCGTAGCTTCTTCACCCAAGCGGCCGGAGGTGTCGCGGCACTCGGTCTGTCTGGCATGAGCGCGGCGGCGGGACTCGCCGGCATCGCCGGCGGCACCAACTTTGCGAGGAGCTCCGACGGCGGCGCCATCCTCGATTTCCTCCCCGCACCGAAGGTGATTCCCGATGGGGACATCAAGGACACTAAGAGCTTCGATATCGTGGTGGTGGGGGCTGGCGCCTCGGGCGTCCCAGCAGCCCTCTCCGCAGCCCAGAGCGGCGCCAAGGTTGCCGTGGTGCAGAAGCACCCCATGCCGGTCTCGCAGGGGAACACCGGCACGGGTATCGACCTTGCGACTACCGACAAGGCGGGCATTGCCGCCCTGATTGCGCTCGTGATGCGCGATAATCAAAACCGCAGCAACCCAGCGCTGCTGGAAGAATGGGCGCTCAATTCCGGTGAAGCCGTGCGCTGGATCATCGAGCACGCCCGACAAGGCGGTGCACGGGTCATCGATCAGGGCAACGAGCAGCAAGGGGCCATTCACAAGGTCAACGGCTACACCCTCAATTACGTCACGTCGTACTTCGGGCCCAAGCCCTACAACACCGGCGATGGCATCATCGCGCTCGCCAAGGTGGCCAAGAAGGCCGGAGTGCAGTTTTTCTATCGAACGCCTGCGACGCAGTTGCTGCAAAACTCAGCTGGCGAGATCACCGGCGTCATTGCGCAAAACGCGGATGGTAGCTATACAAAGTTCTACGCCAAGAAGGGCGTCATCCTCGCGAGCGGTGACTATCAAAGCAATCAGGCGATGTGCGATTACTTCCTACCGGACATCAAACATCTCGGCCGCAAGCAATTGGACCGAACGGGCGATGGTTTCGCCATGGCGTACTGGGCAGGCGGGGTGATCGAGCCCATCGGCCACACGAAAATGGTGCATGATTTTGATGCAGGGCCGCCCTCGATGTGCGACATGCCGTTCCTCAACGTCAATCGCGCCGGACAGCGCTTCGTGAATGAGACGGTCGGAATGTCAGAGATGAATAATTACCTGCGCGAGGCCAAGGACGCCGGTCACTACGCTCAAGTGTTCGATGCTAATTATATGACGCAGGCGGCCACTTGGCCGGGCCACCTCATCCCTCCCGAGGGCTTGAAGAACTACATGCCCGAGGAGCCTGGCCCGAAGGTGGACGTATTCCCCTCGCTCACCAATACCTATGCGGCCGCGACGCTCGCGGAACTCGCGGTAAAGCTCACCGTGGACCCCGTGGCCTTCGTCGCCACTGTCAAGCGCTACAACACGCTCGTCGCCTCAGGTAACGACGCGGACTTCGGCAAGCCTGCCGACCGGCTGATTCCCATCGAGAAGGCACCCTTCTACGGGATCCATCGCCACGTATGCGTCTCGGCCATCTGCTCCGGCATGTTGGTGGACTTGCACCACAACGCGCTGAATGCGGTCGGTGCGCCTATCAAGGGTTTATATATCGTAGGGAATTTAGGTGGCGGCTTCTACGGAGGTGTGGATTATCCGCTCACCGTTTACGGCATGTCCTTGGGCCGCTGTTACACTTCCGGCTACGTCACTGGTCGGTATGTCGCGCGGCTGGGAGCGTGACCGTGCAGAGTTTTAAGATTGCGCTCGCCTACATACCCCTCGGGAACATGAACTCCACGCGCCTTGTGCTTGCCCAGAAGAGATCCTAAACCGTGAAAGCCCCTCGCATCATCAACGCGTTACGCTACCTCATGTTCGCAGGCTTACTCGTCATCGCAGCTGCTTCACTGGTGGGTGTCGCCCGTACCGAGACTCCCCCGCGCGGCCCGGAACGGCAACTCGACCAAGTGCACAGCCTCGCCGGTGTCAAATGCGCAAGCTGCCATGTCGCGGCGGCAAGAAGTGCGCCGGTGCGCATGGAAACCTGCCAGACGTGCCACGCCTCGGCCGCCTTGGCGTCGAAGACCGCAGAGTTTAAGCCGACCAATCCGCACAACAATCCGCATTACGGCACCGAAACCGATTGTAACTTGTGCCATCACCAGCATCAGGCCTCCGTAAACGACTGCTCGGGCTGCCACACGCGATTCGATTTCAAGGTGCCTTAGATACCCCCATGTAGGCCTTACGCTAGAGGCGCTCGGCCAACGTATCGAGGAGAGGACGTACCCCGATATCCCAATGCAGGGGCCTGACGACCACCAACATCATCAGTGCCATACCGATGACGCATCCTTTCTTTGCACGCACCGCCGCCATGAGTGCTGCAAATATCTTTTGCGAGGCCTTTCTCTCACCGAAGTGTTTGATAAAATATTGGCGTGGCCAGCGCTGCAACTTACCCGACCGATGTGAAGACGCTGCACTTCATGCTCGATGAGCAACGGCAGTTGATCGAGTCGCTCAAGGCGAACCTGCACCGGCTGCTCAAGTGGCAATTCGGACCCAAGAGCGAGCACATCAACGTCGATCAGCTGGGCCTTTTTGTCGATGGCAGCGTTGTGATCGAGGTTCCGGCGTCTGCACCCACCCCGAGCGCAGCAACACGAGTTCGGCCACCGGCGAACGGCGTCGAGCCGTTCGGGTGCTGTGCAACCTGCCTCGGGTGATCGAAGAGATCGATGTCCCCGAGACGCAGAAGATCTGTCCCTGCTGCGGCGATGCCATGAGCCGTTTCGGTCACGAGGCCTCGGAGCAACTGCATTACATCCCGGCTCGGCTCGAAGTCCACGAGACACGGCGCAGGAAGTATTCCTGCGGCCGCTGCCATGGGGCTGTGGTCCGCGCACCCCGTCTGGTCTTGCCGCCGATCCCCAAGAGCATGGCCTCTGCCAGCCTGCTGGCCTATTTGATCGTCAGTAAATTTGCCGATGGCCTGCCGCTGTTCCGGATTGCCGGCAGACTTCGACGCCTCGGGATCGAGTTGTCCCACACCCTCATGTCCGAGTGGCTGATGCAGTGCTATCCGCTGCTGGAGGATCTGCACCGACGGATGATGCGCAAAGTACTCGATTCCGGGCACATTTATACCGACGACACGACCTTGCCGCTGCAGAACGATGACCCGGCTCGAAGGACGACCGTCGAGGGAAAGCTCTGGGTCTACGCGACGGATCACCGGCACGGGCCGCCACTGATCGTTTACAAGTTTTCCCGGTCTCGATCTCGGGATGCGCCCTTGACCGTCCTCGCCGACTACCGGGGCTATGTGCAGGCCGACGCCTATGACGCTCATCCCCGTCACCTTATTTATGCAAGGTGCTCAGGATCTCGGCCATACGACGGGTATCCGCTTCAGCAAGGCGTGGCATCGGCAGGTGAGCCCCGGCCATGAGTAGGAATAGGTCTTCGTCGGTATCGATGCCCAAAGCGTCCATGGTCTTGCGGTCATCAATGCGCCCCAGGGAGAAATCCAGCAATGTCATAAAGTTTCGGTTGCCGCTGGCCTCCGCCGCCTCGAAAGTCTCGACTAGGTAGCGCAATTCGGCGTTGAATAGCGCGTTTACCGACGTGTCGTTCTTCGCGGCGAGTATTTTCGCGCGCTTGAGCAACTCACGGGCTGGCGCGCGAGCGGTGAAGATCGCCGGCATTCTCTTGACTGTCGAACATGACGGCCGGGTGGCAATTACGCGCGGGCTGATTCGCGCCGAGGACAAGAAGGCGCTGAAGGCCCTCGCCAAGTCCCAGGAAGTGGCAGCGGGGGGTGGGGCAGCGGAGCCATCCGATGAAAGCGACGCCGGGGCCGGGCTGTCCGGGGCGCTGCGCCTGAATCTCTCCGCGCAGTTCACCGCAGGCTTGCCGTACAGTCACACGCAGCACTGCACAAAAATAATTTGTGTGATTCCCACGCTCCACTCGTAGCGAGAGCGATCGCAGGTGGCTGGACTCAACCCATTCCGGTCTGTCGCGAGCGGCGGCTTACGGGCAGCGCGGCGAGGGCTGCGGCATCAATTCATAGCTGATTGGCGGGACCGTTTCTTTGGAGATTGATCGCCGGCTTGCCGCCAACTACGATGTGAGACTCCCGGTTGCACTCCGAATTCGCATCCGGTCCGCACACGACCAAGCCCCAGCCCCTTAAGATTACTATTAAAACAGATCCCGCAGTTTTCTAAAAAATGACGGAGAGCGCATGTGTCTTAAGGTCGCGGTCCATTGGTCTTCTGCGAGCAATTTTCGTTGTAGATCCACTTCCTCTCTTTTCATCAGATCCAAAACTCTTGTGTCCTCGTCATCATCCAGCCAGTAGCCATGTTGGTTCGGACAGAACTCCATTTCCACATCGTAAAGTCTGTACTTGAACCTCTGGAGGAGAGCGCTACATTCCGGGCACTTGTGAGTCGTAGCGGCTGAACTAAATACCAAACTTCCCTTCCAGCGATCGCCGAAATCAAAGACCTCATCTTCCAATTCTTCAAGTTCATTGTGCTCGAGCCACATTCCTTTGCAGGACTGACAGTAGTTAACCTTGATCTTGTGCCGTATCGTCGGCAACAGATCCACGCTGCATCTTGGACATTTCACTTGAGTCTCCGCGTCGTTCGCTTTCTGCCTGAGAGCCCGTCTTCAATTGTCGGCGCAATCACCGTGCTTAGTGTGGAACCAGAAACGCCAACATTATCGCTATAAAACCGAACATGAACAGCATGAACGCCTCCATGTAATTACCCGTTATGATCGATTCAAACCGTATTTTCTAGAGGCCCAATTCCATGTTGGGCGGCAATCGATCTCGATTCATTCGCATGATAATCGTGGAAATATCCAGCATCATGAAAACCGGAAATGGCAGTTGCAGGGGGCGAGCTTCCCCGGATTTATACATTGCGTAGGTCGCTCGAATCCAAGTAATTGCGGTCACAAAGCACACTGCGCTGGCCACGTTCAGCAATACTTGCCAGAGGATCTGACTGTGTGTGATTTCCATTTCGGCTGTGACTATATCTTACTGGCCGCTTCGAGGCGGTCATTTTGGTACCTCCAACGCCCGCCATTGGCCGAAAGCGAGCGCTCAATCTGCCTGATCACCTCCATTTGTGCTGAGGATGGCAGCACCCGGACGGTTTACAGTTGCATGATGGCCAGCACCAGGTCAGTTACTGTCGATACCGACGCGATCATGCGGAACATCCTCGTCATTCGTGGCCAGAGGGTACTGCTTGATTCTGACCTCGCCGCTTTGTATCAGGTGGCGACAAAGGCGCTTACCCGTGCAGTGCGTCGCAATCCGGGTCGCTTTCCGGCCGATTTCATGTTCCAACTTGCGGTTGAGGAGTCTGCTTCTTTAAGGAGCCAATCTGGCGCCTTAAAAACCGGGCGCGGAAGGCACCGGAAGTATGCAGCGTACGTTTTCACGGAACAGGGAATCGCCATGCTGTCCTCCGTCCTTACAAGTGAACGCGCCGTCCAAGTAAACATCGAGATCATGAGGGCGTTTATTCGCCTGCGACAGGTAGTCTCAACGCACCAAGATTTGGCGCACAAACTCGTGGCGTTGGAGAATAAGTACGATCGGCACTTCAAGGTGGTGTTTGACGTGATCCGTAGCCTGATGAAGGAGCCCGAGCCCAAGCGCCGGGGAATCGGTTTCACGGCAAAGATCAACGATTAGGGATCGCGGATGAAATTCCCACCTATTGGAGTGGTGCCCGAGCCGAGTGCGACGCGATTCCTGCGCTTCATGGAGAGATTGCTGCATTGTCCGCCTATCGGAGAATTGAGGGGGCGAGATGGCGATGTATCCCTTCGTAGCCTTACGTTGCCCCACATACCGCGAAAATTCACACGCTAATCACACTTGGCATCAGCATTCGCATCAAACCGCTTGTTTTCTAGATCCGGACGCTCCTTCCCCGTGGGTTCGATTCCCATCGCCCGCTCCACTTCCAGGCTAGCTCAGGTCACGTAGGGACATGAGATTGGGGTCAAGACATTGATCCTGTGGGAAAGTCTTGGGAATCGACGATGACTGGGAGGCGGTCTCGTGGCCTCACGCACATCCCCGCATTGCCCAGCATTCACACGTACAGTCACACGCAGCACTTTCCAAAAATGGTTTGTGTGAATCCCAAGGTCGTGTGCGTTCGCGATCTTTGATGGTCGCCGTCGGCCATCGACGACCCACAACGGACGGTGACGAACGGCAGCTATGAGACTGTGAAGAACAAGAAACTTTCCCATAAGCGCGATTTCTGAGGCGGAAGCATTCTCAACCAGGGCCACTATTTGGAAAGATTGAATAGATGGTCCCGGGCTTCCAATCCATCTAACGCTATTCTGTTGTCACACTTCGAAAAATGTTTACTTGTTGGCATTATCGACAAGACGCCGGCGTGCTGCCGCGAGAACGTCGGGTGCCATGAGTCGCGCGTTTACGCCCATGCGGTCATACGCCGGATCCAGGTCCGCCCAGTGAGTGATGCAGCCACAGTTCTGGCAGCGGTGGAAGCAAATCATCTTATCGCCCCACAGATAGCGCTGCGTCGCGCCCTCCGTCGCGATAATGCGAACGTCGGCGGGAGAGTAATAGGCCCACAAAACGCCGTAGCGCCGGCATATGGAGCAATTGCAGTCGGTCACTACTTCCGGGGCGGTAAGGATTTATAGTTTCACCGCGCCGCAATGGCAGCACGATTCGATCATGGTTCACCGCTACGCAACCGAATTGCAATATCACACTGGCCCCATCCGGAAGCTTGTGCGCGCGCTCCGACCGGCCCATCTATCGCCGCCGGTTGAGCTTCATTTTTTAAAAGCGCATGAAGGTTCAGAAATGGGAATGGATTCATCCATCGCTCGCGTAGCCTACCGCAACCCACGAACGGCAGGGAGCCCACGATGTCGGTGCCAATCGCCAACGCGTACTCTTGACCCGAAGGCGACGGTCGAGAACGCCAGCTTTCTGCAGACCATTTCACTGTTCTTAGCCTTTGTTGGCAGTGCGTACCGCCAGTCCGTGTAGTAAACGGTCCAACGAGCGCATGTACAGCTTTTGAAACGTGGCGCGCGGCGCCGTGATCCGCCCACATAGATACAAGATGACGAGCCCGTGCGCGTGCGCCCAAATGCTCAGTGCGGTCTCGGCGACGTCGTCCGGCTGAAGGACGCGGCGGTCCATCAATTCGGAAACGACCTTTTGTAAGACGTTAAAGGTTGGCGATTTGCTTCCTTGGAGGTCGCGCGGGAATACAAAGGCATCGTCACGATGGTTTGAAAACATGTATCTGAAGAGCTGCGGATGATCCAGCGCGTAGTTCAAGTAGCCAAGCATTCCCCGCAACCCAGGAACTTCCGTCCGCGCGTTTGCCCGGGAGAAATAGCCTGCGATGCGCGGGTACTCGGCGGCCGTAGCGGCCCGCAAGAGCGCGTCGCGATTTTGAAAATGCTTGTAGGTTGCCATCGTTGTCACGCCCGCGGAGGCGGCGACGCCGCGCATTGTGACGCCGTCAACGCCTTCGGGACCTTCCATGAGTTCGAGCGCGACGGCGAGGAGCTTCTCTCGGGTTGACTGCGTTTTCAGTTGGGGCATGAGCTAGATTGCGTACCAAGTAGCCTTAGGGTGTACACTGTACACCCAATGAAAGTGAACTTGAAACGACTTCTGCGCCGCGTGTGCATCTCTCTGTTCGTTTGGAGCGCAGTCGTTATGGGGCTGATTACCTTCGGTACGGCGAAGCCACCGGCCGCGGCTACTGCCATTACGGAGCCATTCTCGGCCATTGATATCCACGCGTTGCCAGGGTTGCTCCGTTACAAAGCACGCGACGGAGCGCTCCTGTCCTACCGCGAGTACCGAGCGTCCGGTAGGAACGCTGCCGTGCTGCTGCACGGATCGGCGGGTAGCAGTGTGGATATGCATCCGCTTGCGCTGGCGCTGCAGCGGGTGGGGGTCACTGTACTCGTTCCAGATCTGCGAGGGCACGGTGCAAACCGTCCTCACGGTGACATCGTCTATGTCGGTCAACTCGATGATGACTTAGCGGACCTCATCACGAACGAGAAGCCACATTTTCCAAACTGTTCGTGGACGGTCTTGGGGTTCTCATCGGGGGCCGCGTTTGGCTTGCGTTTTGCGGCCGAGTCTTCGGTCGGTCAGACGGTGGACCGGTACCTGCTGGTTTCGCCCTATCTGCGCTACAACGCTCCGTCTGTCAGACAGTCGGAACCAAAATCGGCGGTACCGCAAAGCTGGGCGGTCGTATCAACGGGTCGAATCATTGGTCTCACAATACTGAATCATTTTGGTGTGCATTTGTGGGACGGCTTACCGGTGCTTGCCTTCCCAGTACCTGAAAATACCGATTCGGCGACCAGGACCTACTCGTGGCGCATGCAGAGAAATTTTGGAGCCGGGGACGATTATCTCGCTGATATTCGCCGGGCCGTTCGCCCTGTACAGGTTCTTGTCGGCGGTTCAGACGAACTCCTCGACGCCGAGAGGTTGAAGGCTGAGTTTCAATCGCAGCGTTCCGATATACCGGTAACCATCATTCCGGGCCTGGGCCATTCGGACATGGTGACCCGACCGGACGCGATACGCGCACTCGTGGCGGCGTTCAATTAGAGCGCGTTGGCCACCGGCCGCTCTGGAGCCGCCATTTCAGCAACCCGAATGCCTGCAGTTGGCCGAAAGCGCCGCGTCGCGGCGCGCGGATTCGCAACCTCCTCTGATGAATGGCCGAACGCAGCGCGCTTAGGAAGGTGGTTGCATTACCGTATATACGTATATACAATAAAAAATGCATATCAGCTTCGACTCAGCCAAGAGCGAGAAGAATTTGCTCGCGCGGGGCATCTCGTTCGAATTGGCGGCCGAGTTCGAATGGGACAGCGCGCTCATAGTCGAGGATCTTCGAAAGGACTACGGTGAACGGCGATTTCAGGCATTAGGTCTGATCGGAGATCGATTGCATATGATGGTATTCACGCCGCGCGCCCAAAAGGCGCATGTGATCAGCCTGCGCAAGGCCAACAAACGCGAGGTGAAACGATATGAAGCGCAAGCCTAATCCCGGGAAGGTCGATCGCGAGAACCCGGCCTGGACGAAGGAGACCTTTGCACGCGCTCGCAAGGCGCGCGAGGTGTTGCCGGAAATCTTCGGCGCCGCAACCGCAGCCAAAATGATGAAGCCTCGCGGGCGACCGAAGTCGGGCAGGGCGCGTACATCGATCTCTCTGCGTTTGCCACCGGAGACATTGGCGCGCTGGAAGGCCACGGGTCCTGGCTGGCAGACACGTATGGCTGAGGCGCTGTCGAAAGCCGTCTGATCGAACAGCCAACTGTGCGACTGGCCGGCAATGCCGCCAAGAGCATCAGGAGTCCGGGTGTTGTCTCACGTAGCCGTACGTGGCCCCACGTAACACGAAAATTCACACGCCCATCACACTTGGGATCCGCCATCTCGCCAAACCGCTTGTTTTCAAGGCTCGGAAGCGCCTCCCGTGTGGGTTCGATTCCCGTCGCCCGCTCCACTTTTTGTTGCCGGCGTGTCCCTACGTTGTCTTGGGACACACCCGGGCTCATTGCCTGGTTCCCACAGTCTCTATGCGGCTACAGCCGGTCTATTGACCGATTCCGTCGATCGGTCCCTCCCTTGAGCTCGTTCACGGAGGTCTCTTCCGTCCGTCATTGGCCTCGCCGAGATTTACGCCGCTTTCGAGTTATGGGCTAAACATCAGATCGAGAAGATTCTAAAACTGTGATGCAGTTCCTATCGACCGGGTGGTTCTCCCTGTCGTTTTAAGGGTATCTACGAATATTGCACTGCGGGGGGCGAACATAACCTGGGGTCATTGTCAGAAGCCAATGAGGGCTTGAGAGATGGAGCAAGCGACGTTCGATATTCGTGTCAAAGGTGAAATGGAAGGCAGTGCCGGCCTTTCGCCTCGGCTTTGCCAGCAGATCATCGAGGCGAGTGCAGCGCCGATCATGGTTTTCGCGTGTGATGAGCGCAATCCGTCCGTTCGATTCGTCAATCGGGCATTTTCGAAGCGCACTGGCTATGCGGCAGAGGAGATCCGTCGCACCGACTGGTGGGCAGTGCATGCCGGCAAGGACAATGAGCGCGCACTGGCGCACCTTCAACAGGCCATGCGCCGTGGCAGCGAGCTGCAAGTCGAACTGCGCAGTTACTCTAAGACGGACGACTCGTGGTTCTGGAGCGAATTGAATATGGCTCCGCTGACCGAGGATGGTGGCACGCGGTACTATGTAGGCGTGATGCGGGATATCAACGACGAGCGTAATCGCCTCGAGGAACTCGCGCACAATGCATTCCACGATGCCCTGACTGGGTTACCGAATCGGCGTCTTCTCATCGATCACTTTGGGCAGGCGGTGGAGCGCGCGCGTCGCGACGCTCACGAATTCTCTCTTGCGCTCATCGACCTCGACGACTTCAAGCTTGTCAACGACACATTTGGACATCGCGCGGGCGATGATCTGTTGCGCACGGTTGGTTCGCGTCTAAGGCGGCAACTGCGGGCCGAAGACACAGTCGCCCGACTGGGCGGCGATGAGTTTGCCGTCCTTATACAATCGACACATAGCGACGCTCCGGCTCAGACCCTCGATGCGCGTCTAAAGGCAATCGTCGAGCAGCCGATGATGATTCAAGGTCACCGACTCGCTGCGTCATGCAGCGTCGGAGTCGGTCTATGCCCTGTCGATGGCCTGGAGTTCGAGTTGGTTTTCGATCATGCTGATCGACGAATGTATGCGCAGAAAGGGGAGAATCGGCCGCGTCGCCGTTACGATGCGTCCTCATCGCGATGTTCCTGAAGCCAGACGCGCGTTCGCTCGCCGCAGATACAGCGCCTCATTCGGCGCTCGGCCGCTGCGCTGCGCCTGCCACAGCGTCTCACCCAGCGCCTCCATGAGAACGTGCTTGGCACCTTGCAGGTCGCCCTACCGCCCTTGGAGTCGGCTATGCAGGTCGCGATCGCCCCGTTGAACTTGAACTTGAACTTGAAGTTCTCATTCGTGTCCACGGCTCTTGAGCGGAACTGCCCGGTATCGCTCACCAACGTGTGGGGGCTCTTGGTTCTGATCGGTCCAGGTAAAGGCTGAGCCAGCTTTGACCGTCAGCCACAGCGGCGAGAGTATGAAGTCCTGGATGACTATTTGCGGGGACGCCGGCGGCAAACATGGATGGCTGAGGCGTCGTCGAAAAGCTGTCTGATTGACGTGTAAGCCGTGTGGCGGCCCGCAATGCCGCTGCGGCGCTCGTCAGAACCAGTCCGGGTTTACTCGTCTGAGGTAGACCCATCGGGTTTCACGATTTAGCCCGTGATCGTGCGCAGCGAGGTGCGTAAGGGTCGGATCGAACGCGGTTGAACGGAGGATGGATTCGATCAGCCGGTCTGAGGGCGGATGCAGGGACCGTCGATGATGATGGTGTGGCAACGCTCGCGGAGGCGACTCAAGAGCGCCTTGGTGAGGGCTGGATTGGCGAGGAAGTCGGGCCACGTTGAGTAGGGTAGGTTCGTCGTGATCAAGGTTGGTTTACGTCGATGCCGCTCCTCCATGAGTTTGAAGAAGATGTTGGTCTGCTCGGGCTTGATGTTGACGTAGCCCAGCTCATCGATGGCCAGTACATCGACGTTGGCGAGCGTCTTGAGCAAGCGCCGCGACGATCGGTCCGCGAGCGAGGCATACATGTCATCGAGCAGATCCTGTGCCGTGATGAACAACGCCCGGTAGCCGTTCTGCACGGCCTTGCGGGCAAGGCTCACCATCAACCCCGTTTTCCCGACGCCGGTCTCGCCGATGAAGACGATGTTCTCGGCCTTGGGGATGAAGTCAAGTTCGGCGAAGGTGCGGATCTGGCGTTCCTTGACGCCTTTTTGCATTTTGAACGGGAACGACTCCAGGGTCCACGGCTCGGGGAAGTCGGCACGGTCGATGCGCGCCTGCAGTGCCTTTTCCTGGCGCGCATGCCACTCGGCACGCAGCAACTGGGTCACCAGAGTCTGTACGGGGGTGCCGTTTTGTTCGGCCCCGGCGAGCATCTCATCGAAGCGCGCGGCGATGGTTTTGAGCTTGAGATTCTGCAGCAACTGCTCGAGATCTTCATTCATCGTCGGGCTCCAGATCGAGCGGGAAGTAATCATCTGCGATCCGCCGCAGTACCATCTTCTCGAGCCGGTCCAGATCGAAGAGCCGATACCGTTCGGCATCGGCGATGGCGGCGAGGAAGGGTTCGCGCGGATAGTCACGCAGCATCGAGAGGAGACGCCGTAGCGGTGCGCGCCGCTCACCGACGTGGCTTTTGAAGGCGTTCAGATAACAGGTCATGCGCGAGTCGATCTGCAAGATCTCGATCAGCTCGGGCGCCGGTGGCCGGTGGCGCACCAGTCCCTGGCCGCGCGGGGGTCGATGTGCCGGATCGGTGACCCGGGTATCGAAGGGTCCATGCACCCGCGCGTGGCTCGCCACCCGCCGCGGTCCGTCATACAGGACGACCCGCTCGAGCGTCTCGCGCACTTCGAGTGTTCGCCCTATAAGTCGATACGGGGCGGAGTAGCGTATCCGGTTCACGTTCACATATCCTTCCGCATCGACGATGCGGTTGCAGAGTTGGTAGACCTCCGGCACGTGCAGCGGCAGGGGTTTCAAGTGGGCCTGTTCGGCGGCGAAGAGCTCACGGCGGCTGGCATGCAGCTTCGATGAGTACTTGGCGTTCCAGGTCTCGCAGGTGGCCCGAGCTCGGGCGTTCAAGGCACGCCAGTCGGCGAACGTCTCGCCGGTCAGGAAGGCGGTCTCGATACGATGGAACGGCGCCTCGACTCGCGCCGAGCGGTTCGCATCGCCTTTTTCGTGCGCGATGAACACGAAGCCGTAGCGCGCCGCAAAGGCGGCCATCTCGGGTGCCGGGATCATCATCGCTCCGGTGCCGGCGGCGACGACCACGTTCGAGTTATCCACCATGCAGCGGCTCGCCGATCCGTGGAAGTAGTCTATGCCAGCGGCGAGGAACGCCTTGCACTCGAAGCGGGTGAAGCGCGGATAGTGCTGGAAGAAGATCATGCGCGAGTAGCACAGCACGAGCGAAGCGGTTTGCACCCGGGTCTCGGTGCCAGCGATGTTCGCCCGATGCGGGCTCGTGTCGTGCTGCATCTCCTCACCGGCGCTGAACAGATAGTGCCCCGCCGGCGGCGGCGGGGTATGGCCGATGCCGTGGCGACGGCAGAACGCGGTCAACGCCGGATACGAGATGGTGACACCGAGATCGCTGAGCGCGTCGTGCACGCGCCCGAGGTGTCCTTCATAGCGGGTGTACAGTTCCAAGATCTCATCGCGCCACGCCTCCGCCCGTTCCTTGCGCAGGAGCGGCGGCACGGTGGCGCTGCCGGAACGGATGATGCGGCGCACCGAGTCGCGCGCGATCCCTAAGGCCCGCGAGATTTTGCGGCTACCGTGGCCTTGCACGTGCAGGCGCAAGATCGCCGTGCGGGTGTCTTCGTCTAGCATGGTCGGATCTCCCGTTCGAAGCGCTGGATGAGTCGTTGCACCTCGCCGTTCGCGCGCGCGAACGCGGTAGTGACTTCGTTCAGTTCGCTCTCCTGCAACTCGGCGAGCAGGCGGCCCTCGAGCACCCGGTGGGCACGGCGCGCGATGCCGCCCAATGCCCCGAGATCCTGCAGGAAGCGCTGCGCCGCCGCCGGCGGCGGCGACTCGCGGGTCGCCTGTGCTTGGAGGTAGATCTGCGGACTCTGCACAATGAGCTCGCGCGTGCGCTCGGTGCCGGCTTGCCAGCCGGCATACAGCGCTTCGACTTGTCGCGACGTGGGCTTGAGCGGCGTCAACGCCGTGGCCAGGGCTTGCGCCGCCGCCGCGTTCACGCGCGCGAGCGGCACCAGATACTTCATCGCCGCGTGCGCACTCAAGGTCCCGACACGGATTTGTTCCTGGATCGAGACCGGCAAGGCCTGCAGCAGCGCGAGCCGGCCACTCACCCAGCTTTTGCTGCGTTCGAAGCGCCGCGCCAACTCCTCGAGCGACCATTGATATCGTTCCTGCAACTCCGCCAGCAACCAGGCTTGATCGAGCGCATCCTCGCTGCCGCGGCGCAGGCTCCGCTCCAGCAGCAGCGCCTCGGCTTCCGCCATCTGCCAGCTCGTCGCGCGCACCGAGTCGCGCGCCAGGCGCTTCATGGCCCGCACCCGCTTGTAGCCGTCGATCAGGATGAACTGCGGCGTCTCCTCGATCACCACCACCGGCAGTTGCTGGCCGATCTCCGACAGCGAGACCAACAGCGCCCGTTCCTCCCGTGGGCTGCGTTTGCGCAGCCGCTCGTAGCGCAGGTTCAGTTGATGCAGTTCCAGCTGCACCCGCGCCTACCTCAGGATCCGGATCAGGGAAGCTCGCGCCGCAGAAGTCACAGCGCGTCGCGACGCCGGCAGGCAGTGCACAGACGGGATCATCGGTCCTCTCGGCGGCTTCCTCATGGGCCACCACTGTGCCGACGAGGCGTGCTGCCGCGGAACCCAGATCCGTCACTATTTTGGCTGTCGCACCCGCCGGCGCCGCGCACCGTGCCCGGTATCGCCGTTGCCGAGCCGCGTGTAAGTGTGCGCCGCGCCGAGTCTTTTGGTAGCGGGCGCGAGCTACTCGTAAATACGCCTGCCGACTGAGCTCGGCGCAGCTCTCCCCGCAGTACTCTTGGCCCCGGTCACACGGCCGACACACGCAGGTTCGCCGCCCGCAACGCCGGCAATCGAACTCCCGAACCGCATCCTGCACCGACCACGCGCCCTCCCACCGGGCGCTGGACAGCACCGGGGCGAGCAGGCATAAAGGCTATGCTGAACGGCTCGCCCACAAGCAACCGTAACGCCGGGGGCCCGGGGTAGATGGCCAAATCGTGCCCGGGCCCTCGCTTATATTGATCGAAATCGCCACTGCACGGCTACGGCAACGAGGGCAACCACTTATGGGGTTGCGTGGATAATTCAGGAAGAACATGACGCCGTCTGACGCGGACGCGTCAGAGGCTCCGGCTACAACTGGCAGCCTGATCAGTCCGGCGGAGGCAACGATGGATCTGGAATTTCGCCCAACTCAATTGACCGAAGCCAGGATTCAAATGCTCCGTGCCGTCACGGGGAAGGATCAACCTTTTGCGGCAGACGTGCTGAGTGGGCGGGTCAAGTTCAGGGAGTGCGTACACGATGGCCGAGTAGTCGGCCACTGCATAGGGAACTCCGCCACCGGAGAGATTATTGGGCTCTCGGTCGATCAGAGCTATCGCCGTCAAGGCATCGCACGGAAGCTTCTCTCGCTAGTCGTCGATCTCCTACTTGCTGACGGTGTTCAACGAATTTGGCTCGAGGCACCTTCCGATTCCACCCTGCCAGCCTACCGATTCTACCGAGCATTGGGATGGCAGCCGACCGGTCAACATCTAGCAGACGGGATTGAAATTATCGAGCTGCCTATTACCAATGGCGGCAACCCAATGGCAGCTGCCCCACAGATCAGCCCACCACCGTGATCGTTGCCATTTCAATACTCGCGAAAATCAGTCCGGTCTACTTCTCGCAAGCACGATAGGGCCGATTCTCGAAGGCGCCTCAGCAATGCCGCTAGGCCTAATCATATCGGGACGGTGTCTGGTCTCTTCTTCGGGCTCGCCTTCGGATTCGGCGGCATCGGCGCCGCCATTCTCGGCGCGCTGGCGGATCGCCTGGGGATTGAGTCAGTCTTCAATCTCTGCGCATACGTGCCCTTGCTCGGTGCTGTCGCGTTATTGTTGCCGGATGTCACTAAGTCGCGGTTTGAGACTTCCAGTCAATGCTCATAGGGCTTTTACAGGACGCGCCATTTTTATTGGGGACGGCGAGCGCGAATCGCCGCCGAATGGCAGGTAAGTGGCCATCGAAATCGAAACACCACCGTCCGGAGATGGCCGGCTGCCGACTGCCATGATTCCAGGATTACGCCGTCCGCTGAATCGTTCAAGCCGAAATCCCTTTAGAGAGTCCGTTGAGCAGGCAACTAGACCTTGACGACCTTGAGGATGCGCTTTAGCGCGGCGAAATCAGAGGGGTTGCGCGTGTAGAGCGGCAATTCATTTGCCGCAGCCGTCGAGGCAATGAGCAGGTCGGCGAGGCGTGCGCGGCTAGATTGTCCGGCTGCCCGCGCGGCAGCAAAGACCCTGCCGTACATACGTGCCGAATCCGCATCGAAAGGCAATGGATCCCAGGTGGCCGTCGCCCACTGCAAACGATCCTGGCGTCGAGCGCGCTCGTCTTTATTCTCCGTTGCATGTGGGCCGGCAGCGAGTTCGGCCAACGTCACCGCAGTAATTGCAGATTCATCAGGAAGTTGGTCCGCAATAATCTGGTCGTGATCGATCAGAACCGACGTGTCCAGAACACCGCGACTCGCCTCAGTCATTGGTGTGAGGATCAACTACAGCATCGAGATCTGCACGGAATTGCGCGGCGTCGATCCGGGCGGCTCTTCCTGCAGCATCCGCGATGGCCGCGCGAGGCACGAAGCGACGTCGCTTAATAGGCCGCAGTTCTCCTACCGGCGTGCCGTTTCGGCTCACGATGATCGTCCGTCCGGCCTCCACCTCGCGGAGCACCGCGGCGGATTGATTGCGAAGCTCTCGTTGAGTGATGGTACGGATTTTCATGAGTCGAAATGTAGCACACTGTAGCACATTGTAGCAACTACGGCGATCGATGCCCGAATCTGGATGGCCGCTTCGGGCATGCATGCCAGCGAGCACACAGAGGCGGGAAGTGACCCGGCCAGAGACTTACGACACAAAGGCTTGAGCCGAGACTTTGCACGTCGAGTATCCCGACGTTGCCCTACGTGGCCCCACATACCGCGAAAATTCACACGCTAATCACACTTAGCATCCGTCATCGCGCCAATGAGCTTGTTTTCAAGGCCCGGAAGCGCTGGCCGTGTGGGTTCGATTCCCATCGCCCGCTCCAATCCCCGCCAAGGCTGGCCAACGCCAGCCAATGCAGCGGCCAGCCGCGTGGGGCGCATTACGTTCGCAGACGTTGGCTGGCATTGGTAGTGGTTTCACACGCAACTTCGCTGCATGACCTGGGCTGATCCGAAGCTGCAGGGAGATCAGCCGTCCGATTCCGCCCGTTGCACCAAACAAGAACCTTCATGTTCGATCTCGATCTTCATTGGCGTGAACGTCGCGGTTCACGCCGTCATGGCCTTCTGGGCCGCCGCGAAGACGTCGCGTGCGGACGTCGTACCCGCGACGTGCTCTGTACCCTCGACTCCGAGGTCCATCCATCCTGCATTCACGGCCTCAAACATTTCTTCGGCAGGTCCGGTGTGGCCCTTCGGGACGCCGAACTGCTCGAACGCTTTCGCCCACCCTGCACGCGGGACTGCAAAGGCTTTCACGTCGAGATTCAGGACTTCACCCAATTGCTCCGCGACTTCATCCGCGGTGACCATCGAACCAAGCTCGACGGCGCGCTGCCCTGACCACGCTGGCCCGGTCAAAAGGGTTGCGACCTCCGCGCCGATGTCGTTCGTCGCGACCATGGTCGATTTCCGGTTTGTCGGATTGTAGTAGACCGGTAGCGTTCCGCCCTGGGCGACCTGCAAGCCGTAGAGGAAGTTTTCGAAGAATCCACCTGCGCGCACAAATGCGATCGGCGGTATCAGGTCGCGAAAACCTTGCTCCAGAAGCGACAAGACCGTGATCATCCCAAGCCCGCTGGTCCTGTTCGCACCCATCGACGAAAGCGCTACCACCCGCGGCGGCGCTGCCTTGGTGAGCGCCTCGACATACTTCGCAATCACGCCCTTGGCTTCTTTGTAATCGGGCGAGGGGGCCCAGACAGCCGGCAACATGACAAATGCGCCTTCGACGCCTTTGAGCGCCCGCTCGATGGCTGCCGAATCATTCCAATCACCGTCAACCAGTTCCACGCCCTTGTTTGCCCAGTTTGACGTCTTCTCGCGATTGCGGACAAGCGCGCGTACTTCCTTGCCGCGCGCCAACAGATGTTCTGCCGTCGCGCCGCCCACCTTTCCCGTGATTCCCATTACTAGAAACATAAGTTTTCTCCTGATGTTGAGGGACAGAGCACTGCCCCGGTTGATTTAACGGATGAGCGGCAGAATGGCCCGGATACGGGGATCGCGCGCGTAGAGGCCGACCCATGTCATCGCGCCCAGAAGCAGGGCAATCATTTCCGGCGGCGACCCCAACTCACCAATGCGGACATGGGCACAGATGGCACCTCCCAAAAAGCCCGTCACTAGGATCGCGCCGAGCACGGCGGTGGCCGGGATGGCGTAAAGGATGGCGCAGGCGAGTATGATCGGACCCAAGACACGGGTCAGGTCGATCGTGAACCCGGTTTCCTGCAACATGCTCGCGATCTGTGCCGGCGCGAAAAGCTGAATAGTGGCGTCTGCCACTAGAGCGATAACAACGAACGCGCTCATTATCCGGCCGGCCCACAGGGCGCCATGCAAGGTCGTGGGTTCAGGCAACCGATGCAGTTTCATAGTTTCGAACACTTGTCGTTCTCCTATGGGGGAATCCCAATATTCGGAGCTTACTGTGTCTCTTAGGTATGATAATCACCGAGGAACTGAACTCACTGTTCTCTCTGCGGTGAACAATACCGAGGCACGAAAATGCAGAATCTCGAACCCATCCTCATTTTCATAACGGTAGCGGAAATGGGGAGCTTCACCCACGCAGCCGATAGCCTGGGCATTCAGAAGGGAAGGGCCTCAACGGCGGTCCGGAAGCTGGAAGAAGATGTCGGTGTCAGGCTTCTGCACCGGACGACGCGTAGCGTGCAGTTGACGGAAGACGGACGGGTATTTCATGCACGTGCCCGCGATCTGCTTGCTGACGTTGATGATCTGCACTCAATGTTCGCAAGCGATCGAGTGGCACTTCGCGGGCGCTTACGGGTTGATCTGCCGAGCGAGTTGGCGCGCACCACTATCGTGCCGGCCTTGCCGGCCTTCATGGCGACTTATCCCGAGTTGGAGCTGGAGGTGTCGAGTACGGATCGCCAAGTTGATCTGGTTCAGGAGGGGTTTGACTGCGTATTGCGACTGGGTCCCATCGGGGACGAGACGCTGATTGCGCGCCCGCTGGGCAAGTTACGCATGGTCAACGCCGCCAGTCCTGCCTACCTGGCACGCTATGGCGTCCCTCGATCGCTGGAAGATCTGCAGCATCAGAAACATCGGGCAGTTCATTTCGCACGGACGCTCGGCGCAAAACCCTATGGATGGGAGTATCCGCACGGCGATAGCTACGCGAGGCTTGAGTTACCAGGTGCACTGCACGTCAACAGCGTGCAGACCTACGAAGCCGCTGGTATCGCCGGCCTTGGCCTGATTCAGGCACCACTGTTGGGGATTGGCCGTTACTTGGAGAGTGGCGCGTTGGTAGAGCTTCTTCCAGATTTTCAGCACAAGCCGCTCGACGTCTCCCTGGTCGTAGCGCATCGGCGCAACCTGTCGCGCCGAGTCCGCGCATTCATGAAATGGATCGAAAATGTGCTCGCGCCCTACCTAGAATAGCGAATGATTTGCAGCCAGTAACCCAACAACCGCATGCCAGCGATATATTGGATCCCCATCGACGGCTCCATTTCCAGGTTGGTAGGTCAGGAAACTGAGGGACCGAGATCGGTGTCAGGCGTCTCTCCCGAAAATGTCCCGTACCGTGACCTCAAGCGAGGGGTCGTCGCGCCAACTCATGGCAAGCAAGAGTGCTTCGCATGAGTCGATCCCATGCATGTCAGCGAGATGTCCACGCCATCCATGGCAACGGGGCATGCCTTGCGTGTCTGGCAAGCTTGAAGTCAGAGGCGCATTTCCGCGGTGATGGCGTCGTACGGCGCAGACACGCTGCCGTCGTCCCGGCGCAGTAATCCGGAAGCAGTCAATGTCTCGACGTCCTCGTGTACACGTTTGTAATCGCGGCCAAGGCGCTCCGCCAATGCTTTCACAGAAGGCGCCGGGGTTTCATGGACCGCGCGCAGCAGCTCGAGGCGCTTTGGAGAAAGCGCGTTCAGCATTGCCGCCAGATCGGGAAAGGTGAGATGCCTCTCTCGCACCTTCTCCCCGTGCTCGAGTCGGTGCCAGGCGTTCACGAAACGCTGACCCATCTCGTCCAGAGTTCCCACATTGACTTTTACGCGTTTGCTCATTGTTCACCTCGCTGGCGACGCACATCGGTCAAAAAATCCGCAATCAAAATCTCCACCGTCTTGAAGACATACCGTTCCTGGTGATCCCCGATGTGTCGATGGTCGCCCTTTCCTCGCTCATTGTCATAGCCGACGAGACGCTTATCCTTTGCACCGTAAAATAGACTGTACTTCAGCTTATGGGTACTACCCGCCACGGGGGTTGCCACGTCCCATATCGTCATTTCGACGATAGCTCCATCCGGCAGTACTTGCTTGTCATTGAATGCAAGAACTGCTTTCATATGGCATAAGATGCCATACCAGCATTATGGCGTCAAACGCCATAACTGGTGCGATCGCCTATTTTTGCAACTTGGTCGAGCGAGAGTCCGGCGGCCGGCGGCAGAACAGTGCATATTGTTAAACTATGGCGGCATTGGCTGCAGTTGGCTGGTATCGCAAGGCTTTTCACACGAAAATCGCACGCAGCACTTGTCCGCGCTTGCAACTATCTGATCCAAAACGTGGGGCGGCATCCCAGCGATATATTCGATTCCCATCGCCCGCTCCAAGTATCTTCCACGGAGTTCCAGTGAGGTCCAAGGAAGACCACAAGTCGTTGATTCAAAGGTATTTCACCCTTTGAGTCGTCCAGTGACTTCCGCCGAAAGCTACCGGCAGCCACGACTTTTTAGTACATAAATCAGTACGTCAAACCGGGTCTCGCTTCAAATCCATGTTCCACAGTTCCTTCCCCGGGGTCACAAGAATCCTGTCCACGGTGACGCGGAGACCATCGACACAGCAAGACACGAAGTTGTTTTCGGTCCAGATACGACACTGACACTACGTCCAACGACGATGATCGTCTGGCGTACGGACCAACGCTCACAGCCCATGCTGTCGGACAGCCAGCGCGACCGCGCCATGATGTTGGCGATTTTTGAGGCGCCGCATAATCTGCCTCTGGCCGTACTCGCCAAGCTGGCTGGAAAGTCCCGCCCGCCCCCAAGATCAATCGAGAGATCGAAGATCGATGCCTTATATCCCTGGTCATGGGAAATCGAGGGCAACGGGCAACGTATTCCGGACTGGCAACTGGAGCCTGCGCGCCAGGAGTTCATTCAATCCGTCCTGCAGCATGAGCCGTGCCCCGATGGCTAAGCGGGCACTCATAACCTGGCCGCCATCGTCGAATGGCACATACATGAAATTAGTGATAATATTCCTGGCGTTCATGTATTTCACGAGACTCGCCATGAGCAATGATACGTATATCGTCCGCATCCCTTCAGCCGACGTGCCGCGAGCTTTGAAGCCGGAGGTCGAAAGCGTCCTGGCGGAACTGATCCCCTTGGTTGCCGCTCGGGTAAAGGAGAAACGGCAGACGGACTTCAAGTCGCTGCTCGACGTGCTGTTGCGCGGAGTCAAACTGCGTACTCTCGATATCCGCCGGGCTCAGAAGCAAGCGAAAGCGCTTGAGGCTGTGCTGGAGAATTCCGAGTGGCTTACGGCCGAAGAGATCGGCGAGCACGGCAAGTTCAGTCCCAGCAATCTCGCTGCGCCTGCAAATCGCTGGAAACAGGAGGGAAAAATTTTTGCCGTTCCGTACCAAGGGCAAGATCGATTTCCGCGCTATGCGCTTGACGAGGCATATCGACCCATACCCGGTCTGGAATCCGTTCTGAAGCTGTTTGGGCCGATCAGCCCGTGGCGCGTCGCCGTCTGGTTTGAATCTACCAATGCTTGGCTCGGCAATCACCGCCCGCGTGAATTACTGGGCAACGAGCCGAAAAAGGTGCTACGCGCCACGGAATACTATCGTAACTCCAGCCATGGCTAGGCGTCGGACGGCTCCGCGCCCGCCGTCTGAAAACTCTCCCAAACTCGTTGCACTTGGCGTGGGTGCGCTATGGCGGGTGCACTCCAGCTCCTACCGCTCTACCCAGTTCAATCCTAGCAACCGCGGCGACGCCCGGTTCAGTCCGATCGGGCGACCTGACGGCACAACCATTCCTGTGCTGTACGGGGCAAGCACTTTGGCGGGGGCGATGATGGAGACCGTGTTTCACGATGTTCCGACTCCGCCCGGCGGATACATTCTCGATATCGACGCTTTGCGGGAGCAGCACCTCGTCGTCTCACGCATTCGGCCGAAGCGTCGTCTGCAGGCGGTCGACCTTTCGGTGAAGGGACTCAAACGCCTGGGCCTCCATCGTACGGATCTCATTGACACTCCGGTTACCGCATATCCGCGGACGCGCGAGTGGGCGGCGTGGTTTCATACTGCGACGCGCGCCAAGGGACTTCTCTGGACGTCCCGGCAGGATGACGCCGCGGGAGCGGTCGTCTTGTTCGGTGATCGACTCCTGGAATCAGCGTTCAAAATTGAAGTCGATTGCGAGCCTCTGTGCCAGGACGAGCATCTCGATGTCTTGCTCGAACTCGCCGAGCACATCGGCATTGAACAGCTCTTTGATTTGTAGTGCCTCGAGGGCATGCAGTCATGGGCTTAGTCCACGGCCCATTCCTTGTACTGTGTCGATGAATCTGTGTCGAAGTCATAGATGCCTTGCAATATTGCCAGGCAATACGCACTCGCTCGTTCAGGCAGCCCAAGCGTGCGGTATCTCTCCACGTCCTGCAGAAATGGCGTCAGCGCTTCCTCGAACATCTGAAATGCCATCTCCCCGGGATCCATATTCCCGTCGCGCCGCGCGCTTGACTTGTCGAAGATATCGTCGACATCCAGGGACTTCAGCTCGTCCTTCACGTTCGCCGCCACGCCTGCAACATCGACTTCGCCCAGGAGTTCGCAGGCGACGGCGTCAATTTCGCGCGCTAACCCCGCATCGCGCTCGGCCAGGATTTGCAGTATCGACAACGCGTCGGAGCCTGTTAGCGATTCGAGAACCCTGGAGCAAGAGGGAGCCTTAGACTTCGCGACCGGCTTGACAGCTGATTTGCGCAATTTTTCCTTCACCTGCAATTCTCGTCACCAGCGGGTCTGCGCGCTGAGCGCGCCTAGACCTGGAGGGATTGGTGGCTCGGGGTCATCAGCGTTCAGTTCACCGCTTTGTACGGATGACAGCCACGCGAGGTACAGGGCGCGGTGATCGCCCGCCGCGATTTCTGCACGTAAGGGAATGAGCGAGGAGAGTAAGCCAGCGCCATCATCCGCATCGCAATTGCCGCCCTCGTTTTCCGCCATGAGATCCAGAATTAAGATATCGCTCTTTTTGTATTCTGCAACAGAGTGGCCGCGCAAATAGCGCTTCGCAATCTTGATGTCGAGCGCCTGGGAAGGCAGGCGCAGCATCAGCCGATGCGTGCCCCAGTTCGCAAAATACAGGAATGCATCAAAGTACTTTTGCACCCATGTGGAGGGATTACCCTTGAAGTTACCCCATTCATAGTGATTGACGAAGCGCGTGGCCGTGATGGTCGCGCGGGTCGAGTATTTACGCAGCTCACGGATGTCGTGATGTGTGAAGGCTCGATCGAGGGCCAGGAATTCGTAATACTGATACTCACTCATAGTGCGGCCTCGCGCCGCAACCGTTTTGCTTCGCGTCGGGCGGCCTTCTTCTGTTCCAGGAGGCGGGCGTGCTCTTCAATCGAATGCACCACGTCGGGACGATCCCTGCCAAAGCGCTTCTGGTAGAGAGATTCGATGAAGGACGGCAGCGGCAGTTTCCAGGGCTCCTGGTCGGCGTTATCGAGCTTTCCGAGGTTTTTGGGATTCATGCCAAGCTCGCGCGCCATTTGAACCTGAGCGTGCGACAGGCGGTGGCGTTTGCGGGCGGTGATCCATTCCCGCAGGTGATCGGGGATACGAACGGGCTTGGAGCTGGTCGGGTTATCCATGGCGTGTCCACCGGCGGTAAGCTTCGATCCATTCGGCACCCGCAGGTACAGCTTTCGGAAGTGGCAGGTGGACTATGCCGATCTTCTGCCGCTTCGTGCCTCGGCGGCAAATTGCGACGATCTCCTCCGGCGCGGAGATATCTATGCCTTCGACAGTAACCGGTATACCCAGTACCTCAGTTTCAAACGGCAGAGCGAGATTGTCCCCGATCATCGTGGCAAATCCCATCCGCTGCTCGTATTCGTCGTGCGCGTCCACAGTGGCTTCGTTGATCAGTGCCTTGAGTTGAGCCCGGCTCGGCGGCCAGCATCGGAGCACTGTCTCCGCTCGCCGCGTTAGCGCCGCTCCCGCTGTCTGTCCTGTCGAGCGGAGTCTTGAGTTGTTCTTCATTTTTAGTACCGAGAGTCCGTATGTTTGAAGGCCACCATTCTCCCACCGTCGGCGAGCCGATCAAGCTGAAGAGAGTTCGGTGGGAACTGGCCGCCGCGGACGGTCGCCGACCCCAGGCGAGAACCGTCTGGCAGCAGGATACCGGCGAGGTTGCACCGCGGCTCATCACTGCGTATCGTCTGGACTCGCTAATTTGGATAATATTCTCCGATGAACTTTCTGCGCGATGGAAGCAGCGCGTCCTCCCTGTCTGTGCGACTGAGCACGCTGACGGCCAGTGAGTTGCGGTCTCTGATTGAGCGATTAGCTAACGACGGCGAAGCATTTTCTGCCAGAATCGACTATCTCACGCGCCCGCAGTCGGCTGTGGAGAGCATTGCGCTGCGGATCAGGGGGATTCGCAGAGACGATCGGTTCGTCGACCACAGTGACCTCGATGAGATGGTGCGTGTCGTGCGTGGAGTCGCCGAGGATATTGAACGTGATGTCTTGCCGCGCGAGCCAGTGCGGGCACTGGCGTTGACCGAGCAGCTGATGGCGCTGAATGGCCCCCTCATGAATCGGTCTCTGGATGACGGCACGATTGGGATGGCAATCGAGGAAGCCTGCACGCTGTGGCTGAAAATCGCACGCGTGGTTCGCGAGAGTGGTGCGCTGCCCAAAATGGATTGGGTTGCTCGATTGAAGGAGGTGGCGGGGCAGGACGATTGCGGCGTCCGTCGGGCGATGCTGCAACAGGCACACCTGCTGTTCGATGAACCGCAACTGCGCGCCATGGCCGAGAGCCAGGAACGCCAAGCGGTCGCGGCGCTTGCAACCGAACCGGGAGACCTGGGCGCACCGGATGACGTACCCCACGACCCGCGGGTTCAGACTCTTGTATTGCAGGACATTGCCAAAGCGCTGCAGGACCCGCAGCTGTATAACCGCGCAGTCCGCTTGCATCACGTCAATCCCGACGACCGTGCGCTCGAAGCGATGGCGCGCTTTCACCTCGATTGCGGGGACGCAACAGGCGCGCTCGATATTCTGGAGTCACCCTGGGAAGGGGGTCGGGAAACCGTCCGCCTTGACCTGCTTGATCGGGCCTATGGACAACTCGGCGACAATGCCTCGCGGATCGACGTTCGGCGCAAACGCTATCAGCACCTGCCATGCGTTTGGACCTACCAAGCGCTGAACGAGCTATTGGACGTTCCAGCACGGCAAGAATTGCGCGCACAAGTTTCCATCGACGCTGTTGAGCTGCGCGATGTCGCCACCGCGGCACAGCTCCTCTGTGCGGCAGGCAATTGGCCTCTTGCGCAGGCGATTCTGTTGGCCCGCGCCAAGGAGTTCGATGTCACTCTGGGTACACAACTCGAGCCGCTTGCGAAAGAGGCGGAAGCCCGCAGATATCCGCTAATGTCCGTGATCATCTGGCGTGCGCTGCTCAACCCCATCCTCGAGCGGGGCGCCTCAAAGGCGTACTATCACGCCGCGCAGTATTTGAGTGAGCTGCGCCGGCTCGCCGGCACCATCGATGACCATCGGGGGCTGCCGACGCACGCGGAATATGAGGCCCGGCTGCGCGAGCGCCATGGCCGGAAAACCGGATTCTGGAGACAAATGTCGATTCGACCATGAGAATGAGGCTGGTATGAACACAACGGCGCAAATGCCGACAGACCCCTGTGATGAGTGCGGCCAGATGAAGCCAGCATTCGGCTTTACCCTTCTGACTTCGGAAGGGGGTGGCCCAGGGCGAAAACTCTGTTCCGAGTGCTGTAACCGAGAGTATATGCATCGCGCCGGATTGCCCGAGCTTGAGACCGTGGATTTCGAGCCGCTAACCCGTCGTGATTGTGTGGGCAAGGAGCACACGTTCCATTTTGTCGTGCATATGAGCACCGGCCTTGGTATCAAAGCGTTCGAAATGGTGGACGGCGTGCCAGGGGGATACCGGTTTTTCGTTCTCGAGCCTCCGCAGACGGCGGTTAGAGTAGCCTATGACAAGCTCGTCAAAAAGATCGAGGCGGCTCTAGCGGTACGATATCTTCGCTCGTCGGATTTTCCGGGCTCTGGGGCAGGTCAGAACCGACTCTATATGAAGGGGACCGCCGTGAACGGACGAATCGACGAGGGCGACGATGGGACACCGGTGGTCGTGGTCGATGGTCGACAGTACAGTTGGGAAGAATTCGGTCAGTTCCTGACGCCGTACAACGGATTCAATTTCCGGCTTGAATGCTTCGATACCTGCGACAATCCTGACATTACGTCGGAACCGGCACGGCCCAATCTCGTGTGGTGGCTGCAGTTACCTGAACCGGAGCGGGACGATGAGGATCATCGGCACCACTGAGCGTTGCGCGAGACGGCGGTGAAATCAGCAGAGCGTGGATTGGGAGTGAGCGATCATGATCGCCCCGAATTTCAGTGACACGCTCGGAAAAAAGTAAGCCGACGAAGTACTTGTCAGCGCATCGCACGCGTACGACGGACGAAAGGGGTCATTTCCGCATCCGTCGCACCGGAGTCGGCCGCGGCTTCTGGGGGACAGCGAAACGAGAGACCAACTGATTCACAGGCCCGTCCGGCGACTATTGTCATGTCGCCCGAAAGAGTACATGTTTAAGTGCATCGTCGGAGCTAGGGAGGCGAAACCTCTGCAATGACAAGGGGTTGGGGTCTGGATGTGTGTTCCATCGCCCGCTCCACTTCTTGTTGGCTCACGTTGGCCTGCGTTGTCCTAGGCAGGGCAACGCGCGCGGTTCTCTTTTCCCAAGGTCTCGATGCGGCCACACCCCGTCATTCGCCGGTTTGATTTGCTCGCGACGAAGCCATCAGTCGCAGGCCGTGGCTGGTTCTCCGTACGATCTCTGTCCGGCACCACGCTTAGCTCGACTTAGCATGGTAATGGCGAGCCACCCGTGCCCGATTACCGCACGCATCAGCCCGGCACCAGCGGCGGCCGTGACTCTTGGAGCGATCTACGAACACCCATGAGCACCGTTGGCATTCTCGCAGATAGGGGAGCTCCTTTCCTTGTAGCAGTCTCAATGCGGACAAAGCGACGCGAAATAGCGGCATTTTCAGCGGGGCATCAATTGAGCCGATGGTCCAATCGAAACCCTCACCCTGCCGAACAAGATGAGCTGATCGCACCGCGCCGAGAATAGTGGCCTCGACCTTATCAAGGTCGTCTTGAACGGGGGCGCGATCTGCTGCCAGTGCGGAAACAATCTTAAATAGCACCTCTCGGAACTTGAGCAAGGCCTGAAGTGCCTGCTGTGCGCTCGAGGGGTCATGGTCACCGGCCTTGCGTAGCTCCCGGGCCTCCGCTACCCGGAGGACTTTCGCTGCCACGGCCCACTTGAGCAATGTGTCCCAGTCAGTAAGGCGCTCGACGTCGCGGGTTTTGGAATGGTCCCCAACCGTGTTTGCCAGCTCCAAGCATAGCGCGCCAGCGACGAAATCATCAGTAGTCCACTCATAGCGTTGCGGAATCATGTCGTGCCTCTAATGGGTTATTACATCTTGACACATTAGGTGAGCCAGCGGATAGTTCCTAATGCAAAAGTAGGCTAATAACCATTAGTGCAAATATGTTATGAATAATTGGACGCTCCCTGGCACTTACACTTTTCGTGGCCACGACGTGCGATACGGCGCAAATGGTGACGGACCGCCGATTGTCCTGATACACGGCACGCCTTTCTCATCCTATGAATGGCGCCGGATCGTGCCGTGTCTGGCAACGCACTGGCGCGTGTATTATTTTGATTTGCTTGGGTACGGACAATCCGATCAGAACGGCGTGTCCGACGTGTCCCTCGGCGTACAGAATGAGCTGCTTGCAGGTCTTCTTGATCATTGGCGGCTCGACGCACCCGATGTAATCGCTCACGACTTTGGGGGCACTACCGCGCTACGATGCCACCTCCTCAATGGATGCGAATACCGGAGCCTGACCCTAATTGATCCGGTAGCACTGTCCCCATGGGGTTCACCATTTTCTAGCCAGGTACGGGCAAATGTGGATGTATTTCGCTCGCTGCCGGCTGCGATTCATGAGGCTTTGGTCCGTGCGTACATTCGCAGTGCTCACTCTCGCGCAATGGCTGACGAGGACATGGCCGAATACGTTCGGCCTTGGATAGGTGAGGTGGGGCAAGCCGCGTTCTACAAGCAAATCTCCCAGTTTGACCGCCGCTACACCGATGAGGTCGAGGCTAAGTATTCATGTGTCCGCTGTCCAACGTCGATCTTATGGGGTGAGGCAGATCAGTGGCTCCAGATTGAGGCTGGGCAGCGACTCAAGGAACTGATTCCTGGTGCGCGATTCCATTCTGTCCCGAACGCAGGACATCTCATGCATGAGGACGCCCCGGAGGCGATTGTTGGAGCCACAATTAACTTCTTGAAGGACATTTCCATGCAGTGACCTGCCGGAACCGGCCGTTCACGAGTGCGTGCAATGGGTCGATTCGGGGCGATCAATGCAGGCTAAAGAATTGAAACAGTTCTGCCGGTTGCGACGCATGCTGGAAATTGGCTGAAGACAGCGGAAATGTCGATTGGCGTAATGGCAAACACGGCGGTATGCTCTTCCGAGTTCATGGATGTGGGTTCCGAATTATGGAAACGAAGCTGCAACTACTTCCCGTCGACGAACGAATTAAGCTCGTTGAGGACCTTTGGGACAGCATTGCCGCCGACCAGAGCGCGCTTCCTCTCACCGCAGATCAGAAGGTCGAGCTTGACCGCCGCCTTGATGCGTATGCGATTGACGCGAATCGCGGGCAGATCGCGACAGACGCGGTTTCAAATATTCGTCGCCGCCTATGACCGTGGAAGTCCGCCTCCGGCCGGAGGCGGAGCAGGACTTGGCGGAGTCGGCAGCCTGGTACGAGCAACAGCGGACTGGGTTAGGGCAGGAATTCCTGGATGAGGCGCTTGCCACATTTTCCGCAATAGCGGATATCCCTAACGGCTTCGCCATGATCCATCGGTCGGTGCACCGTGCACTGCTGCATCGATTTCCATTCGGCGTGTTCTATGTCTTTGATAGAGACGGGGTCATGGTCCTCGGTGTCTTGCACGGCAGCCGCCACCCACGTTTCTGGATGAATCGCGTTTGAAGGCGGGGATTGGAGGCCCGGCGTTGATATGTAAAATGTTGCGCCGATTTAGAAATCGGCTATTGTTCACATGCCGGTCACACGTGCTGGCCCGTCAATTTCACAACTATTGGATTTCGCTCAGAGTTTTAGATCTTTCTTCAGTAGTGTCCCAACGTTAATCGAATAAATTCATCTGGTTATGCGCTTCGGATGGATTTTGGTCGGTGGCGATTTGCGCAAGTAGCTCATCCAAAGGCATTTGCTCGCAGAGGGTGAGGCTGAGTATCTGTAGATTTTCATAGAGCGACCGCGGCAGGCTCAAGCGTTTCTTGACGATGGCGACGAGGACGTAGACCGAGATGGCGATCCAGATTTGTGTCTTCACCGCGTTTTCGGAAGTTCCGAAGAACGCCTTGATCCGGAGGTGCTGCTTGATCCATTCGAAGAAAAGCTCTACCTGCCAGCGGCAGCGATACAGGTCGGCGATGCTCAATGCGGGCAAGCCAAACTGATTGGTCAGGAATACGAGGCGCTTGTGGGTCTTCGGATCGATGTACTTGATGCGACGGAGCGGAACGGGAAACCCTTTGTGCGAATAGAAGCCACTCAAGATCACCGTTTGATCGCAGATCAGCCCGGTCGCTCGATCCACCGGATGGGAATAGCGACGCTCGGCCTTGAGGTTCGACTTGGCCCGCGTGACGAAGAAGCTGCCCGCCTCGTGCAGGCGATAAAGCCGCTCGAAGTCGAGGTACCCTCGATTCATCACGTAGTAGGCACCGGGCTCCGGCAGCAACAAGTCGAGCACGTTGAGGTCGTGCATCTTTCCGTCGGAGATATGGATAAAGCTTGGAATATTGCCGCGCAAATCCAGCAGCGTGTGCAACTTGACGGCCGCTTTGGTCGATCGAAACGGGGCCCACGGGAAGACCGACAAACACAGATCGATGGTCGTTGCATCGAGCGCGTAAACCGTCTCGGCCAGGTCCACGCCGAAGGGTTCCTCGGCATACAAGCCGCGTGCAATGCTGATCAATCGCTCGGCGAAGTTCGCGTAGATACGCCAAGCGCGGGTCGCATTGGCATTGGCCAGCGTGTTGCGAGAAACATTCCCGCGAATCCCCAGATGATAGAGCTTCGCGGACTGCGTTCGAAGGCTCGACTCGATATCCCGCAGACTCTCTCGGTAAGTCAGCTGCGCGAAGGCCATGCACAGGTACTGATCGAGACACGAGAAGCTTTTGACCTTGTGTTCCCCAGCATAACGCGCCACGCAACGGCGGAACGTCGTCAGCGGAAGATGGCGCATCAACTGCGAAAAAACGAGCTGGCCTTGATGCATCGATCGACTCCGCGGCGGGGACCGCGGTCACGGTGCGCGAGGCCGAATCGATGTTCAAATCGAGACCAAGAAAATAAGGCGTTTTCTGTATCATGTTCAATGACTTAAACGCGTCTTCCCGTTCAACGTTGGGACACTACTGATCTTTCTTGTGGGTTCGATTCCCATCGCCCGCTCCACTTCTCATTTCCAAGATCGCCATTTACCTCGCCGGTCGGCGGGTGGCGCCGCGTTGTTGATTGGCGTTATCGGTTGACGGCTATGCCCATGCTCGTTGCCACTGCGTTGAGCCGCTTGTCCAAGGTCCACAGCTGACATCGCTCAATTGCTGCGGCAGTGAGCAGGTGAACGTCCACATAACCAACGCATCGACCGTAAAGTTTCTGCGCGCGGATGAATGTCATGACCTCGTCGTGCTCGGCGACGGTTACCGAGCGCAGTTGTTCAAGAAGTTCAAGCGTTTCTTGGCGGCTCAAGAAGTTGCCGCAGGCGAGTTCACCCACGACGAACGGATGCATTACAACGTCGCCGCGTCGGAGACGCTCGCCAAGCTCTGGCAGGTCCTTGCGAAAGTAATCAATCCAGACTGAGGTGTCTGCGAGAATCATGGTGCCGCGGCAGCACGCCTCCTCGGGACCGGTTCGAGTTGCGGCTGAGTGCCGCCAAGCTTGGCAAGCCGCATGGCGCTTTCTCGCTCGATGAGCGCCTTCAGCCCCTCCCGCAGCACTGTCGAGCGATCAAGGCCGCCCGTCATTTTGGTTGCCTTGGCGAGCAAGTCATCATCCAGCGTTACCGTCGTGCGCATAAGAGTCCTCCAATTCGTAGCATTGATAATAGCACCATTTGATGCGAAAAAAGGTGACAAGAAAGTGGGCGAATGCGCAGTATCGAGGCCGCCGAGCGCGCAGCACGGCCGAAGATTGAAGCGGCGCCGTCGATGGCATCCCTGCTCCCGGCGCTGAAGGAACTGTTCACCAACGATATCGATGACGAACTCACGAAGCTCATCGAGGATTCCAACGCAGTCATCAAAATGGTTCGTGCCGGCCAACTCGATGAAGCCGAACACGCCGCGCGCGAGCTTCTCGTGCGTTTCCCGGACTTCCATGACGGCTACGATCGATTGGGAATGGTCTACGAGGCACGCGGCGACAACAAACAAGCCGCGCACTGTTACCGGCAAGTCATCGACTTTGTGCGCGCTCGTCCCGACCAATACGAGCCCGGCTTCGAGGATACCTTCCACCGGTTGATCCAAAAACTTGACCCCGCTCCGGCGGACTGATTCCAGGCAGCTGCCTCGGATCGGTCAAGTTACGCGATGGACTGAACCCCTCGAACCTCATCTAGCGAGATCAAAATGCCGGGGTCACGACCTCGAGTTTCTTGCGCAGGGTCAGCCTTGTTCTCCAAAGCAAGGAAGTCAATCGGAGCTCTATTGAAATGCTTGTCCATCACGGCCAAGCGGCCCCCCAATGAGGCTTCCCATCCTGCTGACAGCAATGCCTTGGCCGTGATTTCGAGCTTCCCGTTGATAAAGGCACGACCAAACTGAACTTTTTCGAAAAGACTGTGCGCAGTTTTGACAGACTTACGGACGAGGTCATCTTCTTCCACGAATCGATGCTCCTTAACACGTTTGTTATAACCCAGCTCCGAAAAAACGATGTGTGTTTTTCTTGGGTTCGATTCCCATCGTCCGCTCCACTCTTAAGGCGTCAACTGGCAACGTAGGGCAACCAGAAGCACACGGACTCTCCGATCACCTCGGGAGTATGTTGGGTAATTGGCGCCCTACGCGCTCACAGATCTCGGCGGTCAAATGATGTCCTCGGCCTGAACACTCGGGTCAAACGCGCGCGCGACTATCGTCTCGAAGCGCACCAGTTCATCGTCGGCCATCCAGCCGAAATGGGATTTTCGCTTGTTCACAGATAGGTGCCCGCCGTTCTGCCGCACCACGCGAATGAAGACCTCGAGCGAGTGTGCTGGCCAGTCCGCCATCGAGTTGAGCGCCGTGCGGGCGCGATCGAATCCCATGAGGAACGAGATCTCCTCGTCTAGGTCATGCTCGATAGTGCGCTCCAGAGCAAAATACAGGAAGCTTGCCTGGTCGGTCGCATTGAAGTAACGGACGTAGACGGCATCGTTGCCAGTCGCCGGAGAGTGCCGAACATCCGGGTCGTAGCTCGTCCGGTCTCGCAGCGGGCGCGAGAACGATTCGAGAGTTTCGCGATAGCGGTCGAGGTTCGCCAGGATGACTGCGGAGACGGGCAGGATCAGTCCTTTCGGGGTGAACTCCGCGCTCGAGAGTTCCTCGTGGATGAGGTAGCGGTGCAGCCGGCCGTTGCCGTCAATGAACGGGTGCACGAACACGAACCCGAATGAGATCGTTGAGAGTGCTCACGCTTTTTGAGGTGCCGTTGGTCGCGCTATCTGAGGTAGGTTCCCAGTTCCGGTTCCGCAATGGTGTAGAGCGAGTGGGAACCGGAACCGGGAACCGCGACGTCGCGGGCGTGTCGAGTGACGATCAGGCGGTGGCCGCGAGGTGATAGCCGTCGGTGGAGCGTACGAGCCGGCCGGTGCTGACCAGCTCGGTCAACCGAGCGTAGAGCGTGGCTTTGCGTACACGGCAGAGCGAGCGCAGTTCTGCGATAGGCAATGGCCGGTCGGAGTCGCTAAGGGCGCTGACGATGCGTTCATCGACGGAGCTCGGCGGCAAAGGCTCGGTGGCTGTCGCTTGCACGACTTCGAGCGCCAGAGCGTCGCCGCGTTGGGCGAGTTCGAGAGCGATGTTCGGCGGGGATGGCGCAGCGCGGTGTTCGACGGTGAGTTTAAGCTCGTGATCTGAGCGACGCAGGTACAGATTGGAGTCGCCCCAGGCATGGAACTCGGAGGAGCCGCGCAGCGCTTGGCCGGCGCGCATGTTTCCGGCGGATTTTCTGGCGTGATGCACGACGAGCACGGCGAGGCTGTGCTGGCGTTGCAAGGTGCGCAAGTACGCGAGGAGCGGTGCGACTTCGCCGCTGGCGTTCTCATCGATGCGATGCAGCCGCACGAAGGGATCGAGCACCAGCAGGCGGGGCTTGAGTTGCGTGATGGTTTCATCGAGGCGCGTGCGATCGGCCTGCTGATCGAGCCGTACGGTGGGTGCGGTGATCACGTGAACGTCGAGATCTTTCAGATCACACGCCGCGGCGGCACAGATGCCCTCGAGTCGGCGGCGCACGACGTGCAGAGCGTCCTCGGCCGCATACAACAGCACGCGCCCCGGATGCGGCACCGAGAAGTGGCGCAGACACGGTGTGCCGGAAGCGACGGCAACGGCCAGATCCAGAGCGAGGAAGGATTTTCCGAGCTTAGGTTCCCCGCCGACGATTCCGACTGCCTGCTCGGACCACAGCCCGGTAACGAGCCAGCGTTGCTCCTCGGCACGATCAGCGAGACGATAAGCCAGCTCGACGGGGAGCGCGCTCATCGCCGGCGACCGGACCCTTTGGGCTGTGTCGGGGAAGGCGTGTCATAGAGCTCGAAGAACAACTTCTCATCGATCTGATGGGCCTCGCGTTGCGCGGCGAGCGCGAGTAACTCGCCGGCCATGTTCATCAGCGCCCGCATATTTCCCTGGGCGTGATCGCTCAAGGTTGCGATGAGCTCCGGGGTCATGAGTTTGGTGGCGCCGGCCTTTTGCAGCGCATGCCGTAGACACTCCTGCAGCTCCTCAGGGCTCGATCGATCGAGCGCCAGGCGCACCCGCATGCGCGAGCCCAAGGGCAAGAGATCCTCGGCGCGGAAGCGCTCGATGAGGCGCTGATCGCCGGCCAGAACGACGGTCAACAGCAGGTGCGAGTCTAAGCGCGCCGAGCAGAGCAGGCGCAGCTCGTTCAACACCGCGTGTTGCATTTCCTGACCTTCATCGGCGATCAGCACCGGGCGGCACAGCGAGGCATCGATATGCCCCTGCCAGCGCGTGCGCAACAGTTTGGCGCCGTTATAGCGGTTGTGGGGATGCAGCTCGACGCCGAACAGCTCGCCCATTTCACGGTAGAAGTCCGCCATCCCCGCCTGCGGCCGCGATAGCACGCCGACCTGCACATCCCGCAGCCCGGAGAGCCGCTCAGCGAGCAGGCGCAACGTCACGGATTTTCCCAGCCCAGGCGCGCCCGTGACGATCGCGAACCCGCCCTCGCCGGCGAGTTGCTCGACGCGCCAACAGAACGACTCGATCCGCGGGGTGAGCTGCAGGGCCTCCGCGGGGACATCGGGAGCGAACGGATTCCACTTCAGACCAAACAGAGCAAGCAGTTTCTTATTCAAGGGGTTTCTCCTTCGTTGTTGGACAGTTCATCTTTCGGCAGGTACGCCGGCGGCAGCCCGGTGGCCGCCTGTTGCGCCATCAGCTTCGCGAGCAGCGGCGCGATTCCGGTCGGCGGCGCTCTCGAGGCGCGGTTGGCGAGCGGCTCGAGCGGCCGACGCACTCCTTTGGCGTTTTCGGTCTTATCCAGCGGATACAGTCGTGCGCACACATCGCCCGTGTGTTCATCGACCAGGTGCACCCGGGACAGGTCCCAGCTCGCGTAACGCACCAGCAAGCGATCGAGATGGCGAAAGGCGCTCGGTACTTCGAAGCGCCGCGTGTCGATGACGACGGTCCCATCGCTGCGTCGCTGCGTGCGCCGCTCGGTGCGCGTGAAGGCGAGTCGCAGCGCCGCGCTGTCCGGACTCGGCCTCATCACCTCTGGGCCCGCCATCCAGCGTGCGAGCGGCGTCTGGCCGGTCTCAGAGTGGATTTTGCGGTTATACTCGAACTCGATCCAGGCTTGAGTTGCCTCGTTCAAGAACTCGAGGGTGAGATCCGGAACATTCTCGAGCATGGCCATCAGTCGCCCTTCAATTTGGCACCAAAAGTGTTCGATTTTTCCGTTCTGATGCGGGGCATAACCGAGCGTTGTGTCGTGGGTCATGCTGAGGCGTGCAAGCCCTTCCGTGATTTCTCCGGCGGTCATCGCCTTGCCCTTGTCGCTTAAGCCGGCTCGCGGCAGCCCGCGACGCATGAACGCCTGCGACAGTGTGTGCGCGACGTTCTCGGCATTCTCGGTCAGGTACCACTGCCCGTGACAGATGAGCCGCGAGCGATCGTCGATCACGCCAAGCATCGTCGGTTGGAGTAATTCCGCGCGCGGCGTGATCACCTTGAGCGATCCGTGATGCCCATCCCAATGGATGAGACCGCCGACATATTCGGCCTCGTAACTGCGTATCTCACGCTGTGCCAAGCGCGCCTCGGCGCGCTCGACGCCCGCGGTTCGCCGGGAGCTCAAGCGCCGGCGTTTGCGCAGACCCTGCGCTTTGAAGAACCGGCGGATCGTCGAGTAGGAGGGCACCGGGGCGAGTTCCGGGTGCTGCTCGGCGAGGACGCGCAGATTGTCATGATGGAGCACCGTGGACCAGCTGCCGTGCTGGGCATACTGCGCGCGCAGCGCTTGGCGGATCGCGACACCGAGTGATCCTTGCGCGCCCAAGTCGGTGCGCACCTTGCGCCGCAGGACCCGCACCGGGTCGCGCCGCTCCTTACGGGCTCTATGCAGCCAGCGCTCGACCGTCGATACCCCAAAGCGCACCGGCAGGCTCGTGATCGGGTGCTGCCACTCGCGCGCGGCGAGCTTTTCGATCTCCCCGCGCAGCTCGCCCTTCGGCGGCGGTGCGGCCAATAGCTGTCCCACCACGCTGAAGCGCAAGATAGCCCAGCGCTCGTGGTTCGATACGGTGTCGGATGTTTTCACGTCACGCACTCTCCTTATTTGGTGTGTGTGCGCACCGTAAGACACGGCTCGCCGACTGGCGATCTACATCTTTTGCGGACCAGTACCCCCCGTCAGATAGCGCGCCAAATCCCGCGCCCAGTCGTGATCGGCGCGAGGAAGCGCAACAGCAAAATGAGTTGCTGCTCGGCCTCTCCGGCAAAGCGTTCCAAGAGCGAGGCCGGCAGATCCGCCGTCGTGACCGGCGGCACGAACGCGCCGTGGGCGCGCCAGAAGGGACTGTCTGTGAAGACGCTGCACCACCAGTCACGCCAACGGGCGACGGTGCGCCGGCTCACCCCCACCAACTCTTGCAGGCGCTTCAGTCGCGCAGGCGTGAGCCCGCTCTGCATCGCCGAGATCAGCACCACCATGGCGCCCAGGTACACCTTGGGGCCGAGGAACCGCAGCGACGAGGGCGTATCGCGGCTGCGGCAGCCGTCCTTCGCACAACATAAACTGAAGCGCTGCAGGTGCTCAGGCCCCAGTCTTTCGGGTACGCCGCGGGGCTTGCGCGCGAACGACCCCCAGTGCAACTTCGCCTCGCACTTCTGACATTGACACGCGTGCGCCGCGTCGGCGATTTCCCGGTCAAAGCCCAGCAGCAGCTCGTAAAATCGGGTGTCCCTCAGCAGATTTTGTATGGTTTGATCCACGCCGTTTCTCCTTCTTGTTGGTAAAATCGGCCACAATGACCAAGATCAAGATCGGACGCAACGATCCGTGACACTGCGGCAGCGGACAAAAATACAAGCGCTGCTGCCAGGAAAAAGACGAGGCGGCCGAGCGTGCCGCACGCGCGGCGGCCGAGGCCGCGAAACCGCCAGCACCGCCACGCCACCGCTACACCAGCATCGATTCCTTCAGGGCTGACATCGATGACGATCTCGAGGAACTCACCGCCGCATCCAATGCGGTGATCGGTATGGTCCACGCCGACAAACTCGATGAGGCCGAAGCCGCCGCACGCGATTTGCTCGTGCGCTTCCCCGAGGTGCACGACGGCTACGATCGATTAGGGATGGTCTACGAGGCGCGGGGCGATAAAAAACAGGCCGCCGACTACTACCGGCAAGTCATCGACTTCGTTCAGTCTCGGCCCGATCAGTACGAGCCCGGATTTGACGCCACCTTCCAAAGACTGATCCAAAAACTCGACCCGCCCTCAACCGATTGACGGCTGGCGTATCCTAAGAAGTGGGCTGTGTCACCAAATCGTGTTGCTCGCCACGGGCAGCAGACGGCCATAAACGAATAGGCCACAGAGACACCTCATCCACCGGCCTGCTCGACCCGTAGTTAGGTAGCATCATGCAGGTCTATTCCTAGTGCCGGCGCCCATAGTGACGAACAGCATGCGGCAATGAGTATTGGTTTTCAGCGTGTGCCACGTTCCCTTTGGGACGACGACAGCATTGCCACCAACAATGTCAATTTCTCGGATGGAAGTACCCTGCTCTAGCAGCAATGTGGCAGCACCCTCTATCAGGTAGACAAACTCGTCGGCGTTCGGGTGTATCTCCCAGCTTGGCCAGTTCTCGGAGCACTCATGCTCAGTGACCAGCCACGTGCTGCCCACGCGCTCGAGCTCCTGCATCGGCAGCGACCAAAACGCTGCGCCGCCGGGAAATTGCTTTGATGTGCCATCGCCACTGAGGCTGACATAAGTCTTGGTAGGTTCTATGAACATTTTAGGAATCCCCTCGGCCGGCAACTCAGATCTCATTGTTTCTTTGCAAGTGCCTTTCCCTTGCGGCTACTTCCCGATCCTGCGCTCGCAGATTGCCATGATATATTCAAAAGTTCTTGTATTGCCTTGTCATTGATGCGGTCAAGACGGACAAGGACATTTGAATACTTGGCGTAGTGTTCGGTGATGTAGTAGACCCGCGGGTCCGCGTTCAGCAGGGAAGACCGCCTTTCTGTGGAAAGATTTACCACTATCGAATTAGGTTCCGCCGACTTGTGTATGGCCGGACAGACCACGAGTTTCCCGCGGACGTATAGAGCCGGCGAGCCGTGGATTGTTTTCTCTTCTACACCTTCAAGTGAGCTGAGGACTTTGCGAACGCTGTCAAAGGTTGCCATCGACGTTCTCCAACTCGTTGTATTGACTAAAGCACGGTCCTGGATAGTCGGTCAACATATCCGCCAGCGAATACTGCAATTAGCCCGCTGGTGCGATCCGAAAAAGTTTCGTTCGCTTGAGAATTCATGGCCACACGATAGATGGCGGATGTCCGCTTCAGCCGATTTCAACGACTGGCATCGAGAAGCGCGATGGTCAGCTCAGGGTCATGACGCGCCGATGGCCGACAACACGGGGATCTGACCGGGCCAATTCTGGGTACTCGGTGATGTAACGCCCAGGGCCAAGCAATTTGCACGTTGTGCCAGGCGGTTTACCCCGTGCACCTCATCTATCACGATCAGAATGCCCCGGTTTCCCCATCAATTTTCGAGCGCAGGGTCAGCGCTGGCTGCCACGATCGCATCGATTGAACCGGGGCGAGCGCGGAGCCGTTCCGCCATCGCGACCAGACCATTCATGAGGGATCGAACGTCCTCGGGTCGCGAAGGCACGTAGTCAACGCTCTTACGATGCCCAAAGTCGATCCCGAGCCAGTTCTGTTCGAGCCGATACGACGCCTCCATCGAACGTGGGTCCACGACTGCGTTCTGCAGTTCGACGAATCGTTCCTCGGAGAGCGACGCACCCACCTCCGCTTCGCGAAGCAAGTCAGCAAAGCGCTGTGCGCGAGTCGCCGTTGGCTTAACGCGCTCGACCTCGAAAGAGCTGTGCGTCTCCGTCAGGTACAGAAAGTTCGCTGCCCGAATCACCAGGCGCGGGTCGTACTTTTCAAGCGTTGCCCGCGTACGGTCCTTGAGATTCTTCTGGACCATGCTTTCCAGGTATGGCGTACGGGTTACGAGTGGACAGAAATCTCGCGTGCCCGGCAGATTGTCTATTACTCGGTACCTGTCGTTGCGGGGGCTCATACCGAGCTTGAGCCCGTACTGCAGCGACTCATCGAGAGCCGGGACAAAGCGAGTCTTGCCAGTCAGGCGCCTAGTGGGCACCTCAAGCTCACGACCCGTGAGCCACTCGTAAATGAACGCCAATCGCCTCGGCGCTGCGCCCGTGGGTTCTAGGTTGAGGGCAGCCTGGATATCCTCGGGTCCCACACGCTCGAACAGAAGCGATAACACCTCGAGGTTCAGGCCTTCGTATCGGAGAGCGAACCGCAGATGGCCGAACATCGTGGGATCCGGCGCATAAGTCGGCCCAAACTCCTCGACCTTCTGGCCGCCCTGATCGCGAATGCGCCGATTTGGGACCGCGTCGCTTAAGTAGCAGGCCCGCGCAAGGGGAAGCGCCGGCAATTTGAATTGGTCGGCCAGATATGCATAACCCAAGAGCTGCACGGATGCTCCTATGAAACTGGACGCGAGGCTATGAAAGAGGGCGCTGGGAAGTATTTTATATGAAATTAGCCGCAATGAACATCGCAGCGGCTATATTCATAGGGAAATGGATTAATGCGGCTATTCTCATAGGCCGGCGCGTGATTTTCTAGTGCGATCGCGATCCGCCGGGTCGATGTCCTCACACGTATAGGGTTGATGGGGGTTTGCTTGGCAATACCGGAATCCAGGATCGGAGTGAGCTTAGTACTATTGCTGAACCGGTGGATGCCAGGTGCTAAGTGCCCGGCACGCCAACCTTCGGAGGGTCTGATGCGAATATCGCCCGACAGTGCTCGAGCGTCTATCGCCAGCGCGAATATCGAGGTCTTGGCCCGGCTGGAGGTTGAGCGACAGGCGCATCGATTTGGGCACGACGATTGATCCCAAATGCCCGCATTGGCTGGAGTTGGCTGGTGTGGCGTCGTTTTTCATACGCAAATCACACGCAGCGGCGGATATTGGCCGTAACTAGATGATTGGTCTCTAATTAAATCACGACCGCGATATATTCGATTCGCATCGCCCGCTCCACTCACATCGTTAGCTCAGGCGCCGTGAGGATATGAGATTCGGTGGCATGATGTTCTCGAACGTCGACGGCTACATCGATGCGCGCGCACCGCAGCCGCTGACACCCACCACCCCGCAAGGCGTGATCGGCCTGGGGCTCCTGCGGTCGTTCAAGGTCATACTGGACTATAAACACAAGTCCATCACCTTCATCCAAAGCAGCCGATTCGCTGCTGAGAGCGACGCGTGCACGGGCACGAAAGTGAGTTTCATGCCCGAGTGGCATGGGGCTCCTGTCGCGAAGGCGCATACGGAGCTCGGCGACCTAATCCTGGTATGGGACACTGGCGCAGCGCGCGGCGTCATCAGAAAGCAATCCGCGGAAGACCTGCATGCGACCGTAACCGATCAGATCGTCTCCGTGCCACGCTTGACGTTTGGGGAGTTCGACATTGGGGCGATGGATTTTCACGTCGTCGATTACGCCCAGCTGCCCGGCACGGACGGCTTCATCGGCAACGATTTCTTTGCGAATCACATCGTCTGCATCGATTTCCCGGGCACAGGCTTCCTGATTCGGCGTTGACGAGCCGTCGGCTGACCAAGAGCCGACCGTGCTGCACCTGCTCGGCGTCACCGACTGACCGGGGTAAATGAGATGGCGGATTTGATGTCCAAGATGCAGCAGGCGCAGTCTTCACATCGAGCGGGTCGACTGGATGATGCGCGTGCGCTGTGCGAGGACGCCCTCCGAGAAGCGCCAGGGTGCGTTGAAATGCTGTCGCTGCTCGCACTCATTGCGGTGCAACAAGGCGACTTCGCTCTGTCCGTTGCCGGTTATGATCGAGTCATCTCCGTTAATCCGGGGCTGGCCGATGCGTATTCGAATCGGGGCGCGGCGCTCGCCGCCATGAACCGCTGGGATGAGGCGCTTGCGAATTTCGACCAGGCGATTGCCCTTCGCCCCGATCACGCCGGGGCGCACTTCTGCAGAGCCATCCTCTGGTTATTGCAAGGCGATTTCGTCCGAGGTTGGGCGGAGTACGAATGGCGTCTGGCGCACGAATTGGATTTCGTCGAGACTGCTGCGCTCTGCGAATGTCTAGATCTCATGATCAGCGTCGATACTAGCATCGCGCATTTGAGCGCCGCACTGGGACAGAAGACCTGGATTTTGTTGCCGTACAACCCCGACTGCCGCTGGTTATTGGATCGGGACGACAGCCCGTGGTATCCCTCGGCCAGGCTCTACCGACAGGCACGCGGCGGCGATATGATTACACTCGATGGTCGGCTACTTCCGCAAGTATTGGATTTTACCGAGAGTTTTGAATTTCTCGCCTGGGTTCGATTCCCATCGCCCGCTCCACTTCCCGGCTAGCCTCAGGTCTCGTAGCGACGCGAGATTGGGGTCAACACGTTGGTCTTGTGGGAAAGCCGTGGGAACGGATGTCGATTTAGCGGCCAGTCTCGTGTCCCCACATATCCCCAAGTAGCCCTACTAATCACACGTACGGTCACACGCGGCGATTTCGAGAATATTCTGTGCGTTGTCCACACTCTCTGCGCCGCGGCAATGGCGATTGCAGGTGGCCGGACCTGAGCCGCCTGTGACCACTGTTCGCTTTGCAGCAACAAAATTTGCCATCGCTCCAACGGCAATTTCCGAGAGAAACTCACCAAAGTCTGCAAGCGACCGGCTGTCGCGCGCAAGTTCCTCAAAGGTGCATCCCTCGGGCTTCAGCTCCTGTCTGGAGCTGTTGTAACCGTCGCGTATCCCACGCTATCAGTCTAACGAGGTTGCAGCGCGGCGCAGTCGGCATTGTGCGGCGTGCCACGGTCCACCAATCGCAAGCCCGAGTCGGCCACATCGACACTGAACTTCGGTTGCAGCAATGTGCCTTGCACCGACAACGGCGCCTTGATGCGCAGAATCCGCAGCCGTTTGGGCTCACCATGCAGCTTAAGATCCACCATCTCGGAGTCGAGCAGCACGCGGCCCTCGCCGCTTATGAATACCGGCTCGCTATCGATGAAAAGGCGCGTCGAGTGCATCACGCCGGAATGAATTTCAAAGTCAGCGGCGGCGCAATGCACCGCTACATCACGGCTGCTGCCCGTCAGAGTCAGGCCCAGCCCGCGCAAATCAACGCCGGTCAGTTCCGCCAACGAGGCGCGTATCGTCCCCTGCAACACCCGCGCGCTTAGGTTGCCGTCGGCGTCGGCAGCCAGGGCGTGCAGTGAGTCGCCCCCTCCCTGAGCATGAATTTGCAGTAGCAGCGAGCCTTCGTACGGCGGCGGCTCCGCCTTATGCGGCATCTGCGCTAACTGCAAGCCCGTGAGTGTCATCTCGATGCGGGTGCGAGCGGGGGTCTGATTGGCATCGGCATCGAGATTCAGCAAGAAATTGCCGCCCATGAAATGCCCCGTAACCTCCGGTGCCTTGATTTGGCCGCGCTCGATCGTAAATGGCGCCGACAACTCAGTCACCTCAACTCGCGACAGCAACAGGCGCCGGACGCTGTATTTCCCGGTGGCATCCACGCGCCGAGTCGCCGGAGTGATGAGCTGCACATCGGAAAAAAGTTTGGGCGGCGCGTCGGGATGCGGATCGCGCCCCGCGGCGCGCAGCCCAACATCGGCCAGGCGCAACAGCGCCGAGCTCAGATCGGCGTGCACAAGGGTGCGGCCGCTTTTTTGCGTGCCGAGCGACACACGCCCCTTCACATCACTTTGGCCCGATACCACCTTGAGATCATCGAAAAGCGTTTCGCTGCCCCGACGCACCATCCGGCCCTGCAGGTGAAAGGTACCGGTATTCGGCAAGCTGACCCCGACCAGATAGTACAAGTCGCGCAAATCGGCGCCGCTGGCGTCAAACTCCGCATCGACCAAGCCCAAATCAAACGGCCGCGGCAGCGAGCCGTGCGCCGTGAAATGCGTACCGCTCGAGCGCTCGTCGAACTCAAATGCATAAGGTTTGTCGGGTGCCGCTGACGGCAACGCATCGCCTTTCAAGCGAAAGGTGACCGCGCGCTGGTTGAGTGTGCCGGAGCCTTCCATTTGCAAAGGCTGAGCGGAATCCGGGCCAACGACGGACAGATCGCCGTCAAAGACGAGGTGCAAGCGCTCATCGACAAGCGTCAGATGGGTATGCGCCAGTTCCAGCGCGCGAATCATTGGCAATGGTCCACCCGGAGATTTATCAGGGTCAACGCGCTGCCAGTTGGCGTGTCCGGCGCTGTCACGGATGAATTTCAGCTGCGCGGTGTCGATTTTAACGAGACTGAGCCCGGATTGATGACTCAGCAGGGGTGCGAACGTCACGGTGATCCTCGCGACTTCGGCCGTGATCCCCGGCTTGGTCCAGGGCGGATTGCCGATTGTGACTTGTTCTGCCTCGATCCTCGGGCTTCTGGTCAACAGATGCAGATGCAACGCGCCGCGCACGTCGATGGGACGGCCGAGTTGCCAAGAGACAAAGCGGATGAAGCTCGAGCGCAAAAGATCTGCGTTCCATGCGAGCAGCACCCCCACCACGGTCACGATGATCAGGAGCAAGACGGCCGCCGCTGATTTGACCAAACGGTGTCGCATGGCAGAACTCAAGTAGCAAACAAAATGAATCGGGTGCGCCTCATACCAGTCCTTTGTCGCCTATACTCCAATCGCACTTGGGATCTGCCATCGCGCCAAACCGCTTGGTTTCAAGCTTCGGACGCGCTGGCCGCTTGGGTTCGATTCCCATCGCCCGCTCCATTTCCGACTCCGTCGCGAGTCAGATTCCCGCGAGTAAAAAATCAACGGCGGCGACGATCGTGTCCCGATCGGACACGAGATCTCCTGCGACGAGGCCGAGTTCGCGGACGGGAATGCCTGCCACTTGCGGCGTAAGCATCAGGTATTGCTTCCCCTCGAATTTCAGAATCGGAGTCAACGTCCGCATCGAGCGTGGCCGACTAGGCCCTGCCGGGGTGAGTGGAACGACCACGCGCGTGGCCAGGGGTTCGAGCAAGTCGGATTGGATATCAAGTAACAGCGGAAACCGAGATCGCGACGCTGGATTGGGATTCCGATACAAAGAGAACTGCGGCATCAGAATGTGCGCAGACCGTCGCCGAACGTACCATGATCTTCGACGTCCCGGTTATAGGCCTCGATCGCTGCTGCGTTCTGTTGCAACCATTCTCGCCTGCGAAGCAGCCGCAGCTCATGCTCAACGGCCGCTTCCAGCGTCGCCGACAGATTGATCTCGCTCGCACGAGCGGCCTGCAGCAAATCCGCCGAGATCGAGACGTTCACCGCTTTCTTGCCACTTCGCACCGCAGGCATGTGGTTCTCCATCGAATTCCAGCATACTACATGCGCATTGGTTATGCGCATAGAGATCGGTGGTTCAGACATTCACACGCCGTTCATACCCAAACGATCGGTAATCGCATAACGCCATGATAGTAATGAAGAAAATGAGCATCGCGCTATGGGTTCGATTGCCAGCGCCCGCTCCAATTTTCATTGCCCGGCGTGTCCCCGCGTTGTCCTAGGACGCGACTTAGCTTATCGCCCAGTTCCCACAGTCTCGACGCGGCTACAACCGTTCCTTTGATCGAATGCGTCGATCGGCCCCTCGGTCGAGTTCGTTCTCGATGGTCTCATCCGTCCGTCATTGGCCGTGTGCTGCCCGTTGCCGACGATATCGCCCCGGGGACAAGTCGTTACCGTTGCTGCCGTGCCAAAGTTCCGAATCAGCTATCACGACGTGAGGCTGGCCATCGAAGGAGCCAGCTCAACGTTCCTGTTCATGCGCAGTCGTGGCAGGTCTCGCTCATGGTAGATTCACGTCGATATTCGCATCCAGAAGGTGCAGGCCGATGTCGTCGGCTCCGGCGGCGGTCTGCGCGTTGATCAACGCGACCACGCCGAGACGCGTGGTCGGCTCGTAGCCCATAAAGGCACGAAAGCCCGAGACGCTGCCGTTTTTCCATATGATTTCCTGCGATCCGTCCGTGTAGATGTTCCATCCGAGAGCTACCTGCGTGGCGCCAGACCGGCCGCCCGTGGAGGGCGGCGCCGCACCGCCCGGACGGCGGGTTCGAACCATCGCTTCCATCGCAGGCGCCAGCGACGTCTTGCGATAGCCCAGTACCGCCTCCAAGAATGTCAGTAAATCGTTGGTCGTCGAGCGCAGGGCGCCCGCGCTCCCCAACACCTGAAAGTGATCATGCGCCACGGGCACGAGGCGTGAGTCGTAGCCGACGGGTGTGCGCGCCCGCATCGCGGTACTGGGCGTGATGTCGGTATCGTTCATGCCGAGCGGTTGCGTGATGCGCTCTTTCAGCAGATCCTCGTAGCTCCGCCCTGCTTTGCGCGCCAGCACCTCTCCCAGCAGACCGTAGCCCACGCTCGAATACTGGTAGTAGGTCCCGGGATCTCGCGCGGGGACATAGGAGGACAGGAACTGATACAGCAAGTCGGCCGGGTATCCGTGTGCCTGCTTGGGATCCGACGGGTCAAGGTTGGGCGGGCGCGACGGAAATCCCGACGTGTGCGTCGCAAGATCCGCGAGGGTAATTTGCTTGCCCCCGTGCGTATGAAGATGCACATCCGCCGGCAGGTATTTTTGGGCCGGATCGTCGAGCGCCACTTCGCCGCGCTGAACCATCTCGGACAACGCGAGGGCGGTGAACACCTTGGTAATCGAGCCCAAGTCGAACACCGTGTCGCCCCCGACCGGTCGCGTGTCCCCGACGCCCATGGTTCCGTAAGCAAGCACCCGTTTGCCCTTGGGATCGATGACGCCCACGACGATCCCCGTCCCCTGCCGCTGGCCATCGATTCGCGCGACGAGCATCCGATGCACCTGCGCATCCGAGATCATGGATGGCTCCGGCGCCTCGGCGAACGCCGGCATCGCAAACGCGAGCAGGAGCACGCCGTGGCGCAGGTGGATGCAAGCAGATTTGTAGATTTCGCCGTGCATTTACAAGGCAGCGTACAGCAGCGCCGGCGCCGGAGCGATATCATGCAGACGATGAAGATCACGCTCGAGTATTTGCGCTGCTACGCCGGCGTGCCCGTAAAAATGCGTCTGGGTCTATTTAATGGCCCACCGCCTCTGCCGAACGGCCGCCTCAGTCCGGGAGACGACAGCGATCCGAATATCTTGCCGACCACGTCTCGTTCGCATCCAGGAAATAATATGACTCTTTCCATCTGTGCGATTGCGGTCGGTGCCGCTCTGGGCGCGTTGCTTCGCTGGTTTTTTGCCACTCGATTCAATGCGCTGTTCCCGCAGCTGCCGCCGGGAACGCTGGCTGCCAATATTCTCGGCGGCTACTTGATCGGGATCGCCATGGCCACGCTTTTCGCATTACCCGCGCTGGCGCCGGAATGGCGACTGCTTACCGTGACCGGCTTTCTAGGCGGCCTCACCACCTTCTCGACGTTCTCAGCCGAGGTCGTGACGGCATTGCTGGAAGGGCGCAGTCTATGGGCACTCGCGACAGTCGCGGCGCACGTGCTTGGCAGCATTATCATGACGCTCTGTGGCGTCGGCACTGTGCGAGTCTTTCGCGCCCTTATTTAGGAGAACGACATGCAGGGTTTTCAGCTCAGCTTCTTGGCAGAACAGAATCGTCGGATAGAGCACAAGCCGGCCATGGATTGGTTGCTGTATTTGGCCAAGGAACTGGGTATCTCCGGGTGCACGGTGTTCTCCGGCGTCGAGAGCTTTGGCGCCGATGGCCATCGCCATTCCGCGCGCTTCTTCGAGCTAGCCGATCAACCGATGGAAATCGTCATGGCGGTCACCGAGGAGCAGGCTGATCGCTTGTTCGAAAGAATTCGGACGATTGATACCAAGATCTTCTACATCAAGATACCCATCGAGTATGGACAATTGGGTAAGCAGGCCGGCTAGCTATCATGAAAACCCGAATTCACACCCTGCATGCCAGAGAGATACTGGATTCCCGCGGCAATCCAACCGTCGAGGTTGACGTCACGCTCGAAGGGGGTGCCCAAGGACGCGCGGCCGTGCCCTCAGGGGCTTCCACCGGTATTCACGAGGCTGTCGAGTTGCGCGACCACGATGCACATCGCTATGCCGGCAAAGGGGTGCGACTGGCCGTCGAACATGTGAACGGCGCTCTCGCGGACGCCGTCAAGGAGTTGGACGCGCTTGATCAGGGCACACTTGATCGCGCATTGATCGCAGCCGATGGAACGGCGAGCAAGGCGAAGCTCGGGGCAAACGCGATCCTGGGCGTGAGCCTGGCGGTCGCACGTGCAGCATCGGCAGCGACCGACCTTCCGCTGTTTCGCTATTTGGGAGGCGCCGCGGCGAACCGTTTGCCCGTACCCATGTTCAACATTCTCAACGGTGGTGCGCATGCCAATTGGCAGGGCACGGATTTTCAAGAGTTCATGATCGCGCCGAAGGGAGCGCCAAATTTCGCCGAAGCACTGCGGTGGGGGTCGGAAATCTATCATGAGCTCAAAAAAGTGCTCAAGGATGCGGGGCTATCTACCGGCGTCGGCGATGAAGGCGGGTTCGCGCCTGCCCTGAAGCGCAATTCCGATGCGATCGAGCTGATCTTGCGCGCAATCGAATCGGCAGGGTATCGGCCCGGAACCGACATCGTACTCGCCCTTGATCCCGCCTCCAGTGGTTTCTTCGAGAACGGGATGTATCAATTGCGCACGGAAGGCCGAGCAATCACCGCCCAAGAGCTGGTGGCCATTTACGCCGAGTGGGTGCGGAAATATCCAATCGCAGTACTCGAAGATGGCCTTGCGGAGGACGATTGGGATGGGTGGAAGATCCTCAACCGTGAACTCGGGGACAAAGTCGAATTGGTCGGTGATGACCTGTTCGTCACGAACGTCTCTCGCATCGCACGCGGCATTGCTGAAAACGCTGCGAACGCTGTTCTCATCAAGCCGAACCAAATCGGCACGCTCACGGAGACAATCGCGGCTGTTCACCTAGCCTACGATGCAGGGTGGGGTGCGATGGTGTCGCACCGAAGCGGCGAGACGGTGGACTCGTTCATCGCCGACCTGACTGTCGCGCTCGACACCGGCCACCTCAAGACAGGCGCACCGTGTCGCGGCGAGCGAGTCGAGAAATACAATCAGTTACTACGTATCGAAGAATACGTGGGAAAATCGGCGACATATGCAGGGAAACATGCATTTGTGCGACAACGGTCCGTCGGCGGCTCTATCGCTCTTGACTAGAGTTGATCAGCGGAGGACCGCGAAGCTGTGCATTGGTCGCGCCCCAGCGCGCTGTCACCGCCGGCCCGGGGCCGTCCAAGCGCTCACGCAGCAATTTGCGACGCACCTACGGCCGGGAGGACACATTGTACTGCGGGGACCGCGCGACAGCGGCAAGACGACCTTGCCGAAGGCTGTTTCGATTCCCATCGCCCGCTCCCCTCTCGAGATAAGTCAGGTCACGTATCGACTGCCCGCGCCGATGCCGGCGCTTCGGGCTCAAACGCGCGCAGTGGCCAATTGCGCTGCGAGAAGTTGCATGCGTCGATACTGGTCGTGCAAACCATCCTCGAGAGCCTTGAGCTTGGACGGAAGATGTGATTTCTCCCACCGATCAACCAGCGCACGCTTCGCATCTGCAACCGATTGCTCGCGCAGCGCGGTCCAGGTTGCGACTGCTTTGCTGAAACTTTCATACTCCTCCGTCACTCGCCGGCGCAATTCATCGAACCGGGGGGAGCTGGCTTGTCGGGCGAGTTCTTGTTCCGCCCGGAGAAACTGGGTCTCGAGCATCGCGCGTCGAATCTTGAACCAGGGCACTCGTTTCAGGTTCTTGGCGAGCCCCGCCCAATGCAGTGCATTAATCAACCACTTGGAGGGGTCCCATTGCCACCAGCGCACGCCGTTCCGGTAGTCGTGCGCGAATTGGTGATGAAAATTGTGATATCCCTCGCCGAAAGTGAGCAACGCGACCACCCCATTGTCGCGGGCCGTGTTCTCCGTCGTATACGGGCGGGTGCCGACGATGTGCGCCAGGGAATTGATGCAGAATGTCAGGTGGTGGCTGATGACGAGCCGCAGAACCCCTGCGAGCAAGATCATGCCGACGATGTTGCCGAACGCCCAGCCCAGCAGCAGCGGCACGCCGACATTCATGCCGACGGCGAGCGCCAGGTAATGCCGGTGTTGCAATGCCACGAGCGGGTCGTTTTGGAGTTCGCGCACGTACTTCAAATCGGGGTCGCCGCTCGGGTAGTTGCGGAGCATCCAGCCGATGTGCGAAAACCAGAAACCACGCCGCGCGCAATATGGATCCCGTTCGGGGTCGTCGATGAACCGGTGATGGACGCGATGGCCGGCGCTCCAGATCAATGCACTATTCTGCAGGGCCATGGCACCGAACAAAAGAAAGACCGCTTTCAACGCGGGATGCGCTTGATAGGTAGCGTGCGAAAACAAGCGGTGATAGCCACAGGTGATCGACAGTTCGGTGACGCTCAAGAGCACCGCGAATGCAACCCAGGCCGCGAGGGCGTAACCGTGGACGAGCCCGTACCAGGGAACCACCGCGAGGGCTATTCCCAACGTAATTGCAAACATCAACAGGGGTGGCCAATTGCGAGGCGGCAGGCGCCCAGCCGGGTCATTCATTCGTTTCTCCTGAAAAACGACGCGATCATGTCAGACCGCGATCTCCGAAAGGTGGGGGCGGCGAAGGATTTTACCATCTGCCAAGGCCCGTTTTTTTATCCGCGTCACATTCTACCATTGCGGCCACGCAGCCATGTACCTCAACCTGCCCGCTGCGGCGACTCCGGGCCGGCCGCCATCGGCCCTCGGTTTTCCACAAATGTTGGCGACCCAGCCGTCAGGCACTATGGCCCCATGAGCGAACATCATCACCCCCTCACGCCACCCCAGCTGCTGTCCTACATGCGTGCCCAGCCCTGGGCGATTGAGGCGAGCGTCACGCCCCAAGGTGCCCCCCAGGCGGCGGTGCTGGGCGTCGCCGTCACGGACCGGTGGGAACTTCTATTCGATACCGTGACGCAGTCGCGCAAGCATCAAAACCTCGTCAAGAATCCCCGGGTCGCGTTCGTTATCGGATGGGAGCACGAGCGCACCGTGCAATACGAAGGTATTGCCGAGATTCCCACGGAAGCGGAGTTGCCCGACGTGCAGGCACACTATTTCGACCGTTTCCCCGACGGTCCCACCCGGCAGACTTGGCCGGGCCTCGTGTACTGGCGCGTGCGGCCCGCCTGGATCCGTTATAGCAATTTCAACGTCAACCCGCCCATTATCCAAGAGTGGGATGCCGCGGCGATTGCCGGCTGGCTGAAGTAAGCGCGTCGCCCCTGCCGACGGGCGATATCCCGTGTGCGATGTCGATGACCGCCCCGTCCGACGCTCGAGCGAAGCGAGGCTTCGCTTTCCAGGATCACGGCCAGGATGTGATCCCGAACGCGGTTGTTGCGAAAGGCTTTGCAATCGTGCTACCGCCGTTCTGATCGCAGGGGCCTCCGACGAAGTCCCCCTCGCCATGGGATTTCGGGCCGCTGGCCGATCCCCAGAAGTTGTCCGCTCCCGCCAGCGCGATGGGCGGCGGTGTTCCGCCCGCCTGGGGGCCCACCGCGACCGCCAGCGCTCCTAAGTTGAGCACCCCGCAATTGGCGCTTGGGCCGGGGTTGTAGGTCGTGTGCGGCGGAAAGTTCGCGGCCGACAGGGAAAGCACCGGCCGGTTGCGATCGTTGCTCCTGCTAAATGTTAGGCTTGCCGAGAATTCACCTCGTGGACGAGTCGGCTGCCGGAAATAACACTGGAGAAGTGAGAGCTATGAAGTGTTTCGTCGGATTAGTTGCCGCATGTGCCGTGACCGTGGCCGGCGTCCACGCTCGTGCCCAGGAAGCCGTTGTCGGCTCGCCAAACCCGGACTCCTTGTTCAAGAACGCCGATCCAAAACTCAACGTCAATACGCAGGCGGCTTATCACATCGTGAAGGATCTGCTCGAGGCCGGCCATTGGGAGCTTGCGGGCAAATATCTCACGCCGGAGTACCACCAACATAACCCGAATGCGAAGTCCGGCCGAGATGGGGTGGTCGCGTACTTCACTCAAGTATTGAAGGTTCAGCCAAAGCCGATTCCCGAAAAAATGGCAACGCCGGTCGTCGCCGTTCTCGCCCAAGGCGACTACGTGGTGGTGGTATATCCCCGCGTCCTCAAAGATGCCAAGGATTCGACAAACAGCTATACGACCACGTGGTTCGACATGTGGCGCTTCAAGGATGGAAGGGCTGACGAGCATTGGGATCCCGCGATCAAGAATTGAAAGCGTGAATGGAGGCCGCAAAGGGCCTTGATACATCCGCCGAGGAATCCATGTTTCGCCAGTCGAGCTTGCGAAGATCACGTCGCCTGCCTGCCGAATCTCGGCGGAGTGTCGAAGCAGGGATCAAGCGGGTGCTTGCACCATAGGGCGAGACCAACCGAAGGAGACTCGTCGAGCGCCGGTCGAGCAACGGCAGAGACCCATCGAAGAGGCTGAGTTGTTGCCGGCCTCTTCGACGGCCAATCGCGCTACTCGAGAATCATTTCCTGGATGACGTCCGTACCCAGTACTTCGCGGATGGCGCCGCGTTCTCCATAGGCCGTGTCCATGGCCTCGAGGCTGCCGGCCAGTTTGGTATCGATGGCGTCGAACTCGGCGTTGCGATCGAGTGCCGCATAGTTCGGATAGGTGATGGTGAGAATCATGTTGGGGTCCGCCGGCGTGCGGGGCCGCGCCGAATAAATCTCATAGTCCAATATCAGCCCGGCCTTCTTGTACGCCTCCATCTCCTTGCGGTAAATGTTGGCGTCCGCCAAACGCTTTATCGACATGCATCTGGATTCGCCGCGATTGTCCGCCGCCGCCATCGCCCGGTGCTTTGGCTGGTCGCGCGCGACGCTGTATCGATTATTCGAGCCCGACGGAGGCCTGATGAAGTATATCCAGCGGCGCCGACTGCAACGCGCCTACGCGGCGCTCGTTTCGCCCGCGCATGCACACCGGCGCATCCTGGACATCGCTCTCGACTGTCACTTCGCGAGCGACGCCACGTTCAACCGGGCGTTCCGCCGAACCTACGGCGTGCCGCCGGGCGAACTGCGAGACTTGTCGCGCGCTCCGCAGGCAAATCGGGAGCGTCATGCGCCGACCACTGAAGGTGGCGCGCTGGCGGTGCATTGGATTCAGCGGCTCGCGCACCCATTGCCGGGCGCGGCGGGGTAAGCAGCAGCCCAATTCCGGAACCGGCGATCAATGTTGAAATCGCGTCGCGGAGCGGTGTCGCGATGCTAGTGCATGAATGCTTGGGCTTCGATCTCGTGGGCTTCCTGATTGCGTCGTTGGGCGCGTAGCGCGTCGGCAAGCAGCTGACCCGCTTGCTTCTGCGTCGCGTGATCGCCGCTTGCGAGAGCGAGCGCTTTGCGGCCGCAGCCCTCGGCCTGGTGGGCGTCGCTTTCCGCGAGCCGCAATCGGCCGCGCTCGATCCACAACAGGGGATTGTTCGGTTCGATCCGCAGCGCACGGTCGAGCGTCGACGATGCTCCGTCCAAATCGCCGTGAGCCATCAGGCTGCGTGCCTGAGTCACCAGCGAGCGCGTGGCGGCCGAGAGGTGATTCTCGCGCGGCGGCTGCGGCGCACGCGGCGGTGGCGGAGCCGGCGCAGGGGCTACCGTTGGCGGCGGTGCGGGGTACTGCGTCATGGGCGCGGGATTACTCGGCGGCGACGGGCGTTGCGATGGCGCGGGGCAGCCGCCCAGCAGCAAGGCAGCGCTGAGCACCGCGAGCCGCGTCAGTGTGTAACGTTCTTTATCCATGCCTTGATTTTCTCACCGACCGTGCTGGGTGGCGAGCCGCTCGCGCCGCCGGGTGGCGAAGCATTGCAGCCCGGTTTGGCCCGCAGCGTCGTATCCTTCGGCACCGCGACCATGACCGCATCCGCGCTGCAGGCCGGCGTCGTTTCCAGTCCATCCCCGAATCCGATCCAGCGGTCCTCGACCAGCTCCGCCGGCACGGGTTCGAAGGATGCCGATTTGAGGCTTGCCATGGTCTCGGCCCAGACGGGCAGAGCGCCGGCGGCGCCGGTAAGCCCGGTCACCCGGTTGTCGTCGTACCCCACCCAGACCACCGAGACGTAGCTGCCCGTGAATCCGGCGAACCAGCTGTCGCGCGTGTCGGACGACGTGCCGGTCTTGCCGGCGACCACCAGCCCGCGCGGCAGACGGGCGGCTGCGCTGCGGCCGGTGCCATGAGTGGTGACCAGCGTCAGCATCCGGTCGAGCTGGTAGACGGCGCTCGGCGGCGCAGCGGCCTCGACCTGCACTTTGAAACTCTTCAGCGGCCGCCCATGCTCGTCGAGCACGGCGTGCACGGCGCGCAGCCGGGCGCGAAAGCCGCCATTCGCCAGCGACGTATAGACTTGCAGAACCTCGAGCGGCGTCATCTCCACGGTGCCGAGCAGCAGCGACGGGTTGAGGGTGGGCGGTGTCTCGAGCCCGAGCCGCTGCAGCGTGTCGGCCACCTGCGGCAGGCCGATGTCGAGCCCCAGCCGCACCGTCGCGAGGTTCAGGGATTCGGCCAGCGCGCGTGCCATGGGTACCTGGCCGTAGGTCTGATGCTCGAAATTCTGCGGCGCCCAGATCGTGCCGTCGCCGAGCTTGAGCTCTATCGGTGCATCCTCGATCAGCGTGGCGGCGTTATAGCGGCCGGTCTCGAGGGCGGTCAAGTACACGGCGGGTTTCACCAGCGAGCCGATCGGGCGACGCGCATCGAGCGCACGATTGAAGCCGTCGGTGCCGAACTCGCGGCCGCCGACGACGGCGACCACATCGCCGCTGTTGGGCTCCGCGACGACCACCGCGCCTTCGAGATGGGCGCCGCGTATCGGGCTCGCGGCATCGAGGCGTTTCAGATTCATGGCCAGTGCATGTTCGGCGGCTGCCTGCGCGCGCGGGTCGAGGCTGGTGTAAATGGCGAGCCCGGCGGCGGCGAGGTCCGCCTCGGCATAGTCGCGCTTCAGGTGCCTGCGGACCAGATCGAGATAGGCCGGTACGTAATTGCCGCCCGGCGGCCGCAGGCTCACCGGTTTGGCGGCGGCGCGCTTGGCGGCGCCGTCCTCCAACAGATGGGCATCGGCGAGTTCCTGCAGCACGAGGTTGCGGCGCATGCGCGCGCGGTCCGGGTGTCTGCGCGGGTCGTAGTAGGAAGGACCCTTGACCAGTCCGATCAGCAGCGCCAGTTCGCCGGCGTCGAGCTCATCGAGAGGCTTGGCGAAGTAATACTCGCTGCCGAGTCCGAAGCCGTGGATCGCACGCGCGCCATCCTGGCCGAGGTACACCTCGTTCAGGTACGCCACCAGAATTTCGTCCTTGGAGACATGTGCTTCGAGCCGCAGCGCCATCACGGCCTCGGTCAACTTGCGGCCGAGCGATTGCTCGTCGGATAGAAAGTAATTCTTGACCAGCTGTTGCGTGAGCGTGCTGCCGCCCTGGACCACGCGGCGCGCCCGCAGGTTGGCCCAGGTCGCGCGCAGCACGCCGTAGGCGTCGACGCCGTGGTGCTCGTCGAAACGCCGGTCCTCGATTTGTTTGATGCCGGCGCGCAGCAAGGGCGGCACGTCGGCGGGTGCCAACACCAGCCGATCCTCGCCGTGGATGGGAAACACGCTGCCGACCACGGGCGGATCGAGGCGGAATACCGGGAGTTCCGCACCGCCGGCGCCGCGCAACGCGGCGATCGAATTGCCCTCCACACGGATCGAGACCAGCGCCGGTTCGCGCAGTTCGTCGATGAAACGCACGCGCCGCGAGTGCAGTTCGAAGGAGCCCGCAGTCCGTCGATACACACCGGGGCCTGCCGCCGGATCGCCGCGGCGGTAGTGGAGCCGGTGCAGTTCCTCCTCGATATCGTCCGCCGTCAGCGGAGCGCCGGCATACAGCTCGAGCGGGGCGGCGTAGACGCGCGCCGGTACCGACCAATGCCGGCCCTGGAATTCCCGGGTGACGACCTGGTCGAGGTGCACGACCCACACCGTGGTGACGGCGGCCGCGACCAGGAGGACGCCCACGAGCAGAGCGAAGATGCGCCAGCGCGCCGACTTGGAGCGTGCCATGCCGAGTTCAGATTTCCAGCAGTTTAAAGCCCTGCGCGTGCCCGGCTAGTTTCAATACGTTATCCTCGACCTTTCCACGCGGCACGATTTGAGCGCGGTGCCGTCATGATACACAAGCATCCCAAAAGGCCGTTAACAAATGACAGGACGACTACTTGGAACCCACTAGCGTGGAGGGCGGGTTGCCGACCCGGCAGATTCTTGCGGTCGTCGTCGGCCATGGGCTCGAATTCTACGACTTCGTGACCTATGCGTTTTTTGCCGCGCAGATCGGCCGCGCTTTTTTCCCGTCGGACACGCCCGGCACGAGCTTGCTGGGGTCGCTCGCCACGTTTGGCGTGGGATTTCCGACGCGCCCGCTCGGGGCGCTCAGCGAGGCATTATGAACAGAACGAGTCGGTTGAGCGAATTCCTGGAACTCCTGGACTCGGCGCGGACCATGGACGACCTCGCTGCCAAGACGTTGACCGTCATCGAACATTTCAAACTCTCGGCGGTGGCCAGCGGAATCATTGCGGGATCGAAGGCGGCGACGTCGGAGAGCTTTCACTTCGCGCACTGGCCCGCGGGATTTATGGAGCGCTACCTGGCCGAGGATCTGCAGGCCATCGATCCCGTCCCGCGCTGGGCGCGTCGTGCGGGAATCCCAGCGACATTCCGCGAGATTACGCTACGGCTCAAAGCGAAGGATCCGGGTCATAAGGCGATCAAAATCGCGAATGAATACGGTTGCATCGAGGGAATCTGCGTGCCGATGCGGGCCGCCGACGGCGCCATCGGCTTGGTCTCGGTGGTGGGGGATCGGCCCGGATTCAGTGCCGGGGAGTTTCGCGAGCTGGTCGCCATCGGCTCGCTGGTGTTTCGGCGCGCCGAGCGCGTCGATCACTCCGACGAGAAGGCGCAGGGAGCGCCCATTCTCACGTTGCGCGAAATCGAATTGCTGGCGTTTCTGGTACACGGGCACTCGGATCGCGAAATTGCGTCGCTCAGCGCCATTTCGGAAGCGACGGTACGCTTTCACTTGAAGAACGTGCGCGCCAAGGTCGGCGCGGTTTCCCGTACCCACCTTGCGGCCAAGGTCGTTGCGCTCGGATTCGTATCGCTTTGAGAAATCTCCCCCGCCGGAATTTTTGTCCTCCCGGACAGTTTCAGCTCAAAAAAAATCCCGTGACAGCGGCGATGATACGACCTATCAGTTTCGATAGTTGCGGTGCGCTCGCGTTCTGCCGCAGCATGCACGGATAACCTACGCGTCAGGGATGGCGCCTCTTGAGGACGCGGAGCAGACATTGAGACGAGTTTGGCAGGCGAATGCCTCGGATAAGAATGAATCGGGGGTCGCTGGGGATCCTTGGCATGCGGTCTCGATCGCGGCCGGCCAGAATTGCTGCGCCGCGGCCCGGGCCTTGGGAGCCGCGCGCTTTTTGTCGGCTCAAGCTCCGAGCCTGCCGCTGGCTCAGTGTTCATCCAAAGAGTCCTGTCGGTGCATGTACAAGCACCATGCGGACCGACGTGCCAAGCCGCGGCGCCGCGAGGAAATCACCGGACTGCGCCGCAGCGTGAGCTTCGACCAGGAGCGGCGCGTGGAACGGGACCGGCGCAAGGGCGACATCTGGTGAAATGCCGCGGCCGGCATGCCCCGATTTAGGGAAACAATTTGGGAATAACTAATGAACGGCCCGAGAGTCTTCTCGCGGTAGGGGTCGGCGGATCCCGCGCCTTCCGTTCCCATGTCGCGTTTGGCCCGGCAGCAGCGTGCTGTCGCCGAGATCGATGACCTCCGCGCCCGCGGGACGTGCCACCGACGATCCGACCGCCGCAATTCGCTCGCCTTCGATGAGAATTTCTCCCGGTGCGATGACACGGCCGGTATCGACTTCGAGCAGGCGGGCGGCGCGCAGCAGCAACAGCAGGCTGGATATTTTCATGGTTCGACCGTCTCCCTTGCGCTTGCATACGACAACATTCGCCCAATCGGGCTACGCAAAATCCGTCGTCGTGGGTACTGTTCGTGTGGGCAATGATACGCTGTCCGCGGACAGGGGCCAGCAGCCCGCCCGCCGGCGCGGTGCCGCGCCGCCAATCGAGAGATACTTGATGCAACGTGAACAGATCGTCTTCGTCGGAACCAGCGATCTTTCCGGGCATTTTCGTGGTTAGGAGCTTTTCGGCGGCCGACCTGCCGGCGAGATTGCAACGCGGGGTGGGTCTGTGCAGGCCGGCCTCGACGGCATTCGGTTTCGACGGACGATCGAGGCGAAGAATCCGCGGCCGCTGCCCGACAGCGTGGCCGCCGCGCTGACGCTGTTCGAATCCAGCGAGGCGGCGGCCGAATGGATGGGCGCCGATTTGCACTCGGCCTTCGGCCGGTTCAAACGCGCAGAGATCCAGAGCCTGGAACACCTGGAAGAAAGTGAGATTTGTCGTCGCTATGCAGAAGTCTATTGAAAATGGCGCGGGTGTGACCGCGAGCGCCGGCGGTGCGTATACGTTGCTCGCGGCGGACGAGCCGCCGCCCTTCATCGAATCGCGGCGACACGGACAATCGCCTTTTGTCATCGTGGTCGATCACGCCAGTCGGCGTATCCCTCGGCGCTTGGGCGAGCTTGGGCTGCCGCCGGCCGAACTCGTGCGGCATATCGCCTGGGACATCGGCGCCTTGGCGGTGGCGGAGCGGATGGCGGCGGCGCTCGATGCGCCGCTGATCGCGCAAAACTATTCGCGCTTGGTCATCGATTGCAACCGGGACCCGGGCGTGCCGACATCGATCCCCACGCTGGGCGAGTCGATCGAGATTCGCGGCAATATGGGTTTGACTCCGGAGGAGATCGGCGCGCGCCGCACCGAAATCTTCGAGCCCTATCACGCCCGGGTGCGTGCGCTGCTGGACGAAAGAGCGGCGGCGGGACGGCGCACCATCCTGGTGGCGCAGCACAGCATGACGAATATTTTCAACGGCGTGCTGCGCGAGATGCACGCCGCGGTGCTGTACAACCGGGACCGGAGCTTTGCGGGCTTGGTGCTCGACGGACTGCGCCGTGAAGACGGTCTGACCATCGGCGACAACGAGCCTTATTTCGTGAGCGACGAGACCGACTATACGATTCCGCGTCACGGCGAGGCGCGCGGACTGCCGCACGTCGAGATCGAGATACGCCAGGATTTGATCACCCACGAAGCGGGACAGGACGAATGGGCGCGGCGGCTTACCCGTATCCTGAAGGACGCCGAGCGCTCATGACTCATGGCCGACAGACTGATGGCGGCGTTCCGAATGGTCGAGTTGTATTTCTCGGCCGTGACGGTGATTTCGGCGAGCCCGGAATCGTCGTTCGCGTCGGTTGCCCGATCGACAGGGAATCGTGGGTTCCACGCTTCGTACGATCGTTCAAGAAGGGCAAACGGGGGGAGCGGGTCGCGCGGCGCGTTGGCACTCCAAAATGTGCGCGTCGGACCGCGGTGTTTGCACCGCGATCAGGCGTGAGCGCTGGCGGAGGGACGCGTCGCCGGCTCGACCGGGTCCAGCTCGAAATTGCAGTCTTTCAAGGGAATCAAACGGGTCTTGTTCCACCACTTGTGGCCCAGATAGAAAACCAGGAAGCCCGGTATCATCAGATAACCGGTGAGAAAATCGAACCACGAGAACACCGGAGTTTGAAACACGCCGATATTGGCGCCGAACAGGACCACGAGGAATAGCCCGATGGCGAGCCAGGGGCCGTAGGGATAGAACTTCGACTTGAACTTCAAGTCATCGAGGCTGCGTCCTTGGGCAACCCAGGCCTTGCGGAAACGCAGATGACAAATGGCGATCCCCAGCCAGATCAGAAAGCCGCTGAGGCCCGAGGCATTGTAGAAAAGCTGGTAGATCTTCTGATCGCCCACCAAGGTGGAGAAGAAGGCCGACGCGCTGACCAATCCCGTGACCAGGAGCGCTGCCGCCGGCACGCCGCGCCGGTTGAGTTTGCCGAACAGCTTCGGCGCCTTGTTGCTGTGGGCCATGGCGTAGAGCATGCGCGAGGCCACATACATCGATGAGTTCCCGCACGACAGTACCGCCGACAGAATGACCGCATTCATGATATTGGAGGCGTAATACCCGAACCGCGGCAGATGCTGGAACACCATGGTGAACGGCGACAGGGCGATATGACCCTCATCGCCATGCATCAGATTGGGGTCGGTGAAACTGATGAGGGTTCCCACCACGAAGATCGAGCCGATATAGAACAGCAGGATGCGCCAGAAGACGGTCCTGATGGCCTTCGGCACGTTCTTGCCAGGGTCGGCCGTTTCTGCCGCCGCCAGGCCCACGCCCTCGGTTCCTTGAAAGGAGAAGCCCGCCACCAGGAACACCATGAGCACCGAGGTCAAGCCGCCGACGAACGGGGCGTGCGCGCCGGACGCGGGGTCGGTGAGCGTCCAATTCCCGAATCCTGTGGGGTGGCCGCCGATCATGCCGGTGATCATCAATGCGCCGACCGCTAGAAATATGACGACCGTGACGACCTTGATGCTGGCGAACCAGTACTCGGCCTCGGCGTAGGCCTTGACCGAGAGCAGGTTCAGCGCCAGCAGCAGCGCGAAAAAGCCCATGGCCCATTGGGCCGAATTCGACTGCGGGAACCAGAATTTCACGATCAATGAGCCGGCCACCAGTTCGGCCGCCAGCGTGATCGACCAACTGAACCAGTAGTTCCAGCCCACCGCGAAACCCAGCGATGGGTCGATGAAGCGCTCTGCGTAGGCTTCGAACGAGCCCGGAATCGGCAATTGGGTGGCCATCTCGCCCAGCGATTGCATCATGCAGTACACGGCCAACCCCATGATGGCGTAGGCTAGCATCGCGCCGCCCGGGCCGGCCTGGGTGATCGCCCCGCCGCTGGCGAAGAACAGGCCGGTACCGATCGCGCCGCCGATGGCGATCATGCTCAGCTGCCGGGAACCAATGCCGCGCTGTAGCTCGCGCGTCTCGTCTGCACTCATGGACACATCCTATGGGAACTGGGGCGTTCCGTTGCTGCAGCAGTCTATTGGGGCTGCAACGGCCGGTGCGACTATTTCTCGCTGTCCAGATCGGCCCTGGCGCCGCTGGCAATTCATTCGATAATCCGGCATGGTCCGAACAGACTGTACGGATATTCGAACAATGGCAGATTGCGCTCCGATCCGGAGGCGTTATCGACGGCGGCGGGGTTTTCGAGCCGCCGCGACCCAGCGCGGGATATCGGCATCGACCGTGGCCGCTCTTGGAGGAGGGGTGGCCGCGCTTCTCCGGCCCGCAACTCTATTATCCTAGCCGGCGTCACATGACGGCGCCGCTGCGCGCCTTCATCGAATACATCAAGTAAAAGGGGCGGCATGACGAATGCAATCGAATCGGCGCAGCGCTGCGACGTGGTCGTGATCGGCGGGGGGCCCGGTGGCAGTACCGCCGCTGCACTGCTGGCTCGCAAGGGCTACCGGGTCATCGCGCTCGAGAAGGCGCATCACCCGCGGTTCCACATCGGCGAATCGCTGTTGCCGATGAATCTTCCGATATTCGAGCGCCTCGGCGTCCTCGATCAGGTGCGTGCCCTCGGCGTGTTCAAGCGCGGCGCGGATTTCGAAGCGGATAACGAGCGCGGTTACAACACCTACGCGTTCGACCGCGCCATCGGCGACAGCCCCCCCCACGCCTACCAGGTGTGGCGCCAGGATCTCGACAAAATGCTGTTCTGCCACGCGCGCGAGTGCGGCGCGGATACCCGCGAGGGCCATGAAGTGCTGACGGTCGAGCAGCGCGGTCCGCGCGACACCCGGCTCGAGGTGCGGCGCGATGACGGCGGGGGCTACGCCATCCAGGCGCGCTACGTGGTCGACGCCAGCGGCCGCGATGCGCTGCTGTCGACCCGCAAGAAACTGCGGCGCAAGAATCAACAGCATCAGAGCGCTGCCATTTTCGGCCATTTCAAGGGGGCGGTACTGCGCGCCGGCGAGGATGCCGGCAACATCAGCATTTACCGCTTCGACCATGGCTGGATGTGGATGATCCCGCTGCCCGGCGCCGTCATGAGCGTGGGCGCGGTGTGCCGCCCCGATTACCTCAAGCGCCGCAAGGGCCGCACGGTCGAATTCCTGCTCGAGACGTTGCGGCTCAATTCCGCGCTGTGGGGGCGCGTGGCGTCGGCGGAATTGATCGGCGGCGAGGTGCGGGTGACGGGTAATTATTCCTATGACTCGGCGCGCATGGGCGGCCCGGGCTGGGTGCTGGTGGGCGATGCATTTGCCTTTCTGGATCCGGTTTTTTCGTCGGGCGTGTACTTGGCGATGAGCGGCGCGGAGCAGGCCGCGCAGGTCGTGGACGCGGCGCTGCGAGAACCGGCGGCCGAACCTGAGTTGCTGCGAAAACTGGAGAAGCGCCAGCGTGCCGGCATGGCCCGCTTCTCCTTCTTCATCTATCGGTTCAACGGCCCGGTGATGCGTCAAATGTTCCGCGAACCGCGCAATACCTGGCAACTGGAACAGGGCGTCATTTCGATGCTGGCAGGCGATCTATTCGACACGCCGAAGGTGCTGTGGCGTCTCACGCTGTTCAAGCTGGTCTATGCGTTCTGCGGCTTACGGAATCTGCGCCGGTGGCGCGCCGAGCATCGCTATCGGATGGCGCAGGCGCGTGCGCAGTTCACCGGCGGCACGACGCCCGTGGACGAGGCCTAAAGCGCGCACCCCCGTGAATCCCTTTACACTGCCGCCAAGGCCCACAGTGAGTTCGAGCGAATGAAAATCCCCAAAGGTCTGCAGCCGCTGATCGACGATGGCATGGTCGACAGCGTCGTGCGAAGTCTCAAGAGCGGCAAGGAGGCGTCGGTGTACATCGTCGCGTGCGGCAACATGTTGCGCTGCGCCAAGGTTTACAAGGAAGCGGAGCACCGCGGCTTTCACCGGCTGGCGCAGTACCAGGAAGGCCGCAAAACCCGCAACAGTCGGGACGCGCGCGCCATGGGGAGGCGTGGCCGCCATGGCCGCAAGGTACAGGAGACGGAATGGAAGAATGCCGAGGTCGATGCCTTGTATCGTCTGGTCGGCGTGGGCGTGCGTGTGCCCGCGCCGCATCTGGTGCATGAAGGGGTGCTCCTCATGGAGCTGGTGCAGGATGGAAACGGCAATCCCGCGCCGCGTCTCAACGAAGTCGAGCTTTCCGCCGAACAGGCGCGTGCCTGGCACACGTTCATGATGGTGCAGATCGTGCGCATGCTGTGTGCCGGTCTGATTCATGGCGATCTATCGGAATTCAACGTGCTGTTGGATGCCAACGGCCCCGTCATCATCGACTTGCCACAGGCGGTGGATGCTGCGGGCAACAACAATGCTTTCGCCATGTTGGAACGCGATGTGAACAACATGCGCGCGACGTTCGGACGTGCGGCTCCCGAACTGTTGGAAACCGATTATGCCCACGAAATCTGGCGCTTGTATGAAGCCAGCGAACTGCGCCCGGATTCCGTGCTGACGGGACTCTTCACGCCGGATGCGGCAGCGCCGGATGTCGGCGCCGTGCTCGAGCACATCGAGGACGAACGGCGCGAGGCCGAGGCGCGGCAGCGGCGGCGGGATGCGGCCGACGCTATGTAGGGTTGTGATGCCGGCGGCTCATCGCTGACCTGAGCTGCCGCGCGATCGCATGCGCCGCACGCTGGCGTCCCACACCATACGGGCCACGCGCACGCCGCTGGCGAGATCGCCGGCCGCGTCGCGGCAGCGCTGCTTGATGGCGTCGTCGATGACGATGTCGTCACCCGGCAGAGCGCCTGCCTGGCATTGCACCTCGGCGGCGCGCTGTACGGTCCATAGCAGCATGAACGTGCTCGGGATGTCATGCTCGCACACGGCGATGCCGTGGTTGCGCAGGACCAGGACGTGCTTGTCGCCGAGACTTGCCAGCATGCGGCTGCGTTCGTCGGCGTACAGCGTGATGCCTTCGAAGTCGTGGTAGGCCACGCGGCCATAGAACTGCGCGGCATAAAAATTGTTGTGGTCGAAGCCGCCGCGCTTCATGGCGATGGCGGACACCGCCGTGGTGTGCGTGTGCGCGACGCACGCAACGTCGGCGCGCGATTCGTGGATCGCGCCGTGCAGCGCGAAGCCGGCGGGATTGGCCGGGTAGTCGGCCGGTTCGGCCAGGCGGCCGTCGATGCCCACCTTCAAGAGGTTCTGTGGCGTGATTTCGTAGTAGTTGAGCCCGAACGGATTCACCAGATAGTTGTGCGCGGGGCCCGGCAGCCGCACCGAGATGTGATTGAAGATCATCTCCGTCCAGCCGAAATAATCGATCAGATGGTAGAGATCGGTGAGTTCGCAGCGCAGGCGCCACTCCTCTGCGTCCATCGTGGGTGCGGACGAGCGGGTCGATAGCATGGTGATGTCTCCTGTCAGGTAGCCAAGGCGTCGGGCGCTTGGTATTTTGTTCCGATTGGCGGCGCGGAGTCTACTGCCGCGCTTCATGGCGCGTGCTTGGGCGGCAGCAACCGCTCGTATTCGCGTTTGACCACCGCGTAGCACTCGCACGTACGCGCCTCGAGTCCCTTGCGGTCGAGCACCGTGATGTGGCCGCGCGCGTACCGGAACGCGCGCCCCGCGTCTCAACCGTCCGTATGCTAGCGCACGGACGCGGGCGGCGCTTTAGGCTATCCTTCGATAGTGATCACCGCTTCTTGTGCGCAGCGGCATGGGTGCGTATGCGGGCCGGTGGTGGCGAGTGTGGGTTTGCGAAACACCAATGAACGCAGCGAGCGGCAATGCGACCCCTTTCCTCGCAGAGACAACACAGCGATCCGATGACTGCCGTCCTGGCAAGGCGCAGCGGTGTCGATTCGGATGCCGTTCACGTCGCCGACGCCGTCATTTCGGTCTGGCAGGACATCGTCGCCGTATTACAGACCATCATCGGGCGGCAGGGCGTCGCCGCTCTCTATGATCGCAGCGTGTCGCTCGCGTCGGGAACGTATCCATGGCTTGCGGCCTCGCTCTCGGGTCCTGACAACTCGCTCGATCTTGCTGCGTTGCGCTCCGCGATCGCCGGCCGGAGCAACGAGGAAGCCGCCGCCGGCTCGGGCGAACTTCTGCAAACGTTCTATGACGTATTGGCGAGTTTAATTGGCCCTGCGCTCTGCGACCAGTTGCTGTCGGTCGTCCGAGAAGGGTCCGTCCACACCGTTCACGAGATCGCTAAGCCATGAAAAACAAGGTCCCCATTGATTGCCTGCACACCGGCGTTCCCGGGCTCGATGACGTCCTCGGCGGCGGGCTTCCCGAGTTCTCGTTCAACTTGATCGCGGGCCCGCCGGGTAGCGGCAAGACGACCCTTGCGCACCAGATTATGTTTGCACTTGCGACCCCGGAGCGACCCGCGCTTTATTTCACCGTGCTGGGCGAGCCGCCGCTGAAGATGCTCCGGTACCAGCAACAATTCGATTTCTTCGATGGTCAGGCGATCAACCGTTCGCTCCGGTTCATCAACCTGTCCGAGGAGACCGTGCAGGGTGGGCTGGAACAGGTGCGGCAGCGAATCGTCGCTGAGGTGAAAACCCATAGTCCGGCGCTCGTCTTCATAGACTCGTTTCGTTCGCTGAATTTGGTGGGCAATAGCGAGTACGGAGGCGATGCCGACTTCCAGCAATTCGTCCAGCAACTGGGCGTGTTGATGACGAGTTGGAAGGCGACGACCTTCCTCATAGGTGAATATATCGACGACAGCAGTTCGAACCCGGTATTTACGATTGCCGACGGGTTGATTTGGCTGCGCCAAACGGTGCAGCGCAACTCGGTGGTGCGAAAGCTGGAGATCGTCAAAATGCGCGGCCGGGCAACCGTTCCCGGCCTGCACACCTTTCGCATCGGCGATGCGGGCATCGTGGTATTTGCGCCGGCTCTCGGGCTTGCGCAGCGAGGCGGGGCGGCTGCTGCGGTTACCGAAACCCGGCTATCGATGGGCATAGCCCGCTTGGACGACATGCTCGGAGGCGGGATGCCGAGCGGCTATTCGTTGCTGGTCGCCGGGCCTTCGGGATCGGGAAAGAGCATTTTGGCGGCCGCCTTCCTGGCAGAGGGCGTGCGCGTTGGTCAGGCCGGGGTATTCGCTGCATTCGAACGTAATCCGAGGCGAACGCTAAATGGCCGGATCGCTTCGCTGATCGATAGTGGTCGTATCGGCGTCATAGAGAACCATGCCTCCGATCTGTCGATCGATGAGATCTTATCGCTGTTGCTGCGCGAAATTTCCCGGCTCGACGCGAAGCGAGTGGTCATCGATTCGTTGTCCGGCTTCGAACTCGCGGTGGCGCCGAGCTTCCGCGACGACTTTCGCGAATCGTTGTCGCGGATGGTGAGCGCTCTCGCCGTCGTCGGCGTCACCGTGATCATGACGTGCGAACTCGAGGACCGCTACAACGATTTGCGCTTCAGCCCGTATGGCACGGCGTTCATGACCGATTCGATCATCGTGCAGCGCTACATCGAAGTCGGGAGCCGTTTACGGCGCCTGATCGCCGTCGTCAAGGTCCGTGACAGCGCGCACTCGCACGAATTGCGGGAGTTCACCATCGATGAGAGCGGCATCGTCATCGGCGACATGCTGCAGAACCAAGAAGGGCTTCTCGGAGGTCAGCCCAGCAAGAAGCGGACGACCGATTTGATCGGCCTCGAGATTGGGACTGAGAGTGCGTAGCACCTCTCGACCGGAGGTAGAACCGGGCCCGCCGCGCTTCACCGCCGCCGCCGCTGAGACGCTCGCCCGCGAATTGGGCGACCTGCGGCAGCAGATCGAGCAGGCGCGCGCGGCGCTCGGGCGATTGCAGGAATCCGCAATGGCCGAGCGGCCGCCGGTCGGTCAAGTCGCGCCGGAGCTTCTGGCGGCCAACCAGCAACTGGTACTCGCGGCATTGCGTGCGCAAACGGATGCCGATGCGGCAACCGAAGCTCTCGACAGAGTCTCCCGTGCGGCCGACATCGACATGCTCACGGACTTGCCCAACCGGGCCTACTTTCCGCACATCTCGGGGCGCATTTCGGCGTAATTTCGGGCGGCGGCGCGCGGACTTCGTGCTACTTTGGAGGCGCGAGCTCGATCAAGTTTAGAGTCTGAGCCTCCCAGACGCGCA